>Ga0187878_1000018_pt1 | contig 208204 bp, 206 predicted proteins | sample June2016WEW_17_1_FD_132979 | JGI IMG/M metagenome (GOLD analysis project Ga0187878, IMG submission 132979) | Peatland microbial communities from SPRUCE experiment site at the Marcell Experimental Forest, Minnesota, USA - June2016WEW_17_150 | ecosystem: Environmental > Terrestrial > Soil >... | reverse complement strand
TGCGGCATGGCCATACTATGGGCCTCCTCGGCGGCAGGGCGCAACTCGGCATGCGCCGAGAATGTGGCGGAGCGCCGCGGGGGCGGTAACCGGATCAGTGGCAGGATGGTGCGAAACGACGCGGAGAATCAGGAGGCGATGGCGTAGTGACACCAGTGGCAGTGCACGCCCGCGCACAAGACGGACAGCCCGCACCACGCGCCCAGGACGATCAGGGCGGTACTCATCGTCAGGTGCTCACGTAGGAGATCTGGACGACCCGGGTCGGGCCGCCAACGGAGTCCACGAGGCGCGAGGTCACGCTGATCTCTTCACCCGCCACGGTCCGCACGTCGAGCACGCCCACCCCCTCGACCCGCAGCCGCCGGACGATCGGGCGAGGTGTCGCGCTCACTGCGGCACCTGACGTGTCCGCCTGCAGCCGCGCGCCCAGGATGGACGACGTCACGTACGCCGTGGCCTGGATGACGCCGGACCGCTGGGCGACCGCGTCCCGGGCGAGCAGCGGCACCCCGGCCAACGCGGCCGCCAGCAGCGCAACGCGGAGGCCCCGCTCCCAGCGGAGGTCCCGCGCCGGCGCTCCGGCAGTGCGTGTGGATGAGGTCGTTGCCATCGGAACCAAAGGTGCGCTCCGAGGGCGATTGCAAACATCGGATTGTCAGGAGGTGGCGCGTGCGACTGCGCCGGTACGCCGTAGGGGAACCCTCACGCCCAGGCTGCGTGGCCCACCCTCAGATTCAGATTGCAGGGTGCGGACTTCAGGGCAGTTGCCAGACGGCAAGGAGGGAAGTGGTTACCAGAGTAGGTCGTTCCTGTTTATCGCTCAATTCTGGCGTCCCCTCGCGCCGCGGCTGACGGTTCCCCATACTTGTCAGGCGGACTCGTCATTCCCGCAGGCGGGAGAGGTTGCGTGCGCCCCGTCGCAAGTTGGCTCCGGTCGTCACCAGATCGCCGGCGTCTTTCGCATTCGGTCGGCGCCGTTCTGCTGCTGCTGTGTCTTCTCCCCATGGTAGTCCGGCTCGGAAGCTCCAGATGACGCCCCACACCCCTTCACACCCGCTGCGATCGCTCCTGCGACGTCGGTGGATCCGCATGCTTGGTTGGATCGTCGTCGCGCTCGACCTCGGGCTCGTGGGCTCGCTGGCCGCTCACTACTTGTGGAGCAACGAAATCCTGCCGCTGCATCCAGCGTTGTTTGTCGCGCTGGTCGCCCTCCTACTTGTCGGCATTGGCTGCCTGGCGTACACGTGGGGCCGCGATCGCAGCTTCGTCGCCGCAGTCAAGGAGACCTTGGAGAGTGAAGCGCGCCTGCTCACCTCGCAGCTGCAGGCGGCCGTATGGACGACGGATACCGAGCTGCGGCAGACGTCGGCGTCGGGGGCGCTGCTCGCGCGGCTGGAGGCCCCGGAGCTGCGTGTGCCCGGCGCCACGCTCTACGAGGTCTTCGGAACCCACGACGTCGGCCACCCGGTGATCGCGGCCCACCTTCAGGCGCTCCGGGGAGAATCGGTCACGTACCATCGCGCTGTCGGCCCCATGATTGTCGAGGGCCGCATCGAGCCGTTGCGGGACGGCTATGGGGCCGTCACCGGCTCTGTCGGCTTCGCCGTGGACGTGACCGCGCGCGAGCGGGCGGCGGAAGAGTTGCGCGAGAGTGAAGCGCTGCTCAGCGCGGTCGGCGAGATGGCCCGTGTGGGGGGCTGGGAACTCGACGTCGCGACCCGGGAGGTCCGGTGGACGCAGGAGACGTACGCGATCCACGAGGTCCCCGTCGGGCAAGAGATCCATCTCGCCGATGCCATTCTGTTCTTCGACCTGCCGGACCGCGCTGCCCTGGAGAGCGCGCTCCGACGTTGTATGGAGGACGGGGAGCCATTCGACCTCGAGCTCCCCTTCACAAGCGCGAAGGGCACGCACCTCTGGGCGCACGCCGTCGGGCGCGCCGTCCGGGTTGACGGCGCCATAGCGAAGCTCGCGGGGACTTTCCAGGACATCACCGAGCGCAAGCTGGCGGAAGAGACGCGGAGGGAAGCTGAAGAGCATTTCAGGGTGCTGGCGGAGAACTCGCCAGACCTGGTAGCTCGCTTTGATACCCGGCTGCGGCACCTGTATGTCAACCCCGCGGCGGCGGCGGCGGGGAAGTTGTCAGCGAGCGAGTACGTCGGGTTGACGATTGCAGAGTCAGGGGTGGCTGAGCCCTTCGCCACGACGCGGACTCAGCGACTCGAGCAGGTCTTGAAGACGGGAACAATGCTGGAAGTGGAGGACGTCTTTCCCACACCGGAGGGCGTTCGGCACTTCCATACGCGGATCGTCCCCGAACTGGCTCCCGATGGCAGCATCCGCTCGCTGTTGTCGTTCGCCCGCGACGTCACCGAGCGCAAGCGCACCGAGCGGGAGATGGCGCGCCTTGCCTCGTTCCCCCAGTTGAGCCCGATGCCCGTGGTGGAAGTGGATGCCGCAGGCAAGATCTCCTTCATGAATCCTGTCGCCGGGCGGTTGTTCCCGGAGCTGCGGGCGGCGTCTCCCGATCACCCGTTTGTGGCGGCTGCCTGGAATCTGATCGCGGAGCCTCAGGGCGAGGGAAAGGTGTCGCTCAGCCGCGAGGTACGGGTTGGTGATAGATGGTACATCCAGAACCTGTTTGTACTGCCCGACCACTCGCACGTGCGCATCTACGCGTCGGACATCACCGACCGGAAGCGCGCCGAGGACGTATCCAGGCGCTATCAGGCACTCGTCGAGTCCTCGGACGACGCGGTCATAGGCCTTTCGCTCGATGAAGTCGTGGAGAGTTGGAATGCCGGCGCGGAGCGACTGTATGGGTACCGCGCGGAGGAGGTGACCGGCCGGCCCTTCTCGATCCTGGTGCCTCCGGAAGGCCAGAATGAGCTGCGGATCATCCTCGAGCTGGTGCGCAAGGGTCACCGAGTCGAGAGCTACGAAACGGAGCGGATGCGGAAAGATGGCCGCCTGGTCCCGGTGTCGGTGACGGCCTCGCCCATCATGGACCGCGCCGGACGCGTCGTCGGCATCTCGGGGATCCACCGCGATATCAGCGTGCGGAAGCGGGCGGACGAGGCGATACGGCGGCTTGCTGCCATCGTCGAGTCGTCGGATGACGCCATCCTGTCCACGGATGTGGGCCGCGTGATTCGCACGTGGAATGCGGGGGCGGAGCGTCTCTATGGGTACACGGCAGCGGAGGCGCTCGGGAAGAACATTGACTCGCTGGTTCTCGCGCCCGGCGCGCAGGCGGACGTGGATGCAGTTGCGGAGCGTCTGGCTCGCGGAGCGGCGGCAGTCCGCTATGAGGGGACGCGCGTGCGCAAGGACGGCAGCCTCGTGGAGATCGCCGGCACGGCCAGCGAGATCCGGGATGCGTCGGGCGCGTTGACGGGCTACTCCGTCATCGTGCGCGACATTGCCGAGCGCAAGCGCACCGAGGAGGCGCTCCGCGAGAGCGAGGCGAGTTTCCGTCTCCTGACTGAGAACGCGACGGACATCATCAGTCGTCACGCCCCGGATGGCACCTTCCTGTACGTCTCGCCGGCCTGCCGGAAGCTGCTCGGCTACGACGCCGCGGAGCTGGTCGGGCGCTCGCCGTACGAGTTCATTCACCCCCATGACGCAACCGTCACCACCCCGCCAGGCGAGCTGTTTGACCTGCGGAAAAGCTACTCGGTCACCTTCCGATTTCGACGGAAGGACGGCACCTACGGGTGGTTCGAGAGCTTTGGACACACGGAGCACGACCAGACGACCGGCGCCGTCACCGAGATCCATGCCATGTCACGCGACGTCACCGACCGTATGCAGGTGCAGCTGCAACTGCGTAAGCAGGGGGAGGAGCTGCGTGCGCTCGCCAGGCACCTCGAGTCGGTGCGCGACGACGAACACGCGGAGATGGTGCGGGTCATTCATGACGAGCTGGGCCAGGCGCTGACAGCTTTGCGTCTCGACCTGAGCTGGCTCGGCCGAAGACTCCCGGCGCGGAGCACCGCGCTGCGCAGGAAGCTGGACGAGATGGCTGCATTGACCGATGGGACGATCGAGGCCAGCAGGCGCCTGGTCGCCGATCTGCGACCGCCGATCCTCGACGATCTCGGGTTGGTGCCCGCGCTGGAGTGGTACTTGAAGCACGTCGAAGAACGCACCAAGGTGCGCGCCCGGCTCGACGTTGATGCGGAGCCGCTCGATGTGACCGGCCCGGTGGCGCTGACGGCCTACCGGATCGTGCAGGAGGCGCTGACCAACGTGGCCCGGCATGCGGAGGCGAAGCACGTGACGGTGCGACTCGGCACACAGGCTGGCGCCCTGCTCCTCGAGATCACCGACGACGGCGCGGGCATACGCGCGGACACGGCGGACAGCCCGCGGTCGTTCGGCATCATGGGCATGCGGGAACGCGCATTGGCGCACGGGGGAGCGCTGGAGGTCGGGCCTTCGCCGGGCGGGGGCACCGTCGTCCGGGCCACGATCCCACTCGGGTGGCGCCAGGCGGCGCGGGGGCCGGCATGATCCGGCTGCTGCTCGCCGACGATCACGCCGTGGTCCGGGCAGGGCTGCGGAGCCTCCTCGAGGTGAAGGGAGAGTTGAAGGTCGTGGCGGAGGCGGCGACCGGCGACGAGGTCCTGCGCCTGCTGCCCACGCTGCCGGTGGATGTCCTGGTGCTCGATATCTCGATGCCGGGCCCTGGCGTGTTCGAGTTGCTGCACAGGCTGAAGGAACAACATCCGCGGGTGCGCACCGTCGTCCTGACGATGCACCCGGAGGACCAGTACGCCGTACGCGTGCTCCGGGCAGGCGCCTCCGCCTGCCTGTCCAAGGAGCGTTCGCCGGAACTGCTGGTTGACGCCATCCGGAAGGCGCACGCCGGAGGCGTCTTCGTCACGCCGGCTCTGGGCGAAGCGCTCGCGAGAGGCATGGCGTCTCCCACACGCTCACGGGCGGGCGCGCCGCTCTCCGATCGCGAGCTGGAGGTGCTGGTTCGCCTCGCGACGGGCCAGAGCACCAAGGCGATCGCGGCCGACCTGGCCATGAGCCCCAAGACCGTCAGCACGTACCACTCCCGCATCCGCCGGAAGCTCGGCCTGCAGTCCGACGCGGACCTCATCCGCTACGCCCTGGAGCAGCACCTCACGACCTAACCCCGATCCAGCGTGTCGGCTTTTGTAGGCCTGGCCGCACACGCCGCCACGCCGAGCGCTGACAGCCGCTCTCACCGGGGTACGCGACCTTTCCAATGGTGGTGCGCGTGGGTGCACTGCCGACTTCGTAGCGGTCGGAGGCAATCCTGTGGACAGAGGTGGACCGAGCGCCGGGGCCGCGACGCAGGGCCTGACCGAGCGCCAGCGGGCGGAGGAGGCGCTGGCCCAGGAGCGGTCTCTGATGCAGGCCCTCATGAATCACATCCCTGACCATGTCTACTTCAAAGATCGCGACAGCCGCTTCATCAGAGTCAACAAAGCCCTCGCGCAGCTGTTCGGTCTGAGTGACCCTGCTCAAGCGGTGGGCAAGACAGACGCTGACTTCTTTACGCCGGAGCATGCGCGGCAGGCCTACGAGGATGAGCAGCTGATCATTCGGACGGGGCGGCCGGTGACCAAGGAAGAACGGGAGACCTGGGCCGATCGTCCCGACACCTGGGTTTCGACCACCAAGGCGCCTCTGTACGACGACGCTGGCAAGGCCGTCGGCACGTTCGGCATCTCCAGGGACATCACCGACCGCAAGCGCGCCGAGGAGGCGCTGCGGGAGGCCGAAGCGGAACACCGCACGCTCGTGGAGTCGGCGAGCGACCTGGTGTTCCGGGCGGACGCCGAAGGCCGGTGGACGTACCTGAATCAGGCCGCGCGGGAGATCTACGGGGCCGATCCCGAGGCCTTGCTGGGGCGTCCGTTCGTCGAGCGGGTCGCGCCCGATCACGTCGAGCGCGATCGGGAAGCGTTCGCGCGGGTGCTCGCCGGCGAGCGCGTCGTGGACCACGAGACGGTGCACCAGAACCTGCAGGGAGAGCCGCGGCACCTTGCCTTCTCGTGCTTCCCCGTGCGTGACAAGCAAGGCCGTCCGGCGGGCGCCATGGGGATCGCGCGGGACGTGAGCGCGGCCGTGCGGGTGCGCCGGGCGCTGGAGGAGGCGCGGGACGTTGCGCAGCGCGCCTCATCGGCGAAGGCGGCATTCCTCGCCAACATGAGCCACGAGATCCGCACGCCACTGAACGGTATCCTCGGGATGGTCGAGATCATCCTCGACACCGACCTGACGCCGGATCAGCGGCGCGCCGCGGACCTCGTGAAGGCCTCGGGCGAAGCGCTGCTCGATATCCTCAACAACGTGCTCGACTACTCCAAGATCGAGGCGGGGCACGTCCAGCTCGAGGAGATCGCGTTCGACCTCCCGGCCGTCGTCCATTCGGTGGCGGGCCTGTTGGGAGCAAAGGCGTTCGAGAAGGGCATCGAGCTGGTGGCCGATATCGCGCCCGACCTGCCGCCGCTGGTCAAGGGGGACCCGGGCCGGCTGCGCCAGGTGCTGATCAACCTGGTCGGTAACGCCGTCAAGTTCACGTCGGCGGGCGAGGTGGTCCTGCGCGCCGCGCCGGTGCGGTCGGACGGCGACCGGGTGGAGGTGGAGTTCGTGGTGCGCGACACGGGGATCGGGATCCCGGCCGAGAATCTGGAGTCGGTGTTCGAGGAGTTCGCGCAGGCCGACGTCTCGACGACCCGGCGCTTCGGCGGCACCGGGCTCGGCCTTTCGATCTCCCGGCGGCTGGTCGGCATGATGGGCGGCGTTCTGTCAGCGGAGAGCGGGGAGGGGCGCGGGACGACCTTCCGGTTCGCGCTGGGGCTCCAGGTCGAGCGTGGCGGTCTGGCGCCGGCGCGCACGCTGTCCAGCGACGTCCTGGCCGGGGCCCGGGTGCTCGTCGTGGACGACAACGCGACGAACCGCCAGGTGATCCGGCGGTTCCTGGAGGATGCCCGCGCGGTCGTCTCCGAAGCGGCGGACGCGCGGTCAGCGCTGGCGGCGCTGCGGACGGCAGTGGAGACAGGGGGCCGCTACGCGTTGGCCGTCATCGACGGCCACATGCCCGAGATGGACGGCTTTCAGCTGGCGGAAGGCATCCGTGCCGAAGCGCGGCTTGTGGACACGCGGGTGATGATGCTCACCTCGGCGGGCCGGCGGGGCGATGCGGCGCGCTGCCAGGAGCTGGGCATCACCGGGTACCTCACCAAGCCGGTCCCGCGGATCGAGCTGCTGGAGGCGGCGATCGCGGTGCTGGTGGGCGGGGCGGCGAGCGGCCGCCTGGTGACCCGCCACACGATCGTGGAGTCGCGCCGGCGGCTGCATATCCTGGTCGCCGAAGACAACGTGGTGAACCAGCAGGTGGCGCGCGGGCTGCTGGCCAAGCGCGGACACGATGTGGACGTCGTCGCGAACGGCCGTGAGGCGCTCGAGGCGCTGCGGACCGGCCGGTACGACGTGGTCCTGATGGACGTGAACATGCCTGAGCTCGACGGGCTCGAGGCCACGCGGGAGGCCCGTTCCATCCCCGGGTGTGAGCGCCTCCCTATCGTGGCCGTCACGGCGCACGCGTTCGCGGACGATCGCGACCGGTTCCTGGCGGCCGGCATGAGCGCGGTCGTCACCAAGCCGTTCAAGCCGCACCAGCTGTTCGCGGCCGTGGAGGGGTGGGCCGCGGCGCCGGAGGGCCCCGCCGCGGAAGCCGCCGGGGGCCCCGCAGGCGCGGCCGTGCCCGTGGACCTCGCCACGTTGCGCAGCTCGCTGCGGGAGGGCGGAGTGGAGGACATGCTCGAGACTCTCGTCGCGTCGTTCCTCCACGACGCGCCGGACCGCATCGCAGCGGTCGAGCACGCGGTCCAGTCCGGGGATGGGGAACGGGTCCGATTGGCCGCGCACGCCTACAAGTCCTCCGCAGCTCAGCTCGGGGCGCACGGGCTGGCCGAGGCGCTCCAGTCGCTCGAGCTTGCAGGGCGGGGCGGCGACCGCGCCGCGGCCGCAGGGCTGATTGGCGTGGTCCAACGGGAACACAAGAGCGTCTGTGCGTACCTCGCGGTTGCCGCTGCGGGTGGAGTTTGAGCGCCGTGCGGGCGCACTGGCTGGTAGCCATTGTGGAGCGGGCAGGACACGCGTGCCCGCCTTCGCCGGAGGGGGCCGGGATAGCCGAGGTGTGGCGCAGCGTGGCCGCAGCCTGCGGCGTGTCGGCGGACGATCTGGCCCGGCTGGTGGCGCGCCACTTCCGGCTCGAGGTCGCCGACCTGGGCTCGGCCGAGCCGGCCGCGGCGAAGCTGGTGCCCGAGAAGGTCGCCCGCCAGTTCCTCATCTTCCCGGTGCGTGAGGACGACCGGCGGCTCGTCGTGGCGACCGCCGACCCGATGGACGTAGAGGCGGAGCAGATGCTGGGCTTCGCGTCGAGCCGCACCCCCACCTTCGTTGTGGCGCCGCCCGAGGCCATCGAGAGCGCGATCAACGGGCAGTACGCTCCGGATCGGTCGGTGGAGTCCATTCTCCGGACCGTGGATGCGGGAGCCGCCGACGGGGTCACCATCATCGAGGAGGCCGACGGGCAGGGGGTGGGGGCGCACGAGGCGGAATCCGCGCCGGTCGTGAAGTTGACCAACGCGCTGTTCCAGGAAGCGGTCAGCCATCGGGCCAGCGACATCCACGTCGAGCCGGGCCGGAGCGGCGGGGTCATCCGCTTCCGCGTGGATGGGGTGATGCTGCCCTTCATGCACCTCCCGATGCCGGCGCTCAATCGGGTCGTGTCGCGCATCAAGATCCTCGGCAAGCTCGACATCGCCGACCGCCTGCGGCCCCAGGACGGCCGCGCCCGCATCCGGGTTCGGGAGAAGGTGTACGACCTGCGCATCTCGACCGTCCCGACGCGGGAGGCGGAGAAGGTCGTCATTCGCGTCCTCGACCCTCAGGGAGCCGTCGCGCTCGTCGACGCGGGCCTGCCGAAGCCGGAGGAGGCGGCGTTGCGGCGGCTCCTCGGCAACCGCGACGGCATCGTGCTCATCACGGGTCCGACGGGGTCCGGCAAGACGACGACGCTCTACGCCGCCATCAAGGAGCTGTCGGCGCATCCCATCAACATCATGACGGTCGAGGACCCGATCGAGTACGAGCTGAAGGGGATCACGCAGGTGCAGGTCGAGCGCAAGCGCAACGTGACGTTCGCGAGCGCCCTGCGCGCCGCGCTCCGCCAGGACCCCGACGTCATCATGGTGGGCGAGATCCGCGACCTCGAGACCGCCGAGATCGCCGTGCGCGCCAGCATCACCGGCCACCTGGTGCTGGGGACGCTGCACGCCAACGATGCCCTCGCGTCGGTCACCCGCCTCCGGGATCTCGGCGTGGACGCCGCGCTCCTCGCCGATGCCCTGCGGGGCGCGCTCGCACAGCGCCTCGTGCGCCGCATCTGCCGGGCGTGCTCGCTCCGGGTGCGCAGCGACGAGCCCCTCAACCCACGGGAATCGCAGCTGGCGGCGATCTACGGAGTGCGGCAGGTGGTCCGCGCGCGCGGCTGCGAGGCTTGCGGCACGACGGGATACCGCGGACGCCTGCCCGTCCTCGAGGTGGCGGTGCTCGCGCCCGAGATCGGGGAGATGATCCGGCAGGGCGCGGGTGCCCGCCAGCTCGCGGACGCCGCCCGGGCCGCCGGCATGCGGCCGATGCGGGACGTCGCGGCGGAATTGGTGCAGGCGGGTCTGACGACGCTGGAGGAGATCGACCGGGTGCTCGGGGAGTCGGCGCAGACCGTCGCGCCGGAGGCCGCGAGCGAGCCGGTGGCCGAGCCCGAGAAGGCGCCGACCATCCTGCTCGTGGACGACGACAGCCTGGTGCGCATCCTCGCCCGCGAGTTGCTGGAACGACAGGGTTACCAGGTGATCGAGGCCGCCGATGGTGCGACGGCCCTGCGCAGCCTGCTCGAGACGGAGCGCGTGGAGCTGGTCGTCCTGGACCTCAACATGCCGGAGATGGACGGCCGGTCCGTGCTGCGCGCCATCCGCGCCGCCCCCCGAACGGCGGGACTCCCGGTCGTGGTGCTGACGGGCGAGCAGCAGGAGGGCGTGGAGGTGGCGGTGATGGACGAGGGCGCCGATGACTACATCCGGAAGCCCATCGAGCCGGCGCGCTTCGTGGCCCGCATCAAGGCGGCACTCCGGCGGGCGGCTTCCTAGGCGGCGAGGACCTCTTCGACAAGGGCGAGGAACCCGGACTGGTCGAAGGGCTTGCTGAGCGTGCGCACGGCACCGAGCTGGGTGGCCACGGCCAGGATGCTCGCGGCGTCCATGAATCCCCCGCCCGAGACGGCGATGACCCTCATCCCCGGACGGCGCAGCGCCACCTCCCGCATGAACTCCAGGCCGTCCATGTCCGGCATGAAGAGGTCGGTGACGACCAAGTCCGCGGGCTGCGCGGCCAGCTGGCGCAGGCCCTCGGCGCCGCCATTCGCCTCCGCGGTCGTGTGCCCCGCGCGCTCCAGCAGCCGGACCATGAGGCGCCGGACCTGCGGCTGATCGTCCACGACGAGCACTCGCGCCATCGCCTCCGAGTGTACTCCTCATCTGGCGCGGGCACAATGGAACACCCCTTCGTGACCGAACCCCGATAACGCGTGTCGGCTCTTGTAGGATTGGCCGCACATCATGCCGCGCTCCAGGCTGACAGCCGATCTCACCGGCGTGCGGCAGCTTTCGGACGGCGGTGCACGTCGGTGCGCCGCCGATCTTGCAGCAGTCGGAGGCAATTCAGTGGACGTGTTCGTCGTCGAAGACAGTGGCCTGATGCGGCACCGGGTGGTCGAGGCGTTGGAGGAGCTGGTGGACGTGCGCATCGTCGGCGTGGCCGAGAGCGCCGACGAGGCAGTGGCAGAGATCAAGAGCCTGAAGCCGCACTTCGTGGTGCTGGACCTGAGGCTGGCGCAGGGGAGCGGTCTGTTCGTGTTGGAAGCCGCGAAGCGCCTTGCCCCTCCGCCCGTGGTCGCGGTCCTGACCAACTACCCGATCGAGCAGTACCGCGCGCGGTGCGCGGAGCTGGGGGCCGACTACTTCTTCGACAAGGCGAAAGGCCTGGATCCTTTGCTCCAGGTGGCCCGCCGGATGGTCGCCGACGCTGAGCGGCACGGCGCCTGTGCCTGACTTGCTGGTGTTCGCATTGGGCGAGCACCGGTTCGCCCTGGCGGCCTCCTCGGTCGTTGAGGTGCTGCGCGTGGTGGCGTCGGCCGCTCTGCCGGGCGCTCCGGCGATCGTGGAGGGTGTGATCAACGTGCGGGGGATCCTCGTCCCGGTGCTCGACATCCGTGTGCGTTTCGGCCTTCCGCCTGTTGCGGTGGATCCCGACCAGCACCTGATCGTCGCGCGTGCCGGGGCGCGCTCCGTCGCGCTGCGCGTCGACCGGGCTCTTGATCTCGTCACGGTGACTGAGGACGCCGTGGAGCCCGCCGGGCGTGTCGCGCCTGGATCTACACTGGTGGCAGGCGTAGCGCGGCTGCCAGACGGCGTGCTCGTCATCCATGATCTCGAGCGGTTCCTCTGTCTCGACGAGGGCGAACCGCTGGATGCGGCCCTCGAGCTGGCCGGCCGGCAGTGAGCACCACGGCCGATCTCTCGGTCCTCTTCGTGGACGAAGCCGCCGCGCTGGTTCGAGCGCGCACGGGGCTGGTGGTCGGCCCCGCCAGGACTGCGGCCTTCCGGTCCGCGCTCGCCGACGCAATGCGGAGCGCGCGCGTGAGCGATCCCGTGGTCTATCTCGCAGATCTCGCGGTGACTCCGGCCTTGATGGACGATCTCGCTGGGCGGGTCACGGTGGGCGAGACGTACTTCTTCCGCGATCCGGACCAGTTCGCCTTGATCGAGCAGGAGGTCCTCCCTGCGCTGCTCCGGTCCCGGACCTCGGACTCCGGGCCCCTGCGTCTATGGAGCGCCGGGTGCGCGACGGGCGAGGAGGCTTACACCCTGGCCATCCTCGCCTCCCGGGTCAGCGCCCGCGCGCGCACCGTCGGCACCGACATCTCGCGGCGCGCGCTCGCCAAGGCGCGGAGTGCGCGCTACACGCGCTGGTCGTTCCGGGGTGTGGCCGAGGACGTCGTCGCGGGACACTTCGACCAGGTGGACGACGAGTTCGAGCTTCACCGCGAGTACCGTGACGTCGTCGAATTCCGATACCTGAATCTCGCGGACGCCGGCTACCCCTCGGCCGCCTCCGGCATCGTAGGGATGGACCTGATTCTCTGCCGCAACGTGCTCATCTACTTCGACCAGGAGACCGTGGCTCGGGTGGCGGATCAACTGCTCCGCTCGCTCGCCGCCGACGGCTGGCTGGTGCTCGGCGCCTCCGACCCGATGCTGGCTGATCTGGTCTCCTGTCACGTGGTGGTGAGCAGCGCCGGCTTGATGTACCGGCGGACGAAGGGGGCGGCCGTTTCGTTCGCGTCCATTCTGCCGCCGCCTCGGGCGCATTTGGCGCCCACGCCTGCGGTTGTCGCCGAGCCGCCGGCCCCTGCGCTGGAGCCGGTGCGCCTGGAGACCGTGCAGAATCCCGTGCCGGCTTCCGATGCGGAGGTGGCCGCGCGCTGCTACGCCGTGCGCGACTACGACGGGGCAGCCGAGGCCGCGCGTCGGGCCGTGGGAAGGCCGGGAGCTGAAGCGGGCGTGTCCGTTCTGCTGGTCCGCGCCCTGGCGAATGGCGGCGAGCTGGGTGAAGCGGAGCGCGCCTGTGCACTGGCGCTCGAGCGGCACGGGATGTCGGCTGAACTCTGTCTGCTCCATGCGTCGCTGCTCACCGCGGCGCGCCGCTACGACGCCGCGGCGGTGGCCGCCCGCAAGGCGCTCTACCTGGATCGGGGGTTGGCCATGGGCCACTTGGCGCATGGAGCCGCGTTGGCTGGGCTGGAAGACGTCCCGGGCGCCCGCAGCGCGTTCACCAACGCGGCGACCCTGCTCGCCGGCGTGCCGCGGGACGGGATCGTACCTGCATCGGGCGGCGAGGCCGCCGGCCGGCTCGCCGACCTCGTGGGCGCGGAGCTCGAGTTGCTGACCGAGGCCGCTGCGTGACGGGCGAACAGGTGCGCGCCCTGCTCGAGGAGCGAGCCCGCGTGCTGGCGCGACCCGTGGAGCGCCGGGCCGTCAGTGGCACCTTCGAGGCAGTGAGCTTCGTCCTCGCGGACGAGCGCTATGCCATCGAGTCGCGCTTCGTGGTGGCGGTGTTTCCCCTGGCCGACCTGGCCCTCCTTCCGGGCGCGAAGGCGCCGGTGCTGGGCGTGACGGCGTGGCGGGGTGGGTTGCTGACCGTGCTCGATCTCCGGCCGCTGCTCGGACTGTCAACCGCGGCATTGAACGATCTGGGCCGTGTCATCGCGATGGGCGAGGCGCGCGCCGCGTTCGGCATCCTGGTAGACGCGGTGCTGGAGACCCGGAGCCTCCGCGAGTCGGAAGTACGCGAGTTGCCGGACGGAGTGGCGGTACGACGCGATTACGTGCGCGGCGTCACCGGGGACGCACTGGTCGTGCTCGACGGCGGGCGGCTGCTGCGGCTTCACGGATGAAGATACGGTGGCGCGGCCGGCGCCGACATTCACGGGGGTGACGTATGAGATGGACGATCGCGAAGAGGCTCTCGGCCGGTTTCAGCATCTGCTTGGTGGTCGTCGTGGCGCAGGGCGCGATCGCCTATCTCGCGTCGCGCTCGCTCCTGAGAACCAGCGTCTTGGTCGACCACACCCACGCAGTGCTGACGCAGATCGAGGCATTGCTCTCCACGGCGCAGGACCTCGAAACCGGAGAACGCGGTTACATCCTCACTGGGGTGGAGCGCTTCCTGGAGCCCCGCACGGCTGCCGTGCCCCAGATCACCGCCGTGCTCCAGGAACTGCGTCGGCTGACGGCAGACAACCCGGCACAGCAGCGCCGGATTGATTCGTTACTGCCGCTTCTCGAGGCCGAAGTCACCTGGACTCAGAGGACCACTGACTTGCGCAGGCAACGCGGTCTGGCACCGGCCGTAGCCGCCATCAAGACGGAGCAAGGCAAGCGCAACATGGATGCCGTGCGCCGGGTGACGGGTGAGATGGAGACCGAAGAAAGGGCTCTACTGGAGCAGAGGGCTGCCGAAGCCAGTGCCACCGCTCGTGCGACCACCTGGGGCGTTGTGCTTGGAACGCTCCTGGGGTTCGCGGTGGTGGTGATCGGTTCCACCTTGTTGAGCCGCGCCGTGAACCGCCCCCTCCGGGAGACGGCGAGCACCCTGGCGTCCAGCGCGGCGGAGATCCTTGCCGCCACGACACAGCAGGCCTCGGGCGCCGCGGAGTCCTCGGCCGCCGTGGCTGAGACCGTGACGACGGCGGACGAGGTGGCCCAGACCGCGGAGCAGGCGGCACAGCGCGCCAAGACCGTGGCGGATTCGGCGCAGCGTGCGGCGGAGATCGGCAAGGCAGGTCGCCGCGCGGTGGACGAATCCGTTGAAGGCATATCGGCCGTGAAGGTGCAGGTGGATTCCATCGCCGGAAGCATCCTCGTCCTGGCGGAGCAGGCTCAGGCGATCGGAGAGATCATCGCCGCCGTCAACGACATCGCGGAGCGGACGAACATCCTCGCCCTGAATGCGTCGGTCGAAGCGGCCCGCGCCGGCGAGGCGGGCCGCGGTTTTGCCGTGGTGGCGGCGGAAGTCAAGAGCCTGGCGGAGCAGTCCAAGAAGGCGACCGTCCAGGTGCGGCAGATCCTCGGCGAGATCCAGCGGGCCACCAGCGCCGCGGTGATGACGACGGAGCAGGGCACCAAGCAGGTCGGGTCCCTCACCAAGCAGGTCACCGAGGCGGGCGAGACCATTCGCACGCTGGCGGATGCGGCGGGCGAGGCAGCGCAGGCGGCGGCGCAGATCGTGGCGTCGTCAGGGCAGCAGGCGGTCGGCATGGCTCAGATCCGGCAGGCGATCGCCAACATCCACGGCGCGACCCAGCAGAACCTGGCCTCCACGAAACAGGCCGAGCGGGCCGCGCAGGATCTCAACGCCCTCGGGACGAGGCTACTGGACCTTGTCGGCGGCAACCATCACGGCTCGGTGAAGGCGGGGCGCGTGTGACAGCGCAGGACGCGCTTGCCACGCGGCTCCTGGCGACATTCGTCTCCGAGTTCGAGGAGCAGCTCAGGGTGATGAACGCGGATCTCCTGGCGCTGGAGGCGCAGCCCGGGAATCCGGAGCGGCTCAAGTCGCTGTTTCGCGTGGCGCACACGCTGAAGGGGGCCGCGCGGGCGGCGGGCGTGCCGCCCGTCGAGACCGCGTGCCATGCGGCGGAGGGGCTCCTGTCCGATGTACGCGACGGCAAGAGGAACCTGGAGCCGGAGCACTTCAAGGCGCTCTTCGCCGCGGCGGATGCGTTGCAGGACGCGCACAAGCGTCTCGCGGAGGGCGCCGCCGTGCCCGAAGGCCTGCTCGACGGCGTGGCGGAGCGCCTGCGGCTGTTGCGGAGCCGGGCCGAGGGCGCCGCCGCGCGCAGCGCGGCGCCCGCGTTCGTCCCGCCGGCCCCGAGCGGCGACGGCGAGGTCCGGGTCCGGCCCGGGGCGCTGGACGCATTGCTCGGCTCCGCGACCCAGCTGCTCGTGGCCGCCGCGGGGAACGCGAGTCGCCCCGCGGAGCTCGAGGCGGTCGCGGACGGCCTGGCCGCCACCGTCTCCCACTGGCGGCGAACAGCGCGGCGTCTCCGGCTCATCCTCGAGCGGTCGGGACCGCCCGGCGCGGCTGGGGCGCTCGACGATCTGGATGCACGGCTGCATCGGCTCGCGCACGACGGCGCGCGGCTGGCGGCCGGGCTGGGTCGCGACGCCCGCAGGGTCTCGCGCGCGGCCGACGAGGTTCTCGGCAGGGTCCGGGGAGTGCGGCTCCGGCCCTTGGCGGACGCGTGCGACGGGCTTCCTCGCGCCGCTCGCGATCTGGCGGCCGCAACGGGCAAGGAGGTCGAGCTCGAGATCGTGGGCGGTGATGTGCAGGCGGACCGCGCCGTGCTCGATCGCGTGCGTGAAGCCCTGCTGCAGCTGGTGCGGAACGCGGTGGCTCATGGCATTGAGCGGCCGGACGAGCGGGAGTCGGCCGGCAAGCCTCGGCGGGGCCGGATCACGATCGGGGCGGCCTTTCGGGGCGACAGGATCGCGATCACGGTGGCCGACGACGGGGCCGGCCTCAATGTGACGGCAATCCGCTCGCGCCTGGCACGCCTCGGCCGTCCCGCGCCGGCGGACGAACAGGCGTTGGTGCGGGGGATCTTCGAGGGCGGCTTGAGCACCACCACCGACGCCACGATGATCTCCGGGCGCGGGGTGGGGCTCGACATCGTCCGGGCCGCGATGGTGGCTCTCCGCGGCGGTGTCGAGGTGACCTGGGTGGCCGGCAAAGGGACGACGTTCACCCTTACCTGCCCCCCGAGCCTCGCATCCGTTCGCGCCCTCCTGGTTCTGGTCGGGTCGCAGGTTCTCGCGCTTCCCACGGCGAACGTGGAACGCGTGCTTCGGGTCACGCCCGGGGAAGTCCGGCGCGCGGAGGGCAGGGACGTGCTGGAGGGCGAGGCCCCAATTCCCCTGGTCGCGTTGGCCCGGCTCCTGCCGCCGCTGCCGGAGCGCCCGATGGCCGGCGCGACACCGGTGGTGATACTCGCTGCCGGCGAGCGGCGGCTCGCGATCGCCGTAGACGAGCTGATCGCCGAGCAGGAAATCGTGCTTCAGCAGTTGGGCTCGGGGGCGCACGGTCTCGCGCTATTGAGCGGGGCCACCATGCTCGGCACCGGGGCCGTGGTGCTGGTTCTGGATTGCGTCGCCCTCCTGGCTGCCGGCGTGGCTCTCGTCTCCGGAGGCGTGGCGCGGGCCGAAATGAAGGGTGCGGCACCCGTCAGACGAACGGTGCTTGTGGTAGACGACTCCCTCACCACGCGAACGTTGGAGCAGAGCATCATGGAAGCCGCCGGCTACGACGTGCTCGCGGCGGTGGACGGCGCCGACGGATGGAAGGTGCTCCAGGAGCGCGGGGCGGACGCCGTTGTCGCCGACGTCGAGATGCCGCGGATGGATGGCTTCGCGCTCTGCGAAGCCATCCGGTCAGCCAAGCGATTCAAGGAGCTGCCCGTGATTCTGGTGACGGCGATGGAGACGCCCGAGCACCGAGCGCGCGGGCTCGAAGTGGGCGCGGACGCATACATCGGCAAGTCGAGCTTTGACCAGGAGAACCTGCTCGCGACGCTGCGTCAGCTCCTGGGCGAGGAGGCCAGGTGATTCGCGTGCTGCTTGCCGAGGACTCGCTCACCGTGCGCCAGCTGCTGGTGGAGCAGCTCCAGAGCGATTCGGGAATCGAGGTCGTCGGCCAGGCCAACAACGGCGCCGAGGCGGTCGAGCTGGCGTGGCGCCTCCGTCCGGACATCGTGGCGATGGACGTGCACATGCCGGTGCTGGACGGTCTCGACGCCACCAAGGAGATCATGGTCCGATCGCCCGTCCCGATCGTGCTCATCTCCTCGAGCTCGAGTCCCGGCGACGTCGAGCTGGCGCTCAACGCCATGCGGGCCGGCGCGCTGATGGTGCTCGAGAAGCCGGACGACCCCCGTTCGGCGCGCTTCGATGGCCGCCGCCAGCAGCTGATCCAGATGGTCAAGGCGATGGCGCAGGTGAAGGTCGTTCGCCGCTGGGCGCCGCGGCGCGAACGTACCGCCGCGCCGGCCGCGCCACCGCGCCGCGGCGATCCGATCCGACTGGTGGCCGTCGCCGCGTCGACGGGAGGCCCTGCCGTCCTGCAGCGCGTGCTGAGCGATCTGCCGGGCGATTTTCCGGCTCCGGTGTTGGTGGTGCAGCACATCGCCACCGGATTCGTGGGTGGGCTCGCGGATTGGCTCAACGGCAGCAGCGCGCTGCGGGTGAAGGTCGCCGAGGACGGCGAGGCGCTGATGCCGCATGTCGCCTACCTCTCCCCCGATAACAGGCACCTAGGCGCCAAGTTGCCAGGCCATATCGAGCTGTCGGACGCGCCGCCGGTGGGCGGATTCCGCCCGTCCGGGACTTACCTGTTCGAGTCGGCGGCCAGGCTCCGGGGGCCGGCGCTCGCCGCGCTCATCCTCACCGGCATGGGGAGCGACGGCGTCGCGGGGCTGCACAAAGTGCGCGAGGCCGGCGGTACGGTCCTGGCTCAGGACGAGGAATCCTCGGTGGTCTTCGGGATGCCGCGGGACGCGGTGGCGGCTGGCGTGGTGAACGCGGTGCTGGGCGTGGAGGAGATCGCGCCCCGACTCGTGGCGCTGGCGCGGGAGGCGTGATGAGTCCCAAGCGCATCCTGATCGTCGAGGACAGCCGGACCCAGGCCGAGCAGCTCAAGGCGGTGCTGGAGGACGGCGGCTACCAGGTGGACGTGGCGCAGGATGGGGCAGCGGGCCTGGCGGCCGTCGCAACGGGGCCGCCCGACGCCATCATCAGCGACATCATCATGCCGGGCGTCGTGGACGGCTACGAGGTATGCCGGCAGGTCAAGGCCGGCCCGCATCGGGATGTGCCGGTGCTGCTCCTCACCAGCCTCTCCGACCCGACCGATATCATCCGGGCGCTCGAGTGCGGTGCGGACAATTTCCTCCGCAAGCCCTACGAAGCGCGATACCTGCTGGAACGGCTGCGGGTGCTGTTCACCACCCGCGAGATCCGGGCCAAGGACCGCGTGCACTTCGGGATGAAAGTGATGTTCCTGGGGCGGGAGGTCACCATCAATGCCGAGCACCAGCAGGTGCTGGACCTCCTGATCTCGACCTTCGAGGAAGCGGTGATCCAGAACCGCGAGCTACGGCAACGCGAGGGAGAATTGCGGGCCGCCAAGGCCGAGCTGGACCGCCACGCGGGCGCGCTGGAGCAACGCCTCAAGAGCGTGCTCGACGCGATCCCGGACGTCCTGTTCAGCGTGGATGCGTCCCTCGGCAACCTCTTCTATGTCTCGCCCGCCGCGCGCCTCGTGTTCGGATACTCGCCCGAAGAGATGCTCGCCGACCCTCAGTTGTGGCGCAGGAGCATCCATTGCGACGACCTGCCGCGGGTGCTCGAAGGGTTCAACAAGGCTGTCGATGCCAAGTCGTCGCAGACCGTCGAGTGCCGCATCAGCACGCGATCTGGGGAGGCGCGCTGGCTCGAGCTCAGTGTGGCGGCAGTGCCGGACGACGTCCACGGAGGCGTCCGGTTAGACGGTGTGGCGCACGAGATCACGGCGCGGAAGCGAGCGGCGGATGAGTTGGCGCTCAACCACGCCATCATTTCAACACAGCAGGAGACGTCGCTCGACGGCATCCTTGTGGTGGACGAGCAGGGGAAGATCGTTTCCTTCAATCGGCGGTTCGTCGAGCTGTGGGAGATCCCGCCGGAAGTCGCCGAGTCGGGTTCGGACCAGCGCGCCTTGGAGTCCGTGATCGGCAGGCTCGTGGACCCCGATGGTTTCCTGGCGCGCGTGACGTATCTCTACGAGCATCGGGAGGAAAGGAGCGAAGAGGAGATTGCGCTCAGAGACGGGCGCACCTTCGATCGCTACTCGGCCCCGATGTTTGGCGCGGACGGCAGATATTACGGCAGGGTGTGGTACTTCCGGGATATCACCGCGCGCAAGCACGCCGAGCAGGCGCTGAAGGCCAGCGAGGCACGCCTGCAGTCGCTCTTCGCCGGTATCGACGACGCGCTGTTCGTCCACGACGCGGACGGAAGGATCATCGACTGCAACGAAGCGGCCTGCCGGCGGCTGGGCTACTCCCGGGACGAGCTGCTTGCCATGCGCACGGCAGACGTGGATGCGCCAGAGTTCGCTGTCGGCTTCGGCGAGCGAACGAGCCAGCAGCTCCTTCGCGGCCGCTACACTTGCGAGGGTCTCCACATCACCAAGGACGGCCGCCACATCCCAGTGGACATCAACAGCACCCTTATCGACTACGGCGGCCAGCCGGCCGTTCTGGCAGTCATGCGCGACATCACCGGCCGCAAGCAAGCTGAGGAGGCGTTGCGGCGCTCCGAGGCGGAGCACCGCGGCCTGGTCGAGCATGCGCCGCTGGGCATCTCTCGGTCCACTCCCGACGGGCGCTTCCTCTCCGCGAACCAGGCTCTCGTCACGATGCTTGGCTACGAATCCGCCGATGAACTGCTCCAACTCGATCTTCGTCGCGACCTTTACACCGATCCTGAGGACTGGGCCCGGGTGACGGCGCAGGTTCAGAGCCAGGGCGCGGCGAAGGTCGAGACCCCGTGGAAGCGCAAGGACGGCACTCTGGTCACCGTGCGCCTCAACGTGCGCGGCGTCCGTAACCCGGCCGGCGAGCTGGAGTGCTACGAGGCACTCGTCGAGGACGTGACGGAGCAGCGGAGCCTCGAGAACCAGCTCCGGCAGGCGCAGCGGCTGGAGGCGGTGGGGCGGCTGGCCGGCGGCGTGGCCCACGACTTCAACAACGTCCTCACCGCCATCACGGGCTACAGCGAGCTGCTGCTCGACGAGCTCGACGCGAACGACCCCAAACGGCGGGACGTGGAGGAGATCCGGGCGGCCGGACAGCGGGCGGCCGGTCTGACTCGCCAGCTCCTTGCCTTCAGCCGCAAGCAGGTGCTGCAAACGCGCGTGCTCGACGTCAACCAGGTGGTGCGGACACTGGAGATGATGCTGCGGCGTCTGATCGGCGAGGACGTGAAGCTGGAGGTGTCGCTGGATTCCGCGCTGGGCGCCGTCCGGGCGGATCCCGGCCAGCTCGAGCAGATCATCATGAACCTCGCCGTGAACTCCCGAGACGCGATGCCGGGTGGCGGGCGGCTCACCATCGAAACGGTCAACGTGGACCTCGACGAGGCCTATGCCCGCAAGCATGCCGCCGCGCTGCCGGGCAGGTACGTCATGCTGGCGGTCAGCGACACGGGCGTCGGGATGGATGCCGAGACCCAGTCGCACATCTTCGAGCCCTTCTATACCACCAAGGAGCAGAGCGCGGGCACGGGCCTCGGCCTCTCGACCGTCTACGGCATCGTCAAGCAGAGCGGCGGCTACGTGTGGGTCTACAGCGAGCCGGGCGGGGGAGCGACCTTCAAGATCTACCTCCCGCGGGTGGACGAGCCGGTCGAGGCGCCGGAGCCCGGGGCGGCCGCACGACCCGCGGCCGGGGGACGCGAGACGGTGCTCCTTGCGGAAGACGATCCCTCGGTCCGGGCGATCGTGGCCGAGGTGCTCACGCAGAAGGGGTATCGCGTGCTCCAGGCCCCGGACGGCCAAACGGCGCTCGAGATAGCCCGCGCGCAGCCCGGCGCGATCCAGCTGCTGGTGACGGATCTCGTGATGCCCGGCATGACCGGGCGGGAGCTGGCGGAAGCCGTCGCGGCCGAGCGTGCCGGTGTGCGCGTGCTCTATATGTCCGGGTACACGGACGACGCCGTGGTCCGGCACGGCGTCCTGACGGAGGGCATGCCGTACCTTCAGAAACCATTCTCTCCCAGCTCGCTGGCGGCCAAGGTGCGCGAGGTGCTCGATCGGGTGAGCGCGGCGGCACCGTTCTGATGTGCGCCCTCGCGGTCGAGCCGATCCAGCCAAGCGTCCGGCTGCACCTGGTACGGGTCCTCGCCGTTGACGACCAGGAAGAAAGCCGCCGGGTCCTGCAGCGCGCCCTGACCGCCATGGGGTACGAGGTCGAGGTCGCCTGCGACGGCATCGAAGCCCTGGCCAAACTGCCGCTCGGGGCGGACCTGGTGCTGCTCGACGCGCGGATGCCGGGGCTCGACGGCTTCGAGGTCGCGCGGCGCATCCGAGTCGATCCGGAACACGGCGACCTGCCGATCATCATGGTGACGGGGCTGGACAGCCGCGAGGACCGCCTCCGGGCGCTCGAGGTCGGTGTGAACGACTTCATCGCGAAGCCGTTCGAGTTGACCGAGCTGCGCGTGCGTACCGAGTCGCTGCTCCGCCTGAAAGAAGCGACGGACGCGCTCAAGCGGCATCGCGCCGAGCTGGAGCAGACGGTGGCGAAGCGGACCGCCGATCTGCGGCTGGCCTTGGACGGCATGGCGGAGGCGCAACGCAGCACCTACGCCGCTCATCTGGACACGATCCGGCGGCTCGTGATCGCGGCGGAGTACAAGGACCGCGACACCGCGGCCCACATCGAACGGATCGGCCTGTACTGCGAACTCGTCGCGACGCGCCTCAACCTGCCGCCGGGGGAAATCGAGATCATCCGCTACGCCAGCCCGATGCACGACGTTGGCAAGATCGGGATCCCCGACGCGGTCCTGCTCAATCCGCGGAAGCTGGACCCGGACGAGTGGGAGGTCATGAAGAAGCACACTTCAATCGGCGCCCGGATCCTGCACGGGTCACTCTCGCCGGTTCTCAAGGCGGGAGAGACGATCGCGATGGCGCACCACGAGCGCTGGGACGGCAGCGGCTATCCGGCGGGCCTGTCGGGAGAGTCCATCCCACTGGCGGGTCGCATCTGCGCGGTCGCCGACGTCTTCGACGCCCTGACCAGCAATCGCCACTACCGGGACGCTCTGCCCAACGAAACGGTTTGGGAGATGATGCAGGCGGAGCGGGGCCACCACTTCGATCCGCGTGTCCTGGACGTGTTCCTGGCGTGCCGCGACGCGGTGGAGACGATTCAGAAACAGTCGCAGGGCGGATAGACCCCCGAGGAGCAGCGGTGGCGAACATTCTGGTCGTGGATGACGAAGCGAGCGTGCGCCGCGCGCTCTGCCGGATGCTCACGAACCTGGGTCACCAGGCGTGGGACGTCGCCGACGGCGCCGAGGCGCTGCAGCTCCTCGACGGCGTCCGTTTCGACCTCATCATCAGTGACGTCTACATGGCTGCGGTGGACGGGATGGAGCTGCTGGTGCGGATCCAGCAGCGCGGCTTCAAGATCCCGGTGGTGGTGATATCGGGCGGCGGATTCAGGACGGCCGAGGAGGTGCTCGGGATGGCGAAGAGCTGCGGTGCCGTCGCCACGCTGGACAAGCCGTTCACGCCGGAGCAGTTGCGCCGCACGATCGAGCCGCTGCTGAGGCCGCCAGCCGCGATATAGGCCAGCCAGATTCTCGGCGCCACTGGCGACAATCTGCTCAGATCAGAGAGGTACTTCATGCGGACATCCCGTGGCGCGCCTTGGGTCATCTGGGCCGAGAGCATCGGTTTCGGGCTGATCATCCTCGCATCGTGGCTCGATGAGTTGCTGAGCCTGCCTCAGGTGCTCTTTGGAGGAACGGCCGGCGGAAGACACTTGAGAGAGGCGGCGTTCGAGACCGCGGTAGTGCTGCTGGTAGCAATACCGACTCTCATCTTCAGCTCAGGAGTGACGCGGCGGCTGTTCCGACTGGAGGGGTTTCTGCGTCTGTGTGCGTGGTGCAGGCGGATTGAAAGCGTTGGGAAATGGGTCCCGCTGGAGGCATTCTTCGAGCAGCACTTCGATGCAGCGACGTGACACGGGATGTGCCCGGACTGCGAAGCACGAGTGCGAGCCGCAGCAGACAGGACGAAAGTGCCACAGTAGAGGAGCGTCGGAAGCACGTGCCTTCAGGCTTCCGGAAGGATGTCTCCGAACAGTGCGGCGACGTCGAGGGTGAGTCCGAGTCGGCCCGGGTCGGGCTGCCAGGTCAAGGTGTCGCTCAGTAGCTCCGGCCGCTCGTCACCCGGCCGCCAGCGCTCGATCAGGCGCGCGTCGAGATCCACCACCCAGTACTCCGGCACCACATGCAATCACAAGCATCTTGGGACCGCCAGTGGCATTCGCCGCTTGCGGGTACGCGTCGCTGTCTCCAGTGGCGCCTCTGTGCCGAGGTGGTGCGGGCGTGGCGGAACTGGTAGACGCAGCAACTCGGCAAGTTGCGGGGCGAAAGCCCGTGAGGGTTCGAATCCCTCCGTCCGCACCCTGGCACGTGGGCTGCATTGACTCGGCTCGCCGAGGGTGGTAAGATGGACGCACTTGCCGGGTTGCTGCGTGACGATGGTTCGCCACGCAAGAAACGAGGGGCCGCGAATGCTCGCGGCCCCTTGTGGTTTCTACTGGCCACTTTGTTCTGTGTCTGGTAACCACTTCTCCCTTGCTGTATGGCAACTTCACTTGCGCCGCCCTCTGTCATCTCGCCCCTTGATGCCGCCGGGCGGCCGCTACTCGTGCTGCCCGGCGCCCGTGCCATCTCTCGCTCGATGTGCTACACTTCGCGTCCCAACCATGCCGAGCGCACCGACGATCGTCCTCACTTCAGATGCACTGGCCCCGGCCGAACTCCGGCGCCTGGTCCAGGCGTTCTTCAGCGACATGGTGAAGGTCGTCGTGGACGTGCGCCGCGGGCGGGCCGCCGTGGGGGGCGAACTCCACGCCGACGGCGAGCAGGTCCTGCTCGAGGAGGGCTCGGAGCAGGCCGACTTGTGGGGAGTCAACTACTATCCGGGCCGCGGACCCGAGAAGTGCATTCAGTTCACGGCGATGATCAACATTCGGCCCGCAGACGGCAACGCCGGAATGGAGATCCAGGATCCCGAGGTGCGCCGGCTGGTGCGGGACGTGGTATCCCGCGTGCTCGGCCGGGGAGAGCCGCTCTGATGCCGCCGCAACACGCGTCCCTCACGACGGCGCGGTGGTCGGAGTTCACACTGGACCAGCGGATCCTGATGATCGCGAACGAGATGCACCGGTGCGCGAAGCTCTTCGCCCCGGAGGACCGCGCGCGCCTTCAGAGCGGCTACGAGCGCGTGCTGCGCCTCACGGACCTCACCGTCTCGTGCCGCCCGCGACCGGCGCTGCTGCGCGAGCTGCTGCGGTGGCGAGACCTGGTGGCGGCGCTCTACGTCGGCGAAGCGCCGGCGCCAGCCGCGCACCGCGCGGCGTTCGAAGTGCTGCTGCGGTTCACGCCGGTCGCGGCGCGGCAGATCCCGCACGTGCTGGGACCCGCCTGAAGGGGTTGGCTACCGGATCTGCTTCACGCTTCCGGCAGGATGTCTCCGGACAATGCGGCCAGGAGGTCGAGGGCCAGCGCCGGGCGGCTCAGCCCTCCAAGCCGGCCACCGCCCGCGCGAAGCGCTCCACCGTGTCCAGCTTCCCGAGGGCCTCCAGGACCAGCCCGTAGTCCAGCGCCACGTACTCGTGGACGAGCACGTTGCGGAACCCCGGTAGTCCCTCGAGGTCCCCCACGAGTTCCGGCGGGATCCCCTCGACGCTGCGGAGCGCCCGCACCGCCTCCGTGTAGTCTTGGAAGCGGATGCCGCGCCGCCCAGCCAACTCCCCGGCCAGGTCGATCACCGCCTGGCACACAACCAGGAGGGAGAAGAGCACGTCGTTGTGCAGACTGAGGTCCGCGCGCAGGGCATCCGCGTCGCGGACGCGCGGCGCGATCTCGCGAAGATGCGCCAGATGGAGGCGCAGGTCGGCCAGGCGCTCGACGAGAAACGTCATCTCGCCAGCGCCTCGAGCTTGAGCCGTCGGGTCCGCGCGAGAAACGGGCGGATATCCGCCAGGCGGAGCTGGACGGTGCGGGCAAAGGCGTGATCCGCGTCCGCGTCGGCGCAGTATACGCGGACGCCGAGCGTGACGGCGGCGGTGGCGAGTTCCGGAGGCGCATCGTTCAGCACCACGACGTCCACCGCGTTCCGGTGTAGCGCGGCGATCAGCGCCGAGTTGAGCGCCATCGCGGCGCGAGCCCGCTCGGTCCGGCCTGGAACCGCGCCGACATCGAGGAGGACCGCCACATCCACGTCGCTGTCGCCGTGGGCGGTCCCGTTTGCGAGGCTGCCGAACAGGTACGCCGAAACCACGCCGCGCGGTCGCACCGCCTCGCAGTAGCCGCGCAGCGCACCCTCGACCCCGGGCGCGGGAACAGACTCTGATGCGGTCCGCATCGTTCTAAGGTACCACGCCTCCAGGCCGAGAGGCAGGGCCTGGTCCTGGCGTTCTTCAGCGACATGGTGAAGGTCGTCGTCGACGTGCGCCGCGGGCGGGTCGCCGTGGGTGGCGACGTAGCATCACGCGTGCTCGGCCGCGGCGCTGCAGATCCCGCACGTCTTGGGACCCGCCTGAAGGGGCTGGCTACCGGAATGGTACCGCCGCTTCTCGAATCAGCGTCTTGGCCTTCTTGGAAACAACATCGGTGTTCTGGATTTGTAGTCCAGATACGATGCCCCAAAGCGAATCTCCAGCTCCCGTTCCTCATACACGCTCACGAAGAAGAGCAATGCTGGTGCAAACAGGATGAGCACCCAGAGCACAAACGCCGCTGACTGAAACCAGATTCCCAGCGATAGAAACCAGGATAGAGCTGCCAGCACCATGGGATTGCGCGTCCACGCATACAGCCAATCTGCGGCCAGCTTCCGGCTGAGTGCGATGAAGAAGGGTGCACCGAGTCCCCTCAAGGCGAGGTTTACAACCGTCACCAGACACGCTGCCCCAGTGCCAATGACCAGAAGCAGGCCGATTGCGGATGGTACTGGGAGTACCCAGCCGGACCAATCTCGATGAGTGGTTACTGCTCGAACGATAGGAACACCGAATGTGAAACCCAGACCAACATGTACAAACGTCGTTGTCCAGACGGCACGGGCTGTTGTTTGGTGTCGGTCTAGTATCTTCCTGCCGAGCCAAACAAGGGGGAAGGTCAACAGTATCCCTCCCACAATGACAGACAGATTCATGACATTTGAGAGTCGTGCCTCTAGCGCCCACCACCAGACAAGCCAGATAAGCGCTAGGAGGGCAACCCTGACAAGAGATTCGACGACTCGTCTCATGGTGTCATCCTTTGGCTTTGCGAAGCCGCCGACGATACGCGCCTGGCGGCGGGCGACCGCCCGCCAGCCGCACCTACCATGCACACGGTAGCCCCGCAGCGTTAGTCGGGCGTTGGGGCGGGGCGGGACGTCGAGGGTACCCGCTCTTTCGCTTTTCCGCCGAATACGTAGAATGGGAGCACCCCAACCCGGGAGACTCGCATGGCAGCGCCGGTGCCCCCCCCTCAGGCCCCCGCGGCCACTTCCTACACCCCGATCGTCACGGACTTCCTGCGTCTGGTGCGGCTGCTCTACGCTCCCAGCGCGGTGTTCGAGGAGCAGCAGGCGAAGCCCACCTGGTTCCTTCCGTGGCTGATCATCGCGATCCTCTGCGTCGCCATCGGCTTCTGGGAGCTGCCCTACAGCCAGCGGGTCATGGAGCTGGCGATCCAGGCGATCCCAAACGCGCCGCAGCTCACGGCCGAGCAGATGCGCTCGCGGGCGATGATCGGTCTGATCGCGACGCCCATCATCTTCCTGATCCTGGCCCTTCTCAATGCGGGGATCCTGTACCTCGCGGTCTCGGTCACCGGCGCGAGCGCGCGCTACAAGGGCCTGCTCTCGGTCAGCGTCTTCGCCATGGTGATGCTCCCGATCACCCTGCTTCTGCAGGGCATCATCCTGCGGATGCGGGGGGCGCCGACTGACGCCATCACGTCTGTCGCCGACGCGCAGCCGGCGCTGGGCCTCAACGTCCTGGTTTCGGCCGACAGCGCCGGCAAGTTCCTGTCGGCGATCCTGGCTGGCATCGGACCGCTCCCGCTGTGGGGGCTGTTCATCACGGCGGTGGGCATCATGCACCTGGAGAAGGTGAAGAAGAGCGCGGCCTGGACGGCCGCCATCGCCACGTTCGTGGTGATGCTGCTGATCGGGGCCGCGCTGGCGTCGCTGCAGCGCGGTTGACGGTGTCTGGTCGGCAAACAAGCCGGGCCGCCTCGTCGGCGGCCCGGCTTGTTTCACCCCCCCCAGGCGGCTCAGTGCGGCCAGCGTCTGCCCATCCGCCCGAGGCGCCGGCGGTCCCAGAACCGGCCGTACATCCGCGCGCGGACCGAACCCCGGCTGTAGTAGGCCTGGCCCCAGCCATTCGCGCGCAGCGGGAGCCGCCCCATCGCGTAGCCGCGCGCATAGCCGCGACGCCACTCCACAGCGGCGAGTGGCCTTCGCGCCATCCGCCATCTCAGCCACTGCCGCGTGGCGCCGCGGCGCTCGAGCCACTGGGCCTCGACCCGCACCCGGGCCGCCGGTCGCTGAGCGTGGGCCGCCGCCGGGGACGCGAGCGCAACGACCATCGCGGCGCCGAGCACCGCCCGGATTCTGGATATGATTCGCCTCACCGTCCCGCTCCTTCCTGTCCCCCGTACGCTTATGAGACGCCCATGGCGGCAGCCCGTTAAGCGAGGCGGACGGACGCACGACGGGCCGGAGCGCCTCGCGGCACCCCGGCCCGTCGGCCCAGGCGTCCCGGCTACACCGTCGCGCCGGTCTTGTCCTCGACCCCCTTCTCCTTGAGCGCGGCCTGCGCCGCGGCGAGGCGGGCGATCGGCACCCGGAAGGGCGAGCAGGAGACGTAGTTCATCCCGACGTCGTGACAGAACATCACGCTCGACGGCTCGCCCCCGTGCTCCCCGCAGATCCCGACCTTGAGGTCCTTGCGGGTGCCGCGCCCCAGCTCGATGCCCATCCGGACCAGCTTGCCGACCCCCCGCTGGTCGAGCACCTGGAAGGGATCGGCGGGCAGGAGTCCCATCTCCACGTAGGCCGGCAGGAACCGGCCGGCGTCGTCGCGCGAGAGGCCGAAGGTCGTCTGGGTGAGGTCGTTGGTGCCGTAGGAAAAGAACTCCGCGACCCCAGCGATCTCGTCCGCGGTGAGCGCGGCGCGGGGCAGCTCGATCATCGTGCCGACCATGTACGGCAATTCGCGCTTGGCCTTCGTGAACACCTCGCCAGCCACGCGCCGCACGATGTCCACCTGGTTCTGCAGCTCCGGCACCACGGCGACCAGCGGCACCATCACTTCGGGCAGGACCTTGACGCCCTTGGCAGCGACGTTGATCGCCGCTTCGAAGATCGCCTGCGCCTGCATCTCGGTGATCTCGGGATAGGTGATGCCCAGCCGGCAGCCGCGGTGCCCGAGCATCGGGTTGGCTTCGCGCAGCGACTCGACGATCGCGGCCAGCTCCTCCGCCTTCATCCCCATGGTCTTGGCGAGGGCGGCCTGGGTCTCCGGCTCGTGCGGCAGGAACTCGTGGAGCGGGGGATCGAGGAGCCGGATCGTCACGGGATAGCCGTCCATCGCCGTGAAGATCCCCTCGAAGTCGCCGCGCTGCATCGGCAGCAGCTTGGCGAGCGCCTTGCGGCGCCCCGCGGTGTCGCGGGCGACGATCATCTCGCGCATCGCGGCGATCCGGTCGGCCCCGAAGAACATGTGCTCGGTGCGCGTGAGTCCGATCCCTTCGGCGCCGAATTCCCGCGCCCGCTTCGCATCCGTCGGCGTGTCCGCGTTGGTGCGCACCTTGAGCCGCCGGTGCTTGTCCGCCCACTGCATGAAGCGGCCGAAGTGCCCCGACAGCGTCGGCTGAACCAGCGGTACCTTCCCGTCGATCACCCGGCCGGTGGACCCGTCGAGCGTGACCCAGTCGCCGCGCTTGACGCTGCACCCGCTCACCCGGAAGAGCCCCGCGGCCTCGTCCACCTCCACCGCCTTGGCGCCGACCACGCAGCACTTGCCCATCCCGCGGGCGACCACCGCCGCGTGCGACGTCATCCCGCCTCGCGCGGTGAGGATGCCCTTCGCCGCCGCCATTCCCTCGATGTCCTCGGGGGAGGTCTCGGCGCGGACCAGCACCACCGCCTTGCCCTCCTTCGCCCAGGCGAACGCCTCGTGCGCGTCGAACACGACCTGACCCGCGGCCGCGCCGGGCGACGCGGGCAGGCCGGTCGCCAGCACGGTGCAGGGGGCCGCCGGGTCCACCATCGGATGGAGCAGCTGGTCGAGCGCGTCGGGCGTGACCCGCATCAGCGCCTCCTGCTCCGTCAGCATCCCTTCGTCCACCATCTCGACCGCGATCCGCACGGCCGCGGGTCCCGTCCGCTTCCCGTTCCGCGTCTGAAGCAGGTACAGCGTGCCGCGCTCGACGGTGAACTCGAGGTCCTGCATGTCGCGGTAGTGCTTCTCCAGGCGCTGGTAGGTCTCGGTGAGCTGCTTGTACGCCTTCGGAAACCGCTGCGCCATCTGGTCGATGTGCTCCGGCGTCCGGATGCCGGCCACCACGTCCTCGCCCTGCGCGTTGACGAGGAACTCGCCGAAGAAGCGCCGCTCGCCGGTGGACGGGTCGCGGGTGAACGCGACGCCCGTGCCCGAGTCCTCGCCGAAGTTGCCGAACACCATCGCCATCACCGTGACGGCGGTGCCGAGCGTCTCCGGGACGCGATTGATGCGCCGGTACGACACCGCGCGGTCGCCCATCCACGAGCGCCACACCGCTTCGATCGCGCCCCACAGCTGCTGCTGAGGATCCTCGGGGAACCCCTCGGGGAGGAGCTTCTTGAGGGCTGCCTTGTAGTCGCCCACCAGCGCCTTCAAGTCCTCGGCCGGCAGGTCGATGTCGCGCTCGACCTTGCACTTCTGCTTCCTGGCGTGCAGCAGCGGCTCGAACGGGCTCTTGCTCCCCTTGAGCCCCAACACGACGTCGCCGTACATGGACACGAAGCGGCGGTAGGCGTCGTAGACGAACTGCGGGTTGCCGGTCTCCACGGCCAGCGCGGCCGCGACCGCGTCGTTCATCCCGAGATTCAGGATGGTGTCCATCATGCCGGGCATGGACACCGCGGCGCCGGAGCGCACGGAGACCAGCAGCGGCTTCTTGGCGGCGCCGAACTTCCGGCCCATCTGCGCCTCGACCTTCGCGAGGTTGGCCTCGACCTCCGCTTTCAGCTCGGGCGGGTAGTGCTTCGACTTGATGTACTCGTTGCACAGCTCGGCGCTGATCGTGAAGCCCGAGGGCACCGGGATGCCGAGGTTGGTCATTTCCGCGAGATTGGCGCCCTTGCCGCCGAGCACGGTCTTCATCTGGGCCGTGCCGTCGGCGTGGCCGCCGCCGAAGAAGTAGACGTAGCGACTCATTCTAGGCTTTCTGGGCCCTCGCCGGCTTCGACTCGAACCGCAGCTTGGCCGAGTCGGACGGGACGGGCGTCGGGTAATGGGTGGAAAAGCAGGCGTGGCAGAAGCGGGTCGGGTCCCCCGCGCTCGATTCCACCATTCCCTCGAGCGAGAGATAGCCGAGCGATTCCACGCCCAGATAGGCCGCGATCTCCTCGACGGAGTGGGTCGCGGCGATGAGCTCTTCGCGGGTCGGCGTGTCGATCCCGTAGTAGCAGGGCCCCACGATCGGCGGCGAGGCGACCCGGAAGTGCACCTCCGTCGCCCCCGCCTGCCGGATCATGGCCACGAGCCCTCGGCTGGTGGTGCCGCGCACGATCGAATCGTCGACCATGACGACCTTCCGGCCCGCGACCACCTCGCGCACGGCGTTGTACTTGATCTTGACCTTCGCGTCGCGTCCCGCCTGCACCGGGTGGATGAAGGTGCGGCCCACGTAGTGATTACGGATGAGCGCGTGCTCCAGGGGGATCCCCGACTGCTCCGAGAAACCCAGGGCGGCCGCGTTCGAGGAGTCGGGCACCGAGAAGACGCAGTCGCACCCCGGCGCCGGGTGCTCCTTGGCCAGCCGCCGGCCGAGGGCGCGGCGATACTGATCCACGCTCTCGCCGAAGATCAGGCTGTCGGGGCGCGAGAAGTACACCAGCTCGAAGACGCAGTGCTTCGGCGCCTGCGGCGGCAGCGGCTCGAGGTAGTCGATCTTGCCGCCCTCGATCCGCAGCACCGTTCCCGGCTCCAGCTCGCAGATCGCGCGCGCCCCGACGATGTCCAGGGCACAGCTCTCGGATGCCACCACCGGCGCGTCGCCGACCTTGCCGAGCAGGAGCGGGCGGAAGCCGCGCGGATCCACGATCGCGAACATCACCTGGTTGACCGTGATCACCAGCGAGTACGCGCCCTCCACGCGGCCCAGCGCCTCGCGGACCTGGTCTGCCGGATCGCGCTGCTTCGCGCGCGCGATGAGGTGCACCAGGATCTCGGAGTCCATCGTGGACTGGAAGATGCTCCCGCCGTCCACCAGCTCGCGCCTGAGCTCGGCGGCGTTGGTCAGGTTGCCGTTGTGCGCGAGAGCCAGCGTCCCGCTGCGGTAGCGCACCAGCACCGGCTGCGAGTTCGCCAGGATGCTCGAGCCCGCCGTGCTGTACCGCGTGTGCCCGATCGCCGTCGAGCCCTCGAAGCTGTCCATGACGCCTTCCGAGAAGACGTCGGACACCAGGCCCATGCCGCGGTGCGTCCGCGCCACGCCGGCCTCGTCGATCGACACGATGCCGGCCGACTCCTGGCCGCGATGCTGGAGCGCGTAGAGCCCCAGATATGCGAGCCGGGACGCTTCAGGATGATTCGAGACGCCGATGATACCGCACATCAGTTCCTATCCCCCCGCGCAAGCTGCGTGCCGCCGGCCCCGTCGAGCCGCCGCGGGATCGCGCTCTCGTAGATCTGCCGCAGCCGCGGCGCCGGCAGGTCCACGCGAGCGCCCGAAGCAGCGATGCGCACGGCCCCCGCCGCCGCTCCGACCGTGCCGATCACCCGCGCCGGCACGCCGTGCCCCCGCGCCCGAGCAAGCACCGCCGCCACATCGCTCTGGCGCGCGCTGACCACGGCCCGCCCGTGGTCCTCGCCGAAGAGCGCGGCCGCGGCCGGCAGCGCGCCGCCGGCTTCGGTGAGATCCACGTCGCACCCGAGCACGTCGGGCGCGAGGGCCGCGCACTCCACCAGCGCGACCGCAAGCCCGCCCTCCGAAACGTCGTGCGCGGACGCCAGGAGCCGCGCTTCGGCGCAGTCCACGAGGCAGTCGACCAGCGAGCGCTCGGCCGCGAGATCCACCGGCGGCGGCGCGCCGAAGACGTCGCCCGCCGCCAGCGAGAGATACTGGGAGCCGCCCAGGGCGCCGCGGGTCGCGCCGAGACAGATCACCGCGTCGCCGGCGACTTGGAACGGCGCCGGCACCCGGCACGCGATGTCCCGCAGCACGCCGACCATCCCGATCATGGGGGAGGGAAGGACCGCGCCCGTGGGGCTCTCGTTGTAGAACGACACGTTGCCGCCCGTCACCGGGGTCCCGAGCGAGCGGCACGCGTCCGCGATCCCGCGGCATGCCTCGCGGAACTGGAAGAACACCTCCGGCCGCCCCGGGTTGCCGAAGTTCAGGCAGTCGGTGATGCCGAGCGGGCGGGCCCCCGTCACCGCGATGTTGCGCGCCGCCTCGGCCACCACCGCCTTCCCGCCCTCGTACGGGTCGAGCCAGACGAAGCGGCCGCTCCCGCCGCTCGTGAGCGCCAGCCCGAGCGACGTGTCGCGCACCCGCAGGACCGCCGCGTCGCCGCCCGGGCCCACCACCGTGTTGGTCTGCACGGAGGTGTCGTATTGCTCGTACACCCACCGCTTCGACGCGATCGTCGGCAGGTCGAGCAGCCGCTCCAGCGTCGCGTTCAGGTCGAGATCGGGCCTCGGAGGCGGCACTGCCCGCGCGCGGCGCGCCTGGGCCTCGGCGCTCTCTCGCGCCTCCGGCCGATAGACCGGCGCCCCCTCGACCAGCGCCTGCCCGGGGATCTCCGCCACCACCTCCGCGCCCCAGCGCACCCGGTACATCCCGTCGTCGGTGACGCGGCCGATGACGGCGCTGGTCAGCTCCCACGCGCGGCAGATCGCATCCACCTCCCGCTCCCGGCCCTTCTTCGCCACGACGAGCATCCGCTCCTGCGATTCCGAGAGCAGCACCTCGTAGGGCGTCATGCCGGCTTCGCGCGTCGGCATCAGCTGCGCGTCGATCTCGACGCCGACCCCGCCGCGCGCCGCCATCTCCGCCGAGCTCGACGTCAGGCCCGCGGCCCCCATGTCCTGGATCGCGACGATGTGCCCCGACCGAATCAGCTCCAGCGACGCCTCGATGAGCAGCTTCTCGGTGAACGGATCGCCCACCTGGACCTGGGGGCGCCGCGCTTCGCTCTGCGCCGACAGCTCCTCCGACGCGAACGAGGCGCCGTGAATGCCGTCGCGGCCGGTGCGCGCGCCCACCGCGATGATCGGGTTGCCGGCGCCGGCGGCGCGTGCGCGAATCAGCTCCTCCTCGCGCAGCAGCCCCACCGCCATCGCGTTGACCAGCGGGTTCCCTTCGTACGCCGGCTCGAACGCGACGTCTCCCCCAACCGTCGGGACTCCGACGCAGTTGCCGTAGTCCCCGATCCCGCGCACGACCCCTTTCATCAGATACCGCTGGCGGTCGCTGTCGAGCGGGCCGAAGCGGAGCGAGTCGAGCACCGCGACGGGGCGGGCGCCCATCGTGAAGATGTCGCGCAGGATCCCGCCGACGCCCGTCGCGGCCCCCTGGTAGGGCTCGACCGCGGAGGGGTGGTTGTGGGATTCCATCTTGAACGCCACCGCCCAGCCCTCGCCGAGGCGGAGCACGCCGGCGTTCTCACCGGGCCCTTGGATGACTTGGGGACCCTCGGTGGGGAACGTCTTCAGGACGGGGCGGGAGTGCTTGTAGGCGCAGTGCTCGCTCCACAGCGCCGAGAAGATGCCCAACTCGACCCAGGTGGGGTCGCGGCCGAGCAGCGCCCGGATGCGGGAAAACTCTTCGGGGGTGAGACCGTGCTGCCGGACCAGCTCCGGGGTGATCTGCGGATCGCCGGGCCGGGCCAGGGCGGTCACTGGTCCGGCTTCACCTGCACACCCGTGACGGCGGCTCCCTTCGTGGAGTCCGGGCGCTGACCCTGGGGCGACGTGAAGACCGGCGTCCGCCCTTCGGGGGAGCTGCTCACGCCGGCGTACACATGGTCGGGCGAGCGCACGATCGCGTCCATGACCTGGCCGTGCTGCAGGAAGACGACGTCCTCGAACCCGACGCGGCGCTCGCGGCTGTTGCGGTAGAAGAGATAGGTCCAGTCGTTGGCGGTGCGCGTGGCGAGCGGCTCGCCCCAGCGCGAGCGCACCTCGGCCTCCGTCATCCCCGGGCGCACGGCGTTGTCGGGCACCTGTGCCGCGGCGGTCGTCGCGGCGGGCTGCGCGGCCGGCTGGATCGCGGCGGTCGTGTCCTTCGGAACGCTCGTGGTATCCTGGGCGGCGAGCGGCGCCGCGATCAGGGCGAGCGAGGCGAGCACGGTGTAGACAGTTCGGGACGCCATAGAGTCCTCCGTTAGGCGACGGCGGCCGCGGCCGTCAGCGCGAAGACCGCCGCGCCGTCGCTCGAGCCGAGCAGTGCCTCCGAGGCACGCTCGGGATGTGGCATCAGGCCCACGACATTGCGGCCCTCGCTGGTGATACCCGCGATGTCGCGCATCGCGCCGTTGGGGTTCCCGCCCACGTAGCGGAAGACGACCCGCTCCTCCCGCTCGAGGCGGTCCAACGTGGCATCGTCGGCGACGTAGCGGCCGTCGCCGTGGGCGACGGGCATGGTGAGATGTTCGCCGACCCGGTAGCGGGCGGTGAAGGGCGTCGCGTCCGTTTCGACGCGGAGCCTCACCGGGCGGCAGACGAACGACAGCCCGCCGTTCCGCACGAGGGCGCCCGGCAGGAGCTGCGCCTCGCAGAGGATCTGGAAACCGTTGCAGATGCCGAGCACCGGCCGGCCGGCCTCGGCGTGAGCGGCCACGGCCCGCATCACCGGGCTGAAGCGGGCGATGGCGCCGGGCCGGAGATAGTCCCCATAGGAGAACCCGCCGGGCAGAATCACGACGTCGGCGCCGGCCAGGTCGGTCGAGCGGTGCCAGACGTAGTACGCATCGGCGCCCGACGCGGCGGCCGCCGCCAGGGCGTCGGCGTCGCAATTCGAGCCGGGGAAGCGGACCACGGCGATCTTCACGGCTGCGGCTCCACGGCGTCGAGCGCGAAGTCCTCGGTCACCGGATTGGCGAGGAGCCGCTCGCACATCTTCAGCGCGCCCGCCCGCGCGGCTTCGGCGGAGGCGGCCTCCAGCTCGAGCTCCACGGTCCGGCCGACGCGCACGCCGGCGACGCCGGTGAAGCCCAGTTCGCCCAGCGCGTGCGCGACCGCCTGGCCCTGCGGATCGAGGATCGAAGGGCGGGGCATCACGCGCACGCGGGCGCGGAACCGCATCACTGGCTTCCCGGGCGCGGGCCGCCCGACTGATGGCGTCGCCGCAGCCCGAAGCGCAGGCGTCCCGGAGCGAGGTCGTAGTCGATGGGCCGCTCGCCGTCCTCGTCGTCGTCCCGCAGCAGGTCGCGCTCGGGGAGCCGCTCGAGCAGCCCGAGGAAGACCGCGCGCACCAGGCCGTAGGCGATCAGCCCGATGCCGGCCGGGAAGAAGAAGTACTCCGGGAACCAGAGCGCGCCGGCGACCGCGACCAGGTGCGCGGCCAGCGAGAGACGCCCCTTCCACGTCCGCAGCCCCACGGTGGGCAGGACCGGGTACGGCACCTGGCTCACCATCAGGAGGGCGAGCGCGGTCGTGAGCAGCACGGCCATCAGCGGCAGCGGCAGGAACCCGAACTGCTGCTGGAAGAAGGCGGTCTGCGTGAAGGGGTACGACGACGCGAGCGTGATGCCGGCGATCGGGGACGACAGGCCGATGAAGTGCGTCTTGGCCTGACCTGCCTGGACCACGTTGAAGCGAGCGAGGCGGAGCGCCGCGGCCAGCACGTAAATGAAGGACAGGAGCCAGGCCCACTCGCCGCCGCGGAAACGCCAGAAGTAGAGCAGCATCGCGGGGCCGACACCGAAGGAGACGACGTCCACCAGCGAGTCGAGTTCCGCGCCGAAGGCGCTGCCGGTCCGGCTCATGCGCGCCACGCGGCCGTCCAGCAGATCCAGCACCGCCGCGGCGATGATGAACCACGCGGCGAGCGCGAAGTTGCCGCGCGTGGACTCCACGATCGACCAGACGCCGAAGAAGAGATTCCCCGAGGTGAAGGCGCTCGGGAGGATCACGATGGCGCGGCGCATTCCCCGGGGCCGGGGACGGGGGGCGGTCATCCTGCGTACTCCGCGATGACCGTCCGGCCGGCCACCACGCGCTGGTCGAGGGCGACCTTGAGCGGCACCGCGGGATCGAGGAAGAGGTCCACGCGGGAACCGAACCGGATCATGCCGAGGCGCTCACCCTGCACGGCGCGGTCGCCCGCCCCGGCGTCGGTCACGATCCGGCGCGCGATGTTGCCCGCGATCTGCCGGACCAGCACCGGTCCGTGGGGGCCGAGAATGCCCACCGACGCCTGCTCGTTCACCAGGGACGCCTTGTCGTGGCTCGCCACCGTGAATTGTCCGGGGTTGTAGTGGACCACCTCGATCTCGCCCGAGACCGGATACCGGTTCACGTGCACGTCGAGCACGTTCATGAAGATGCTGACCCGGGTGGCTTTCCGATGAAGATACATCGGCTCTTCGACCTCGGCGATGCTGCAGACGCGGCCGTCCGCCGGCGCGAGCACCAGATTGTCGCCGCGCGGGCCCGTTCGCTGCGGGTCGCGGAAGAACGCCGCCACCCAGAGCGTCAGCAGGATCCCCACGCCCACCAGCGCCAGGGACCAGCCGGGCCACGAGTACCAGACCACCAGGAGCGCCGCGTCCAGCGCGAGCGCGCTCTTCACGAACGGCCAACCTTCCGGTGCTATTCGCATCAGTGCCCCCTAGGGGTCCTGTCAGACAGACGTCGGAAGATGTCGCGGTACCGCTCGCTGGTCGCCCGCACCACCTCGGGCGGCAGCGGAGGAGCGGGGGCTTCCCCGTTCCACTTCCCGGCCTTGCGCAAAGCGTCCAGGTGGTCGCGCACCGGCTGCTTGTCGAAGCTCGGCTGGGACCGGCCCGGCCGATAGCCGTCCGCCGGCCAGAACCGCGACGAGTCGGGCGTGAGGACCTCGTCGATCAGCACCAGGCGTCCGTCGGCGGATCCGAATTCGAACTTGGTGTCCGCGATGATGATCCCGCGGGACGCCGCGTACGCCTGTGCCTCCTCGTAGAGCGCCAGCGAGCGGTCCCTCAGCTCGGCGGCGCGCTTGGTGCCGAGCGCGTCGGCGACCCGGCCGAACGTGACGTTCTCGTCGTGCGCGACCTCGGCCTTGGTGGCCGGCGAGAAGATCGGCTCGGCGAGCTTGTCGGACTCCTGGAGGCCCCTGGGCATCGGCTCGCCCGCCAGGGTCCCCGCGTCCTTGTACTCCTTCCACGCGGAGCCCGAAATGTAGCCGCGCACCACGCACTCGAACGGGACGGGCTCGGTGCGGCGCACCAGCATCGCCCGGCCCTCGATCTCGTCGCGGTGCGGCGCGAGGGCGCCTACCGCCTTCACGATCTCGGCCGCATCCGCGGTGATGCAGTGGTGCGGCCGGGCCGCAGCGAGGCGGTTGAACCAGAAGGCGCTGAGCTGCGTCAGTACCTCGCCCTTGGACGGCACCGGCTCGCCGAGCACGACGTCGAACGCGCTGATCCGGTCGCTGGCCACGAGGAGCAGCCGGTCCGCATCCACCCCGTAGACCTCGCGCACCTTCCCGCGCCGGACGAGCGGGAGGGGCAGGCTGCTCTCCGTCGACACCGTCATACCCGCACCTCGGTCGGCGGCGCCTCCGGGAGGCCCGCCAGCAGGGGGTCCACCACCTCCCGCAGGTATTCGTCCACCTGCTCGGGGGAGCGTCCGACGAACTCGCGGGCGTCGAGGCCCCGCGCCACCTCGGCCATGGCCACGCCGCGGAACGCCGGATCGGCCGCGAGCCGGTCCAGCAGGTCGTTCGCCGCGCCCGTTTCCGCGATCGCGCGGGCGACGTCGAGGCTGTGCCGCCGGATGACCTCGTGAAGCGCCTGTCGGTCGCCGCCGGCCTTCACGCCGAGCATCAGGCACCGCTCCGTCGCCATGAACGGCAGCTCGCGAGCCACGTGGCCGCGGATCACGGCCTCCCGCACCTCGAGGCCGCCGGCGACGTCCGCGACGAGCATCAGGATCGCGTCCACGGCCAGGAACGCCTCGGGCAGCACCAGCCGCCGGTTCGCGCTGTCGTCGAGCGTGCGCTCGAACCACTGCTGCGCGGCCGTCTCCTCGGCGTTCGGGGGCAGGTGCATCGCGTACCGCGCCAGCGAGACGATGCGCTCCGAGCGCATCGGGTTCCGCTTGTAGGCCATCGCGGAGGAACCGATCTGCTCGGCCTCGAACGGCTCCAGCACCTCCCCCATGTGCTGGAGCAGGCGGACGTCGGCGGCGAACTTGGCGGCCGACTGGGCGATCCCGGCCAGCGCCGCCAGCACCTGCGCGTCGGTCTTGCGGGGGTAGGTCTGGCCGCTGATCGGCACGACCTGGGGGAAGCCCACCTTCTCGGCGACCAGCCGGTCGAGTCGGCGCACCTTGTCGTGGTCGCCGCCGAACAGATCGAGGAACGAGGCCTGTGTGCCCGTCGTGCCTTTGCAGCCCAGGAAGGCGAGGGACTCGCGGCGGTGCTGGATCTCCTGCAGGTCGGTCACGAATCCGTGCATCCACAGCGCCGCCCGCTTGCCCACGGTCGTCAGCTGCGCCGGCTGGAGATGGGTGTAGGCGAGGGTCGGGACGGCGCGGTAGCGCGCCGCCACCTCGCGCAGGGCGCGCAGTCCGGCGCCGAGCCGGGCGGCGACGAGCCCGAGCGCCTCGCGGATCACGATCAGGTCCGCGTTGTCCGTGACGAACGCCGAGGTCGCACCGAGATGGATGAACGCCCGTGCCGCGGGCGCGACGTCGCCGTAGGCGTGTACGTGCGCCATCACGTCGTGCCGGAACCGCGCCTCGTACTCCGCCGCGCGCGCGAAGTCCACGTCGTCCACATGCACGCGCATCTGGGCCAGCGCCTCGTCGGGAATCGCGAGCCCCAGCTCCCGCTCCGCCTCGGCCAGCGCGATCCACAGCCGGCGCCACAGCCCGGTCCGCGTCGCCGCGCCCCACAGCCGCTGCATCGGCGCCGACGCGTAGCGGGTGCCGAGCGGCGAGACGTAGCGCTCGTGGTCGCTCATTCGCCCGCCGTCAGGTCGGTGTAGATGATCTCGCCTCCCCTGAGGATCACGAACCGCATCGGCCAGCCCTTGCCGCGATAATACGCGATCACCTGCTGGACCTGCTCTGCGCCGACGATCTTGATGTTGTCGATCTGGAGCACCACGTCGCCGGGCTGGAGCGCGCTGGCCGGGCCCGCCTGAACCACCAGGGCCCCGCGTCCGACGCCGAGCTGACGCTCCGCCTGGATCGCCGGCGTGACCGTAATCAGCTGCAGGTCGCCGAGGCTCACGCGGGTCGCGCGCTCCGAGGGCAGCTCGACCGCCCGGAGCGTGGCGAGCTGCATCTCGTCGCCCCGCCGCACGGCGACGCGCAGGCTATCGCCGACGCCCAGGTCCAGCAGGGAGGCCTCCCAGTCGAGGAAGTTCCGGACCGGCCGGTCCCCCGCGCGCATGATCACGTCCCCGGCCCTGAGGCCCGCCGCGGCTCCGGGCCCGCCCTCGGCCACCGTCTTGATGCCGATCCCCCGCTGGCGCCGCCAGTTCCCGCTGCTCGCCGACTCGTTGACGTCGACCCCGGTCCACCCCCGCCGCACGCGCCCGTAGGCGCGCAGGTCCCGCGCGACGCGCATCGCGCGCTCGATGGGAATGGCGAACCCCAGGCCCACGTTCCCCCCCGACTGGGTGAGGATGAAAGAGTTCACGCCCACGACCTCACCCGAGGCGTTGATGAGCGGGCCGCCGGAATTCCCCGGGTTGATCGCCGCGTCCGTCTGGATCATATCCACGTAGAGCCCGGGCTGATCGTCGGACGGGAGAATCGAGCGGCGCAGCGCGCTCACCACGCCCGCCGTCACCGAGGGTTCGCTGTTGCCGAGGACGTAGCCGTAGGGATTGCCGATGGCGACGACCCAGTCGCCGATCTCGAGGTCGGCGCTCCGTCCGATCGGGGCCACCGGGGATGCGGCTCCTTCGATCTTCACCACCGCGATGTCGGTGCGCGCATCCTCACCGAGCAGCCGCGCCTGGAAGTCACGGCCGTCGCGCAGCGTCACGACGATCGAGTCCGCTCCCGCCACCACATGCTGGTTGGTGATGATCAGCCCGTCGGCGCTGACGAGGAATCCGGAGCCGAGCCCCTCGACGCGCTGCACGTAGCCGCCCGGGTACATGAACTGGGAGAAGAAGTCGTTGGGCACGGCGCGCTCTCGCCCCACCACGTTCACGCTGACCACCGCAGGCGCGACACGCGCAGCGGCCACGCTGATCGCCGAGTGGCGCGCAGCGTCGGTCGGGTCGCGGCGCTGCTGCGCCGCCGCCGGCCGCGCCAGCGCCAGCGCACAGATCCCGAGTCCGGCGGCGAGGCTCCTCACGGCGCCTCCGCAAAGAGATGGCCGGGGTAGCGCACGCCGACCAGGAAGAGCCCGTGGGGCGGCGCGGGAGGCGAGGCGTCGCGGTTATCCGCGCCCCGGAGCAGCTTCGCCAGGTCGGACGGCGCTCGCCGCCCGCGGGCGATGTCCACCATCGTCCCGACGAGGAATCGCACCATGTGGCGCAGGAACCGGTTCGCCGTGATCCAGAACTCCAGCCCCTCGGCGTCTTCCCGCGCGAGCCACAACGCCTCGAGGATCCGGCACCGGTAGTGCTCGTGCTCCGGGCCCTTGGCGGAGAGTGCGCGGAAGGAGTGCTCGCCGATGAGTTCCGCCGCCGCCGTCCCCAGTCGCGAGACGTCGAGCGGGCCGGGAAGGGCCCATTCGTGGCGGCTCCGGAACGGCGAGCGGCCTCCGACGTCGGTGCCGATGCGGTAGCAGTAGGTGCGTTCGACCGCGTCGCGGCGCGGATTGAAGCCGGGGACCATCCGGCGCACCGCAGCGACCCACACGTCGGAGGGCAGGAGAGCGTTCATCGCACGCATCAAGTCCCTGGGCTCCCATCGTTAGGGGACCATCGCTGCCGCCGCCTGCCCCGTGGCGTGCACGCCGGCATCGGTCCGTCCCGCTCCGATGACCGGCGTCCGCTTCTCCAGGAGCCGCGCCAGGATGTCCTCGACCACGCCCTGAACCGTGCGCGCCGACGGCTGGCGCTGCCATCCTGCGAAGGACCCACCGTCGTACTGCAGCAGGAGGAGGGTCGGCCGCGCCGCCATGTGCGAAAAACCTAGTGGTCAGCGGGGGGGTGGTCAAGCGACGCAAGTGCTTGCCGTGATTGACAAAGCGCCGCCAAAGCCTGTACAATCGCTCGGCGTTCGCGGAGGGCCGATCTCCGGCCCCGCGAGCGTCGCCCATGGCCGAGACCGACCCCGTACTGCGCGCAATCGCCGCCCTCGCAGAGCGGCGCGATCTCCCCGCCACACTTGCCGCCCAGGCGTTCGGACAAGTGATGGCGGGCGAGGCCACGCCCGCGCTCATGGCCGCCCTGCTGATGGGGCTGCGCGTCAAGGGCGAGACCGCGCAGGAGCTGCAGGGCGCGGTGCTCGCGCTCCGCGAGGTGATGGTCCGCGTCGCTCCGCGCAACCTCGACCACCTGGTGGACACCTGCGGCACCGGCGGCGGGACGGTCGGCACCTTCAACATCTCCACCGCCGCCGCGTTCGTCGCAGCCGGCGCCGGCGCGCAGGTGGCGAAGCACGGCAACCGTTCGTTCAGCACCCGGTCGGGCAGCGCGGACGTGCTCGAGGCGCTCGGCGTGGCCGTCGATCTGCCTCCGAAGCGATCGGTGGAGCTGCTGGACGAGTGCGGGATGACGTTCCTCTTCGCGCCGCTCTATCACCCGGCGATGCGTCACGTCGGGCCGGTGCGCCGCGAGCTGGCACTGGGCACCATCATGAATCTGATCGGCCCCCTGTCCAATCCGGCCGGGGTCGCCAGGCAGGTCGTCGGCGCGGGCGATCCCGCGCGGGCGCCGCTGCTGGCAGAGACCCTGGCCTTGCTGGGCGCGGAGCACGCGCTGGTGGTGCACGCCCCGCGCGGACTCGACGAGATCGCGCCGCCGGGCCTCGGCCCGACCGACATATGGGAGGTGCGGGGGACGGTCGTGAAGCGCTGGACGCTGGACGGCGAGGAGTTCTCTCTGGCCGCCGGCGACGCCGCGGCGCTCGCCGGCGGATCGCCGGCCGACAACGCGCGCGCGGTCGAGGCGATCCTGGACGGGACCGATCGCGGAGTGCGGCGCAGCGCAGTCGTGCTCAACGCCGCAGCGGCGCTCGTGGTGGGAGCGGTGGCGAAGGACTGGCGGGACGGCGTCCGGCGCTCCGGCGAGGCGCTGGACTCGGGAGCCGCGCGCGGCGTCCTCGACCGGCTGCGGCGCGCGAGCCGGCCTAGTACTTCCGGATGACTCCGACCACGACGCCCTGGATCGTCACGTCGTTCTCGTGGACGTAGATCGGATCGAGTGCGGGGTTGGCGGGCTGGAGACGGACCCAGCCGCTCTTCTCGCGGTAGTAGGTCTTGACGGTCGCATGGGTGCCCTGAAGCAGGGCGATGACCATTTCCCCGTTGCGCGCGGTGTCGCGGCCGTGGACAACGACGTAGTCGCCGTCCTTGATCTGCTCGTCGATCATCGAGTCGCCGCGCACCCGCAGGACGTAGTTGGGCCCGGTGGCGGGGAGCATCTCCTCCGGCAACGTCATGGACTCGCTGTCCTGTACCGCTTCGATGGGCTCGCCGGCGGCGACGGTGCCGAGCAGCGGCACCTCGACGACCCCCGGCTGCCGTGCCCGGGAGAGGACTTCGATGGACCGGCTCTCGTTGTACGAGCGCCGGATCACGCCCTTCCGCTCGAGGTTCGTCAGATGCTCGTGCACCGTCGCCAGCGACGTGTAGTTCATCGCCGACGCGATCTCCTCGAAGCTCGGCGCGAACCCGTGCTCGTCGATGTAGCTGGTCAGGTAGTCGAGGATCTCACGCTGACGTTTGGTGAGCGGCACCATGGCTCCTTCCGGCCCGGGAGGGGAATTGGGTCCCCCCGAAGATACGCCGAACAGAACGTAACCGAATGAAAGCCGAAGCACAAGAGCCGGGACTGCTGGCCGCGCTGGTCGCCGGAGCGGAGCGGCGGGTCGCGTCCGCCCGCGACTCCCGCCGGGAGTTGGAGCGCTCGGCCGCGCGCGCGAGCGTGCCGCCGGACTTTGGCGCGGCGCTGGCCGCCGGCCCATCCGTCGCCGTGATCGCCGAGATCAAGCGGAAGTCGCCCTCGGCGGGCGCCCTCTGGCGTGAGGGTGACGTGGCGACGTTGGCCGGCGAGCTCGAGGCGGCGGGGGCGGCGGCGCTGTCGGTCCTGACGGAACCGGCGCACTTCGGCGGGTCGCTGGAAGACCTGGCGCAGGCAGCCGGTGCGGTCCGCGTCCCGGTGCTGAGGAAGGACTTCATCCTCGATCCGGTGCAGCTGTACGAAGCCCGCGCGCACGGGGCGTCGGCCGTTCTTCTGATCGTCCGCATTCTCGAGCCTGGGCGGCTCGCGGATCTCGCCGGCCTGGCGTGCGATCTCGGCCTCGCCACGCTGGTGGAGGTGCACGAGCGTTCGGAGCTCGCGACGGCGCTGGCGGCCCGGCCCACGGCGGTCGGCGTCAACGCGCGGGACCTCGACACGCTCGCGATGAACCGGGGCCTGGTCGAGGAGCTGATCGGGCAGGTACCGGCGGGGCGATCGGCCGTGGCCGAGAGCGGACTCTCCGTCCGCGCCGACGTCGAGGCCGTGGCCGCGCGCGGGGCGGACGCGGTCCTGGTCGGCGCGGCGATCTCCGGCGCCGGGAATCCGGTCTCCGCGCTCCGCGCGCTCACCGGAGTGCCCCGGCGGCGGGACGTGCGCGAGGGGAGGCGCCCGTGACCGGCCGGTTCGGCGCCTACGGCGGGCGGTACGTGCCGGAGACGCTCGTCCCGGCCCTGGAGGAGCTGGCCGCGACCTACGACCGCCTGGCCGGAGACAGGGCTTTCTGGAACGAGTACGAAGCCCTCCTGGCCGAGTACGTCGGGAGGCCGACGCCGCTCTCCGAGGCCCCGCGGCTCTCGCAGGCCGCGCGCACGCGCGTCTTCCTCAAGCGCGAGGACTTGAACCACACCGGTGCGCACAAGATCAACAACGCGCTGGGGCAGGCGCTGCTAGCGCGGCGGATGGGGAAGCGGCGCATCATCGCCGAAACGGGCGCCGGGCAGCACGGCGTGGCGACGGCGACGGTGTGCGCGAGGTTCGGCCTGGAGTGCGTGGTCTACATGGGCGAGGAGGACATGGCCCGGCAGGCGCTGAACGTCTATCGGATGCGCCTGCTCGGGGCCGAGGTCCGGCCCGTGACTTCCGGCACCCGGACACTCAAGGACGCGACTAGCGAGGCGATCCGGGATTGGGTCACGAATGTCGAATCGACGCACTATATTATCGGCTCCGCCGTCGGCCCCGACCCGTACCCGCGGCTGGTGCGGGACCTGCAGTCGGTGATCGGGCGCGAGACGCGCCGCCAGTGCCTGGAGCGCTTCGGCGCGCTGCCGAAGTCGGTGGTGGCGTGCGTCGGCGGTGGATCGAATGCGCTCGGCATCTGGACGGCGTTTCTCGAGGACCGCGCGGTGGAGCTGGTGGGCGTCGAGGCCGCGGGCGAGGGCTTGGCCGGCGGTCGGCATTCGGCCTCGCTTCTGGCGGGGAGACCGGGCGTCCTGCACGGGAGCCTGAGCTACCTGCTGCAGGACGCGGACGGCCAGGTGATGCCGGCCCACTCGGTGGCCGCAGGGCTCGACTATCCCGGCGTCGGGCCCGAGCACGCGGCGCTGAAGGACTCCGGCCGCGCACGGTACGTGGCGGTGACGGATGCCCAGGCGCTCGACGCGTTCGAGCGGCTGAGCCGGCTCGAGGGGATCATCCCTGCTCTGGAGAGCGCGCATGCCGTCGCGTGGGTGCTGGGCGAGGCCGGGCGCTGGCGGACGGATGACGTGGTGATCATCAACCTCAGCGGGCGCGGCGACAAGGATGTCGCGGCCGTGGCCGCCGCTGGGCGCACATCAGGGTGACCATGGGTGCAGCGCCGGAAGTCGTCCTGCCTCCTGCCGTGGTCGAAGAGCTGATACAGGCCGTGGTCAAGGGCCTGCGCGCTCATCAGCTGTACCTCCCGAACAATCCCGTCTATCAGAAGGCCCTCGAGACGATGCGGGCGGCGTTCCCGCCGGTCTGGGAGGCATTGGACGAGCTCACGCTCGACGTCACGGAGAGCGAGCTGCGCTGGGAAGGGAACGTCGTCTACAGCCAGAGCAACCGCGGCGATAGCCTGTCCTGGGTGTTCTTCAAGGACGGCGTGCGGGCCGTGACGCTCCTGCCCGGGGTCGAGCAGGACGAGATCGTGGGCCTGCTCGACGTGGTACACCGTGCCCGGACGCTGCGCCAGGAGGACAGCGACGACCTGCTGACCCTCCTCTGGGAGAAGGACTTCCAGCGGATCCGCTACGTGTTCCAGGAGATGGGCTCGGGCGATACCGGCACGATGGCGCTCCCGACCTCGGACGAGGTCGCGGCCACGGCTGGCGCGCAGGGGGCGCGCGCGGTGTCGCAGGCGGTGGAAGAGGAGATGAGCACCGGCGAGGTGGAGCAGGGCGGCGCGCCGACAGCGCCTGCCGGGACCGTGCGGCCCGAAGACTTCGAAAGCACCCTCTACTTCCTCGACGAGAAGGAGATCGCCTACCTCCAGGACGAGGTGAACCGTGAGTACGCGCAGGACCTGCGGCGCAACGTGCTCGGGATGCTGCTCGACGTGCTGGAGCTGCAGCCGTATCCGACCGTCAGGGCCGAGCTCATCTCGATTCTGGAGAGCTTCCTGCCGTACCTGCTGGGCGCCGGCGACTACTCGGCGGTGGCGTACGTCCTGCGCGAGGTGAAGGCGGTGCTTCAGCGTGCGCGCGAGCTGCTGGCGGAGCACCGCAAGGCGCTCGAGGACCTGCCGGCGCGGCTGTCGGAGGCGGAGCCGCTCGCGCAGCTGCTCCAGTCGCTGGATGAAGCGGCGGCGCATCCGTCCGCGGACGAGCTCGGGGAGCTGTTCGGCGAGCTGCGGCCCGAGGCGCTGCCCACGCTGCTGGGGTGGATGCCGAAGCTGAACAACGAGCGCGTCAAGGTCGTGCTCGACGGCGCGATCGGGCGCCTCGCCGCGGCCCACCCGGAGAAGCTGGTGGAGGCGATCGGCGGCGGCGATCCGCTGATCGCGCTCGAAGCGGTGAAACTCTCCGGCCGGCTGAAGCTGGCGTCGGCGGTGCCCGCGCTGTCGCAGGCGCTCGGCCACGAGGAGACGGCGGTGCGCGCCGCGGCGGTGCAGGCGCTGTCGGATCTCGGGGTGCCGGGGGCGCTGCAGGGACTGGAAAAGGCGCTCGACGATCCCGACCGGGAGGTGCGGCTGGCGACGGTGCGCATCCTGATGGTGAAGAAGCACCGCGGCGCGCTGCCGAAGGTGACGGCGGCGATCCAGGGGAAGTCGGTGCGGGTCGCCGATCTCACGGAGAAGATGGCCTTCTTCGAGGCGTACGGGTCCCTGGTCGGCGAGGAGGGCGTCGCGTCTCTCGACGCGATGCTCAACAGCGGCGGCCTCCTGAAGCGCAAGGAGGACCCGGAGCTGCGCGCGTGCGCGGCGATGGCGCTCGGCAGGATCGGCACGCCGGCGGCGCGGCAGGCGCTGGAGCGCGCGACCGGCGCGAAGGACGCGCTCGTGCGCAACGCAGTCAGCAAGGCGCTCCGCGGCATGGCGGGGAGCTAGGATGACGGGACCGGGACGCAGACCGTCGGTCGTCGACTCGATCCAGACCACGGACGGGTACATCCGCGGGGCGGGGCGCGCCTTCCTCGTGCTGTTGTACACCGCGCTCCGCTCGCTCAAGCTCTATCCGCTCGAGAACAGCCAGGTCCAGAAGTCGCTCGAGGACCTGACGGCGTCGGTGAGCGAGATCCTGGCGCGGGAGCACGAGATCGAGGTGCGCGTCACGGGCGAGTTCATCTTCGTCAACCAGACGCGGCTGCGGCTCAACCTCGACAACTACGCCTCGTTCTCCCACATCCTGAGCATCCTCAAGGCGGTGGGCGTCGGCGTGGTGCGCGCACTCGACGGCGCGGACCGGCGCGAGTGGAGGACGTTCCTGTCCCTGCTCCTGACGATGTCGTCGCGCGAGAGCACGAACCGCTACTTCGACCTCGCCAACAAGCTGCACGATGCCGGCGTGACGCACATCCTCGTCGAGCCCCCGGTAGAGTCGGAGGTCAACGAGGAGGAAGAGGAGCGCGCCAAGGAACAGGCCAAGCGCACGTACCAGCGCTCGGTGGCGGTCACCAAGGAAGTGATCAACTCGGTGCGGATGGGGCGCACCGCCAGCGTGAAGAAGGTCAAGCGCGCGGTGCAGGCCATCGTGGACCAGGTGCTGTCGGAGGAGACGTCGCTCATCGGCCTGACCACGCTGCGCGACTACGACGACTACACGTTCACGCACTCGGTCAACGTCTGCATCTTCTCGGTCGCCCTCGGCCGGAAGCTCGGGCTCGGCAAGCTGCAGCTCTACGACCTGGGGATGGCGGCGCTGTTCCACGACGTCGGCAAGTCCCGCGTCCCCCTCGAGGTGCTCAACAAGCAGGGGAGCCTCGACGAGGAGGAATGGCGGATCATGCAGGCCCATCCGTGGCTCGGCGTGCTCACGCTGTTCGGGCTGCGCGGCTACGGAGAGGTGCCCTACCGCAGCATGATCGGCACGTACGAGCACCACATGAAGGTCGATCTGACGGGCTACCCCAAGTCGGTGCGCGCGCGCCAGATCTCCATCTTCTCGAAGATCATCGCGGTGGCCGACGGGTTCGACGCGGCGACGTCGCGGCGCGCCTACCAGACCACGCCGATCCAGCCGGACTCGGTCCTCAAGGAGATGATCGAGAACCCGAAGCGCGGCTACGACGGGATCCTGGTGAAGGCGTTCATCAACCTGATCGGCGTCTATCCGGTCGGGACGATGGTGATCCTCGACACGTACGAGCTGGGCATCGTCACAGCGGCGAACTCGAATCCGGACGTGATCCACCGGCCGGTGATCCGCATCGTCTCGGACCCGGCGGGCGGTGTGGTCTACCCCGGGCACGTGGCGGACCTGGCCGAGAAGGACGAGGCCGGGAACTTCGTGCGCAGCATCATCAAGGTCACGAATCCCGACCGGTACGGGATTCGCGTCTCCGACTACTTTGTCTGACGGCGCCCTCGCGGCGCGCCTGGCCCGCCTCCGCGCGACGCGGCGGACGGCCCTGATCCCGTACATCACGGCCGGGTTTCCCAGCCCCGACGAGACGACGGCGTTCCTCCGCGGCGCGGGGGCGGCCGGCGCCGACGTCGTGGAGCTGGGCGTGCCGTGGAGCGATCCGGTGGCCGACGGCCCCACGATCCAGGCGAGCGCGCACGCCGCGCTGCAGGGGGGGACAACGCTGGCGCGAACGCTGGAGCTGCTCGCCGGCGCGCGGGCGGAGCTGCCGGTCGTCGTCTTCACGTACCTGAACCCGGTGCTGGCGCGGGGCGCCGTGCGGTTCGCGGCCGACGCGAAGCGTGCGGGCGCGGCCGGACTGCTCGTGACCGACCTGCCGGTCGGCGCCGACGACGCGGTGGAGCGGGACCTGCGCTCGGCGGCTCTGCCGCTGGTCCGGCTGGTCGCCCCCACGACGCCCGCGGCCCGCCGGCGCGCGATCGCCGAGCGCAGCGAGGGATTCCTCTATCTGATCGCGCGCCTTGGGGTCACCGGCGAGTCAGGCGAGCTCTCCGGCGCGCTCGGCGCCCAGGTCGCGTCCTTGCGTGCCGTGAGCGACCTCCCAATCGCGGTGGGGTTTGGCATCTCGTCGCGCGCGCAGGCGGCGGCGGTCGCGGAAGTCGCCGACGGCGTGGTCATCGGGAGCGCGGTGGTCTCCCGGATGGCGCGCGGCGGGGCCGCCGAAGCGCTCGCGTGGCTCGGCACGGTCCGCGCAGCGCTGGACGGGCGGCGCGCGCCGGCGTAGGCTTGAGGCACGATGCCGAACGACGCCATCACACTCCGCGGGATGCGGTTCCACACCCTCGTCGGGCTGCTGCCGCACGAGGAGAGCATTCCCCAGCCGCTGGAGCTCGACCTCACGGTGTCCCTGTCGCTCAGGCGGGTCGGAGAGACGGACTCGCCCCGCTCGCTGCTCGACTATCGCACGCTCTACCAGCTGGTGTCCGAGACGGTGGGCACGAGCCATCACCGCCTGCTCGAAGCGCTGTGCGAGCGGATCGCGGCCAAGGCGCTCGCCCTGCAGGGTGTGGAGCGCGTGCGGGTGGCGGCCCGCAAGCCCCACGCGCCGATCGCGGGGCCGCTCGACGCGGTCGAGGTGGTGATCGAGCGCACGCGCGATGGGCGTTGAGCGGGCGGCGATCGCCCTCGGCTCCAATCTCGGCGACCGCGCCGCCATTCTCGCCCGTGCCCGGGAGGCCATCGCCGGGCTGCCTCTGACCCGCCTGCTCGCTGCTTCGGACGTGGAGACCACTGCGCCGCTGGGCCCCATTGCCCAGGGCCCCTACCTCAACCAGATGCTGCTGGTGGAGACGGCGCTCGAACCGCTCGAGCTGCTCGAAGCCGTGCTCGCGATCGAGCGCGCCGAGGGGCGCGTGCGTCGCGAGCGGTGGGGGCCGCGCACCCTCGACTGCGACATCGTGCTGTACGGGGACCGGACCATCCGCGAGCCCAACCTCGTGGTGCCCCACCCGGAATTGCCCAACCGGGACTTCTGGCAGCGGGAGCTGCGCCAGCTGGGGCTTCGTGAACCGCAGGAGGGCAGCTAGGAGCGAGCGGAGCGCAGTGGAGTTCCCAGACGGCAAGTTGCCAGTGGTTTCAAGACGCAAGCGGTGAGGGTACAGACAAGTCGCAAGTACTGACAACTGGGCTGCCGCCGAATCCTTGGCAACTGGTAACCACTTCAGTACTTGCCGTCTGGCAACTGTCCTGGCCCCTGTTTCGGCATTCTGTTACCCTTCGGCGCATGTCTTCGCCATCGAAGGATTCTCCGGTCACCACACGGGATTTCCTCGCCTGGAAGGCCGCGGGGCGCCGGATCGTGGTCGTGACCGCCTACGACGCGCTGTTCGGGCGTCTGGTGGACGAAGCCGGCGTGGACTGCGTGCTGGTGGGCGACTCGGTGAACCAGGTGCTGTGCGGGGAACCCTCCACGCTCTCGGCGACGCTGGAGCAGATGATCTACCACGCGCGTGCAGTGCGACGCGGCGTCCAGCGGGCGCTGCTGGTGGTGGATCTGCCGTTCCTCTCCTACCAGGTCGGCCGGGAGGATGCGATCCGGAACGCCGGCCGGGTGATGAAGGAGACGGGAGCCAGCGCCGTGAAGTTGGAGGGTGGTGCGGCGATGGCGGAGACCGTGCACGCGCTGGTGGAGATCGGCATCCCGGTGATGGGACACCTCGGCCTCACCCCGCAGTCCGTGCACGCCCTCGGCGGATACCGGGTGCAGGCGAAGGACGACGAGGCGGCGCGCCGGCTGGAGGGCGACGCCGCCGCACTGGAGGCCGCGGGCGTGTTCGCGATCGTCCTCGAGCTGGTGCCGGCCTCGCTGGCGGGCGCCGTCACGGCCGCGCGCGCCGTCCCGACCATCGGCATCGGCGCCGGTTCGCGATGCGACGGGCAGGTGCTGGTTCTTCCCGACCTGCTCGGCCTCAACGACGCCTTCGCGCCGAAGTTCCTCAAGCGTTACGCGTCGCTCGCGGACGACGTCCGGGGCGCCGTCGGCCGCTTCGGCGACGAAGTGCGGCGCGGCGCCTACCCGGACGCCGACCACTCCTTCTAGCGTCCGCATGGAAGTCGTCGTCGCGCTCGAGGACGTGCGCGCCCGCGTCCGTGAGGCGAAGCGCGGCGGAAGGCGCCTCGCCTTCGTGCCCACGATGGGTGCCCTGCACGAAGGCCACCTGTCGCTGGTCCGCGCGGCGCGCCCGCACGCGGATCTCGTCGCGATGAGCATCTTCGTCAATCCGCTGCAGTTCGGTGCCGGCGAGGACTTCGCGCGCTACCCGCGCGATCCCGCGCACGACCGGGACCTGGCGGAGCGCGCAGGCGTGGACCTCCTGTGGACGCCGGGGGCGCCGGCGATGTACCCGGAGCCGCCCAGGGTCACCGTCTCGCCGGGCCCGGCCGGCGAGCGGCTCGAAGGGGCGAGCCGGCCCGGCCATTTCGCAGGCGTCCTCACCGTGGTCCTGAAGCTGTTCATGCTGGTGGAGCCGGACGTGGCCATCTTCGGCCGGAAGGACTTCCAACAGGCGGCGCTGATCCGCGCGATGGTGCGGGACTTCAATCTGCCGGTCGCCATCGTCGTCGCGCCCACGGTGCGCGAGCGCGACGGCTTGGCGCTGTCGTCGCGGAACGTCTATCTCGAGCCCCCGGCCCGCGCGGCGGCGACCGCGCTGTATCGGGCGTTGCGCCGCGGTGTCGAGGCATACCGCGGGGGCGAGCGCCGGGCCGCCGCGATCGCTGCAGCCGCGCAGGGGGTGATCGCCGGACAGCGCGGCGTCACGCCGGACTACGTGGCGTGCGCCGCTCCGGACGACCTGGCGCCGGTTGAGGCCGCCGACGCGGCGACGGTGCTTGCGGTGGCGGCTCGCGTCGGCGGAACCCGGCTCATCGACAACGTGGTGCTCGGCGAGGGATTGGAGGGCGATGTCCACATCGCCGGATGACGTGCGGGCGGCGTTGCCGCACTGGGCGGTGGTCGCGGAACGGCGCCTCGCGCACGTCGGACGCGTGGTGGATCTGCTCGACGAATGGGCTCGCGCGCGGGGCGTGGACGAGGTCGAGGCCGGCCGGTGGCGGCGGGCGGCGCTGCTGCACGACGCCCTGCGCGACGCGGACGAGACGGTGCTGCAGCGCTACGAGCCGAGGCCGGTCTGGCCCCTCAAGACCTGGCACGGGCCGGCGGCCGCGGCGGCAGCGGCGGCCGACGGCGAGCGGGACGCCGGCGTCCTCGACGCCGTGCGCTTCCATTCGCTCGGGTATGCCCGGTGGGACGACGCGGGGCGCATGCTCTACCTGGCGGATTATCTCGAGCCCGGACGCCCCTACGACCGTCCGAGGCTCGACCTGCTGTCGTCCCGCGTCCCCGCCGAGCCCGCCACGGTGCTTCGCGACGTAGCGGCGCTGCGGATCGGATGGCGTCTCACGGAGGGCGGCCTCATCGCCGAGGAGACATGGGAATTCTGGAACGCGCTGGTCGCGGCCGGCTCCTCGTCGTCGCGCTGATCGCCGTCGGGTTCGCGGCGGCGGGCCTCTCGCTCTGGTGGCACCATGGCCACCGGGAAGACGGGAGTCTTGCGCGGGCGGTCCCGGGGGAGCGGGACCGCGTCGTCGTGGAGGTGCTGAATACCACGCGGGCGGTGGGACTCGCCCGGGCTGCCACGCGCCTGCTCCGGGACGCCGGGATCGACGTCGTCTACTTCGGCTCGGATACGGGCGCGGTCGTGGACTCCACCCAGGTGCTCGTCCGGCGCGGGACGCCCGACGGCGCGGCGCGCGTCGCCGCGGCGCTAGGCGTCGGTGCGGTCCGGCAGCTTCCCGATCCCGGCCGCCTCGTGGACGTCACGGTGCGGATCGGGCGCGACTTCGCCGCCCGCCTCGCCGCGCGCCGCTCGTAGCTGGCCGCACGCGGCTGCGATGTCGAGGCCGCGACTGCGCCGGGCCACGGCCTCGACCGCGCGCCGCCGCAGCGCACCGGCGAACCACGCGAGCCGGTGCCCCGACGCGGGCACGAGCTGTGGCGCGCCGCCGGGATGCAGCGGGAGCAGATTGACCAGGGCGCCGGCCTGTTTCGCGATCCGGGCGAGCGCGGCGAGGTCCTCGTCGCGATCGTTCACCCCCTCGATCAGCACGTACTCGAACGTCACCCGCCGCTTGAACGCCTTGATCGCCTCCAGCACCTCGGGGAGCCGGTAGCGCTTCTCGATCGGCATGATGGACAGCCGCGTGGCGCTGGTAGGTGCGTGCAGGGACAGCGCGAGTCGGAACTGCTCGGGGCGCTTCGCGAGCTTGGCCAGGGCGGGGAGGATCCCGACGGTCGAGACCGTGATGTGGCGCGCCCCGATCCCGAGCGCCTCCGGATGGTTGAGCAACGTGAGCGCGGCGTCCACCGCCGGCCAATTCAGCAGCGGCTCCCCCATGCCCATGAACACGACGTTGGTGGGCTTGACCGGATCCGGCGCCAGCAGCAGCTCCCGGACCTGCCCCGCGATCTCCCACGCCTCGAGGTTCCGCTTGAGGCCCATCGTCCCCGTCGCGCAAAAGGCACACCGGAGGGGGCACCCCGCCTGCGACGAGATGCACAGCGTGCGACGGGATCCTTCCGGAATGAGCACGGACTCGATCGCCTCGCCGTCGGGCAGGCGCCACAGGAACTTCCGCGTCCCGTCCGTCGATTCCTGGCTGATCTCGAGCTGCAGCCGCGGCAGCGGCCACTCGGCATCCAGCGCCTGGCGCAGGGCGTGAGGCAGCTCCGTCGCCGCAGCCCAGCTCGCGACGGGACGCTGCCAGAGGCGGGGCAGGAGCTGCGACAGGCGGTAGCTCGCCTCCCCGCGCGCCGCCAGCCACTCGCCCAGCGCGACCGAGGCCGCTTCGGGCGCGAGGTCGAGAAGCGTGCTCACATCATCCCCGCGGCCAGGCCGAACCGGTACGTCGCGCCGAAACCGTTCACGCCGCCGTCCCGACCGAGATAGACGCGGTAGCGTCCGACATCCAGGGAAACGCCGAATCGGCTCCGCCAGACCTGGAACCCGGCCGTCTCCTCGCGCGCGGCGCCGACGTCCACTTCGGCGACGCCGCCGAGGGCGAGGCCCGCCGAGAGGAGGTGCTGCATCCCCTCGCCGTGCGCCCAGCCCGCGCCGTACCAGAGGCGGAGGTCCGCCGTCGTGCCCCAGACCTGGCTCTCCGCCGTGCGATAGGAGACCGCCGCGCTGTAGCTCGCCGCGGCTTCCGAAGCGCGAAGGGCCGGGTCGAAGAACCGCGTGGCGACGCCGAAGGAGAAGTGCGACGAGCTGGCATACCGCAGTCCGAGGTCCAGCCCCACCTGAGAGGCGCTGAGGATGTCGAGCCTGCCGGACAGCGCGCGCGCCGCGATCCCGGCCGTGAAGCCCGAGCCGATCGCGCGGGCGAGGCCGACCGACAAGACCTCATTGTAGACCGCGATGTCGCCGCCGATGGCCTCCGGACTCGTCTCGGTCCGCACCAGCCCGTCCACCCCCATGCGGCCGTAGACCACGTTCACCGTCCCAAACGCGCCTGCCCGGACTGCGAGGCTGGCGACTCCGCCGTTGACGCCGATCTCGGAGGGGGCGTGAATGGCCTCGATGGCCACGCGCAGGCTGGCGCCGGAGGGAGAGAGTCGCACCGCCGGCGTCCAGAGCGCCGCCGAGCCGTCTTCTGCCAGCGCGGGCGGTACGACCAGCGTCCCGGCGGCGAGCCGCCATAAGTCGGAAGCGATGGCCAGCTGCCCGAGAGCCTCCCGCGGCCTTCCCAGGCCTCCGGCGACGAGCAACAGGAGCGGAACGGCATGGAGGGGACGAGGGAGGCGGGGCGGCATCGGCGAAGGTTGGCTCGCGGTGCGGGGGATGTCAAGCGAACTGGTCAGCTTGCTCAAGTTGTGAGGCGCCATTAACTTGCGACCGTCATGAGGCGCTTGCCGCCCCTGTGCTGCTGAGCCAGTTGCTGGCCCCAGATCGCGTCCGAGTCCCTCTCACATCCCGGGACAAGCCGAGCGTCCTCCGCGAGTTGGTGGAGCTGCTGGTGCGCTCCTCGGGCGGCGCCCCCGATGATATCCTGCACGCCGTGCGGGAGCGCGAGGCGTGCCAGTCCACCGGGTTCGGCCACGGCGTCGCCATTCCGCATGCGCGGAGCCCGTCGGTCAGTGCCCTGACGCTGGTGGCGGGTCAAACGGCGGCCCCGATCGACTACGGGGCGCTGGACGGAGAGCCGGTGCGCCTCTTCTTCCTGCTGGCCGGCCCCGAGGCGATGGCCGGATCGCAGGTGCGGGCGCTGGCGCGCATCGCCCGGCTGGTGCGGCAGGAGGGTGTCCGGGGGCGACTGCTGGGCGCGGCCACTCCGGAGGCGTTCTGTCAGGTGGTGCGCGAGGCGGAGGGCGAGTAAGGCATGATCAAGAGGCTGGGCGACGGGTGGGCGGCGGTGGCGGTGTGGATCGCGATTCAGCTCACGCTGACTTCGCTTCCGGGCGCTGCAATTCCCGTGAGCCTCAATCACCCCCTGGACTGGATCGGGCACTTCGGCCTGTATGCAGGGCTCGGGGGGCTGATTGCCCGCGTCGCGTCGCTGCGCGGCTGGCCGCGGCGGAACCTGCTCATCGCGGCGGCGTTCATCACCCTGGGGGCTGCGCTCGACGAGCTGCACCAGCTCTTCATCCCGGGCCGGGACGCCGAAGTACTCGATTGGCTGAGCGATACGCTCGGGGCGATCGCCGGTCTCACCGTCGGATACCAGCTCATGAAGTCGAGGCTCGCCAAGTGGCTTCGCTAGCCAAGACGTCCCTGCGCTCGCACTGGTGTGGCGAGCTGCGCGCGGCGCACGAGGGCCAGGAGGTGAGTCTCGGCGGGTGGGTGCACAGGCGCCGGGACCTCGGGGGCCTGGTGTTCGTGGACCTGCGGGATCGGGAAGGGCTGGCGCAGGTCGCGTTCGGCCCCGCCTGGTCCCCCCCGGAAGTGCTCCAGCGGGCGTCGGGGCTCGTCGCCGAAGCGGCGATCGTGGTGCGAGGCGTGGTGGCCCGCCGGCCGGCGGGGCAGGCCAACCCGGACATGCCGACGGGCGACGTCGAGGTGCATGCCACGTCGGTCACGGTGGTGGGCCCGACGGTGACGCCGGCGATCCCGGTCGCGCGAGTGCGCGGGGAGACGCTCGCCGCGGAGGAGCTGAGGCTCCGGCACCGGTATCTCGATCTGCGGCGGCCGGAGATGTACCGGAACCTCGAGCTGCGGCATCGCCTCCTCCAGCGCACGCGTCGCGAGCTCTCGGATCGTGGCTTCCTGGAGATCGAGACGCCGATCCTCACCAAGCCGACGCCGGAGGGGGCACGGGATTTCATCGTGCCGTCCCGGATGTACCCCGGGCAGTTCTACGCCCTTCCGCAGTCGCCGCAGCTCTACAAGCAGCTGCTGATGGTGGCCGGGTTCGATCGTTACTTCCAGCTCGCCCGCTGCTTCCGGGACGAGGACCAACGCGCGGACCGCCAGCTCGAGTTCACGCAGATCGACGTGGAGTGCGCGTTCGTCGGGCCGGAGGACGTCTACGCGGTGACGGAGGGAGTGCTCGCCGCGCTGTGGCAGGAGGCCGGGCACAAGGTCGAGACGCCGTTCCCGCGGATGGCTTATGGCGACGCCATGGAGCGGTACGGCACCGACAAGCCGGATTTGCGCTTTGGCCTTGAGATACGGGACTGGACGGCCATCGCGCGGCCGCTTCAAGTCCCGATGTTTCGGGATCTGGTCAAGTCGGGTTGGCGGGTCCGTGGAATTCTCGTGCCCGACGCGCAGAAGCTGTCTCGGAAGCACATCGACGAGTTCGCAGCGCTTGCGAAGCACGTCGGTGGCTCCGGGCTGGGCTGGCTGCGCTGTCAGGGCGACCAGCTCACGGGCTCCCTGGCCAAGTCAATCCAGCTTGAGAGCGCGCGGCAATTGGGCTTGGTGGACGGAGGCCTCGCGCTGTTCGCGATCGGCCCGGATGCCGAAACGTCTGCCGTACTCGATCACGTGCGCCGGGCAGTTATTTCCACGCTGCAGCCTGTGCCCGCGAGGCCGCACGCCTTCGTGTGGATCGAGCAATTCCCCCTCTTCGATCATGAGCCAGGCACCGGTGCGCTGACCTTCATGCACCATCCCTTCACGGCGCCGCATCCGGAGGACGTGGGGTTGCTGACGACGGCACCCGAGCGCGCGCGGTCGCTCCACTACGACGCGGTCTACAACGGCGTGGAGCTGGGGAGCGGTTCGATCCGGATCACCGATCCGGCGCTTCAGGCGCTGGTCTTCGAACGCCTGGGCCTCTCGCGGGAGGAGACGGAGCACCGGTTCGGCTGGCTGCTGGAGGGGCTGCGGAGCGGGGCGCCGCCGCACGGCGGCATCGCCCTCGGCTTCGACCGCATCGCCCTGCTGCTGGCCGGCGGCGAGTCGCTGCGGGACGTGATCGCGTTCCCGAAGACCGCGCAGGCCCGCGCCCTGTTCGAGGGCGCGCCCACGGCCGTGCCGCAGGCGGACCTCGACCTCCTCCACCTGAAGGTCACCCCGTGAACGGCGCCGACGACGTCGTCCATCGCCTGAACGTCGAGGGGGCGGATCTCCTCGCGCTGTCGGGGGTGAACGACGCCAACCTGCACGAGCTGGCGCGGCTTTCCGGCGTGCGCGTGTCGTTGCGCGGGGACCAGCTCTCGCTCGGCGGGGCGCTGGGGGCCGTCGAGCGTGCCACCGCGCTGGCGCAGGCGATGGTGGACCTGGCGCGGATGGGGGAGCAATTCGGTCCGGAGGACGTGCGGCGGATGGTCGAGGAGGGGCCGGCCGAGAACTCCAAGAACGGCGATCTCAAGATCGTGCTCCCGGGCCTCCGGCGGATCGTCACGCCCAAGACGGCGGGGCAGCGCGCCTACGTCCAGGCGATGCACGACAACGACATCGTGGTCTCGATCGGCCCGGCGGGCACCGGCAAGACCTACCTGGCGGTCGCCGTCGCCGTGGACATGCTCCACAAGAAGCGCGTCAAGCGGATCATCCTGGCCCGGCCGGCGGTCGAGGCTGGCGAGCGCCTCGGGTTCTTGCCGGGGGACATGCAGGCCAAGGTGGACCCCTACCTGCGGCCGCTGTACGACGCCCTCGAGGACATGATGCCGCACGAGAAAGTGCAGCGCGCCCTCGAAGCGCGGGTGATCGAGATCGCACCGCTGGCCTACATGCGCGGCCGGACGCTGGCCGACGCCTTCGTGATTCTGGACGAAGCGCAAAACACCACGGGCATGCAGATGAAGATGCTGCTCACCAGGCTCGGAGTGAATTCGCGCGCGGTCGTCACGGCTGACAAGACGCAGATCGACCTGCCGTCGCACGAGGAGTCAGGCATCGTGCAGATCGAGCGGATCCTGCCCGGGATCGACGGGATAGGGTTCTGCTACCTGGACGAGGGTGACGTGCTGCGGCACCGGCTGGTCCGCCAGATCATCCGCGCCTACCGCGAGGACCCGGGCGGCTGATGCTGTCCACCGGCGCCGTCGGTCGTCATGCGGCGCGCTTCTTCCTCGCGCCGCTCGTGGCCCTCGTGGCCTACCTCGCCTTTCCCCGCGCAGGCTCGCTGCTGCCGCATGGGTACGCGGTCGGCAGCGTCGCGGCCACCGACGTCATCGCGCCAGTGGGCTTCCTGGTGCCGAAGCCGGAGCCGCAGCGGGTGCGCGAAGCGGAGGCTCTGGCGGCCACGGTGCGGCCGCTCGTGACCGCCCATCCCGAGGCGGCGGAGGCGGCGGAGGCCGCCGCGGGCCATTTCTTCGCGGTCCTCGACTCGGCGGCGGGCGCGGGCGCCAGCCTCGCCGAAGCTGCGCGGGCGCAGGGACTCGCGATCTCCGCGGGAGATGCCGCCGCGCTGGGCGGAGCGGCGCTGCGCGCGGAGCTTCGGCGGGCGGTGATCGGTGCGCTGCGCCTCTCGGCCGCCGGCTACCTCGCCGCGGGCGTGTCCACCGTGGAGCTGGGCCCGGAGGTGGTGGTCCGGCGGGGCGCGGACGAGAGCGTCCTCGCCAGCGACAGCCTCCGCGCGTTCGGCGACTTCCTGGAGCGCGCGGCGCAGCAGCGGCCCGGCGCGCGGCCGGGGGGCGGGGAAGGGCTGTACGTTCGTCTGCTCGGCTTCTTCTTCCGGCCGACGCTCGTCTACGAGCAGGCCGAAACCGAGCGGCGGCGCGACGAGCTGCGGCGCTCGGTCGATTCGGTGCAGGCGGTCGTACAGCCGGGCGAGAAGATCATCGGCGCGCACGAAGTGGTGGATACGGCGGTTGCGGCCAAGCTCGCCGCGTACCGCGCGGTGCTCGAGCGGGGCGCGACGGGGAGCGTGCGCGGCGCCGTCACCACGCTCGGCGAGCTGGGGCTCGATACGGGGCTGATGGTGCTGTTCGGCGTCCTCTGCCTGTTCATCCGCCCGCACATCTACCGGGACTACCGCGCCCTCGGCTCCTTCGCCGTCGGGTTCGCGGTGGTGACGGTGGCCGCCGGGCTCCTGGCCCGCTTCGTCCCGTCGCGGCCCGAGCTCATCCCGGTGGCCTTCGCGATCATCCTGTTCTCCGTGCTGTTCGACGGCCGGATCGCGGCGGTGGCAGCGATGGTGCTCGCCGCCTTCCTCGGCATCCAGCGGCCGTTCTTCGGCTCCGAGGCGCTGTTCATCACCTTCGTGGGTGGCGTCGCGGCGGCGCTCTCGGTCGAGCGCATCCGCCGCCGCTCCGAGGTCTATTACTCCATCGCGATCGTGACGGCGGTGTACGCCGCGGCCGCGACCGTTTCGGGCGCGGCGGCGGGGGAGCAGGCGGTCTCGATCGCGCGGTCAGCAGGCCTGGGCGGCGTCAACGCCCTCGCGTCCGCGGCGCTCGCGATGCTGGCGCTCCCGCTGGCCGAACGCTTCACGCGCAGCACCACCGACCTGACGCTGCTCGAGCTCTCGGATCCCGACCGCCCGCTGCTGCGGCGGCTCGCAACCGAGGCGCCCGGGACGTACGCGCACTCCGTCGCGATGGCCAACCTGTGCGAGGCGGCCTGCAACGCGATCGGGGCGAACGGCCTGCTGGCCCGCGTCGGCTGCTACTATCACGACGTCGGGAAGCTCAAGCACCCGCAGTACTTCGCCGAGAACCAGACCCGTCCGCGGAACCCGCACGATCAGCTGAAGCCGAGCCTGTCGGCCGCGGTGATCCGGCGGCACGTGGAGGACGGGCTGGCGCTCGCCGCCGAGCACCGGCTCCCCCAGGTGATTCGCGCGTTCATCCCCGAGCACCACGGGACCACGGCGATCTCCTACTTCCTGGAGCGGGCGCGCGCGGAGGAGCCCGCGGCGCAGGCGCGCGAGGAGCTGTTCCGCTACCCGGGGCCCCGGCCGCGCTCGGCCGAGACCGCGGTCGCGCTGCTCGGCGATGCCGTCGAGGCCGCGCTCCGGGTCCTCGACGACCCGGCGCCCGAGACCGTCGCCGACGCGATCGAGCACCTGGTGGAGACCAGAGTCAGCGACGGGCAGCTGAAGGACGCTCCGCTGACCCTCGCCCAGATCGAGATCGTGAAGGCCGAATTCATGCGCGTCTACGCGGCAATGTACCACAGCCGCGTGGAATACCCGGAGGATGCCGGGGGCATCACCGCCGACTGGGAGGTCGATCATCGCGATTGAGGTGGCTGTCTCCGCCACGGTGGCGAGTCCCCTGTCGCGGGCGGAGGCCGAGCGCCTCGCCCGCGCGGTGCTTCGGGCCGAGGGGGTGAAGCGCGCGATGCTCTCGATCGCGTTCGTCGGACGCCGGCGCATCCGCGGCCTGAATCGCCGGACCTTCGGGCGGGATCGCGAGACGGACGTGATCGCCTTCAGGATGGTGGAGGGCACGGGGGCACGGGCGCGCGGGGGCACGGTCGTAGGGGACGTGTACGTCTGTGCACCGGTGGGGGCCGTTCAGGCGCGGCGGTTCGGCGCTACGCCGCACGAGGAGTTGGGGCGCCTGGTGATTCACGGCGTCCTCCACGTGCTCGGCTACGATCACCCGGAGGGCGGCGGCCGCGTCTCGAGCCCGATGTGGCGCCGGCAGGAGCGACTCCTGGCCCGTCTCGCCGGAGGGCGATGAACGAACGGGTGATGATCGCGCTGGCCGGCGCCCTGCTGGCCACGGGATGGGCCGCGCTGCTCGCGCTCGCCGACGGCGCGCTCGCGGCCGATCCCAAGCTCGGCGACACGGCCCTGAGCGGCGCGTATGGCGAGAAGCCGGAGCGCTTCCGCCGCGCGCTGGCGCTGGGCCGCATCACCTTCCTGGGCCTCGCCGCCGTCGGCGCCTCCGGGGCGCTGGCCTGGTGGCACGCGGGGCCAGCCGGCGCCGCGCTCCTTCTCTTGCTCCTCGTCGCGGGCGTGGCCCTCGTAGGCGATCTGGTCCCGCGAGCGGTCGGATTGTGGCGCGCCGTTCGCCTGGGGCGCTGGGCCGTGCGCACCGCGGACACGTCCCTCGCCCTCCTGGCACCGCTCATCGTCGGCGCCGGCATCGTGGACCGCGCGATCGCCCGCCTGTTCGGGGTCGCCGCGCAGGGTCCCCGGACGCCGGATCCCGCGCAGCGCGACATGCTGCTCGGCGTGTTCGCCCTCGCGGACACGATGGTGAGCGAGGTGATGACGCCGCGCGTGGACGTGCTCGGCCTCGACTGCGCCGCCTCCTTCGAGGAGACGGTGCGCGCCGTCGCTGCCGCGGAACATGCGCGGCTCCCGGCGTACGACGCGGACCTGGACCACATCGTCGGCGTGCTCTACGCCAAGGACCTGCTCCCGGCGCTGTTCGACGGGGACGCCGCGGGACGGAGCTGGCGAAGCCTGGTGCGGCCCGTGGACATCGTCCCGGAGACCAAGACGCTCGACGCCCAGCTCCGGGACTTCCAGCGCGGACCGAGCCACCTAGCCGTGGTGGTGGACGAATTCGGCGGGACGGCGGGGATCGTCACGCTCGAGGACGTGCTCGAGGAGATCGTGGGCGAGATCCGCGACGAGTACGACACCGGCGAGCTGCCGGCGATCCTGGCGCAGCGACCGGGCATGTGGCTGGTGGACGGGCGCGCGTCGCTGGAAGCCGTGTCCGAGGCGCTCGGCGTGCCGATTACGCACGAGGAGGTCTCCACCATCGGCGGGCTGGTGTACACCGTCCTCGGCCGGGTCCCCGTCGCGGGCGAGCAGGTGGAGCTGCAGGGTTTCCGCATCTCCGTCGACCAGGTCGTGCGCCACAGCATCCGGCGCCTCAAGGTCGAGCGCCTCGCCCCGTGAGCGTGCTCGTCGTGCTGCTCGGGCTCGCGCTCGCCGCGTACGGGGCGACGGCCTCCGTCGCGGCCCTGGCCGCGAGTCGGCTGGAGCTGACCCGCTGGGTCGCGCGCCAGCTCGAGGGACACGACGCCGCCATCACCCTCCTGTCGCGGCCCGGCGACGTGGCGGCGGCAGGCGACGCGCTCGTCGCCGTCGGGGTGGCGATCGCGGGCGTCGCTGCGCCGTGGGCGCTGCGGACCACCGGGCTGGCTACCACCCTGACGCTCGAGCTGGTGGTTGGCGTCCCGGCGCTCGCCGTCGTCGCCTACTTCATCCCGCGCGCGGTGGGGCGCCGCTGGCCGGAGGCGGTCGTGCGGTCGGTGGTCCCGCGTCTCCGGGGGGCGGGGGCGCTGGTCGGCCGCATCGTGCGCGGACGGGCGGCAACCGAGCGCGCCGAGCTGGCGGCGCTCCTGCGGGACACGGCCAGCGCCGGCCTGGCGCGCGAAGACGAGTTGGAGATCGTGACGGGGGTGATGACCTTCGCGGACCGGCTGGTGCGCGAGGTCATGACGCCGCGAACGCGGGTCACGGCCGCGCAGGAAGGGGCGAGCACGGCGGAGTTGGCACGGCTGGTCACCTCGTCGGGGTTCACCCGGGTCCCGCTCTGCCGCGGCTCGCTCGACGAGATCGTCGGGATGGTGCACGCCTTCGACGTCATCAAGGCGGGGCCAGCGGGCAGTGTCCGCGTGCGCCCGGTCGCCCAGCTGCCGGCCACCCGCCGCTGCGCGGACGCGCTCTTGGACATGCGGCGTGAGGGCCGACACCTCGCCGTCGTGCTCGACGAATTCGGCGGCACGGCCGGCCTGGTGACGATGGAGAACCTGCTCGAAGCGCTCGTCGGGGAGATCTTCGACGAGCTCGACGTGCCGGCGCCGGCGGTGCAGGGCGGGGGCGGCGTCCTCGTCATCGACGCCGGCTTCAGCCTCGCTCAGCTCCGCGAGCATTTCGGGTTGCCTATCGAGGCGCCGCCGAAGGTGGAAACAGCGGGCGGGTTCCTCACCTGGGCGGCCGGGCGGATTCCCCAGCAGGGAGATCGTGTTTCGGCGGCGGGCCTCGAGTTCGATGTCCTGGAGGCCACCGCGACTCGGCTGGTCAAACTGGTCGTCCGCACCGCAGTCGCGCCGCTTCCGCGCCGCCAGTGACGCGGCCGTTCTCCGCCCCCTTCCGAGGCGGTTTATCAGGCTTGACCAAAGTGCCTGTCCCGACTCACTTTAGGCCGTGACGTCCGCCGCCATTCTCGAGAGCCTGAGGAACCGCAAGCCGGCCGCCCTCGCCCGCGCCATCTCGATGGTGGAGAATGGCACTCCCGGGTTCGAGGCCCTGCTCGCGGCAGTGCACGCGGAGATCGGCCGGGCGCGGCGGATAGGCGTCACCGGCCCGCCGGGGGGCGGCAAGAGCACGCTCATCGAGCGCCTTACCGCCCACTATCGGGCGGCGGGGCACACGGTGGGCATCGTGGCCGTGGATCCGTCCAGCCCGTTCTCGGGAGGGGCGCTGCTCGGCGACCGCATCCGGATGGAGAGTGCGTCGGGCGACGGCGGCGTCTTCATCCGCTCGATGGCCTCCCGCGGCTCGCTGGGCGGGATGGCGACGACCACGGGCGAAGTGGCCGACGTGATGGACGCCTTCGGGTTCGAGCGGATCCTCATCGAGACCGTGGGGGTAGGGCAGTCCGAGCTCGACGTGGCCACGGCGGCCGATACGACGGTGGTCGTGCTGGTGCCCGAGTCCGGCGACGGGATCCAGGTGATGAAGGCCGGTCTGATGGAGATCGCCGACGTGTTCGTCGTCAACAAGGCGGACCGCCCCGGCGCCGACCGGCTCCGGCAGGAGCTGGAGGTGGCGATGGGGCTTCGGGGCGGGCATACGTTCCGCCATGTGCCCGCTCATCATGGAGGCGCGGAGGCACAGGGGCACAGAGGCACGGGGGATCCGCCTGACCGTGCCTCCGTGCCTCCGTCCGTCCGTGCCTCCGTCTGGGAACCGCCGGTCGTGGTGACGACTGCTCTCAGGGACGAAGGGGTGGGCGAGCTGGTCGAGGCCCTGGACCGCCACTTCGGCGCCCTCGAGGTGAGCGGGGACCTGGAGGCGCGGCGGCGGAGACGGCTCCAGGTGCGGACGCGCGAGGTCCTGGAGCGGGCGCTGCGGCGGTGGGTCTGGTCGGATGCGGGCCCCAAGCCCGCGGTGGACGGGGCCCTGGCCGACGTGGCCGCGGGCAGGCGGAGTCCGTACGAGGCGGTCGCGGAAGTGCTGGAGCGCATCCGGACGAAGGACGGGAGAACGGGATGAGCGTGTTCGAAGCCGAGCCGACGGTGCCGGGGGTCAAGGATCAGCTCGTGTACACGCCGCTCGACCTGCCGGACTTCGACTACGGGTCGGAGCTGGGGCCGCCCGGGGAATACCCGTTCACCCGCGGCATCCACGCCTCCGGCTATCGCGGCCGGCTCTGGACGATGCGGCAGTTCTCAGGCTTCGGCACGGCGCGCCAGACCAATGAGCGGTACAAGTTCCTGCTGGCCCGCGGGCAGACCGGCCTGTCGGTGGCGTTCGACTTCCCGACGCTGATGGGCTACGACTCCGATCACCCACGCTCGCTCGGCGAGGTGGGGAAGTGCGGCGTGGCGATCTCGAGCCTGGCCGACATGGAGGCGCTGTTCGAGGGGATCCCGCTCGACCAGGTCTCGACCTCGATGACGATCAACGGGCCGGCGGCGATGCTGTTCTTGTTCTACGTGGCGGCGGCCGAGCGACAGGGCGTGTCGAGCGAGCGGCTCCGGGGCACCGTGCAGAACGACATTTTGAAGGAGTACATGGCGCAGCACGCCTGGATCTTCGGAGTGGAGCCGGCGCTGAAGATCATCGTGGACCTGTTCGAGTGGGGCACGGCGCACGCACCGCAGTGGAACACGATTTCCATCTCCGGCTACCACATCCGCGAGGCGGGCGCGACGGCGGCGCAGGAGCTGGCGTTCACGCTCGCGAACGGCTTCACCTACGTCGAGCGCGGCATCGCGCGGGGCCTGGACGTGAACGCGTTCGCGCCGCGGCTCAGCTTCTTCTGGGACATTCACAACGACTTCTTCGAGGAGATCGCGAAGCTCCGGGCGGCGCGGCGCATCTGGGCGCGCCACATGCGCGAGCGGTACGGCGCCAGCAACGACGCCGCGCTGAAGATGCGGTTCCACTCGCAGACGGCCGGCGTCACCCTGACGGCGCAGCAGCCGATGAACAACGTCGTGCGCGTGGCCTACCAGGCGCTGGCCGCCGTGCTCGGGGGGACGCAGTCGCTGCACACCAACTCGATGGACGAGACGCTCGCCCTGCCGACCGAGAAGGCAGTGCAGCTCGCGCTACGGACCCAGCAGGTTCTGGCGTACGAGAGCGGCGTGGCGAACGCGATCGATCCCCTCGGCGGCTCCTGGTACGTGGAGGCGCTGACGCGCCAGCTCGAGGACGAGGCGGAGGCCGCCTTCGCGGACATCGAGCGGCTCGGCGGCGTGGTGCGGGGGATCGAGACCGGGTACTTCCAGCGGCTGATCGCGCAGTCGGCGAGCCGCCATCAGCGCGAGGTGGAGGAGCGGCGGCGCCTGATCGTCGGCGTGAACGAGTTCGTCGTGGACGAACCCGAGGTGCCGATCCCGCTCCTCAAGATCGGGGAGGAGGCCGCGCGCGAACAGGCCGAGCGGCTGAAGAAGTTGCGCGCCAGCCGCGCGGGCGATCTGGTGAAGCGACGGCTGGAGGCCCTGTCGGAGGCCGCGCGCCGCCAGGAGAACGTCATCCCCCCGATGCTCGACGCGGCGCGTGCCTACGCGACGCTGTTCGAGATCCGCGAAGCTCTGGAGCGTGTGTATGGCTCGTACCGCGAGCCCGTCTTCTTCTAGAACGCCGGCCCGCCGGGCAGCCGCCGGGCGGGGACGCCCCGACACGAACGGCGCCGGCGTGCCCGGCATCCTCGCCGAGCTGCTGGCCCTGGGGGAGAGCCGGGGCTGGGTGGTTTCCTGTTACCAGAAGCTCGAGCCCGCGGACCGGGCCGGCGAGAAGTACCGGATCAAGCTCAAGAACCGTCTCCGCCGCGCGGCCGAGCGGCTCGATATTCTCGGCTTCACGCGTGCGGACCGGGAGGCCGTGGTCGGGGCGCTGGACCGGATCGAGACCTTCTTCCGGTACCCGTCGAACCTCTCGGGCGGTCGGGGCATCGCGGTCTTCGCCGCAGACGGCTTCTTCCGGGCTGTCGCGCTCCCGTACGTGCTCAAGAGCCGGGTGATGGTGGATCGGACGCCGGTGGTGGGCGAGCTGGTCGCCCTCACCGAGGCGGGAAGCAGGCTGCTGGCGGCGGTCGCCGACCGGCGGTCGGCCCGTTTCTTCGACGTCGGGCTGGAGAGCGTGGTCGAGCTCGACGGCATCGCGGCCCCCGACACCACCCGGCCCCGGCGCTTCCATCCCGAGCGCGGCGCGGCGCCCGGCGTCGGCGAGTACCGCTTTCACAACCGGATCCGCGAGGAGCGCCACCGTCACTTCGCGTACGTGGCGGAAGCCGTCGCCGAGCATCTCCGGTCTACGCACTTCGACGGGCTGGTGATCGGGGGGGTCGGCGTGGACGCCAGCGCGTTGCTGCCGCATCTCGGCCCGGCGCTGGGCGCCCGGGTGCTGGGGGTGCTGCGGCTGGCGCCGCGGACCGCCTCGGCCGCCGAAATCCGCGACCGCGCGATGGAGCTGCTCGCCGATGCGGCACTGCGCGCCTCCGCCCAGGGGGTGGCGGAGCTGGTGTCGCTCCGGGGAACGGGCTGGGCCGTGGAGTCCGTGGAGCCGACGCTCCGGGCCCTGGCCCGCGGTCAGGTGCGGACCCTCATCGTGGACGCCGACGCGGAGGTGCCCGGCTACCGCTGCTCCGGGAGCGGGCGGCTGACCGAGGTGCCATCGGGTGGACGCGGCGAAGGGGAGACCCTGCCGATCGCCGACCTGCTCGACGACGCGATCGAGGACGCTTTGCGACAGCGCGCACGGGTCGCGGTCGTGCGCGGCGACGAGGCGCGGCGGTTCGACCGACTGGGCGGGATCCTGCGCTTCCGCACGACCCGGTAGTGCTCCGGGCCGTCTTCTTCGACGCCGGCGGCACGCTCGTGCACCCGGACTACGGGCGTGTCGCCGAGGCGCTGCGACGCACCGTCGGCCGCGCGCCGTCCCGTGAGGCGCTGGCCGAGGCCGAGTACGCGGGCCGCGCCGCGGTCGAGGCGGCGATGACCGCCGACCCGGCGCTGGACGACGGCTCGCGCTGGCAGCTGCACTTCACCGGGGCCCTCACCGCGCTCGGCTTCTCCGCGTTCGAGTTGCGTCAGGCCGCGCCGGCGATCCGCGCCGAGCACGAGCGGGCCAACCTCTGGACGGTCCCCCAGCCCGGAGCCGCGGACGGTCTCGCTTCGCTGCACCAGCTGGGCCTGGTGGTCGGATGCGTCTCGAACTCCGACGGCACCGTGGCCGATCTGCTCGCCGACGTCGGTCTCGCGGCCTCGCTCGACTTCGTCGTGGACAGCGGCGTGGTGAGAGTGGAGAAGCCCGATCCGGAGATCTTCCGCATCGCGCTCCGCCGCGCCGGCGTCGAGGCCGACGAGGCGATGCACGTCGGGGACCTGTATCCGGTGGACGTGGTCGGGGCGCGCCGGGCGGGGATCGAGCCGGTGCTGCTCGACCCGCTCGGCCGGTACGGAGATCGCGGATGCCGCACGGCCCCGGATGTGCCATCCATCTGCCGTACGCTTGTATCGTCGCTGGGCCGCGGGTAGGTTCCGCGCGCTATGACCGCCATCCCCCCTCAGGCCGCCCCTGCGCTGCCGCGCCCCATCCGCGTGCTCGTGGCCAAGCCCGGCCTCGACGGGCACGATCGCGGGGCGAAGGTTGTCGCGGCGGCCCTCCGCGACGCCGGGATGGAGGTCATCTACACCGGCCTGCACCAGACGCCGGAGATGATCGTCGCCGCTGCGGTGCAGGAGGACGCGGACGTGGTGGGGCTGTCGGTGCTCTCCGGCGCCCACCTCACCTTGTTCCCCAAAGTCGTCGAGCTGCTCCGCGAGGCGGGGCGCGGCGACGTCCTCGTGACCGGCGGCGGCATCATCCCGCGGGAGGACATGGAGGCGCTCACGGCGCGCGGCGTGGGCCGGCTGTTCGGCCCCGGCACGCGGACCTCCGAGCTGGTGGCCTACATCCGCGCCTGGGCCCTCGAACACCTGAGGCCGTAGTGGGCTCCCATCCGCCCCGACTCAGGAAGCTCAGCGAAGAGTACCGGGAGCTGGCCGACCGGCTGCGGCAGGGCGGCGGGCCCGAGAAGATCGCCAAGCAGCACGCCGAAGGAAAACTGACGGCGCGCGAGCGGATCGCGCTGTTGACCGACGAGGGCGCTCCGTGGCTCGAAGTCGGGTTGCTCCTCGCCTACGATCAGTACGACGGCCAGGCGCCGGGCGCGGGCGTCGTTACCGGGGTCGGCACGGTCGTGGGGCGCGACGCCGTCATCGTGGCGAACGACGCCACGGTGAAGGCGGGATCGTGGTGGCCCGAGACGATCCGGAAGATCCTGCGCGCGCAGGAGATCGCGATGCGCGAGCGGATCCCGATCGTCTATCTGGTGGACTCCGGCGGCGTGAACCTCCCGTATCAGGGCGGCGTCTTCCCCGGGCAGTACGGCGCCGGACGGATCTTCTACTACAACTCGCTGATGCGGCGTTACCTCCGCGTCCCGCAGATCGCGGCCGTCATGGGCCCCTGCGTGGCCGGCGGCGCGTACCTGCCGGCGCTCTCCGACGTCATCCTCATGGTGGACGGCACCAGCTTCATGGGTCTGGGCGGGCCGAACCTGGTCAAGGGTGCCACGGGCCAGGTCGTAGAGCGGGAGGCGCTGGGCGGCGCACGGATGCACACAAGTACCAGCGGCGTCGCGCACTACATCGCGAAGGACGACAAGGAGTGCCTTGCGATGGTGCGCGAGGCGGTCGCGCGGCTTCCCCGTCCCGATCCCGCGCGCCTCGCGCCGCAGCGTGTCGTGCGGCCGCCGCGGCGTCCCGCGGAGGACCTCTACGACCTCCTCCCCGCCGACCACCGGATGGGTTACGAGATGCGCGAGATCCTCGCCTGCGTCGTGGACGACGGGCATCTCGACGAGTTTCAGAAGGACCTGGCGCAGGAGATGATCTGCGCGCATGCGGCGATCGAAGGCCGCGTCGTGGCGGTGATCGCCAACGAGCGCCGGCTGATCAAGGGGAAGCCCGGCGAGGCGCCGCGCTTCGGCGGGATCATCTACACCGAGAGCGCTGAGAAGGTCAGTTACTTCATCGAGACGGCGAACCGCGAGCGCATCCCGATTCTCTTCGTGCAGGACGTGTCGGGGTTCATGGTCGGACTGGAGGCGGAGACGTCGGGCATCATCCGCGCTGGGGCCCGGTTCGTGGAGGCGATGGCGACCGCCACGGTGCCCAAGCTCGTGCTGACGCTGAACCACGCGTCGGGCGCCGGTTACTACGCGATGGCGGGGCAGGGCTTCGATCCCGATTTCATCTTCTCGCTCCCCACCGGGCGGATGGGGGTGATGGAAGGGGAGTCGGCCGTGCAGGCGGTGTATGGCCCCGAGCTGGAGAAAGCTGGGACGGCGAGCCCCTCGCCGAAGCTCGCGGAGGCGGTGCAGCGGATGCGCGAGGACTACGAGCACTGGCTCGACGCGCGCTTCGCCGGCGCCCGCGGGTTCGTGGACGCGATCCTCACGCCGGAGGAGGTTCGCGCCCAGCTGGCCTTCACGCTCAAGGTCGTCTCCGCCGAGCCGGGCCCGCACCTGGGCCCGTTCGTCCTGCCGTCCACGCTCGTCTGATGTCGAGCAAGCGCCCCGCCGGCTTCGCGGCCGCCCTCGCTCTCGCGGCCGCGTGCACTCCCGGCCTGCGTGGGCCCGAGCCCGCGGCGCCGCAGCCCGCAGCTCCGGCTGCCGCGGCGCCCACCCCGTCGGTCGCAGCCACCCCCGTGGCGCCGCCGGCTGACGCCCTGCCGAAGCCGAAGGAGCGCATCGCTCCGCCCCTCGTGGCGTACCGGCTCGGGCTCATGCCGCTCTCCGGCACCGGCGTCGCCGGCTGGCAGGCGGCCCACCCTGACTGGGACGGCCGTGGCACGCTCATCGCGATCCTGGACAGCGGCGTGGATCCCAGCGTGCCAGGGTTACTGACGACCAGCACCGGTGTGGCCAAGATCCTCGACCTGCGCAACTTCTCGGGGGAGGGCGACATCGCCCTCTCGCCGGTGCGTCCCGGCGCGGACGGCACGATCGGCCTTCCGGGCGGGTTGTCACTGCGCGGCGCCGACGCGGTGCGCGCGGTGGCCGCAGACACCGTCTGGTACGTCGGTGTGATCCGGGAGCTGCCGTTCGGCGACGTTCCCGCGGCGGACTTCAACGGCAACGGGTCGAACCGCGACAGCTACGGCGTCGTCGTGGTGCGCACCGCGTCGGGCTGGGTCGCCTTCATCGACACGAACGGCGACGGGTCGCTGGCCGACGAGACGGCGATCGCCGACTACCTCGTGCACGCGCAGACCTTCACCTTCCGTGCGCCGACGGGGGCGCGCGGCAGCGGGCCGATCACCGGCGCGGTGAACCTCACCGTGGACGCCGGTGGGCGCCCGCGCCTTTCGCTGGTCCTCGACACAGCCAGCCACGGCACGCGCGTGGCCGGGATCGCCGCGGGGCACAGCCTCTACGGTGTGGACGGGTTCGACGGCGTGGCGCCGGGCGCGCAGATCATCGGCCTCAAGATCGCAGACGACGCCCGCGGCGGCCTCTCCACCACGGGCTCGATGCTTCGCGCGATGGAGTACGCCGTGCGCTTCGCGGAAGAGCGCCGGCTGCCGCTCGTGCTCAACCTGTCCTACGGCATCGGGAACGAGCAGCCGGGCGCCGCGGCGATGGACTCGCTGGTCAACGCCTTCCTTCTGACGCATCCCGACGTTGTCTTTGCCATCAGCGCGGGAAACGACGGCCCGGGCGTGAGCACGACAAACCTCCCCGGCTCGGCGGAGATCGCATTGTCGGTCGGCTCGACCTACCCGGGCGTGTTCGGTATTCCGCAGTTTGGCGCGCCCTCCCCGGACGTCATGGCATTCTGGTCGTCGCGAGGCGGTGCGCTCGACAAGCCCGACATCGTGGCGCCGGGCATGGCGTACTCAACCGTGCCCCGGTGGGCCACCGGTGACGAGATTCAGCTCGGCACCTCGTTCTCGTCGCCTCATGCCGCGGGCCTGGTGGCGCTGCTCCTCTCGGCGATGCGAGCCGAAAGCCGCCAGGTGAGTGCCACACAGGTCGTGCAGGCACTGCGCGCGACGGCGGTCCCGCTGAGCGGCGAGAGCGCCTTGGACCAGGGGTACGGCGTGCCGCAGGTCCAGGCCGCCTACGACTGGCTCGAGGTCGGCCACACCGCGGCTCGGTTCCGGGTGCGCGCCGTGCCGATGCCTCGCCCGCCCACGGTCGGCGGCGCGATCCCGCGCGCCGGATCTCCCGTGGCCGTGATGCGGCCCGCCAGTCTTCCCAGCGCGGCGTATCGCCGCTGGGGGCTTCTCGGAGCCGAGGACACCATCCAGCGGTTCGCGGTCACCCGCCTTGCAGACGCCCCGGGCCAGGCGGGGGCGGCGGAGCTGTATCGTCTCTCGGCGGATCAGCCGTGGCTCAGCCCCGTCCGGCCCGCGGTCATCCTCGGTCCGGGCGGCACGGCGCAGCTGGACGTGCGCTATGATGCGGCGCGATTGGCCAGACCGGGCCGCTTCGTGGGAGTGGTGTCGGCGGTCGCGACCTCCGACAGCGCCGCGGGGACGGCGTTCCGGCTGGTCAGCGAGATCATCGTACCCGATAGCGGGCAGTGGCGCTCGGTGTCGGCGCCGTCGCGCAAGCTCGGGCCGGACCGCGCCTATCGGTACTACGTGGACGTGCCAGTCGGTGCGGCCGACCTCTCGGTGCGCGTGGCCGTTCCCGACACGAGCGAGCGCGGCTACCTGTACCTGTTCGAGCCAGGCGGCAGGCCTTCCCGCACCAAAGATCGGTGCGACCTCGGAAGCTCGAACGGGAAGCAGTGCGTCCTCGCCGTCACCGCCAACGACATCCAGCCGGGCGTCTGGGAGGCGGTAGTGCAGGCTGTCCCCGGACACGAGCTGCACTACGACTTCCGTGCCAGCGTGCCGGGAATCTCCATCGTTCGGGTGGACACGGCCGGGCCGCAGGCCTCCGTCTCCTTCTTTTCGCCCGCGGCGGCCGACACCATGCTGAGGACGAGCGTCGAGCAGCTCGGGATCGAGACGGGATGGCAGGCGACGGTGGAGCAGGGCGGGCCGTATCGCCGGACGTTCGCCGCGCCCGACTGGGCGACCGGCGCCATCGTGGAGGTGCAGCTCACGCCAGAGTTCTGGAACAGCGTGACCGATTTCGGCATCGTGCTGTACGACAGCGCCGGCGCGCAGCTGGGTCAGGGCGCGATGGACTACACCTTCCACCGCGTGACGGTGGACTTGCCCGCAAGGCGGCCGGCGACCTACCCTGTCACCGTGGAGCTGTTTCCGGCATTTGCTCACCCGGAGCCCCCAGCGAGCTTCGGCGCCACCGTCCGGCTGGCGTTCACGGGGCCGGCGCGTCCGCTGTCGCAGGGCACCCTGACGATCCCCGCGCACGGCACCGCCACGCTGGCCATCCCGCCGCTCACGTCGCTCGCGCCGACGCCCGACTGGCGGGACCTGGTGCGCGTGAAGGTCGCCGGCAGCGATAGCGACTGGGTTTCGATCGAGCGGTTGATCTCGGTGAGGCAGCAGTGATCAGAGGCCGAGTGCCTCTTCTGCTTTCCGATGGCTGGAGACTGGTAAACACTGAGCGACTTGCCGTCTGGCAACTCCACCGCCTTCCGCTTATCTCCATTCTGTGACTCTCCGTATCGCATCGGGTCAGGGCTTCTGGGGCGACTGGCTCGAAGCCCCGGTCAGGCAGGTCGAGGGTGGGCCGATCGACTGCCTGATGATGGACTACCTGGCCGAGGTCACGATGTCCATTCTGCAGAAGCAGAAGGCGCGCGACCCGAGCCTCGGCTACGCGTGGGACGTCGTGCCCCTGATGCAGCGCATTCTCCCGCCGGTGGTCGACCGCGGGATCCGCGTGACGACCAATGCCGGCGGCGTGAACCCGCAGGGCTGCGCCGACGCGGTGGCCGACGCGGCAAGGAAGCTCGGCCTCCAGGGCCGGCTCAAGCTCGGGATCGTGACCGGCGACGACATCCTGCCGCGCCTCGACGAGCTGCTCGCCAAGGGGATCGCCCTCGCCGATATGGACACGGGGCGCCCATTGAGCGACGTGCGGCCGCGGGTGCTCTCTGCCAACGCCTACCTCGGCGCCGCGCCCGTCGTGGAAGCGCTGCGCGCCGGCGCGCAGGTCGTGATCACCGGGCGCGTGACCGACACCGGCCTCACGCTGGCGCCGCTGATCCATGGCTTCGGCTGGGCGTCCGACGCGTGGGACCTGATGGCCGCCGGGACGATCGCCGGCCACATCATCGAGTGCGGCGCGCAGTGCTCGGGAGGCAATTTCCAGGGCGGGTGGCCGCACGTGCCGGATCTCGAGGACATCGGGTATCCGATCGTCGCGGCGGAGGCAAACGGCTCGTTCACCGTGACCAAGCACCCGGGGACCGGGGGGGTCGTCACGGTCGCGAGCGTCGCGGAGCAGCTGCTCTACGAGATGGGCAATCCGCGCGAGTACATCACGCCCGACTGCGTGGCCGACTTCACGACGATTCGCCTGGAGCAGGCCGGAGCCAACCGCGTGCGGGTGAGCGGGATCCGCGGGCGCGCGGCTACCGACATGCTCAAGGTCTCGATCGCGTACGCGGCCGGCTTCAAGGCGGTGGGCACACTCGTCTACGTTTGGCCGGAGGCGTACGCCAAGGCGCGCGAGGCCGACCGGGTGCTGCGCGCGCGGCTCGAGCGCCTCGGACTGTCGTTCGACGAGATCCTGACCGAGTACGTGGGCGCGAACGCAGCCCACGGTCCGCTGGCCGGGGAGCCGCGAGCCGATCTTCCGGAGGTTCAGCTCCGCGTCGGCGTCAGATCCGGCGACCGGGCCGCCGTCGAGCGGTTCACGCGCGAGCTGGCTCCGCTGATTCTGAACGGCCCGCCGTCGGTCACCGGCTTCGCGGGCGGGCGCCCCAAGGTCGAGGAGGTCGTCGCCTACTGGCCGGCCCTCGTCCCCAAGAGCGAGATTCATCCCGTCGTGAAAGTGGTCACTGTATGACCGGCGGGATGCCCTCGGCGGCACCTGGTCTCGACGACCAGAAGGCGCTGGTGAAACGGGCGCGCCGGGACGCGCTGCACTGGGGATTCCGGGCCGTCCTTCTCGCCCTCATCAGCGGCCTCGCCCTGCGGAACGGCTGGATCGTGTTCGGCGTCCTGTTCGCGCTGCTGGCGCTGATGGCCGTCGGGCTCGTCAGGTCCACCCGCCGCCGCGCGGCGCAGCTGGCCGCGAAGATCAAGGCGCTGGAGGGGCAGGGATGAAGGTCCGGCTGCTGGACCTAGCGCACGCGCGGAGCGGCGACAAGGGCGACACCGCCAACGTCGGCGTCATCGCGCGCCGGCCGGCCTACTATCCGCTCCTGGTGCGCGAGCTGACGGCCGAGCGCGTGGCGGCGCACTTCGCCGGCATGCTTCGCGGCGGCGTGAAGCGCTACGAGCTGCCCAATCTCAACGCCCTGAACTTCCTCCTCCACGGCGCCCTCGGTGGCGGCGGGACGGTCTCGCTCAAGACCGACGCCCAGGGCAAGACCCTCAGCACGGCGCTGCTCCGGATGGAGATCGAGGTCCCCGATGGCAGCGTCTGACGGGGCGGGCACGGAGGCACGGAGGCACGGGGGCACGGAGCCGCGGGTCCTCGTGTCCCGCGCCGCTGGCGTGGCCACACTCACGCTGAACCGTCCCGACAAGCGGAATGCGCTCGACCGCAGGATGATCGCGGAGCTCAAGGCCGCCCTGGTCGAGTGCGACCTCGCGGCCGACGTGCGCGTGGTGGTGCTGCGCGGAGCGGGGAAGGACTTCTGCGCCGGGCTCGACCTCGAGGAGCTGCTTGCGTCGGCGGACCTCGCCCCCGATGAGAACGAGCGGCGGGCGATGGAGCTGGGCGAGATCTTCGTCGCCCTCCGGAAGCTGCCCAAGGTCGCCGTGGCCGTGGTCGAAGGGAGGGCGCTCGCCGGCGGCTGCGGGCTGGTGAGCGCGTGCGACATGGTCGTCGCACGGGCAGGCGCCCAGTTCGGCTACCCCGAGATCAACCGCGGCTTCGTGCCGGCGATGGTGCTCACGATGCTGCGGCGCGCCGTCGGCGAGAAGGTGGCGTTCGATCTCGCCGCCACCGGTCGCCTGGTGGTCGCTGAGGAAGCGGAGCAGTTGGGGCTGATAAGCCGTGTGGTCGCGGCCGAGGACTTCGAGGACGAGGTGCGGAAGCTCCTCGCCCAACTCGCCGGCTTCTCCGCTTCCGCCCTGGCGTTGACCAAGCACCAGCTCTATGCCCTGGACGACTTGGGCTTCGAGACCGGGATCAGGCTGGGCGCCCGGGTGAACGCCGTCGCGCGGCAGACCCCCGACTTCCGGCAGGCCATTCAGGCGTTCCTGAAGAAATGAACGCGCTGACCCTCGCCAAGTACGCGCTCGCCCTGAGCGGAGTCGTGATCGTGCTGGCGGCCGACCGGTGGGGGAGGCCCCAGCTCGGCTGGATCGGCCTGGGGCTCATCCTGTCGGCCTTCTTCCTCCGCTTCTGGCGGCACGGAAAGGCTGAGCCCCGCAACGGTTCGGGACCGGGTCCGTAGCCGAAGAGCCTAGCTTGGCGCGCCGTGACGCTACTCGCGGCGCGCGTGGATCGGGCCCGGGACGTTCTCCGGGCCCGTTTCGGTTTCGCCGACTTCAGGCCAGGCCAGCTCCGGGCGGTCCGGGCGGTACTGGCGGGCCGCAGCGCTCTAGTCGTCCTCCCCACGGGCGGCGGGAAGTCTCTTTGCTACCAGATCCCGGCACTGGTCCTCGACGGCCTCGCGGTCGTCGTGTCGCCCCTCATCTCTCTGATGCAAGACCAGGTGGGCGCGGCGCGTGCGCGCGGCATCTGGGCGGCTGCGCTCACCAGCGCCTCGCCTCCGGCGGAGCGCCAGCAGGTGCTCGACGACGTGGCGCGCGGCGGGCTGAAGCTGTTGTACCTCGCCCCCGAGCGCTTGATGACGGGGGAGGTGATCGGCGCCCTGCGACGCGCGCGGCCCAGCCTGCTGGCGGTGGACGAGGCGCACTGCGTATCGGAGTGGGGCCACGATTTCCGCCCCGCGTACCGGCGCATCGGCCTCGCCCGCCTGGCGCTCGGCAGGCCGCCCACACTCGCCCTCACCGCTACCGCGACGCGCGCCGTGCGCGACGACATCATAGCGGCGCTGCGGCTGGGGCTGGTGGAGCGGATCGTCGGCAGCTTCGACCGGCCGAACCTCTTCCTCGCCGCGCGCTGCGTCGGCGGAGAGGAGGAGCGCGGCCGTGCCCTCATGGCCCTGCTCCGGCGGAGCCGCGGTGCCTCGCTGGTCTACGTGCCGACTCGGCGCTTGGCGGAGCGATGGACTCGCAGCCTCGGGAACGCCGGCGTCGACGTGGCGCCGTACCACGCGGGTCTGGAGCACTCGGTGCGCCGCGGGATCCAGCACCAGTTCCTCGCCGACCAGCTCGACTGCGTCGTGGCGACGACGGCGTTCGGCCTCGGGATCGACAAGGCCGACGTCCGCCGGGTCATCCACCTGGGTCTGGCGACCAGCCTGGAGGCGTACTACCAGGAGGCGGGGCGGGCCGGCCGCGATGGGAAGCCCGCGCACTGCGAGGTGCTCTGGACCACAGGCGACCTGAAGCTGCTCAGGATGATCGTCCCGGACCCTCGCCGTCTCGATCCGCTGCTGCGCTACCTCACCGCCTTCGGCTGCCGGCGGGCGCTGCTGCTCGCGCACTTCGGGGAGCGGATGAGGCGCTGCGGGGGATGCGACCGGTGCGTCAAGTGGCGGAGGTTCTTCGGCCGACCCAGCCCCGCGACGGCGACCGGTCACTTGACGCACGCTTGACGGGACGAGATCAGTGTCTGCGGGACCCGTGCCCGGAGCGCGCCATGATTGCACCGAGGTTCTGCCTGCGTCGGATACTCGTCGTCCTGGGCGTGGTGGCGGTCACACTGTGTGCCGCCCACCGCGCGGCCAGGGCCCAGGCGACCCGCGCCGATTCCGCCGGCATACTCTACGACGCGGCTCAGCGCCTCAGGGTCGAAGGGAAGCAGGCGGCGGCAGACGCGCTGCTCGACTTCATCCTCCGCCGCTTCGGAGACACGCCGGTCGCGGTCCGCGTGCGCGCCGAGCTCAGCTCGCGGCCGGCAGAGCCGGAACGCAGCGGCCGGCTGGAGCTGCTGGCCTGGGGCACAATCTACGGCGCATGGCTCGGAGTCGCCGTGCCGATGGCTACCAAGGCAACCGGCACGACACCCTACGGCATCGGCCTGATCTTGGGCGGGCCGCTCGGCTACCTCGCGTCGAAAGCGTACGCGGACGCCGCGCGACCCACGCTGGGCCAGGCGCGCGCGATGACGCTGGGGTTCCGCTGGGGCACCTGGCAGGTGGCGGGGTGGTACGGCGCGCTTCAGAGCGGAAGCGCATCCACCGAGGGCGTGGTCACCGCCATGGTCGTGGGCGGCGTGGGCGGGATGGCGAGCGCGGCGCTGTACGGGCGCCATCGCACGGTGCCCGTCGGGGTGGTCACGGCCGCGTCGCACGGTGCGTACTGGGGGACGTGGTTCGGCGTCATGGGCTTGGTACTGTTCGATGTGAAAGACAATGCCGCGCTGGAGCTGGTATTGGCGGCAGGCGACGCCGGGCTCCTCACGGCGGCCGCGACGGCGCCGCGCGATATCACGCCGGGACGCGTCTGGCTGACAACGGCGGCAGGGCTTGCCGGCATCGCGGTGGGCGGCGGCCTCGACCTCATCATCCAGCCGAACGACGCGAAGATGGCTGCCGCGATCCCGACCATCGCGAGCGCCATTGGCCTCGCAGTAGGCGTGAAACTGGCGAAGTCGGCAGAGCGCTCGTCCATGGCGCCGGCCCCGGAGAGTTCCGAGGCGACGGCGTTGCTGCAGATGGGCGAGGGCGGAACGAGATTCGGCGTTCCGATGCCGGTTCCGACGTTCGTGCCGGTGGGACAGCGGGGCGTCCGGCGCGTCTACCGCCCGGTGCTGATGGTGCCGCTCATTGCGGCATCGTTCTAGCAGCTAGCCGGCCCGCACCGCCGTGGCGAAAACCCCGAGCGCCTTGGGCAGGGAAGGCGCTACCTCGAACCGCGCGAGCTTCGGCCCCAGCTCCGCCGCCGCCCGGTTGGTCACGAACCACGGCGGTGTCGGCCAGACGCGGAACGGCGCGCCCCAACACCGCAAACCCGAGTGACGCACGTCCATTTCCTATTGACATCCTATATGAAGATCCCCACCGTCCTCCCTGTAGAAACCCTATAGGAGCGAGCGTGGCGTCCAAGCCGACGAACCTGCTGCAGGGGACCTTGGACCTGCTGATTCTCAGATCGCTGAGCCTCGGCAGCCTGCATGGTCTCGGAATCGCGCGGCGGGTTGAGCAAATCACTCGGGGGACGTTCCAGGTCAAACCGGGGTCGCTCTTTCCCGCGCTGCATCGCATGGAGGAGGCGGGCTGGCTCACGTCGTCCTGGGGCGAGTCCGCCAACAACCGCCGGGCCAAGTACTACGAACTCACCAGGTCCGGGCATGCCCAGCTCACCGCGGAGACGGAGGAGTGGGGACGCATCTCGCGCGCGATCAGGTTGATGTTGCAGGCCACCTGAGGAGGGCGCCACGATGACGGCGCTGAGTCGGCTGGCCAGTTTCTGGAAGAACATGTTCCACCGGCAGCAGGTGGAACGCGACCTCGACGACGAGTTGCACGCATACGTGGATCTGCTCAGCGAGGAGAAGGTGCGGGCGGGGATGAATCCTGCTGAGGCACGCCGAGCCGCAGCCATCGAGGCCGGCGGCGTGGAGCAAATCAAGGAGGAAGTCCGGAACGTCAGGGTCGGTGCCCTCCTCGAGACCGTCCTTCGAGACCTGCGCTACGCTCTCCGCTCGCTCAAGAGGAGCCCCGGCTTCGCAGCCGGAGTTGTGCTATCGCTGGGCTTGGGCATCGGGACGGACATCACGATGCTTGGCCTCGCGGACTCGCTCCTCTTTCAGCCGCCCGCGTACGTCCGAGACGTTCGGGACCTGGTCGATGTGCGGGTGCGCACCTACCCGGACTATGTCGATCTGCGCGATCAGGCGCACTCGTTTAGCGGCGTGGCCGGGTGGTATGCGCCACCACGTCCGTATGCCATCTCCGACGGCGCTCGCGTTCTACCGGTGCAGCAGATGCTCGCGTCCGCATCGCTATTCCCTGTACTCGGCGTCCGACCGTTCCTCGGCCGCTTCTACGATCCCAGGGAAGACCGACCGGGCGGTTCCCATGTCGCGATCCTGGGCTACGGGTTATGGAAGCGGCAGTTCGCCGGTGCGCGCAACGTACTCGGACGCACGCTCCGCGTGGCAGGCGATCTCTACACGATTATCGGAGTGGCCCCTGAGGGGTTCACTGGCCTGGCGTTCACGCACGTTGACCTGTTCTTGCCGATTACGACGACGAAGTTTGACGCGGGACCCGCCGCACTCACCAGCCGAGACTACTCATGGCTACGGGTGGTTGGCCGGCTGGCCCCCGGGGCGACGCTCGCAGGAGCGCAGGCGGAAGCGAGGGTCATCTTTCGCCGCAGCAATCCGCCTGATTCCGTGCCCAGCTGGCAGATCGCTTACCTGGGCGGCCAGCCCGCGGATGTGCATTCGGTCATGGACCTGCGCCGCGAGATGGCTGCGGCTAACACCCCGATCACCCTTTGGCTTGCTGCGGTCGCTACGGCCGTGCTGCTCATTGCGTGCGCCAACGTTGCTGGCCTGATGCTTGCCCGCGCGGTCGCTACTCGGCGCGAGCTGGCAGTACGGGCTGCGCTCGGGGCGTCGCGCAGGCGTCTGCTCGGAGCCCTCCTCCTGGAGAGCACGGTGCTTGCGGTTGCGGGGGGTGTTGTGGGTGTGATCGCCTCACGGTGGGGAGACGCGCTCATTCGAGGACTGCTGCTGACGGATCTCGCACCAACCGCGTCTCCCTTCCACTGGCGTCTGTTGGCCTTGGGGCTTGCCGTCACAAGCGCCACCGCGGCGATCTGCTGGGTGGGCGCGAGCGTCAGTGCCGTAAGGGGGAACTTGGCGCTCGAGCTGGCGAACGGCGCGCGCTCGGTTTCACCGTCTCACGCGCGGGCTCGGCGGCTCCTGCTGATTCTGCAACTCGCGCTGGCGACGGTGCTCGTGGTCGGTGCAGCCCTGTTCACGGCAAGCCTTCGCAGTGCCCGTGCCGTGGACCTCGGAATGTCACTCGACTCGGTGCTGATCTCCGACCTGGACCTCGCGGGCGCCGGATACACTCCCGGGCGTGCACACGCCCTGATCGACCCGATTACCGAGCGCCTGATGGCGATACCGGGGGTGCACTCCGTGGCGCTCAGTGATGCTGCCATCCCGCCGGGGTTCCTGACATGGGGCTACTCGGTCCCCGGCAAGGACTCACTGCCGCGAATCCGAGCAAACAGGGGCCGCAGGTGCTTCACTGCGGTTACCTCTGAATTCCTCCCAACCTTAGGCACGCCCATCGTGCGCGGTCGCGACTTCACGCCTGCCGACCGAAGGGCGCGGGTCATCATCGTCAGCCAGGCGTTCGCCGATCTGTACTGGCCGGGCGAGAATCCTATCGGCCAGTGCGTGAAGGACGCCGGCAGTGCCTCCCAATGCCTGGAGGTGATCGGCGTGGCGCACAACCGCCGACCCGCGCCGGGCGACACGACGGCTCTCCTGGAGGCCTTTGTCCCGCTCGGCTCGCCCGCTGAGCCCCAGGATCTGGCAAGACTGTTTCCGCTGGCCTCCGTCGCGTTGCGGGTCGATGGAAACGTCGCGCACCTCGCACAACGCGCGCTGGAGGAGCTTCTGCCGGATGCTCCTGCGATTCGAGTACGCCCAGCCAATTCACTCTTCGACCGCGCGGTACGGACCTGGCGGCTCGGCGCGAGCCTCTTCACCGCGTTCGGCGCGATGGGGGTTGCGCTCGCCGTGCTTGGTGTCTACAGCGTCCTGGCGTATCTGATCGCGCAGCGGCGCCGCGAGATCGCGATTCGGACGGCACTCGGCGCAACGGCGTCCGACGTCCGACGGCTCATCCTCGGTGACACCCTTCAGACCACGGCCGTTGGCCTTGTGCTGGGGATTATCGCCGCGCTGGTATTCGGCCGTGGCGTTCGAAGACTGCTCTTCGGGGTCTCTCCGCTGAACCCCGTGGTGTACATTGGCGCTGCGCTCGTACTGCTGCTTGCGTCTCTTGCCGCAGCGGCCGGTCCGATACGGCGCGCCGTTGGGTCGGACGCGACGGTGGCGTTGCGTGACGGGTGAGGAAAGGGCCCAACCATGCATCTCAACTCGCAGGCTCAGACACTCGCGGTCCGCGTGCTCGTGATCGTGGTAGCCGGGTTCGCCGGTTGGGCCATGCTCGGTGTGTATTCCGTCGGCCCATCGTACGCGGGCTACGTAGCTCCGGCCCGCGCATTCCTGCGAGCTGCCTTGACTCGTGACTCCGCGGCCCTCGTTCGACAGGGTGCCGATCCGGCGGTAGTGCGCTGGGCGGTGCAGGCGGGCGGCGCCGACGTGGGCTCGCTTCGCGCCCTGGAGCAAGGGCTGTCCTTGGGCAGTGGGGCCCCGAAGGGAGATACGACAGTGGTGTGGTTTAGTGCGGTGGCTCGTGGTCAGTGCGTGTACTGGTCGCTCAGGATGTTCTTTGTCGGTCCTGGGGAGGCGCGACGGATCGGGAAGGTCGAGGTTTACTGCGCGACGCGGGTGTGGCAGCCACTCCGCGCGAGCGCGCCGGCACCAGGTAGGCCCGCGTAGCAGCCTGACCGGCGCCTGGAGCCCGGCTCGGCCCGGCCCGGTGTTGCGAGGACATCGAATGTGACAGTTGCGACTGCCAGCCTTTTCTAGGTGCGACACCTGGGACAACGACTTCCAAGACGTCTGGGTGATGCGGACATGGATTGGTGTGTTGGGAGCGGCAACTACGGGAAGGCAAACTGCTGAGGGCCGGCTTCCCAAGCTTGACGTCGCCGCTTACGTACGGATCTCGAGCCCAGCCCCGCGCTTCATCCCCGCACCGCCGCGGCGAAGATCCCGAGTGCCTTCGGCGCTGAGGGTGCCGCCTCGAACCCCGCCAGCTTGGGCCCGAGTTTGGCCGCCGCCCGGTTGGTCACGAACCACGGCGGTGTCGGCCAGACGCGGAACGGCGCGCGCACGACCGACTTCTCCGGCCGCGAGAACATCAGGGTGTTGTGCACCACGCCAGTGCCGGATTGGATGTCGTGCGCCGGGTGGCCGGGGAAGGCTCCCCACGTCGTGACGCCAAGGGCGAAGGCGATTGCCGCCCAGTGGTTGATGCTCACCGAGCCGTAGCGCAGGTCCGCGATGGCCTGCTCGAGCGCGCCGTGCCTCGCCGCTTCTTCGACCGAGCGCGGGTGGATGAGGATGGTCGCGTTGAGGGTCCCCCAGAGAACCTCGTTGCAGAACTCGACGGCCCGAGGCAGAAAATCGGCCACGCCGGAACTTTCGAGTGCGGTCTCCGCGAACAGCCCGCAGAACGCCTCAGTCGTGTAGCAGGGGTCCGCCGATTTTCGGGCGGTCATCCCGGCCACCAGCGTCCACGGGAGCACGCCCTCCGAGGCGGCGCCGAAGCGCTCGGCCTCGGAATGCGCCGCGGCGAACTCGGCGGCCCGCGCGGCTGCACCCGGGTAGTAGGCCTTCCGCGTCGGCACGCGCGAGAGCAGCGCGCGGATCTCGTCCATCAACTGCTGCCGCCCGGGCCAGCCTCCGTCCGTCACGATCACGCGCGTGGCATTGCAGTTGAACCCCGCGTTGTTCGTGAGCATTGAGACCAGGTTTGCGGCCTGGTAGCGGAAGTCGCTCGCAGACCACGGCCCCGGCACGACGATCACCGGGCTCACGTTCCCCAGCTCCGCCGTCACGCGCTTGCCGAGCAGCGGCCGGCGCTCCGCCTTGCGACGGTCGCCCTCGTCTCCTGGTCCGAACACGATCGCTTCGTATGTCTTGTCGGAGCCGGTGATGTGGATCTCGTCCACGAGCGCGTGCTGGCACAGGTAGGCCCCTTCGGCTGCGCCCCCGTAGACGATCCTGAGGGCCCCGATCTCGACCAGGCACCTGAACGCTTCGCCCAAGAGCGGCCCGAGATAGGCATTGACCGGATGGGTCTTGTACACGACCGCGTGGTTCTCGACGAACAGCTTGTAGAGGGCGTCCAGCGGACCGATGGACGAGACGTTCCCGGCTCCCAGGACTACGCACATTGTGCCGTGCCGTTTCCGGTCAGCGTACGCCTCCGCCTGCGTACCGGAGACGGCCTGCGCGGCGACACCGGGCTGCATCCAGATCTCGGCCGTCACGCCCGAGTAGAAGAGCCGGTCCCACACGCTCGCGGGGAAGACGCCCGCCGCGACCCGCCCGTGGCCGTCAGTCCAGATGGGGCCGGGGATGCGCGGCGTGCCGCCGCGGGCGACGTCGCTCAGCGCCTCACGCAGCAGCCGGATGTTCCGCAGCACGCAGAAGGGCCCCGCGATCCACTCCTCGCCTTCGACCGGCGAGCCGGGCGCGATGCCCTTCGCCTCCAGCGACGCCGCCACCCAGCGGTCGGCCACGGAGGAAAAGTCCTCGAGCAGGCGGCCGAGGAACCTCACGCGCTCGGCAGGCGTCACCGCGGCCCAGGTATCCCTCGCGGCGGCCACCGCACCGACCGCCGCGTCCATCTCCTCCCGGGAGGACGCGGGGATCAAGCTCCTGGCTTCGGAGTGCCTCGGTATGCCGTGCGCTATGGCCGTCACGTGCTTCCCCCTTCACCTCTCACGACGGCTTCTCACCTCTCACTTGCCCGTCTCACCTCTCGCGTCTCACCTATCACCTCTTCCAATGTACGTCTAAATTCTCCCCAATGGACGACGCCCTCTTCTTCACGGACCAGCACCTGCAGGTTCGCAACACGGTGCGGGATTTCGCCCGCGCGGAGATCGCGCCGATCGCGCGGCAGCACGACGCGGAGTGCCGGTTCCCCTGGCCGACGGTCAAGCGGATGGCGGATCTCGGGATGCTCGGCGTGCCGTGGCCGGAGGAGCTGGGCGGCTCCGGGATGGACTATTTGAGCTACATCATCACGGTCCACGAGCTCGCCAAGGTGGACGCATCCCACAGCATCACCGTCTCGGCGCACACGACCCTCGGCACCTCGCCGATCATGGACTTCGGCACGGAGGAGCAGAAGCGGCGGTTCGTGCCGCTGCTCGCCGGCGGGAAGGTGCTCGGCGGCTTCGGCCTCACGGAGCCCGGCGCCGGATCCGACGCCGGCGGCACTGCGACGACGGCCGTGGACAAGGGCGACCACTACGTCCTGAACGGCTCGAAGATCTTCATCACGCACGCGGGCGTGGGGGAGATCTTCGTCTGCACGGTGCGCACCACGCCCGGCCACTCCAACAAGGGCATCACCTCGTTCATCGTCACGAAGGAAACGACGGACATGGCCGAGGCGGCGGCGGTCGGGATGGGGCACGAGCCGAGCCTGCCGTGGACCAGGGGCGTGAGCGCCGGGAAGAAGGAAGACAAGATGGGCTGGCGCGCTTCGGACACGCGCGAGCTGCACTTCGAGGAGGCCGTGGTCCCCAAGGAGAACGTGCTGGGCGAGGTGGGGAAGGGGTTCGTGCAGTTCCTCAAGACGCTGGATTCGGGACGCATCGGCGTCGCCGCCCTCTCCCTGGGGCTGGCCGAAGGCGCGTACGAGGAGGCGGTGAAGTACACGAGCCAGCGCAAGCAGTTCGGGCGCTACGTCGCCGGCTTCCAGGGCGTGCATTTCGCGCTGGCCGACATGGCTACCGAGATCGAGGCGGGGCGGTTCCTCACCTACCACGCCGCCTGGCTCAAGCAGCACGGGAAGCCGCACAAGACGGAGGCGGCGATGGCCAAGCTGTACTGCTCCGAGCTGGCCACCCGCACCACCATCAAGGCGGTCCAGCTCCACGGGGCCTACGGCTATACCACCGAGTACCCTGTGGAACGCATGATGCGAGACGCCAAGGTGGGAGAGATCGGGGAGGGGACGAGCGAGGTCCAGCGGCTGGTCATCGCCCGCCAGATTCTCGATGACTTGGTGAAGGATTGACTAAGTCCAAGAGTGGCATTACCTTACAATTGATGGTGTCAGAAGCAGCCTCAACCTTGGGCTCCATTCTGGAGCGCGAGGTCCTGCCGCTGGTCGCGAAGCCCCAACGCTACGTTGGCCACGAACCGGGTGCCGCCCACAAGGATTGGGACGCCACGCGGGTGCGTCTCCTGTTCTGCTATCCCGACGTCTACGAGGTCGGGATGAGCCACACGGGGACGCAACTGCTTTACCACATCGTGAACCGGCGCGCGGAGTGGCTCATGGAGCGCGCGTACGCCCCCTGGCCGGACATGGAGGCCAGAATGCGGGAGCGGCGCCTGCCGCTCTTCTCCCTGGAGAGCCGGCGGAGGGCCCGCGACTTCGATCTGATCGGCTTCACCCTCCAGTCCGAGCTGACCTACACGAACCTCCTGACGATGCTCGACCTCGCGGGGCTGCCACTGCGCCAGGCGGACCGGGGGCCGGGCGATCCGCTGGTGATCGCGGGAGGCCCCGGCGCGGCGAACCCCGAGCCGCTCGCCGCCTTCGTGGATGCGTTCGTGATCGGGGACGCCGAGGAGTCGCTGCCGGAAGTCTTGGAGCTGGTGGCTCGCCACAAGGCGGCGGGGGAGAGTCGCGCAACTCTCCTCTCGCAACTCGCAACCAGCATTACGGGCGTTTACGTCCCCAGCCTCTACGAGGTCGCACCGGAAGGCGGCACAGCCCGCCCCAAGGACCCGCGGCTCCCGTGGCCGGTGGTGGCGCGAACGGTCTCGGAGCTGAAGCCGGAGGACCATCCGACCAGAATGCTCGTGCCGCTGATGCGCATCACGCAGGAGCGGCTGCCGATCGAGGTCCAGCGCGGGTGTGTGCGCGGCTGCCGCTTCTGCCAGGCCGGCTTCCTCTACCGGCCGGTGCGGGAGCGGGATGTCGAAACGTGCGTCGCCATAGCCCGCGAGGGGCTCGAGCACGGCGGGAACGAGGAGATCTCGCTCCTGTCGCTTTCGACGGCCGATCACTCGCAGGTGGGAGAGCTGGTGTCCCGGGTAGGCGACGTGGCCGCAGAGCGCGGCGTCGCGGTGGCGCTGCCGAGTCTTCGGGCGGACGGGTTCTCCGTGGAGCTGGCGGCCGCCGCGTCCCGCGTGCGCCGCACCGGCTTCACATTTGCGCCCGAAGCGGGCTCCGAGCGGCTGCGGCGTGTCATCAACAAGGGGCTCTCCGAGGCCGACATCCTGCGCGCGGTAGGCGGCGCGCTCGCGGCCGGGTGGGGCGCGGTCAAGCTCTACCTGATGACGGGCCTCCCCACCGAGACCGAGGCGGACCTGACCGAGCTGGCGGCCCTCGTCGGCAGCTTGCGTGAGGTGCTGGGCGTGCATCCGGGGAGCAAGGTCACGCTCAGCATCGCGCCGTTCGTCCCCAAGCCGCACACGCCGTTCCAGTGGGAGCGGCAGGATTCGCTCCAGGAGACCAAGGCGAAGCTGAAGGCGATCCGGAAGCGCGTCAGCGGGCCCGGCGTCGAGATCAAGCACCACGAGCTCGAGGCCACGCTCATCGAGGGAATGATCTCGCGCGGCGGGCGCGACACGGCGGGCCTGATCGAGGGGGCCTGGCGGCGCGGAGCGCGGTTCGACGCCTGGGCGGAGTGCCTGCGCCCCGAGGCCTGGAGCGCGGCTCTCGCTGATCTGGGGCTCACGCCGGAGGACTGCCTGCGGGAACGGGACGAGCGCGAGGCCCTGCCGTGGGAGGTCGTCTCGTACCGCATCGAGCGGAGCTGGTTCCTCGGGGAACGGCGGAAGGCCTACGCGGAAGCGCTCACGGAGGAGTGCCGTGCGGGACCCTGCTCCGCATGCGGGGTCTGCGACTTCGAGGTGCTCCAGAACCGACTGGCGGGTGACATGGTGTCAGGTGTCGGGTGTCAGGTGCCGGGGTTGGGCTACCCTGACACCCAGCACCCCACACCCAACACCCAGCGCACCACAGTCAGACTGCGCTACTCGAAGGGGATTGCACTGCGATTCTTATCGCACCTGGATGTCCTCCAGGAGCTGACGCGCGCGTGCCGAAGGGCGCGCGCACCGCTGGTGATGTCGGAGGGTTACATGCCGCGTCCGCGGCTCTCCGCGGGGCCTTCGCTCGCGACCGGCTGGACGTCGGCCTGCGAGTGGGTGGACCTGGAGCTGTCCGGAGCGTGGGACGCGGATCGTCTTGAGGGATTGTTGCAGCAGTTGAACCGGCGTGTGGCGCCCGGCCTGCGGTTCCTCGCGGCCGGCGTGGCGCCCCGGAGTGCTTCCCTCAGCGCCCTGATCGAGCGCAGCACGTTCCGCGCGACGTTCCCGGAGCCGCCGTTCGAGCCCGCCTTTGCAGCGCTCGACGCCGGCTGCCTGGCGTTCCTGTCGCGGGATGAGGTGCCCTTCGTTCGGGAGCGCAGGGGAAGACGCTTCACGGTGGATCTCCGTCCGTTCGTGTACGACCTGGCGGCCCTCGACGGGCGCACGGTCGCACTCGAGCTGCGGACGGCCGATAACGGGTCGGTGAAGCCGACCGAAATACTCGAGGCGGCATTCGAGGTGCCGAGGCACCTGACGCCGCTCGTCAACATTCACAAGACGGACACCCGGCTCGCCGGCGGCGCTACGCCGCTGGACGGGTGCGGGAGCGCCGTCGGGGACATGTCAGTTGAAACGGGAGATTCTGATCAATGGGAGCACGCGGGAAACCCGCGTGGCGATTCTGGAGGACGACACCCTCGTTGAGCTGCTGGTGGATCGTCCGGACGCTCGCCGCTCGGTCGGCGACATCTACCTCGGCAAGGTCGAAGCGGTCCTGCCGGGCATCCAGGCGGCCTTTGTAGACATCGGGGCCGAGAAGAGCGCCTTCCTCCACGCCTCCGATCTGGTGGAGCCGGAGGAAGACGAGCTGGAGGAGGAAGATGGCGAGGCCGACGCGTCCGGCGAGTCCGGCGCGAGCCAGGAGAACGGCCAGGGCCGGGAGAAGAACGGCGGGAACGGCGAGGGCCGGCGCGGCCGGTTCCCGGCCATCCAGGACGTCGTCAAAAAGGGCGAGACCCTGCTGGTGCAGGTCAGCAAGGAGCCGATCGGGACCAAGGGGCCGCGCGTCACCGCGCAGATCTCGATTCCCGGCCGCTTCCTCGTCTACATGCCCTCGGCGAGCCGCGTGGGGGTCAGTCGCAAGATCGAGTCGCGCGAGGAGCGCGCCCGCCTGCGGCAAATGGTATCGAACATCCTGCCGAAGGATTCGGGCGGCGTCATCGTCCGCACCGTCGGCGAGGAGCTGACCGAGGAACACTTCAAGCGCGAGCTGGATTCCCTCCTCAAGCTCTGGAAGAAGATCAAGAAGAAGTCCACGTTCGCCCGCGCGCCGATGCTGGTGCAGCGCGAGACCAGCCTGACCCGCGGGATCATCCGCGACCTGTTCAGCGCCAAGGTGGACCACCTCGCGGTGGATTCGAAGGAGCTTCACCACGAGATCCAGAACTACCTCGACCAGGTCGGTCCGGAGCTGAAGGAGCGGGTCGAGCTGTACGATGGCGACACGCCGCTGTTCGACAAGTACGAGATCGAGGCCGAGATCCGCAGCCTGTTCAACCGTCGCGTGGACCTGCCGACCGGAGGGTACGTGGTGATCGAGCAGACGGAGGCGCTGGTCTCGATCGACGTCAACACCGGACGGTACACCGGCAAGAAGGACCCCGAGAAGACGATCCTGCGCACCAACCTCGAGGCGGCGCGTGAGATCGCCCGCCAGCTGCGCCTGCGGGACATCGGCGGGATCATCGTCTGCGACTTCATCGACATGGAGACCCGGGCCAACCGCGACAAGGTGCTCCAGGAGCTGCGGCAGCACCTGGCGCGCGACCGCGCGCGGACGCGGGCGTTCGCCGTGAGCGATCTGGGGCTGATCGAGATGACCCGCCAGCGGGTGCGGCCGTCCCTGATGCAGTCCATGACGGAGGCGTGCCCCACCTGCAGCGGCACGGGCCGGGTCTTCCTCCCCGAGACCGTGGTCGGGCGTCTGGAGCGCTCCCTGAAGCGCGCGGCCGTGCAGAACCGGGACCCGCGGATGACGGTGCGGCTCCATCCCGAGGTCGCGCTCTATCTGATGGAGCAGGAGCCCAACTTCCTCAAGAACCTCGAGAAACTGACGGGGATCGACCTCGAGGTCCGCGACGACCCGATGATGCGGTTGGACGAGTTCAAGCTGATGAGCCAGCCGGCGGGGCGGGATGTGACGGAGAACTATCTCGTGGCGTGAGGGGTCAAGGGGTGTCAGGTGTTGGGTGTCAGGTGTCAGGGAGGGGGCGGCCCCGGCACCCGACACCCGGCACCTGGCACCCGGCCGTTGACTCAAGTCCCTATCCCGATTAAAGTTCCCCGTCTATGTACGCGATCTTCAGGACCGCCGGGAAGCAGTTCCGGGCCGAGCCGGGGCGCAAGCTCCAGATTCCGACGCTCGAGGCCGAGCCGGGGGCGAAGCTCACCTTCGACGAGGTGCTGCTGGGCTCCGACGGGAAGCACGTGAAGGCGGGCACGCCTGTGCTGAAGGGCGCCAAGGTCACGGCGGAAGTGGTTCGGCACGGCAAGGAGAAGAAGATCATCGTCTTCAAGTTCAAGCGGCGGAAGAACTACGCACGCAAGCAGGGTCACCGGCAGGGGTTCACGGAGATCAAGATCGACTCGGTGGAGCTAGGCTGAGCCATGGCGCATAAGAAGGGTGTAGGCAGCAGCAGGAACGGGCGCGACTCCGGGCCGAAGTACCTCGGCGTGAAGCGCTACGGCGGCGAGGTAGTCGCGGCAGGCAACATCATCGTCCGGCAGCGTGGGACGAACATCCACGCCGGCCGAAACGTGGGCCAGGGCCGAGATCACACGCTCTTCGCGTTGACTGACGGGTTGGTGCGGTACGAATGGAAGGGGAAGGGTCGCCGGGCGGTCAGCATCGTTCCGGCGGCGTAGGACATAGCCGGCCAGGTGCCGGAGGATCGGCACCGAGGCCTGGCAGGACATAGCCGGCCAGCCGCCGGAGGAGTGGCGGCGAGGCCCGGCAGAGTGGCACCAGCATAAGGCTCCCGGGCAGTCGGGGGCCGTTTTGCTTTTCCGCCCCTCGTCACGTCCGGTGGGCTCGTCGCGATCCGCGGATTTGCGCACTCACTGGTGGCGCGCCATCTTCTGCATCCCCCCGGTGCAGAAGCTGCGCGCCATGCGCTACACACTCCGGACACTGACCTTGAAGCCGGGCCTGGTCACGGGCCAGGACGAGCCGGAGTGCATCCGCTTCTCGAAACAGCTCACGCTCATCATCTACCTCGCCCTGAGGCCTCGGGCGCGGGCGACGCGCGAAGAGCTCCTCGGCCTTCTCTGGGCCGGAGCCACGGAGCACGACGCCCGCAGCTCGCTGCGGCAGGTCCTCTACCAGATCCGGCAGGCCACCGACGCCGACCTCGTCGTTGGCGACGAGGTGCTGCGGCTCCGGCGGGAGGACGTGGACTTCGACGTCGACCTCTTCCGCCTCCATCACGCGCAGGGGCGGCTCGAGGAGGCGCTCCAGCTCTACGAGGCCGACTTCCTCTCCAACGTCGCGCAGGCGGGCGCCGGGGAGTTCGAAGAGTGGGCGGAGGGACTCCGCCAGCAGCTCGCCGCCGAACGCCGGCAGGTTCTGCGCACCCTCATCTCCCGGATGGCCGACCAGGGCCGCTGGAGCCAGGGCGCCCAGTATGCCCAGTTGCTGATCGAGGCCGATCCCGGCGTCCTTGAGCCGCGCGTAAAGCTCGTCGAGCTGCTCGCGCTGTCAGGGGACGCGATTCGCGCGGCGGGCGCTGCGGCCGAAGCCCGGGCGTTCGTGGAGTCCATCGAGGGCAGCCGTCTGTCCCCGGAGGTCGAGCGGGCCATCGGGCAGGCGCTCGCGCCCGTGGTGCCTGGCACGCGCGACGCGACCGAGCCGCTGGTGCGTCTCCCGGAAATGGTGGGCAGGGCGGCCGAGTTCCGGGTCCTCGTCGACAAGTGGCGGAGCGCGCTCGAGGGGCGGGGCAAGGCAGCGCTCCTCACCGGGGAAGCGGGGATCGGCAAGACGCGGCTGACGCACGAGCTGGTGGGTCGGCTGCGGCGCGATCGCGGCCTCATCCTGCGCTCGGCCTGCTACGCGGTCGAGCAGTCGGATCCGATGGCGCCGTTTCTGGACCTCTTGCGCTCGGCGCCGCGGGCGCCGGGCCTCGCCGGCACGTCCCCCGGCAGCCTCGGCGTCCTCGGCGCGTTCGTGCCGGAGATCGCCGACCGCTTCCGCTCCGCCGTGGCCCCGAGCACGCTGCCGGTCGCTCCCCAGGCTCTGGGCACCGCGCTGCTCGATGCGTTCGCCGCCATCGCGGACGAGGTGCCGCTCCTGCTAGTGGTGGAGGACCTGCACTGGGCCTCGCCCGAGGCGATCGAGTTCGCCCACCGCCTGGCGCGCCGCGCCCAGTCGCACCACATCCTGCTCCTGCTCACAGCGCGGGACTACGGCGACGTCCCGGGGACCACGGAGTCGCTGCGCGCGCTGACCGCGACCGGAGCGGTGAAGGAGATACCGCTCGGGCCGCTCGACCTTCCGGAAGTCGAGCAGCTGCTGGGTTCGATCGCCGAGCCGCCCGACTCGGCCTCGGGCCGGTGGCTGGCGCAAGAGCTGGTGCAGCGGACGCAGGGCATCCCCCTGTACATCCTCGAGGTGCTCAAGTCGCTCCACGACTCCGGACTGCTTTCGGACCTCGGCGGGCGGTGGGTGTTCGCGGCCGGGCTGGGTCCCGGGCACGGCGATCTGCCGATCCCGGAGAGCGCGGCGGAGATCCTCGAGTACCGGCTCCACACCGTCGGCGAACGCCCGGCGGCGGTGCTCGCGGCGATGGCGGTCTGGGGCCGCGGCTGCCGCGCGGACGTGCTGGCGCGTCTCACCGGCCTCGATGCGCACGAGGTCGACCGCGCCGTCGCCGCGCTGGAGCGGCGTCGTTTGGTGAACCGGGAGGACGGGCTTCCCGTGGTCGCGCACGAGGCCCTGAGCGCCGCCGCCCTGCGGGCGGCGCCGGGCGCACTCCTCGAGCACCTGCACGAGCGGGCGGCGCGCCTCGCCCGTGACGCGGCGCGCGGCGGCCGGGCGGGGGACTGGATGGCGGCTGCACGGTACGCCGCGTTGGCCGGCCGCCCGGAGCGCGCGGCCGTGGACCTGGCGCACGCCGCCGCCGCAGTCGAGCGCTCTTCGGGCCGCGCCGCCGGCCAGGACACGCTGACCCGGGCCCTGGGGACGATGCCGCAGGACGTGCGTGCCCACCTGGAGATCGCCTTCCAGCGGGTGCTGGAAGGACGTTGGTCGGCGCGCCGGTGGCTGGCCGAGCGCACGTCGTGGCCGCGGCGCCTGAGGTTCGGAGCCACGGTGGCGGGAACCGTACTTGTCGGAGCCGCCGCCATCTTGGCTCCGCGCCTGCTCCACTCGCGCCCGCACCCTGGCCCCCTCGGCGGCGGATACCTCGCGGTCACCTGGGGCGATCCCTATTCACGTCCGGCAGGCGTGCTGGCCCTGCGCCTCGACGCCCAGCTCGCCGCCGAATCGCTTCCGCCCCGGGTCCTGCCTGCAGGCATCGCGAGCGGATACGCCGAAAGGGACGTGCAACCTGGAGGCGGAGTAGCGCTGACCGTGTGCGCACTCCCGAACGTGGATCCCACCGCGGTGTGCGCGGTCGATCTCGCGACCGGGGCTCGGCGGCCGCTCTTCCGCTACGACGGGGATGCGGATCCCGTTGGCTGGCTCCCGGATGGCGTGCACTTCGTGGCAACGGGAGGCTACCTGACCGCGAGAAGCGGCTACGCTTACGCCATTCTGCTCGTGGACTCGGCGGGTCACCTCGCGCGCACCATCGCCCGGGACAGCTTCAGCTACGCCGTCGCGGCCGTGGCGCCGGCGGGCGACCAGGTTCTCGCGACCCGCACGCTGGGCAGGCGCCGCGACAACGTGATGATCGACCTTGCGGGGAGGGTTCGCCCCCTCACCTCGTGTCAGGGCGCCACGGTCCAGGCGTGGTCGCGGGACGGCGCTACCATCGCGTGCACCCGCGAGAGCGATCACACCCTCGTCCTGATGAGGGCCGCGAATCCCGACGACTACGTCACGGTGCCGCTCAACTACGCCGAGGCGTCGTCGCCAGTCTGGTCGCCGGACTCCCGGCACCTGGCCGTCGCGCTGCGCGGTCCCAGACCCGGCATCTACGTCGTCGACGCCGTCGCGCTCCGGGCGCCGGTGTTCGTGTGGCCGCTGGGACGGAACGGCGCGGAGATCTCTTGGGTGCCGCCCGTGTCTCCACCTCGCATCGTCAGCCTCCACATCGCTCCCAAAGCTGTCACCCTTCACGTCGGCCAGAGCCTCGGATTGACCGTCTACGGGTTCGACGGCGCAGGTCGCCGCGTCGATGAGCCGCCCGGTGTCAGGTGGCTCAGTCTCGATTCGGGTCTCGTGCGGCTGGGCGCCTCGGGAGCCGTGATCGCGGATCGCCCGGGCGCGGCCAGGATCGTGGCGGCGTTGGGGCTGACGGAAGCCGATACGGTGACGATAACCGTGGCGTCGGCCCCTCCCAGGCGCCTGCTGTACGAGAGCTTCGACAAGGGATTGAACCCGGCGGTCTGGAAGCCGTTCGGCAACCCGGCCCCGCGCGTCCTTGCTGGTGCCGGCCGCCTCGGGACGCTGGGCTTCAACAACAACGGGGACTATTCGCGCTCCAGCGGGATCGCGCTCAGACGGCGGCTCAGTCTCGTGAAGGGGTTGACGATCGAGTACTGGGCGAAGATACCGATCCGCTATCGTCTCTGGGAATCGATCGGCGTTGGCCTCGCCTCCGGCGCCGCCGATTCCTTCGCACTGCGACAGGGCGACCCGCGCCCTCCCGGCAGCTTCGAGACGTTGCACGCGGAGGCCCCCAACCCGAACAGCGCTCGTGTGCAGATGACGGCGAGTCTCTATACCGATCTCGGCTCGTCCGTGGGCGAGCTTCCGCTCGCGCTCCGGGACGGGCGCTGGCATCGGTATCGCCTCGTGATCTATCCGTCCGGAGAGGTGCGCTGGTTCGCAGACGGCCGCGAGCTCGTCCCGCCGGCCCGGGCGGACATCGGCTCCCGCCCCGCCTGGACGCTGACGCTGGACGGCCAGTCCTACCGCACGCTCGCGGTGATGGACGACGTGACAGTGTGGGAGGGAGTCGTCCTCGACCCGGTGGAACCCGCGACGCCGGCGGCACGTAGGATGTCGGGGGGGAGGGTGTCGAAATGAGCCTGATGGATCGGTTCGCGGCCGGGCTGGAAACGCTGGGGAAGAAGGCCAACCAGGCGCTGGACGAGGGGAAGCTCCGGGTCGATCTGCTGCGCACGCGCCGCCGGATGGACAGCGCGGCGCGGGACCTCGGCTACGTGACCTACCGTCAGGCGAAGGGGCAGGGCGCGCCGGAAGGGGAGATCGAATCCCTCACGCGGCGCATCGCCGAGGCGGAGGCCGAGGTAGGACGCCTCCAGGCGGCCATCGACAAGCTCCGCGCCGAGCACCACGGGGCCGGCCCTACGCACGACGGGCCCGCGGCAACCGACGCCGCGAGCCCGCCTGCCGACACGCCGGAGCCGCCGCAGAGCTAGGGCGTCTTCGCCGTCAGCTCGAACACGACCGGCGGTCCCACCAGCTCGTACTTCGCGATCAGGTACGGGGCCGCCTTCGTGATGTAGAAGTTGATGGGGAACTGGCCTCCCGTCAGCGCCAACTTCCAGCACGCAAACGCGCCGGCCGGCACCGTCACGGAATCCTCGCCGACCACCGTCGCCGTCAGCGGCCGCACGACGCCTTCGGTGCCGTCGTACGCGTTCACCAGCCAGTGCGCCCCGCTCGCGAGCGGCAGGGCCGTCAGCAGCGCCGAGAAAACGTTCTGGTCGAGCGTGCCCTCCGCTAGGGTGGTGTCCACCGCGGCGTCGCGTACGCCCTGCCGGCTCGGCACGTGCACGTGGCCCGTGAGGTGCGTCCCCTGGTAGTCCAGCACCATGGACATCGGCTGGCCGCCCTGGCTTCCGCCTTCCCGCAGGTGCATCGGCGCCAGGGTCGCTGCATCCACGGTCACCGTGTCGTTCTGGGATACCATGCCGCCGAGGTTCATGGTGGAGGTCAACCGCAGCACCTGACGGTCGCCTTCGGTGGCCCGCTCCATCGCCGACGATGCCTGGCCCATCGCATTGCCCTGAACCATCACCCGGTACGTGAAGGACCCGGGCACCAGGCGATCCGGCGCCCAGGCGACCGCCGTGGGGGCGGCGGTGAGATCGGCCTCGCTCACCGGCTTGCCCTCGACGTCCACGATGCGGACGCTGCCGAGGCGCTTGAGGCCGCCGAGGATCTTCGTGCCGTCGCCCACGACCACGATCACCATCTTGTCAGTGGTGAAGAAGCGCTTGTCGGCGGCGCCGAGCTGGACGCGCGTCACCGCCGCGAGGCGGTCGCGGAAGCGCGGCACGTAGTCATCCGGCAGGCCGCGCAGCCGCGCCGACGCAACGGCGTCGGCGATCTGCTCCGGTGTCTCGATCGTCAACGGGAAGTTGCCGACCAGATAGTTCTTCGCCGCCGCGATCTCGCTGTCGGCGGGCACCTCGTTCCGCATCCGGTCGAGCTGGTGCAGCAGCTCCGCCAGAGCGCTGTCCGTGACCGGCGTGCGCACTTCGGCGTTAGCCACGAACATCCCCAGCCCCAAGGGCCGCGTGAATCGAGAGTACGAGCCGTAGGTCCAGCTCTTCTGTTCCCGGAGGATCAGGAAGAGCCGGGCGTCGGACCCGCCGCCCAGGATCTGGTTCATGATCGTCAGCGGATAGACCGCCGGATCCCTCGGGGTGATCATCGTGAACCCCGCCAGGATGTTGGATTGCACCGCGCCCGCCTTGTGCACCAGCACGATCTCGGTGGACGTGCGCGCGGGGATGGCCGGGAACGCGGGCGCCGGCGCGGGCGCGCCCTGCCACCTGGCGAACGCCTGCTCGGCCAGGCTGCGCACCGCCGCGGCGCTGACGTCGCCCGCGACGACGAGAAGGGCCCCCTGCGGCTTCACGTGCGCGTCGTAGAACCCGACCACGTCGTCCCGGGTGATGGCCCGGAGGGTCGTCGCCGTGTAGTTGCGGCCGTACGGATGGTCGCCGTAGACCTCGTGCGAGAAAGCGCGCTGCGCGATCGCTCCCGGCTCCGAGAGATCGATCTGGAGCGCTGATAATGCCCGGGTCCGTGCCAGCTCCACCTCCCTGGCCGGGAAGGTCGAGTGCATCACCACGTCGGCCAGCACGTTCATCGCCTGCGGAAGGTTCTCCGCCAGGGCGGAGACCGTGATGCGAAGGAAGTCGTTATCGGAGTATGCCGAGATGGAGCCGCCGAGGCCTTCGACCTCGGCCGCGATCTGATCCGGCGCCCGGCTCTCCGTCCCCTTGGTCAGGACCTCGGCCACGATGCCGTCGAGTCCCGTCTTGTCAGCGGCCACGTAGCTGGCGCCTGCGGGCAACGCCAGGGTGACCGTCACCACCGGCTGCTTGTGGTGCTCCACGATGATCATGTTCACGCCGTTGGGCAGCGTGCCCTTGGCGAACGCCGGGAACCGCGCCGGCCTCAGCGGCATCGGCGCCGGCGGACTGGTCGGGGCCTGGGCTTGAACCGACGCGGCCGCAAGGACTGCACTCAATCCGAGTAAGAGGGCTTTCATCAGTTGGACCCTCCCCGGGTCGCGGGCGGGTTCACGATCAGGACGATGCGGTTGGTGGGATCGAGATACTTGCGGGCGACCCGCTGCAGGTCCGCCGCCGTCACCGCGAGATGCTTGACCACATCCTCGTTCACCTCGCCCAACGAGCCGTCCAACCACAGCGCGTTCTGGAGCGCCTCGGCCACCCCCATCGTGGTCTGGCGGCTGCGGATGGCGTCGGAGCGGTACTGGTTCTTCGCCTTGATCAGCTCGGCGGCCGAAACCGTGTCGCTTCGCACCCCGTCGATGGCGGCGTTGAGCAGCGAGTCCACCCGCTGCGCGGCGACGCCCTGATTGTTCACGGCGTAGAAGATCGCCGCCCCCGCTGCGCGCTGCGAATTGCCGCCGCCTCCGGCAAACACCGCCGCGCGCGCCTCGCGCACGAGCGCCCGGTTCAGCCGCGACGACTCCCCGTTGCCCAGCACGCTGGCGAGCAGGTCGAGCGCGGGGGTGTCGGCGTCGCCCTCGGGCGGTGCCCGGTAGATGAAGCCGACCAGGGGGAGATTGGCGTTGTTGTCCGTCACTTCCATGCGCCGCGCCCCGGTGCCGTACTGAGACTGGCAGGTGACTGGCGCCGGCGCGTTCGCCTTCGGAATGTCCCCGTAGTACCGCTGGATCAGTTGGCGTGCCTGGGCCGGGTCGAAGTCGCCGACCACCATCAGCACGGCGTTGTTGGGTGCGTAGTAGAGATTGAAGAACGCCTGCACCTCCTCGACCTTGGCCGAGTCGAGGTCGGCCATGTCCCCGATCACCGTGTGAGCATAGGCGAAGCAGGTCGCCGAATCGAACGGCATGGTCAGTCCGTCCTGGATCGCCTTGGTGTAAGGCTGGTTGTCCATTCGCAGTCGGCGCTCCTCCTTCACCGTCTGGCGCTGGTTCTCGAAGTTGGCCTGGTTGACCGCAAGGGAGCGCATGCGGTCCGCCTCGAGCCAGAGTCCGAGATTGAGGCGATTGGACGGCACCGTCTCGTAGTAAACGGTGCGGTCCTGGGTCGTGAAGGCGTTCGATGAGCCGCCAGCCCGCTCGACCAGCTGGAAGTGCTCGGACTTCTTCACATGGGCCGAGCCCTGAAACATCATGTGCTCGAAGAGGTGCGCGAATCCGGAGTGGTGGGCCCGCTCGTTCGCGCTGCCTACGTGGTACCAGATGTTCACCGTGACTACCGCCGTCGAGTGGTCCTCCGACAGCACCACCGTCAGCCCGTTCGGCAGGGTGTACGTATCGTACTTGATCTGTCCCACCTGCTGAGCGGCCACCGGGGACGTCGCCATCGCGAGGAGCGCGGCGATCGCACACGCTCCCGCCAGCACGACGGCTGGCAACTTGCGTCTGGTAACCACTGCGCAACTTGCCGTCTGGTAACTGCTCCGAGTTCTCACCACTCGCCACTCCTCTCTACTGAATGGGAAACACCTTCAGGGCGTTGTCCTTCGTGATGCGATCCTGGACCTGCTTCGGCAAATCCAGCGTCAGGAACTGGTCCAGGTTCCGCCGCAAGTCGTGGACTCCGGGGCTGGGCCAATCCGTTCCCCATAGCACCCGGTCCGCAAGCTCCGCAAGCCGGGGGAAGTACTCGAGCAGCTTGAGCGGCGGGATGCCGCTCACGTCGAGGTACACGTTGGCGTGCCGCCGCAGAATGAAGAACGCCTCGTCCATCCAGAGGGGGCGGCCGCCGTGGGCCATGATGATGGTCAGGTCGGGGAAGTCGATGGCGACGTCGTCCAGCTCCATCGGATGGCCGTACTTGCAGCGCGCGCCCGGGAAGATGCTGGTCCCGGTGTGGATCATCACCGGCAGGCCGCGGTCCTCGCAGCGCCGGTACAGCACGCCGAGCGTCTGCATCCCCTGGGTATGCGCGTTGGCGGGAAAGAGCTGGTGCGGCGGGTGGATCTTGAGGCAGCGGATGCCGAGCTCGAGCAGCTCGTCCACGTGTCCCTTGATGTCGCCGGCGAACCGCGGGTGCACGCCGCCATAGGGCAGGAGCCGCTCGGGCGCCGCCTCGGCGTAGCGCGCCGCGAAGCCGTTGGTCTCCTCGGTGAACCCCATCAGGTCGGGGCTCGGATAGTTGACGAGGCCCACGCGCCACACGCCGGAGCGGTCCATCACCTCGAGCAGCGCCTTCGGATCGTCCATCAGCTGGAGCAGGAAGTCCCAATGGTCTTCCTTCCCGCGCCGCATCGCCGCCATCACCTCGGGCTTGAGCTGCCGCCACGGCTGGATGTGGACGTGGACGTCGGTGACGCCCGGCGCCCCCGCGCCGGCGGGACGGACCACGGGCTCCGCCGCCGGAGCTCTCTTCCTCGGGCTCATGTCTCGGGCCACGTGAAGAAGCCTTCTCCCGTCTTCTTCCTGAGCTTCCCCTCGGCAACCAGGCGCTCGAGGATCGCGGGCGGCGCGTCGGCCAGCCAGACGGCGAACCCCGCCTGCGCCGTGACCTGCGCGATCCCATGGCCCATCGTGCCCGCGCCGACGACGCCGACCGTGGCGACGTCTTTCATCGGGGAAGCGAATCAACCGCTGCGCGCGCCAGATCCGGGAGGTTGCTGACCAGACCGTCCACGCCGAGCGCGAGGAAGCGCCGCATCTCCTCGGGCTCGTCCACCGTCCAGACGTACACCGCCATTCCCGCGTCATGAATGGACGAAACCAGCGCCTCGTCAACGTGGTTGCAGTGCTGCCAGAGGATGCCGGCGTCCGCGTCCTCCAGGCACCGGACCGGGTGCATAGGATAGGAGGCGGACAGTACGCCGCGGTGGAGCAGCGGACGCTTCTCGCCGAGGCGATGCACCAGCCGATGGTCGAAGCCGTGCAGGATGACTCGATCCGGGGCCCCGGTCTGCTCGACCGCGTCGAACAACTTCTCGTCCCAACGCGGGGCGAGCGCCTTGATCTCGATGCAGGCGATCATCCGCGGCATGATGACGGCTAGTGCCTCCTCGAGCGTCGGCACCGGCTCGCCGTTCGGCAGGGACAGCGCCCGTATCTCGCGGAAGCTGCTGTGGGCGATGACGTGTGTGCCGATCCGCTCGTCGTGATGAACGATCAGGGCGCCGTCGGCCGTCGTGTGGATATCCAACTCGGCGGCGTCGGCGCCGCGGTCACCGGCGGCGCGGAAGGCGGCGAGGGAGTTCTCGACCTCGTAGCCCGACGCACCGCGGTGCGCGATGACCAGCGGACGGCTCACGCGTCCATTGTATCACTCTTCTTGGGGGCTATCCAGTCGGATTCCTTGAAGATGTCGGCCAGCTGCTTCCGGTCCACGAGGCGGCAGATCTCGTCGCGGTACAGCCCCCGGGACGCCTCGTTGAGGTGCGCGCCATCGTTGCCGTCATCGGACGTGTACCTCCGCAGCGTAACCGTTGAGAAAGAGCCGGCAGATGGAGTCCGCCAGCTCCTCGACCCCGACGCTCCCGGCGGGGTCGTACCAGGTGTAGATCCAGTTCATCATCCCGAACAACGCGTACGCCGCCACGTGGCGGTTGACACGCTCCCCGCCGTTCTGTTCCTCCAGCCGCGCCAGCAGCCCCGAGCACAGGTCCACGTAGGCGCGCTTCAGCCTGCGCACCTCCTCGAGCGGCGCTCCGGTCAGCGACTCCGCTTCGTGCGAGAGCACCTTCATCTCGTCCATGTGCGTCGCGAAGAAGGCGACGTGGTGCCGGATGAACGCCTGCAGCCGCTCCTCGGGACCCGTCGCGTCAGCCAGGGCCCGCTCCGCGCCCTCGCGCACCCGCTCGAAGCACCCGCGCTGGATCTCGAAGAGCAGATCCTCCTTGCCGCGCACGTAGTAGTACATTCCCGCCAGGCTCATCTGGCTGGCCCGGGAGAGGTCCCGCATCGTGGTCCGGTCATAGCCACGGGCCGCAAACACCTGGGCGGCCACGGCCAACAGGTTCTCGCGGCGGCGGTCGAATTGCTCCATGATCACTCGGCTATGGTTTCGAACGATCGTTCGAATGGCAATATCGCGGAGCCTTAACCTGGTACGCAAGGCCCCGTCTAACCTCTTGCCTGATGGGATCTCCAGCTCTGGCCGTCCAGGTTGACGGCGAACTGATCGCCCTGTACTTGGCGGGCGATGAAGCGGCGGCCAGCGAACTGGTCGGGCGCCATACCGCAGCATTGGCGCGCTACCTGGCGGCGCAAGGCGCGCCCGCAGAGGAGTTGGAGGACCTGTCGCAGGAGGCGTTCTTCAAGGCGTTCCGGGCGCTGGCGTCGTTCAGAGGCGGGGCGAGTTTCCGCACCTGGCTGCTAGCGATCGGCGGGAACGTACTGCGGGACGGGCGGCGGCGGTGGCGGCGGCGGCAGGTGGTCGAGCTGACGCCGGAGATCCGGGACCCGTCGGGCGATCCGGCACAGCACGCCGACGCGGGATGGACGCTGGAGCGGCTGGAGGAGGGGATAGGGAAGCTGGCGCGGCTGCAGCGCGAGGTGTTCATGATGCGGGCGCAGCAGGGGCTCGAGTACGAGGAGATCTCGGCCGCGCTCAGCATCAGCGAAGGGGCGGCACGGGTGCACTATCATCACGCAGTGAAGAGGTTAATGGCATGGATACAATGAACGCAGAACTTCCCGAACGGCTCTCGGCGGCGGTTCGCGCGCTCGACGCGCGGGCGGCCGAGCGTGCGGCGCGGGTGAGTCCCGATCGCGTGGCGGCCCGCGTGCTAGAGCGGCTCAGGCGCGAGGGGGCGGTGGAGGCGCGCCCGATCTGGTGGATGCATCCGGCGGCGCTCCGCGTGGCCGCCGCGGCGGTCCTCCTGGTGGCCGCTGGGTGGACGGTGAGCGTGGTCCGGCAGCATTCGACGCAGACCGCGGTGCGTCTGCCGGTGTCCATTCCGGTGGATTCGCTCGACGCCCAGCAGCTCGAAGCCGTCCTGCAGGCGGCCGGCGAAGTGCGCGCGGCTAACTTCGAGCCGGCGACGGCGTCCAATGGGTCGTTGGACAGCCTGTCGGAGCAGCAACTTCAGCAAGTGCTCGCGTCGCTGTAGGGCGCGGCCGGTCAGAGAGGGAAGAAATGAACAGGATGAAGCAGTACGCGCTCGTGGTGGCGCTCGGCTTGGCGGTGGCGGGAGCGGCAGTCGCGCAGAACCCGCCGGCTGGTCAGGCTCCGGGGCAGTCGCCCGACTCGACGATGCCGTTCCGGGGACGGATGGGTGGCCGCGCGGGGTTCCGTGGGCAGCGCACCCAGCAGCTGCGGATGCAGATCGAGCAGCGATTCGGGCAGCGGGTACAGATGGAGCTGGGGTTGACCGACCAGCAGATGGATCGGGTGCGGGCGGCGGAGCGCAACAGCCGGGATCGGCACCAGGCGCTGGCGGATCGGGAGCAGGACCTCCGGCGTGCGGTCGGGGAGCAGCTCAAGCCCGGTGTGGCGGCGAACACGGACAGTCTGAGCCGCCTGCTCGACGCGATCGCGGCGAACCACGTCTCGAGGGCGCAGGAGGAGCAGCAGGAGATGCGGGATCTGGCGCAGTTCCTGACACCCGTGCAGCGGGCGCGTCTCCTGATGATGCGGCAGCAGTTCATGCAGAGGGTGCAGGCGATTCGCGAGGGCCGGTGGAATCCGTCGGCGGGAAGGCCCGGTATGCAGGGCGGACCTCCGGAATGATCCCTGGCCCGGGAACGCGGTAGCCCGAGTACCTCCGCAGTTTACCGCAAGCAGGAGCGCCCGTAGGACCCAAGCCCCCAGCACTCGCTGGGGGTTTGGCTTTGCGGGGGTATATTCCCCCCATCGCCCGAGTGGCGGAATGGCATACGCGACGGACTCAAAATCCGTTCCCGGCAACGGGGTGTGGGTTCAAGTCCCACCTCGGGCACTCAGAAACGACATCGACTTAGCGAGCGGGGCGCTTCGGCGCCCCGCTGTCGTTCCGGGCACGAACGGAACTAGGCCCGGATCGCAACCCGCTCTTCGAGGCGAGGACCGCGTGAATCCCTGCCGTTGGGTTCTTGTGGTCGGGCCTCGGGCAGCGTCTTTTTAACAGGCTAGCCCCTGGGTGCCGGGCCACAGGCCGTCCGCCTGTGCGAAGGACCCTTCGACAGGAGTGGGCTCGATGAAACTCAAGACGTGGATGCTGCTGAACATCGTTGTCTCAGCCGTTTTTGGTCTCGCACTCGTCCTCGCTCCCGGAACGTTCATCGCGACGTACGGCGTCACCGCGGACGCTGGCATCCGGTACGTGGGGCAGGTACTCGGCGCGTGCTTCCTCGGCAACGCGGTGCTGTTCTGGTTCGCGAAGGACGCCCCGGTGTCGGAGACGCTCATAGCCATCTGCCGCGCGTTCTTCGTTTTCAACGGGGTGGCGCTCGTCGTGTCGCTCGTGGCGCAGCTCAACGGTGTGATGAACGCCGTCGGATGGTCCTCGGTCGTGATCTACCTCTTGCTGGGCCTCGGCTGGGCGTACTTCCTCCGGGCCAAGCCCGCCGCCTGACGGCGGCGGCGCAGCAGCGAACGCGGTCGAATCAGTACGTCCCGGTCGGCTTGACGCCGCAGGCAGTGCCCGAGAGGACGCTCACTGGGCTGGCGGCCCCCGTCTGAGTCAGGTTGAGCGTGAAGTCGATGGGGCACGCCCCGCTGCGCCCGTCCAGCGTCGAAACGGTCAGACTCCCGCCGGCAGTTGCCTGCAGGTAATTGGTGGTTTGCGTCCAAGACGAGTTGCCCGTCGCCTGGAGGGTCTAGATTGGGCCCCGGGCGTCGGCCGGGCGTGACTCTGATGGGGGAGATGGTTAATCGGATATGGTTCTTGAACTTAGCCTCGAGCCGCGGGCCGACGCCCAGCGCAGTGTGGTGGCCGAAGGATGCGGCCTTCCCCCCGTGGTTAGATTTCAGGTTGCCCAAAGGAGACCCGATGCTCCGGTCCTTCGCCTTTGTCCACGACAGCCGCACCTACACCTGCCAGCGGGAGGAGCCCAACGGCTCCCAGGCCGAGGCGTGGTGGTGGTTCACCGTGTCCCACGACGGGAACCGTTACGCCCCGTTCCACGCCGCCTCCCGCGACACCCGCGCGTCGGTCCAGGATCGGATCGTGGCGTACTACGCGAACCACCTCGCCCACCGCGCGATGACCGACCGGGAGCACTGGGCCCGGCGCAGCAAGGCAGCCGCCGGCAGCAAGGCCGCCGCCATCAGCAAGGTTGCCGCCAGCAGCAAGGTAGCCGCCAGCAGCAAGGTGGCCGCCAGCAGCAAGGTAGCCTCGAAGTCCAAGTAGACGCTGAAGCCGGTCCTGCTTCGCTAACCCGGCACGGTTTTTGACCTTCGACATGGCGTAGCCCTCACCGGGGTGTGCCATGTCGGGTCTTGGTCATGCGTGTCGTCGGATCGCTGGTATAGCGGTCTCCGCGGCGGTGGGCCTTGCGGCCAACGCCGCGTTCGTGCTCTTGCCGGCCCAGACATCTCCCTTGGTCTTCCAGTCCATCAGCGCCGGGACGAGCCACGCCTGCGGGATTACCGCGCAGCACGTGGCGTATTGCTGGGGCCGCAACGACGAGGGCGAGCTGGGCAATCCCTCGGTCAGTTCGGCCTGCTCCGACGCCGGCACACAGTGCAGCGCCAAGCCGGTGCGCGTCGAGGGCGGCCTCGCCTTCAGCGTGATCAGCGCGGGGAACAACTTCACCTGTGGGGTCACGACGGTGGGCACCGCTTACTGCTGGGGCGCCGGCGCCCAGGGTCAGCTCGGGACCGGAAGCCAGGGGTCGAGCGGCCGGCCTGAGCGCGTCATCGCCGAGGGCGTGGCGTTCCAGACCGTCAGCGCCGGGTACAGCCACGCCTGCGCCGTGGCGACGACCGGTGCGGCGTACTGCTGGGGCAGCAACGCCGGCGGCCGGCTGGGTTCCGGCGCGTCGCTGACCGGCGGCCACGCGACCCCGACGCCGGTCGCAGGCGGCCTGTCGTTCCGCACGATCAGCGCGGGCTACTTTCACACCTGCGGAGTGACGCGCAGCGGCGCGGCCTACTGCTGGGGCCGGAACGAGCAGGGGGAGACCGGCAACGGCGCCACCGCCGCCCACGGCCTGCCGGTGCGCGTCGCCGGCGACTATTCCGCACGCAGCGTGCAGGCCGCGCCGCAGTTCGACTTCAGCTGCGCGGTGGGGCGGGACAGCACTCTCTCCTGCTGGGGCGCGAACTGCTACGGCCAGCTCGGCGTGGATTCGACGGCCGAGCAGTGCGGCAACCCCGCGATGCCGTGCAGCTCGACACCCAAGGCCGTGCACGCGAGCGGAGCCTTCCAGTCGGTCAGCGCGTTCTTCTCCCACGCCTGCGCGTTGAGCGCGACGGGCCAGGCGTCTTGCTGGGGCGACAACAACCAGGGCCAGCTCGGCACCGGGAGCGGGGCGGGGAATGCGACGCTCCCGGCGCTGGTCGCAGGGGGCGCCAGCTACAAGGCCATCGCGACGGGCCGCCAGTTCAGCTGTGCGATCACTACGGACGGCGCCGCGCAGTGCTGGGGTCGGAACGCGGAGGGCCAGCTCGGCACCGGGGACACCGAAAACCACACGGTTCCGACCGCGGTGGCTGGGCCCTGAGTTTCGCCGCTCCCGACGACGCTGGACGGGGACCGCCGCGGCGGTCCCCGTCTTCGTCCGGCGCCGTTGCCCGGGCAGGACGTCAGAACTACGTTTACCGGCTGCAGCGCATCTCCTTACACGACAATTCGGTACGAGACCCTCCAGCGCCAACCAGAGGCAAGCGCACGATGCCCACGCCAGTCAACGGAACCCCGATCACCTATCGCGACGGCAAGTACGCCGTCCCCAACGACCCGATCATCCCGTTCATCGAGGGGGATGGCACGGGCCGTGACATCTGGCGGGCGTCGAAGAAGGTGTTCGACGCGGCGGTGGCGAAGGCGTCCGGCGGCAAGCGGTATGTCGCGTGGGTCGAGATGCTGGCGGGCGAGAAGGCTTTCAAGGAAACGGGCAGCTGGCTTCCCGAGGCCACGCTGGAAACGGTCAAGCAGTACCGGATCGGCATCAAGGGCCCGCTGACGACGCCGATCGGGGGAGGCATCCGCTCGCTCAACGTGGCGCTGCGGCAGCTGCTCGACCTGTACGCCTGCGTGCGGCCGGTGCGCTACTTCGACGGCGTTCCCTCGCCGGTCAAGCGGCCGCAGGACCTCAACGTGATCATCTTCCGCGAGAACACCGAGGATGTGTACGCGGGAATCGAGTACCAGGCCGGGACGAAGGAAGCGTCGCGGCTGCGCGACTTCCTGGTGAACGAGCTGAAGGCGAAGCTGCGGCCGGAGAGTGCGATCGGGATCAAGCCGTTCAGCGAGTTCGGCTCGAAGCGGCTCGTCGCGCGGGCGCTCCAGCACGCGATCGACAAGAAGCTCCCCTCGGTGACGCTGGTCCACAAAGGCAACATCATGAAGTTCACCGAGGGCGCCTTCCGCGACTGGGGGTACCAGGTCGCGCAGGAGCAGCGCTTCGCGGGGAAGCTGATCGCCGAGGCGGACGTGGACGGCCAGAAGCAGGGCGAGCGCGTGCTGGTGAAGGACCGGATCGCGGACAGCATCTTCCAGCAGGTGCTGCTGCGGCCGAAGGAGTATGCGGTGCTCGCCACGCCCAACCTGAACGGGGATTATCTGTCGGACGCCTGCGCCGCACAGGTGGGCGGCCTGGGAATGGCGCCGGGCGCCAACATCGGCGACGGGTTCGCGATCTTCGAGGCGACGCACGGGACGGCGCCGAAGTACGCCGACCTCGACAAGGTGAACCCGTGCAGCGTGATCCTCTCCGGGGTGATGATGTTCGAGCACCTGGGGTGGGATGACGTCGCGACGTCCATCGTGAAGGGCATCGAGCGGGCGATCGCCGCGAAGCAGGTGACCTACGATCTCGCCAGGCAGATGGAGGGCTCGAAGGAGGTGCCGACCTCCGTCTTCGCCGACGCCATCATCGCGCACTTCTGATGAACTACACGCTGCTCGGCGCCGCGCTCGAGTCCGTGGACGCGCCGCTGCTCGCGGTGGCGGTGCCGAAGCACGACAAGAAGCTGCCCGGGGCCCTGGCCGGCCTGGATGCGCGGAGCGGTGGCGTCCTCGGTCGGCTGTTCGCCTCGGGCGACTTCGGCGGCTCGCGCGACGAGACCTCGCTCGTCTACCTGCCCGGCGCCTCCGGGTCGCGGCTGCTGCTGGTGGGCACCGGCAAGCCGGAGGAGGCGCCCGCGAGGCGCGAGGTCGCCGCGCGCACGGCAATCCGCCGGGCGGCCGCGGTCGCCGCGCGGCGCGCGAAGGCCCTGGGCACGGGAGCCTTGACGTTCGCGGTACCAGCGGCCGTTCGAGACGGGCTCGGACCGGCCGACTTCGCCCAGGTCGCCGTCGAGGGCGCGGGGCAGGGAGCGTGGCAGTTCGACGAGCTGAAGTCGCCGAACGGCGACCGCAAGTCGCCGGTCACGTCCATCACGGTGGCCGTCGAGCCGGGCGAGGAGGCTGCGGCGCGCCCCGGCTTCCAGATCGGCCAGGCCGTGGCGGAGGGGCAGGCGCTGGCGCGCCGGCTCCAGTTCCTGCCGCCCAATACCTGCACGCCTGCCTACCTCGCCGACGTGGCGCAGCAGCTCGGCAAGACCCACGGCTTCACCGTCACGGTGCTGGACCGCGAGCAGATGGAGAAGGAAGGGATGGGCGCGGCGCTGGCGGTGGCGCAGGGCTCCCAGACCGAGCCGCGGTTCGTCGTGCTGGAATACCGCGGGGCCGGCGACGCCGCGCCGGTCGCGCTGGTCGGCAAGGGGGTGACGTTCGACACGGGTGGCATCTCGATCAAGCCCGCGGCGCAGATGGAAGAGATGAAGTACGACATGTCCGGCGCCGCGGCCGTGCTCGGCGCGTTCGAGGCCCTCGGCCGCCTCAAGCCGAGGCTCAACGTGATCGGCGCCATCCCCTCGGCGGACAACATGCCCGGCGGCTCGGCATACCGCCCGGCCGACGTCGTGAAGAGCCACTCCGGCAAGACGATCGAGATCGTCAACACCGACGCCGAAGGGCGCCTGCTCCTCGCGGACGCACTCTCCTACGTGCGCCGGTTCAAGCCGGCCGCGGTGCTCGACGCCGCGACGCTGACGGGCGCCGCGGTCATCGTCCTGGGACACGCGGCCAGCGCGATCATGGGGAGCGACGAGGCGCTGCTCGAGGAAGTGCGCCGCGCGGGCGACCGCTCCGGCGAGCGGGTGTGGCCCCTGCCGATGTTCGACGATTACCGCGATCTGATCAAGTCGGACATCGCCGACATGAAGAACAGCGGCGGGCGGCCCGCGGGCAGCATCACCGCCGGCTGGTTCCTGCGCGAGTTCGCCGAGGGCTATCCGTGGGTGCACATCGACGTGGCAGGGACGGCGTACACCGACGCCGACTCGCCGCCGCAGGCCAAGGGCCCCGCGGCGGTTCCGACGCGCCTGTTCGTCGAGTTCCTGCTGGGGCGCGCCCGCTGACGTGAGGCTCAGCGCTCCCGGGCTCCTTCTCGCGGCCGCCTTCCTGGTCCGGGCCGCGGAGCTCGCGGCGCAGAACCCTCCACGGCTCCCGGCGCGTGCGGACACCGCACGCGCGCCGGGGCGGGGCGCGACGGGCCGGGATACCGCCGGAGCCGCGGCCCCACGCCGCGACACCATTCCGCTGCCCGACTCGCTCTCGCCCGACAGCTTCCGACCGCAGCTGCCCCCGTTGGGCGCCCCGCCGGGCCCGCTGCCGCAGGCGGGCCGCATCGTGTTCGATCACGACGAGCTCTGGTTCTCCGGCGCCGTGACCCTCGGCGAGCTGCTCGAGCGCGTCCCCGGCGTCTTCCTGGTGCGGGCCGGCTGGTTCGGCCGCCCCGAGATCGTTCAGTACGCCGGGCAGGGCGCCAGCTCCATCGAGGTCTACTGGGACGGCTTCGCCATGGACCCGCTGGGGCAGGACAGCACCGGCCTCGACCTCAGCGAGATCAACCTCGGACTCGTCCAGCGCGTGGAGGTCGAAGTCCTCCCGTCGGTGGTGCGCGTGTACCTCTATTCGGACGAGCAGGTGGTCCGGAAGCCGCGCACCGAGACGTCGTTCTCGACCGGAGACGCCAGCACCAACTCGTACCGCATCCGCTACCTGAACCGCTGGAAGAACGGGACCGGGCTCGACCTGGGCGTGAACTTCCGGGGCAGCTCGGGAGTCGTGACTTCTCCGGGGCGCTCGAGTGACCTCACGCTGTGGATGAAGGGATCATGGATCCCCACGCAGCGCTACGGCGTCCTGTACCAGGTGATCAGCGTATCGATCGACCGCGACAGCGTGCAGCTGAGCGCCGGCAATCCGTTCCCCTCGGCCGTGCCGAGCCGCAGCGCCCACCGCACCGACATGTTCCTGCGGGGGTTCATCGCCTCGCGGGACGACGGGATGGGTCTCAGGCTCGACGCGATCGCCGGCGGCAGCAGCTACACCGACACGTCGGCCGCGCTCGGCCGCGAAGAAGTGCAGGGCAGCGCGATCCTCAGCTACCGGGCGGAGCGCTGGTCCACGGAGGTGACGACGCGCGTGCGCGACTCCAGCACGCCGCTCGAGATCGAGCTGCGGGGCTCGGTGTCACCGTCGGCCCTCCTGACGGTCTCGGGATACGCGATCAGCCGCTCGCAGCTCGGCCGCCCCCACTCCACCGACGCCGCCGTGCAGGCGGAGCTGCGGCCCATCGCCGCCGTCGCGCTGCACGGCGCGCTCCGGGCTCGGAACGCGGTCGGCGCGCCCGTGCTGCTGACGGACACCGCCCAGAAGGTCACGGACTTCGCGGCGGGGATCAGCCTGAACACGCGGCCGCTGGATCTCGATGTTTCGCTCGCCAGGCACGGCGTGTTCGCGCCGCCGGTGCCGGGGACCTTCGGGCCCATCGTCCCGGCCTACCCGTCGTTCGCCGTGCGCACCGTGACGGTCTCCTTCGCCTACCGTCCGAAGGCCTACATCACCCTTTCGGGCTGGTACCGCGAGCCGCTGGTCAACGGCACGCCGGAGCTGCTGACCTCCGCCTACGAGCCGCCGCACCATTCGCGGCTCTGGGGCACCTTCCGGTCCCGCCTCCTGCCCGTGCTGAGGCGCGGGGCGTTCGACTTCACGGCGGAGGTCGGGATGGAGGGATGGGGCCGGGGCGCGCTGGGGGCCGACGCCAGCGGGGCGCCGCTGCTGCTCAAGGGCGCCACGATCCTGGACTACCGCGTGGAGCTGCGGCTCCTGAACGCCGCTCTCTTCTGGAGCATCCGGAACGCGCGGGGCGAGCGGTACTCGGTCCTGCCCGGCCTGGCGATGCCGGTGGGCAACCAGACGTACGGGGTAAGGTGGGAGTTCTCCAACTAGAGCCGCGGCAGTAAATTGCAAGGCTTGCCCCGAACCGGGCTCATATGCCACCCAGGAGCATGACGGGGTTCGGAGCAGCCGACGGGGAAGTCGCCGGCGGCCGGCTCCGGCTCGAAATCCGTTCCGTGAACCACCGCCACCTGAGCGTGCAGCTCAAGGTGCCGTCGGAGCTGAGCGACGCCGAGGGCTCGATCCGGGAGCGGTTGCGCGGCCACTTCGATCGGGGCCACGTCACGGTCTCGGGCCGGTGGATCGAGGAGCCGAGCCGGTCGGACGCCGTGACGGTGGACGTCGAGCGAGCGCGGGCCCTGGTCACAGCGCTGCGCAAGCTGGGGCGCGACCTCAAGCTCACGGGGAAGGTGGACCTGCCGACGGTAGCGCGGCTCCCCGAAGTCGTGCGCGTCGCGAGGGCGGAGGCGTCGCTGGACGGTTCCGGGCTGCTCGCTCTCCTCGACCGCGCGGCGGTCTCGTGCGTGGCGGCGCGGGAGCGGGAGGGTGCGGCGCTGTGCGCCGACCTCCTGGCGCGCCTCGACGCGCTGGCGGCGCTGGCGCGGGAGATCGCCGCCGCTGCGCCCGAGCGGCTGGTGCGGGAGCGGGACCGCCTCGCCGCGGCCGTGCGGGATCTGGCCGGCGGAGTCGCGGTGGACCCGGCTCGGCTAAGCCAGGAGGTCGCCCACCTGGCGGACCGCCTCGACATCACCGAGGAGCTGGTCCGCTTCGAGGCGCACGTGGCGGCGATGCGCGAGGCGCTGGCGGGCAGCGATGCGGCGGGCCGGCGTCTGTCGTTCCTGCTCCAGGAGATGGGGCGGGAGGTCAACACGATCGGGTCCAAGGCCAACGACGCCGCGATCGCCGCCGCGGTGATCACGATGAAGACGGAGCTGGAGAAGCTTCGGGAACAGGTCGAGAACCTCGAATGAGAGGGTTCCCCCTGGTTCTCTCGGCCCCGTCGGGCGGCGGCAAGAGCACGATCGCCAATGCGCTCGTCGCCGCGCGCGAGGACGTGGGGTACTCGGTGTCGGCGACGACGCGCGCTCCGCGGCCGAAGGAGCGGGACGGCGTGGACTACCACTTCGTCTCGCGCAAGGAGTTCGACCGGAGGGTCGCGGCGGGCGAGTTCCTGGAGTGGGCGGAGTACGGCGGCGAGCGGTACGGGACGCTCAAGGCAGACATCGAGAAGGTGCTGTCCGCCGGGCGGCACGCGGTCCTCGACATCGAGATCCAGGGCGCGCGCGCGGTCAAGCAGCACTATCCCGAAGCGGTGCTGGTGTTCATCGTGCCGCCTTCGGCGGACGAGCTGATGCGCCGGCTGGGCGGCCCGGGCGGCACGCGCGGGGCGTCGCTGGTGGCGCGACTCAAGCGGGCGGTGGAGGAGCTGCGCGAGGCGCCGCTCTACGACTACGTGGTGTTCAACGCCGATCGGACGGAAGCGGTGGCGGAAGTGGCGGCCATCCTCGACGCGGAGGGCAAGCGGCCGCGCCGGAACCCCGATCTGGCGAGAGAGCTGGCAGACCTGGGCCGCGAGATCGGCGCACTGGCCGAGCGACTGAACACGACCAAGGAGGACTGAGCATGCGGGTGTTCACCCCGACGGAGATCGCGCACCAGGCCGGCAACAAGTACATCGGCGTCCTGGTGGCCGCGAAGTTCGCCCGCTACGTCAACGACTTCCCGAAGGAGCGCATGGTGGAGCGGGAGAAGAAGCTCACCACGACGTCGTTCGAGGAGCTGGCGGGCGGCAACCTGAAGTACAAGATCACGCGGCGGCGCAGGCAGGAAGTGTGAGCCGCATCGCCGGCCGGCACGTGGTCCTCGGCGTGTCGGGCGGCATCGCCGCTTACAAGACGTGCGTCGTCGCACGCCGCCTCACCGAGGCCGGCGTGTCCGTGGAGGCGGTGCTCACCGCCGCCGCGGCGGAGTTCGTCGGTCCCGTCACCTTCGAAGCGCTCACCGGCCATCCGGTCATCACGTCGCTCTGGCAGAGCGGCCGGGCCCTCGACCACGTGCGGCTCGGCCGGCAGGCCGACCTCGTCGTCGTGGCGCCCGCCACGGCGCACCTCATCGCGCGGTTCGCCCAGGGGATGGCCGACGATTTTCTGACGGCGCTCCTCCTGGCCGCTCGCACCCCCGTGCTGCTGTGCCCCGCGATGAACGACCGGATGTACGCGCACCCCGAGACGCAGGCGAACTTGTCGCTGCTGCGCTCGCGGGGCGTCGAGGTCCTCGGCCCGGTCACCGGACCGCTGGCCGAAGGCGAAGGGGAGGGCCCCGGCCGGATGGTGGAGCCCGCGGAGGTCGTCGCCCAGGTGGAGCGGCTGCTGCGCCGCGGCGCGCCGTGGACCGGCCGCCGCGTGCTGGTCACCGCCGGCCCGACGCGCGAGGCGGTGGATCCGGTGCGCGTGTTGACCAACCGCTCGAGCGGCCGGATGGGCTACGCCCTGGCGAGCGCGGCCTGGCTCAGGGGCGCCGACGTGACCCTGGTGAGCGGCCCCACGGCGCTCGAGCCGCCGCCCGGCGTCGCCGTGGTGTCCGTGCAGTCCACGGAGCAGATGGCGGCCGCGGTCGCGGACGCCCTCCCGCTCGCGGACCTCCTCCTGATGGCCGCGGCGCCCGCCGACTACCGGCCCGCCACGCCACTGGAGAAGAAGGCGAAGCGCGGGGAGGGCGGCCTCAAGCTCGAGCTGGAGCCCACGGCCGACATCCTCTCGGGGACGGCCGCACGGCGGAAGAAGGGTGCCGTGATCGTGGGGTTCGCGCTGGAAACCGGGGACGCCGTGGCGGGGGCGCAGGCCAAGCTCAAGGCCAAGCAGCTCGACCTCGTGATCGCGAACGACGCCACCGAGCCCGGCGCCGGACCCGAGGTGCCCACGAACCGGGTGACCATCGTCTCCCGCACCGGCGTCGAGCCCCTCCCGCTGCTCGAGAAGACCGAGGCCGCCGAGGCCATCCTGGACCGCGTCCAGGTGTTACTTTCCAAGGGTGCTTGACCCGCGACGCAGGTACCTCGAACAACTGCTGGAGCTCGGTGAGACGGACCTGGTCCTCGAAAGGGAGCAGGGGCAAGAAGCAGAGCGCCAGAACGGTTCCCAGACGGCAAGTCCATCAGTGGTTGCCAGCCCACAGAAGACGGAAGCAGATCACACGGCCGCTCCGGTCAAGGTGAAGCCGAAGGCCGCGGGCCCCGTCGTGCCACTGCCTGCCGGCATTTCCGTGGACGCGCCCGGGGGCGGGGACGACCTGTTCGCCGCCGACCCGCTCCGCCAATGCGGGACCGTGGACGCGCTGGTCCCCGTGATCGACGCGTGCCGGAAGTGCCAGCTCGGCTCGTCACGGCTGCACAGCGTGCCCGGCGAGGGGGATCCGCGGGCGGGACTGGTCGTGGTGGGTGAGGCGCCGGGGGCCACCGAGGACGAGACGGGCCGCCCCTTCGTGGGGCGGGCGGGCCAGCTCCTGACGGAGATCCTCAAGGCCATCGGGCTGGCGCGAGAAGAAGTGTTCATCTGCAACGTCCTCAAGTGCCGGCCGCCGCTTAACCGCGATCCGGAGCCGCTTGAAGTCGCGGCCTGCTCACCGTATCTCCATCGGCAGCTGGAGCTCCTCGGCCCGCGGGTGATCCTGGCGATGGGCCGACCCGCGGCGCACGCGCTGCTGGGAAGCAACGCGTCGCTGAACGAGCTGCGCGGCAGAGTACACCGCTACCGGGGCATTCCGACGATCGTGACGTACCACCCGGCAGCCCTCCTTCGAAACCCCCACTGGAAGCGTCCGACCTGGGATGACGTCCGTATCGCGCGCCGGATCTACGACGGCGAAAGAGTCTGACGTCTTCGGCGGCCGCCAGCCGCCGTACGTCGTCGAAGCCGAGCAGGCGGTGCTCGCGGCGATGCTGCTGGACGCCGAGGCGGCGTTGAGCGGCGCCGCCCTGCTCGATGATTCGATGTTCTACCGGGAGGGGCACCGCCGGCTGTTCCGGGCGATGCGCGCCATCATCGAGCGCGGCGGCGTCGTGGACCCGGTGACGCTCAAGGAAGAGGTGGACCGCCGGGGCGAGATGGAGGCGGTGGGCGGGATCGAGTACCTCTCGTACCTGCTCGACGTTGTGCCGACGGCCGCGAACCTCGACTACCACGCCAAGATCGTCCGCGACAAGGCGATGCTGCGGCGCCTCATCGAGGCCGCCACGAGCATCGTCCAGGACGCGTACGAGGGCAAGCGCCTCGCCGACGAGGTCCTCGACAGCGCCGAGCAGCGGATCTTCGAGGTCTCCGAGACCCGGAAGACCGAGGGGTTCGTCCGCCTCAAGGAGCTGCTGTGGCCGACGATGGAGCGCATCGAATCGCTCCACGCCGGCGGGCAATCGATTACCGGTGTCGCGTCCGGCTTCAAAGACTTGGACGACAAGACGGCCGGCTTCCAGCCGGCGGACCTGGTCATCGTCGCGGGGCGCCCGGCCATGGGGAAGACGGCGTTCTGCCTGAACGTCGCCCAGCACGCCGCCATCGAGAAGAGCGTGCCGGTGGCGATTTTCAGCCTCGAGATGTCGAAGGCTCAGCTGGTGCAGCGGCTGCTGACGGCGGAGGCCCGGGTGGACGCGCACCGTCTGCGCCAGGGGATGCTCAAGGACGCCGACTACGCGCTGCTGGCGCGGGCCGCGGGGCTGCTCTCCTCGGCGCCGATCTGGATCGACGACAGCGCCGCGCTCACGCCGCTCGAGCTGCGCTCCAAGGCGCGGCGCATCAAGGCGGAGCAGAACATCGGCCTCCTGATCGTGGACTACCTCCAGCTGATGCGCTCCCCGGAGCAGGCGGAGAACCGGGTGCAGGAAATCAGCGCGATCTCCCGTGCGCTCAAGGCGCTGGCCAAGGAGCTGAACGTGCCGGTGGTCGCCCTGTCGCAGTTGTCGCGCGCGCCGGAGCAGCGCGGCGGCGAGCACCGGCGCCCGCAGCTCTCCGACCTCCGCGAGTCGGGCGCGATCGAGCAGGACGCCGACGTCGTCCTGTTCGTCTACCGCGAGGAGATGTACTCCGGGATCGAGGACCCGAAGACGGGCGCCAACATCGAGGGGCAGGCCGAGGTGATCATCGGCAAGCAGCGCAACGGCCCCACCGGCACGATCAAGCTGCACTTCCACAAGGCGTACACCCGGTTCGACAACTACAGCGCGCGCGAGACCGAGGACGAGGGGAATGGCCGCTAAGGCACATTCCGTCTTCCGCTGCACGGAGTGCGGGGCGGAGCAGCCGAAGTGGACCGGACGCTGCGACGCGTGCGAGGAGTGGAACACGCTCGTCGAGGAAGTGGTCCGCGCGGCCGCGAAGCCGGGACGGAAGGGCGCCCGCTCCGCGGCGCTCGGCCCCGGCGCCGTTCCCGTACGCCTCTCCGACCTGTCCGCCGAGGCCGTGCCGCGCTACCGCACCGGCCTGGCCGAGTTCGACTACGTCCTCGGCGGCGGCATCGTGCCCGGCTCACTGGTGCTGGTGGGCGGCGAGCCGGGCATCGGCAAGTCCACGCTGCTGCTGCAGTGCGCGGCGCGGCTGGAGGCGGCGGGGATCCCGACGCTCTACGCGTCCGGCGAGGAGTCGCCCGACCAGGTGCGACTCCGGGCCGACCGCCTCGAGGAGCCGGCCGGCCGGGTCCACGTGCTGGCCGAGACGGTGCTGGAGCGGGTGATCGAGCAGGCGGTCCGGCTCGATGTCCGGGTCCTCGTGGTGGACTCCATCCAGACGGCCTATACGACGGACCTCGAGGGCGCGCCGGGCAACGTCGGCCAGGTGCGCGAGTGCGCCGCGCGGCTGATGCGGTTCGCCAAGGAGGCGGGGCCGTCGGTCCTGCTGGTGGGGCACGTGACGAAGGGCGGCGGGATCGCAGGGCCCAAGACACTCGAGCACATCGTGGACACCGTGCTCTACTTCGAGGGCGAGGGCTCGCTCGACCATCGCATCCTCCGGGCGACGAAGAACCGGTTCGGCGGCGTGGACGAGATCGGCGTTTTCGAGATGACCTCGGCGGGACTGATTCCGGTCGCCAATCCCTCCGCCGCGTTCCTGGCGGCGCGGCACGCCGGCATCTCGGGGAGCGCGGTCACGGCGCTGATGGAGGGCACGCGCCCGATGCTGGTCGAGATCCAGGCGCTCGCCTCCCGCGCGGGCTTCGGCACGCCGCAGCGGGTGAGCGCGGGGCTCGACCACCGGCGGCTGGCCGTCCTCCTCGCGGTCCTCGAGCGGCGCGCGTCGCTCCCGTTCGGCGATCTCGACGTCTTCGTCAACGTCGTGGGCGGCGTGCGCCTGTCGGAGCCATCGAGCGACCTGGCCGTCGTCGCCGCGCTGATCTCGAGCGTGCGCGACCGGGCCCTCCCGGCCGATGCGCTCTTCCTGGGCGAGGTCGGGCTGGGGGGCGAGGTCCGGGCCGTGGCGGGAGCCGAGCGCCGGCTGGCCGAAGCGGCGCGCCACGGCTTCCGCCGCGCGTTCGTGGGCTCGCGCACGGCGCTCAAGCAGCCGGAGAACGGGATCGAGCTGGTGCGTGTGCAGCATCTCGGGGAGCTGGCCCATCGTCTCGCCGCCTGACGCCGGCGCGATCATCGTGGCGGCCGGACGCGGCGTGCGCGCGCGGCTCGGCGGCTCGGAGGAGCCGAAGCAGTTGCGCCCCGTCGCCGGAGTCCCGATGCTGCTCCGCTCGGTCCGCGCCTTCGCCCGCCATCCGCGCGTCGGTCCCATCGTCGTCGTCCTGCCGCCGGCGATCGCGGCCGCGCCGCCCGACTGGCTCCGCGAGCTGCGCTCCGACCGGCTGCTGCTCGCCGCCGGAGGGGAGGAGCGCCAGGAATCGGTGGCCAACGGACTCAAGGCACTCCCGAGTGGCCCCTCGCTGGTGCTGGTCCACGATGCGGCGCGCCCGTTCGTCGCCGCCGAGGTGATCGACCGGGTGCTCGCGGTGGCGGCGCGCGGCGCGGTGGCCGTGCCGGGCGTCCCCCTCTCGGACACGGTGAAGGAAACCGACACGGCGGGGCTGGTCGTCCGCACGGTGCCACGCGAGCGGCTGGTGGCGGTGCAGACGCCGCAGGCCTTCCCGCGGGCCATGCTGGAAACGGCGCACCAGCGCGCGAAGAGCGACGGCACCGCAGCCGCGACGGACGACGCCACGCTCTGCGAGCGCCTGGGCCATCCGGTGCGGGTGGTGGCGGGCAGTCCCTGGAACATCAAGATCACGACGCCCGAGGACTTCGCGCTGGCCGAGGCGCTCGCGGCCGCGGAGGAGCGCGCATGATCCCGTTCCGGACCCCGGACGAGATCACTGCGGCGCTGCCCGCGGTCGTGACGCACCTGGCGCGGCGCGGCATCATCGCCTACCCGACCGAGACCGTCTACGGCCTCGGCTCCATCACCTCCGCGCCCGCGGTCGAGCGACTCGCCGCGCTCAAAGGACGGGACCCGGGCAAGCCGTTCCTCCTGCTCGTGGCCAGCCGCCGCATGCTGCAGGGCGTCGGGTTGCGCCTCACCGACGCGGCGGAGCGGTTCGCCGCCGCCTTCTGGCCCGGACCCCTGACGCTGGCACTGCCGGGAGGGGAGGGCGTGCTCCCGGACACCCTGCGCGGTCCCGAAGGCGGCATCGCGGTGCGCTGGACGTCGCACCCGGGCGCGCTGCAGCTGATCCAGACGCTGGGCTCGCCGATCACCTCGACGAGCGCCAACCGCCCCCGTCAGCCCGCGCTCCTCGACGCACCCTCCATCGCGCGGAGTTTCGCGGACGCCGTGGCCGACCGCACGCTGCTGGTGCTCGACGCCGGCGCCCGGCAGCCGTCGCCACCCTCGACCCTGGTGGACTGCACCGGCTCCGCGCCGCGTCTGGTCCGCGAAGGCGCCATTTCGGTGGGGCGCCTCAAGGCCATCGTCCCCTCGCTGGTGAGCTGACCCGTGAAGGTGCTCTTCGTGTGCACGGGGAACATCTGTCGGAGCCCGATGGCCGAGGCGATCGCGCGGCGCCTGCTCGAGCAGCGCGGCGTCGAGGGGGTGCAGGTCGCGTCGGCCGGGACGGCGGCGTGGGACGGCTCACCGGCGTCGGAAGGGGCGTATCTGGTGACGCTCGAGCGCGGGCTCGACGTTTCCGCGCACCGCGCGCGACAGCTGACCACCGACCTGGTGGCCGGGGCGGACCTCGTGCTCGGGATGAGCGCTCACCACGTCGAGCGCGCCGAGGCGCTGGGCGGGAAGGGGAAGAGTCATCTGCTGGGCGAGTACGCCGGCGTGCCGGCCGCGACCGCCCAGGTCGAGGATCCCTTCGGCGGCGATCTGGAGGAGTATCGGCGCACGTTCGCGCAGCTGGAGACACTGCTCACCGCCGCCGTGGAGCGGCTCGCCGACCCCCAGGCCGATGCGAATCAGACCTACGACTAGGCTGCTCGCCGTCATCGGCGATCCCATCGCGCAGTCGCTGTCGCCAACGATGCACAACGCCGCGATCGCGGCCCTGGGGCTCGACGCCGTCTTCGTGGCCCTGCGCGCGGGTCCGGCGGAGCTGGAGACCGTCATCCAGGGGCTGCTGGCGGCCGGCGGGGCGGCCTGCGTCACCGTGCCGCACAAGCAGGCCGCGGCGGAGCTGCTCGACGAGCCCTCGGAGCTGGTGCGGCGGACGGGGGCCTGCAACGCGATCTGGCGGCACGACGGAGCCGTCTTCGGCGACAACACCGACGTGGCGGGCGTGGGTGCGGAGGCGCGGCGGCTGATGGCCGGGAAGCCGGTGCGGCGCGCTGTCATCCTCGGCACCGGCGGGTCGGCACGCGCCGCCGCCGTCGCGATCGCGGACGGGTGGACCGGCGCCGACGTCGCCGTCTCATCGCGCGACGGGGCGCGCGCGGCGGAGTTCGCCTCGTGGGCGGAGAGCGCGGGCGTGCCGTGCAGCGTGTGGGACACCGGATCCGGCGAGCGGGCGGACCTCGTCGTCAACGCGACCCCCCTCGGGCTCCACCCCGGAGACCCGCCGCCGATGGAGGTGGAGACGTTACGACGGGTCGCACCGGCGGCCGTCCTGGACCTCGTGTACGCGCGCGGCGGCACGCAGCTGGCCCGCGAGGCGCGGGCGGCGGGCGCGGCGGCGGCGGACGGCCGCGGCGTCCTGGTGGCCCAGGGGGCGGCGGCGTTCCGCCTCTTCCTCAAGGCCGAGCCTCCGGTGGAGATCATGCGCGCGGCGGTGGAGGATGCTCTCCGCGGCTAGTATGTTGCCCGCGACCCGGGCGCTGGCGCTGCAGCTCGAGGCGCTGGTGCTCCCGCAGGCCTGCCTGGGCTGCGAGGGCGAGCTGGCCCAAGGCGAGGAACCGGAGGCGTGCTGCGCACTGTGCCGCCACCGGATGAGGCGCATCGGTCCGCCCGTGTGCGCACGGTGCGGGCAGCCGCTCGACCGGTGGAGCGCGAGCTGGGCGGCGCGAGGATCCGGACCGGCACAGTGTGAATTCTGCGCGCCGTGGCCGCCCGACCTCGCGTGGGCCGCATCGGCGGTGTGGCTGGAGGAGGGGCCGGCGCGCAGCCTCGTGTACGCGCTGAAGTACGGCGGGTGGCGCATCGCGGCGCGGCCGATGGCGTCGGTGATCGTCGCCGCGCTCGCACCCCGGCTTCGCGGCCTCGACGCCTTCGTCCCAGTGCCGCTGGGGCGCACGCGCCTCCGGGAGCGGGGCCACAACCAGGCGGCGTTGCTCGCGGACGCCCTCGGCCGAGCGACGGGGGTGCGGGTCCTGCAGGCGGCGCTGGTGCGCGCACGGGAAACGCGGACCCAGACGAGGCTCTCTCCGGCCGGACGTTGGGAGAACACGCGGGGCGCATTTGCGGCGTCCGGCGAGGCATTGGGCGGCATGCATGTTGCACTGGTGGATGATGTTGTGACGACGGGCGCGACGCTGGGCGCGGCGGCCCAGGCGCTCGCCGAACTGGGGACGGCGTCCATCGGCGCGGTGACATTCGCCCGCGCCCTCGTCCCCGCCTGATCGACATTCAGACCGACGGAGGTTGACGGACATGACCGTGCGCGTGGGAATCAACGGGTTCGGGCGGATCGGGCGGCTGGTGTTGCGTGCCGCGCTGCAGAAGCCGCGGAGCAATCTGGAGTTCGTCGCGGTCAACGACATCACCGACACCAAGACGCTGGCCCACCTCTTCAAGTACGACTCCGTGCATCGCGCCTTTCCCGGCGATGTGTCGGCGGGCCCGGACCACCTCGTCATCAACGGCAAGAAGATCGTCGTCACGGCGGAGAAGGACCCGTCGAAGCTGCCGTGGAAGGACCTCGGCGCGACGGTGGTGGTGGAGTCCACCGGCAAGTTCACCGACAAGGAGAAGACGGCGGGCCACTTCGCCGCCGGCGCGAAGAAGGTCATCATCTCGGCGCCGGCCAAGGGTGAGGACCTGACGGTGGTGATGGGGGTCAACCACGACAAGTACGACCCCGCCAAGCACCACCTGCTCTCCAACGCGTCCTGCACGACCAACTGCCTCGTGCCGGTCGTGAAGGTGGTGCGCGACGCGTTCGGCTGGGTGCGCGGCTACATGATCACCGTGCACTCCTACACGAACGACCAGAACGTGCTCGACTTCCCGCACAAGGACCTGCGGCGCGCCCGCGCGGCCGCGATGAGCATCATCCCGACCACGACCGGGGCCGCGAAGGCGACGAGCCTCGTGATCCCCGAGGTGAAGGGGAAGATCGACGGCGTCTCGCTGCGCGTGCCGACGGCCGACGTCTCCTCCGTCAACCTCATCGTGCAGGTCGAGAAGACCACGACGCCCGCGGAGGTCAACGAGGCGTTCAAGAAAGCGGCCGCCGGTCCCCTGAAGGGGATCCTCGACGTCTGCGAGGCGCCGCTGGTGTCGAGCGACTTCATCGGCAACCCGTTCTCGTCCATCGTGGACGCGATGAGCACCGCGGTGGTGGACGGGACGATGGTCCAGGTATCGTCGTGGTACGACAACGAGTGGGGCTACTCGATGCGCTGCGTGGACCTGCTCGACCTGGTGGCGGCGCGCCTGTGATCACCAAACTCACGATCGAGAACCTCGATCCGGCGGCCGTGCTGGGCCGCCGCGCGCTGGTGCGGGTGGACTTCAACGTCCCGATCAAGGACGGGAAGGTCACGGACGAGACCCGCATCCGCGCCGCGATGCCGACGATCGAGGACCTCAAGGACCGCGGCGCCCGGATCGTCCTCCTGTCGCATCTGGGGCGTCCCAAGGGCGGCGTGAAGGAGCCGAAGTACTCGCTGAAGCCGGTGCAGGCGGTCCTCGAGCGCCTGCTCGGGATGCCGGTGACCTTCATCGAGGACCCGGCCTCGCCGGCGGCCGTGGAGACCACGCGGCGCCTGCCGCGCGGCGCGGTGGCGCTGGTGGAGAACACCCGCTTCCTGCCCGGCGAAGAGACCAACGATGCGGCCGCCGCGAAGATCTTCGCGGCCCTCGGCGACTTCTACGTCAACGACGCGTTCGGCTCGGCCCACCGGGCCCACGCGTCCACCGAGGCCGTCGCGCACCTCCTCAAGCCCGCCGTCGCCGGCCTCCTGATGGAGAAGGAGCTGGAGTATCTCGGCGGTGCCCTGACCGCGCCCAAGCGGCCGTTCGTCGCCGTCCTGGGCGGCGCCAAGATCTCGGGGAAGATCGACGTCATCGAGAATCTCCTCCCCAAGGTGGACCGCATCCTCATCGGCGGGGCGATGGCCTGCACCTTCTTCCGGGCCAAGGGGGCCGCGACCGGCACCAGCCTGGTCGAGGAGGACCGGGTCGAGATGGCGCGGCAGGTTCTCGCGAAGGCGGGCGACAAGCTCGTGCTCCCTGACGGCGGCGTCGTGGCGCAGGGGTTGGAGAAGCCCGACACGCGGCGCGAGGTCGCGTGGAACGCCGTGCCGGACGGGTGGGGGATGTACGACATCGACGCGGCGAGCGTGGGCCGCTTCGCCGGGATCATCGGCGACGCGAAGACGGTAGTGTGGAACGGCCCGATGGGCGTGTTCGAGACGCCGCCGTTCGACGCGGGGACCTTGGGCGTCGCGCGCGCCATGGCGGACGCGACCGCCAAGGGCGCGGTGACGGTGATCGGCGGCGGCGACTCGGCCGCGGCGATCGAGCAGGCGGGACTCGCGGACAAGGTGAGCCACGTCTCCACCGGCGGCGGCGCGTCCCTCGAGTTCCTCGAGGGGAAGGTCCTGCCCGGCGTCGCGGCCCTGGACGACCGTCCGTGAGCCGCACCCTCTTCGCCGCGAACTGGAAGATGCACCATGGGCCCGCTGCGGGACGGGCCCTCGTGCGCGCCGTGCTGGCGCGGTGCCGGCCGCAGGAGGGCCGGGAGCTGCTCTTCTTCCCTCCGGCGCCGTCGCTCCCGGCGGTCGTCGAGGAAGCGAAGGGGCGGCGGGACGTCGCCGTCGGCGTCCAGAACGTGCACTGGGAGGCGAAGGGCGCGTTCACCGGCGAGGTGTCCGCCGGAATCGCCGCCGAGGCGGGCGCCACCTGGGCCCTCGTGGGGCACTCCGAGCGCCGGCACAAGTTCCGCGAGACGGACGAGCAGACCGGGAAGAAGGTCGTCGCCGCGTTCGCGGCCGGTCTCTCGCCCATGCTGTGCGTCGGCGAGCTGATCGAGGAGCGCCGCGCCGGCAGGACGGAGGAGGTCGTGCTGCGCCAGCTCGCCGCCGGACTCGGCGGGCTCGACGCCGCGGCCACCGCGCGCGTCGTCATCGCGTACGAGCCGGTGTGGGCGATCGGCACCGGCGTGAACGCGACGCCCGCCGACGCCGCAGCGGTGCACCACACGATTCGCGCGTGGCTGCAAAGCCGCACGCCGCCCGCGTCCCGCGCGACCGTGCTCTACGGCGGCTCGGTGAGCCCTGCCAACGCGGCGGCCCTCCTCGCCGAGGAGGAGATCGACGGGTTCCTCGTTGGGGGGGCCAGTCTGGAGGCGGAGAGCTGGTTGTCTATCCTCGCCACCCCACGCCCATCCCGGTGAGAGGTGAGGTGAAGTGAGGGGTGAGAGGGCGAAGCGAGAAGTGACAGGGGAAACGGCGTGAGAGGTGAGACGCGGCATCTCACCTCTCACGCTTTTCGACCCCTCACGTCTCACTTGAACGTCTCACCCCTCACGCCTCACCTCTCACCCCCAAGTTGACCTGCCGCCTCCGGGCCCGGTACATTTCTCTCCGCATGTATACGTTCTTCCTGATCCTCCTCATCCTCGACGCCTTCGTGCTGGCGGCAGCGGTCCTGCTGCAGTCGGGGCAGGGAGGCGGGCTGGCCGCGTCGTTCGGCGGCGCATCCTCGACCGATGCGTTCGTCGGGAACCGGCAGGCCGCGACGCTCCTGACCAAGGCGAGTTGGTGGGGCGGCGGGATCTTCCTCGCCCTCTGCTTCATCCTCTCGATGCTGTCGTCGCGGAGCGCACAGCCGCGCTCGGTCTTCCAGCAGCAGACGACCCAGGAGGCGGCGCCGGCTCCGTTGGCTCCGCTGCCTCTGGAGAACGCGGCGCCCAGCCAGACGCCGGCGCAGACGCCGCCGGTGGGCACCTCCAAGGCTCCTCCGGCGCGCTGAGGCAGTGAGCGAGCGACTCGCACCCGCCTACGTCCTCCTCGAAGACGACACCTGGTACCGGGGCGCCACGAGCGCCCCGTTTAGCGTTGCGGCCGCCGAGGTCGTCTTCACCACGAACCTGAGCGGCTACCAGGAGGTCTTCACCGACCCGTCCTACTCCGGACAGATCGTGGTGATGACGGCGCCGATGATCGGGAACTACGGGATCAACGAGGAGGATCTCGAGTCGGCGTCCCCGCAGGTCGCCGGCATCGTCGTGCGCGAGCTCTCGCGCCTGGCCTCGTCGTGGCGGGCGACGGGGACACTCGATGGATGGCTCGGCGGGTACGGGATTCCGATCGTCACGGAGGTGGACACGCGCCGCCTCACCCGGCACATCCGGGAGAAGGGGGCGATGCAGGGAGTGCTCGCCGCCGGCGCAGAGCCTTCGGACGAAGCGCGGCGCATGCTCGCGGCGTCGCCGCGAATGGAGGGGCTCGATCTCGCCTCACGTGTCACCTGCGAGATATGGCGCACCGTCGGCCCCGACGATGCGCGCTTCAAGGTCGTGGCCTACGACTACGGCATGAAGCAGAACATCGTCCGGCTGCTGGTCGCCGCGGGCTGCCAGGTCACCGTCGTGCCCAGCAACACGCCTGCGGCCGCGGTCATCGAGCGAAAGCCGCACGGCGTCTTCCTCTCCAACGGCCCGGGCGACCCGGCGGCCGTGAGTTACGCGCCAGGAATCCTCCGCGAGCTGGCCGCGAGCGGCACGCCGATGTTCGGCATCTGCCTGGGGCATCAGCTCTTGGGCCTCGCCTTCGGAGCCAGAACGGTGAAGCTCCCGTACGGCCACCGGGGCGGGAACCATCCGGTGCGCGAGCTTGGGACGGGCCGGGTGCTGATCACCTCCCAGAACCACGGCTTCGCCATCCAAGGCGAAGAGGGCTCGACCGCGGTCCCAGGAGCCCCGTCACTCGAGGTCACCCACCGTAACCTCAATGACCACACCGTAGAAGGCGTCAGGCACCGCGAATTGCCCATCTTCGCGGTCCAGTACCACCCGGAAGCCAGCCCCGGTCCGCACGACGCCAGGCACCACTTCGCGGAGTTTGTTCGGCTGATGTCCTCAACCCCTTGACATTCAACGAGTAAGCTTCCACATTAGCGCTCCCGTGCCCCATCCCGGGGCTCTTCAGCGGAGTCGGGAGGAGCTGATGACCAAGGCCGACCTGGTCGAAAGGGTCACCGCGCAGATCGCGCGTACGGCCGGCCCGATGATCAGCAAGAAGGACTGCGCCCGCGTGGTGGACAGCTTCCTGGACGCGGTCAAGGATGCTCTGGCCGAGCAGAAGAACATCGAGATACGCGGCTTTGGGACCTTCAAGATCCGCAGCCGGAAGACCCGGATGGCGCGCAACCCGCGCACCGGCGATCCGGTCGAGGTTGCCGCCCGTCCGGTGCCTGTCTTCAAGCCCAGCAAGGAGTTGCGGGCGATGGTGGCGGAGCGGGACGAGCAGATGGCACCCAAGAGCTGACGTGGGGCCTGCGCATTGAAGAAGCGGTCGGCGCCCTCGCGGCGCCGACCGCTTTTTTAGCCGGGCGGCGGCTCCTCCCGCTGCAGCTCCGGCGCGTCGGGCCACCGCGCCCGCACCCTCGCGATGACGTCCCGCGCCCGCTGCGGATCCTCCTTGGCTAGCCGATATATCTCTGCGAGGCGAAGGGCCGACTGGATCTGCACGTGGCGCGGGACGGCGTCGGCGGAGAGATGGCCCTCGAGCAGGCGGATCGTGTCGTCCACCGTCAGATCGGGCGGCGCCTCGACGCCGGACGTCCCCGCGAGCATTCCGGTGAACCACGCGCCGAACGGTCCGAAGACGTTCTCCCAGATCGCGTCCCAGCCCCACCAGGCGATGCCGAACGCGCCGGATGCGGCGAACCACCGCGGATCGCCGAGCAAGCCGAGCAGGGCCGCCGCGACGGTGGCCGTCGCGAAGAACCGGCGTCCGACGACGCCGGGAGACGTGGGTGGGCCGAACGCCGCCATCGAGGCTCCGGAAGGGGAGGCGGTGAGGTTATGTTCCGCCGGTCGCCGGCCCTAACAGTGCAGCGTCCACCTTCGACTCGACAGGGGGCTACGTGAGCGTGCGAGGTCGCGTCCTGACGGCGGCGTTTGCGGCGCTGCTCCTGCCGCTGAGCGTCCGGGCGCAGGGAGTGGTCTACCAGGTCGAGGTGGGCACGGCGACGGCGCAGCGGGCCTTCCGGGTCCGCGCCGAGTTCCCGGTGCCGCCGGGGCGCGACACGCTGCTCCTCTCGCTCCCGGCCTGGTCGCCGGGCTCCTACGAGATCCAGGACTATGCCCGGTACGTGCACGGCTTCGGCGCGTCCACGCCGGACGGCCAGCCGCTCTTCTGGGACAAGGCGGACAAGGACACGTGGCGGATCGCGACGCACGGCGCGGCGAGGATCGCGGTCCAGTTCCTGACCGACCCGGACTCGCTGGCCCTCGAGCTGAGCCACGTCGGGCCCGACTTCGCGTTCTTCAACGGCACGAATCTCTTCCTCTATCCCGTCGGCGGGGGGCTCGACTTCGCGTCGGACGTCTACCTCGACGTGCCGGCCGGCTGGCGGATCGCGACCGGGCTCGCGAGCGCGGGAGAGAGCGGGCACTATCGGGCCGCGAGTTACCACGACCTGGTGGATTCGCCGACCTTCCTCGGCCGTTTCGCGCTGGACAGCGTGTCCGTGGACGGCCGGCCGATCCGGTTCGCGATCTGGCCGGATACGGCCTTGACCCCGGCGCTCTGGGACAGCGTGGCCGACGCTTTACGGCGCATCGCCGCCGAGCAGAACCACATCATGGGCGGTCCGCCGTACGACGACTACACCGTGCTGGTCCTGGCGCCACCGGCGGAGATGGAGTGGGCCGGCGGCCTGGAGCACCGGAACTCGCAACTCGACGCCATCTCCCTCGGCTTCTTCGCGCCGGACCGGCGCCGCGGGGTGCTAGGGGAGTTCACCCGGCCGCTCCTGTCCCACGAGTTCTTCCACCTCTGGAACGTGAAGCGCGCCCGTCCGGCGGCCATGTGGCCGTACGACTACGCGCACGCCCAGTACACACCGCTGCTCTGGTGGTCCGAAGGCGTGACGGACTACTACGGCGACGTCACGCTGGCGCGCAGCCGGCTGTGGACCGTGGACCAGTTCGTGGCGAGCATGAGCGCGGACGTCGCGCAGGTGGAGGACGCCGCGGAGATCGTGAGCGCGGAGGACGCGAGCATCGACACCTGGATCAAGCCGGTCTGGGTGGACGAGGCGCAGTACTACTACCCGAAGGGCGCGCTCCTCGGACTGATGCTCGACATCCGGATCCGCGAGGCGACCGGCACCGCCCACGGCCTCGACGACGTGATGCGCGAGCTGCTGGCGGACTCCTGGGGCCGCTCACGCGGCTTCACGACGCAGGATCTGCTCGGCATCATCCGAACGTGGTATCCCGGCGTGGACGACTTCTATCGGCGCTACATCCAGGGCCGCGAACCCCTCCCGTACGCCGACGTGCTGCCGCGCGGCGCTCTCGCGGTGGAAGCGCAGGAGAGCCGGATCCCGACAATCGGGGTATCGTCCGAAAAAGACCAGGGCGGCGGCGCGCTCGTGGCATCCGTGGCGCCGGGCTCCCTCGCCGACGCGATCGGGCTCGAGCCCGGGGACGTGCTGCTCAGGGTGGGCGACGTCACGACGACGGGCCCGATGTGGCCGATCGCCTTCCGCGTGCGCTACGCCGGCGCGGAGGGGCGAGACGTGCAGGTCGTCTTCCGCCGCGGCGGCAAGGAGATCGCGCGCACGGGGACGATCCGCGTGCGGACGGAGCGCACGGTGCGGCTGCGGCGGGATCCGGCGGCGACGCCGGCCGCGCGGGCGATCCTGGCGGGGATCACGGGGCAATGAGGATGCAGAGCCGGAGTCGGGAGTCGGGGGCCGGGGATGCCTGAGATCCGGGTCCGGCTGTTCGCGTCCTATGCCGAGGCGGCGGGCACGGACGAGCTGCGCGTGACGCTTCCCGCTGGCGCCACGGCGGCGGACTGCCTGGCCGCGGTGCGCGCCGCGCCGTGGGCGGCGCGCGTCCCGCCGGGCCCCGCGCTCGCGGTCAACCGCCGCTACGCCAGGGGCGACGTCGTGCTCCAGGACGGGGACGAGGTGGCGGTGATCCCCCCGGTGGCGGGCGGCTAGCGCGCGACGCCCCACGCAGCCTTGCCCCGGCCCCCTCGATGCCCTAGCTATTTGTGTCGTGCGGGCGTGGCTGACTGACCGGGCCATCGACGTCGCGGAGCTGCTCGCCGCCGTCGCCGCCGACGGCAACGGCGGCACGGTGGTCTTCCTCGGGACGGTGCGCCGCTCGGCCGAGGACGGCGACATCGAGGCCATCGAGTACTCGGCGTACCGGGAGATGGCCGAGCCGGAGCTCGAGCGCATCGTCGCGGAGGCGCTCGCGCAGTGGCCCGGGGCACGCATCGTGCTGCAACACCGTCTCGGGGTGGTGCCGACCGGCGAGGCCAGCCTGGTGATCGCCGCCTCGGCCCCCCACCGCGCCGACGCGTACGCCGCCAGCCGTTTCCTGATCGAGGAAACCAAGCGGCGGGCGCCGATCTGGAAGAAGGACCGGTTCGCGTCGGGCGGGACGCGCTGGGTCGAGGGGCGGCCCGCGGGAGGCGAGCGCTGACGCTGCACGTCGCGTTGATCGAGCCGCAGATTCCGCCGAACACCGGAAACATCGCCCGGCTGTGCGCGGCCACGGAGACGTCGCTCCACCTCATCGAGCCGCTCGGCTTCTCGATCGAGGACGCCGAGCTCAGGCGGGCGGGGCTGGATTACTGGGACGCCGTGGACCTGTGGGTCCACCCGTCGTGGCGCCACTTCCGCGAGGCGATCGCCCGCGAGCGCTGCTGGTATTTCTCGGCGCACGGCACGCAGTCGCTGTGGGAGGCGGAGATCCCCGACGGCGCGTGCCTGGTGTTCGGCAACGAGACTCAGGGGCTGCCCACGCGGATTCTGGAGAAGCATCCAGACCGGGTGTACCGCATCCCGATGTCGGGGAGCGTCCGGAGCCTCAACCTCGCCACGGCGGCGGGGATCGTCCTGTACGACGTACTCAAGAACCACAACCGTCCGGGAGCGGGAGCTACGCGGTGAACAAGATCACGGTGGTCGGGGCAGGGAACGTGGGCGCGACGACCGCGCAGCGGCTGGCGGAGAAGCAGCTGGCACGCCAGATCGTGATGGTGGACGTCGTCGAGGGGATCCCACAGGGCAAGGGCCTCGATCAGTGGGAGTCCGCACCGATCGAGCGCTTCGACTCGCGCATCATCGGGGCGACGGGCTACGGCGAGGCCGCGGGCTCCGAGTTGTTTGTGGTCACGGCCGGCATCGCGCGCAAGCCCGGGATGAGCCGCGAGGACCTGCTCCGGACCAACGTGGACATCGTCAAGTCGGTCGCGCTGGAGATCAAGAAGTGCGCGCCCAAGGCCATCGTCATCGTGGTGTCGAACCCGCTCGACACGATGTGCTACGTGATGAAGGAAACGCTCTCCGCTCCGCGCGAGAGAGTTCTGGGGATGGCGGGCGTCCTCGACACCGCGCGCTATCGCTCGTTCCTCGCCGAGAAGCTCGACGTCAGCGTCGAGGACATCCAGGCGATGGTCCTCGGCGGCCACGGCGACACGATGGTGCCCCTGGTCGCCTACACGACCATCGGGGGGATTCCCGTCACCCAGTTCCTGAAGCAGGACGAGATCGACAAGCTCGTGGAGCGCACGCGGGGCGGCGGCGCCGAGATCGTCTCGTACCTCAAGACCGGTTCCGCGTACTACGCACCCTCGGCGGCCGCGGTCCAGATGGTCGAGTCCATCGTCCGCGACAAGAAGCGGATCCTCCCGTGCGCGGCGTGGCTGGAGGGCGAATACGGGATGAAGGGCGTCTTCCTCGGCGTGCCGTGCAAGCTGGGCGCCCGGGGGCTGGAGCAGATCATCGAAGTGGAGCTGACGAGCCGGGAGCGGATCGAGCTCGGCAAGTCGGCTGAGGCCGTGCGGGAGTCCATCGCCCAGGTCAAGCTCTAGAGGTCGGTGGGCAGGAGAGAGTGAGCAGGGCAGTTGCGAGACGGACAGTTGCGAGCGGTTGCGAGATGACGGTCTGCGGACAGCAGTAAAGGCCTCGCCACGATGCTGTGACGAGGCCTTTGCTCACTCCGTATACTCCGATCTCATAACCACTCGCAACTGTCCGTCTCGCAACTATTCTGCCGTACCGTCAACCGCTTCCGGCTTCTCCCGCTTTCGCGATTCGGCGTCCTTCACCGAGGCCCGCCCTGAGGAAGTCGGCGTTCAGCCGGGCGATGAACCCGACGCTGATCCCCTTGGGGCACGCCGCCTCGCACTCGTTGTGGTTGGTGCAGCTCCCGAACCCTTCCGCGTCCATCTGCGCCACCATCTTGAGCGCGCGCTCCATCCGCTCGGGCTGGCCCTGCGGGAGCAGGGCGAGGTGCGAGATTTTCGCCGCCGTGAACAGCATCGCCGAAGCGTTGGGGCACGCCGCGACGCAGGCGCCGCAGCCGATGCACGCCGCCGCATCCATCGCCAGGTCGGCGCTCTCCTTGCGGACGGGCAGGGCGTTGGCGTCGGGCGCACTCCCGATCGGCGCCGAGATGAAGCCTCCCTGCGCGATGATGCGGTCGAACGCGCTTCGGTCCACGATCAGGTCCTTCAGCACCGGAAACGCCTTGGAGCGCCACGGCTCGAGCCACAGCTCGTCGCCGTCGCTGAAGCTGCGCATGTGCAGCTGGCAGGTCGTGGTCCGCTCGCGCGGGCCGTGCGGTCGCCCGTTGATCACCATCCCGCAGGCCCCGCAGATGCCCTCGCGGCAGTCGTGGTCGAAGGCGATCGGGTCCTCGCCCTTCAGAATCAGCTCCTCGTTGACGACGTCGAGCATCTCGAGGAACGACATCTCGGGGCTCACGTCCGTGGCCTGGTAGGTCTCGAACCGCCCGGCATGGCTCGGTCCCTTCTGCCGCCACACGTGCAGCGTGAGCTTCATCACTTGTAGCTCCGCGTGGCGAGGTGGACGGCCTCGTAGCTGAGCGGCTCCTCGTGCCTCAGCGGAGTCCGGTCGTCGCCGGTGTACTCCCACACGGCCGCGTGGCAGAACCGCTCGTCGTCGCGCTTCGCCTCGCCGTCCTCCGTCTGGTGTTCCTCCCGGAAGTGGCACCCGCACGACTCGTCGCGCGCGAGCGCGTCGCGGCACATCAGCTCGCCCAGCTCCAGGAAGTCGGCCACGCGGCCCGCGAGCTCGAGCGACTGGTTCAGCTCCCCCGCCTCGCCGGTCACGGTGACGTTGCGCCAGAACTCCTCGCGCAGCGCGGGGACGAGCCGGAGCGCCCGCTCCAGCCCGGCCTGGTTGCGCGCCATGCCGCAGTCCTCCCACAGGCTCCGCCCCAGCTCCCGGTAGAAGGAGGTGGGGGTCCGCTTCCCGTCCACCGCGAGGAGCCGCTCGAGGCGGCCGCGCACCGCGGCCGCGGCCGCGCGCACATCCGGATGGTCCTCGGCGACCGGCGCGTGCCTGGTGCGGGCGAGATAGTCGCCGATGGTGTACGGGATGATGAAGTAACCGTCCGCCAGCCCCTGCATGAGCGCGCTGGCCCCCAACCGGTTCGCCCCGTGGTCGGAGAAGTTCGCCTCCCCGAGGACGAACAGCCCGGGGATGGTGCTCATCAGGTTGTAGTCCACCCACAGCCCGCCCATCGTGTAGTGGGAGGCGGGGTAAATACGCATCGGCGCCTTGTACGGGTTCTCGGCGGTGATCCGCTCGTACATCTCGAACAGGTTGCCGTACTTCTCCCGGATGGCGTCCTCGCCCAGCCGCTGGATCGCCTCGGAGAAGTCCAGGTACACGCCCTGGGCACCCGGTCCCACGCCCCGCCCTTCGTCGCACACCTGCTTCGCGGCGCGCGAGGAGATGTCGCGCGGCGCCAGATTCCCGTAGCTCGGGTACTTCCGCTCCAGGTAGTAGTCCCGCTCGGCTTCCGGGATCTCGTTGGGAGGCCGAGGGTCTCCCTTCTGCTTCGGCACCCAGATCCGGCCGTCGTTGCGCAGCGACTCGCTCATCAGCGTCAGCTTCGACTGGTGCTCACCGGTCACCGGGATGCAGGTGGGGTGGATCTGGGTGAAGCAGGGGTTGGCGAACCCGGCGCCCTTCTTGTACGCGCGCCAGATGGCGGTGGTGTTGCACCCCTTCGCGTTGGTCGAGAGGTAGAAGACGTTGCCGTAGCCGCCCGTGGCGAGGCAGACGGCGTCGCCCAGATGGGTCTCCAGCTCGCCGGTCAGCAGGTCCCGCACGACGATGCCTCGCGCGCGGCCATCCACTACGATCAGCTCCTGCATCTCGTGGCGGGAGAACATCTGGACCTTGCCCAGGCCGATCTGGCGCTCCAGCGCCTGGTAGGCGCCCAGCAGCAGCTGCTGGCCGGTCTGCCCGCGGGCGTAAAAGGTGCGCGACACCTGGGCCCCGCCGAACGACCGGTTGTCGAGCAGGCCGCCGTATTCCCGGGCGAACGGCACGCCGAGCGCGGCGCACTGGTCGATGATGTTCCCCGACACCTCGGAAAGGCGGTACACGTTCGCCTCGCGCGAGCGGAAGTCGCCGCCCTTGACGGTGTCGTAGAAGAGCCGGAAGACGCTGTCGCCGTCGTTGTGGTAGTTCTTGGACGCGTTGATGCCGCCCTGCGCCGCGATGGAGTGGGCCCGCCGCGGGCTGTCCTGGTAGCAGAAGCACTTGACCTCGTAGCCCAGCTCCGCGAGCGAGGCCGCGCCGCCCGCCCCCGCGAGGCCCGAGCCCACCATCAGGATCGTGTATTTCCGCTTGTTGGCGGGATTGACCAGCTTCAGCTCGAACTTGTGCTGCGACCACTTCCGCTCGAGCGGCCCCGAAGGGATTCTGGCGTCGAGGTTCATCGGACCCACCCCGCGAGCACGGCGATCGGGAAGGAACAGTTACCGACGCCCACCACCACGGCGAAGAGCAGCGCGGCGCCCCGGGCCCAGCGCTTGTAGCGCGGGTGGGAGGTGAGCCCCAGCGTCTGGCACATGCTCCAGACGCCGTGATCGAGGTGGAGCGCGAGGAGCACCATGGCCACGATGTAGAAGACGGAGACCGGCCAGAGGCGGAAGCCGGCGACCACGTTGTGGTAGACGTCCCCCGGCCGGAAGTCGGGGTGTACCGAGCCGAGGGTGAAGTGCAGCAAGTGGAAGACGATGAACGCGAACAGGATCACGCCGCCCCAGCGCATGGTGCGCGAGGCGTAGGTCGAGTCCTTCGCCGTCCACCGCTTGTAGCCTCTGGGCCGCGCCGCCCAGCTGTCCAGGGTGAGCGACGTCGCCGACCAGATGTGCAGCACGGCCGACGCCAGCAGGACCGCCCGCGCGATCCACAGCGCGCTGCCGTGGAGCAGCGTGCGCAGGAGCGCGCCGTACCCGTTGATCGCTTGGGGGCCGATGTAGAGCGTCAGATTGCCGACGAGATGGACGAGGATGAAGCCGAAGAGGATGAGGCCGGTGACCGCCATCACGGCCTTGCGGCCGATGGTGGAGGTGACGTACGGGAGTCTCACACGGAACGGGATCGGGATCGCCGTCATGCGCGCACCATCGCCTGCCCCCCAGGGCCGGACCGGCAGGCCCGGCGACACGAATATTCGGAGATGCCTTGCGCACCACGCAAGGGCGCCGGTAAGCTGGGCGTACGATGTCCACCGAGAAGAAGATGATCATGGGGTGGGTGCGTGTGTGCGTCGCACCCGAGATCTTCAACTCCCGCGCTGATGAAACCCTCATGGAGCGCGAGAAGAAGTACCTCGCGGGCCTGCAGCGGAGCGGCGAGATCTTCCTATCGGGGCCGCTGGCCGACCAGAGCGCCGGGATCGTCGTCTACGACGTCCAGTCGCTGCGGGAGGCGACGGATCTGGTCGAGAACCAGCCGATGGTGCGTGCGGGCCTGCTGTCGGTCGACCTTCACGAGATGTTCGCCGTGACATACGGCTGAGCCGGAGCCCGGAGGCAGGCCATGGACAAGGGACCGAAGCGGCTGATCGTCGTCGGGGACCGCGTGCTCGTCACGCCCGAGGAGGGCGAGGAGCGGACGCGGGTGGGGCTGTACTTGCCGCAGACCGCCCTCGACGCACTGGCGGTGCAGGGGGGAAGGATCGTCGCCACGGGGCCCGGCACCCCGATGGCCGAGCCGGCGAGCCTCGACGACGAGCCGTGGAAGATCCACGCCCGCGAGGGGGCGCGGTACGTGCCGATCCAGGCGCGGGTGGGCGACTACGCGCTGTTCTTCCGGAAGGCCGCGGTCGAGATCACGTTCGAGAGCCGCAAGTACCTCGTCGTGCCGCAGGCGGCGATCCTCGTCCTGGTCAGGCCGCGGGACGAGCTGGAGGAGCTTGCGGAGGCGTGAGAGGTGAGCGGGTGAGACGTGAGACGGCGAAGTGAGAGGTGAGGGGCTTTGGTGAGAGGTGGGACGCTGCGTCGCGGCTTCTCACCTCTCACGCCTTGGCCCCTCTCACGGCTCACCTGAACGTCTCACGGCTCACCTCTCACCTACAGTCGGGGCAGCGTGACCCCCTGCTGCTTCTGGTACTTGCCCTTCTTGTCGGCGTACGACACCTCCGGCGGCTCGTCGCCTTCGAAGAAGAGCACCTGTGCGATCCCCTCGTTGGCGTAGATGCGCGCCGGCAGCGGCGTGGTGTTGGAAATCTCCAGCGTCACGAACCCCTCCCACTCGGGCTCGAAGGGCGTGACGTTGGTGATGATGCCGCACCGCGCGTAGGTGGACTTGCCCACGCAGATCGTCAGCACGTCCCGCGGGATCCGGAAGTACTCGACCGACCGGGCCAGCGCGAACGAATTCGGCGGCACGATGCAGACGTCGCCCTCGAACGGCACGAACGACTTGGGGTCGAACGCCTTGGGGTCCACGATCGCGGAGAGCGCGTTGGTGAAGATCCGGAACTCGCGGGCGACCCGCATGTCGTAGCCGTAGCTCGAGAGGCCGTAGGAGATCACCCCGTCGCGTACCTGCGCGTCGGCGAAGGGTTCGATCATGCCGTGCTCGCGCGCCATCCGGCGGATCCAGCGGTCGCACTTGATGCTCATGGGTCCCGTGTGGTGAGTGGCCCCGAGAATATACCGATTTCTTGAATTCCGTTTTGGCCGCCACTAACTTCCCGGCCGGAGCGGACAGGCCTTCCGACACGCTCAGTGGAGCGCATGCTACAACCCTACGTACCGCTGGTGCTGCTGGTCGTGTTCGTCGCGTTCAGCGCGGTGATGATGGTCGCGTTGTCGCACCTGTTCTCGTCGTCGCGCCCCACCGCCGTCAAGTCCATCCCGTACGAGTCCGGCATGCCGCCGCTGGGCAGCGCCCGCGAGCGCTTCGACGTGAAGTTCTACCTCGTGGCGGTGCTGTTCATCGTCTTCGACATCGAGGTGGTCTTCATGATGCCGTGGGCGGTGGCGTTCCGGCAGCTCGATCTGTTCGGCCTCGGCATGGCCGGCGGGCTGATCGAGATGGGCATCTTCGTCCTCATCCTGGCGGTCGGCTACGTGTACATCTGGAAGCGGGGGGCCCTCGAGTGGAACTGACGGCGGCCGGCGATCGCTCCGGCTTCGTCTCCCCCAACTGGGTGACCACGCGGCTCGACGACCTGGTCAACTGGTCGCGGGCGAACTCCCTCTGGCCGATGGCCTTCGGGACGGCGTGCTGCGCCATCGAATTCATGGCCACGGCCGCCAGCCGGTTCGACCTCGCCCGTTTCGGGATGGAGCGCGTGGCCTACTCGCCGCGCCAGGCGGACGTCCTGATCTGCGCCGGCCGGCTCCCCTTCAAGCTCGCGCCCGTGATCCGCCGCATCTGGGACCAGATGCCGCAGCCCAAGTGGTGCATCTCGATGGGCGCCTGCGCCTCGACCGGCGGCATCTTCGACAACTACGCGATGGTGCAGGGGATCGACACGATCGTCCCCGTGGACGTCTACGTGCCCGGCTGCCCGCCGCGCCCCGAAGGACTGCTCTACGGCATCATGCTGCTCCAGAAGAAGATCAAGGGCGAGTCGGTGTTCGATCCGACGCTGCGGGTGGAGCAGCTGGTGGACCAGAACGGCCTGTTCCTCGAGCCGGCGGCCGTGGACGAGCTGTCGGAGCCGTTCGGCAACTCGGTGCACCAGACCCGGTCGGCCTGACCGTCCCGTGAGCGGCGCCACGACACCGAACCCCTCGGTCGCCACCCTCCGCGAACGCTTCGGCGCCTCGATCGGGCGCAGCGCGGTCGTGCACGGCACCACGATCGTGGTCGTGGCGCGCGAGCGCTCGCACGACGTGCTCGCCTGGCTCCGGGACGCCCCTGACGAGCGCTACGACTACCTGGCGGACGTGACGGCGGTGGAGTACCGCGACCGGGAGCGGCCGCTCGAGGTCGTCTACCAGCTCCGGTCCATCCCGCGCAACGCCTTCCTCCGGGTCAAGATCGAGCTCGACGCGTCGGGCCCGCTGGAGGTGGACTCGGTCGTGGATCTCTGGCAGGGAGCCAACTGGCTCGAGCGCGAGGTCTGGGACATGTTCGGCATCCGGTTCGCCGGGCATCCGGACCTGCGCCGCATCCTGATGTGGGAGACGTACGACGAGGGTCACCCCCTGCGGAAGAACTTCCCGTTGCGGGGCCGCTTCAGCCGTGCCGAGCAGGTGCGGCGGGCGCTCGGGGCCGACCTGGCCGCCCACTACTCGATGGACGAGCTCTCCATCGCCGACGCGTACGCCGCCCTCCCGGCGGACATGCACGGGCGCCTCAAGGACGCGGTGCGCGTCCCGCTGGTGTCGGCGGACCACACGGCGCAGGAGCCGGAACTCGGCTCCGATCACATGCTGATCAACATCGGCCCGCAGCACCCGGCCACCCACGGCGTCCTGCGGCTGGTCGTGGAGCTGGACGGCGAGGTCGTGATGCGGGTGATCCCGCACATCGGGTACCTGCACTCCGGCTTCGAGAAGCTCGGCGAGTACCGGCACTACAACCAGATCATCCCGCTCACCGACCGCACGGACTACCTGTCGGCGCCGGCCAACAACATCGGCTTCGCGCTCGCGGCCGAGCGGCTGATGGGCATCGAGATCACGCCGCGCTGCACGGTGCTGCGCGTGATCGCCTGCGAGCTGAGCCGCATCATCTCGCACCTGGTCTGGGCCGGCACGACCGCGATCGACATCGGGGCGTTCACCGTCTTCCTCTGGATGTTCCAGGAGCGCGAGCGCGCCTACAACCTCCTGGAGGCGTGGACCGGGGCCCGGATGACCACGTCGCTGACGCGGGTCGGCGGCCTGATGGCCGACGTGCCCGACGGCTGGACGGAGCGGCTGCGCGAGTGGGCCCGCCACCTCCCGCGGACGCTGGACGAAGTCGACCGGATGCTGCTCCGGAACGGCATCTGGCTCGGGCGTACCCAGGACGTGGGCGTCATGTCGGCGGCGGAGGCCGCCAACTGGTCGCTGACGGGACCGATGCTCCGGGCGAGCGGCGTCGCGTTCGACGTGCGCAAGGACCAGCCGTACCTCGACTACGACAGCTACGACTTCGAGGTCCCGGTCGGGGAGCGCGGCGACGTGTACGACCGCTACCTCGTCCGGATGGAAGAGATGCGGCAGTCCGTGCGCATCATCCTCCAGGCCGTGGAGCGCCTGCCCGACGGGCCGATCAACGCGGACGACCCCCGCGTGATCCTCCCGCCCAAGCGGAACGCGATGAGCGACATGGAGTCCATGATCCACCACTTCAAGCAGGTGATGGAGGGGGTCCCGGCGCCGGCGGGGGAAGTGTACTTCCCGGTCGAGAACCCGAAGGGCGAGCTGGGCACCTACCTCGTGTCGGACGGCACGGCGAAGCCCGTCCGGTGGCGGATCCGCCCGCCGTCGTTCCTCAACCTCGCGGCGCTGCCCAGGATGGCGGAGGGACACCTGCTCTCGGACCTGATCGCGATCAACGCCAGCGTGGACATCGTCATGGGAGAGATCGACCGATGAGCGGCCAGATGCGCGGCGGCACGGACGCGCAGACGCACGGACGCACGGAAGCCGCCGCGGCGGAGTACGCGCCCGTCTTCGTCGGGGAGGGCCGCCAGCGGCTCGACGCTATCCTGGCCAAGTATCCCGCCAAGGCGGGGGCGCTGCTGCCCGCGTTGTGGATGGTCCAGGAGAAGCACGGCTGGATCTCGCCCACCGCCATGGCGGAAGTCGCGGAGGTGCTCGGCCTGACGGCGGCGTACGTGAAGGGCGTGGTGACCTTCTACACGATGTACCACCAGCATCCGGTCGGCCGGCACTTCGTCCAGGTGTGCACGACCACGCCGTGCAACGTCTGCGGCGCGGAGAAGGTGGGCGAGGCGTTCCTCAAGGCCACCGGCGCGAAGCGCTACGGCGAGACGAGCCCCGACGGCCAGTGGACCATCGTCGAGGTGGAGTGCCTCGGCGCGTGCGGCTTCGCGACGCCCGTGATGATCAACGACGAGTTCATCGAGAGCGTGACGCCCGAATCGGTGCCCGCCCTCGTCGCCCGGTACCGGTAGCGCCATGGGCTTCCCGCACCCGATCCACCCCAAGGAGACCCCGGTCCTCAGCCGGCACTTCGGCGAGGCCGAGGCGCGGAGCTACGACGGCTGGGTGAAGCGCGGCGGCTATCGCGCGCTCGAGAAGGCGTTGGGACAGACCAGGGACCAGGTCATCGAGGAAGTGAAGGCCTCGGGCCTCAGGGGCCGCGGCGGCGCCGGCTTCCCGGCCGGCGTGAAGTGGAGCTTCATGCCGAAGCAGAAGACCAAAGCCCACTACCTGTGCTGCAACGCGGACGAGTCGGAGCCCGGCACCTTCAAGGACCGCGAGATCATGCGCTGGACGCCGCACGCCCTCATCGAGGGGTGCGCGATCGCGGCCTACGCCATCCAGGCCGAGCAGGTCTACATCTACGTCCGCGGCGAATTCACCGAGCCGATCGGGGTGATGCAGGCCGCGCTCGCCGAGGCGTATGCCAGGGGCGTCCTGGGTGCGAACGCGATGGGGAAGGGCGTCCGGATCGACATCACGATCCATCGCGGCGCGGGCGCCTACATCTGCGGCGAAGAGACCGCGCTGATGAACTCCATCGAGGGGAAACGCGGCAACCCGCGGATCCGGCCGCCGTTCCCGGCCGCCGTGGGCGTGTTCGGCTGTCCGACGACCATCAACAACGTCGAGACGCTCTCCAGCGTGCCGCACATCATCGAGAAGGGCGGGGCCTGGTACAAGGGCCTGTCGCTCTCGAACCCGAAAAGCACCGGCACCAAGCTCTTCTCGATCTGCGGCGCCATCGCCAGGCCGGGCAACTACGAAGTCACGATGGGATTCCCGCTCAAGGAGCTGCTGTACGATGTGGCCGGCGGGATGCGGCCCGGACGGAAGCTCAAGGCGGTGATCCCGGGCGGCTCGTCGGTCCCGATCCTGACCGCGGGCGAAGCGGAGCAGACCCTGCTCGACTACGAGGGGTGCGTGGCGCAGGGAACGATGCTGGGATCGGGCGGCATGATCGTCCTCGACGACACCACCGACATGGTCTACCAGGTGATGCGCCTGGCGCGCTTCTACGCCCACGAGTCGTGCGCCCAGTGCACCCAGTGCCGCGAGGGCACCGCCTGGACGGTGAAGATCCTGCAGCGGCTCCTCAACGGGCAGGGCCGCAAGGAGGACCTGGACCTCCTGCTGGACCTGGCCGAGCAGATGACGGGCCGCACGATCTGCGTGCTCTCGGATTCGTGCGCGGCGCCGGTGGTGAGCGCGATCAAGAAGTTCCGCCCCGAGTTCGAGGCGTACCTCACCAGGCCGGCGGCCCGCGCATGAGCGACCTGGTCAAGCTCACGATCGAGGGGCGCGAGGTCGAGGTTCCGCCGGGGACCTCCGTGCTCGAGGCCGCGAAGCTCGTCGGCGTCCTGATCCCGCACTACTGCTACCATCCGGGGCTCCCGGTCGTCGGGTCGTGCCGCATGTGCCTGGTGGACGTGGAGAAGAGCCCCAAGCCGGTGCCGTCGTGTGCGACGCCCGTCGCGCCGGGCATGGTGGTGCACGTGCAGAGCGAGCAGGCGAAGGCCGCGCGCCGCGCCGTCCTGGAGTTCCTCCTCATCAACCATCCCCTCGACTGCCCGATCTGCGATCAGGCCGGCGAGTGCGAGCTGCAGGACTTCACGTCGCAGGAGGGCAGGGCGTCGGGCCGCTACGCGGACTACCCGAAGCGCTTCAACCCGGTCGAGACGTTCGGCCCCGACGTGCTGTACGTCCCCAATCGCTGCATCCTGTGCACGCGGTGCGTGCGCTTCATGGAGGACGTGGCGCGGGAGCCGACGCTCAACGTCGAGGAGCGGGGCGACCGCGCCCACATCGGCGTCTTCGACGGCCGGCCCCTCGACCACCCCTGGGCGGGGAACGTGGTGGACCTGTGCCCCGTGGGCTCGCTCCTGTCGAAGGACTTCCTGCACAAGGCGCGGGCCTGGGACCTCGACAAGACGCCGTCGGTCTGCCCCGGCTGCACGCAGGGATGCAACGTCACGCTGGAGACGCGCGACAACGCGGTGCTCCGGGTGAAGCCGCGGCCCAATCCCTCGATCAACCGCTGGTTCATGTGCGACCACGGGCGGCTGAACTACGCCTGGCTCAACCGGTCCGACCGGATCGAGGCGCCGCTGGTCCGGCGCGACGGGCGGCTCGTGCCGGTGGACTGGGAGCAGGCGCTTGCGCGCGTCGCCGAGGTGATCCGCTCGGCGCGCGGCTCCTGGGTCGGCCTGGTCTCTCCGGGGGCCTCGTGCGAGGCGCTCGAGGCGGCTGGGCGGCTCCTGAAGACCCACGGTGGAGGTGGTGCTTTCCGCGTGGCGGAGGGCCCGGAGGCCCCGCTGGCCGGCGTGCCCGATCTGGCGCTGCGGAAGGAGCGCTCCCCCAACGTGAACGGCGCACTCAGCGCCGGCTTCACCCGCGACTGGGCGGCGACCGTGGACGCCGCCGGCCGCTCCGGCCTGGTGCTCGTGCTGGACGAAGACCTCTCGGGCCTCGCCCAACCGCTCGCGGCCGGCGAGCTCATCTTCGTCGGGACGGTCCTCCCGGAGGCCGCGCGCGCCGCTGCGGTCGTGCTGCCGTGCGCCAACATGGCGGAAGAGGAGGGGACCTTCGAGAACCTCCGCGGCGTCCGCCAACGCTACGCGCAGGCAAAGACTCCGCCCGGGATGGCGCGCCCGGCGGCCTGGATATTCGGCGCGATCCTCGAGGCGGCCGGTCACACGGCGGGAGCGCCCGCATGACCCCCGTGAGCGGCGACGCCTTCTTGTGGATCTCGATCGTCAAGATCCTGGTGGTGTTCGGCGGCCTGCTGGGGCTGATCGCGTTCTGGACGCTGGTGGAGCGCCGGGTCTGCGGCTTCATCCAGAACCGGCTCGGGCCGAATCGGGTCGGCCCCGAGGGCCTGTTCCAGCCGGTGGCGGACGGGCTCAAGAACTTCTTCAAGGAAGAGACGCTCCCGCCGTTCTCCGACCGCATCCTGTTCGTCCTCGCCCCCATGTTGGCCTTCACCCCCGCGCTGATCACCTTCGCGGTGGTGCCGTTCGCCTCCCCGCTGCCGACGCCGTGGGGGCTGGTGAACACGGCGATCGCCGACCTGCCGGTCGGATTCCTGTACATCCTGGCCATCGGCTCGCTGGGCGTGTACGGCGTGGTGCTCGCGGGGTGGTCGTCGAACAACAAGTACTCGCTGCTGGGCGGGCTGAGGGGCTCGGCGCAGCTGATCTCGTATGAAGTCTCGATGGGGCTCTCGGCGGTCGCGGTGCTGGTGCTGGCCGGCAACATCACGATGAACGAGATCGTGGCGCGGCAGCAGCAGAGCCTCTGGTTCGTGCTGCCGCTGTTCGTGGCGTTCTTCACCTTCCTGGTGTCGAGCTTCGCCGAGACGAACCGCCTGCCATTCGACCTGCCGGAGGCGGAGGCCGAGCTGATCGCCGGTTACCACACCGAGTACTCCGCGATGAAGTTCTCCATGTTCTACATCGCCGAGTACTCGAACATGGTCACGGCCTCGGCGCTGATGGTCACGCTCTTCTTCGGCGGCTGGGACATCCCGTTCACGGCGTGGGACAACACCCCGCCGTGGACCGTGCTCAAGTTCGTCGCGACCTTCGCCGCCTTCTGGGCGAAGGTGCTGTTCTTCATGTTCGCGTACATCTGGGTGCGCTGGACGCTGCCGCGGTTCCGCTTCGACCAGCTGATGGACCTCGGCTGGAAGGTGCTCCTGCCGATCGCGCTGGTGTTCGTGATGGTTGTCGCGGTCGTCGTGTGGGCGCTCGAGGCGGCCGGCGTCCGGTTCGGCATCGGGTACGCGCTGCTGCTGACGGCGGTGAACGCGGTGCTGGCCGTGCTGATCTTCAAGGTGCTGGACGCCAACCGCGTGATCGGCGGCTCGGGGGCGCGCCAGCACGACCGGTGGCGCGCGCAGGCGAGCCGCGCGCGCGGAGCCGCGTGACATGGCGATAGCGGTCAAGACCATGCGCCGACCGGAGGCCGAGAGCTCGTACATGCGGGCGACGCTGAAGGGGATGGCGCTGACGTTCCGCCACCTCTTCGAGAAGAAGTGGACGATGGAGTACCCGGAGCAGACCGCGACGCCCGAGTGGAGGCTGTCGGGCCGGTGGCGTGGGACGCACCGGATGGCCGTGACCGAAGACGGCAAGGCGAAATGCGTGGCGTGCGGCCTCTGCCCACAGGTCTGCCCGGCCAACTGCATCCGGCTGATCCCCGGCGAGGACGAGAAGGGGAACCGGTACCCGCTGGTGTACGAGATCGACGAGTTCCGCTGCGTCTTCTGCGGCTACTGCCAGGAGGTCTGTCCGGAAGAGGCGATCCACGTCGGCGTGCACTACGAGAACGCGGAGTACAGCCGCGCGGGCTTCGTCTACGATCTCGAGCGGCTGATGCGCCAGACCCACGAGGTGTCGAGCCTGTGGGACCCCGCGGACCCGAAAGGGGAATGAGCGCGTGACCGTGGTCTTCTGGGTCGTCGCCGCGCTGGCGATCGGGTCGGCACTCCTGTGCATCACCCGCAAGAGCCCGGTGGCTTCGGCGCTCTGGCTGGTCAACACCCTGTTCCAGCTGGCCGCCATCTACGTCCTGCTGGACGCGCACTTCATCGCCGCCGTGCAGGTGCTCGTGTACGCCGGCGCGATCATGGTGCTGTTCCTGTTCGTCATCATGCTCCTCAACCTCGGCCGCAGCGGCCCCAGCGACATCAAGGGACCGTGGGGCAAGGTGATCGCCGGCGTCGGCGGGCTGGTGCTGGTCAGCGAGCTGATCGTGCTCCGCAACGTGACGCCTCCGTGGTGGCTGCAACTGCCTCCGGGCACCGTCGAGCGGGCGGTGGCCGAGCGCGGGGCGGTGCGCGTGGTGGCCGAGCCGCTCTTCCAGGGCTACCTGGTGCCCTTCGAGATCACGTCGGTGCTGCTGCTGGCCGCCATCGTGGGCGCCGTCGTGCTCGCCAAGCGGAGGCTGTAATGCTGCTCGGGCCGTCCCTCGCGGTCTCCGCGATCCTCTTCTCGCTCGGCGTGGTGGGCGTGCTGCTCCGCCGGAACGCGATCGTGATCTTCATGTGCATCGAGCTGATGCTCAACGCCGTGAACCTCACGTTCGTGGCGCTGTCGCAGCAGATCGGCCTCGACGGGCAGGTGTTCGTCTTCTTCGTGATGACCGTGGCCGCCGCGGAGGCCGCCGTGGGGCTCGCGATCGTGATCGCCCTGTACCGGCACCGGGACACCGTGAACCTCCAGAGCATCAACCTGCTGCGCGGATGAATCCGCTCGCCGGGACGGCCGTCGACTGGGTGGGTCTCGCCATCCTCCTCCCGTTCGCCGGGTTCCTCGTGAACGGGGCGCTGGCGTTCCTCCGCCCGAAGGCGAAGCGCACCGTCTCGATCATCGGCGTCGGCTCGGTGGCCGCCGCCTTCGTCGTCGCGGTCGCGGTGTACCTCGCGGTGCGCGCGGCGCACCCGGACGCGCCGTATGTGAGAACCCTGTGGTCGTGGATTCCGGTCGGCGACCTGTCGGTGAGCGCGGCGCTCCAGGTGGACCAGCTGTCGGTCGTGATGCTCCTGGTCGTGACCGGTGTCTCCTCGCTGATTCATCTGTTCAGCGTCGGCTACATGCACGACGACCCGGGCTACGCCCGCTACTTCGCGTACCTGAACCTGTTCGTGGCGTTCATGCTCGTGCTGGTGCTCGGCGCCAGCTTCCCCGTGATGTTCATCGGGTGGGAAGGCGTCGGGCTCTGCTCCTATCTCCTCATCGGCTTCTGGTTTGAGGAGAAGGAGAAGGCGGACGCGGGGCTGAAGGCGTTCCTGGTGAACCGCATCGGGGACGTGGGCTTCCTCATCGCGATGTTCCTGATCTTCTCGCACCTGGGGACGCTGGACTTCCGGGAGACCTTCGCCCGCGCCCCGCAGGGGCTGACCGCCGGTGGCGGGGCGGTGACCGCAATCGCGCTCTTCCTGTTCATGGGGTGCGTCGGCAAGTCGGCGCAGATCCCGCTCTACGTCTGGCTCCCCGACGCGATGGCGGGCCCGACGCCGGTCTCCGCGCTGATCCACGCCGCGACGATGGTGACCGCGGGCGTCTACCTCGTGGCGCGCACCAACCTCCTGTTCGCGATGGCGCCGGTGGCATCGGCGGTGGTGGCCGGCGTGGGCGCGCTCACGGCGCTGTTCGCAGCGACCATCGGCCTCAAGCAGTGGGACATCAAGAAGGTGCTCGCCTACAGCACCGTCTCGCAGCTCGGGTACATGTTCGTCGGCGTCGGCGTCGGCGCGTACGCGGCGGGGATCTTCCACCTGGTCACGCACGCCTTCTTCAAGGCGTTGCTCTTCCTCGGCGCCGGCAGCGTGATCCACGTGATGCACCGGGCGCACCACCAGTCGCACCGCCACGCCGACGCGCAGGACATGCGCAACATGGGCGGGCTCGCCGCGTACATGCCGTGGACGGCGCGCATGATGTGGGTCGCGACCCTCGCCATCGCCGGCATCCCGCCGCTGGCCGGCTTCTTCTCGAAGGACGAGATTCTCGGCGCCGCGTTCGCCCGCGGCGCCTCACAGCCTTTCTACCTGATCGTCTGGCTGTTCGGCATCGCGGCCGCGTTCCTCACGGCGTTCTACATGGCGCGCCTGATGCTGTACACCTTCCACGGACCGAACCGCACCGGCGACCTGGAGCGGCCGCACCTCGCGGAGGCGCCGTGGGTGATGACGGGGCCGCTGGTGGTGCTGGCCGCGCTCACGATCCTCGGCGGCGCGCTCAACCTTCCGCACGTCGAGACGCTGCACCGCTGGCTCGAGCCGCTGACGGCGCAGGGGGCGGCCTTCCTCCCGGCGCTCGCGCCGTCCACCGGCGTCGAGGTCACCCTGATGGTCGCGGCGGCGCTGATCGGCATCGCGGGGCTCTGGCTCGCGACCCGGATCCTCAAGCCCGAGACCCTCGTGCCGCCGGAGCGCGCGCCGCAGGAGACCGGGTTCGCCAAGCTGCTGCTCGAGAAGTACCGCGTGGACGAGCTCTACGACCGCTTCATCCTGCGGCCGCTGGTCTGGTTCTCCCGGGTGGTCCTGTGGAAGGGGCTGGACGCCGGCGTCATCGACACCGCCGGCGTGAACGGGTCGGCCGCGCTCGCCCGCGGCCTGGGGTGGATCGGGAGCCGGCTCCAGTCCGGACAGGTCGGCACCTACGTCGTTTTCTTCGTCCTCGGGGCGGTCGTCGTGCTGGCCGCGCTCCTCAAGTAGGAAGCGTGAGCGCCTTCCTCGCCGCCATCGACTACGCGCGCTGGGGCGTCAGCGCGCTGCTGCTGATCCCGCTCGCCGGCGCGCTGCTGATTTGGGCGGCGCCGGCCCCGGCCGCGAAGAGGATCGCCTTCGCCGTCGCGCTCGTGGAGTTCGTCGTCTCGGCCGGCCTGTGGTGGGCCTACGACCCGGCCGGCCCGGCGATGCAGGTCGGCGGCTCGCTCCCCTGGATCCCGGCCTGGGGCATCGAGTACCGGATCGGCGTGGACGGCATCTCGCTGTTCATGGTGCTGCTCACGACCTTCCTGATGCCGCTGGCCGTGCTGGGCAGCTGGTCGGGCATCACGAAGCGCGAGAAGGCCTACTACGCGCTGATGCTGGTCCTGACGACGGGGATGATCGGCGTCTTCGTCGCGATGGACCTGTTCCTCTTCTACGTCTTCTGGGAAGTGATGCTGATCCCGATGTACTTCATCATCGGGGTCTGGGGCGGGAAGGGCCGGCTCTACGCCAGCATCAAGTTCTTCATCTACACGTTCCTCGGCTCGCTCCTGATGCTGGTGGCGATCCTGGTGCTGTACTTCAACGCCGGGCGCGCGTCGGGAGGCGCGTACTTGTTCGCGTACGATCACATCCTCCGCTACGCGACCCTCCCGATGTCGGCGCAGTTCTGGCTGTTCGGCGCGTTCTTCCTGGCGTTCGCGATCAAGGTCCCGATGGTCCCGTTCCACACCTGGCTGCCCGACGCCCACGTCGAGGCGCCGACGGCCGGATCCGTGATCCTGGCGGGGATCCTGCTCAAGATGGGGACCTACGGCTTCCTGCGGTTCGCGCTGCCGTTCTTTCCCTCGGTCGCGACTAACCCGACCGTGAGCGCGGTGGTCATCACGCTCGCGGTGGTGGGGATCGTGTACGGGGCGCTGGTCGCGATGGTCCAGCCCGACTTCAAGAAACTGATCGCCTATTCGTCGGTGAGCCACCTCGGCTTCGTGGTGCTCGGGATCTGGGCGCTGACCATCCAGAGCACGCAGGGCGCGCTGATGGTGATGATCAACCACGGCATCTCGACGGGCGCGCTCTTCTTCCTGGTCGGCATGATCTATGAGCGCCGCCACAGCCGCCTCGTCGCCGACTTCGGCGGCATCGCACGGGTGATGCCGGCCTACGCCGCGGTGCTCACCCTGGTGAGCCTCTCGTCCATCGGCCTGCCGGGGACCAACGGCTTCGTCGGCGAGTTCCTCGTCCTGCTCGGCACCTTCCGGACCCATCCGATCGCCGCGGGCATCGCCGCGACGGGCGTGATTTTCGCGGCGGCGTACCTCCTCTGGGCGCTGCAGCGGGTCATCTACTACCCGCTCGACAAGAAGGAGAACCAGAGCCTCACCGACCTCGTGCCGCGGGAGTGGGGGGTGCTGGTGCCGCTGGTCGCGGTCATTCTGTGGCTCGGGCTCGCGCCCGGACCGGTTCTCCGGAGGATGGAGCCGTCAGCCCGGCACTTCATCGAGTCGGTGCAGGGTAAGCCCGCGCCGTCCGTGGCCGACGCGGTGACTCCCGAGTCGCCTGTGCGGGCGGCGCTCAGGACACTCCCGTCACGCGACAGCACCGCGTCCGGCGCGAGGAGGCCGTAGCCGTGCCCCTCGATCTTTCGCACGGATGGGACCTGGTCCGGGCGCTGCTCCCGGAGACCGTGCTCACGCTCTGGGCGATGGCGCTGCTCCTGGACGCCGCCTGGCACCACCAGCGTCCCGACGCGCAACGCCGCGCCGGCGTGCTCGCCCTGGTCGGGATCGCCCTGGCTGCCGCAACCGCGCTCGGCCTCTGGCTCTCGAACGCCCATGCCGTCGGGGCGCCCGCGAGCGTCGCGGTGGACGCGTTCCGCTGGGCGGTGGACCTGATCGTGCTCCTTGGCGCCGCGCTGGCCACGCTCTTCTCGATCAGCTACCTCGAGCGGGAAGGGATCCTCATCCCCGAGTACCACGTGATGGTGCTGTTCGCCACGGTGGGGATGATGCTGATGGCGGGCGGCTCGGACCTGTTCGTCGTCTTCCTCGGCCTCGAGCTGATGTCGATTTCGGTCTACGTGCTCTCGGGCATCGACCGCCGGAGCAGGGTGGGCGGCGAGGCGGCGCTCAAGTACTTCCTCCTGGGGGCGTTCGCCTCCGCGTTCTTCCTGTACGGCATCGCGCTCCTGTACGGCGCCACCGGCTCGACGAAGCTTCCGCTGATCGCGGCGCAGCTCGGTCCGCTGGGCCTGGTGAGCCACCCGATGCTGAACGGGGGCATGGCCCTGCTGTTCATCGGGTTCGGGTTCAAGATCGCGGCGGTCCCGTTCCACATGTGGACGCCGGACGTGTACGACGGCGCCCCGACGCCGGTAACCGCCTTCATGGCGGTTGCGGTGAAGGCGGCGGCGTTCGCCGCCCTCGTGCGCGTCCTGCTCCAGGCTTTCGGCGGCATCCATCCCAACTGGGAACAGGTGATCTGGTGGCTGGCGGCCGTCACGATGGTCGTGGGCAACCTGATCGCGCTGGCGCAGCGCAGCTTGAAGCGGATGCTCGCCTACTCGAGCATCGCGCACGCCGGGTACCTGCTCACGGCGCTGGTGGCCGGGTCGGTGGCGGGGGCGGCGGCGCTCCTGGTCTACCTGCTGTTCTACACGCTGATGACCATGGGTGCGTTTGCCATCCTCGCGCTCAAGGGGCGGGGCGGCGAGCGGGACGTGCTGGTAGACGACCTCGCGGGGCTCTCCGAGCCGCACCCGTGGCTGGCCTTCGCGATGACGATCTGCATGCTCTCGCTGCTCGGGTTCCCGGGCACCGCCGGGTTCATCGGCAAGTGGTACATCCTTACGTCGGCGACCGGCGGCGGGTACCCGATCCTAGCGGCGGTCCTCGTCGTGACCAGCGTCGTGTCGGCGGGATACTACCTGCCGGTGGTGATGGCGATGTACATGAAGCCGCCGGCGCACGACCAGGCCCACGCGCTCGGGCGCGTGCCGCGCACGGCGGCGGTCACGCTGGCGGTCCTGGTCGTGGCGCTGCTCGTCTTCGGCCTCTGGCCGAACCTGGTCCTCGACGCCGCGCGGAACGGTTCGCACGCGTTCCTGCCGCACGGCGTGATCTCCATCCCCGCCCCGGTTCCCACCGCCAACTAGCCCAGGCTGGACCGCGGGGGCGGGGTGGGACACCTTCCAAGCATGCGCATCGATCCCGTCATTTTCCGGCAATACGACATCCGCGGCACCGTGGACGTGGACCTCACGCCCGAGGTGGCGCGCGCCGTGGGGCAGGCGATCGGCTCGGAGGCGAGGGACCGGCTGGGGCACGCGCCGTCGCTCGCCGTCGGCCGCGACAACCGGCCGAGCGGGGAGCGGCTCGCCGCGGCGCTGATCGACGGCCTGCTGGCCACGGGGGCGAGGGTCGTGGGCGTGGGCCTCGTTCCCACGCCGACGCTCTACTTCGCCATCCACCACCTGCGCGCGGACGGCGGCGTCCAGATCACCGGGTCCCACAACCCACCCGAGTTCAACGGCTTCAAGATGGTGCTGGGCGGGCTGCCGTTCGCCGGGGAGGACGTCCAGGCGCTGCGGGTGCGGATCGAGCGCGACGCGTTCGCGAAGGGGCGCGGCACGATCGAGTCGCACGCCGTCCTCGAGGCGTACCACCGCGAGGTCGTGGGGCGCATCGGGCCGCTCGAGCGCCCCCTGCGCGTGGTCGTGGACTGCGGCAACGGCACGGCGAGCCTGGCGGGTCCCGCGATCCTCGAGGCGCTCGGCGCCGCGGTCGACCGCCTCTACTGTGACTCGGACGGCACCTTCCCCAACCACCACCCCGACCCGACGGTGCTCGCCAACCTCCGCGACCTGCAGGCGCGCGTCCGCACGGAGCACGCGGATCTCGGGATCGCGTTCGACGGCGACGGCGACCGGATCGGCGCGGTGGACGAGCGCGGCGAGGTCATCTTCGGCGACCAGATCCTCGCCCTCCTCGGCCAGGACCTGGTGCGCCGCCTTGGCCCCGGCAAGGAGGTCATCTTCGACGTGAAGTGCTCGGACGCGCTCGCCGAGGCGCTCGAGCGGGCCGGCGCCAAGCCGGTGATGTGGATGACCGGGCACTCGTACATCAAGAAGAAGATGAAGGAGAGCGGTGCCATCCTCGCGGGCGAGATGAGCGGCCACATGTTCTTCGGGCCGCCGGACTACCTCGGGTACGACGACGCGATGTACGCGGCGGCGCGCCTCCTCAAGATCGTCGCGGGGCAGCAGCGGCCCCTCTCGGCTCTCACGGGCGCGCTGCCGCACTACGTCTCCACCCCGGAGATCCGGGTGGACTGCGCCGAGGACCGGAAGACCGCGGTGGTGGAGGCCGCCGCCCGCCATTTCGCCGCGCGGTATCCGACGGTCACCATCGACGGCGTGCGCTGGCGCACGGGCGACGGGTGGGGGCTGATCCGCGCGTCGAACACGCAGCCGATCCTGGTACTGCGGTTCGAGGCCCGGAGCGCGCAGGGCCTGGAGACCATTCGCCGCGAGGCCGTGCAGGTGCTGAAGGCTCAGGGAGTCGGCGGAATCGAGGTATGAGCCGGCGGCGCGTCGCGCTTTACGCGGTCGCGACCGTGTTCGTCGTGCTGTTCGGCGGCCGGTTCCTCGCCATCCGCTACACCGAGGCCTCCTGGTTCGCCGACCTAGGGATGGCACGCGAGTACTGGGCGCGCCTGTTCCACGACCTCGGATGGCAGCTGGCCGTCGCCGCGGGCGCCACGCTCTGGTACGCAGCCCAGACCTTCGGCGTTTACCGCTCGATCGGGGCCGTGCACCTGCCGCGGCGGGTCGGCGACCTCGAGATCGCCGAGGCGGTGCCGCGCCGCACCCTGCGCTGGATCGCCATCGCGCTCGCGCTCCTGCTCGGCATCGTGACCGCCGTGACCTTCGCCGACCTGCCGGACCTGATCACCCTCGCGCGCCACGCGACGCCGCTGGACCTGCGCGAGCCGATCCTCGGGCGGGACGCCTCCTTCTACCTCGCGACCCTCCCGCTGCTGGAGAAGCTGCACCTCGCCGCGCTCGCCCTCGTGCTCTTCGCGATCTTCGTGGCGGCGGCGCTCTACGCGCTGACCGGGAGCATCACCTACGGCGCGCGCCGCTTGCGGATGACGCCGCACGCGCGCGTGCACCTGATCGTGCTGGCCGCCTGCCTCGCGCTGGTCCTCGCCTGGGGCTTTCAGCTCGACGCCTTCGGCATCGTCGGGGGCGGCGGCAGCGCGAATGGCGCCCTCTCGCCGGCCGACCGCGCGATCCGGCTGCCGGCGTCCGCGGCGCTGGCGGCGCTGTCGCTCGTGGTGGCCGCCGGGAGCGTCGCGACCCTGCGCCTTCGGCGGACCGGCGTCCTGCTCGCGGCGTGGGCGACCCTCGCGCTGGTGGCCGTCCTGGGGCGCTTCGTGGCGCCCTACCTGTGGGAGGCCTGGCGCGGCCGACCCGACCCGGAGGTCGCGCTGGCTCTTGCGCAGTACGACGACCGGTATTCGCGCGCCGGCCTCGGCGTGCTGGACGCGGTGAGCGACGAGCGCCTGGGTGCCCGAGCGGCGGTCCCCGACGACAGCCTCGCGGCCCTGGGCCGCGACCTCGGCGGCGTCTCGCCATGGGCCCTCGAGCCGGAGCTCCTCGAGGCCGCGCTGAGCGCCGGGCTGACCGACAGCGAGCGGCCGCGCGCCTGGACCGTGACACTGGACGTTTACGGCGGGGCGGGCGCGTCGCCGAGGCTCGTCGCCCTCGCGGTGCCGGAAACGGATGCGCTCGGGCTCGAGCGAGCACCGCGCCGCCCCGACTGGACCGCGTCGCACCGCGGGCCGCTATCGTGGGCCGGGGAACCGGTGGCGGTAGCCGCCGACGTGGACGCGGCGGGGCTCTCCTTTCTGACACGGCCCGACGTCGCGACCGGCACGGCCGCACCAGTGCCGCTGACGCGCGCGCCGGGACGCATCCGCTATCTCGCGCGCGCCGCGGAGAGCGCCATCGTCGGTCCCGACGAGCCCACGGCTCCGGGCGGCCCGGCGGGGCTGAGGCTCGGCGGCTTCGTGCGTCGCCTGCTCCTCGCCTGGGCGCTCCAATCCCCGCCGCTGCTCGACCGGCGCACCAGCGTCGCGGACCGGCTGCTCGTCTGGCGCGACGTGCCGCGCCGGCTCGAGCGACTGTACCCCTTCGCGTCGTTCGACGCGCCGCGCGCGACCCTGGTGGAGGGCCGCCTGCTCTGGGTGTCGGACGGCTATCTCGCATCCGCGCGCTTCCCGCTCGCCGAGCACGTGCCCTGGAACGGCGACGCCGTGAACTTCCTGCGCGCCGCGTTCGTCGCGATCGTGGACGCCGTCAGCGGCCGGACCCGCCTCTATCTCCGCCCGCCGGATCTGGCGTTCGCGTCCGCCCTGGCGGAAGGCTACGGCACCGCTCCGCTGCCGTCCGACAGCCTCGGCCCCGAGCTCAAGGCGCATCTCGGGTATCCGGAGCAGCTCTTCGGCGCGCAGGTCGAGATGGTGGCGCGGCACCGCGGCGACGCGGGCGACGAGCGCTGGATCGTCGCACGGCAGGAGCCCGATCAAGCGACGCCCGGGAATGAGGGTCGGGCGCTCAGGCCGGCGGCGGAGGTGTTGCTCTCGCTCGACGGCGGGCCACCGGCGCTGTGGCGCCTGGCACCGCTGGCCGACGCCGCCGGAAACTCGCTGGTGGCGATCGCTGCGGGCGCCGCGCGCCCCGACGGCACCCCCTGGATGCGCCTGCTGCGCCTGACGGGCGGACCGTTCCCGACCGTCGCTGCAGCGGCCACCCGATTCGCTTCCGCGCCGGCCGTCGTCGCTGCCGTCGCAGGCGCGGCCGGCCCGGACGGCGCGGTGCGGCGCAGCGCGGTGGCGGCGCTCCCGGCGGCGGGAACCGTCGCGTATCTGCAGTTCTTGTTCGCGTCGCAGCGCCGCGCCCAGGACCCATTGATGCCCCGCGGTGCCGCGCTGCTCGCGTCGGGGCGACTGGGCGTTGGCGACGGCGTCAGGAGTGCGGCGGAGGCGCTGGCCTCCGGCCGCGGAGCGCCGGCAGCCTCTTTCGCTGGGGCAGCCGCGTCGTTCAAGGAGGCGCGCGCCGCGTTTGCCGCGCTCGATTCGGCCTCGCGCCGCGGGGACTGGGCGGCGTTCGCACGCGCCTACGAGGCGTTGCGGCGGGTCCTCGGCGCTCCGCCGGCGGGGGCGCGTTGGCCTTGAAGCCGTGGGAACGGGCGCCTAGTTTCGGCGGCCTTCAGGAGGCTTGATGGCAGGGCGTACGATGGTCGTGGCTCTCGGAGGCAACGCGCTGGCGCCCGCAGGCGAGCGCGGCACCATCGCGAGCCAGTTCCGGCACACGCGCGAGAGCCTGGCGCCGATCGTGGATCTGGCGCGCGAGGGGTGGCAGATCGCCATCGTCCACGGCAACGGTCCGCAGGTGGGCGATTCGCTGGCGCGCAACGAGCTGGCCGCGGCCGACGTCGAGCCGCTGCCGCTGGGCGTGCTGGTGGCCGAGACCGCCGGGTGGATCGGCTACATGATCCAACAGTCGCTGCAGAACGCGCTGGAGCGCGCCCGGATCGACCGCGCGGTCGTGACGCTCATCACCCAGACGCTGGTGGCCCCGGACGATCCGCGCCTCGCGCAGCCGACCAAGCCGATAGGGCACGAGCTCACGCCGGAGCGGCGCGCCACGCTCGAGCGGCGCGGCCAGCCGGTCGGGAAGGACCAGGCCGGCCGGTGGCGGCGGCTCACCGCGAGCCCCGTGCCGATCGACGTCGTCGAGGCCCCGATGGTGCGGCGCCTGGTCGAAGCGGGGGCGATCGTCGTGGCGGCGGGCGGCGGTGGGCCCCCGGTCTATCGCGACCCGGTGCTCCGCCTGGAGGGGGTGGACGCGGTCGTGGACAAGGACCGGACCGCGGCGATCCTCGCCCGGGAGCTCCATGCGGAGCTGCTCCTGATTCTTACGGATGTCGAGGCGGTCGAGCGGGACTACGGCACGGACCGTGCGGCACCCATCCGGCGTATGAGCACCGCGGAGGCCGAAATCCTGCTGCGCGAAGGACAATTCGCGGACGGCAGCATGCGCCCCAAGGTGGAGGCCGCGATCGCCTTCGTGCGGGGCGGTGGGGCCCGCGCGGTGATCGCGGAACTGGGCTCGGGACTCGCCGCGATCCGTGGCGAGACCGGTACAACCATTGTGGCTGAGGAACGATGAACATACACGAGTATCAGGCGCGCGAGCTGCTCGCGCGGGCCGGAATCGCCGTGCCGCCGGGCGTCGTCGCCGCGACGCCCGCCGAGGCCAAGCGCGCGATGGAGCGCCTCGGGGTCCCCAAGGTCGTCGTGAAGGCGCAGGTGCACGCGGGAGGGCGCGGCAAGGCCGGCGGGGTCAAGCTCGCCGACTCGCCCGAGCAGGCCGAGCGTCTGGCCGGTCAGATCCTCGGGATGAAGATCAAGGGCCTGACGGTCGGCAAGGTGCTGGTCGTCCCCGCCACCGAGATCGCGAGCGAGGCGTACGTCGGCGTGATCGTGGATCGCGCCAGTCACTCTCCGGTCTTCATGGTGAGCCCGGCCGGCGGCATCGACATCGAGGAGGTCGCGGCCAAGACGCCGGAGAAGATCTTCCGGGCGACGGTGGACGCCCGCTACGGGTTGCTGCCCCACCAGGCGATGGCGCTGGGGTTCCGCCTCTACAGCGACGTCGCGCTGGTGCGCCAGGCCGCTGACATCCTCCAGAAGCTCTACCGCGCCTTCGTGGACGCGGGCGCGTCGCTGGCCGAGATCAACCCACTGGTCGTCACACCCAAGGGAGAGGTCGTGGCCCTGGACGCGAAGATCGTCGTGGACGACAACGAGCTGGAGCGGAAGCCGGCGATCGAGGCGCTGCGCGACGTCGCGGCGGAGGAAGCCTCCGAGGTGATGGCGCGCGAAGCCAACCTCACCTACATCAAGCTCGACGGGAACGTCGGGTGCTGCGTGAACGGCGCGGGCCTCGCGATGGCCACGATGGACCTGGTGAAGTACTACGGCGGGGAGCCGGCCAACTTTCTCGACATCGGCGGGTCCTCGAACCCCGAGAAGGTCGTGACGGCCCTCAAGATTATCACCGGCGATCCCAAGGTGAAAGCCATCCTGTTCAACATCTTCGGCGGGATCACGCGGTGCGACGACGTGGCCAACGGCATCGTCGCGGCCACCCGCCAGTTCAAGGTGGACCGGCCGCTGGTGATCCGCCTGACGGGGACCAACGAGAAGGAGGCCCTGAAGATCCTCGAGGGGGTGGGGATGCGGGCGCTGACGGACATGGACGCCGCCGTGGAGCAGGCGGTGAAGGTGGCGAAGGGAGGGGCGACGGCGTGAGCATCTTCGTCGACAAGAGCACCAGGCTGGTGGTGCAGGGGATCACGGGCCGCGACGGCTCGTTCCACACCAAGCAGATGCTCGCCTACGGCACGCCGGTGGTCGCCGGCGTGACGCCCGGCAAGGGCGGGCAGAAGTTCGAGAACAAGGTCCCGATCTTCAACACGGTGGCGGAGGCGGTCGCCGCCACGTCCGCCAACACCTCGGTCATCTACGTTCCGGCGAAGTTCGCCGCCGACGCCGTCTTCGAGGCGGCCGACGCGGGCATCAAGCTCGTCGTGTGCATCAGCGAAGGCGTCCCCGTCCTCGACATGACGCGGGTCTTCCCGTACCTCGCCGAGCGGGGCGTGCGGCTGATCGGCCCCAACTGTCCGGGGATCATCACGCCGGGCGTCGCCAAGGTCGGCATCATTCCCGGGCAGATCTGCGCCCCGGGGCCGATCGGGGTGGTTTCGCGCTCCGGCACGCTCACCTACGAGGTCGTCTACCAGCTCACCCGCGCGGGCCTCGGCCAGACCACCTGCGTCGGGATCGGCGGCGACCCGATCATCGGCACGAACTTCATCGACTGCCTGGCCGCGTTCGAAGCCGACACGGCCACGAAGGCGGTCGTGATCATCGGCGAGATCGGGGGGACCGACGAGCAGAAGGCGGCCGAGTTCGTGAAGGCGAAGATGAAGAAGCCGGTGGTCGGATTCATCGCCGGGCAGACCGCGCCGCCGGGCCGCCGGATGGGCCACGCCGGCGCCATCATCTCCGGGTCCTCCGGGACCGCAGCCGAGAAGATCGCGGCGTTCGAGCGCGCCGGCATCTCGGTCATGAAGCGCCCCGCTGACGTCGTGCCCTTGATATCGAGCAGGATACGGGGATCGAGCAGGATGCGGGCTTCGAGCAGGCTGAAGAGCTCGAGCGCGCTGCGGAAGCCCGCCAAGCTGACGAAGCAGACGGCGAAGAAGACCCCGAAGAAGGCGGCCAAGAAACCGGTGAAGAAGAAGCGGTGAAACTGGCCGATCTGCTCGACCGGCGCCGGATCATCGTCCCGCTCGAGGCGCGGAGCGTGCGCGAGGCCACCTCGAAGCTGGCGCGCACCCTGGTCAAGTCCGGCGCCGTCGCGGACGAGCCGCGCCTCACCGAGATGCTCAAGCACGAGTGGCCGGAAGACGTCGTCATGGTCGCCGGCCGCGCCTTCCTTCCGCATTTCCGGACCGACGCGGCCGCCTCGCTCGCCGTGGCCATCGGCGTCTCGGCGCAGCCGATCTGCCGCGACCAGGACCCGAACCGCTGCGCCCGCGTCGTGGTGCTCATCCTGGCGCCGATCCGGGAGGCGTCCGAGTACCTGCGCGCGATGAGCGCGATCGCGCGCGCCCTGGCCTCCGACGACATCCTCGCGGGCCTGCACGCCGCCAGGAGCCCCGACGAGGTCCTGGCCATCCTGGCCCTGCGAGAGACGGCCGTGCCCGGCGACGTCACCGTGCACGACCTGATGACGACCAACGTGACCACGGTGGGGCCGGAGACTCCCCTCGGCGAGGCCGCGCGCGTGATGCTCGGCCGCGGCGTCCGCGCCCTCCCGGTGACCGGCCCCAGCGGCGAGGTGCTGGGCCTGCTGACCGACGGGCACCTGCTCAAGCACCTCCTCCCGCAGACGGTCCAGCAGCTCTCGACGGGGCAGATGAAGGCGGTCAAGCGCCGGACGGCCCGCGAGTCGCCGGCGGAGCCGCGCGCCGTGCCCGTCCGCGATGCCATGGACCGGACCGTCCTCTGCCTGGCCGAGGACCAGACGATCGCCGACGTCGCGGCCCTGATGCTGGCGAAGGACGTGGATAGATTCCCCGTCACGCGCGACGGCGCCCTGGTCGGATTCCTGACGCGCGGCGACATCGTTCGCAAACTCCTGGGGTACTGAACCGCCGATGCTCACGCTCGCCATCATCAAGCCCGACGCCATGGCGTCGCTCAAGGCAGGGAAGGTCCTCGCCCACCTCGAGGCGGCCGGATTCAAGGTCCGCGCAGCCCGGATGGTCCGGCTCACCACGGCGCAGGCAGAGGCCTTCTACGCCGTCCACCGCGAGCGCGCGTTCTTCCGCCCGCTGGTCACCTTCATGACCTCCGGTCCCTGCCTCCCGCTGGCGCTGGAGCGGCAGGACGCCGTCGCCAAGCTCCGAGAGGTCATCGGCGCCACCGACCCCAAGGACGCCGCCCCTGGCACCGTGCGCGCGCTCTACGCGGAGTCCAAGGAGCGGAACGCCATCCACGCCTCCGACAGCCCCGAAAACGCAGTCCGCGAGGTGGCCTTCTTCTTCCCGGAAGCGGACTTGGCGTAGCGGCTCCTGGAGCTCCGAGCCGGCAGCCCAGGATTCGGTTGACCCAAGCAGGACAAGGAGTTAGGTTCGTCCGTTCTATGCTGCGCATCGACCTCGCGGCGGTGCGCGAGGGGCCGGTTGAGACGGCTGCCGAGGTGGCGGCCGACGACCCCCTCGTAGTGGGCACCGGCATCGCGCTCGCCTCTCCTCTCGTCGTCACAGGGCGGCTCAGCACGGCAGGGGAAGGGACGTACTACTGGCAGGCGCGGCTCGTGACCGTGGTCCAGGGCGAGTGCCGCCGCTGCCTCGCGCCGGTGCGCGTCCCGCTCTCGCAGTCCGTGGGGCTGGTCTTCGTCGCCGAGGACGAAGCGGGCGAGGGTGACGACTGCTACGTCGTGCCACGGCGCGCGACGACGCTCGATCTGTCGGAGGCGGTCCGCGAGGAGTTGATCCTCGCCGTGCCGCAGTTCGTGGAATGCCGCGACGACTGTCGCGGCCTGTGCCCCCGGTGCGGTGCCGACCTCAATGCCGGCCCGTGCGGCTGCCAGCCGGAGATCGATCCGCGCTGGGCGGCGCTCACCAAGCTACGCAAAGGCGAATGATCCCATGGCTGTCCCGAAGCGACGAACGTCCAAGTCGAAGAAGCGCATGCGCCGCACCCACTTCAAGGCCGTGGCGACGGTGCTGAACCCGTGCCCTAAGTGCGGTGAGATGCGCAGGCCGCATCACGTGTGCCCGAACTGCGGTTACTACAGGGGCGAGCGGCGCATCGAAATCGAGGACTGAGTGATCCGCATCGCGATCGACGCGATGGGGGGCGACCATGCTCCTGCCGTCCCCGTCGCCGGCGCCGCCATGGCGCTGGCCGAGCTGCCCGGGGACATCGGGATCCAGCTCGTGGGCCAGCAGCACCCCATCGAGCGGGAGCTCGCGCGCTCCAAGGTCGATCGCAGCCGGATCCAGGTCGTGGACGCCCCCGAAGTCATTGGGATGGGCGAGAAACCGCTTCAGGCCATCCGCTCCAAGCGTAACTCCTCCATTGCGTTAGGACTCGGGCTCCAGAAGGCCGGCCAGTCCGACGCGTTCATCAGCGCAGGCAATACCGGCGCGGTGATGGCCGCCTCCACCTTGATGCTCCGCCTCTACGACGGCTTCGAGCGACCGGCCATCGGGACGCCGTTCCCCACCAGCCGGCAGACGGTGCTGGTGCTGGACGTCGGCGCCAACGTGGACTGCTCCGCCCACGAGCTGGTCGGGTTCGCCCATCTCGGCGCCCTGTACGCGCGGGACGTGATGGGTCGCTCGGACCCGGCCATCGGGCTGCTGAACATCGGCGAGGAGGATGAGAAGGGAAACGCGGCCGCGAAGGACGCGTACCGCCTGCTCCGGGAGAGCGGCCTCAAGTTCGTGGGGAACGTCGAGGGTCGCCACATTCTGCTGGGGCGCTGCGAGGCCGGGGACTTCGACGTCGTGGTCTGCGACGGCTTCACCGGCAACGTCGTGCTGAAGTTCTACGAGTCGGTCGAGCGCCTGTTCCGGACGCTGGTCGAGCGCGAGCTGGGCGCGGCCATGGCCGCCGGCGAGGCGATGACCCGGATCTGGCGCCGGCTCGACTACGCGGAGATCGGCGGCGCGCCGCTTCTCGGGGTCCGCGGGCTGTCCATCATCTGCCACGGCCGCTCGTCGCCCGAGGCGATCCGGAACGCCGTCAAGGTCGCCGTGGATGCCGCACAGCACCACCTGGTCCAGCATATGGAGCGCGAGTTCACTCGTGACCGCGTGAGCCAATGATTCAACCGACCGTGACCTTCGCTGGGCTCGGCTCCGTCGTGCCGAGCCGCCTGGTGACCAACGCCGACTTCGAGAAGACCCTCGAGACGTCAGACACGTGGATCCAGGAGCGCACGGGCATCAAGCAGCGCTACTTCGCCGGGCCGGGCGAGACCACGTCGGGGATGGCAAAGGACGCGAGCCTCAAGGCGCTGGCCGACGCAAAGCTGGAGCCGATGGACCTCGATCTCATCGTCGGGGCGACCGCGTCGCCGGACCGGCTCCTGCCCGCGATGGCGTGCGACGTCCAGGCGCTGATCGGCGCCAAGAACGCGGCCGCCTTCGACGTCATCGCGGCCTGCCCGGGGTGGGTGTACGCGCTCGTGGTCGCGAAGTCCATGATTGACGCGGGCACGGCCTCGCGGGCGCTCGTGGTCGGCAGCGAGCGTCTGAGCTGCATCACCGACCAGACCGACCGGGGCACCGCCGTGCTCCTGGGCGACGGCGCCGGGGCGGCCGTGCTGGTCAAGGCCACGGGCGAGCGGGGGATCCTCTCGAGCTACCTGAAGTCGGACGGCACCCTAGCCGAGCTGCTCTACCGGCCGGGCGGCGGCGCGTCGCATCCCCCCAGCGAGGAGCTGCTGAAGGACCGCAGCTATTACCTCAAGATGGCCGGGCGCGAGGTCTTCAAGGCGGCGGTGCGGGCGATGACGGACGCGGCGCAGTGCGCGCTCGACGCGGCGGGGCTCAGCGGCGAGCAGATAGACTTGCTGGTGCCGCACCAGGCCAACATGCGGATCATCACGGCCACGGCCGAGCACGCGCACATCCCGATGGAAAAGGTCTACGTCAACGTGGATCGCTACGGGAACACCAGCTCCGCTTCGATCCCCCTGGCGCTCGACGAGGCGCGCCAGAGCGGGCGCCTCAAGCCCGGGACCATCGTGCTGCTCGTCACTTTCGGCTCCGGGTTCACCTGGGGAGCGATGGTCGTCCGCTGGTGAGCGCGCCGGACGTGCGCCGACCCCGGCACGACACTTCCGATGCGCCGCCCGCTCGATCCGGCGCCGCGACGGGTGCTACCGCGCCGGACGCGCACCCACCGGCACCGGAGGCGTCCGTCGCGCCGCCCGCTCGATCTGGCCCCGGCCCGAGGGCCACCGTCGCGCTGCTCTGTCCCGGCCAGGGCGCGCAGTGGGTCGGGATGGCGAAAGACCTGGCGGATGCGTTTCCGGCGGCGCGCGCCGCGCTGGAGGCGGTGGACGAGGCGCTCGGCTTCGCGCTTTCGGCGGTGATGTGGAACGGGCCGGAGGAGCTGCTCACCCGCACCGATCACGCGCAGCCGGCCATCCTGGCGCACAGCTGGGCGGTCTGGACGGTGGCGGGTCCGGCGCTGGCGAGCAGGGTGGCGGCCGCGGCCGGCCATTCGCTGGGCGAATACAGCGCCTACGTCGCGGCTGGCGCGATCGGCGGCCCGGAGGCGGCCCGGCTGGTGCGGCGGCGGGGTGAGCTGATGCGCGACGCGGGCGCTGAGCGGCCGGGCACCATGGCGGCGGTGATGGGGCTCGACGCCGAGCGGGTCGCGGCCGCGTGCCGCGAGGCGAGCGGGAAGGACGGCGTCGTGGTGGCGGCGAACCTGAACGCCCCCGACCAGGTCGTCATCTCGGGGGACCCGACGGCGGTCGCCCGTGCCGGGGAGCTGCTCAAGGCGGCCGGAGCCAAGCGCGTGATCCCGCTCAAGGTGAGCGGCGCGTTTCACTCGCCGCTGATGGAGCCGGCGGCCATGCAGTTCGGCGAGGCGTTGAAGGCGGCGGCGCTCGCGAGCCCCAAGTTCCCCGTCGTGGCGAACGCGAGTGCGGAGCCGGTCCGCGACGGCGACGTCGCGCGGCGGCTCCTGGACGCGCAGCTCACCAGCCCCGTCCGGTGGGTGGACTCGGTCCGGGCGCTGGCGACGCTCGCCGGCGACGGCGCGACGTTCGTGGAGATCGGACCGGGGAACGTGCTCACGGGCCTGGCGAAGCGGGTGCTGCCCGGGGTGCGGACGGTGAACCTCGGCACCGCGGCCGAGCTGAGGGCGTTCCTGGAGGCGGCGTGAACTTCGGGCTCGACGACAAGGTGGCGATGGTGACGGGGGCGGGCCGGGGCATCGGCCGGGCCATCGCGAAGGAGCTGGCGTGCGGGCAGGGCGCGCACGTCGCCGTCCTGGACCGGGATTACGAGCACGCACTCGAGGTCGCGGCCGAGATCGGCTGCGGCTCCCGCGGCTTCCTGGTGGACGTGGTGGACGCCGCCGCCATCGAGGCGTGCGTCGCGGAGGTGGAAGCGCACCTGGGCCCGATCGAGATCCTCGTCAACAACGCCGGGATCACGCGCGACGCCCTCCTGGCGCGCCTCTCCCAGGAGCAATGGGACACGGTGCTGGACGTCAACCTGAAGGGCGCCTACCTCACGATGAAGGCCGTCATACCCGGGATGATGAAGCGCCGGTCCGGCCGGGTCATCAACATCGCGAGCGTCGTGGGGCTGGTCGGCAACAAGGGGCAGGCGAACTACGCGGCGTCGAAGGCCGGCCTGATCGGGCTGTCGAAGAGCGTCGCGAAGGAGCTGGCGTCGCGGAACATCCGGGTGAACGTGGTGGCCCCGGGCTTCATCGAGACGGACATGACGGCGGGCCTGTCGGCCCAGGCCCGGGAGGCGTTGAGCGGGCAGATCGCTTTGGGGCGCCTCGGATCGCCCGAGGACGTGGCCGCCGCCGTGGCCTTCCTCGCATCCGATGCCGCATCGTACATTACGGGCCAGGTGATCGTGGTCGACGGCGGAATGGTGATGTAGCGGTCCAACTTCAGGAGGGGCAGGACTCTCATGGCCGACATGGCGAATCTCGAAGCGCGAGTGAAGGACATCATCGCCGAGGAGTTGGGCGTCGAGCGCGAGAAGCTCACGAACGAGGCGAGCTTCATGGAGGATCTCGGTGCCGACAGCCTCGACACCGTCGAGCTCGTAATGGCCTTCGAGAAGGAGTTCGACCTCGACATCCCGGACGAGGAAGCGGAGAAGCTCCGCACCGTCGGGGACGCGCTCACGTACCTGCATCAGCGGATGGGCGCGAAGTAGTGGCGCGGAGGGTCGTCGTCACCGGCCTCGGGCTGGTGACGCCCGTCGGCAACACCGTCGAAGAAAGCTGGAGCGCGCTGGTCGCCGGGAAGTCCGGGGCCGCGCGCATTCAGCGTTTCGATCCCACCCCGCTGGACGTGACGTTCGCCTGCGAGGTGAAGGGGTTCGACCCCCTGGCCTACCTGGAGAAGAAGGAGGCGAAGCGCTGCGACCTGTTCGCGCAGTACGCGCTCGCCGCCACCGCGCAGGCGGTCCGCGACGCGGACCTCGAAGGCAAGTTCCCGGACCCCGCCCGTACCGGCGTCATCATCGGGAGCGGGATCGGCGGGATCGGCACGTTCGAGGAGCAGTGCAAGATCTTCCTCCAGCAGGGGCCGTCCCGCGTGTCCCCGTTCTTCGTCCCGATGTTCATCCCGGACATGGCGTCGGGGCTGGTGGCGATGCGCTACGGCTTCACGGGCCCCAACTACTGCACGGTGTCGGCCTGCGCCTCTTCGGCGCACGCCATCGGGGAGTCCTACCGGCTGATCCAGGACTGCGACGCCGACGTGATGATCGCGGGCGGGGCGGAGTCCGCGATTACGCCGCTCGCGATCGCCGGCTTCGCCAACATGAAGGCCCTGTCCACCCGCAACGACGACCCGGAGCACGCCTCCCGGCCGTTCGACAAGACGCGGGACGGGTTCGTGATGGGGGAGGGGGCGGGCGTGGTCGTGCTGGAGAGCCTCGAGCACGCCGAGCGGCGCGGGGCGCGGATCCTGGGCGAGGTCGTCGGCTTCGGGATGAGCGCCGACGCCTACCACATGACGAATCCCGCGCCGGAGGGCCGCGGCGCTCAGCTGGCGATGCGGGGGGCCCTGGCCGACGCCAAGATCGAGACCGCCGCCATCGGCTACGTGAACGCGCACGGCACCTCCACGCCTCCGGGCGACGTCGCCGAGACGCAGGCGGTCAAGAAGATCTTCGGCGACCACGCCCGCAGGCTCGTCTTCGGTTCCACCAAGTCCATGACCGGCCACCTGCTCGGCGCGGCGGGCGGGGTGGAGTTTGCGATCTGCACCCTGGTGATCGCGCACGGCGTGATTCCGCCGACCATCAACTACCGCACCCCGGATCCCGAGTGCGACCTGGACTGCGCGCCCAACCGCGCCGTCGAGCGCCGGGTGGACGTCGCGATGTCCAACTCGTTCGGCTTCGGCGGGCACAACGCCTCGCTCATCGTCAAGCGGTTCGACGCCTAGGGCCGCGGCATGACCTCGGCGCTCCGCGACATCACGGACATCCCGTTGCACGACGACGCCCTGCGCCCCGTCGTGGAGAAGCTCGCCGCGGGCGAGCGCCTCGACGTCGAGGACGCGGTGCGCCTCTTCGAGAGCCGCGACTTCCTCGCCGTCGGCGCCCTGGCCGACGCCAGGAACGGGGAGAAGAACGGCGACCGCGTGTTCTTCTCGTCCAACCAGCACATCAACCCGACCAACGTCTGCGTGCTCCGCAACACCTGCGTCTTCTGCTCGTTCGCGCGCACGCCGAAGGAGGAGGGCGCCTACACGCGGACCCTGGAGGAAGTGCTGGCCGAGGCCGCGCAGGCCAAGAGCGCACCGACCCGCGAGTTCCACATCGTCGGCGGCCTGCACCCGAAGCTGCGGCTTTCGTACTACACGGACATGATCCGCGCCCTGCGCGAGGCGTACCCCGGCGTGCACGTCAAGGCGCTGACCGCGGTCGAGATCGCGCACCTCGCCCGGATCGAGAAGTGCTCGTTCCGCGAGGTCCTGATGCAGCTCAAGGAGGCGGGCCTGACCAGCCTCCCGGGCGGCGGCGCCGAAGTCTTCGGGCGCGCCGTGCGCATGACGATCGCCGACCGGAAGCTGGCGGCGGACGACTGGCTCGAGGTGCACCGCCAGGCGCACGCCCTCGGCATTCCCACCAACTGCACGATGCTGTACGGGCACGTCGAGACCCTGCGCGACCGCGCCGAGCACCTGCTGATCCTGCGCGGCCTGCAGGACGAGACCTCGGGCTTCCTGACGTTCATCCCGCTCGCCTACCATCCGGACAACAACGCGCTGGGCGCGGAGTTGGGCTGGCAGGGCCGCTCGACCACGGGCGTGGACGACCTGATGAACATCGCCGTGGCGCGCCTGGTCCTGGACAACGTGCCGCACGTGAAGACGCACTGGCCGATGGTATCGGCCTTCATCTCCCAGGTCGCGCTCCATTTCGGCTGCGACGACGTCGAGGGCACCGTGGTCTACGAGCGCGTCTACCACGAGGCCGGGGCGCGCACGCCGATGGAGCTCACCTTGGGCGGCCTGGTCGAGCTGATCCGCGGCGCGGGGAAGACGCCGGTCGAGCGCGACTCGCTCTACCAGACCGTGCGGACCTTCGACTGATGCGCCTCGGCCGGATCGGCTACGTGAACTGCTACCCGGTCTACGGGGCGATCGACCGCGGCCTGGTGGCGGTTCCGGCGTCCCTGGTGACCGGCACGCCGGCCGAGCTCAACGATCGGCTGGCCGACGGGCGCCTCGACGTGAGCGTGATCTCGGCGGTCGCCTACGCCCGCCACGCGGCGGACTACGACCTGCTGCCCGATCTTGCGATCAGCTCGGACGGCCCGGTGCGGAGCGTCCTCCTGTTCAGCCGGCGGCCCCCCGGGCAGCTGGACGGGGCGCGGGTGCTGGTCTCCACCTCCTCGCGGACCTCGGTGGAGCTGCTCGGCCTCCTGGCGCGGGATCACTGGCACGTGGCGCTGGATGCCGCGCCGGCCCCGACCGAGCCCGGCGACCTCGCAGGGCTCTCCGCCGTGCCGCACGACGGCGTTCTGGTGATCGGCGATGCCGCTCTGCTGCTGACGGCGCAGCGCGCCTACCCCCACGTGACGGACCTGGGCCAGGCCTGGAAGACGTGGACCGGGCTCCCGTTCGTGTTCGCGATCTGGGCGGCGCGGCGGGCGGTGGACCGGCAGGGGGTGCGCGACGTGCACCGCGCCCTCCTGGCGAGCCGCAAGTGGGGGCTGGGCCACCTGGGCGACCTCGCCGAGCGCGCCAGCGAGGCCACGGGCGTCGAGCACGGCACGTGCCGCGAGTATCTGGCGGGGCTCGACTACGGGCTCTCGTACCGCCACCTGGCCGGCCTCACGGACTTCCTCCGCCGGCTCGCGGCGCATGGCGCCGTGCCGGACGGCACCCTCTCGTTCCTGGGAGCCGCATGAGCGCAGCGGGCACGGGGGCACGGAGGCACGGGGGCACCGCGCCACGCGGCGATTGCCCGTGCGTCTGTGCCTCCGTGCCTCCGTGCCTCCGGAGCGCGGCTCGTGTCTGACGCCACCGAGCTCCTCGAGCTGTACGAGCGCGCGCCGCTGGTCGAGCTGGGCGCGCTGGCCGACGCCGAGCGCCGGCGCCGGCACCCCGGCGGGATCGTGACGTACATCGTGGACCGCAACATCAACTACACGAACGTCTGCGTCGCGGACTGCAAGTTCTGCGCGTTCTACCGCCGCCCCAAGCACCCGGAAGGCTACACCCTGTCGTTCGAGGAGATCGGCCGGAAGATCGACGAGGCCAAGGCGATCGGCGCGGTGCAGATCCTGATGCAGGGCGGCCACAACCCCTACATCCCGTTCGAGTGGTACCTCGACCTGCTCCACTACATCAAGCGGGAGCATCCGATCCACGTCCATGCGTTCTCGCCGTCCGAGGTGCAGTTCTTCGCGCGGCGGTACCGCATGACCGTGGACCAGGTGGTCGAAGCGCTCCAGCAGGCGGGGCTCGACTCCATCCCAGGCGGCGGCGGCGAGATCCTGGTAGACCGGGTGCGGAAGATGGTCGCGCCGAAGAAGGCGATGACCGACGAGTGGCTGGAGGTGATGGACTCCGCTCATCGTCACGGGATGAAGACCACCTGCACGATGACCTACGGTCTGGGCGAAACCAGTGCCGAGCGGATCGAGCACCTGCTGCGCCTGCGGGAGCAGCAGGCGAAGACGGGCGGCTTCACCGCGTTCATCTGCTGGCCGCTGCAGCCGGAGAACACCGAGATGGCGGCCACGCCGAAGACCGACGCCGTGACGTACCTGCGGACGCTGGCCATCGCGCGGCTGGCCCTCGACAACTTCGACAACCTCCAGGTGAGCTGGGTGACGATGGGGATGAAGATCGGGCAGGTCTCGCTGCACTTCGGCGCCAACGACTTCGGTTCGCTGATGATGGAGGAGAGCGTGGTCTCGGCCGCGGGGACGACCTTCCGCACGACGGCGGACGAGATCCGGCGCCTCATCGCCGGTGCGGGCTTCACTCCCGTTCGGCGGCGCCAGGACTACAGCCCCATCGAGGAGGCCGCGTGAGCGCGCCGGACGGGAGCCGAACGCCACACGACACTTCCGATGCGCCGTCCGCTCGATCTGGCCCCGCCGCGAGTGCCACCGACGCCGCCAAGCCGATCCTGATCCTGGTCGGCTCCGAGTCGGACCGGCCGCGCATCGAGCCGGCGTTCAAGATCCTGGACGACGCCGGCATCGGGTACGACTTCCTCGTCTCATCCGCGCACCGCGAGCCGGAGAAGACGGCCGCGCTCGCGCGCTCGGCGCGCGCCAAGGGCTACCGCGTCGTGATCTGCGGCGCCGGCCTGGCCGCCGCGCTGCCCGGCGCCATGGCCGCGCAGACCGATCTGCCGGTCATCGGCATTCCGTTCGACGTCGGTGCGCTGCACGGCACCGATGCGCTGTACTCGATGGTGCAGACGCCGAGCGGCGTCCCGGTCGGCACCGTCGGCATCGACAACGCCAAGAACGCCGCCCATCTTGCCATCCGGATCCTGCGATCATGAGCACACGCGTCGGCATCGGCTACGACTCGCACCGCTTCAGCGCCGGCCGCCCCCTGCGTCTGGGCGGAGTCACCATCCCGCACACCCACGGCCTGGCGGGGCACTCGGACGGGGACGTCGCCCTGCACGCGATGGTGGACGCCTTGCTCGGCGCCGTCGCGATCGGCGACATCGGCACCTTCTTCCCGGATGACGATCCGCAGTGGAAGGGCGCCGACTCGACCCGCTTCGTGAAGAAGGTCGTCGAGACGCTCCAGCAGGACCGCTTCACCGTGCAGCAGGTAGACATCACGATCATCGCCGAGCGCCCCAAGCTCGCCGACAAGATCGGGGCGATGCGCGCCGCGACCGCCAAGGCGTTGGGGATCGACATGGGCGCGGTGAGCATCAAGGCGAAGACCAACGAGGGGATGGGGTGGCTCGGCCGCGGCGAAGGGATCGCCGCCATCGCGGTGGCCACGGTCAGCAGCGGCTGACCGACCGGTCGGTTCAACCGCGGCCGCGCCGCCAGCTGCGCCATGATCCCTGACCCCGGTCCCCGGGCCCCCGCCTCATTCAGGCTGGAGCAGTTCGCCGACTACCAGGCCCTGGAGCGGGGCGCCTCCCCCAACACCGTCGCAGCCTACCAGCGCGATCTCGCCCACCTGGTCGAGTTCCTCGCGGATCGCGGCGTCGGGGCCCCCGAGCAGGCAACCACCGCGACGCTGCGCGACTTCGTCTTCCGCCTGAAGGACCTCGGGCTCGCCGCGACCAGCATCCGCCGTCACATCTCCGCCACCCGCACCTATTACCGGTTCCTGGTGGGCGAGGGGCACGTCGTGCGCGACCCGACGGAGCGACTCGCCAGCCCCAAGAAGTGGCGCACCCTCCCGGCGGTGCTCACGGTCGCGGAGGTCGAGCGGCTGCTCGCCGCCCCGCACGCCGACCACCCCTTGGCCTGGCGCGACCGCGCGCTCCTCGAGTTCGCCTACGCCACGGGCGCCCGCGTCTCCGAGCTGTGCGGGATCGAGGTCAAGGACGTCCTGTTCGACGAGGGGCTGGCGCGGCTTTACGGCAAGGGGAGCAAGGAGCGCCTCGTCCCCGTCGGCCGCCGCGCCCTCGGGGCCGTCGCCCTCTACGCCCGGGAGATCCGGCCCAACCTGGAGAAAGGGAAGGGAGCGGGCCGGCTCTTCCTCAACGCGCGCGGCGCGCCCCTCTCCCGCGTCGGGGCCTGGGGCATCATCCGCCGCTGCGCGCGCGCGGCCGCGCTCACCAAGCGCGTCACCCCACACACTCTGCGGCACACCTTCGCGACGCACCTGCTCGAGGGCGGGGCGGACCTCAGGGCGGTGCAGGAGATGCTGGGCCACGCCGACCTCAGCACCACGCAGCTCTACACGAAGGTGGATCGGGAGTACCTGCGCACCGTGATTCGGACCTTCCATCCCAGGGCCTGACGACTCACCACCGTATCGGGTAGATTGGCGCCGTATCCCCTTCACGGGAGACCGCACATGAGGCGTTCCTCCTTCGTTCGCGCCGGGCTGCTGCTCCTCGGCCTGCTCCCGGCCGTCTCGTCCACCGTGTACGCGCAGGCGATTCAGCTCCGCTACGCCCCGCCGGTCGGCCAAGTCACCCACTACCGGATTGCGAGCCGCCAGTGGTCGTCAGTCGACACCTCTGGCGCGCCGCTCTCCCAGTCCGCGCTCTACCAGACACAGACGATCCTGCCGATGGACGGCCCGAACCACGTCATACGGATGACCTTCGATTCGACGGTGATGTCAGGCGCCGCAGCGGGCCGCGACGCGTTCCGCGGCTGGTCCTTCACCATCCATCAGGACCCCAGCGGCACCGTGCTGTCCACCGAGGTGACCCCAGCGCCGGGCATTCCGGGCTTCATGGCCGGCATGATCGGCAAGAGCCTCCAGTCGAGCCGCGGGCCCAACAACCGGAAGTGGCCGGAGGGGTCGATCAGCCCCGGCTACACGTGGTCGGACTCCATGCCGATGTCGTACGGCTCCGGCCGGAACGCGAAGCAGGCGATGTGTCACCTCACGTACAAGTTCGACCGCGTGGATCATCAGGGTGGCGCCCAGATCGCGGTCTTTCCGTTCACGGCCGCCTCTGCCGCGGGCGAGGCATGCAGCGGGGGCGGGGAGATCGCCTTCGACATCGATGGCAGCCGGGTCGCCCACAGCATGACCGACATGACCATCGCCGGCCAGGCCCACGTCAAGCAGACGATGGAAACGCTGCCATAGAAGGACGGATGATCTTCGTCCTCGACAACTACGATTCCTTCACCTTCAACCTCGTCCAGTACCTGGGCGAGCTGGGGGCTGAGCCCGTGGTGCGCCGCAACGACGCGCTCGCTGCCGAGGACGTGCTGGCGCTCGGCCCCGAGGGGATCGTCATCTCCCCGGGGCCGGGCGTGCCCGAGCGGGCCGGGATCTCGGTGGCGCTGGTGCAGGCCGCGGCCCGCGCGCGCGTGCCCCTGCTCGGCGTGTGCCTCGGCCATCAGGCGATCGCCGTTGCGTTCGGCGGCAAGGTGGTTCGCGCGCGCCGGCTCATGCACGGCAAGACCTCCATGGTACGCCACGACGGCAGCGGCGTCCTCGCCGGACTCCCGTCGCCGTTCGAGGCGATGCGCTACCACTCGCTCGTCGTCGAGCCCGCGGACCTGCCCCCAGCGCTCGCCCCGAGCGCGTGGTCCGACGACGACGGAGGCGAACCGGAAGTGATGGCGATGGCCCACCGTACCCTCCCGATCCACGGGGTGCAGTTCCACCCGGAATCCATCGGGACGGGGGTGGGCAGGGCCATCCTCGGCAACTTCCTGGGGCTGTGCAATCACCCTCTGGCGCCGGGGGCCGCAAAGCCTTAGATTTCGGACCCCTTCGCCTCTTCTAAGTAGAACTCCCACAACGCTTTGACTTGTTGTCGACCCCTTGGTACGTTTAGGTGTGATTCTTGCACGCGCGGCGGCCCCTCTGGAGCGGCGACGCCCTGCGGACGCCGCGAAGAACGCTCCCCTGAGGGGGAACGGATTCGGCGGCGCGGTCGCCCGTCGTGGCCGCCGCTAGAGTTTTGGGGGTCATTCCGGCGCGGCTCAAGGCCGAGCGGCTCCCGGACAAGCCGCTGCGGATGCTGGCGGGCAAGCCGCTGATCGAGCGGGTCGCGCGCAACGCGCTGGCCTCGGGCGCGTTCGAGGCGGTCGTGGTGGCCGCGGACGCCGACGAGGTCGTGCGGGTGGCGGCGCGGGCCGGGTGCCGGGGGGTGCTGACGGCGGCGACCCACGAGTCCGGCACCTCACGTGTGGCGGAGGTGGCTGCGCGCGCCGAGTACCGCGGCTTCGACGTGGTGGTCAACGTGCAGGGGGACGAGCCGTTCCTCCCCGCCGAGGCCATCCGGGGGGCGGTGGAGCAAGTCCTGGGCGGCGCCGACATCGGGACCGCGGCCGTGCCGCTGGACGGGACCGGGGCAGTCTCGCCCAACGTCGTGAAGGTGGTGCTGCGCGAGGACGGCCGGGCGATGTACTTCTCGCGCAGCCTGATCCCGTACCCGCGGGACGGCGGCGCCGGCGCGACCTACTGGCAGCACCTAGGGGTGTATGCCTTCCGGCCGGCGGCGCTGCAGCGGTGGATGTCGCTGTCGCCGACGGCGCCGGAGCGCTCCGAGAAGCTGGAGCAGCTCAGGCCGCTGGCCCACGGGATGACGATCGGGGTGGCACGGCTGGCCCAGGCCGCGCAGCCCGGCATAGACACGGAAGAGGACCTGCAGCGCGCGGAGGCGTACCTGCTCGCGAGAGGAGAACACGGGAGTGCCTGATCGCAACGTATCCCAGCATGCGACCAAGTACGTGTTCGTGACCGGCGGCGTCGTGTCCTCCCTCGGGAAAGGCATCGCCGCCGCGTCGCTTGGGCGGCTGCTGACCGAGCGCGGGCTCCGCGTGACGATTCAGAAGTTCGACCCGTACATCAACGTGGATCCCGGAACGATGTCGCCGTTCCAGCACGGCGAGGTGTACGTCACCGACGACGGGGCCGAGACCGACCTCGACCTCGGCCACTACGAGCGGTTCATCGACCGCTCGCTTTCGCAGGCGAACAACGTCACCACGGGGCGGATCTACCAGTCGGTCATCACGAAGGAGCGCCGCGGCGAGTACCTGGGCTCGACGGTGCAGGTGATCCCGCACATCACCGACGAGATCAAGAGTGCGATCCGGCGGCTAGCGCCCGACCACGACGTCGTGATCACCGAGATCGGCGGCACGGTGGGCGACATCGAGTCCCTGCCGTTCCTCGAGGCGATTCGGCAGTTCCGGCAGGAGGTGGGCCGGGACAACTCGCTGTTCATCCATTTGACGCTGGTGCCGTTCATCGCGGCGACCGGCGAGCTCAAGACCAAGCCGACGCAGCACTCGGTGCGCGAGCTGATGGAGATCGGGATCCAGCCCGACATCCTGATCGCGCGGGGCGAGCAGCAGCTCCCCGAGGAGCTGCGGCGCAAGATCGCGCTCTTCTGCAACGTGGACTTCGGGTGCGTGGTCGAGTCGCCCGACGTCGCGACGATCTACGAGGTCCCGCTGCGCTTGCACGAGCAGGGGCTGGACCGCGAGGTCTGCCAGCGCCTGCGCCTCGACACGCCGGAGCCCGACCTGCGGGTGTGGCGGGAGATGGTCGAGAAGATCCTGCGGCCCACCGACCGGGTGAAGATCGCGATTGTGGGCAAGTACACGCAGCTGGTGGACGCCTACAAGTCGGTGCAGGAGGCGCTCATCCACGGCGGGATCGCGAACAACGTCGGCATCACCATGGAATGGGTGTCCTCCGACCGCTTCACCGATCTCGAGACCGCGCAGAAGCTGCTGGCGCCCTACGACGCGCTGCTGATCCCGGGCGGGTTCGGAATCCGTGGCATCGAGGGGATGGTGCAGGCGGTGGAGGCAGCGCGGGTGCGCCGGATGCCGTTCTTCGGGATCTGCCTGGGGATGCAGGTGGCGATCATCGAGTTCGCGCGCAACGTCTGCAGGATCCCCGACGCCAACTCGTCCGAGTTCGAGGCCGAGTGCGGCAACCCGGTGATCTCGCTGCTGCCGTCGCAGCGCAACGTGCAGGACCTCGGCGGCACGATGCGGCTCGGCGCCTACACCTGCAAGCTGCGGGCGGGCTCGCAGATCGCCCACATCTACGGCGTCTCGGAGATCTCCGAGCGGCACCGCCATCGCTACGAGGTGGACAATGGCTACCGCGACCTCTTCGCCGAGCACGGGATGCGGCTCACCGGTCTCTCGCCCGACGGCTCGCTGGTGGAGATGCTCGAGCTGCCCGAGCACCCCTGGTTCATCGGGTGCCAGTTCCACCCGGAGCTGAAGTCGCGCCCCACGCGCCCGCATCCGCTGTTCGCGAGCTTCATCGCGGCCGCCTATGACGCGCGCCGCCGCCGGGGCGAGGCCGCGGCCGCCGCGCCCGAATCGCTCGCGGCGGCGTCGAGGTAGGATGCCCGTCGCGCCGTTCGGACCCGGCCCGTTCCTGCTCGCGGGCCCCTGTGTGGTCGAGGACGACCGGCTCAACCTCCAGGTCGCCGAAGGGCTCGCCGAGCTGGCCCAGCGGCTCAAGATCCCGGTCACCTACAAGGCCTCCTACGACAAGGCCAACCGCGCGCGGCTCGGCGCCGCCCGCGGCCCCGGCATGGACGCGGGGCTCGCCGCACTGGAGCGCGTGCGCGCCGCGACCGGCCTGCCCATCCTCACCGACGTGCACGAGGTGGCCCAGGTGAAGGCCGCGGCGGCCGTGGCGGACGTGCTCCAGGTGCCGGCCTTCCTCTGCCGCCAGACCGATCTCCTCGTCGCGGCCGGCAGCGCCGGGCGGCCGGTCAACGTGAAGAAGGGCCAGTGGATGAGCCCGGAGGGGATGGCCGGCTCGCTCGAGAAGGTGCGGAGCGGCGGCGCGGCCACCGTGGCCGTCACGGAGCGGGGAACCTTCTTCGGCTACGGCGACCTGGTCGTGGACATGCGGAACTTCGCCCGCCTCAAGACGGCGTGCGGCTGCCCGGTGGTGTTCGACGGGACCCACAGCGTGCAGCAGCCGGGGCAGGGGACGGGTGGCGCGAGCGGCGGACTCAGGGAGCACATCCCCGCGCTGCTGTGCGCGGCGGCGGCGGCGGGCGCGGATGGCTTCTTCGTCGAAACGCATCCGGATCCCGACCACGCGCCCTCCGACGGTCCGAACATGATCCGCCTCCAGGACCTCGCCGACATCATCGCCCGTGCGCTGGACGTCTGGCACGCGGCGCGAGGGCGGGCATGATTGAGCCCGGGATCGCGAAGCGGATCCGGATCATCGGCCTCGATGTGGACGGGACGATGACCGACGGAGGGATCTACGTCGGGGTCGCCGGGGGGCAGAGGGTGGAGTTGAAGCGGTTCGACGTCCCGGACGGCCTGGGCGTGCACCTGTTGCGCGCGGCCGGCCTCGTGGTCGTGGTGGTGACGGGCCGCGCGGGAGAGGCGGCGCGCATCCGCGCCGAAGAGCTGGAGGTGGACGAGTTCGCGGCCGACTCCGGGGCGCGGAAGCTCGCGATGTTCGAGGGGATGCTGCAGCGGCGCCAGATGCGGTGGGAGGAGGCGTGCTTCATCGGCGACGACCTCCCCGACCTGCCGCTGCTGCGCCGCGTCGCCCTGCCAGTCGGCGTCGCCAACTCCTGCGCCGAGGTGCGCGAGGTGGTGCGCTTCACGACGGCGCGCGCCGGCGGCCGCGGCGCGCTGCGCGAGTTCGCTGAGACCTTCCTCAAGGCGCGCGGCGTCTGGAACGACGTGGTCCGCGACTACCTCCGGGAGCGGGGCGATGTCCTCGGGCGGTGAGACGAAGGAGCTGGTGGCCCTCGGGCGCCGGGTGCTGGAGCAGGAGGCCGGCGCCGTAGCCGCGCTCGCCGGCCGCCTCGACGGCCGCTTCGCCGAGGCCGTGCGGCTCCTGCTGGCCTGCCGCGGCCGCATCGTCGTCTCCGGAGTCGGAAAGTCCGGCGTCATCGCGCGCAAGATCGCCGCGACGCTCACCTCCACGGGCACTCCCGCGACCTTCCTCCACGCCGTGGACAGCGTCCACGGCGACCTCGGGATCGTGGGGCGCGACGACCTCGCGATCCTCATCTCGAAGAGCGGCGAGACCGACGAGCTGTTCGGGCTCGTCGGCTTCCTGAAGCGGCTCGGCGTCCGGATGGTGGCGATCACGGGGAACGCGGAGTCCACCCTCGCGAAGCACGCCGACGTCGCGCTCGACGCCGCGGTTGAGTCCGAGGCCTGCCCGCTCGACCTGGCGCCCACGACCAGCACGACGGTGGCGCTCGCCCTCGGCGACGCGCTCGCCATTGCCCTGTTCGAAGCCAAGGGGTTCAAGCCCGAGGATTTCGCCCGGCTGCATCCGGGCGGGGCTCTGGGCCGGCGCCTGCTGCTGCGGGTCCGGGACGTGATGGTCACGGACAACCTGCCCGCCCTCGGGCCGGACGCCTCGATGCGCGAGTGCGTGATGCTCCTCGCCGAGCGGCGCGGCACGGTCGCGGTCACCGGCCCACAGGGCGTCGTCATCGGCGTGGTCACCGCCGGCGATCTCACGCGTCTAATGGAGAGGCGGACCGACTTCCTCGAGGTGAAGGTCGCCGACGTGATGACGCGCACGCCGAAGCTCGCGCGACCCGGCGACCTGGCCAGCGGCGCGGTGAACGCCCTGGAGCAGCACGGGATCATGGCGATGCCGGTCGTGGACGACGGCGACCACCTGGTCGGCATCGTGCACCTGCACGACCTGATGCGGGCGGGGGCGGCATGAAGGCGGCGGGCACGGAGGCACGGAGGCACGGGGGCACCGGGCGTCGTCTCTGTGCCGCCGTGCCTCTGTGCCTCTGTGCCTTCCTCGTGCTGTGTGGCTGCAGCGGCGGCGGCAAGAGCGTCAGCGCCACGGGCGCCCAGCCGGACAGCGCCGACCAGGTGATGTTCGGGGTCAGGCAGCGGCTCACGAACAACGGCGTCCAGCAGGCGTACCTGAAGGCCGACTCCGCGCTGATCTACGAGACCCCCGGGCGGGTGGACCTGCGCAAGGTCACGGTGACCTTCTTCTCGCCGGAGGGCCTGCAGCTGTCGGTTCTGACCTCGCAGACGGGCGTGTACTGGATGCGCACCAACCAGATGTCGGCCAGCGGCAACGTCGTGGTGGTGCGCACCTCGGACGGGGCACGCCTGCAGACCGACTTTCTCGAGTACGATCCTGCCAAGAGCGAAGTGACAACCAACCGGCCCTTCGTGGCAGACAAGGCCGCCCAGCACATCGAGGGCGACAAGGGCTTCACGTGCGACCCCGGCTTCACCAACTGCACGGTTGTGGGCGCGCGAGGCACCGCCGGGCGCCTCGTGATGCCGGGACCGTGACGTGCGTCTCGTCGCCGCACTCGCCATCGGCCTCATCGCCACTCCTGCGCTGGCGCAACAGCCTCGGCAGGCACAGCGCGACTCGAGCTACTGCAACGTGCAGATCGACTCGAGCCATGGGGCCAGCCACATGGTGCAGGCGCCCAGGGCCGCGGGCGTCTCTGATATCTTCGCCGGCGGGGGGATGTGGTCGCACTGCATCAACCAGCCCACGACGACTATGTACTCCGACTCCGTGGCCTGGTACCCGGAGCGGGACCTTCTCTACCTCCTGGGGCACGTGCACTTCCGGGACACGGCTTCGGTGCTCGACGCGAACCGCGTGACCTACTATCTGCGGCAGGAGCGGCTCTACGCGGAGGGCAGCGTCTACACGAAGAACCTCCACAGCGGCTCGGACCTGCGCGGGCCCAACCTCGACTACTACCGGGCGGCGCCGCCGCTGCGGGACACGCTGGAGCTGTACGCGACCAGGCGGCCGACCATCCACTTCCACTCCGCGCGCCGCGACACGACCCCTCCCTCCGCTCCCACCGACACGGAGGCGTTCGTGGTCGTGGCGGACCGGACCCACATGCGCGGCAACGACGAGATGTGGGGCGGAGGGCACGTGACGGTGGACCGCTCCGACGTCGCGGCCCGCGCGGATTCCGCCCAGCTGGACCTGGCCCGGAACGTCGGTGCGCTGATCGGCGGGACGCCGGTGGTGGACGGCACGGGGAAGGACGCCTACCACCTCACCGGCAAGAACATCCGGTTCGCCCTCACCGAGCACCACGAGATCAGGCAGGTCGTGTCCTCGGGCGACGCGCTGGCGCGCGGGCCCGACTGGCGGCTCAGGGCCGACACGCTCGACATGGCCCTGGACAGCGGGAAGGTCCAGCGGGCGCAGGCCTGGGGGAAGACCAAGCGACCCGACGCCCTTTCCGGCGTGCACACGATCGTCGCTGATTCGCTCGACATCCACATGCCCGCCCAGATCGTGCGCCTGGTCTGGGCCTACGGGCATGCGCGGACGACCAGCCGGGACACGACCGTGCGGGACACCACCGCGCGGAACACGACTGTGCGCGACACGACGGCGCACGATACGACCGCCAAGGTCGCCGCGCCGCTGTTCCGCGCCGACGAGGACTGGCTCACCGGCGACACCCTGCGTGCCGACTTCGCCGTCGTCGTGGACAGCGGCGGCGCGAAGAAGTCCGAGCTCGATCACCTGACGTCGTTCGGCTCGGCCCGGGCGCTCTATCACGTCGAGAACTCGGATCACCCCGGCGGGCCCAAGGGCGTGAACTACGCCCGAGCTAGGCGGATCGACATCGCGATGAAGCAGTCGAAGGTTGCAACCGTGGACTTCGTCGGGAAGGCGGACGGCGTCTATCTCGAGCCGCTCCCCCCGCCCAAGCCCGACTCGGCCGCGGCCGATTCCCTGCGCCGTGCGGGCGCGGACACGACGCGCGCGGCGGAGCCCGACACGACTCGCCGCGCCGGGCCGGACAGCACGCGACATCCGCCCGCACCGGCAGACACCACGAAGCCCCGCCCGGGCCGCCCGTGAGCGACGACGCGCTGCTGTCCCAGCTCAAGGGCCGCGATCCCTCGATCTGCCTCGCCGTGGCCGCCCTCCTGAAGGCCGGCGACGAGCAGGGCGCGACGCCGTTCGGCGCGGCCGCCGTCGCGTACCGCGAGGACTACCTCGACGCGCTCCGCCGCTCGGAGGGCGAGTCCGGCCGCGCCGACCCGGGCACCCTCTCGGTGGACGACGTGCGGCGCCACCTGGCAACCTCCGTCCTGCCGCGCCTGGCGACCGAGGCCGTCATCAGCGACACGGGCAGGGGCTGGGACCAGAACTCGGTGGTGCAGTTCAAGGCCGAGTCGTGGGCGGCGCTCGGCGCCGATCGCGCCGCCGCGCGGCAGGCCCTCCTCGAGGCCGCGCGGCAGGGGATGATCACCCACAGCACCGGCGAGCACGTGGTGGCCCCGGAGGTCGCGGTGTGGGGGCGCAGCGTCCTGGAGGCCTTCGGCCTCAGGAAGACGTACAGCCGGCGCGCCGTCGTGGACGACGTGAACGTCCGGCTGGCGCAGGGGGAGATCGTCGGCCTCCTCGGGCCGAACGGGGCGGGGAAGACCACCACCTTCTACATGATGGTCGGCCTGATCACGCCGGAGTCCGGCCGCATCGTCCTGGACGGTGCGGACATCAGCACGCTCCCGATGTACCTGCGGGCGCGGCGGGGCATCGGCTATCTGGCGCAGGAGCCGTCGGTGTTCCGCAAGCTCTCGGTCGAGGAGAACCTCCTCGCGATCCTCGAGACGCTGCCGATCAGCCACGAGGAGCGGCACCACCGGCTCGAATCCCTGCTCGACGAGCTGTCCATCCGCCACCTCCGCCGCAACAAGGCCTACTCCCTCTCGGGCGGCGAGCGGCGCCGGCTGGAGATCACCCGGGCGCTCGTGACGCGGCCCAAGTTCATGTTGCTGGACGAGCCGTTCTCGGGCGTGGACCCGATCGCGGTGCACGACATCCAGACCATCGTCGCCGGCCTCAGGCACAAGGGGATCGGCGTGCTCATCACCGACCACAACGTCGAGCAGACGCTCGACATCGTGGACCGCGCGTACATCATGTTCGAGGGCCGGGTGCAGGTCTCCGGGACCGTCCGCGCCCTCGTGTACGACGACCGGGTCGCCGATCTGTACCTCGGCCCCACCCTCACCGCGCGGCTCAGGGCGCGCCTCTCGCCGGCGGCATGAAGACCTCGCTCGGCCAGCACACCGTCCTCCGGCAGGACCTGCGGATCAATCCGCGGCTCTACCAGGCGATGGACCTGCTGTACATGCCGCTGCTCGACCTCCAGCAGCACCTCAAGCAGGAGCTGATGGTGAACCCCTTCCTCGAGCTGCTGGAGCCCGAGGAGGAAGAGGAGACGCCGCAGGTCCAGGAGAAGCGCGAGACGCCGGAGCCGGCGGAGACCTCCGGGACCAACTGGGACGACATCCTGCTCGACGGCTTCGACGACGGCGATTGGCACGGCCAGACGGAGACGCGCGAGTACATCGAGCCGGTGACCGTGCAGGGCCACGACCTCGCCGAGCACCTCCGCGACCAGCTGCAGCTGCTGCAGCTGGACGACCGGCAGCTGCTCCTGGCCGAGGAGTTCATCGGCAACATCGGCGGCGACGGCTACCTCTCGGCCACGCTCGAAGAGATCGTGACGGGCGCGAACGATCTGCAGACCGAGTTCGCTGCCGAGCATCCCAATCTCAAGGCGCCGCACGCCTACATGCTCGAAGAAGCCGAGCGGATGCTGGCGGTCATGCAGGCGCTCGACCCTCCGGGGGTGGCGGCGCGCAACCTGCGCGAGTGCCTGATGCTCCAGCTCAAGGACAAGGGCGGCACGGAGTCGCTCGCCTACCGCCTCCTCAACGAGGCGTACGACGACCTGATCGCCCACCGGTGGAGCGACCTCGCCAAGCGGATGGGGCTCGAGACGGGCGAGGTCCAGGCCGCCGCCGACGAGATCGCGAAGCTCGATCCCAAGCCCGGCCTGCGCTACAGCCCGACCGAAGGCGACTACATCATCCCGGACCTGATCGTCGAGAAGATCGACGGCAAGTACCGCGTCTTCCTGAACGACACCAACCTCCCGCGGCTCCGGCTCTCCCGTGCCTATCAGGAGGTGGCGCGCGACAAGAAGAAGTTCGTGGGCGAGAACCGGGAGTTCATCACCCAGCGGCTCAACAGCGCGCAGTGGATGATCCAGGCGATCGAGCAGCGCCGCCAGACGATGCTCAAGGTGATGAACTTCATCGTGGACCGGCAGCACGACTTCTTCGAGAAGGGGATCGAGCACCTCAAGCCGCTGACGCTGCGCGAGGTGGCGGAAGTCATCAACATGCACGAGAGCACGGTGAGCCGGGTGACCAACGAGAAGTACGTGCAGACCCCGCGCGGGGTCCTGCCGTTGAAGTTTTTCTTCTCCAGCGCCCTCTCGACCACCACGGGCGAGGACGCCAGCGCCCGGGCCATCAAGGCGCAGATCCAGAAGCTCGTCGCCGAGGAAGACACCCAGGAGCCGCTGACGGACCAGCAGATCGTCCAGAAGCTGCGCGAGAAGGGCGTGCGCATCGCGCGGCGCACGGTCGCCAAGTACCGCGACCAGCTGGGCATCCTGTCGGCCCGGATGCGGAAGCGCGTATGAGCCTTGCCAGCGGCAGGGGGCCGGTGGACGTCAGCGTGCTCGTCCCGGCGAAGGACGAGGCGGAGAACCTCCCCGAGTTCGTCGCGCAGGCGGCCGCGGCGCTGCTACCGGCGCCGTTCAGCGCCGAGGTCGTCGTCGTGGACGACGGCAGCACCGACACCACGCCCGAGGTCCTGAAGGATCTCGCCGCGCGGCATCCGTTCCTCCGCTGGGAGCGCCACCGCACCCAGCAGGGGATCGCCGACGCGCTCAAGACCGCGGGGGACGCCGCCCGGGGGGATATCCTGGTCTTCTATCCGGCCGACCTGCAGTACCTGCCGGCCGAGATCCCGTCGCTCGTCGCGCCGATCCTGGCGGGCGAGGCGGACCTGGTCACGGGCATCAAGCAAGGCCACTACGAGAAGGCGTTCGTCTCCGGCATCTACAACGGGCTCTGCCGCCTGCTGTTCGGGATCCGGGTGACCGACCTCAACTCGGTGAAGGCCTACCGGCGCGCGGTGATGAACGCCGTGCCGGCGCGGCCCGACTGGCACCGGTTCTTCGCCGTCGTTGCCGCAGCCCAGGGGTTCGTGCTGGCGGAGCGGCCGGTCAAGCTCATGCCGCGCAGGGCGGGGCGGAGCAAGTTCGGGATCGCCCGCATCCCGGTCGGCGTGATGGATCTCCTGTCCGTCTGGTTCCAGCTCAAGTTCGGCCGCAAACCGATGCTGTTCTTCGGCGTCTCCGGCACGATCCTCTTCCTGCTCGGCTTCCTGGCCGGCATCGCCGCCCTGATCGTCCGGTTCGGCTACGGCGTCGGGTTCCGGCCGCTCCTCAACCTCATCGAGACGCTCGTCATCTCCGGGATCGCGCTCTTCGGGTTCGGCTTCATCGGAGAGCTGCTGGCCGGCCAGCGCGAGGAGCTGCACGGGCTGCATCGCGCCATTCAGGACCTGACCGCGGAGCTGTCCCGCCGCCGGTCGCCCGAGCCCTAGGCGCGATGCGCGTGGTGATGGTCGCGCACTCGTTCCCGCGCTCCGAGGGGGACGTGGCGGGCGCTTTTCTCGGACGGCTGGCCCAGGCGCTGGCCGAGCGCGGCCACGCGGTGACGGCGATCGCGCCGGCCGACCGCGGGGAGCGCGGCGCACCGACGCTGGGCCGGGTCGCCGTGCGCCGCGTCCGGTACGCCGCCCCCTCGCGAGAGACGCTCGCCTATCAGGGCACGATGCACCGGGTCGCGGCCACCAACCCGCTCGCCGCCCTGACCTTCGTCGGCCTGGTCCGCGCGCTCGCCCGCGCCATCGGGGAAGAGTGCCGCGCCGCGCCGGTGGACGTCATCCACGCGCACTGGTGGGTGCCGGGCGGCGTCGCCGCCGCGCTCGCCTCCCGGCGCGGCCGGCCGTTCATCGTCACGCTGCACGGCACCGACGTGGCGCTGAGCCGCAAGGTCCCCGCAGGCCGGTGGCTGATGGCCGCCGTCCTCCGCCGCGCCGCGGCCGTCACTGCCGTCTCCTCCGCGCTCGCGGAGACGGCGGCGCTCGCGCTGGGGCGCGAGCCGCGCGAGATCCCGTTGACCCCGATGCCGCTCGCCCCCGTCGCGGCGCAGCCGGCCGCGCCAGGAGGGCGCCACGGCGCCGTCTTCGTGGGGCGCCTCACGCGGCAGAAGCGGGTCGCGGACCTCCTCGAGGCGCTGGCGCTCCTCGGCCGGAGCGGCCAGCCGCTGGAGCTGACGGTCGTCGGGGACGGCCCGGAGCGCTCCGCGCTCGAGCGGCGCGCGGCCGCGGACGACCTCGCCGGCACGGTGACGTTCGCCGGGGCCGTTCCGCCGGAGGAGGTCGCCTCTCACCTGGCCTCGAAGCGCCTCCTGGTCCTGCCGTCCGTGGACGAGGGGCTCGGCCTGGTCGTCGCGGAAGCGCTGGTGGCCGGTGTCCCCGTCGTGGCGACACGCTCGGGAGGGATTCCGGACCTGATGACCGACCGCGAGGCCGGAGAGTTGGTGCCGCCGGGGGATCCGGCGGCCCTGGCCGTGGCGATGTCCCGGGTCGCGGGGGACGAGCGCTACCTGGCGGGAGCCAGCCGCGCCGGCCGGGCCCTGCTCGAGCGGCTGTCGCCGGAGGCTGTTGCGGAGAACGTCGAAGCGATTTACAGGACGGTGCTGTCGCGGCGGAGCCGCGCCTAGTGCGCCGCCTCTGGCTGGCCCTCCAATGGGTCTTGGGCTTGGTGGTCTTGTACTTCGTCGTCGCCTCCATCGCGGCGAACTGGGGCGAGATCAGGAGCTCCCAGGCCAGGATTCGCCTCGACCTCGGGGCGCTGGCCGCCGCGACCGCGATGGTGCTGGCCAGCTACGCGGTGCTGATCAGCGCGTGGCGCGCGGTGCTTGCCGGGTGGGAGGGACCCACCAAGCTCCGCTACGCGCAGGCGGCGCGCGTCTGGTGCGTCTCGAACCTCGCGCGCTACGTCCCGGGCAAGGTCTGGCAGATCGGCGGGATGGCGGCGCTGGCCCAGCGCGCCGGCGTGTCGCCGTGGGCCGCGGCCGGATCGGCGATCATCGTCCAGCTGGTGAGCGTCGCGACGGGAGCGCTGATCACCGGCCTCGCCGCGCCGCAGTGGAAGGCGCACCCCTGGGCGGTCGCCGGCTGTGGAATCGTGGCCGCCGCGACCGCCGCGCTGCTCGCGTGGCGGCGGGGCACGAGCGTCCTGACCCGGTGGATGAGCGCGATGTTCGGCAGGCCGCTCGAGCTGGCGCCGGTCGGGAAGGGCGCCCTCCTGCTCTCGGCGGCGGTCACGGCGCTCGCCTGGCTGGCGCAGGGCCTGGCCCTCTACCTCTGCGCCGCCGGGCTCGTCGGCCCCACCCGGCTGGGTCTTTGGTCCGCCGTGGGTATCTTCACCGGCGGCTCGCTCGCGGGGCTGCTGGCGGTCTTCACCCCCGGAGGGCTCGGTGTGCGTGAAGGCGTGATCGGCATCTGGCTGTTACCGCTGATGGGGCCGAGGCGCGCCATCATTGTCGTGGTCGGCTCGCGACTGCTGCTGACCGTGACGGAACTCCTGGCCGCGGCGATCACTTTCCCGATGAGGTCCCAGCGTGACGAAGCAAGAGCCTGAGACCACCGAAGCCGGCTTCACGCCGCGCCATCCCACCCTCCTGGCGCTGGGAGTGCTGTGCGTCGGCGTGATTCTGCTCTGCTACCCGATGCTCGGCGGGAGCTTCCTCGGCGGGCAGAGCAGCGACCAGACCTGGACCGGCATCCCGTTCCGCTTCTTCTGGGCCTCCGAGTTCCATCGGACCGGCCACATCCCCCTGTGGAACCCGTACATGTTCGGGGGGTTGCCGTTCGTCGGCGCCATGCACGGCGACATCTTCTATCCGACTTCGTTCCTGCGCCTGCTGCTCGCGCCCGACACGGTACTCAACATCGTCTTCGCCCTGCACCTCGTCCTGGCGGGCCTCTTCACCTACGTCTTCCTGCGGACGGTCGGCGCCACCTGGACGGCGTCCGTCACCGGCGGCCTCGCCTACCAGCTCTCGGGCATCGTCGCATCGCTGGTGAGCCCCGGGCACGACGGGAAGATGGCCGTCTCGGCGCTTCTGCCGTTGCTCCTGATCGGATTGCTGCTCGGCATCCGGAAGCGCCGCCTCGAGGGGTTCGGGCTCGTCGCCCTGGTCGTCGGGCTCGACCTGCTGAGCCCGCAGCTCCAGATGACGCAGTACTCGCTCATCGTCGCCGGTCTCTTCACGCTCTGGCTCTGCTTCGGCGACGACGAGCGGCCCGAGCCCCGGTGGCGCTGGATCTCGCTCGGCCTCGCCGCGGTGGCGGTGGCCGTCGGTTTCGGCGTGGCGATGGTCCAGCTCCTGCCGTTCATCAGGTACACGCCGTACGCGGCGCGGACGGTCGGCCAGCAGGGATGGGCCTACGCGACCAGCTACGCGATGCCGCCCGAGAACATCCTCGACTGGCTGGTCCCGACGTTCAGCGGCATCCTCGACAAGTACTGGGGGAGCAACTTCTTCAAGCTGCACTCCGAGTACGTCGGTGCGGCGACGCTCGCGCTGGCGTCGCTCGGCGTGGCGAACGCGGCCCGCCGGCGGCTGGTCTGGTTCCTGGGTGGCGCGGCTGCGCTATTCGTCCTCGTCGCGCTCGGCGGGCACACGCCGTTCTACCGCCTCTGGTACGCGCTCGTGCCCGGGGTCAAGGTGACCCGCGCCCCGGGGATGGCGTTCTTCATCCCGACCTTCGTCTTCGCATGCTTCGCCGCGTTCGGTGTGGAGCGCCTGGAGCGGGGCGAGGGCGCGAAGACGCTGCGGGGCATGGTATTCGCCGCCGGCGCCCTCCTGGTCCTCGGCGCTAGCGGCGCACTGGGCGGGCTGGCGCGCAGCCTGGCGACCGACCAGATGGCCCAGCAGGTCGCCAGCAACGCGGGCGCCATCGCCCTCGGCGCGATCGGCTCGGCCGTGGTCCTCGCCGCCGTGGCCTCGCTCGGTCTGGCCGCCGGTCAGGGGAAGGTCAACGCGCGTGCGCTGGCGGCGCTGCTCGTGGTCCTGGTCGGCGGCGATCTGTTCGTCAATGCCCGCCGCTTCTTTTTCTGGTCGCCTCCGATGGCGCAGGCCTACGCGGACGACGACATCACGCGCCGACTCGAGGCGATGCCGGCGCCGTACCGCACGCTCGATTTCCCCGCCGAGGCCGGCGGCGGCGTCTATCCGACGGCGTACCTGATGGAGAAGCGGATCCCGAACGCCTTCGGCCACCACGGCAACGAGCTCAACGCCTACGACCAGCTCTGGGGCGGGAAGGGTGTCTGGGCAAACGCCGGCAACCTGCGGCTCTTCAACCTGCTCGCGGTGCGGTACCTCGTCGCCCCGGTGTCGGCCCAGGTGCCGGGCTACCACTTCGTCACGCGGGTCGCCCACACGCCGAGCGGCCGCGACGGCTTCTTTTACGAGGCGGATACGGCTCCGCCGTATGCCCGCGTCGTGCCGGCGGCGGCCAAGGTGCCCGCGGACCGGATCGTGCCCACGCTCCTCGACCCTCGGCTCGACCTCGACAGGTTGGTCCTGTTGGCGCCGGACGCGCCGGTGACCACGCCCAGGCTCGACTCGCTGCCTCCGGCGATGGCCTCCCGCGCGGCGGTGGCGGCGTGGGAGCCCGGCGCGATGACCGTGCGCCTCGACCCCGCGCCCGAGCACGACGCGTGGCTCGTGGTGAGCGAGAACTGGTACCCGGATTGGCACGCCACCGTGGACGGACGGGCGGCCGTGGTCGTGCGCGGCCAGCAGACGCTCCTCACGGTGCCGGTGCCCCGCGGCGCCCACGAGGTGCGGCTCTGGTTCGCCAGCAAGAGCTATGTCACGGGGAAGGGGATCTCTTTCGCCTCGCTCGGCATCGTGGCGCTCTGGCTCCTGCTCCCGCTGGCCCTGCGGAGGCGGCGTGGCTGAGCGCGCCCTCGTAATCATTCCCACCTACAACGAGCGGGAGAACCTGCCCAACATCGTGCCGCTGGTCCTCGAGCAGGATCCGCGGCTCGAGGTTCTGGTCATCGACGACAACTCGCCGGACGGCACGGGCGACCTGGCCGACGCGCTGGCCGGCGCCGCGCCGCGCGTGCACGTCGTCCACCGGCCGGCCAAACAGGGGCTGGGTACCGCGTACCGCGCCGGCTTCCGGTGGGCCATCGAGCACGGCTACGACTACGTCTTCGAGATGGACGCGGATTTCTCCCACGACCCGCGGCACCTGCCCAAGTTCCTGAAGGAGATCCAGGACGCCGATCTGGTGATCGGCTCGCGCTACCTCAACCGCCGTGTCACGGTCATCAACTGGCCGATGTCGCGGCTGATGCTCTCGTACTTCGCCAACGTGTACGCGCGCTGGGTCACGGGACTCAAGCTCTGGGACTCGACCGGCGGCTACAAGTGCTACCGGCGCGGCGTGCTCGAAGGAATCAACCTGGAACAGGTGCGCTCGAACGGGTACTCGTTCCAGATCGAGACGTCGTTCCGCGCCTGGAAGCGGGGGTTCCGCCTCAAGGAGATCACCATCACCTTCAGCGACCGGAACGTCGGCCGGAGCAAGATGTCCGGGGCGATCGTGCAGGAGGCGATCTGGATGGTCTGGCGGCTGCGCCTCTGGGCGCTGCTGGGACGCATATGAAGCAGGGCACCGTCTTCTACAAGATGACGGGGTCGGGCAACGACTTCGTCATGTTCGACGGGCGGCACCTGAGGGCCGAGGAGCTGACGTCGGAAGCCATCGTGGCAATCTGCGATCGGCGGCTCGGCATCGGGGCCGACGGCGTCGCGGTCCTGGGGCCGGCCGACCAGGACGGCGTTCACTTTGCCTTTCGGTTCTGGAACCGCGACGGGTCGCCGGGCCCGATGTGCGGCAACGGGGCCCTCTGCGCCACGACGCTGGCCGGGGTGCTCGAGCTCACCCGCATGGGCGACGAAGTCCGGTTCTCAACGGAAGCCGGGATCCATCGGGGCAGGGTGGTGAACGGGGAGTCTGAGATCTGGCTCCCCGACTGCGCCCCGCCTAAGGCGGTCCCCGCGGTCAGGACGGCGGCCGGGGAGGAGGGGCCGATGCTCGCTCGGCCGTCCGTCCCGCACCTCGTCCTGCGTGTAAAGGACGTGGACCGGGTCCCTCTGGAGGAGCGCGGGCCTTCTCTCCGCCGGGATCCCGCCCTCGGTGAAGGAGGGGCCAACGTCAATTGGGTCGCTCCCAAGGGCGACGGCACCTGGGCCTACCGAACCTTCGAACGGGGTGTCGAGGGAGAGACACTGGCCTGCGGAACGGGCGCCGTCGCCTGCGCCTTGGTCCTCGCAGGTGAGAAACTGGTTCAACCTCCCGTGAAGCTCTGGACGAGGTCCGGCCTGCCACTCGTCGTGTCCTGGGACCAGACACCGTCCGGCGCGAAATCCCTTCGCCTTCGCGGCGAGGGGAGAGTTGTTTACCGCGGGATTCTGGGTCAGCTGCTAAACCAAGCTCTTCCAAGGGGCTAGGGAACCGACTTCGGAACCCACTTCCGATATCCACACTTGCCCACAATTCAACTTAACATAACATATCTTATACGAAGTGATGCGCCGGCGCCACTCGGCCGCGACAGTGGCGCGTCGCTGGCAGCCTCAGGGCTTCAGTCTGGTGGGCTTGTCGGCGCCTTGGAGCGTCCCGGAGGGCCTACGGCTGTGGAAAGTCGGGTCTGGCACCCGTCGTCCAGTGGATGCACGGCGGCTAGCGCGCCGATCGGTCAGCCCAGCGAGAACGACCCTCAGGGGCTCGATGCGAGAGCCGGAAAGTAGGCGGTGTTCGTGGAGCCGTTCCCCACCTGGCCGAACTGGCCGTAACCCCAGCAGTAGACCGCGCCGGTGGCGGTCAGGCCGCAGGTGTGATACCCGCCGGCGCTGACGGACGCGAAGCGGATCCCGCCGGAGACGGTGGTGGGCACGGAGTCGTTGGCGGCCGACCCGTTGCCGAGCTGGCCGGCGTCGTTGTACCCCCAGCAGTAGGTCGTCCCCCCGGTCGTCACGCCGCAGGTGTGGAGGAGTCCGGCGCTCACCTGGGCAAAGGTGAATCCCCCGGGCAACGGCTCCGGATGGGTACTGGGGGACGTCGTCCCGGTACCGAGCTCGCCGTAGCCGTTCGCGCCCCAGCAGTAGACGAGGGCGCCGCTCGTGAGGCCGCAGGTGTGATACCCGCCGGCACTGATCGACACGAAGGTCAGAGCGCCCGACACCGGCACCGGCACCGTCCTGGTGGCGTTCGACGCATCGCCAAGCTGGCCGTAGGTATTGTCTCCCCAGCAGTAGGCCGCCCCCGCAGCCGTCAAGCCGCACGTGTGGTATCCTCCGGCGCTCACGGCCGTGAACGTGAGCCCACCGGAGACCGCCGCCGGCATCGCGTGAGGAGCGGTGTCGGAGGTGCCGACCCCCAGCGCGCCGGCCACGTTGTATCCCCAGCAGCGCGCTGCCCCGCCCGACACCAGGCCGCACGTGTGGTACAGCCCCGCGCTCACGGCGCTGAAGGCGAGAGCGCCCGACACCGCGCTCGGCGCGGAGTCGTTGGCCGTCGAACCGTTGCCAAGCTGGCCGTGGACACCATCCCCCCAGCAGTACGCCGCGCCGCCGGCCGTCACACCGCAGGTGTGATAGCCGCCGGCGCTCATCACTGCGAAGGTGAGCCCTCCGGAAACAGAGGCGGGAGTGGCGTGAGCCGCGCTGTCCGTGCCGCCGAGGCCGAGCTGGCCATACACATTCCAGCCCCAGCAGTGCCCCGCCCCGCTCGTCGTGAGGCTGCAGCTGTGCTGGGTTCCCGCCGTGACCGACTGAGCGGCGTAGCGACCAGGCGCCGTGGACTCCTTGCAGCTCCACGCGCTCAGGGCCGCCGCGAGCAGCAGAACGCCAGTACGCGAGCGCGTCGGGATCGGGCGCACCTCTCGAGGCGGCGTCTAGCCCTGGCTACCCGTGCCGGGCTTGGGCTTGGTCGCCGGCACGGTGCCTCCGACCTCGCCCATCCTCACGCGCGCCTCGGCGGCCTGCGACAGCTGGCCGTACTTCTCGAGCAGCTCGCCGTAGGCGGCGCGGGCGCCCGCCGTGTCGCCGGCGATCGTCAGCACGCGCCCCGCATCGAGCAGACCCTGCGCCCTGAAGAAGTCGTGCGGCGCAACCTCCGCCACCTTCCGGTATGCGGCCGCGGCGTCCTTGAACTTCCGCTCGCTCTCCAAGCCGCCCCCCAGGAGCGACCAGCCGGAGGCGAGGATGTCCTTGGGGTGGTTCTGCGCCACGAACTTCCGGAGATCCTGCACCGCGACCTCGGTCCGTCCCATGAGGAGCCGCACGTCGTCGAGCAGCACCGCGGCGTCGTCCGCGGAGCGGGTCCCGCCGTAGCGGTCCACCAGCCTGCTGAGGTCGTTGGCTGCGAGCGGCAGGTTCCCCGCTGCCGCCTCCGCACGCGCCTGCGAGAGCGCCTGGGCGGCGAAGGCCTGCTTCCGCTCCTCCGAGGTGACGTATAGCCAGACGGCGACGCCGATGACGGCCACTGCGGCCGCGCCGTAGGCCACCTCGCGCGCGTGGGTCTTGACGTACTCACCCCAGTCGCGCTGCGCGGCGGGAGTCGTGCCAGCTGGAAGCGGCGCACCCATGGACGTCTCGGTCCCTCTGAACTGCCCAATGAAAGGTGATGCCCCTGGGGTGACTCGAACACCCGGCCAACGGTTTAGGAAACCGCTGCTCTATCCATGCTGAGCTACAGGGGCCTATGGATAGCCATTCAATGTCACCAGCCGGCGCATGAATGAAAAGGCGTGAGAGGTGAGACGGAGAAGACGTGAGACGGCCAAGCCCTCTCACGTCCTTGCCTTCTCGCCTCTCACTTCCACCTCGCCTCTCACTTCCACCCCGTACCCTCTCTCCACACAGCGCTTCGGCGCGCCTGTGCACCGAACGTGTTAGTGCTTGATAGTAAACGACTTACCGTCAACAAGCTCCTGTTGAACTTCATCCCGTTCCACCTCGACGACGTACGCTCCCGGCGGCCCTTTGGCGAGGATTGCGTCGAACGCGTCGATCGTGGCGGCCGAGGCGAGGGCGACCACCTCCACCGCCCCATCTTCCGTGTTCCGGACCCAGCCCCGCAGGCCGAGCGCCTGGGCCCGGTTCAGCACGAACCAGCGGAACCCGACGCCCTGGACCCGCCCCTTCAGCACCCAGTGACGGCCGACCAGCTGCGGCCCCCCGCCCACCGGGGACCCCGTCACCCCTGCCCTCCCGTCTCCGCCCGGACCCGCCGGCGGTGCCGGATGACGTAGGCCGCGATCAGGACGGCGACGGCCGGGATCAGGATGACGACGGCCCGATGGGAATAGAGGGCGACCTTCTCGTGCGTCAGGCTCTGGCCTTCTTTCCCGATGACCCAGCCGATGCCCATCAGGATGCCACCCCAGATGCCGGCGCCGGCGCCGGTGTAGAGGAAGAAGCGGCCGACCGGCATCCGCGCGATCCCGGCGGGGATCGAGACGAGGTGGCGCAGGACTGGAAAGAGGCGCGCGACGAAGACGGCGATCGGCCCGTGCTTCTGGAAGAAGCGCTCCGAGCGCTCGAGCGACCGCTCGCTCACCAGCACCCAGCGTCCGTACCGCACGAACACCCAGCGGCCCGCCCGCGAAGCGATCCAGTAGTTCACGTACGAGCCGAGCAGGCCGCCGAAGATGCAGGCACCCATCGCGAGCGCCGCGTTCATCCGGCCCATCGCGACGAGATAGCCGGCCGGCGGCATCACCAGCTCGGAGGGAAGCGGGACGACCGACGACTCGATCGCCATCAGCACGACGATCCCGGTGTAGCCCAGCCGGCCGATCGTGTCCACGAGCCAGGTCAGGAAGTGCTCAAGCATCGAAGCCGAACGTCCCGAGCAGGGGAACGAAGCGCGCATCGGCCAGCGGCTCCCGCCGCGCGCCGCCGTCCGTCGCGGTGACCAGCGTCAGCACCTGGTTGCCCTTCTCGCCCAGCGGGAGGAGGATGCGCCCGCCCGGCGCGAGCTGATCCAGGAGCGGCTGCGGGACGTCCGGCGAAGCTGCCGCGACGACGACGGCGTCGTACGGAGCGTAGTCCCGCCATCCCAGCGTGCCGTCTCCCAGGAGCAGCGAGACGTTCTGGACGCCCGCCGCCCGGAGGGCGGCCAGCGCCGCCTCCCGCAGCCGGGCCACGCGCTCGATCGAGAAGACCTGGGCCGCGAGCCGGGCCAGCAGAGCGGTCTGGTATCCCGAGCCGGTGCCGACCTCGAGCACGCGCTCGGCGCCGCGGAGCCGCAGCGCCGTGAGGCACCGCGCCTGCATCGAGGGCTGGCTCATCGTCTGGCCGTTGCCGATCGGGAGCGCCGTGTCCTCGTAGGCCCGCGGCTCGAGGGCGCGCGGGACGAACAGGTGCCGTGGCACGGCGCCGACCGCGTCCAGCACCGCGGCGTCCGTGATGCCCCGCGCCCGCACCGCCGCGACCAGCCGGGCACGGTGCGCCGCGTAGGGGTCGGCTACGCGCCCAGCCGCCACGAACGCACCGAATCCAGCAGCTCGTAGCCCGTCAGGTCCGCGTGGAGCGGGGTGACCGAGATGTAACCGTCCTCGACCGCCTTGAAATCCACCTCGTCCCCGCCCGACCAGTCCAGCCGGCCGCCGCCGATCCAGAAGATCTCGCGGCCCCACGGGTCCTTCATCCGGGAGAGCGACCCGTCGTAGATGCGCTTGCCGAGCGTGGTGACGCGGACGCCGCGCACCTTCCCACCCGGAATCGGCGGCAGGTTGATGTTGAGCAGCGTCTGCCGCGGCAGGTGCTCGACGCCGAGGACCCGACGCAGCAACTGCTGGACCCCGTCGCGATGCGACGGGATCAGGTCGAACTCCGCGCCGGCGAACGACACGGCGATGCCGGGCACGCCGAGGATCTGCGCCTCCATGGCCGCGGCCACCGTGCCCGAGTAGAGCACGTCCTCGCCCATGTTGGGCCCGTGGTTGATCCCGGCGACGACGACGTCGGGCGGCGGCGTGAGCAGCGCGCCCAGCGCCAGCACCACACAGTCGGTAGGCGTCCCGTCCACCTGCCAGCGACGCTCGCCGCGCGGGATCGCCCGGAGCGGTCGGTGCAGAGTCAGCGAGTGGCTCGTCGCGCTCTGCTCGCGGTCGGGCGCGACGCAGAACACCTCCCCGAGCCCCGCGCACAGCTCGGTCAGCAGCTCGAGCCCGCGCGAGTGGAGGCCGTCGTCGTTCGTGCAGAGGATTCTCATCGCGCCGTACCCGGTCCGAGGAGGACCCCACGCCAGTGGCGGACGAAGACCGCAGCCACGGCGAGCGTGTCGGCGCCGTAGCGGAAGTGGCTCGGCGCGCCGTCGTAGACGGTGGGGACCGTCACGGCGACGATCCGGTACCCCGCCCGCGCGGCGAGCAGCAGGAACTCCGTCTCGTACTCGTAGCGGTGGCCGCGGGGCCGGACGACCGCGGCGACGCCGCGCCGCATCGCCCGGAAGCCGGACTGAGAGTCCGGGACCCGGAAGCCGACGGCGCGCGAGATCAGCGCGCTCGAGAGCCAGTTGCTCATCTTCCTCGAGCCCGGCATCCCTTCGCCGCGCGCGCGGGCCCCCACGACCAGATCGGCACGGCCGGCCTGGAGCGGCTCGACCAGCAGCGGGATCGCCTCCGGCGGGTGTTGGCCGTCCGCGTCCATTGTCACGATCACGTCCGCCCCGCCGGCCACGGCCGCGGCGAGCCCCGTGGCGAGCGAGCGGCCCTTGCCCCGGTTCGCGGGATGCCGCAGCACGATGGCGCCGGCGCACGCCGCCAGGGCGGCCGTGTCGTCGTCCGAGCCGTCGTCCACCACCACGGTCGTCGAGCCCGGCGCCGCCTGCTTCACGCGCTCGAGCACGCCGGGAAGCACTGCGGCCGCGCGGAAGGCGGGGATCACGACGGCGAGCGCCGGCGGCGTCCCGTCGCCGTCACTCACGGCTCTGCCCGTTCTCGCCGTTCAGGATCTGCAGCACGCGCTCCAGCTCGGCCCGGAGGTCGCGCACCGTCTCGAGCGCCAGGGCCCGGCGCGCCGCCGGCTTCAGCTCGCCGGTCCGCCGGTAGTGCTCGATCCGCTGCCGCGCCCCCTCGATCGTGTACTTCTCCGAGTAAAGCAGATGCTTCACCAGCATGATCAGCTCGATCTCGCGCCGCTGGTAGACGCGGTTCCCGGACCGGTTCTTGGCCGGATTCAGGAAGCGGAACTGGCTCTCCCAGTAGCGCAGGACGTGCGGCTTGAGGTCCGTCAGGCTGCAGACCTCGCCGATCGAGAAGAACTCCTGGACCGGTTCCGTCACGGTCAGCTCCAGGTCTCGCTCTTCAACGAGCGCTCCATGAGGTCGCCGATCGCCTGGCGCGGCGACTTGTGCTCGAACAGCACGCTCGCCACCTCCCGCGCGATCGGCAGCTCGACCCCCACCGTCGCCGCCAGCTCCACCGCTGCCCGCGCCGTTCCGACGCCCTCGGCCACCGACAGCCGGCGGGCCAGCACCTCCTCCAACTCCTTCCCCTTCCCGACCTCGATCCCGAGACTGCGGTTGCGCGACAGCGGACCCGTGGCCGTCATCAGCAGATCGCCCATCCCCGCCAGCCCGGCGAAGGTCGCCGGCTTGGCTCCGAGCGCGGCGCCGAGGCGGGCGATCTCCGCCAGCCCCCGCGTGATGAGCGCGGCTCGCGTGTTGTTGCCCATCCCCAGCCCGTCGAGGATCCCCGCCGCGATCGCCACCACGTTCTTGAGCGCGCCCGCCAGCTCGACCCCGACGACGTCGTCGTTGGTGTAGAGGCGGAAATACGGTGCAGCGATAGCCCGCTGGGCTCTCCCTGCCGTCTCCGGCGTCCCGGACGCCGCCACCGCAGCGGTCGGCTGGCGCTCGTAGACCTCGCGCGAGAAGGTCGGCCCGGAGAGCGCGGCGATCGCCGCCCCGGGAAGCACCTCGGATAGCACTTCCGTCATCCGCTTGTGCGTGTCCGGCTCCAGCCCCTTCGACGCGCTGACAACGACCGCGCCCGGCACGAGGTGGGGCGCCGCTCCCGCCATCACGCGGCGCACCGCGTGCGACGGCACGGCGGAGACCACGAGCAACGCACCCTCGAGCGCGACGCGGAGGTCGGTGGTGGCCCGCAGCTCGGGCAAAAGGGGCGCGTCGGGAAGGAACAGGTCGTTGCGATGGCGGCGGTTGATCTCCTCGGCCACCTCGGGCTCGTAGGCCCACAGCGTCACCGTCTCGCCGCGGCCGCACAGCAGGTTGGCCAGCGTCGTGCCCCAGCTCCCGGCGCCGATGACCGCCGCGCGCGTCACGTCGCCGCCTTCCCCCGACGGCCGAACCTCGCCTCGGTCCCGGCCCTCAGCCGCCGCAGGTTCGAGCGGTGGTTGAAGATCACGAACGCCGCGACCGCCGCGGCGGCCCACAGCGTCTCGGGGCGTCCCGGATACAGCACGGCCACGAGCACCGGGAAGGCGACGGCGGCACTCACCGAGCCGACGGACACGTAGCCCGTCCCAGCCACCAGTCCGACCCACACGATCGCGTCGGCGGCAAACGCCCCCGGGACGCAGGCGAGGAAGACGCCGGCCGCCGTCGCGACCCCTTTGCCGCCCTTGAATCGCACGAACGGCGAGAAGACATGGCCCAGCACCGCCGCGCACCCGACCGCCAGCGCCCACCACGCCGGTCCGCGCCCGACGGCGATCCAGAGAAGCACCGGGCCCGCGCCCTTTGCGACATCGAACAGCGCCACCGGAACCGCCCCGCCCCAGCCGAGCAGGCGGTAGAGGTTCGTGGCGCCGAGGTTCCGGCTGCCGAACTCCCGCAGGTCCACGCCGCGGACGGCACGCGCCACCAGATACGAGGTCGGGATCGCGCCGAGCAGGTAGGCGCACGGCAGCCAGACGATTGCCGCAAGGCCCAGGGGAGTCATCACGACGTGACTCCTCCGCGGCGCCGGCGCGTGAACTTCACCCGGATCGGTGTGCCGAGGAACCCGAAGCGCGCCCGCAGGCCGTTGATCACAAACCGGCGATAGGCGTCGGTGATCTCGTCGGGACGGCTTGCGACGATGGCGAAGGTCGGCGGCGCCTCGCCGATCTGCGAGCCGTACAGGAGCTTGACCTCCGAGCCGCCCGCCTGCGGCGGCTGGCGCTCGGCCGTCATCTCCGCGATCGCGCGATTGACGAGCGCCGTCTGCACCCGGGCGCCGCGCGCCTCCGCGACCTCCACCACCGCTTCGAGCACCTTCTGCACCCGCTGGCCCGTCAGTGCCGACACGTAGACGAACGGCACGTCCTCCAGGAACGGCACCCGCTCGACGGCGTGCTTGCGTCCCTCTTCGGCAGTCTTCGTGTCCTTCTCGACCAGGTCCCACTTGTTGACCGCGACGACCAGCCCCGTCCCCGCGTCCCACGCCTGCGCCGCCACCTTGAGGTCCTGCGTGTGCAGGCCCTCCGCCGCGTCCACCACGATCACGCACACGTCCGCGCGCTCGATCGCGCGCTGCGTCCGGAGCAGCGCGTAGAACTCCACCGCCTCGTCGATCTTCCCGCGCCGCCGGAGCCCCGCCGTGTCCACGAAGGTGAGGACGCGGCCGTGGTAGTTGAGCGGCGTGTCGATCGCGTCGCGCGTCGTGCCGGGCTCGGCCGCGACGATCGAGCGCTCCTGCCCGAGCAGCTTGTTGACCAGGCTCGACTTCCCGACGTTGGGCCGTCCCACCACGGCGATGGCCAGGCCGGGCTCGGATGCGGCCGGCGGGCCGGGCGGGAGCTCCGCGGTCACGGCGTCCAGCAGGTCCCCGACGCCCTTTCCGGTCGCGGCCGAGACGGGGATCGGGTCGCCGAGCCCCAACTCGTAGAAGACCAGGTGGCGGGCTTCCTTGGCCAGGGCGTCGGCCTTGTTGGCCGCCAGCACCACCGGCTTCCCCTTCCCCCGCAGGTACTGCGCAATCTCCTGGTCTCCCGGCGCAGGCCCGACCTCGACGTCCACCAGGAGCAGGATCAGGTCGGCGGCCGAGACCGCCATCTCGACCTGGGTGCGGATCGCCGCGTCCATCGGCTCTGGAGACAACGGGAGGAGGCCTCCGGTGTCCACCAGCCAGAAGACGCGCCCGTTCCACTCCGCCTTGGCGAAGTGCCGGTCGCGCGTCGAGCCTGGGCGCTCGTCCACGATCGCCTTCCGGCCGCCCACGATCCGGTTGAAGAGGGTGGACTTGCCGACGTTGGGCCGGCCGATGACCGCCACCGTCGCGGCGTTCATGCCGCGGCCTCCGCGCGCCCCCCCAAGGCGTCGGTGAAGTAGTACGAGAGCCTGAGGGGCATCGGGGCCGACGCCTCGAGCGCCGCGAACGAGAGGTCGTCCACGAACACGCCATCGTCGTTCACCGACTCCGCGGGCAGCAGCGCGAGGTCGTAGCGCGCGCCCCCCCCCTGCCCCGACGCGGCCAGCGCCCGCCGAAAGTCGGCGCCCGCCAGCAGCCCCGCGGTCGTGACGCTCGGGCCGAAGAAGGAATTCTCCAGCGCGACGCAGTCGAACCGGGCGCCCGTAGCCTGCTCGAGCGACGCGAGCACCTCGCTCATCAGCGGACCCATCGCCGTGCCGGTCAGCACGAGCACGCGCTGGCCCGCCATCGCGCCGGCGCCCAGCTCCCCCTGGTTATCCGCGATCAGCTTCTGGAGGTAGCGCACCGCGCCGACGCCGTTCTCGACCTGCTGAAAGTCGTCGTACGCGTCGGCCGGGGGGAACGGCTCGCCGGCGAGCATGTAGAGCTCGTCGGAGCCGTACACCCACCCTTCCCGCCGCTCGCCCCGCGCCCGGGCCGCCCACTTCTGCACCGATCGCAGGGCGCGGCGCGCCTCCTCGCGCGTCGGTGCGCGCACCAGGTCGAGCTTCGAATGCGCGGTCAGCGCCACCGGCACTACGGAAACGCTGAGAACCTGCGCCCCGAAGGCGTAGAGGTCGCTGAGCGAGCGCTCCATCACGGCCCCGTCGTTGACCCCCGGGACCACGACGATCTGCGTGTGGAACTGGATCCCGCCCGCGGCGAACATCTCGAGCTGAGGCAGGATCTCGGGCGCCTTCGGGTTCCGGAGCAGCACGCGCCGGATCTCCGGGTCGGTCGCGTGCACCGACACGTAGAGCGGCGAGAGCCGGTACCCCAGGATCCGCCGGACGTCCTTGTCCTTCAGGTTCGAGAGCGTGGCGAAGTTCCCGTAGCGGAAGCTGAGGCGGTAATCGTCGTCCCGGATCAGGAGCGCCTTCCGCGCCCCGTCCGGATTGCCGTCCACGAAGCAGAAGTCGCAGCGGTTGTTGCAGCGGCGGATCTTGGGGGGCTCCAGCGCCACGCCGAGCGGGACGCCGTCGGAGCGCTCGACGTCGAAGCTGCAGGCCGCCCCCGCCGCTGTGCGGGTGTCCAAACGGAACCGCTCGTCCGCGGCCAGGAACTCCCAGTCCAGGAAATCCACCAGCTCGCGGCCGTTGATGGCCAGCAGCTCGTCTCCGCGTTGGAGGCCGAGCTGGGCGCCGATCGAGTCGGGAGCGATAGCAGCCACGCGTAACATTGGCCGTCAATGATACCGCGTAACGCCTTACTCCACAATAGATTCGGCGCGCGACTTCAAGCGATGTCGAAGGAGGCTAATGTGCCTTCGCATCCAGGGCTGCGACTTGGGCTTCGTGGCGGCGTGCGAACCAGTCGGCCAGCAACGGCCGGTACTCGCGCTGGATATCCGGCGGCAGGCTGAAGAAGTCCCCGGTCGTCTCGCCGCGGCAGCGGGCGGCGCCGCAGTGGCAGGGCCAGGAGGTCCCGCCCGCGATGTTGATGTTGTAGTCGCAGGTGATCTCGTCCCCGGGGGCGAGGTCCCGGCGGGCGACCAGCCAGGCCCCTTCCCCTTCGTACAGCACCCAGGCGCTGGGGTCGCAGCTGTGGTTCGTGTGGCGGTCGGGGAATCCGAGCAGGACCACCCGGCCGTCGGGGTAGTCGCAGTGGTCCCGCCGCTCGCCCAGGTCCTCCCGGAGCGGCGCCTCGGCGGTGACTTCACGTACCACGTTCACCCGCCGGATGCGCTCCCCGGCCTTGAACCCCCGGGCGGCGAACACGCCGAGCCCTTCGATGGGTGAGGCGCGGACTTCGACGTCCGCCATAGCGTCCTCCGGCTCGAAACGGTCCAGAGCCGCACGGAGGCCCGTCCGGCCGGCGCGTTATGCTGTCTGAGAACGTCGCCGCCGCTAGACGCGCCCGCGCAGAATCAAATGGGTCGCGCGCTCGCCCGCGACGTGCTCCACGCATTCATAGCCCAGAGCCCGCGCGTCGAGGTCCCGCCACAGGGGCTCTCCGGAGCCCATCAGGACGGGCTTACGAACGCCGCAGGGGATGTGCGCGAAAGAACGCCCACAGCAGGCTGGTGACGTCAACGCTGTTGCTCATGGGCCCGACGAGCCACCGGGGCAGCGGCTTCCCGCCATACCACTGATGACCGGCGCCCCTCATGGTGTAGAGCACCACAGCTGCGTCGTCGGCGCAGTGCGTGTATTCGGTGCGAGTGACGTCCGCCGCCACCGCGGAGTCGACGGGGGTCGGTCCACAACGGTTTCTTCGCGCCCAGCTGCCGACCCACGCCCGCACGCTCGGAAACGGCAGAGGGGCTATCCACTTCTTGCCACCGTCGTATGGAACGACCGGATCGGCCGTGCCGTGAAACGCGATCATCGGCACCGGCGTCGAGTCCGCACACCAGCTCCACGGCAGGGACTGCGCGGCGGACACGGCCCCGATGGCGGCGATCCGATGCGAGAGGGTACACGACAGCACGAAGGCCATCCCACCGCCGTTGGACATCCCGTCCGCGTAGATCCTGGTCCGATCGATCGTGTAGGCCGCTTCCAGTGTATCGATCAGGCCCGAGATGAACCGGACATCCGGCATCATGGACGGGTTTCGGTACCCATCCATGAACCAGGCCTTGGGGCCTGTGCCGGTTCCCCCCGGGTAGACGACGAGGAAGCCGTTTTCGTCCGCCAGTTTGTCCCAGTGCGTGAGATTCCGCTGAAACGCGGGCCAGTTCATCGCCGCGTGCAGGCTGATGACCAACGGCGTCGGCTTGCCGCGATCGTAACTCTTGGGGACGTAGAGCAGGTACTCGCGCTTGTGGCCCGAGGACACGATGGTGCCGTTCGTCCGATCGAGCACGGAGACGGCCCCGACGATGACGAGGCCCAGCACGATGGGCAGGCCGATGATCACGAGCACGACGCTGATGACGATCTTCCTGAAATGCATGGCCCGCCCTCGAGTCGTGGCCGCATGCCGAACGGGCCGAGAGGTCACCCCCCGGCCCGTTGGCCACCGTACAACATAGGCGTCGGCGAAACGTCTCGGAAGTCGTCGTCCCAGTTGTCTCACCCTGAAAGAAGCTGGCAGGTGCAGCGCGGTATTCGACGTCTCCGCGACACGGAGCCGGACCTGCGGCGTGACGAGCGGCGGAACCGCCCCCGCCCGAAATCGCAACCTCGAGCGGGGCGTCTAGTTCACCTGAGGGGTGAATCCTCGGTCTGTGGTTAAGAAGGCGTCCGCGCCGAGGACCCGGGCGCGGTGTCCGCAGGGGACAGCTGAATCCGGGCGCTGCCAGCGGGCGAATACGTGCCGACCTTGGTCCAGATCACGATGGCGCCACACTCGTTGGCGCTACGGAACTCGATCGGCGTGCTCGGACCCGACGGGTAGATCTCGATCGCCGCGATGGTGTGCGGCAGGATGAAGGCGTCGAGACTTAAGTCCGGAGCCCCGGAGGCTGCGCCGCCGGTCGGGGGCTGCCCGGCTTGTCCGACTTGGGAGAACGCCGAGACCCCTCCGCGGATGTTCTCAGACCTCTTGTAGATCCCTGGAATCTCAATCCCATCCACGAAGACGTTAAGCAGGCAGTAGTTTCTGCCGGACAGCAGCGGCACCAGCTCGCCTCCCCCCTCATCAACCCAGGTGATATTGAGGCTAGGCCGACCCTTCAGGACGTCCGTCACCTGCCGCGGTCTCAAGCGCTCCAGCTCCTCCGGCGTGATGAACAGCGCCGTCTCACCTTCCTGCATCCGGCGGTAGAACCCGCGCTCAACAAGGTACGGGTTCAACCCCTCGGCCGTGACAGTTATCGGAGGAAGCTCCAGCACTATCGGCACCAGCTGAATGTTCACCTGGATCGAGTCGCCGAGCACCATCACGCTGAAGCGCCCCGGCACGTACCCCAGCCGCTTCACCTCGAATGTGGTCACCTCGTGGCCGACGCCGGGGAGACGGAATCGCCCCACGCTGTCGCACAACGTCGCCGCTCGGGCCTGCTCCAGGCGCACGAAGCACTCTGGCAGCGGCGTGCCGAGCGTGTCCGTGACGCGTCCCACGATCACGGCACGAGGTTGAGGTGGTGGTTGCTGACCGTCCGCGCCGCCGGGCAGGGACAGGGCCCCGACGGCGATCACAGCGGTCACAATGCAAGAGCGCCGGCTCATGGCTGCCGCTTCGGGAGCGCGCGCAGGAAGCTCACGTCAATCATCCGCTGCTCTTCTGCGAACTCGACGAGCTGCGAGCCCTGGTAAACGAACTGCACGCTGGAGATGCGCTCGGGGAGAACCAGCTTGGGCAGGATCTCCCGGAAGGCCACGGTGGCCTGGAAACTGGAGAGCCCCGTCGCGGCGCGTTCGGGCCGCGTCAGCCACACCTTCGCATACCGGATGAGGTAGGTACCGGGATCGAGGTACGCCGAGCCGTCCGCATCCGGGTCCGCGATCCGCTCGGCCGCCCGGAAGTCGAGCCGCACGTATCGACCGCCCGCGATGGTGTCGAGCCCTTCGAGGCGGAAACAGTGGTTCTGGACAAAGACCGGGTCCACGAAGTCCGGCAGCGTCGGGAGGTTGACTTGCAGCTCCGTCCTGCCGCGCGCAAGCGGCACGTCGGCCAGGAGATGCCCGGGCGCGTAGCGCCATCGCGTGTCGGTACGCAGCCCCACGGTATCGGTCCAGCGCACGACGAGCCGCTCCCAGTCACGGTCGTGTCGCCCGAAGCGGCGCTCCAGCCGGTAGAACGCGGGGTAGGAGTCCGCGAGCAGCCAGTAGCGCTGCGCGTTTTCGCGCAGCTGGTCGAACACGGCCGCCACTTCCGGGTCCTGCGCGGAATCGGGCGCGCCCGGGTTCGTGCACCGCCAGACGCCGCCCGGCCGTGCCATCTCTCCGACGACGGTGATCGCGGAGAGCTCCACCACGAAGTGCTCCAGTGCGACCGCGACCGTGACGCTCGCGCTGGCCTCGACCACGATGCTCGTGTCGTGCGGCGTGTACCCCACCTGGCGGGCCACGAGGTGATACGTGCCCGGCGCCACACCGGTGAACAAGAACGCGCCGCTGTCGTCGGTGAAGCGGGCCGCGAACGCGGGCAGGAGCGCGACGCTGGCGTATGGGATTGCCTCGCCGGTCGTCGCGCGCACTACCCCGCGCACGGTGGCCGCCCCGCTCCCGCCCGGCCGATGCTGCGCCTCAGCCCGCTCGGCGCAGGAGCCTAGGATGACGAGGGCACCGGCCAGGAGGAGCACCGAGTGGGTTGTGCCGCGCATCGCTCTCAGCATGTCACGACGTGCCGGATCCGTTGAGTTGAATTGGGCGGGCGAAACGAATTGGCTTCCAGGACCCGAGGGCGGTTGCTTGTCGCGCGCGAAGGCGGTCAGTCGGGCAAGCGCTATGACCTGTGGAGCTGACGAGACCAGCCAGGCTGGGACTCGCATCTTCGTGGCGGGCACTGCGCCTCGACGATAGGACACGCACCCCGCTCCAGCGCAACGGACGAAGCACAGTATATGGTCCTCGCGTCAGTCCGGCGTCATTCAGGTCGAGCGTCAATTGCGATACCGTTTGTCGGGGACGGCGTATGGAGGCGACGGTGCTGATGTGTTGGTAGTAAGCCGATGAGCGCTCCATACGGGAAGCTCTGGCCATGCGGCGTCGGATGCGTGCCGAGCGGACGGAGGAACAGGCAGGTTGAACCACCGACCTCACGCTTATCAGGCGGGATCAATGGTTCGGACCTGGCGCGATCACAAACGGGATCGCGAGCCTGACCATCACCGGCACGGCGCGCCCGTTGAGCTGACCCGGTGCACTACGACGGACAGTTCAACACGCGCGCCAGCTGCGGCAAGGAGCTCCGCATCTCGGGGATACTCTTCAGCAACTGCACCCCCATGTCCGGACTCGAGACCGCGCCGCCCATGATGTTCGGCTCAGCCTGGTTGAGGAAGCCGCCCGCGGCCGCAACCGAGGCGCAGGCCTCCGCCCTGACGGCCGCGTCCTTCTCGGCGTCGCGCACCTTCGACCGCGCGTCCGTCACCGCTGCATAGGCGCGCGAGAACTGCGCCATGCCGTGGTAGAACATCACCGCCTGGAGCTCCTTCCCGCTCATACCCTGTTGCGCCAGCCCCAGGAGCGAGTCGGCGCGCGCATAGTCTTGCGCCCGCAGCGCATTCATGCCGTCGCGGACGAGAACGTTGCCCGTGGGAAGCCGATAGGTCGAATCCGGGCCCCGGACGACCTCGTAGTTCACCGGCTGCGTGATCAACACCGGTACGGCGCGCCCCTGCACCAGGCCCGGTCTGAACGTGCTGGCAACGATGGCTTCCCGCGTCGGCGCCTCGAATCCTGGATGCGTACTCGAGACGATCCGGACGGACCCCGGATCCACGTGCCCGGTCGTGTCGACGATGAACTCGACCAGGACTCGCCCCCCCACGCCCGCTGTGCGCAGGCTGTCCGGGTATCTCGGCGCCGGCCCGCCAATGCGCTCGGGCCGAACGGTGACATCCGCTTCTCGGTAGACGCCGGGCGGGATCGGGCGCGCCGCCGACGCTGACTCTGGCGCAGGCGCGGCTGCCCGCTGCTGGGTAGGCGCCGGCGCTGCTTGCGGCGCAGGGCCCGCTGCCGGCTGCTGGGTAGGCGCGGGCGCTGCCTGCGGCGCAGGCGCCGGCGCGGGCTTCGGCGTCATGCAGGCGGCCGCGACAGCGAGAGCGCCCAGCCCCGTGGCGAGCGCAGTCCGGACGAGACGCCGCTTCAAGGTCGGAGACGTCATGGCTTCGATCCTCCTCTCCAGCAATGAACGCTCTTCGGAGAACGCGGTAGGGGCGAGCAGCGGCTGGCGCGTGGAGCGCTCTCCGACGCTCAACAGCAGCACACCATAGGCGTGCGCGTCGGCGCCGGCGCGCATCACCCGGCGATCGCAGTCGGTTTCGACGGCGAGCTGCAGCCGCCGAACCTGCCACCAGAGCGGGAAGCACCACGGGACGAGCATCAGCGCCACGGTGGCGCCGAGCAGGAGATCAGGGTCGCGCGCCTCGCGGTGCTCGTTCTCGTGCCGTAGCATCATCGAGCGGGCCGCCGGCTCCGCCGACAACGCCCATTCCGGCAGCACGACCCTCAGGCCGCCCAGCCGCACGACGGCGGGCCCGATATCGGGCGCGACCATCACCTCGGCTCCGTCTACGACGGTCGCTCGCCAGCCGCGTGCGCGGCGCCGGAGACCGATGCCGGCCCGAAGCAGGCCAAGCCCCAGAGCGAATGAGGCACCGCCCCAAAGCAGCAGCAGCGGCCGGTTCAGGGCCGCCATCAGCGGACCAATCTTGCTTGGCGCGCTGGAGACTCCGACCGACTGTGCCCCACCTGCCAGGACCGGCCCGGCGACGTGCTCCCCGACACGGACCGATCCCGGTACGACGCGTTGAGGAGCCGGAGCACCGGGGATCACCAGTCCCGCCAGCGGCACGAGCAGCGACGCCGCGATGGCCACCGTCCAGACAGTGCGACGGGGCCGCATCCATAGCATCGTTGCGCGCTCCAGAGCGAGGGCGGCAAGGCCGAAGCAGAGGCTGAGGGCCGACACGTAGAGCATCCAGATCGCGATCATGGCCGCCCTCCCTTGATACGAGCGTCGAGAAGCCGCCGTAGCCGTCGCAGGTCGGCTCTGCTCAGCACGCGATCGCCAACCAGCTGCGTGAGCAGGAGCTCCGGCGATCCGCTGAAGAACCGGTCGATGAGCTGGCGGACGGCGCCCTGGCGAGCGACGCGCTCCGGGACGAGGGCGTAGTAGCGATGTGCCCTTCCCTCCCCTTCGTGCCGCACATGTCCCTTGGCCTCGAGGATTCGCAGCACGGTGAGCACTGTCGTATAGGCCAGCTCGTCGTCCAGGGCGGCCCGAACCTCGGCCACGGTACCGGAGCCGCGCTCCCACAGCACGGACATGACATCGAGTTCGCGTTCGGTCAGAGGAAGTGCCACAGGCCCTCCATCTACTAATGCGTTAGTAGACAGTAGGGCCGACGCGGCGCCTTGTCAACTATTGATTTAGTAGCACGTATGTCGGGGATGGAAGAACGCAGAGACGACGACAACCGACCCCAGCCCAGCGGCGCAACACTGCCCTGCCCCGCCTCCGCACAACTCCATGAGCCCTACGCGCCCGCCCGCCAAGCCTAACCCGGTTTCTGTCTCCGTCGCGCCTCCATCTCAAGCGTGGTCGGCGTGTAGCTGAAGATGCGCACGAGCTTGTCATGGTCCTTCACCGACGCGAGAGCTACGTCCTGCGGAAACGAGTTCAGGAGTTGGATGAAGCCCAGGAGTTGGTGTACGTAGTCGACCGGAGCTGAGAACCTGGCCAAGGGCCACGTCGCGTACCAGGCAATCTTCGGCAGGATCAGGGGAATCGCCGTGAAACGGACCGTCCTGCCGTAGACCGCCGAGAGTCTGCTCGCCGCTTCGGGAAACGACAGCGGTTCTGGCCCAACCAGACGGATGCGCTGCCTGTCCAAGTCGTCACGCAGAACTGCCTGGGCTGCGATCTCACCCACATCCACGGGCGAGATCGTCGGAAGCGACTTCGGCCCGCCGCCGGGCACCAGCATGCGGTCACCACGCGTCATCGCGAAGAACAGCTCCATCGAGGGCGGGGCGCCGAGGACCGTCCAGTTGAAGGCGGATGACCTGAGATACGTCTCGACATCAAGCTTGATCGTGGCGCTGTCCAGGTGCACCTGACGGGGCATCTTCTGTGGCTGAATGTCGAAGACCGACAGGTAGACAACTCGTCTGACTCCCGCCGCTGCGGCCTGGTCGAGCGCCGCAATCACGGCGTCTCTCTCGACAGCCACCATCTTGCGAATCTGATCTCGCGTGAATGCCGACACGGCGACGACAACGCGGTCGATGCCTTGGAGTGCTCGAGCGACCGAGTCGGGCGACTCGAGATCACCCTCCGTCAGCTCAACGGTCTCCGGAAGGACGCCGCTCGCCCGCGCGACATTTCGGGTGAGCACTCGCACCGGGACACCCTTGGCCGCGAGACTGCGAACGATGTGCCGGCCATAGTGGCCGGTACCGCCGAGCACGAGCACTCTCGCCGACTGAGTCGTTTGCGCCTCGCAGAAGTCTGTCAAGCCAAGTGCGTCTCGGCGGCAGGCCGACCGCCGCCGCCCCGCCTGGGTAACCGTCTCTAGTCTATACGACGGCCGTTAGCCAGGCGTGAGACGGCCGTGCCCGGCCGCTGCAGGCGCGGGCTAGGCAGGCTCAACCACGCTGGGCCCTGGCGCGGTAGCGCACCCCCGGAAGGCCCTCAAAGTCCGCGTCTTGGGTCCACAGCGTGGCATCGAACCGCCGCGCGGTGGCCAGCACCACGCTGTCGGCGAGCGCCAGCTTCCCGTCCGCACTGATCTTGGCGGCCGTGAGCGCCAGCGGAGCGTCGAGATCGACCACCGCGCCCTGCTGCATCAGAGCAACCGCCTGCAGCGCAGGCCCTTCGCCCCGCTGCTGATAGACGCGCTTGCATACCTCGAGGAGGGTGATCGAGGGGACCACGAGCTCCTCGGTAGCCTGAATGGCCGATGCGAAGGCCCCGGCGTGCGGCCCATTGGCGAAGTACTCCAGCCACGCCGAGGAATCGACGACGTTCACACGCGATCCCGATCCCGGGGCACCGACGTGTCGATGCCCTTCAGGAAGCCGCGCATGGTGTGAATCGGCCGAACCGGGATGAACTCGACGCGGTCGAGGTACTGGACGGCCTCAACCTTCTGGCCTGGCTTGAGCCCGAGCGCCTCCCGAATGCGCTGCGGAATGACAACCTGGTACTTCGGGGACACCGTGACCACCGCCATAGACGCTCCAAGTGTACAACGATACGGCAATCTATCGGCATATCGTTGTACGGGCAACGGCCTGCGGTTGAGCCCTGCCTAACGAAGTGCGCCTCAGCGGCGGGCAACGCGCCCGCCAGCCGCTCAACACCTGCGCTCTCTTAGGTCAGCTGTCCAGCCGTCAATCTTGAGCCGCTCGCGATGCAGGAGCGGCTACCGGATGATCTGCACCACACCGGCCTCGTTTGCCACGACCGCAGTCCTACCGTCGGCCGTGAGCGCGAGATGACGGGGCGCTCCCAGGACCAGGATTGTCTCGACCACGGCGCGCGACGCGCAATCGACCACCGCGATCTGACCCACCTGCGTTTCTGTCACCCACAGTTGTCTTCCGTCTGGAGTGAGTGCGAGGCCGAAGGCCGCGGGAACCGCAATGGAATCGGCTCGGGTCCAGGTCCTTAGGTCCCGCACCTGCACCCAGCCGGCCTCGTTGGCCGCGTACAGCGCGCTGTCTCCGGGCCCGACGATGAGGTCCTGGGGCCTGCCGCCAAACGTGAACGACCGCATCACCGTGTCGGCGGCGGTGTTGATCTCGAACACGCTCCCGCCTACGCTGCTGACGTAAAGCCGGGACCTGTCCGAAGTGAGGGCAAGCCCATTCAAAGGAACGGAGCCGAGCGGGATCGTTGTCGCAACGGCGCCAGACGTCGGGTTGAGAACGACCAGACCGCCGTTGTCCAGGGTCACGTAGAGCTTGGTATCGGCCGGCCCGAGGAGGGCACGAACCGCCCCGCCGGCGACGGGAAACGTGGTGGTTTGTGTGCGCGTGGCCGTGTTGATGACGCCGACTGTGTGATCGTAGAGGTTGGTGACGTACGCCAGTGTCCCAGCGGCGTTGAACGTCACCTCGTACGGGCCGTTACCGACCCTAAAGGCGGCGGCCACACGATCCGAATCGGCCGCTACTTGCGCAATCGAATCCGTGGCCACTTGCGTCACGTAGACCATGCCCTGTCGCGAGATGGCGACGTTCCACGGCTGTCCGCCTAGGGCGAGGGGCGTCACGCCGGGGTGCACAACGGGAGGACCGATGATCGTTACCGTCTTGCTGCAGCCACTCAGCACAGCCGCGACCGCGAGGACACCAACGACATCAGGGCGCATGGCGGCTCCTTGCCCGAGTGATAACCCTCGCTGTGAACCAGGGAGGGACCGCGCCGTTGCCTAACGCAATCCGTACCGGCGGCGGGCGACCGCCCGCCAGCCACACAACACCTGCATAACCTCAGTTGCACTCACCAGCCACACAACTCCACGAGGCACACGCGCCCGGCCGCTGCAGGCGCGGGTTAGGCGCCGCCCACCGAGGTGTTGCGGTGCCCCGTCAGTCGCTCGGTGGCCAGTTGGGCAAGCTGCCGAGTGCGCGGACATACCTTTCCCTGTCGTACAACCGCTCCTCGCGCATCATCGTCGCGAGCTCGCCGGCCAGGACGCCGGACATCAACCGCCAGACCTCATCCTCCGGAACACCGGCAGCGCGAAGGCGCTCGAACGTCTGCTTCGTCTCAGGAGGCTCGCCGGCGTCCATCTGGTTCTGGAGTATCTGGCGCAGCTCCGCGCGGACTCGCTTGACCTTGCGGCGATCCATCCTCGCCTCTGCGGCAGTTGCGTGCGCCTAACGAAGTGCGCCTCAGCGGCGGGCCGCAGCCCGCCAGCCACACAACACCTGCACTACCTCAGGTCACCTATCCAGCCGCACAACTCCACGAGCCCCACGTGCCCGGCCGCTGCTGGC
>Ga0187878_1000015_pt1 | contig 219992 bp, 195 predicted proteins | sample June2016WEW_17_1_FD_132979 | JGI IMG/M metagenome (GOLD analysis project Ga0187878, IMG submission 132979) | Peatland microbial communities from SPRUCE experiment site at the Marcell Experimental Forest, Minnesota, USA - June2016WEW_17_150 | ecosystem: Environmental > Terrestrial > Soil >... | reverse complement strand
TTCCAAGGCACTTCGCTCCTGCCACGGCATCGGGTACCCCCCTTTGCCGAGTGTCTCGGATCCCAAAAAGTGTAAAGGATGTCACTGGACTAATCTGTCAATGATGTCACCGGACCGGACCAGGTCACAAGCCACAAGCCACAAGCCACAAGCCGACAAAGCCCACAAGCCGCTTTCCCCGTCTGCTACAATGGAGGCATCAAAGGAGGTCGCCATGCCAAGGTCCATTGGCTTGCCGGAGCTTCTTGTCATTTTGGGCGTCGCTGTTCTGCTGTTCGGCGGAAAGAAGATCCCTGAATTGGCGAAGGGCTTGGGCGAAGGTATCCGCAACTTCAAGACCGCTTTGAAGGGCGAGGAGAAGACCGAAGAGAAGAAGCAGGCATGAAGGCTTCCTGAGGCTGCTCGCAACTGGAGCAGATCAACTCGGCATCAAAATCGAGAACCCCGCGAGCGAGCTCGCGGGGTTCTTCATTCTTGGGGATGCGGGCTTCGGACACACGCCGATCCTACTTCGCTTTCTTCGGCGGAACGATGGCGTCCTTGACGACTTTCGCTACCCGGAACTTCACCACTTTCTTCGCCGGAATCTTCATGGCCTCCCCGGTCTTCGGATTCCGCCCGATGCGAGCCTTGCGCTCGACCCGAACCAGCCGCCCGATGCCCGGGATGACGAACATCCCGTTCTTCTTGGTCTCGCGGACGGCGATCGCCGCGTAGCACTCCACGAACTGCTTGGCGGCCTTGTTGTTCACGCCCAGGCTGCCGGCGAGCTCTTTCACCAGTTGCGTTTGCGTCATGCGTTTGACTTCGGCCATAGCCTTCACTTCAGAATCCTCCCGAATTGAACTGTCTCGAACCGGACCCTCCGCTTGCGGACCCCGGAAACGTTGCTGTTCCGCGCTCCGCTCGCGAACGGGTCAAGTCGATCATAAGGAATCGGACGCCCGATGTAAAGAGAAATGTGCGTGGAAAGCCCAGTTTTCGGGCGTTTCGCTGCGTCGCCTGCCGCCGCAATGCCGGAAAACGGGGGGTCGGCCGCTCAGCGCGCCGCGGCGGCGGCCTTCCGCGGCGCCGGGCTCTCGGCGGAGGCCTCCGCCGTGGGAAGTCCCAGAAGCTTGCGCAGTTCCGCATCCAGCCGCTCGCGCGTCTCGATGTGCTCTTTCAGGAACTGCCGGGCCGCCTCGCGCCCCTGCCCGATGCGCTCGCCCCGGTAGCTGAACCACGACCCGCTCTTCTCCACCACCCCATTGGACGCGCCCAGGTCCAGCAGGTCGCCCTCCCGCGAGATGCCCTCGCCGTGGATCAGATCGAACTCCGCCTCGCGGAACGGCGCCGCCACCTTGTTCTTCACGATCCGCACCTTGGTGCGGCTGCCCACCACCGCGTCGCCTTCCTTGATGGAACCGATGCGCCGGACGTCCGCGCGAATCGAAGCGTAGAACTTCAGCGCGCGCCCGCCAGTGGTAGTCTCCGGATTGCCGAACATGACCCCGATCTTCTCGCGGAGCTGGTTGATGAAGATCAGGCAGGTGTTGGTCCGGGAGACCGTACCGGCCAGCTTGCGCAGCGCCTGCGACATCAGCCGCGCCTGAAGGCCCATGTGGCTGTCGCCCATCTCCCCCTCGAGTTCGGCCTTGGGCACCAGCGCCGCCACCGAGTCGATCACTACGACGTCGATGGCCCCCGAGGCCACCAGCGCGCCGGTGATCTCCAGGGCCTGCTCCCCGTAGTCCGGTTGCGACACCAGCAGGTTGTCCGTGTCCACTCCCAGCTTGCGCGCATAGACCGGATCCAGCGCGTGCTCGGCATCGATGAACGCAGCCGCCCCGCCGGCCTTCTGCGCCTCCGCCACCACCTGGAGCGCCAGCGTGGTCTTGCCCGAGGATTCCGGTCCGAAGATCTCCACCACCCGTCCGCGGGGGAAACCTCCCACCCCGAGCGCCGCATCCACGGAAATCGATCCGCTCGAGATCACCGTGACCGGAATCACGTTCCTGGAGCCGAGGCGGAGAATCGAGCCCCGGCCAAACTGCTTCTCCAGATTGGCAAGAGTGAGATCAATCGCGCGCTGGCGCTCCCGTTCGTCCATGCAATCTTCGTGGACCGCACGACCGGAGATTCTCCGGAAAATTCAGCTTGTGGCTGCCGGCTTGCCGCGCCCGGGGCTGGCCCGGACCGCTAGCGCGTAGGCGATGGCGCCGACCAGGTTCGTCACAATCGTCAATAGCCCCCACAGGACCGCATGCTCGCCACGGGCTCGGGCATCGAGGAACACCCACGCCGCCAGCCCCAACCAGTAAATGACAAGCCCCACCAGCGCAGTCGCCAGAGTGGCTTTGAACCTCCAGCCAGGCGACGAAATCCTCGGGCTCACGTCGTAGCACAGAACCACCAACGCGGCCGCCCTGCCATCGCTGGGCTTGAAGACGGTCCAAACCAGCGGCCGGAAAACGTCGTTGTGATCCGCGTCGCGCAGGATGGCGGCGCCGGCCTGCAACTGCAACCTATAGAGATCGGCCTGCCTCGTGTCGCGCACTCCGCGCAGCAACGGTCCGAGACTGACTTCCGCCAGGTCCTGCACGCGGTCGCCCTCTTTCCCCGGCCCGTTTCGCTGGAGAACGATCGCTCCTTCGGGGTCGACCACCCAGAGCCGGCTCACGTAGTGCGCGCGCGCCAGTTTTTCCGCCGCCGCCAGCAGACGGGGATCGCGCGCCGAATCCACCGTGTTCGGTAGCGCGCGAGCCAGGCTCGCCTCCACCGACGCGCGGGTCTCCCCGCTTTCCTCCAACACTCCGCGGCGCTGGAAGTCCGTTGCCACCAACGCGACAGCGGCGACCGCAAGAGCGGCCATCGCGGTCCTTAGGAACAGCCGTGTCTTATCCTTCATATTGGCGCCTCCGTGTCCATGCAATTGCGATTGCGGTCAACGGACTGAGGCCGACGTTCGAGACCAGCAGGAGCACGACTACCGCGCGGGCGGCGGGCAGGCCGCCGGCAGCCAGCAGCAGGCTGGCACCCACCACCAGCAGGCAGACCGCCATGAACACGAAGGGACCGGCGGGAAATGGTGCGCACTCCTGCTGCCTCACCACTACGTGCCGGAGCACCTCCCCGATCCTGGTTTCGCTCATCGGTTCCACCGGGGTCTCCTGCGCCGCCTTGAGGAGCCGCTCGATCTCCCGTTCATCTTGCTGCGATCGGTTTCTCCACACTTCGATCCACCTTTCGAAACTTCCTGGCAAAAGCCGCTCGGGCCCTCGAGAGAAGGGACTCGGCGCCCTTGTAGGTGCGCCCCAGCTTCTTGGCGATCGCGTCAACGCCCTCGCCGTCCACGTAGCGCCACACCAGGGCCGTCCGGTAATCCGCCGGCAGGTCCCAGAGCGTCTCGAGGATCGCAGCCCGCGTTTCCAACCGCATCACGGCCGCCTCGGGCGACCCGGCGGCCGAAGCCAGTGTGCCCTTCTCGAGGTCGGGGAAATCGAGTTGCGCGTGCAGCTCCGGCTGCCGGCGCAGATGGTCCGCGGCCTTGTGCCGGGCAATCCCGCAAAGCCAGGCAAACAGCGGGACTTCACCACGGTAGCGGGAGATGGCCGCGGTGGCCGCGATCAGGGTTTCCTGCCGGACTTCCTCGGCCGCTTCCCGGCTGCCGCCCGTCCAGCAGTAGCAGTACCGGAACAGGGGAGCTCCGTAGTCCACGCACAAGCGCCGCCAGGATTCCGGATCCCCCCGGCGAAGATGGCGGACCAAGTCCTGCTCTGCTTCGGGTTTGTGATCCACGCCGAGAAGCTTCAATCCGATTGACCTTTCACCAAGGAAAGTCGCGCAAGCGGATCGATTCCTTCGGTCCCGGGCGACAAGCTACGAGCCGCTATCGTGCTCTCGCCGGGGCCGCCGCGGGCTTCGGCGAGGCCTCGGCGGCCGGGCTGGCGTTGGCGGCAGGCCGGACCATCCCGAGCGCCTGCCTCAGCTCGGCGTCGAGCTTCTGCGCCACGTCCGGGTTGTCCTTCAGGAACTGGCGGGCATTCTCGCGCCCCTGGCCGATGCGGTCGCCCTTGTAGCTGTACCAGGAGCCGCTCTTCTCCACCAGGTTTTGCGCCGCCCCGAGGTCGATCAGGTCGCCTTCCCGCGAGATCCCGTGCCCGTACATGATGTCGAACTCGGCCTCGCGGAACGGCGCCGCCACCTTGTTCTTCACGATCTTGACCTTGGTGCGGTTGCCGGTGACCGCCTCGCCTTCCTTGATGGCCGCAATGCGGCGGATATCCGCGCGGATGGTGGCATAGAACTTCAGCGCGCGGCCGCCCGAAGTGGTCTCGGGGTTGCCGAACATCACCCCGATCTTCTCCCGAATCTGGTTGATGAAGATCAGGCATGTGTTGGACTTGGAAACGATGCCCGTCAGCTTGCGCAGCGCCTGCGACATCAGCCGCGCCTGTAAGCCCACGGAGGCCTCGCCCATCTCGCCGTCCAGCTCGGATTTCGGCACCAGCGCCGCCACCGAGTCGATCACCAGCGCGTCAATCGAGCCGGAGCTGATGAGCGCGCTGGCGATCTCCAGCGCCTGCTCGGCGTAGTCCGGCTGGGAGACCAGCAGGTTGTCCACGTCCACCCCGAGCTTGCCCGCGTAAATCGGGTCCAGCGCGTGCTCGACGTCGATGAACGCCGCCATCCCCCCCGTCCGCTGCGCGTTCGCCAGCACGTGCAGCGCCAGCGTCGTCTTGCCGGAGGATTCCGGGCCGAAAATCTCGATGATCCGGCCACGCGGGAACCCGCCCACCCCCAGCGCGTAATCCACCGAAATCGACCCGCTGGAGATCACCGCTACCGGCACCAGGGCCTCTTTCGATCCCAGCCGCATGATCGAGCCTTTGCCGAACTGCTTCTCGATCTGGCCCAGCGCCAGCCCCAGCGCGCGCGCACGTTCCTTTTCGTCCATGTTGGCAGCCTCCGGTGAAGAACGATTATACAGGAAAGCCGTCAGCTATCAGCGGCAGCCTCGGGAAGATAGGCAGGCCCCCCGGCTCGGCGTCACCCATTCCCGAAGCAACTCCAATTCCTGAAGCGAGACCTGGCGCCGCTCGATTCGCTCGAGTAAGTGTTGCCAGACGCTGCGCGGCCCACCCGGAATGACCCGGTCGCTCAGAACTTGGGCGCGTAGTAGCCCTTGCGCGCCCGCACCACCACGTCCTTGCGCCCCTTGATTTTCACGCTGACCGTCTGGTAGCTCCCGTCGGTCTTCAGCGGCTCCGGCCGGTAGAAGATGTTGTACTGGTGCCGCAGCTCGTTGGCGATGTTCTCGAACGACTGCGAGAGGTCCTCGACTTTGAACGGGAAGAAGGCCTGCCCCCCGGTCTCTGCCGCCAGGTATCTCAGCACCTTGTCGCCGTCGGTCTCGATCCTGGTGTAGTTGGTGGAAATCGTGTAAATCACCACGTCGGCCTTCTGGGCCATCTCCAGCGCCTGGTCGCGGGTGGAATCACTTTGGTTGTCCTCGCCGTCGCTCAGGATGACCATCGCGCGGCGGAACTTGTGCCTCGGCTGCTCCATCGCCAGCTTGCTCCGGCAGGCGTAGTAGATCGCGTCGTAAAGCGCGGTGCCGCCCCCGGGCCGCAGCTCCCGGATCATGTTGGCCAGCTTCTCGGGGTTGTCGTCGAGGTCGGAAATCAGCGCGGCGGAGGTGTCGAAGCTCACCACCAGCGCCCGGTCCTGCCGCGGCCGCATCACGCTGTCGATGAACTCGATGGCCGCCTCCTGAATAAACCGGAAGCGGTCCCGGACGCTGTTGCTCGAGTCCACCAGGATCGCCAGCCGCAGCGGCAGGTCGGTCTCCGCGGTGAACTCCATGATGTCTTGCTGGCGTTTGTTCTCGCTCACCTCAAAATCGTTCTTGACCAGGTCGGTGATGAACCGGCCCTTCTTGTCGGTGACGGCCAGCAGGATGTTGACCCGGGTGACGTCTACGAGGATGCGGGTCTTCTCGTCGTCCTCCCGGATCGTTTTGGCGCGAACCGGTTTCTGCGCCGGCGGTTGTGCCTGGAACGCGGAACCGAACACTCCTGCAACCAGGACTGCGACCAGCAGAGGATTCATATTCACCCTCCTCAGATTATAGGAGTTCCCCAGGCGGAGCCTCCAGCGCTATTAGACTCCCCACCCACGCCTCAAGTTCCGCCGGTAATGGGGATTCTACCGTAACTGGGACCCCGGTGGAGGGCTGCTCGAAGCGGATCCGGTGCGCGTGCAGAAAGAACCGCTCCAGCGGCGGCCGGCCCGCGACCTTCGCCGGAGCGCCGTAGAGCCGATCCCCGGCCACCGGGTGCCCGAGGCTTGCCAGGTGCGCGCGGATCTGGTGCGTGCGGCCCGTCTTGATGCCGACCTCCAGCAATGTGAACCCGCCCAGGCGCCGCAGCACCCGGTATTCGGTGATGGCCGCCCGGCCCTCGGCCCGGCGCGCGGTCATTCGCACGCGCCTCACCGGGTCGCGGGAGATGGGCTTTTCGATCCGCCCCTGCTCCCCCTTCACGTTCCCGTGCACCAGAGCCAGGTAGACCTTCTCGACCCTCCGGGCGGCGAACTGCTGGGCCAGTTTGCGGTGCGCGGCGTCCGAGCGCGCCACCAGCAGCACCCCGCTGGTGTAGCGGTCCAGGCGGTGCACGATGCCGGGCCGCAGCTCGCCCCCCAGTTGCGAGAGCGATCCGAAATGGTGCAGCAGCGCGTTGACCAGCGTGCCAGTGCGCACACCGGCGCCGGCGTGCACCACCATGCCCGCGGGTTTGTCCACCGCGATCACGTCCTGGTCCTGGTATAGAATCCGAAGCGGGATTTCTTCCGGGACCGCGCGCAGCGGCGGCAGCTCCGCGGGTTCCACCTCGACCGCTTCCCCGCCCCGCAACCGGTAGGACGGCCGCTCGGCGGCCCCGTTGACCCGCACCCGGCCCGCCTTGATCCACTGCTGCAACCGCGACCGGCTGTACTCCGCGAGACGTTCCTGGAGGAACACGTCGAGCCGTTTGCCCGTATCCGAGGATGACACCGCCAGAGCCAATCGCCTAAATTATAGTCTGAGGTGACGCGAATGCGCAGATTCATGGTTGGGTGCCTGGCCTCCATTGGCGGCCTGGCGCTCCTGTTCTTCCTCTTCATCCTGGTGGGCGCCTTGGCGCTGCGGTCTCCGGTGGGCCGGGTGCCCTCGAAGACCATCCTGGAAGTCAACCTGGAAACCGGCCTGTCCGAAGACGTCCCCGACGACCCGATCGCCAAGGCCTTGCTGTCCTCCACGCCGGTCGTGCGCGACATCGTCGACGCTCTGGAGCGCGCCTCCAAGGACAGCCGCGTAGTGGGCTTGGTGGCGCGCCTCGGCGCCGCCCCGATGGGCCTGGGCCAGGTGCAGGAGATCCGCGACGCCGTGCGCAGCTTCCGCGCGCGCAAGAAGTTCGCCATCGCCTTTTCCGAGACCTTCGGCGAATTCGGCCCGGGGGGCGGCTCCTACTATCTGGCCACCGCCTTCGACCAGATCTGGCTCCAGCCTTCCGGCGACGTCGGGCTGACGGGCATCCTCATGGAAAGCCCGTTCCTGCGGGGAGGCCTGGACAAGCTCGGGGTGAGGCCGCGCATGGATCATCGCTACGAGTACAAGAACGCGATGAACGTGTTCACCGAGAAGAAGTACACCCCGGCGCACCGCGAGGCCACCGAGAAGGTCATGAATTCCTGGTTCTCGCAGATCCTGCGCGGCATCGCCGACGGCCGCCGGATTCCCCAGGACCAGGTCCGCGCGCTCGTCGACCGCGGTCCGTTCCTGGGCCAGGAGGCCTTGGACGCAAAACTGGTGGACGGCCTGGCCTACCGCGATGAGGTCTACGCCAAGGTCAAGCAGAAGGCCGGACCGGGCGCCCAGCTTCTCTACCTCGGCAAGTACCTGGAGCGCGCCGGCCGGCCCCACCAATCCGGCAAGACCATCGCGCTCATCTACGGCGTCGGGGGGGTGCAGCGCGGCAAGAGCGGATTCGACCCCGTCTTCGGGGGCGTCTCGATGGGCTCCGACACCGTGTCGGCGGCCTTCCGCGCCGCCGTCGAAAGCCCAAGCGTCAAGGCCATCCTGTTTCGCATCGACAGCCCGGGCGGTTCCTACGTCGCTTCCGACGCCGTCTGGCAGGAGACCGTGCGGGCCCGCAGGGCCGGCAAGCCGGTGATCGCCTCGATGGGCGACGTCGCCGGCTCGGGCGGGTACTTCATCGCCATGGCCGCCGACAAGATCGTCGCGCAGCCCGCCACCATCACCGGCTCGATCGGCGTGCTGGGCGGCAAGCTGCTGACCAGCGGCTTCTGGCAGAAGCTGGGCATCTCCTTCGACGAGGTGCACGCCGGCAAGAACGCCACCATGTGGGCCTCCACTTCGGACTACACCCCGGCGGAGTGGGCCCGCTTCCAGACCTGGCTCGACCGCGTCTACGCCGACTTCACCAGCAAGGTGGCCGACGGCCGGCGCCTTCCCAAAGAGCGCGTGCTCGAGATCGCCAAGGGACGCATCTGGAGTGGCGAGGATGCCAAGAGTCTGGGCCTGGTCGACGAGCTCGGCGGGTTCCCCGCCGCACTGGCCCTCGCCAAGAAAGCCGCTCGCATCCCCGACGCCGAGGATGTCCGCATCGAGGTGTTCCCGAAGAAGCGGACCGCTTTCGAGGCCTTCATGGAACAGTTGTCCGGCCAGACGCCCGACTCCAGCGAGCGCAGCCTGGTTCGCGCGCTGGAACTGATTCAACCCCTGGCGCGGCAGCTCCAGGCCATCTATGGCACGCGCGGCGTTCTCGAGATGCCCGAAGTCCCGGCCCAGCCGTAACGCGGTGGGGCAGGCGGTTTCGCCTGCCCTACTTCGCCTTGGCGTACTTCTCCCACAACCCCGCAATCCCCGCGCTCCGCGCGTCGCCGGGGTGGATGATCACCCGGTAGCGGAAGCGCAGCGTCTGGCCGGGCTCGACCGTGATGCTGCCGTCCTTGGTTTTGTCACGCTCGAACTCGCGGGCCCCGAAGGGGTTGGCGGCAAACAGGCCGTAGCCGCGTACATGCCAGTAGGTGGGATGCCCCGGATTCGCTGGGTGGTCCAGGACCGCGATCCCGAGCTTCTCTCCGTCCACTTCCCCGGAGTAATCCACCCAGGGCGACCGCTTCCCCCAGACCTCCTTCTCGCCCTGGGCGCCCTCCGCGTTCACCATATGCCCGGTTCGCTTCGGAGCGGCGGGAGCACCCTTCGGATCTTCCTCCAGCGATGGCGCCAGACGGATGCCCAAGGTGCCCTCCTTGGTGTCCCCGAAAGTCACCTTCGAGCCGACCGGGGCCAGGATAATGTCCAGGTCGATGGTGCGCAGGTTCGGCTCCGCGTAGAACACCATCCTCCGGGTCTCGGTCAGGATCGGGTTGCCCGCCGGGTCCAGCCAGTCGAAAATCGCCGCGATCCATCCGGACTTCTTCCCATCCTTCAGATCGCCGACCTTCTTGAGCACGATCCGGCCCGTAATCGGCCGCTTCTGGCTGTTCTCGTTGGTCCAGTAGTCGACCCCGTTCACGTCGCCATGCGTAAACCACAACCCGCGGTGATGCGGATGGTCGCGGCGCTCGCCTTCCACCAGCTCCATCGGGAAGTTGCGGGTGACGATCTTGCCGGAAGCCGAGCGCAGAGGGTGCAGATACGGCTTGTTCGCGTCGGCGCTCACGAACAACGCCGTGAACGGTCGGCCGTCGATCTCGACCGAGATGCGGTCGCTCGACCGCGTGATCTTGACCTGCGCGGCCAGCGGCAGACTCAGAACCAGAACCAATAAGGACGACCTGCTCATGTGACCCAGTACAACACAGCCATCGCGGCAACTCAACGCGCTCCGCACACTACAATAGATCCTATGCGACTGTTTTCCATTGCTACTGGAGTGGTCCTGTGTGCGGCTCTGCTCCCGGGCCAGGTGAAGCGGCGGGCCCCCGGCTTTTCGCTGCCCAGCTCGGGCGACCGCCAGGAGGACCTCGCCGACTATCGCGGCAAGATCGTACTCATCGACATCATGAAGACCGACTGCGCGCACTGCGGGCCGTTCGCGCGCATCCTTCAGCAGGCCGCGGTCCGTTACGGGAACAGGGTGGCCGTGCTGTCCATCGCACCGGCCCCCGATGACCCCATCACCGTGGGGAAGTTCATTGCCGAGAACGGGGTCACTTACCCCATCCTGTTCGACTGCGGGCAGGTGGTCTACTCTTACGTCCAGCCCAATCCGTTGAATCCGGGTGTCAGCCTGCCGCACCTGTACATCGTCGGCCCGGATGGGTTCATCCTCCGGGACTACGTCTTTGGAGCGGATACGGAAGAGATTTTCCGTGGCCAGGGCCTGTTCGCGGAGTTGGATCGCATCCTGGCGCCGGCGGCCAGGCCTGCCGCCGCCAAACCGGCCGTCAAGCCCGCCAGCCCGGCGAATCCGAAGTGAGATTCGGCCCCCGCCGCCGGCTGCTTCTACAGGCTTCCCCCTAAAGCTTGCCGCCGAAACGCCCGATAAGCGTGCCGTGGCGTCCCTGCACAAATCGCTTGCTCTGGCCGACGCGGCGGACTTGTTGAGCAGCCAGCTCCGGGTCCAGATCCGGGGGCTGGCGCGCAAACTGAAACCGCATGCCCGCAAGTTGGAGCGCAGCTTCATCGCGGAAATGCGGAAGCTGGGGATTAACCCCATGCAGCGCGAGACCCTGGTAAGGATCACCCTGGGCGCGGCCGCGGGCTTGCTGGCCGGCCGCAGGCCGCTGGCGCATTTCTTGGAGCACGTCGAGTACAACGGGCGCAGGCTGGCCAAGCTCGACCTCCGCCGGGGCGCCGTGGTGGACGCCTTGCAGTGCTACGACCGGCTGGTGGCCCAGCTATTCCGCAACCTCGACCCGGAGGAGGCCGCCAACCTCAAGTGGGTCTCCGGGCAGTTGAATTTCTGCATCGTGCTCACGTTGAACAACGCGTTCTACCAGGTGCGCGAGGCCGAGACCGAGGCCTTCTACGAGCTGTTCCAGGCGGAGCTGGAGTGCGGCGGGCAGCGGCAGTTGCTGGAACGCTCGCTGGCGACGCTGGCCCGTTTCTGCCAGGCCGACGCCGGGCGTTTGTTCCTGTTCGACCGGGAGAAGCAGTCCTGGCTGGCGCTGGCCGTGCCGGGTGTCGTGCCGCTTTGCCCGGACGCGGACGCGGTGGCCGTGTTGGGGAAGCTGGCCTCGCCGCGCCATGTCCGTGGCGGCAGCGCCTCCGAACGCCTGCTGCTCGACTCTGCCTGGCGCGGACTCTATCCCTCGTGCTGGTCCATCCCCCTGATCTCCGGGGCCGGCGTGGTCGGCGCCATGCAGTTCGGTTTTCGCAAGACCTACACCTGGCTGCCCAGGGAATTGCAATTGTTGACCGGAGCGGCCGAGCGCTGCTTGCTGGCTTCGGAAAAGCTGCGGCTGGCCGAGGATCTGGCGGCTCGCGAGGAGGAGGTGCGGCAACTGGCGTCCCACATGGTCGAGGTCGAGGAGCGGGAACGCCGGCGTATCAGCCGGGAGCTGCACGACGAGGCCGGCCAGTTGCTGCTCTGCCTGCCACTCCAGTTGGACATGATCGAGCGCTCGGTGCCGGATGCCTCCCCGGCGCTTCGCAACGGGCTGGCCGAGGCGCGGGAACTGATCGGCCGGACCGTTCTGGAGATCCGGCGGCTCATTTCCGACCTCAGCCCGGCGGTGCTCGAGCAACTGGGCTTGGGCGCCGCCGTGCGCCAGTTGGTGAACCGCTTCCGGGCCCTATACGGCATCCAGGTGCAGCTCCACCTGCCGCGGCTGGGACCGCTGCCCAAGAGAACCGAGCTGGTCGTCTACCGGCTGGTGCAGGAGTGCTGTAGCAACATTGCGCGCCATTCCTCGGCTTCCAATGTAATCATTTCCCTCACTGCCGCCGATGGAATCCTGAGACTGTGCGTGGAAGACGATGGCGTCGGCTTCCACGTCGAGGAAGCACTCGCCAGGCGGGAATCTTTCGGGCTGGCGGGAATGCGGGAACGCGTAGCCCTGGTCGGCGGCCGGTTCCAGGTCGACAGCCGGCCGGGGCTCGGCTCCAGCGTTTCCATCGAACTGCCGTTGGTGGAGAAGCCGGATTCCCAGGCAGTCTTCCGGCGCGCCGGCTGAGCCGGGAAGGGCGCTGAGCAGAAGAAGGATGTGGGTTGACTATGGCCAAGATTCGTATCCTGTTGGCAGACGATCATACGCTCTTTCGCCAGGGGGTCAGGAACCTGCTGAGCACCGAGGCGGACATGGAGGTCGTGGCCGAGGTCGCCAATGGAGGCGATGCCATCGAGAAGTCCTCGGAGCTGCGCCCCGACGTGGTGCTCATGGACATCGGCATGCCCGGGTTCAGCAGCTTCGAGGCCACACGACAGATCAAGAAGAACCGCCCCGAGTGCAAGGTGCTCTTTCTCACCATGTACGACGATGAGGACTACCTGGTGGAGGGAATGGAGGTCGGTGGCAGCGGGTACGTGCTCAAAGACAGCCCCGCGCTTCAACTGCTCGGCGCCATTCGCGACGTGCAGCGCGGCGGCAGTTACCTTAGCCCGCGAATGCTGGCTCAACTGGTGGACGATTTCCGCTCCCGCATCAAGTCTGCCAGTCGCATGCCGCGGTTCGCAACGCTCACCCCCCGCGAGAAAGAAGTTCTCAAGATGCTGGCCGAGGGCGAATCGGTCAAGGAGATCGCCTGCGACCTCAACCTGAGCGTCAAGACCGTGGAAGCGCACAAGTTCAATCTCATGCGCAAGCTAGACATCCACAACAAGGCTCAACTGGTTCAATACGCCATCCAGAAGAAAATCATCAAGATCCCCTCGCTCGCCATGTGAGCGCTCGCCCGCAGCCACGGGCCGCCTGCTGTGCGGTTAGCGCTAGAATCGTGGCATGTCCTACGACTGCTCCCGACGTGACTTTCTCGTCGCCTCCGCGGCGGCAATGGGGACCGGCGCGACCGCGCCCGCCCGCCTGCCCGTTGCCAAGGCGGTCTACATCGACATGCTGCCGAAAACACTGTGCTACGCCGACCGGTTCAAGCTGGCGCGCGACACCGGGTTCGAACAGGTCGAGTGCGGGACCACCGCCAGCCAGGAGGAGGCTGAGGAAATCAAGAAAGCCGCCGAAGCTGCGCCACTGCGCATTCACTCGGTCATGAACCGGGCGCACTGGAGGTACCCGCTCTCCTCGAGCGATCCCGACGAGGTGGCCAAGAGCATCGAGGGCATGGAAACCAGCCTCCGCAATGCCAGTTTCTGGGGCGCGGACACCGTGCTGCTGGTGCCGGCGGTGGTGAATCCGGGCACCCGCTATCAGGACGCCTGGACCCGTTCCCAGCAGCACATCCGCGGGCTGCTTCCACTGGCGGAGAAGCTGAAGGTGATCATCGCCATCGAGAACGTCTGGAACAAGTTCCTGCTGAGCCCGATCGAATTCGCGCGATACCTCGACGACTTCGGCAGCCCCTGGGTGCGCGCCTATTTCGACGTGGGCAACATCCTGCTATACGGCTATCCCCAGGACTGGATCCGGACGCTGGGCAAGCGCATCGTGAAGCTCCACTTGAAGGACTTCCGCATCGCGAAGTCCACCTTCGAGTGGGTGCCGCTGCGCGAGGGGAATATCGACTGGCCCGAGGTCTACCGAGCCCTGGACCAGGTCGGCTACTCCGGCACCGCCACCTGCGAGCTGCCCGGCGGCGACGAGGCCTACCTGCGCGAGGTGAGCCGGCGCGTGGACCTGATCCTCGCCGGAGCCTGACGGCGTCCCGGCCCACTTCCCGCGCACACGCGTTATAACGGATAGTAGTGAAGAAATTCCTGCTCGGTATCCTGATCGGCTTCCTGTTCTCGGGCCTGGCGCTGGTCATCTTCTTCTTTGCGATGCTGCGCCTGGCTGCCCGCCCGCCGGGCATTCCGGCGGCCTCCGTTCTGATCCTGAAACTCGAGGGCCCCGTTCCCGAGAGCCCCTCGGTCGAGATCCCGCTGCCGGTTTTTGAGCGGATGTCGCCCGCGACCGTCCGCGACTACTGGGAGTTGTTGCGCAAGGCGGCGGCGGACCGGCGGATTCGCGCGGTGGTCTTCATGCCCCAGGGGGTGCAGGCCGGTTGGGGCAAGTTGCAGGAGCTCCGCGAGGACTTGCTGGCGTTTAAGAAGTTTGGCAAGCCGCTCTACGCCTGCCTCCGCGCTCCAGGCACTCGCGAGTACTACCTGGCGACCGCGGCCGACCGCATCTACATGGTCCCCGAGGACCTCCTCGACCTTAAGGGACTCCGGGCCGAGCTCACTTATTTCCGGGAGACGCTCGACAAGCTGGGGGTCCAAGTCGAGGTGGAGCACGCCGGGAAGTACAAGGACGCTCCCGACATGTTCACGCGCAGCGCGATGAGCCCCGAAACGCGCGAGGTGATGAACTCGATTCTGGACGAGCTCTACGGCCAACTCACGGGCTCGATCGCCACGGCTCGCAACCGGACCCCGGAACAGATCCGTGCCACCATCGATCAGGGACCCTTTGTTTCCCAGCAGGCCCTCGCGGCCGGCCTGGTGGACGCGCTCCAGTACCAGGATCAGGTGTTTGAGGAGCTGCGGGAACAGCTCAAGCTGCCGGCGATCCGCAAGGTCTCGCACCGCGACTACCTAAAAGTCCCGCCCGAATCGGTCGGCGTGGAGAGCGGAAGGCGCGTGGCGTTTGTGGTCGCCGAAGGGGACATCGTGCGCGGCGACGATGCCGTGTTCCTGGCCGGCGGTTCCATCAGCCCGGCGGGGATGACCAGCCTGCTGCGCAGCGTCGGGGACGACCGCGGAATCCAGGGTGTCATCGTGCGCATCGATTCGCCTGGCGGCGACGCGTTTGCCTCCGACGAGATCTGGCGGGAGATGACGCTGCTGAGCAAGAAGAAGCCGCTCGTAGTCTCGATGTCCGACGCCGCCGCCTCGGGCGGCTATGACATCGCAATGACAGGCGATCCTGTCGTCGCTTACCCCGGCAGCATTACCGGCTCCATCGGCGTGTTCTATGGAAAGGCGGACCTGCGCGGCTTGTATAACAAGCTCGGGGTCCGCAAGGAGATCCTCTCGCGCGGCCGGTTCGCCGAGATCGATTCGGACTATACTCCGCTGACCGCCGCCGCGCGTCAGAAGCTCCGCCGGGAGATCGAGGTGCTCTACGCCAGCTTCGTGCGCCGGGTCGCCGAGGGTCGCAAGCGGTCCGTGGCCCAGATCGAGCCAGTGGCCCAGGGGCGTGTCTGGCTGGGCTCACAAGCGAAAGCCAACGGCCTGATCGACGATCTCGGCGGCATCGACCGCGCCGTCGAGTTGCTGAAGCGGAAAGCCGGGATTCCACGCGACGAGCAGGTAAGACTGGTCGCTTACCCGCCCCAACGCAGCATCTGGGACCAGCTCTTCGGCCGTCCCGCCGACGCCGTCCCCGACGCGCCGCTGCTCGCCTTTCTGAGACGCTTCGCCGCCCGCACCTGGATCCGGGGCGGAATGCTCAAGCTGATGCCCTGGTGGATCGAAATCCGGTAGGGGGGTTCCAGCCTGTTCCGAAACCTCCTCTAGAATGCCCCGCTGGAGTGAATGCCCGCCGATTGGAGCGCACTGGCCATCTTCTCGAGCGCCGACTTGTGGATCTGCGAAACGCGGCTTTCGTTGATTCCCAGGATGCCGCCAATCTCGCGCATGGTCATCTCCTTGGTGTAATAGAGCACCACGACCTTCTGGTAGCGCTCCGGCAGTTTCTTCATGGCGTTCCCCAGTAGCTCGCGGAGTTGTTCCCGGGCGCACATGTGGTCCGGCTGGGTCTCCGCCTTGGCCGGGTAATCGGGAGCGGGCAGGTCCTCCTGGTCCGGCCGGCGCGCCGAGATCGAGATCAGCCCCACGTACTGGAGGTCCGCCATCATGTGCCGCCAGCGCTCTACTTCCACACCCATTTTCGCGGCGATCTCGGATTCGGTCGGGTTCCGCTGAAGCGTCGCGGACAGTTCCCGCGTCACCGCCTCAACCTGCTTGTGCCTGCGGCGCAGGTCGCGCGAGGCCCAGTCGAGTTGGCGCAGGCTGTCCAGGATCGCCCCCTTGATTCGGTGTTTGGCGTAGCTGGAGAAGGCCACTTTCTTCTCCGGCATGTATTTCGTCACGGCGTCGAACAGGCCCAGGATTCCCGCGTGCACCAGATCGTCGAGGTCCACATGCACCGGCAGGTTTTCGTGTACCCGGATGGCGATCGCCTTCACCAGCGGCAGGTGCTCCAGGATGGTGCGGTCGCGTTTGGTCTTCTGCAGGTAAGTCAGTCGATCTCTCAACGTGCTCTGGGGTCGCATGGCAACTGTCCTGACTTCCAAGATCTGGTGGGGGCTGGTGTGAGCCATGCCGCCATCAATTGCAAGCGTGCTGCCAGGGTGCCCCGTACAGAAATGGGAGCTTCGCCTACTAAGCCCTAGAAATGTGCTCAGTCGATCTAGTGTTTTCACCTGAGATACTTGCCGGGCCGCGCCGCCGTCTTCCGCCCGCGCCAAAATGTTGTCACCGAGAGCCGGTCGCCGCTTCTGTACTACCTTGGTTTCAGAATGGCCCCGAGCGCGTTTCACTTCGGAACGCAGTGTTTCAGTTTGGAATCGGGAGGGATTTATTCCCGGCGAGCGACAGCAATCCAGGTCTTAATCGCCAGGCCGCCCAGGAGAACCCAGACCGCGGATCGAAGTGGCCACCCAGGGAAGTCCTGAAGCGTCAGCCCCGCCGAGACCGCTAGGACCGCATAGCAGAGCATCGGGACCAGCAGGCGGGTCTTCATACTAGGGTGTTCGGATGATGCGACTCAGTCCATCGTAGCAGTTGGTTCGGTCCGCCGCGCCCGGGTAGAATAGGACCTAAGCTTTGACCACCCGGCGAAGTATTCTTCTGGCTTCGCTCGCGGCCCTTGCCGGCTGCGGGCGCCGCAAAGGTGTGGGCTTCGACGGCTATGCCTTCGTCGCGAACGAGGAGGGCAAGGCCGTCGCGGCCGTCGACCTGGCCGCCTTCGCGGTGGCTCGCCACATCCACCTGGACGCAAGCCCTACCGCGCTCGTCGCCGACCCTGTGCGCCCGGCCGTGTACGCGTTGACTCCCGCCACCGGGAGCGTCCACGAGATCGGATCCGGCACGCTTGCGTTTCGGCGCAAGGTGCAGGTGGCGCGCTCGGCGGTAGCGATGCGGCTGGCGCCCGATGGCCAGGCCATCTGGGTGCTCTCGACGCAGCCCAAGCAACTGGCGCGGCTCTCCCTCGACAGTTTCAGGGCCGACAGGCACATCGCTCTGCCCGCTGAGCCCCTCGATTTCGACCTTTCGGAAGATGGGGAGTGGGCTGGGGTCAGTTTCGGCGACAACCGCGCGGTTGCCATCGTCGACCTGGGGCGGGGTACCTGCTCCGCGGTCGCCCTAGGCAAGAAATTGTCACTGGTCAGGTTTCGGAAGGACGGCCGGCAGTTGCTGGTCGGCAATGCCGAGGACCGGGTGCTTTCCGTTCTGGAGGCGCCCAGTGGCCGTGTGGTCGTGCACCTGCCTCTGGCGGTCCGCCCGGACTACTTCTGCTTTAGCGCGGACCAGGGCCAGTTGTTCATTACCGGGGCCGGCATGGATGCGGTCGTGGTGGTTTATCCATATTGGACCGAGGTCGCCGAGACCGCGCTGGCCGGCCGCGCCCCCGGGGCCATGGCGGACGCCATCGGTCCGGATGCCGAATACCTGTTGGTGGCGAACCCCCAATCCGGAGAGGTGACCATCGTCGATGTGGAGACCCGCCGGGCCATCGCCGTGGTTGCGGTGGGGCAGGGGCCCGGCTACATCGCGGTGACTCCGGATCAGCAGTATGCCCTGGTGCTGAACTGCCTCTCGGGAGACATGGCGGTCATCCGCATCGCGGCCATTGCCGCCACGCGCGCCAAGTCCGCGCCGCTGTTCACGATGATTCCGGTCGGCTCCAAGCCCGTGAGCGCGGTGGTGCGAAGGGTCTAGTTGACTAGGTCGACGGACTGCGGGTCGACCGCGTGCTTCTCCAGCTCCACAAAAGTCCCGAGAGGGCAGTCGAAGGTAGCATTACGGACACTGCAACCGGGGATGAACACCGGGGCGCTGGCCGGCGGCGCATCGGGCGTCAGGGCGGTGCGATTGCGCAACTGGTCCATAGTCTGAGCGACGTAAGAGGCACGAACGATGTACGCCCCAGTGCGCTGCGACTGGCGGAGTTCGAACACCAGGGCGCCGCTCGGAGCACAGACGTCGGCTTGGTAACCAGGTAGAAGCCAGTCGAGATGGAACAGGCCGGCGAGTCCAGTGATATTGGTGTTCGAAGCGATCAACACGATCACTTTGGTCGACGGATTTCCCAGCGCACCGGTCAGCGCATTCCCGGTGGCTGCCTGAACCATGGAGCGCACCACGTGGGAGGCCAGATTGGAACTCTGCACCCTAGCCAGATAGGGCGTGCGGAATTCCAGGTCGAGGAGAAGGTCGTACAAGCGGAAGGTCTGGCTGATGCCGCCGGCGGTCAACTGGCCCCAACCGACGTCCGCAGCCGGCAGCCCATCCGCGTACTCCATGACGAAAGGATCGATGGCAGCAGCAACATCGGTCAGCCCTCCGATTTCGACCGGCAAAGTGGTATCTCCGGTCGCAACGCCGATGGGACTCGCGGTGACGTCGATCTTACCCGCCGGGGTCGGGGGCAAGGGAGTTTGGCCGACGGGATAGTTGAACAAAATCGAGCGCGTGAGGGCGAGCTCTGCGGCGTAGGCGGAGGCCAACGACTGTGGATTATCGCCAAGACGTCCGTTCACGGCCGCGACCGCCATGCGGTAATCGAGCCGCGCGACGCCCGCGCCCACCGGATTGAACAGTGGGTCGTTGGCCGGTGCGGCGTAGGAATTGACGGTTACACTGGCCGCCGGGAGCATGCCGAGGGCGAAGGCCTGGGCGGTCTCAGTGATCAGGGGAGTCCCGTTGGCCCTGAAATAGACGAGGTTGGCGTCGGCCGAGTCGTGGCCGGTCAGCAGTCCCTCCTTGGTGAGCCAGAGACGGAAGTAGCCGCCGAGGAGAGTCTCATTCGTGCGACCGTTGGGGGTCAGGACCGCAACCCCCGAAACACTGAACTCCGGGTATGGTTGTAGGGAGAAGTTGTTGAGGATGGAGTTGGGCAAAACGGGAGTTCGCACAGCATGGCGGCCGAAGATGATCACCTGCTTGGCTCGGGTATCATCGACGGGCTGAGCCGCGAGAAAGCGGCTGCAGCAGAGAGCTAGCGTGAGGAGCCGGACGGAGTGAGTCTTCATATATATGTGTGCCGCAAGCCAGATTTTCCTCTCACGGGCCTTCGAGGGCACAGCACGGGCGGTGTTCCAGGATGCGCCGCACGTTCCGTCTTCCGGTCAGCACGGCGAATCGCTTCTTCTGCGCGGTCGGCGGCGCCCTCACTGTCATCGGCGATGTGAGACCGGATGTCGAGAACATCCGATTGGACGGGCTAGGCGATGCGCCACGCTCGGGCCGCCACCGAAACACGATGCCGCGGTTTGGTAGAAAGCGCAGACCGTGGCCTGCCGACAGCCGGAATCGCAAGGGCGTGGGACGGCGCGGGCGTTTGCGCGAAAGCCGGGCCTGCCGCACAGCACGGTCCACGCGATTCTGAACGCATCGGAGTTGCAGCCACATCGCATTCGAACGTTCACCTTCAGTCCCGACCCGGAGTTCGAGCCGAAACTCTTGGACATCGTGGGGTTGTACTTAAACCCGCCGGAGAATGCGTTGGCGCCGTGCGTAGACGAAGAGCCAGGGATTCAGGCGCCGGATCGTGCGCAGCCGCTGCTCCCGCTCGGCGCCAGGAAACCGCAGAACCTGGACCAATGAGTATGTCCGGCACGGAACACAGACCACGACCGCCGCCCTGGAGATTGCCACTGGCAACGTGGCCGCTCATGTCCGCAACCGGCGCACCTCGATGAACGCTCTCCGGTTCATGAATGGCGTCGTGCGAGCCTACCCCGAATCGATGAGTGAGCGCGAGCGCCCCGCCGAGGCGAGACACTTGCCGGTGCGTATCGCTTCCGAGGAAGGATGCTACCTGGGCTTTGCACCACCTGTCGATGGTCTGTGGCAAGGGGTTTTGTCGGGCGGGATCTCATCGGCCCTTTTGAAGGCAGCACGGGGCTCGCGAACGGTTTCGCGATGCGAATCCTCGATCGCGTTTCTAGCGGGATTCCTTCCCGCATTCTTCACGACTGCGGTTCCCGTCCGTCGCACGCTTGAGACCCGAAGGAGCGTGTCTCTTGAGCGACGCTACCAGCCGATCCTTCAGGGAGAGGACAAGTGAATGAAGCCGGGAGCAGCGACTGCAAGTAACCCGGGCCTCCGGCGTGCATTGTGGACTCCAGTTGGACTCCACACCGCCTCTTGCCGATGGTCGGGTATCTGTCAGCCTTTGAGGAATTTGGCCGGGCCGCCGGGATTTGAACCCGGGACCTCTTGCACCCGAAGCAGCCGCACCAGGCGGGGCTACTCCCCCGCTTTTTCCGCCGCGTTGGCCAGCACGCGGGCGTGGTCGGCGGAGACTTCGAGCCAGCCTCCGTCGATCTTCACCGCGCGGCGGCGGCCTTCGACCGTGTAGCTCAATTCGCCCGCGCCCAACTCCGCCAGCAGGGCCGCGTGGCCCGGCAGGATGCCCAGGTAGCCGTTGGCGGCCGGGATTTGCGCCTCGCTGACCTGCTCGCTCACCAGCAGGCGCTCCGGCGTGGCCACTTCCAGCAGAAACGTGTCCGCCATGGGGCTCCCGTCAGGCCGCCGCCTTCAACCGCTCGGCGCGCTCCAGCACGTCCTCGATGGTCCCTTGCATCCAGAAGGCCTGCTCGGGGATCTCGTCGTGCTTGCCGTCCACGATCTCCTTGAAGCCCTTAATCGTGTCGGCCAGTTTCACGTACTTGCCCTCCATGCCGGTGAACTGCTCGGCCACGTGGAACGGCTGCGAGAGGAAGCGTTGCAGCTTGCGCGCCCGCGACACCACCAGCTTGTCCTCGTCGGACAGCTCGTCGATGCCCAGGATGGCGATGATGTCTTGCAGGTCCTTGTTGCGCTGCAACACGCCCTTGACGCGCTGCGCCGTGGCGTAGTGCTCCTCCCCGACGATGCGCGGATCGAGGATGCGCGAGGTCGAGGTCAGCGGGTCCACCGCCGGGTAAATGCCCATCTCGACGATCTGCCGGGAGAGCTGCGTGGTGGCGTCCAGGTGCGCGAAGGTGGTGGCCGGGGCCGGGTCGGTGTAGTCGTCGGCAGGCACGTAGATGGCCTGCACGGAGGTGATCGAGCCCTTCTTGGTGGAGGTGATGCGCTCCTGCAACTCGCCCATTTCGGTAGCCAGGTTGGGCTGGTAGCCCACCGCCGAGGGCATGCGGCCCAGCAGCGCCGAGACTTCCGAGCCCGCCTGGGTGAACCGGAAAATGTTGTCGATGAACAGCAGCACGTCCTGGCCTTCTTCGTCGCGGAAGTACTCCGCGACGGTGAGCGCGGTGAGTCCGACCCTCAGGCGCGCGCCAGGCGGCTCGGTCATCTGCCCATAGATCAGGGCGCACTTGGATTTGCGCCAGTCGTGAATGTCGATGACGCCGGACTCCTGCATCTCCAGCCACAGGTCGTTGCCCTCGCGGGTGCGCTCGCCGACGCCGCCAAACACCGACACGCCGCCGTGCTTCTGGGCGATGTTGTTGATCAGCTCCATGATGATGACGGTCTTGCCGACGCCGGCGCCGCCGAACAACCCGATCTTGCCGCCGCGCAGGTAGGGCTCGAGCAGGTCCACCACCTTGATGCCGGTCTCGAACATTTTGAGCTCGGTGGACTGCTCGTCGAAGGCGGGCGCCAGGCGGTGGATGGGGGAGAACTTCTTCGCTTCGAGAGGCCCCATGTGGTCCACCGGCTCGCCGATCACGTTGATCACGCGGCCCAGCGTCTCCGGGCCGACCGGCGCCATCACCGGATGGCCGAGGCTCTCCGCCTTCATCCCGCGCACCAGCCCCTCGGTAGGCTGTAGCGCGATGGTGCGGACGCGGCCCTCACCGATGTGCTGCGCGACCTCAACGATAATGTTGATCGGCTCGGGGCCGGTGAACCCCTCGCTGGTGATCCGCACCGCCGTGTAGATCAGGGGGATGTGCCCTTCCGGGAACTGGATGTCCACCGCGGGCCCGGCCACCTGAACGACGTGGCCGATGATTCCGGCTCCGGCCATAAGAATGCCTCCTGTTACGCCTGCGCGGCCGCGCCGCTCACCACTTCAATGAGTTCCTTGGTGATGCTGGCCTGGCGCACGCGGTTCATGTACAGCGTAAGTTTCTCGATCATTTCCCCGGCGTTGGAGGTGGCGGCCTCCATGGCCGTCATGCGCGCGGCCTGCTCTGCCGCGGCCGATTCCAGCATGGCATGGTACACCACAATCTCCACGTACCGGTAGAGCAGCGAGCCGAGAATCTGTTCGGGCGGCTGCTCGTAGATGTAATCCAGCCCCCCGGCGCGAGGCGGCGCCTCGATCGGCAGCGCCCGCAGCAGGGTCAGCTTCTGGGACAGCACACTCTTGAATTCGTTGAAAAGCAGGTAGACGGTGTCGGCCTCGCCCTGCTCGAAGCGGGTTCGGACCTCGCCGGCGACTCCGGCGGCGTCGGCAAAGGTCGCGGTCTGCGAGATGCCCGCGCGCTCGGCGACGATCCGGGCCTGCCGCCGGCGGAAGAAGTCGCGGCCCTTGCGGCCCAGCGCGTACAGCCCGGTCACGGCGCTCTCATGCTCGCGCAGGAACTGCTGCGCGGCTTTGATCAGGTTCGAGTTGAAGGCCCCGGCCAGGCCGCGGTCGGCGGTGACGAGCACCAGCAGGATGCGCTCCTCCGGGCGGCGCGCCAGCAACGGATGCGTTGCCAGCTTCTCGTCGGCGGCCACCGCGGCGGCGATGTCGCCCAGCACCTGCCGGAAAATTGCCGCGTAGGGGCGCGCGGCGATGGTGCGGTCCTGGGCCCGGCGCAGCTTGGCCGCCGAAACCATCTTCATCGCCTTGGTGACCTGCTGCGTGTTCTTGACCGAACGGATGCGCCGCCGCAGGTCGATCAAAGAAGGCATGGATCAGCTCCGGCGCTCTCCCACGAAGCGCTCTTTGGCTTCCTTCACCGCAGCGTGCAGTTCGGCGCGCAACGCGTCGTCGATCTTCTTCTGCTCGCGGATTTTCGTCAGCAACCCGGGATGCGCGTTGTCGACGTAGCGGTACAACTCGTCTTCGAAGGGGCGGCACTCCTCGACGGCCAGATCGTCGAGGTAGGCGTTGCCGCCCGCGAACAGGATCAGGATCTGCTTTTCGACCGGCAGCGGCTGGTACTGGGGCTGCTTCAGGATCTCGATCAGCCGCTTGCCGCGGTTCAACTGGGCCATGGAGGACTTGTCCAGCTCGGAGCCGAACTGAGCGAAGGCGGCCAAGTCGCGATATTGGGCCAACTCCAGGCGGAGCGTGCCCGCCACCTGGCGCATGGCGCGGATCTGGGCGTTGCCGCCGACGCGGCTCACCGACAGGCCGGCATTGATGGCCGGGCGAATGTTGGAGTTGAACAGGTCGGCTTCGAGGTAAATCTGGCCGTCGGTAATGGAGATGACGTTGGTGGGGATGTAGGCCGAGACGTCGCCGGCCTGGGTCTCGATGAACGGCAGCGCGGTGAGCGAGCCGCCGCCCATCGCGTCGGACAGCTTCGAGGCGCGCTCGAGCAGGCGGCTGTGCAGGTAGAAGACGTCGCCGGGATAGGCTTCGCGGCCGGGCGGGCGGCGCAGCAGCAGCGAAATCTCGCGGTAGGCCGCGGCGTGCTTGGAGAGGTCGTCGTAGATGCACAGCGCGTGCCGCTTGGTGTCGCGGAAGTACTCGCCCATAGCGCAGCCGGAGTACGGCGCGATGTACTGCATGGGGGCGGGGTCGGAGGCGGTCGCCGCCACCACGATGGTGTACGCCATGGCGCCGTACTCCTCGAGCGTCTTCACCACCTGGGCCACCGTCGAGCGCTTCTGCCCGATCGCGACGTAGAGGCAAATCACGTCGCCGCCCTTCTGGTTGATGATGGTGTCCAGCGCGATGGCGGTCTTGCCGGTCTGGCGGTCGCCGATCACCAGCTCGCGCTGGCCGCGGCCGATCGGGATCATGCTGTCGATGGCCTTGATGCCGGTTTGCAGCGGCTCTTTCACCGGCTGGCGGTCGACCACGCCGGGTGCCAGTCGCTCGATGGTGCTGAATTGATCGCTCTGGATCGGCCCCTTGTCGTCGATGGGCTCGCCGAGCGCGTTCACCACGCGCCCGATCAGCGCCTCGCCCACCGGCACCGACATGATGCGCCCGGTCCGCCGCACTTCGTCGCCTTCCTTGATTTCCGTGTACTCGCCGAGCAGCACGGCGCCCACCTGGTCTTCTTCCAGGTTCAGCGCGATGCCGGCCACGTCGTGCGGGAACTCGATCAGTTCCCCGGCCATCACCTTCTCCAGGCCGTAGACGCGGGCGATGCCGTCGCCCACCGAGATCACCGAGCCTACTTCGGAGACTGCGACCGCTTTCTCGTAATTTTCAATTTCCTCGCGGAGGACCCGCTCGATTTCGTCCGCTCGAATCTGAGCCATAGTGAAACCCTTGGTACCCGGTTGTGGGGGTTGCTCTCTTATGTTCCTGTTCCCGCCAGGCGGTGCTTGAGCGTCTCCAGTTGGCCGCGCACGGAGCCGTCGAAAACCGTCGAGCCGACGCGCGCCACCACGCCGCCGATGAGGTCCTCGCGAATCGAGAATAGCGCGCGGGCCTGCTTGCCGGTGACGCGGCCGACCTCGGCAACGATCGCGCCGCGCTGCGCGGGGCTCAGTTCCCAGGCCGAGACCACGTCCACCCGCGCCACCCCGAGCCGCTCGTCCATCACCGCTTCGAACGCTTCCCGGATACCCCCGAGCAGCGCCGCGCGCCGGTGATCGATCAGGACCATCAGGAACCGCCGCACCAGGTCGGAAAGGGGCAGCGCCTGGGAAAGCCGCGATACCACCGCGCGTTTGCGCGCCGGCGGCACGGCCGGCGATTGCAGTACAGTGTGCAAGTCCTCGGAGGCGGCCAGCAGGCTCTCGAACGCCCCCAGGTCGCGCATCACGCTCTGGGGATCGACGGCCCCCGCCGCGTCCGCCAGCGCGCGGGCATATCGGAAAGCCAGAGCGCTCGGCATGTCAGGAGGCCCTCCCTGGCTGGCCCGGAAAGCGATTCGCGAGCTCGTGGACCATGGAGGCGACCAGCGCGCCGTCGGCCTCCGGCGTCAGCCGCAGGCGGATCTTGCCCGCCGCCAGCCCAACCGCCAGCTCGGCCGAATACGCCCGCAACTCGTGGCGCGCGGCCTTCACCGCCGCCGAGATTTCCTGTTCGGCCTGCGCCTGAATCCTTTGCAACTCCCGCCCGGTCCCCTGGCGCAGCCGCTCGCCTTCCCCGCCGGATTCCTCGTGAGCCTGCTGGCGCAGACTCTCGACCTGGGCGCCCAGCTCGGCCAGCCGCCGCTCCATATCGGCATAGCGCGCCTCGGCCTCCATTTTGAGCCTGGCGGCTTCCGTGAGACCTCGCTGGATCTCCGCCGTGCGCCCCGCGAAAAACGCCCCGCCTTTCTTGTAGAGAAAGTAGCCCGCAACGCCGGCCAGAATGAGGAAGTTTCCGGATTTCCACAGCGTGGTTCTGTCGCCGCTCTCGCCGTGCTGGGCCGCGAGCGGGACGGCGCAGGCCCCGGCCAGAACCAGGAGGCGAGTTAAAGTGGCGATCCGCTTCAAACCGGTCTCCTGCGCAGGATGGACTCGACAATTCGGTCCGCGAGCGCGCCGGCTTCCTGGCGCAGCGATTCCCGGGCGGCGGCCAGCTCGGCGTCGAGCTGGAGGCCCGCCTCCTTTACCACCGTTGTGGCGCGTTGGTGCGCCGCCTCGACGGCCTGCGCCTGCTCCTGCCGGAGCGTCTGGCGGAAGGCCTCCTGCTCGCGGTAGATTTCGGCGCGGGCGGCGCGCAGGGCGGCATCGTATTCGGCGGCTTTCCGGGAGGCTTTGGCCAGGCTCTCTTCAGCCAGCTTCCGAGCCCCCTCGGTGGCTTCGTACCGCGCCGCCAGGACCCGCTCCATCGGCCGGAAGTACATGCGCTTCAGATAGAAGTACAGCAGCACTACGATGAGGAAGGTAGGGATGGCTTGCAGCAGAAGCCCACCCAACGCCCGCAGAGTATCTTCCATCGGATTTAGTTCGGGGACGCCGAGAAAACTCTCAGAAATTCACGAGGTTGCGTCGAATCCTCACCCTAGCACACCGTTGAAGTAAGGGTCAACCAGGGGATCGCCTTAGGAGATCGTTGAAGAACGGTGGCCGGCTGTCGCACACGCCGCGCCGCCGCGCGGACTTTCTGGGAGAGACCCACCGTGGCGGAGTTCCGCCTTTCGGAGGCGTGCACTGGTTCGCGAGAGCAGGTTGCGGTGATATGCTGAGCCGATGAACAGGCGACGGTTTCTGAGCAACGCTTCTGCGGCTGCGGCCCTCTCTTCCACGCTCGCCAAGGCACAAAGTCCGGCTTCGCAACGAGAGCGCTGGGTGGAGATTGCGGAGGGCCTGAAACCGCGTCTGCGCGAGACCAAAAGGGTTCCAGTCGCGTTGGTTCAGCCGGTCGCCGACAGCACGAGAATCCTGCGGTGGCGCATGGAGGATGTGGCGCCCGCCAGCACGCTGCACGAACGTTTGATGGGTCGCGGGGATGCCCTGGTGCTGGACTTCGGTGGACACCTGACCGGCTATCTCTCGTTCTCTGTTGTGGGTGAAGGCAGGGGAGTCGACGCGCCGGCGAGGATCAAGCTCGTCTTTGGCGAGGTGCCTGCCGAAGTGGCGCAACCCTTTGATCCTTACAAGGGCGGCCTGAGCCGGGCGTGGCTCCAGGACGAGGTCATCAACATCGACGTGCTCCCCGCCACGATCCGGATGCCGCGCCGGTATGCGTTTCGTTATCTCAAGCTCGAGGTCGTCGATACCTCTCCGAACTTCCGTGTGCGATTCGAAGACGTGCAGGCGGCCGCAGTGACGTCCGCCGGCGAGAATCCGTCCCCGCTGCCGGCAAGCGTCCCGGAGGCGCTGCGTCGCATCGATGCCGTCAGTCTCGACACGCTCCGCGATTGCATGCAGACCGTCTTCGAGGACGGGCCCAAGCGCGACCGGCGTCTGTGGATCGGCGACCTGCGCCTTCAGGCGCTGACCAATTATGCGACCTTCCGGAACTACGGGCTGGTGAAGCGCTGCTTGTATCTGTTCGGCGCGCTGCCGAGAGAAGACGGGATGGTGGCGGCCTGCGTCTTCGAAGATCCCCGGCCCTCGCGGGGCCACGAGTACATCATCGATTACGCCGCGCTGTATCCCGTGGCGTTGCTCGAATACGCGCGCGCATCGAACGATTGGCAAACAGCGAAGGAGCTGTGGCCCGTCGCCAGGCGCCAGTTGGAGATTCTGGCCGGCTATGTTGGCGCTGACGGACTCTTTGCCGCGCCTCCGCGCTCCTGGGTCTTCGTGGATTGGAGCCCGGCCCTGGACCGAACCGCCGCCATGCACTCGATCTATGTCTACTGCCTGCGGCAATCGGTCGAGCTCGCGGTCAGGGCCGGCGACGTCGCGACCGCGGCGCAGTACAGGCAACTGGTGGCGCGAATGACCGCGGCGGGCCGGTCCGCCTTTTACGACGCAACCCGGCGGCTATTCGTCAGCGGGCCCAGGCGCCAGTTGTCGTGGGCCTCGCAGGCTTGGGCGGCGATCGCGGGGATCGCCACTCCCGAGGAGGGCGCGGCTGCGCTCGTCGCCGTTGCGAAGGCGCCGGATGCCGTGCGCCCCGGAGGCCCGTACCTTTACCACTATGTGGCCCAGGCGATGATGCGGTGCGGCATGAGGAAAGAGGCGCTCGACCTGATTCAATCCTACTGGGGCGGCATGGTCGAAGCCGGCGCCGACACGTTCTGGGAAGTGTACGACCCGGCGAATCCGGCGATGTCTCCCTACGGCGACCCCCTCGTCAACAGTTACTGTCATGCCTGGAGCTGCACCCCGGCGTATCTGCTGAGAGCGGGCGGTCTGGTCTGAAGCGGGCCGCACGCTCCTCATGTTGGCCGATGCGGATGTTGGAATGCCAACGGGTGTGTTCATCCTTGGACGAGTTCAAGGCGCCACCGGGCATTCCGGCTCATTCCGGAAAGCGCATCCGGCGGAGGAGGGACTTGAAACGCTGGTCTGGCCGCAGGGGATCCCAGACGGCGCGTGCATTGATCCAGACCAGCCGCGGTGCACGCTGTTGATAGGCCGCCTCGAGCATCTTCATCGCTGCGTTCTTCTCGCCAAGCCGGACGTACAGGGAGGCGAAATCGAGGGGCGGGACTCGGGTCTGCTTCGACCTTTCCCGTAACTGCTCTAGCTGCATCTTCCAGTAGCCGCGGACTCCCTCAGCCTTGGCGGCGTTCTCGAGCGCTCTAACCTGCTCCGGGCCCTTGCCGGACAGGCTGCCTGCTTTGAGATACGCTGCCATCGCCTCGGCGTCTCTGCCCAGGGCCTCATACACCTTGCCGGCCTGAAGGTAGGCGGGGCCGCTGTTCGGATCCAGCTCGATCACCTTCCGGAACTGCTCCATTGCGAGTTCGTACTGGTGGGTGTCCACGAACAACCCCAGCAGCCCAAGGTTCATTCGTGGTGAGACCGGATCCAACCGCAGGGTGCGCCGGTATTCCCGAAGGGCTTCGCCCCATCGCCTGAGCACGTGAAGGCACGATGCATAATGCTGTGCGGCATCGGCGGAGCCAGGATCGAGTTCGACCGCGCGGCGGAATTCCGCTTCGCCCGCTGTCCAATCCCAATCCCAGTAGAACCTGACGTCCCCGATGTCGGTTCGCACCTCAGCCAGGTTATCATCCAGCTCCCGAGCCTTCTGCATGGCCTTCAGAGCTCGATCCGTAAGTGGTTGGTCTTGGCTGTACATGGCCATGGCGTCAGCCTCATAGAGAAGGGCGTGGGCCAATGCAAAGCTTGGGTCCTTCGAAGTGGCCTGTTCGAAGTACGACGCAGCCTTCGAATACTGGTCTCCCTCGAAGAAATGCCACCCCTTCAGGTAGGCGTCGTAAGCCTCCGGAATTACCTTTCGCGTGCGGCTGAGACGGGCGTGTTCCTGTGGGCTAAGCGTGACTCTGAGCTCCGCCGCGATGGCTCGCGCGATCCCACTCTGCAACGACAGCACATCGCTCAGTTCGCGCTCGAACGACCCGGACCACAGATGCAAATCCGTCGCTGCGTCGATCAATTGCGCGGTGACGCGCACGCGGCCGCCTGAGCGCAGTACGGTTCCTTCGATGATTGCGTCAACCGCCAGATCGCGCGCTATTTCCGGCAGGAGTTTCTTCGTTCCCTTGTAGTGCATCACGGAGGTGCGTGAGATCACCTTCCAAGCGTTGACTTGAGCCAGTTCGGTGATCAACTCCTCGGTCATGCCGTCGGCGAAGTACTCCTGTTCCGGGTGGCCGGAGAGATCTGCCAGGGGCAGGACAGCGAGGGACTGAATGGCGGACGTGCCGCCGCGTACGAGCAAAGCCCTGCGCATCCGGCCGGCATTCAGCGCCAGTAGTATTGCGAGCAGCAGAATGAAACCGCCGCCGGCGAGAATCCAGCGGTGTTTCCACAAGGACGATTCGGTTCCCGCGGCCGGCGTTTCCGCCTTGATGGCACACGCCTCGGCGGTTGTTGCGGCGCCCGGGAGAGGCGGTGTCGCGTCGCCCTGGTCCCATAGGACTGGCGCCAGTATCAGGTACCCCCGCTTGGCGACGGTACGGATGATGGACGGTTCCCGGGCATCGTCGTGAAAGGCGCGTCGCAACTCCCCGATACAGCGGGTGAGCGCGTCATCCGAGACGAACGTTTCCGCCCACACCTCCCGAAAGATCTCGTCCTTGGCAACGACCTGCCCCTGTCGCTTCGCCAGGCAGACCAATACTTCCATGGCTTTGGGGGTGATGTGGCAAGCGCGGCCCTCACCGACGACGCTATTCATCCCGGGTCGGACCAGCCACAGCCCCACACGGAAGTCCATCGGAGCGCTCCACGAATATCCTATCAGGTTGGACCATCGGCAATCTGTCGGATAAATGTCGGCGGTTTGTCGGGACCCACAACTCCAGTCCGCGCGACAATCACCCTGCCATAGGAGGCGATATGAGTACAAAAAAGCTACATGGTTCATCGATCATCGTGCTGGCAACTGCGGTCGCGCTAGGTGCCCCTGCCCTGTGGGGAGAGGGCCAAGGCTCGTGCAGCATGGCCGGCACATGGTACGGAGGCGGAAATGAGGTGAAATACCTGATGTCCATCTTCCCGGGTCCGGACAGCGATTTCACGTGGATCGGGGACGGTGCGTACAGCCTGGGCACACTCGGATTCCCCATCAAAACAACGTGGATGGGATCGCTGGTTAAGGATCGTGGCGTCTACGAGAACTACGCAATCGGGATGGTCAACGACAACACCGGATTTCCGGCGCCCACGCCGCAGGTCTGGGCGGTGCACGCCACCGTCCGACTCATCGATTGCGACACGCTGCGACTTGACTTCGACTTTTTCGGCGCATACCTGTGGGCCAGCAACAAAACACCTTTCCTGGACCTGCCGGATTACGTCGTTGTGCCGCCGCCATTCAGCGAAACCTACCGGCGCATGCCAACCGGTGTGCATAGGCAGAGGCGTTAACCAACTCCGGCCTTCCGGGCGGAGACGGGGAGGAGCGGCTTGCGGCGACCGTCGCGGGCGCGCCGGGTTGGCGGCCCAAGCCGAACGCGGAGACAAACGGAGAGGCAGGATACGGCAAGACGTCGGCCAGTTGGGGAGTTGCGGACGGGCCTGCGGCGTCGACAGACTGCGGCGAAATCGTTGCGGGGAAAGAGTTTGGCTCCTCCGGCAGGACTCGAGCCCAGGCCCCTCCGATAAACATCCGGATGCCCCGCCACTGAGCTGGCCAGGGGCAACAAGTCGGCAGTCATGACTCCCCCAAACGCGAGCGGTCACAAGTCAACCCGGCCCCCGCTTCCGTGCTACGTTTAGGGCGTGAGCCAGGAGAACCCGTTTCAGGACCCGCTGCGGTTCGAGCGCGGCGTGCCTCCCTGCGCCGTGGTCATCTTCGGCGCCCACGGAGACCTCGCCAAGCGCAAACTCATCCCCGCGCTCTACCGGCTGGCGCGCCAGCGGCTGCTGCCCCCCGGATTCGCCGTCGTCGGCAACTCGCGGACTCCGCTCAGCGATGAGGCGTTCCGTGACAAGATGCGCGAGTCGGTGGCCGGTTTCCTCGAAGGTACGCCCTTCGAGGAGCGGGTTTGGGGCGTTCTGGCGAGGGCGCTCTTTTACGTTCCGGGGGACATACACGATCCGGAGTCGTACGCGCGCCTGGCCGGCAAGCTCGGCGAAATCGAGGCGCTTTTCCAGACCGGAGGGAACGTCCTGTTCTACCTCGCCACCCAGCCGAGCCAGTACGCGCCCATTGCCGAGGGCATTGGTGCGGCGGGCCTGGCGCGCGGCGCCGGCTGGCGGCGGCTCATCATCGAGAAACCGTTCGGGCGCGACCTGGCCAGCGCCCGCACGCTGAACCGGGAGCTCCAGCGGGTCTTCGACGAGTCCTCCATCTACCGCATCGATCACTACCTGGGCAAGGAGACCGTCCAGAACATCCTGGCGTTCCGCTTCTCCAACGGCATCTTCGAGCCGCTGTGGAACCGGCGCTACGTCAACCACGTTCAGATCACCGCCGCGGAATCCATCGGGCTGGAGGGCCGGGGCGCTTACTACCAGGAAGCCGGTGCGCTGCGCGACATGATCCAGAGCCACCTCTTGCAGGTGATGGCTACCATCGGCATGGAACCCCCGGCCTCTTACGAGGCGGAAGCCGTGCGCGACGAGCGCGCCAAGCTGCTCCGCTCGATCCGCATCCTGAAGCCGGAGGACGTGCCGCTGGACGCCGTCACGGGCCAGTACGGCCCGGCGCGCGTCGGGGGCGAGGAGGCGCCGGGGTTCCGGCAGGAGCCCGGTGTCGCACCCGATTCCGAAACCGACACCTACGCGGCCGCGACCTTCTTCGTCGACAACTGGCGCTGGGCCGGGGTCCCGTTCTACATCCGCACCGGTAAGCGCCTGCCGCGGCGGGTCACCGACGTCGCCATCCACTTCAACGCCGCGCCGCTGGCGCTGTTTGCCGCCCACAATTCGCAATGCCCGTCGCAGCTCACGGCCAACCTGTTGATCGTGCGCGTCCAGCCGGAGCAAGGGATCTCCCTGCGCTTCCTCTCCAAACAGCCCGGCGCCGGCATGACGCTGCGCCCCGTCTCGATGGACTTCAACTACGGCGAGAGTTTCGGATCGCGCCAGTCCTGGGATTACGAGACCCTGCTGGTGGACGCGATGCTCGGCGATCCCACGCTCTATATCCGCCAGGACGCGGTCGAGGCCAGTTGGGCGGCCGTGCAGCCGATTCTGGACGTCTGGGCCAACCAGCGCTTCGATTTCCCCAACTACGCCGCCGGGACCTGGGGACCGCAGGCCGCCGACGAAATGCTCGCGCGCCGCGGCCATGCGTGGAGGAATCCGTAGTGGCCGCGTTCCATTCAGACGAGATTCTCGAGGAACTCCGCGAGCTCTGGGCTGCGCTCGGCAAGGCCGCCGAACAGGGCGATTCGCAGGGCGTCGTGCGCGCCTGCGCGCTCACCCTCATGGTCTTTGCCGAGGAAAGCGACGACGCCGTCTCGATCGGCGAGACGCTGGCCGAGCTGATGCGCGAGCATCCGCACCGCGCCATTGTCGTGCGCGTGCGGCGCGACGCCCCGCCCCTGCTCGAGCACCGCGTGCGGGCGCAGTGTTGGATGCCGTTTGGCCGGCGCCAGCAGATCTGCTGCGAATGGATCGAGATCATCGCCGCCGAGGCCAGCCTGGCGGACCTGGCTCCGGTTCTTTTGGCGCTCCGGGCGCCCGACCTCCCGATGGCGCTCTGGTGCCGCAGCGCGCGCCTGTTCGAGTCGCCGGCGCTGCCCGCCGCCACACTGGCGGCAAACAAGCTCATCGTGGATGCGGCCGCCGCCGGCGATCCCCCGGCGATGCTCCGCCGCCTGGCTAAGGCAGCCGCCGCCGGCCCCCCGATCGCCGACCTTGCCTGGACGCGGCTGACGCGCTGGCGAGAGATCGTGGCGCAAGCGTTCGAGAGCCCCGCCTCCCGAGCGCTGCTGTCGCGAATCGGCGAAGTGCGCGTGTTCCACGCTGGGGAGAGGGTCCCGCCGGAGGCCTGCTATCTCGCGGGCTGGGTGCTGGATGCCCTCGGCCGGGATATCGATGTCCGCTTCGAGGCTGCCGCGGAAGAAGGCCTCGAATTCCGTAGTACAGGCATTCAGCCTCTGCACATCGCCGGGTGTCCGCGTTCCACCGACTCCGCTCTGCTGGGCGAGGAACTCTCGATCCTGGGCCGCGATCCGGTCTATGATAGAGCCTTGCAGTGGGCGGCCCGGATCGCTGGCCGCCCGCGGGGGTGAGGCGTGAGCATGCAATGGCATGCGTATCGGGACACGAAAACCGCCGCCGAGGCGTGCGCAGGTTTCGTGGCCGCGCGGCTCGAGGAAGCGCTCTCCGGCAAGGACTACGCGACTCTGGCGCTCTCCGGTGGCGCCACGCCCAAGGCCCTGTTCGAATCGCTGGCCGCGCGCCGTTTTCCCTGGCCGCAGGTCCACCTGTTCTGGGTCGACGAGCGCGCCGTCCCGCCCACGGATCCCCGAAGCAACTACAAGCTGGCGGCGGAAGCTCTCCTGATCCCGGCCCGGGTACCCCAGCGCAACATCCACCGCATTCATGGGGAGCTGATGCCGGAAGTCGCGGCCCGCCGCTATGCCGACGAGGTCCGAGACTTGTTCGGCCTGGAGCAGGGGGAAATGCCGCATTTCGACGTGATCCACCGCGGTGTCGGGCCCGACGCGCACACCGCCAGCCTGTTCCCCGGCGAGCCGCTGATCGAGGACCGCGAAGGGATCGCCGCGGCCGTCTACGTAGAGAAGTTGGCCCAGTGGCGCATCACGCTGCTGCCCGGGGTGCTGGAGGCCGCGAGGAACACGGTGATGCTGGTGGCGGGGGCGGACAAAGCCGAGGCCGTGCGCGCCGTTTTCCATGAGCCGCATGAACCCCGGCGCTACCCCGCCCAACTGGCTTCGTTGCACGGCCGCGCCGTCGCGTGGTTTCTGGACCAGGCCGCCGCCCGGCTCATCGGCCCCGACTGACCGAGGCGCTAAGGTACCTGCCGCCGCGTCAGCACCGCCGTGCCCGAGCCCAACCCCAGTGACGTTCCCAGGCTGGACGCGGTCCAGTCTACCTGGAGCGAATTCTCCGAAAGCAATTTGAGCCGCACCTCGCCCTTGGCGCCGCCTCCGCCGGTCCACTCCAGCCGCGGCGCTTCCCGCTCCGCCAGCCCGCTAAACTGGAACCGGACGTCCGGAGAAATGGCCCGGTCCGAGATTCTGTAGCGCGCGCGGTAGCGCCCGTGGAGCATTCCCGCTTCCTCGACGATGACGGCCTCGATGAATTCCGGCAGATACAGAGCCGAAGCGAGGCGGGCCTTGGGTTGGGCATAGAACCACGTTCCGGCGTAGGTCGGCTTGGCCGGAGGCGCTGGCGTTGCGGCGGCGGGGATCTCAAACTGGCTCGGCTCGATCCCCGCTGCCACCACCCCGTCCCCCGCCGCCAGGTCGGGCGGTTCGGGCAACGCCGGGGAGGGGGGCGCGACCGCCGCGGTTGAGACCCGCGAGGACCGGACCTTCCGCTCGGCCCGGCGTGGGGCAATTGGCGGCACGGGATTCGCGGGCTGGGCCCGCGGCTCCTGGGAGGCGGCCTCCGCCAGGGTCGCTTCCCTCGTCACTCGCCGGCCCGCTGCCTCGCTGCCAAAATACGCCAGGGCCGCCGCCGCTCCAATCACAGCCGCCGCCAGCCAGATCCAGGCTTGGGATCGAGCCAGTCTCGCACGCACTGGCTCCGGCGCAGGCAATGGCGCCCGAGGCGGCGCGCCGAGCAGTTCCCGGTCATAGGCCTGGCGCGCCTTCGGATCGGTCAGCACCGCGCAGATGCTGTTCAACCGCTTCATCTGGCACTCCGCCAGCCGCCGCAGCGTCTCCTCCTGCTGCTGGTCGGGATGCAGCACCCGCGCCAGATTCCTGTAAGCTTGCCGGATCTCCTCGGCGGTGGCCGACTGAGACACACCAAGCTCCTCGTAGTAGTTCATCCGACGGAAGTTAAATCGGACGAAGCTGGCTGAAACTTCAGGCCGGCCCCGCTTGCGGCGTTACCACGATCTTGCCGCACTGCTCCTTCCGCTGCAGGGCGGACAATCGGCCGTATACAGCATCCCGGCCGGCGGGTATAATCGAGACTCTAAGGCAGATTCCAATGAAGACAGCCGGACTTCAAGTCACCCACCAGGAAGTGCCGCCAGACCTCGTAGTGATCACGCTCACCGGGAAAATGATGCTCGGCGAGAGCGCCGCCGTCGAGAGTCTCATCCTGAGCCTCCTCGGGTCGGGCCGGCGCAAGTTCATTGTGGACTTGAGCGGGGTCACGCACATCGACAGCACCGGCATCGGCACCTTCATCGCCGGCCTCGGCAAGGTGAACCAGGCCGGCGGCGCGCTGGTGATGGCCGGCGCCGCCGGGATGGTGCGGGAGGGTTTCCGCGTGACGCGGCTAGACAAGGTCTTCCGGTTCTTCCCCGACGTCGAGAGCGCCCGCGCCGCCCTGTGAGCATAGTGGTCCGCGGCCGATTGCGATCGTGCCGCCGACGACCGTACGGCAATTGGATCTACCTTTCGCAGGAGAGCCTCCGGCGGATCATAGACTGGATGAACAATTCCAGGTCCGCCTCGTCCAAGATCGCCTTGGATCTCGTACTTGCCGATGCAAGCCATAGGCGTGCGATGAGTTGTTCAGTTTCCGATACCGAGTCCGAGGTTTCGTCCAGAGATCGTTTGGTAACGGAAGTAAGGAATAAAGTCGCGATGCGCCTTGATTGAGACCACTCCGTATCCCTCACGCGGGAGGGACGCGCCGACCTCACCTATGATCCCGTCGGCCCGGTTCAGTTCGCTCGCGCTGAAAGGCCGGCGGCAGAAAAGCGGTAGAGGAGAACGTACACCGCTGCGTTCGCTGCATCAACTTGCGACATTTCAGAGGACACCCGTGCCCTCAGAACACCTCGAACGTACCTCTCGCGACTATCTGTCCCTCCGCGAGAATGTCTACCCGGTACTGGCCGACGGCGAATCCCCCACTTTTCTCACTGCCCCAATTCAGGCCATGGAAGGAGTGAGTCCAGCCGGGCTGCGGGTGGAAATCGCCAAACTGGCGGGTCAGCACAGAGCCATCCGGCCCGTACCACAGGGCAACGAAGGGGATCCTCCCCGGAACGCTCACAGCCGGGTACGAGAGCTCAATCTCCCAATTGACGAACCTGGTTCGAGAAGAGCGGAATCTTGTACGGTACTCCCGGGCATCCAGGGCCGTCGCCCCTTTACCGCTCTCGAAAAACCTCAGCCCCAGCGCCTTGGCGCTGAGGGAGGGGATCCGGTTCGTGACAGTCCCAATCGCATCGGGCGGCTTCGCGACACCCGCGGCTGGCCCTCCTTCCCGAACGAGCCGAAACCCCACTGAGGCGTGGCTTACCCCCGGCACAGACCTGCTGCGAGAAGCCGCCCGGCAAGAACTCGACGGCGCGAGCCAGGAACCGCCGCGCATCACTCGCACCTGCCCCGACCCCGCTCCCGGCGGGTCCGTCTCCGGGCTACTGCGATAGTAGCTCTCGTCATACCAGTCCTGGCACCATTCCCACACATTGCCGAGCATGTCATACAGCCCCCAGGCGTTGGGCCGCTTCGCGCCCACCGGATGGGTCTGCTTGTCCGAGTTCCCGTCGTACCACGCCGTCAAGGCCAGGTCCTCCGAATCCCCTGTCGATCCCGCCCGCGCCGCGTATTCCCACTCCGCCTCCGTCGGCAGGCGGTAGCGGTAGCCGTCATTTATCGCGTTCAGCTTTCGAAGAAAGTCCTGGATGTCGTCCCAACTCACGCTCTCCACAGGCCGGTCCGGGCCTTTGAATTGGCTGGGATTATTGCCCATCACCTTCCCCCACTGTGCTTGCGTGACCTCGCACTTGCCGATCTCGAAAGCCTTCGTGATCCTCACCCGGTGCACCGGCTTCTCATCGGTGTCTCCGTTCTCCGAGCCCATCGGAAATTCGCCCGCTGGGATTCGCACGAACTCGATTTTGCTCTCTCCAGCGAGCGCTGGGCCGAGGACCTGCACCTGTGCCGTCCCTTTGGCCTCCACGCCGAGGCGCCGCGCCGTAACGGTGTAATCCCCCGATGACACGGGCTTGACCGCCCGGCTTCCGGTCGCGCTCACCTGCCCCACGCCGTCGGAGATCTCGACGGAATCGCCGTTTTCGGTCTGCCAGCTCAGTATGGTTTCCTCTCCCGTCTGGACTCTGGCGGGGTTCGCCTCGAACTTCACAATCCGGGGCCGCTTCGCGACTTCGACCGTGACCTCAGCCGTCTTCGGTCCCCCGGCTCCGGCGGCGGCCAGCCGGTAGGCAGTCGTCGATTCCGGCACAACCCTCTGCGATCCCTCCGCGGGGACGCGTCCGATCCCGGGCTCGAGCTGAACACTCTCGGCGTCCTTGACACGCCATCTGAGCTCCGCTCCAGTGCCCTCTACGACGGTCCGTGGGTTGGCGGTGAACTCCTCAATCACAGGCCGCTTCACCACTTCGACCGTGAGTTCAGACGTCCTCTGTTCCCCGGCTCCGGCAGCGACCAGCTTGTAGGTGGTTGTCGATTGCGGCAGAACCGTTTGCGATCCATCCGCCGAGACGCTTCCTATCCCGGGCTGGATCTCAACGCTGTCGGCATCCTTGACACGCCATCTGAGCTCCGCTCCGGCGCCCTCTACGACGGTCCGTGGGTTGGCGGTGAACTCCTCAATCACCGGGGCCTTCTTGGGCGAGGTCTTCCGCAGCAGCGAAACGATCGCGGCGGGCGCTCCGGCCTCACGCAGCCGGGCGGCGGCAGCCCCATCCACCTGGAAGCCGATACCGCAGGTCCTCACAAACAGCTCGAGCCGCGCCTCGGGCACGTGCGACCGGATCAGGTCCACGAGCTGTTCCTCGCTCAACGGCCCGCGGCACCGCACCGGCGACTGGGCGCGAAGGGACCCCGCCCACAAAAGAACGAATATCCAAATGAAGCGCATTCGACGCATAGCTGCCTGTCCACAATACTGTGCCGGGTTCTCTACCGCAACCTCTTCTCCGCCTCGTCGGCCGCCCTGGCGGCCGCGAGGTCCTGCTTCGCTCGCGCGTTGCCGGGTTCGGCGGCGAGCACCTGTTCAAAGGCCGCGATGGCGGCCTCGTATTCCCCGTTGTTGTACAGCCGCTGTGCCTTCCGCAGAGCGTCCTGGGGAGGTGCTCCGCCGCCCCCCGACAGGCGCAGCTCAGCTTCCTTGGCGGCCCGTGCTTCAGCGATACCCGCCTGCGCCTGGCGGTTGCCGCTGTCAGCCGCCAGTATGACCTGATAGGCCGCGATCGCGTTGTCATAGAGCCCGTGCTTGAGAAAATCACGGGCCTCGGCCAACCTCGCCTGGAGCTCCTGAGAAGGGCCGGAGGGGCCAGTTGGCTTGGCAACGATCACCGCCACCTGAGCGCTAAGCGTCTCCCCGGTCCGGACAGCTTCCAGCGTGTACGTCGTGGAGACTTTCGGATGTACTGTCATCTCGCCTGCGGGCGGTACCGAGCCGACGCCCGGCGCGATGCGGGAGCTATCAGCACCCGCCACCTTCCACCTCAGCACAACAGGTTGCAGCGGCTCCGCAGCCTCCCTGTCGGAAGTGAACTCGACGATCCGGAGTCGCTCGGCCCTCCCCCGATTGAGCCAGAATCCTCCCACGATCATCGCGAGGCCAGCAGCGGCGGCCAGCAAGGCGACCAGCATGCGGCGCCTCTTTGCGCGCTCCGGCTCGGCTGAGAGGCCCCAATTCGGCGGCAACTTCAAGTTGGTGTCCAAACGGTCCGCGGTCTCCTCCTCCCGAACGGGGGTTGGCGTAGCGGAAGGCTCTGTCAACGCCTGGAGGGGTTCGCCGATCTCCTCACTGGGTTTCTCCTGTTCGGGCGGGACCGAAACGGGCGCAGGAGCCTGCGCTGGAACGACGTCCGCAAACGCGGTGGTGAAGCCCACTTGCGCGGCGACTTCCGGCTTGGCGTCACCTGATTCCTCCGGCGCCGTGACACCCGGCTCAGCGCCGAGCGCCGCTCGCGCCACCGGCTCCAGCGCCTGTTCCTCCACAGAGGGAACCGGCTCGGCAGACCCCTCGCCGGGTGCAGGCTGCGGCGGCGGGGTGAGACCGAAATTGGCGCAGATGGGGCAGAGATCGAGGCCCGGCTGCACCGCTCCTCCGCAGTGCTGGCAGCGGCCGCCGCCGGGCTTGGGCGGAGGGACCGGTTCCGGCTGGGACTCCGGCACCTTGAATCCCGACACGGGTGGCTCGGGGGTCGCTTCAGCGGACTCCGGAGGTAGGGACACCGGCGGGGAAGGCGGTGGCGGTTCCGGCGCGACGGATGGCGGCGCAGGCCTCGCGCTTCGGGACGGGGTCGAGCCCGAACTCGTGAGACCCTTTCGCGACAGCGGGCTCCAGTCCGGGAGTGTGTCGCAAGCCGCCAGCAACTCCGCCACGAACCCCCCACAAGTGGCGTATCGGTTGCCCGCTTCCTTGGCGAGTGCACGCTCGAACACCTCGGACACCGCCGCGGGCAGCGTCGGATTCACCTCGTCCGCCTTCTCAGGCGAGTCCATCATGATCCGGTAAAACAGCGTTTGGATGGAGTCCGCCTGGAACGGACGCCGTCCCGTCAGCATCTGGAAAGCGATCACCGCCAGTGCGTACTGGTCCGCGCGGGCGTCCACCCCCTTGCCTTGGATCTGCTCGGGCGGCATGTAATGTGGCGTGCCGATCACCGTGCCCGTTTGCGTCATCGCAGAGAAGCCGCTGAAACCCTTCGCGATGCCGAAGTCGCAGATCTTCACCACTTCGTTGTCTTCGAGCATGATGTTGGCGGGCTTGACGTCGCGGTGGATAACGCCCTTCTTGTGCGCGTAGTCGAGAGCGGCGGCGGTCTCCCGCAGGATCTGCCGGATCCGCTCTTTGTCGAGCGGGGTATCGGCCAGCAGCAGTTTCTCGAGCGAGGGGCCGTTCACGAACTCCATGGCGATGAACGCCACCCCTTGCTCCTCACCGACGTAGTAGATGGTGACGATGCCGGGGTGCTTGAGGATGCCGGCGGCGCGCGCCTCTCGGAAGAGACGGCCGCGGAGCTGCTCCTGCTCGTCCGGATCGGCCAGATCAGCGAAGCGGATAGTCTTGACGGCCACCTCCCGGCCGATGTGCGCATCAACGGCGCGGTAGACCACCCCCATGCCTCCGCGGCCGACCTCGCCCACGATTTCGTAAGGCCCGATCCGCTCCATGGTCAACAGTGGTTCCCCGGAGAATTCTATCACTATATGGGAAGCTCGGGGACGGCCGGAATCTCTGGCGGAGGCGGCTCCTCGGCCAGCACCGGCACGGCGGCGATCCCGCGGTAGATCTCCAACTGGCTCCCGAAGAACAGCAGCTTCACCCCGATGCGGCCTAAGATATACGCCTGTTGCAGCACCAGCAGCAACGCCATCCACAGCGCCTGGTTTTGCGGAATGTATCCGCAGACCGCTCCGTAGGCCAGCGCCAGCGCCACCGCCAGGAGCGCCACCATTCCGTAGGTCGCGGTGGTTCCGCCGGGATTCCGGAACACCAGTTTCACCGACCCGAGCGCCGCCCGCCACGATTTCCGGCTGTCTTCCACCACCAGGCGGATCTTGGCATAGTCGAAGATCATGTTGACCAGAAGCAGCAGCAGGATCGTCAGCCCGGTGCGGAACCAGCCAAAAACCACCAGCGGCCGCTCCTCCATTCCCCGGCCCCAGATGTGTTTGCCCAGCGCCTGCAGAGCCGCGCTCGCCGCCAGCACGACCCCGTAGAACACCAGCGACACCAGCAGCAGCCGGAACAGTCTCCCGAAATTCCTGCCGCAGCCTTCATAGAACAGGCCCGGCCGGTACTTGCCTTCCTCCGATGCAAACACCGTGAGCGCGCCGCCCGCCAGGAACGTACCGAGCAAAACGTAGCCCGCCGCCACCAGCGCGATCAGCGGGGGAAACGCATACAACGGCAGCCCGCCGGTTTGGTTCAGCATCTCGACGAGCCACTGTAGGTCGAAGTTGTCCAGCATCCGCTCCGCGTACAGGCTGTGCCCGAGCTCGCTGTACAACAAGGCCCCGGCGGGCAGCACCACCGCCAGCGCGAACACCAGTGTGTAGAACCAGAACACCAGCGGCATCCGCCCGGCCCGGATCACCGCCCTAGCGCCCTTTGAAATCGCTCGAATCGGACTCATGCTCCCGTCCTATGCAATGCCGCCCGCCGTGAGCAGCAGGTTCTCGGCCCAGAACAGCAGGTTCTGCCACCACTTGACGAGCGGCTTCGCCGCCACTCTCTCCTGGTAGCTGTTGTTGGCAAAGTTGACGTCCAGCAGAATCTTGTGCGCGGGGTCGATCTCCACCGATTCCACCCGCGCCGGGCCGGTGAAGGTGTACTTCACCCAGCGATACTCGCCGTCCCACTTGCGATCGGCTGTCTTGCCGCCGGCGAACCGCACGCGGATCTCCACCGGAACGATGGCCTCGCCCTCGCGCTGGATCTTCACCGCGGACTCGTACTGCTTCTTCTTGTCTCCAATTGCCCGGTTGTCGACCTCGCCCACCTTGTAGTCCACCACGTTCGAGCCATAGACGAACTGGTCGAAGAACCACTTCAGGTCCTGGCCCGAGACTTCGCCCGCCACCTGGATGAAATCGCGCGTGCACGGGTGGTGGAAGCGCCAGCGCTGGAAGTACGTGCGCATGATGCGCGCCATCGTCGCCTCGCCGAGGTGGTTCTCCAGGGTTCGGAGGGTCAGGGCCGAGCGCGGGTACGAGTTGATGCCGTAACTCGAGCCGTCGTAGTATTCCCAGGCGTTGCGCAGCAGGCTGTCGGTTTTGGGGCCGCTCAGGTAGGAGCCACGATTGATCGCATCCCAACCCACGTCGGGACCGCGCAGCCAGCGGCCGAACGGCGAGAGGTCCTGCGGCCCGTACACCTTGTCGAGGATCTTGCTGGTCGAGTAAGTGTTGAATCCCTCGTCCAGCCAGGCTTCCTCGAACTCGTTGTTGGCGACCATCCCGTACCAGAACTGGTGACCGAACTCGTGCACCACCACCATCTCCGGCTCCTGCCGCCGCTCCGATACCCTCCAGCGTGTGCCCGCCGTGATCAGAGTGGGGTACTCCATGCCGCCCGCGGCATGGCCGCCGTGGGGCGGGTCCACCAGGGTGATCGTTGGGTAGGGATACTTGCCGTACCACAGGCCGAAGTACTTCAACCCCGCCCGCAGCGCTTTGAAGTGCCGCTCGATTTGCGCCGCGTGCTCCGGCTGGATCAGCAGGATCATCCGTACCGGCTGGAGGCCCGCCTCTTTTTCCGGGATGCCGAGGAGTTTCGCCGTCTCGGCCAGCTCGCGCGCGCTCACCTCGCGCTGGGGCTCGAACGTGCGCTCGATCCGCAGGAACAGCGGCGAGGCGGTCCAGGCGAAATCGTGGACCTGTTCCTGGACGAACCGGTAGGTGGCGGTTTTGGCCGCGGGGTCTTCGCGCCGGCTCTCCATGACCCCGGTCGCGCCCACGACGTAGTTCGACGGCACGGTGAGGGTGACCGCGTAGCGGCCGAAGTCGGCGTAGAACTCGCTGTTGGCGTGGAACTGGCGGCAGTTCCACTGGCCGCGGGTCGCGTAGCGCTGGCCGGCCTTCTCCCATACGCCGATCTTGGGGAACCACTGCGCCACCATGTAGAAATCGCCGTGGTACCCGGTGCGGGCGCTGACGTGCGGCAGCTTGGTGTGGAAATCGATCTCCAGGCCGATCGAGCGGCCTGCCTTGACCGGCTGGGGCAGCGTCACCGCCATCACCGTGCGGTCCTCGGCGTTGTCGTCGTCCGGATGGAGGAAGCGGATGGACTGGGTCAGGTCCGCTCCGCCCGCGATCCGCAGGCTCTTCACGTCGATCCATCCGCGGGCGTCCTCCTTCGGGTGCCCATCCGCCTCGCGCTGAAAGGTGCTCCGCTCGTCGCGGAACGCATTCATGTAGAGATGGAACCGCAGCTCGCGCACTTCCTCCGATGAGTCGTTCAGCCAGGTCAGGGTCTCGTGGCCCTCGACGGCCCGGAGCTTGGTGTCGAGTTTCGCCGCTATTTCGTAGTTCACGATGCGCGTGCCCTCGCCGCCCCACGCGGCGCCGAGCGCGAGCGCCACCAGAAGGCACAACCAGACAGGTCTGTTCATGGCAGAACCTGGAGAATATCACACCTGTGGCTTGTCGCTGGCCGGCGTCACGCCACGGAGAGGGGACCGGCGATCCAGTACTCGTTCCTGCTCGCTTGGTACCGAGACCTCTTCCCCGTGACCCAAATTGGGCGCACCTTAAAATGTAGGCCAACACTGGCGGGCAGGACGACTGATATGCGCAAGGTCCTTTCAAGAACTCTCTTTGTGGCACTGTCGCTCATCGGCACTATCGCCATCGCGACGGCGACCACCTTCACCACCTCCAGCCCCGGCGTGTTCTTCAGTGTCAATGACGTCGACTTCTATGTGAGGGACACTCAAATACTGCCGGGCCTCAGCAGCCCGGGGCTAACCGCGTCGTCGCAGATATCAGGCTCGGACTTCCTCTTGTCCGCCAGCGGCTCGGGCTACTCCGACGCGGGCATCGTTCTGTACTTCAATGGCGGGCTCAGGCTCGGACTTCTCCAAAGCGTTTCCGTCGCCTCCGGCTCTCCTGTGTCCATCAACCTCTGGTTCGACACAGGCGGCGATGGGAAGTTCTTCGTGTTCGGCGCTGCTCCCAACGACTACCTGACCGATCTGAATCACGACAGCTACGGGAGCTCCAGCGGCAATCTGCTCAACGCCACCTCGAGCCTCAGTATGTTGGGCGGCGACGGGGCAGGACAATGGTACACGCTGGCGCAGCTCCAGGCCGGGGCCGACACGGGCATCGACAGCAATACGCTCATCGCACTATGGATTGGGATCACCAACACCAGTACCGCGGATATCTCCGAGGTCACGCTCGATCGTCTTCCCGAGCCAACCTCCCTGCTCCTCATCGGAGCCGGCCTGACCGGGTTGTCCCTGGCAGCCAAGCGCCTCAGGAAGTAGCAGATTCCCTGCCATCCAGGCCGGGGGCGCGACTTGATAAGATGGTGAACTTGCCCCCCGTATGGACCACATCTTATCGATAGTGCTTCTGGCGCCGCTGGCGGGCCTGCTGATCCTGCTGGCGATCCCCTCTTCGAAGCCGAAGGCGATCAAACTCTGGGCCAACGGCTGGTCGTTCCTGTGCTTCCTGCCGTGCCTGTGGCTGGTCTTCAAGTTCGACAGCGCGAAGGATTTCCAGTTCGTCGAGCGCGCCGACTGGATCCCCTCGATCGGGGCTTCCTACCACCTGGCCATCGACGGTTACAGCCTGCTGCTGGTGGTGCTCACCGGCCTGCTGGGCTTTCTCGCCATTCTGTCGAGTTGGAACGCGATCGATACCCGGCTGAAGGAGTACTACGCCAACTTCCTGTTCCTGCAAACCTCGATGCTGGGCGTCTTCATGGCCCGCGATTTCCTGCTGTTCTTCGTGTTCTGGGAGCTGGGGCTGGTGCCGATGTACTTCATCATCGCCATCTGGGGCGGCCCGCGGCGGGTATACTCGGCGTTCAAGTTCCTGGTGTACACGTTCATCGGCTCGGTGGTGATGTTCCTGGGCATCCTGGCGCTCTATTTCACGCACTACGGTGAATTCCAGAGCTACAGCTTTGCCATCCCCGACCTGCTGCGCACGAGCCTCTCGGGCTCCCGGCAGTGGTGGATCTTCTGGGCGTTCTTCCTGGGCTTCGCGGTGAAGGTGCCGATGTGGCCGCTGCACACCTGGCTTCCCGACGCGCATACCGAGGCGCCCACGGCCGGCTCGGTGATCCTGGCCAGCATCCTGCTGAAGATGGGGACCTACGGGTTCCTGCGCTTTTCGCTCCCGCTGCTGCCCGACGCCTCCAAGGACCCCCTGGTCGTGAACGCGATGGCGCTGCTTTCGATTGTGGCCATCGTCTACGGGGCGCTGGTCTGCCTGATGCAGAAGGACTGGAAGAAGCTGATCGCCTATTCCTCGGTCAGCCACCTGGGATTCTGCACGCTGGGCATTTTCGCGCTGAACCCAGCCGGGATCGCGGGCTCGATGCTCCAGCAGATCAACCACGGCATCTCGACCGGAATGTTGTTCCTGATCGTGGGCGTGGCCTACGAGCGGCGGCACACGCGCGAGATCGCCGAGTACGGCGGCCTGATGCGCGCCATGCCGGCGTTCACGATCGTGTTCTTCATCACCGCGCTCAGCTCGATGGGCATGCCCGCGCTCAACGGATTCATCGGCGAGTTCTCGATCCTGCAAGGCGCCTACCAGACGTCCTTCAACTGGGCCTTCTGGTGCGTGGTGGGGATCGCGCTGGGCGCGGCTTACCTGATCTGGCTGTTCCAGCGGACCATGCTGGGGGAGATCTCGGAGAAGAACGCGAAACTCCCCGATCTCTCGCTGCGCGAGATTGCGGTCTTCGCCCCGCTGGTCGTCTGGGCGTTCTGGATCGGCGTTTATCCCAGGCCGTTCTTCCGGGTGCTGGAGCGGCCGGCGGCGCAGATCGTCGAGCGGGTGCGTCCTGGCTACTTCGCCGAGCGCGGCCTGCCTAACCCCGTGGCCGTCCCCGCGCCGGCGTCAGCAACCGCAGGGGCAGGCGCGACAGGTAACTAAGCCGCTCGATCCACGGCAGCGCGCGGCGCACCGTGCGGCCGTGGAAGACCAGGCTGCCCGCCACCAGCAGTGGGTGCGGGATGGTGGTGCAGCAGCGCGAGCAGACGTCGATCTCGCCCGCGCGGCGCTCGGCGTGAAGCCGCCGCATCCGCTGCATCTCCTCGCAATTCCAGATCTCGCCGATGGATTGAGAGGCGAGCGTCCCGACGGGTCTGCCGTCCAGCATGTAACTCTGGCAGCAGGGATAGACGTCGCCGTTTTGCTTCACGTACATCGGCCCGCGCCAGAGGTAGTGGCAGGGATGCTTCCAGTCGCCCGGATCGTGGCCCGCACCGGGTAGCATGAGGTTGGTCTCATCCTCCTTGACGCGGACCTGGTCCACGCCCGGAACCGCGCGCCAGAACCGCATGAAGTCTTCCACCTCGCCGGAGTTGCCTTCCATGCGCACCATCTGCACCACCACCTGGACGCGCGCGCCGCGTTCCTTCTTCATCCGGCAGAAGCGCACGAAGTTGTCGCGGACTTTCTCGAAGCGTGCGCCCTTGCGGTAGAACTCGAAGCTCTGCTTGGTCGCCCCATCGAAGCTCAGGGTGATGCTCTCGAGCGGGCCGCGGAGGATGCGGTCCGCCATCTGCTCGTCAAGCAGGGTGCCATTGGTGGAGAGCAACGTCGAGATCCCGTGGCCCGCGCAGTACTCGATGCGCTCGAAGATCCTGGGGTCGAGGAACGGCTCGCCCAGCCCGATCAGCATCATGTGCTCGGCGCTGCGGCCGGTCTCCCTCACCAGCCGGTCGAAGATCTCCGCCGTCATGTCTTCCTTGGGCTGCAGGTGGGTCTCGCGCGGGCACATCGGGCAGTAGAGGTTGCACTTTGCCGTGGTCTCGACGATGTACTCCACCGGCAGCGCATTCAGCTTGGCGCGGCGCCGCAGGTAATCCCAGAGGAGCTTGGCCCGGTTCCAGGCGCGCATTGTCCTTCCATTGTAGCGGCTCGCCACCCGGCGGCATGAGAATAGAAGGAATGGATCGCCTATGAAGATCGCGGTCACCGGGGCAAGCGGTTTCATCGGCCGCGCGTTAACGGCGAGGCTGGCCGCCGCGGGGCACATCGTCCAGCCGGTCAGGCTCAGGGAGAGCGCGGCGGCGGCGCCCTCGGAGGCCGTGGTGCACCTGGCCGGCGAGCCATTGGCGCAACGCTGGACGGCCGAGGCAAAGCGTACCATCCGCGAGAGCCGCGTCGAGGGCACGCGCGCGCTGGTCGGATCGCTGGCCCGGCTTTCCCCGCGCCCAGCGATGCTGGTCTCGGCCTCGGCCGTCGGAATCTACGGCTCACGCGGCGATCAGCTCCTCACGGAGGATTCCGCTCCCGGCAGCGGCTTCCTGGCCGACGTCTGCGCGGAGTGGGAGCGAACGGCTGGGGTGGCGAACGCGCTCGGCATCCGCGTGGTGATCGTGCGCACCGGCGTCGTGCTGGGCCACGGCGGGGCGCTGGCCCGGATGCTTCCGGTCTTCAAGCTCGGATTGGGCGGCCGCCTGGGCTCCGGCCGGCAGTGGATGTCCTGGATCCACATCGACGACTTGACCGCCCTCATCGAGTTCGTGCTCAGCGGGGCGCGCCTCCGCGGGCCGGTGAATGCCACGGCGCCCAACCCGGTGACCAACGCCGAATTTACCCGGACGCTGGCCTCCGCGCTTCACCGCCCGGCTTTTGCCGTGGTCCCGGCCTTTGCGCTGAAGATGCTGTTCGGCGAAATGGCCAGCGTGCTGCTGGACAGCCAGCGCGTCCTGCCCAAGGCCGCGCAAGCCGCCGGGTTCCAGTTCCGCTATCCGGACCTGGGACCGGCGCTGGCCGGCCTGGTGGGGCGGAGTTGAAGCCCGGCGCTACTTTCGCTCCAGAAGGTACAGGCACTTTTCCAGCCGGCTCTCACCGTTGTCGTTGACGGCGAAGGTGCTGGGCGCGATTTTGCCTTGGCGCAGCCGGCCGCTCCAAAGCGCGGCGCCGGCGTAGTCGCCGTCCTTGCGCAGCGCGTAGAAGCTGAGATCGAACTGGGCCAGCCGGGCCGTGTCGTTGTCGAAGTTGCGGGCGACCCGCTTCAGGGCCTCCAGGCAGGCCTCTTTGGCGGACATGCCGCGGCGCATGCTCTCGACGATGGTATGCGCTCCGGCGATCCGGATGTTTTCCTCGCCGCGGCCGGTCGAGCCGGCCCCGCCAACGTCCTGATCCACCCACAGTCCCGCTCCGAGCACCGGCGAATCCCCCACCCGCCCCGGAATCTTCCAAGCCAGGCCGCTGGTGGTGGTGACGCCTGAAAGCTCGCCCTTCTGGTTCAAAGCCAGGCAGTTGATGGTGCCCGTGGGCGGGTGGATCGCAACCTCCCACGCCCAGGCCAGGGTCTCCTCGTCCACGTTCGGGAAATCGCGCTTGAGCGAGGCCGGGGGCCGCTCGGGCGGTGCATCCAGGCCCGGTCCCCAATTGTTATGCCCCCCGGAGTCGCGCAGGGATTTCTTCCAGACCAGCCAGGCCAGCCGCGACTTTTCGGTGAGGAGGTTGTCTTCCTGGAATCCAAAGGCCTTGGCGAAGCGCAACGCTCCCTCGCCCACCAACATGACGTGGTCGGTCTGCTCCATCACCAGCCGGGCCACCTTGGAAGGCGTCTTGACGTTCCGCAGCGAGGCCACCGAGCCGCAGCGCCGCGTCGGCCCGTGCATCACCGAGGCGTCCAGTTCGACCACGCCGTCCTCGTTGGGCAATCCGCCGTAGCCCACGGAGTTGTCTTCGGGGTCCTCCTCGTTGAGGTTAACCCCGGCGACCACGGCATCGAGCGTATCCTGGCCCGACTTCAGCAGTTCCATGGCTCGGGCGCACGCGCGCAACCCGTTGGCGCTGGATATGACGATGGTCTTGCCGACCGCCGGGGCGGCCAACCCCACCCGGGCAGCCGGCAGCAGCGCCGAACCGAGAATCCACTCCCGTCGATTAATCATTCCCGTAGTATCCTCCTTTGCTACACTTCCTAGGTATCGGCCGGGAACGCATGCGACATCTCGTGGTGTTTGCGCTGGCGCCGCTGCTGGCGCTGGGCGCCGGTGACAAGAAGCGGAAGGAGCCCCTGGCGCCCCGGGTTGAGGTGCTCGAGCTGACCGCCAAGCGCACCGCCGAGCGCACGGTGGAGATCGACGGCCGGGTTCGGAACTGCGGGGAGAAGCCCATTCGGGACCTTGTCGTAAGTTTCAAGGTGCTGTCCCCGGACCAGGAAGTCCTTAGCACGCAGAAGGGCGAGATCAGCCCGAATGTCCTGGAATCCGGCGAGGAAGCCGAGTTCCACTGGCAGATGAGGGACCACGCGCGCGCGGTCGCCGTCCGGGTCGAGGCTACCGGCCGGAACGAGGACGTCCTCTCCGTGGCCAAACCAGGGCCGTACCCCATCGAGTAACCTCCCGGCCCGCCGCCGACGTCATTTAACTTTGTTTACGAATTTTTACACCTCCAACACCCCTCCCGCTATCTAAGACAGTGTGAAGTGTAAACCAGAATCGGAGGGTGGGATGCCTTACCTGGAACTACAGCAGTCGAGACCACAAGATGGCTACCGTGACGCGCACGTGGAACTGGACTATCGGCGGACGGCGCTCACGGTGGATGCGCGACCGGTGAAGCTGACCCGCAAGGAGTACGAGCTTTTCGCGCTGCTGGCGCGGAACGCCGGGGAGATCGTCCCCCGGGAAGTGTTGCTGTTGCGAGTCTGGGGCTACGGTCAGGGGATCCGCACGCGCACCTTGGACGTGCATATCCGCCGGCTGCGCAAGAAGCTCGGCGCTTACGGCGACCGTTACATCGAGACCATCTTTGGGGTCGGCTACCGCTTCCAGCCGTATCGCGAGGCGCGGCCCTTTTCGCTCTACGGCGACGCCATCGCAGTGGCTTGAAGCCGCCCGCTCGCCGCTTCGGTAGAGCGGGCCCGCCGCGCGGTTGGCGCTAGAATGGAGAGTCCCCATGGCCGCGCGAATCTCTCCAGCCACCCGCCTCCGAGGATCCATCCGGCTCCCCGGCGACAAGTCCATCTCGCACCGCTATGCCATGCTGGCGGCGATCGCGGAAGGAACCAGCCGCATCCGGAACTACTCCACCGGCGCGGACTGCACCTCCACGCTGGGCGCTCTGGAATCGCTCGGCGTCCGGATCGAGCGCGAAGGGACCAGCGTAGCGGTCGCGGGCCGCGGCCTGGACGGCCTCCAGGAACCTGCCGCGACGCTCGACGCCGGCAATTCCGGCTCCACCATCCGCATGCTTTCCGGCATTCTCGCGGCGCAGCGGTTCCTCAGCCGGATCGCGGGCGACGAATCGCTTTCGCGCCGGCCGATGGATCGCATCATGCGGCCGCTGGGGGCGATGGGCGCCTCGATCGCCGCGCGCGAAGGACGGTTCCCACCGCTGGAAATCCATCCCGCTACCTTGCTCCCCATCGACTACACCCTCCCGGTGGCCAGCGCGCAGGTGAAGACCTGCGTGCTGTTTGCCGGACTTTACACCGGCGGCGTCACCACCGTGCGCGAGCCCGTGCGCACACGCGACCACACGGAAATCGCCCTGCGGGAGTTCGGCGCCGCCGTGGAAGTCCGTGGCCGCGCCATTTCTGTTCCGGGCCGCCCGCGCCTGGCGCCCCGCGAGCTCGAGGTCCCCGGCGACCTCTCTTCGGCCGCCTTCTTTCTGGTCGCCGCGTCGCTGGTGCCGGACTCCGCCCTGCGGATCGAGGGCGTGGGACTCAATCCCACGCGGTCCGCGCTGCTCGACTTCCTGGTATCGATGGGCGCGGACCTTGATATCCGGGACCTTCGCTTCCAGGCCGGCGAGCCGGTGGGCGATCTGGAGGTGCGGCACTCGCGAATTCGCGGCGGCGTCATCGAGAAAGAACTCACGGCCGCCCTCATCGACGAGATCCCGGTGCTGGCCGTACTCGGGGCCGCCTCCGAGGAGGGATTGGTGGTCCGGGACGCCGCCGAGCTGCGCGTCAAGGAGACCGACCGGATCACGACCGTGGCCGAGAACCTCGGCCGCATGGGCGTCTCCGTCGAAGTCTCGCCCGACAGCCTGCGCGTGCCCGGCGGGCAGCGTTTCCGCCCCGCCGAGCTCGATTCCTTCGGCGACCACCGCGTTGCCATGGCCTTTGCCGTGGCGGCGCTTGCCGCCAGCGGGGAATCCACGATCGCCAACGCGGAGGCGGCGGACGTTTCTTTTCCCGGTTTCTTCCGGATGCTCTCGGAGATCGCGCAGTAAGCTCAGCGCGCGGCCGGCCTGAGCGAGACCGATCCGGCGCGCGGCGCGGGTGTGATATAGTTGGAACAACGACAGGGCGGGCCTGTGGCGCAGTTGGGAGCGCGCTTCCATGGCATGGAAGAGGTCGTGAGTTCGAATCTCACCAGGTCCACCAGACTCTCTCCCGCCCACGTCGGAGATTTCCCGCGCAAGCCGCGCCGTGTTCTTTCCCGCAGCCCTCACCGTGGCGTCCGTGATGGCCGTTTTCTGGCCTAGCTTCGTCCCGGACCGAGCGAAGGTCCCTTCTCATCGGCGAGCAGGCTGACGCCGATCCCGATTTTGCTGGTACATAGTAGGGATTGGCATGACGCGGGATGAAGCCATTGCGGAGATCACATACCGGTTGGTGGCGTACTACCACCTGGAGCGAATCTACCTGTCCGGCTCCGCCGCCCGCGGTGATGGCGGTCCGGACAGCGACCTGGACTTTTGCGTGGTGTTGCCGGACGATGCTCCGGAGAATCTCTACCGGCCGGGCGTCCACCGGGCTCTCTGGGGTGTTGGCACGGCTGCGGATGTGGTCCGCTGGCCGCCGAGCGACTTCGATTTGCGCGCCGCCCACGTGAAGGCATCCTTGCCGGCAACGATTGTGCGTGAGGGGAGGCTGCTCTGTGACGCCCGAAGAATCGCGGCGTAATGAGGGTGTCGCTGGCTCGCACAGGCCCGCCATCCAGATCGGTCTCCCATAGCCAGCAGGCGGCCGAGAAAGCCGCGAAGGCATAACGAGGTCAGCGTCTGCCGTGACGCGGATGTTGGCTGCCGTGTTTGCGTCCCGGGGCGCGGCGAAGGCCGACGCACTCAGGCAAGCCATTGATTCTAGGGGGGAACTGGTGGACGGCATGGGACTCGAACCCACGACCCCGGCGTTGCGAACGCCGTGCTCTCCCAACTGAGCTAGCCGCCCACGCCTGATACTCGCTGTTTCAATCATAGCACCGCCGGCGGGCTACAATCAGCAGTGATGGAGCCGCTCGACGACCTGCTGAGGAAAATGGAACGGGAGTGGGACCAGCGCGCCCGTAAGAACGCCCTCTACTACGTCAACACGGAGCGGACCGACTGGAGCGAGGAGGAATTTTTCCGATCCGGGCGGCGCGAGGTCGAGGAGCAGATCCTCAGCGACATGGGGAACATCTGCCAGGGCAAGGATCCCCGCCAGATGCGCGTGCTGGAGATCGGCTGTGGCGCCGGGCGGGTAACGCGCCCGCTCAGCGAGGTGTTCGGCGAGGTTCACGCGGTCGACGTGAGCGGGGAGATGGTGCGCCGGGCGCGCCAGGTCCTGGCCGGCCGGCCAAACGTATTCCTGTACAAAAACAACGGGATGGATCTATCGGTGCTGGGGGACCTGAAGTTCGACTTCGCGTTCTCGATCGTCGTGTTCCAGCACATTCCCCGCCGCGAGGTGGTGGAGAGCTACGTGCGCGAGGTGCACCGGCTACTTCGTCCTGGAGCGCTGTTCAAGTTCCAGCTACAAGGGGACTTGCGGGTGCGGACCTCGCCCGATGACACCTGGATCGGAGCGCCGTTCTCCGATCGTCAGGTGGTCGAGATGGGCCTCCACTGCGGGTTCGACCCGCGCTACCGGAGCGGCGCCGGCGAACAGTATTTCAGCGTCTGGTACTTCAAGAATGAAGGTGCGGCGTAGCAGCCAGGGCAGCGGCCGAGGCGGACCTGCTGACCGGCTGCTGGCGGCGCGCCGCCCAGTACTTCTTCATCCGCTGGGAGACCTCGAGCCGCTCGGCGGCGGTCATCCTCTTGCGGCCCCGGCGGATGCGGATGACCGGATGCGGCCGGTCGCGGGCGCGCGCCTGGAGCTGTTCGAGCGAACTGATGAGTCTGTCGACCCGCTTCTTCTCGTCGTAGAGGGTCCGGATCGCCTTGTAGAGATCCACCTGCGGCTCCTGAGCTTGCGCGGGGCGGTACGAAACCCACCCCATGCGATTCGCCTGCTATCGTATAACGAAATCGAAAGGAAATCCAGCCTTATCGCGCGATGAATGGCCAGTGGGCCACGAAATGCCAGCCCAGCCTGGGCAGCGCCAGGTACAGTGCGCCGGCAACCACGAACAGGATCGCGCCGGTCCAGTACAGCGCCTTTTTCCACGGGAATTGCCGGTGCTCGCGATGCAGCGTGAGCAGGTATCCCGCAAAAATGCCCACGAAAAACAGCGCGCACATGGGCACGGCGAACAGCATCATGTTGAACACGTCCGGGGTGGGGGTCACCACGGCGGCGAGGATGGTGATGATCAGGATGGCGTAGCGGCTGTGGCGCAGCAAGAAAGCCGGGGAAGCGATGCGCAGCAGCGTGAGGAAGAAAATGAGCACCGGCAACTCGAACACCAGCCCGATGCCCAGCATCACGTTGACGAACAGGTCGAAGTACTCCGTGACGGAGACCATCGGCTGGATGTTTATATCCCGGCCGATGCCCAGCAGGAACTCCAGGCCGTAGCGGAAGGCGAGAAAGTACCCGAACAGGCCGCCGGCGATGAACAGGCCGGCCGAACAAAGCACGAACGGGGCGGCCCAGCGGCGCTCGCGCTTGTAGAGGCCCGGTGCAACGAACGCCCAGACCTGGTACAGGACCCAGGGCGAAGCCAGGAACACGGAGGCCAGCATGGGCACCTTCACCCAGACGGTCGAGAAGGTCTCCATGGGCGTAATCTGCACCAGTTTCTGCTGGTATCCGAGGTGCTTCAGCGCCACCGTCGCAGGCTCGCTGACGATCCTCCACAGGTCGTTGGCGAACCACAGGCAGAAGACGAAGGCGATGCCCACGCCGGCCAGAGCCCGGAGGATTCGGCTGCGAAGTTCCTCGAGGTGCTCCAGAAAGGACATGCGCAGCATGCCGTCCTCCTCGTCGTCGCCGCCGCCCCCTCCCCCGGAGGGAGGCGGTGGGGGAAGCAGGCCGCCGCCGTTGCCGGCCGCCACGGATCGCGGCGCGCTTTTAGATCCGGCAGGGTCGACGGAATCTAATCCAGGCCCTGCGCTCCTATCGTCCGGCAACGGCAGCCTCTCAGTTTTTAGACTTTCTCCGGGTACAGGTTGGGATAGTCGCCCGCTTGGGCGGGCTGCGTTCCGTCGGCAGGATGGGGCGCCCCCGGATCGGCCGCGGGCGGTTCTGCCGCGGCGATGGTGGCGGTGGTTGCAACCGTGCCTTCCGGAGCCGTACCGGAGTGTGATTCGGCGCCCTGGGTTGCGGAAGCGCTTACTGTGGACGTCTCTGTCGCGGTGGAATCATCGGATGGGGAACTGTAGCCGCCATCGTAATAGGAAGAGTCGGAATGGTAGTCGTGAAGGTACGTTTCGGGGTTGTAACTACTGGTGATTTCCTTGAGTGATTCGTTTTCCCGCTCCAGGCTGCTCAACTCGCGGTCGAAGGTGGCTTTCAGCTCGCTCGACGCGCGGCGGAACTCGGCGATTGCCCTCCCCAACGTCCGGCCGATCTCAGGGAGCTTCTTCGGGCCGAAAAGGAGCAGGGCAAGCACGAAGATAAACATCATTTCCTGCCAGCCCAGCGGACCCATGTATTTTCCTCCGTCTCGTGATGAGACAGTCTCATGATAGCGGGCGGGAAAGAGGGGAGTCAACCGAAGCGGACTCCAGCCAGGCGGCGGAGACCACGGCCAGGGCCGCGATGGCGGCGGTTTCGGTGCGCAGGATGGTGGGGCCGAGCGATACCGGCGTCCAGCCGGCCTGGCGGACGCGAGCGCGCTCGGCGTCGGTCCACCCGCCCTCGGGGCCGACCAGCAGGCGCACCCGGTCCGAGAGCTGCCGCCGGGAGGGCAGCGCGGCCAGGATCGGGCGCGCATCCGATCGCTCCTCGAGGAAGCAGGAGTACGAGGACGCGCCGGCCAGGGCCTCTCCCAACGGGGCGGGAGGCAGCACTTCCGGCAATCGCGCCCGCCGCGCCTGCTGGCTGCTTTGGCGGACGATCTTCCGCCATCGATCCAGCCGTTTCGCGGCGGCCCTGTCCAGGCCCCTCTCGCTCCGTTCGGCTTGGACCGGGAGAACGGTCTCAACACCCAGTTCGGTCGCCTTCTCGAGCGCCCACTCGAAGCGGTCGAACTTGATCAGGGCCAGCAGAAGCGTGAGGCGGACGGGGGGCGGCGCGACGGCCAGTTCCTCAAGAACACGGAACGAGACGCGGTCCTTGGCGAGCGACTCGACCTCGGCCATGTAGACCGAGCGGTTGTCGGAGAGCTCGAAGCGCTGGCCAATCTCGGCGCGCAGAACCTGCCGCAGGTGCCGGGCATCTTCCCCCGCGAGCACGGCGCGGGAATCGCGAACGGCATCCACAAAGAACCGGCGGCGCGCCATAAAGTACCGAACCGCGACCGTCAGGGGGCGGTCTGGCGTGTAATAATGTAACTCCCATGATCGCTCACCTGCGCGGCACCCTGTTGGAGAAGCACCCCAACCAGGCGATTGTCGAGGCCGGCGGAGTCGGCTACGCAGTCACGATCCCGATCTCGACCTACGCGGCCCTGCCCGAGACCGGGCGCGAGGTGCGCCTGCGAATCCACACCCACGTCCGCGAGGACGTGCTGGCCCTGTTCGGCTTCCTCACGCAGGAGGAGAAGTTCCTGTTCGAGCGGCTGATCTCCATCAGCGGCATCGGGCCGAAACTGGCGATCACGGTGCTTTCGGGCCTGGCGGTCGCGGACCTGATCGCCGCGATTCGCGCCGGCGCGGTGGACCGGCTGGTGCGCATCCCCGGGGTGGGCAAGAAGACCGCCGAGCGCATCGTCCTGGAGCTCCGCGAGAAGCTGCCCGCGGCCCCGGCGGAAGTGGCCGCGGCGGCGCTTGCCGGCGGGCGCGCGGCGTTGACCGCGCTCGATCAGGACGTCCTCTCGGCCCTCATCAACCTGGGCTGCGCCCCGGCGGCGGCCGAAACGGCGGTGCGAAAAGCCAAATCGGAGGGCGCGGCCGGGTTCGAGCCGCTGTTTCGCCGCGCGCTTGAACTGGTGCGCTAAGCTGAAGGGTCATGCGGGAGCGCGGAATCGTCTCGGCGACGGTGCAGGAAGAGGAGCGGCAGTTCGAAGCCAGCCTCCGCCCGCGCAAGCTGGCCGAGTTCACCGGGCAGTCGAAGCTGAAGGAGAACCTGGCTATCGCGATCGAAGCGGCGCGCCGCCGCGGCGACGCCATGGATCACGTGCTGCTCTACGGTCCACCGGGCCTGGGCAAGACCACGCTGGCCTCGATCATCTCGGCCGAGCTGGACGTGGGATTCGAGCAGACCTCGGGGCCGATCCTGCAAAAGAAGCTGGACCTGACCGGCGTCCTGAGCCAGATCCGCGCGCGCCAGGTGTTCTTCATCGACGAGATCCATCGCCTGATGCCCGACGTCGAGGAGATGCTCTACGCGGCGCTGGAGGATTTCCGTATCGACATCCTGGTCGGCGCGGGCCCGGGCGCCCGCACGCACTCGCTGCCGATCCCGCGCTTCACGGCCATCGGCGCGACCACGCGGCAGGGCCTGGTGAGCGCGCCGCTGCGGGGGCGGTTCGGGCTGGTGCTGCGGCTCAACCACTATACGGTCGAGGAATTGACGCAGATTGTGGTGCGCTCGGCGCGCCTCCTGGAGGTGAGCGTCGAGCCGCCGGGCGCGCAGGAGATCGCACGGCGCAGCCGGGGCACGCCGCGCATCGCCAACCGCCTGCTGCGCCGCGTCCGCGATTACGCGCAGGTGCGCGCCGACGGGCACGTCACCGAGCAGATCGCAAGGACGGCGCTGGACCTGCTGGAAGTCGACCGCTTCGGGCTCGACGAGATCGATCAGAAGATCATGCTGACGATCCTGGAGAAGTATTGCGGCGGGCCGGTGGGGTTGAACACGATCGCCGCTTCGATCGACGAGGAGCCGGATACGATCGAGGAGGTCTACGAGCCGTACCTGCTCCAAATGGGCTTCATCGACCGGACGCCGCGCGGCCGGGTGGCCACCGACCGGGCCTTCGAGTACTTCGGCCTGCCGCGCCGGATGCGGGATAATCCCCAAAGCACGCTGTTCTGAAGAGCTGAATTCGATATCGCGAGCAGGAGTCGTTTACAGCGTATAATCGTCTGGACTATGCAACGCCTGGGGAGGTACGAGATCGAGTCGGAAATAGGGAAAGGCGGTATGGGCGTCGTCTATCGCGGCGTGGATACCGCCCTGGGCCGGACCGTGGCGATCAAGACCATCCGGCTCAGCGAACAGGGTACGCCGCAGGAAGCCTCCACTCTTCGGGAACGGCTGATGCGGGAGGCGCGGGCCGCGGCGACCCTGTCTCATCCCAACGTGGTCACGATCCATGACGTGGGCCAAGAGGGCGACGTCGCTTACATCGTGATGGAGTATGTGCAGGGACGAACGCTCGAGGACGTGCTGACGGATCCGGAGGCCTCGCGCTCCGAGGAGTTCCTGCTCAGAGTCCTCGAGGACACCGCGCACGCCCTGGATTACGCCCACGCGCATGGCATCGTGCACCGGGACGTGAAGCCGGGCAACGTCCTGGTCCAGGACAACGGGGTAGCGAAGATCGCCGACTTCGGCATTGCGAAGGTCAACTGGAGCCGGACCATGACGGAGACCGGCATGCTGATGGGCTCTCCGCACTACATGGCGCCGGAGCAGTTGAAAGGGGAACGGGTTACGGCTCGTACGGACCAGTTCGCGCTGGCAGCCATCGCCTACACGGCGCTGGCCGGGCGCAAGCCGTTTGACGGCGACACATTCGCGACGCTGGCCAGCAAGATCCTGTTTGAAACGGCGCCCTCGCCCCGGATGTTCAACGCCCGGGTGAGCCGCGAGGTCGAGCAGGTGCTCGAAAAGGCAATGTCGAAGGACCCCGCGGGGCGGTTCGACGACTGCGCGCAGTTCGTCGAGGCTTTGAGGGACGCCATCCGCCGGTCTGCGCCGGCGCCCGTTCAGGAGGCCAAGGAGACCGTGCCGCGACGCAAGCGGGTGGCGATGGCGGCTCTCGCGGCTGCGGTGTTGATCGTGGCTGTCCTGGTTGGATACCGGCTGACCCAGCGCCGACAGGCCAGACGCCTGGTTTCGCAGGCCACAGCCCAATCAGAGGCGCAGAAGAAGGCAGCCGGCGCGCCCCGGGCTGGCGCGGTAACACAGCCGCCAAAGCCCGCGGCTGCGGCGACGGAGAAGGAGCCGGCTCCGCAGAAAAGTCCCGTGCGCCCGCCGCGGGCGGTGGAGCAGCGCGTGAATTCGGCCGACGGGCTGGTGTACGTGAAGGTCCCGCCCGGTACTTTTCAGATGGGTTGCTCGCCGGGAGACACCGAGTGCTGGGACGACGAAAAGCCCGCGCATCCGGTCACCCTCACCAAAGCGTTCTGGATTGGGCAAACCGAGGTTACCGTGGAGGCTTACCGGCGCTTCACGCAGGCCGCGGGGGGCCAGATGCCGCCGGCGCCGCGCTACAACCAGAACTGGCAGGAAGCCAAGCACCCCATGGGCAACGTCAGTTGGGAGGAAGCCGGAGCTTTCTGCAAGTGGGCCGGCGGGCGGCTGCCAACCGAGGCGGAATGGGAGTACGCCGCACGGGCCGGCAGCCAGAAGCCCTTCTACGCCAATCTGGACGCAATCGCCTGGTACGGCCGGAAGGACGGGGACAAGACCCATCCGGTGGCCCAGAAGGCGCCCAACGCCTTCGGGCTGTACGACATGCTGGGCAACGTGCGGGAGTGGTGCCAGGATTCCTATGCGCCCTACGCGGCCGGCGCACTGACGGACCCCTCCGCGACCACCTCCGGCGACGACAAGGTATTGCGGGGCGCTGCCTTCGACGATCGCCCCAGGGCTCTCCGCACCTCCGGCGTCCGCTTCACCGCCGGGAGCCAGAGCCGGAACTACGACTTCGGATTCCGCTGCGTGCTGCCGGCGCCTTGAGCGCACGCTCGCTCGGGGAGCGAACCGTGGCCATCATTGCAGGACGCGTAGGGGAGCGATCGACTGCCACGCGCTCCGAGTATTCCTGCGCATTCTCGTCCGAACACCAGGTTGTGATCGCTCGCGACACCCTGGATCCCGGTGAAGCCCGAAGCATCGCCACGGGCAACGCGCGGTTTGCCCTGTATGTGGAGGAATCGTGCCTCATCCTGTTGTGCCGGTTTGGCGATGGCGGCTGGTGCGCGTTTGGAGTCCCGTGGTTTGAGTGCGCCGGCCCCATGCTCAACCGGAGAGCCGCGGCGGCGCCGGATCCGGAGGCCGTCCGCCTGGTGGTCCGATTGGTGGCCGGGGGCGCCCTTGCGGCTGTGCGGTACTGCACCTTTACGCCGGATTTCACCCGCACTTTGAACGACACGTTGTTGGAATTCCTCGGCCGCACCTGGCCGGGTTTGGAGGAGTACCTCGCGTGGGTGCGCGGGACCTGCGGTCGCAAACCCAGCCTGGCGTGGATGGCAACGCATGCCTTGGCCGTTTGCGAGGACCCCTGGCCGGAGGGCCAAGCCCCCGCGGAGGTGCTCATTCTGAATGACGAGGAAGACTACTGGTGACGGAAAAGCGTTGTCGGAGCTTTGGATGGGATATAATCGCACGAGCCAGAACAGCGCCACTCAAGGAATGAACCAAGCCTATGCCCGGGCGAACGCCGGCTGTTGAGGGTTCCTCAAGTTCAACCCCGCCTCCGGTTGCGGCCCCGATCTTCCGGCTCAAGCGGACCCTGGCCAGCGCGGGAAAGGGCGTGCTTTGCCTGGCTTTCAGTCCGGGCGGGCGGTGGCTGGTCTCCGGGGGGACCGATGGAGCCATCGAGGTCAGGGATGCGGTTAGCGGGGACCACTGCCGGACTTTGAGAGAGCTTGACGGCCCGGCGTGGTCCCTGTGTTTCAGCCCCGATGGTGGCATACTGGCGGCGGCCGGCGTCGACCGGGAGGTGGTCCTCTGGGACCTCGCCACCGGCGCGGTCGAGCGAAGGCTCCTCGGACATACCAAGGCGGTTCTCTCACTCTCGTTCAATCCCCAGGGCGGAGCACTCGCCTCGGGCGGATGCGACGGCGTCATCCGAGTATGGGACATCACGAGCGGCCGATGCATCCTGGACTGGGACGGCGGGCAGGGAGCGCTGCACTCGGTCATCTTCAGCCCCGACGGACGGCTGCTGGTTTCCACCGGCAGAGACGGAACACTGCGGAGCTGGGATGCCGAGACCGGTGCGCCATTGCGGACCGTGAGCGCTCACAAGAACACCGTGCACTGTCTCCGGTTCACGCCGGCCGGCGAGGCCCTGTTCTCGTGCAGCAGGGACGCCCGAATCAAGCACTGGGAGACGGCCACCTGGGCGCTGAAACAGGTCCTGCGGGAACACCGCCACTCGGTGTTGTGCCTGGGCGTCAGCGTGGATGGCTCGATGCTGGCCTCGGGAAGCGCCGACGGCGAGGTCAGGCTTTGGGAATTGCCCGTTGGCCGCCTGGCGCAAACTCTCGAGAGCGGACGGCTGGCGGTGCACAGCCTCGAGTTCAGCCCGAACGGAACCACACTTGCCTCGGCAGCCGCGGATAACAGCATCCGGATTTGGGAGCGCGTGAAGCCGCGAGCCAGCCCGCGGTTCCTCCGGGGGCTGGTGTGATTGCCGGAGGGAGGTAGTTTCCATGGCAGAAGAAAACGAGAAACACAGGCGGCGCGGGCCGTCCGTGCACATCACCTACGACGTCCAACTGGGAGACATTGCCGAGGCCAGGGAACTCCCCTTTGTCGTCGGGGTGGTCGCCGATCTTCTGGGGCACCCGGAAACGGCTCCGTTGAAACTGGCGGAGCGGAAGTTCTTCCAGGTCGACCGGGAGAATTTCGACGATGTCCTTCGCGTCGCTCGCCCCCGGCTCGCCTTCGAGGTCGAGAACACACTGGCCTCAGGCGACGCCCCGCTGCGCGTGGAGCTGCGATTTCGCGACCTGAGCGACTTCGAGCCGGAGAACGTGGCGAGACGGACGCCGCTGCTGCGCGAACTGCTCGAGAGGCGCACGAAGCTCGCGCACCTGCGCGCCTCGATGAACGACGCGCTGGAGGACCTTCTCCAGGAATTCGTGCACAGCCCGGAATCTCTTGGGCTGGTGGCGGCCGAGCTCAAGGGCACGCTCCCCGCCGGAAGCTTGCTGGAGGATGTCGTAGTACGGGGCCGCCTGGGGAGGAATCTCGAGGAGCGGGAGCTCGGGAAGCAGTGGGTCCGGGAGTTCTTTGTCGAGTTGCTGGCCGGCCGCATGGCGGTTTCCAAAGACACCGAGTCGATGCTCTCGGCGTGCATCGGCTGCATGGACCGGGCACTGTCCATCCAGTTGTCCAAGATCATGCACCATCCCGAATTCCAGCGGCTGGAGGCGGCCTGGCGAGGGCTCGAATATCTGGTCAGCCGCACCCCGGCGTCGCCGCTGCTCAAGATCCGCGTGCTCCACGCCAACAAAGACGAGTTGCGCCGGGATTTTCAAAGGGCGCCGGAGTTCGACCAGAGCGCTCTCTTCAAGAAGCTGTACGACGAGGAATACACGATCGTGGGTGGCGAGCCGTTCGCGGTTCTGGCCGGCGACTACTACTTCAGCTCCGGCCCCGAGGATGTCGGGCTGCTCGAAAGCATTTCCACCGTCGCTGCCGCGGCCCACGCGCCTTTCATTGCCGGCGCCAGCCCGGACATGTTCAACCTGGAAGATTTCACGGAGCTGAACAGACCGCGCGACATTCGCAAGATCTTCGATACCGCGTTCTATGCGAAATGGAAGTGGTTCCGGAACTCCGAGGACTCGAAGTACACCGCGCTGGTCCTGCCGCGCATGCTCCTGCGACCCCCATACGGCGAAACCGCTGCCGAGGTGGAGGCGTTCCAGTATGAGGAGTCCGCCGACGGAAGGAAGCACGCCGGCTACTTGTGGGGAAACCCCGCCTACGCCTTGGCCGCATGCCTGGCGAACGCGTTTCATTCGTACGGGTGGTGCGCGGCGGTTCGAGGAGAGGAAGGCGGCGGCCTCGTGGAAGGCCTCCCCACCCACCGCTTCCCGAACGACGACGGGGATGCGGAAGTCCAGTGCCCCACCGAGATCGCAATTGGCGAGCGCCGCGCGGAAGAGCTGGTCGAATCGGGTTTCATTCCGCTGTTGCATCGCAAGGGCACTTCGATGGCGGTGTTCCTGGATGCTCCCTCTTGTCACAAGCCGAAGGTGTTCGACACGGAAGCGGCTACCGCCGCTGCGGCATCTTCGGCCCGGCTGGAGTACGTGATGACAGCGTCGAGGTTCGCACACTACCTGAAGGCGATCCTGCGCGACAAGACGGGCAGGTTCGTTTCGGCGACCGAATGTCAGCAATACCTCAGCGACTGGATCATGGGCTATGTCTACCCGAACGCCGCCGACGCCCAGACCAAGGCACTGTACCCTCTCGCCGATGCCCGCGTCGAAGTCACCGATGTTGCTGGCCGCGCCGGGTTCTACCGTGCCGTCATATTCCTGACGCCGCATTTCCAGTTGCACTCTCTGCCGGCGCCGCTGCGCGTGCTGACGACGCTGCAGGGGTTGGGCAGTTAGGGCCTGTCACAAAATGGCATTGTCAGCTCAGCGAACCGCTCGCTTGCGCGCGCGGCTCAGTAGGAGCCTGCCGAGCCACGACCGCCAGAGAGCGGTTGGAGTGGTTATTTCGTAACGGCCCCTTACCGCAGCTCAGCCTGAATCTTGGCCAGAAAGCGGGCCAGGGCGGCGTTGGTCTCGGCGGGTTTTTCGAGCATCGGGTAGTGGCCGGTGCCGCTCAGCACTTCGTATTCGAGGCGCGGCAGGTACTTCTTGAAGGTATCCATGAACCGTTCGGGGTGCCAGAGGTCGCTGAAGACCGCAAACGCCGGCACATTCAAGACCGCGTGCTCGAAGGTGGCGCGGGTGGCAAAACCTTCCTGGCAGCTCGCAAGCACGTGCTGGGGCGTTGCCAGGATGGACTGCCGCACCTCCTCGCGCACGGGGGCGGGCGTTGCGGGCACGAAGAGCGGGTCGATAAACCGGCTCACCTTCTCCTTGTAGTCCGGGGAGCGAAACTCCTTGGCTCGGCTGAGGAACTCGGCGATCTGCCGATCCACGTCGATGGGGACTCCGAATGCGCCGTCCACCCAGATCAGGGCGATGGTCTTCTCGGGGTGCTCCCGCGCAAACTGGTAGGCCACCATCCCGCCCATGCTGTGACCCGCGACGGCGGCCTTCTCGACATGCGCGTCATCGAGCACCACGCTGACCGCGCGGGTAAACAACGAGATCGTGTACTGGATGTCGGGCTTGTCGCTGCGCCCGTGACCCGGCAGGTCCACCAGCAGCAGACGCCCGTAACGCGCCAGGGCCGGAACCTGGTTGCGCCAGAGGGATGCGTCGCAACCCCAGCCGGAGAAAAACACGACGGCTCTCGTGCCCGAACCGACGCTCTGGTAATGGATGCGGTAGCCGTCCAAGCGCGCGAACCGGTCTTTCGCGGAGGGCGCTCCGCCCGGCGAGAGGGAGAGCGATAGCAGCACGAGGTACGCGGGGAGCATAGCGGGAGTATAGCGCGCCGGCGCGGCGAGGCGTAGCGCCGCTCCAGGAAGCCTGCGAGAATCGAAGGGGCGTGCTGTTTTTGCGGGAACGAAGATGCGGCAGCACGGGAACCGGTGGCGTGCGCGGTTGTTCGGCTGGTGGTATGTCTCCATCGGCGCGGGATTCGTGTTGCTCGGCCTGAGCCGGCTGATTCAGGGCGGGGCCGCCGGGCCGGTCGCTTTGCGGTGGGCGATTGCAGCCGGCTTCTTTCTCTTGGGCTACCTCGAGCTCCGGCCGCGCAGGCGCGGCGGAGAAGAATAGGGCGGCTACTTCTCGGCGAAGAAGAAGGTTCGGCCCAGGGCGGTGTCGCCGCTCATGCCCAGCTCGAAGGCATCGCGCGCCCAGAGCCGGTAGAAGCCCGCGCGGTCGAGCGCCCCGCGAACTTCGTCCTCCGAGTAGCACTTCTCCAGCACGGTTACGTCCGAGCGCTGCCAGGCGCCCTCGAGCCGGAACATGGTGATGTCGGCGCGCCCGATTCTTTCGACCGGATCGTAGCTTCCCCGCGTGATGACGACGGCGTCGTCCTGAACGTCGGCCGAGGCTCCGCGCCAGAGCGTCTCGAAGGATTCGAGCATGTTCAGGTCGAAGACGAGCAGCCCGCCGCCAGCCAGCGCGGCATGGACGTTGCCAAAGACGCATTCCAGCTCCTCGATCATCAGCAGGTGGTTGAGGCTGTCGAAGGTGCTGAGGACGGCGTCGAACTGGGCCTCGAAGCGGAACGTGCGGGCGTCTTCGAGCAGGAAATCCGCTTCCGGCGCTCGCTCGCGGGCGAATTCCAGCATGCGGGCCGAGCCGTCGATCCCGGTGACGCTGAATCCGTTCGCCTGAAGGACCACGGCCAGGTCTCCGGAGCCGCAGCAAAGATCCAGCACGCGCGAGCCGGGGGCCAGACGCGGGAAGACGTGGCGGTCCAGGACCGCACGGGCCTGCCTGTGGTAGTCCTCCCCCCAACCCTTGCTGTAGCACCAGGCGAACTGGTCGTAGGTGGTGTAGCGTTCCCCGCCGGGCACTTCACCAGTTTATGCCCAGTGAGATTACGGCGAGTTAGCGTTCTTGGGCGGAGCCGGCCCGGTGTTGCAATTTTTACCGTGTTAACCAAAGGTCAAGGCAGTTTTACCTGCCGGCCCCGGCGCCTCGCGCCGGGAGCGCCTTTCGCGTCAGCGAGGTAGAGGCTTATTGCAAGTGGTCCCCAACGTGCTAGAGTGGCCAGTGGGGGGAAACATGAGAACTTCGAATCCGATTATAGGTTTCAGTAGTCTGGTGGCGCTGGCCGCCCTCTCCACCTGGGGCTGCGCCACGAAGAAATTCGTGCTCGAGCAGACCAACCCGATTCAGCAACGCGTGGAGGCTGTCGACAAGAAGCAATCGGAGGCCCTCGCCTCACTCGAGGGCAAGGAACAAAAGGACATTTCGCGCGTTGAAGAGCGCGCGATCACGGCGGAGAGCAAGGCCGGCGACGCCGCGCGTGCGGCGCAGCAGGCGGATAACAAGGCGGTGCAGGCGGGCGAGGCAGCGCAGGCCGCCTCGGCGCTGGGCCAGACGAACCAGGCCAAGATCGGCGACCTGACCACCGGCGTCACCAACGCCTTCCTGAACCTGGACAACCTCAAGCAGGCTTCCTCGGAAAGCGTGTTGTTCGGGTTCAACAAGGCGGTGCTGACCACGGAGGCGAAAGCCAAGCTGGACCAAGTGATCCAGCAGACCAGCAGCTTGAACCGGTATGTGCTGGAACTGGAAGGCTTCACCGACAAGACCGGTTCGCGGGAGTACAACCTGGCGCTGAGCCAGCGCCGGGCCGACGCGGTTCTGCGGTACCTGGTGGATCACAAAGTGCCGCTGCGCCGCATCCACATGGTCGGCTTGGGTGTGGATCCAATCGCGGCGGAAGGCGAGTCGACGGCCGCCGCGCGCAAGGAGCAGCGCCGGGTGGCCGTGAGGGTGTGGGTCGCCCCCGAGCCTGTGGTTTCGTCCGCCCGATAGTCACACCTGCCCAGCATCTCCTTGACAAGCCGCGGGGGCGGGTTCTGAAGCCCGCCCCTACACCTTGATCATCGTCAAGAGCATCACCACATCAGTCTTGGCTTTGATGCCGTGCTCGAGGTTCGGCGTCATATAGACGAAGGCGCCCTCGGCGGCCTCCAGCTCGTCGCAGCCCAGCCGCAACGAGGCCTCTCCCCGGAGGAAGGTGAGCGTGGCGGGAAAGGGCGCCGTGTGAGCCGAGAGTTCCTGCCCGGCGGCGAAGCCGAACAGAATCACTTTCGTCCTCTCGTCGCTCTGAATGGTCTGGCTCAGGATGCCGTTCTCAGGCACGCGCGCCCGCTCGCGGGTATCCCGCACGAAGATGTAGTTGCCGTCCATACTTCCTTTGTATCGCGGAAACCGGGCTACTGGACGCTTCGGAGCAGGTCGGCGGCGAGGAGGCTGGCGCGCTCGGCGAGGTTCTTGGCGCGGAACAGATCGCTCTTGCGCGCCTCCTGGGCCTGTCTGAGGAACACGCGGATGCGCTCCAGGTAGGTCTGCTGCTCGCCGTTCAAGCTGCGGCCGGAGAGGGCGGCGAGGGTGCTCTGGGCGCGGGAGATATTGCGGTCGATCTCTTCGTTGTAGGCCTTCTGCTGCTGGGGCGTGAGGATCTGCTCCAGTTGCGGCGGGGGCCCAGCCTTGCTGGGCTCGACTGGCGGCGGTTGCGGAGCGGGGGCGGGGGGTCTTGGCCTCCGGCGCGGCGGGGGCCCAGCCTTGCTGGGCTCGACTGGCGGCGGCTGGATGTTCGGCGTTGGCGGCTGGATCTCGGGGGGCGCCGGAAGTTCCTGGGGCTTGGGAGGCTGCGGGGCGGGCTGAGCGGGCGCCGCCGGAGCCGGCGCAGGCGCTGGAGGCTTGGCCTTGGCCGACCGGTGGAACAGGCTGCACGAGGAGCCAAGCAGCGCCAGGGTCAACGCCGCGGCGAACGCGCATGCCCGGGCGCGCCTCATCGCAACGGGTCCTTTCCAAGGGAGGGGAATCGGAACCGGAAAGTCGTCCCTCTGCCAACCTCGCTCGTGAAGTCGATCGTCCCGTTATGCAACTGGACGCCGCGGTAGGTCATCGCCAAACCGATGCCGGATCCCTTTCCCTTCGTACTGTAATACAGATTGAAGATCTTCTCACGGATTTCCGGCGGGATTCCCACGCCCTGATCCGAAATGCTGAGGCAGCACTCGTCTCCCTCCTGGCGCAACTGGATTCCCAGCCGCCCGCCACCTTTCATGGCCTCGACTCCGTTGACCACGACGTTGAGGATCGCCTGCCTGAGCAGATCGGGGTCCCCGTGCGCGAAGAGTTCGCCCGGCTCGGCATCCAGTTCAATCCGGACACCCTGCTGTTCGGCGGAGGGCCCGACCAGGGCGGCGATCTCGCGCGCCAGGCCGGCCATCTCGAGGTCGCGCATCTTCAGCTCGATGGGGCGGGTGAAGTCGAGGAAGGTCTTTACCACGCGGTCCAGGCGCTGGATCTCGCGGGCGATGGTTTCGATTTCGGGGCTTACCACCTCGGACTCGGCGGCGAGTTTGGATCGCAGCAGCTCCAGGTGCACCGTGATGGCCTGGAGCGGGTTCTTGATCTCGTGCGCCACGCCGCTGGTGAGCCGGCTGATGGCCGCCAGCCGCGCGGAGACGTCCAGTTGCGACTGGATCTGGCGGCGGGTCTCGGCGTCGCGCAGCGTGACGAGCGTGCCGATACGCTGGGGGCCGGGAAAGGCCTCGAGCATCTCGACGTTGACCAGCAGCCGCACGCTGGCGCCGCCGTCCCGCTCCAGGGCCAGCGGCAGATCCTTGAGGGGCTGGCGCAGCTCGATGGCGTTCCGGATGGCGGCGCCGAGAGCCGACGACGGCGGGAATAGCTCGGTCATGGTGCGGCCCACCAGTTCCGGGCGGCCGCGGCCCAGCAGCCTTTCGGCCGCGCGCCCGGCCATCACCAGGCGCTCCTGGCCGTCGAACAGGAGGACCGCTTCCTCGAGGTTCTCGAGCAATTGCTCGACGTTGCTGCGCAGTTGCAGGGCGTCCTGGCGCGCGCCGCGGACCTGCTGGCCGAGCAGGTTCAGCTTGGACTGTACCGCCGCGAATTCCCGGGCGGCGCTCTCCGAGACCGGGGGCTGCTGAGCGAACTCGCCGCGGCTGATGCGGTCGATGGTCTCGCTGATGCTGGCCAGAGGGCGCAAAGCCAGGTGCGAGACCACCACCGCCAGCACCATCGAGAGCAGCAGGGCGCCGAGGAAAATCAGCCCGATGCTCCGGACCTGCGGGAACAGCATGTCGCGCAGGAACACGGACGAGAGGATCACTTTGAGGGTGAAGACCCGCTGGCCGTCGACGCCGAGCGGCAGCGTAAACTCGTAATCCCGGCGTTGGGAGAAGACCTCGATCAGCCTCCCCCACGGGTTCTTCCGAGCCCACTGGGTGAAGTCCGGAAGCGCGTAAACGCGGCTGCCCTTGCGGGAGGGAATTGAGTCCGCCAGGATGCGGCCGTGCTCGTCGGCCACCAGGATCTCGATAATCACCTGGGAATTGGCGGCCCAGGTCTCCAGGGAATACGCGATTTCGGGGTCGCTGGCCACCAGCTCCGCCAGGCTGCCGGGCGGCGACTGGCTGGCCATCCGCTCCCTGATCCGCTGGTTCATGAACCACTTCAACTGCTGCGCGTGCATCTCCGCGCGCCGGCGCACGTCGTCGAAAGCCGCCGCGCCAAGGTAGTAGAGATGCAGCAGGGAGAGCGCGCTGATCACCGGCACCATCAGAAGGATGATGAACAGGCGCAGCCGGGTGGTCAGGGACATAAATGTTCCAGGACCGCTGCCTTACGGTCGCGGTTCGGCATCGGCTTCCGCAGCCCCATACTCCTTCAGCTTATTGTGCAGCGTTTTCAGGCTGATCCCCAGGATCTCCGCGGCCCGGGTCTTGTTGTTCCTGGTGTGCTGAAGAGTGCGCTGGATCAGGAGCCTTTCCGCCTCGTCGATGGTCGAGCCGAGGCGCAGCCTGACCTGGGTGGGGTCGCCGTCCTCTTCGGCCTTGGGAGCGACGGCCGCACGGTTGAAGTTCACGGGCAGATGGGGGAGTCCGATCGTGCCCTCGCCGGCCAGGATGACCGCGCGCTCGAGCGCGTTGCGCAGCTCGCGAACGTTCCCCGGCCAATGATAGCGCTGAAACTGCTCCAGAACCTCCGGGGCCAGATCGACGACCCGGCAGTTGTGCTTCCGGTTCAGGTCGCGCAGCAGCGCTTCGGCCAGCAGCGGCAGGTCCTCCATTCGGGCGCGCAGCGGCGGCAGCGGGATGTGGAACACGTTGAGGCGGTAGTAGAGGTCGCCGCGGATCTCGCCCTTCCTGAGCGCCTCTTCCAGCACCTTGTTGGTGGAGGCGACCACCCGGACGTCCACCAGCAGCTCGCTCTTGCCGCCCAGGCGCCGCACGCGGGAATCCTCGAGCACGCGCAGCAGCTTGGCCTGGGTGGCGAAGGGCATGTCGCCGATTTCGTCCAGCAGCAGGGTGCCGTTCTGGGCCAGTTCGAAGCAGCCCGCGCGCCGCTCCAGCGCCCCGGTGAAGGCGCCCTTCTCGTGGCCGAACAACTCGCTTTCCATGAGCGTTTCCGGCATGGCGGCGCAGTTGATGGCCACGAACGGGCCGGCGCTGCGCGGGCTCAGGCTGTGGATGGCGCGGGCCACCAGTTCCTTGCCCGTGCCGCTCTCCCCGGTGACCAGCACGGCGGCCTTGCTCGGGGCCACCTGGCGGATGAGCGAGAAGAGTTCCCGCATGGCGGGCGAGCGGCCCACCAGGTCGGCCAGAACGCCCTGGTAGCTCAGCTCGCGCTTCAGGCGCTCGGCTTCCTCGGCCAGCCGCTGCTGGGAGGCGGCGCGCTCCAGCAACACGCGCAGGGCGCGCGGCTCGATGGGCTTCTCCAGAAACCAGAACGCGCCCAGATCGTGCATGGTGGCTACGGCGGTCTCGATGTTGCCGAAGGCGGTGACCACAATGGCGGGCGGGCCGCCGCCCTGGGCCGACAGGCGCCGCAGTAGCTCGAATCCGTCCATCCGCGGCATCATCAGGTCGGTGACCAGGACGTGCGCGGGGAAGACGCTCAGCTTATCCAGCGCCTCCTGCCCGTCGGCGGCGGTTTCGGCCGTGAAGCCCCAGGCCGCGACCATGCTCGCCAGCCCGACGCGCTGACTCTCCTCGTCGTCGACGATCAGCACCCGGGTCGCGCTTCCAGCCATGGATTCTATTCTGCGCTATTCCCGGAGTCGCCGGCGGACGCGCCACGAATACTCTCCGCGGCCCCGCTCACGGGGCGGGAACGCAGCCCCGACCAGTCCTCGGCGAGCACAATCGAGTTGGCCGGATTCCGGCGCAAGTACTTCAGGCTGGCCGGCTGCGAGATCACCGTGGCGGGGTTTTGCGGCAAGAAACTGGTGAGCGCCGAGACATCCTGCGTGGCCGAGTGCTGGACCCCGCCGACGCTGTAGGTGTAAGAGATGACGCCGTCGTGAAAGTCGGTAATCGTGGCGCCTCCCACGCGGCCCCTGGCGCTCACGGCCAATCGCCGCCGGCGCTCGCGCTCGGCCGGAGTCATCCGCCTGCGGAGCACTATCCACGCGGCCAGCGCGGCCAGGGCCACCGCCAATCCTGCCAGCAAGACGATCCTGTGGTCCGGTGCCATCAGCCCCCCAACGAAGTGTCCCGATACACCTTGCGATAGTCCTTCAAGAACTGATCCAGCCCCTTGTCGGTGAGCGGATGGTTGAACAGCATGTCCAGCACCTTGAATGGCATGGTGGCGATGTGGGCGCCCGCGCGGGCGGCTTCGGCCACGTGCAGGGGCGAGCGCATCGAAGCCGCCAGAACCTGCGTCTTGAATCCGTAGTTCCGGTAAATGGCGAGGATGTCGCGCACCAGGTCCATGCCGAGCTGCCCGATGTCGTCGAGCCGGCCCACAAACGGGCTGACGATGTAAGCTCCGGCCTTGGCGGCCAGCAGCGCCTGGCCCGGCGAAAAGCACAGCGTGACGTTCACCCGCACGCCCTCTTTGGCCAGCGCCGCCGTGGCCCGGATGCCGTCGCGCGTCACGGGACATTTCACCACGACGTTGGGGTGAAGACGGGCCAGCTCGCGCCCCTGCTCGACCATTTGACCCGCTTCGGCGGCCACCACTTCCGCGCTGACGTCGCCGTCGATGATCTCGCAGATGCGGCGGATCTGGTCTTCGAACGGGTTCCCTTCCCTGGCGATCAGCGTGGGATTGGTGGTCACGCCGTCGACGATTCCCCACTCGGCGCCTTTACGAAGCTCCTCGAGGTTGGCGGTATCCAGGAAGATCTTCATACTTCTACACTACAACTGAATCGCAGCCGCGGCGAGACCGGCGCGAAGCCGGCTCGCGGGGGCTGCTCCTTAAGCGCTGACAACATGCCGGCGACACGGTGACGGTCGAGGGGCTGGTTGCCGGGACTGATATTGGAATCGTGATCCTCACCAAGTCGGTTCGTGCCCGCCTGCTTCTTCCAACCCGCTCTAAGGTTTCCGGGCGGAACGCACGATATATGCACAGAGCCACCGAACCATGCCCATGCTCTCTTCGAGGCACTTCGGACCGGTCGAGTACCAGGACGACTCGGTCTTCGAATTCCCCGCCGGGTTGCCGGGCTTCGAGCAGGAACAGCGCTTCGCGCCCATCGAGCACCCCGCCAGCAAGCCGATCGTGTTCCTGCAAAGCCTGACCCGGCCGGAGTTGTGTTTCATCACGCTACCCGTACGGGTGGTCCAGCCGGACTACGGGCTGGCAATCTCGGTCGAGGATCTGCGGACGCTGGGGCTGACCGAGGAGCGACAGCCGGAGATCGGCGCGGAGGTGCTTTGCCTGGCCATCGTCTCGGTGGCCGAGGGCAAGCTGCCCACGGCCAACTTGCTCGCTCCCATCGTGGTCAACCTCAAGACGCGGCGGGGGGTGCAGGCGATCCAGGAGGATTCCGCCTACTCGCACCAGCATCCGCTGCTGGCCGCGGAGCGGGAGGAGGCATGCTCGTAATCCGCCGGCGCGCGGGCGAGTCGGTGCTGATCGGCGAGGACGTCGAGATCCAGGTCACCGAGATCGGGCCGAGCCGCGTGAAGCTGTGCATCAGCGCGCCCAGGGAGGTCACGGTGCTGCGCAAGGAGGTCAAGCTCACGCGCGAGGAAAACGTGGCCGCGGGGCGCGAATTGCCCGCCGGACGGCTCATCGAGTTCGCGACCAAGCTACGGGTGTAACGGCGCCCGGGCGGAAAGAGAAGACCATGCACAGCACGGCGGTTCAGTTGATGTTGGGGCTCGAGCGCCACAAGGCGGGCGATCTCGAGCAGGCCGAGCGAATCTACGGCGAGGTGCTCGCCCACGACCCCAAGAACGCCGACGCCCTGCACCTGCTGGGGGTCCTGGCCTCGCAGCGCGGCAAGCAGGAACTGGCCCTGGGCTACCTGGGCCGGGCGGTCCAATTGAACCCCGCGGTGCCGTTCTATCACGGCGACCTGGGCAACGTGCTGCACGAACTGGGCCGGCTTTCGGATGCCGTGATGTGCTACGAAGAGGCCCTGCGGCTGGACCCGGAGTGCGCCGAGGCCCACTCGAACCTGGCCAACACCCTGGACCGGGCGGGCCGCTTCGAGGATTCCCTGGCGCATCGCCTGGAGGTGGTCCGGTTGCGGCCCGAACGCGCCGAGACCTACACCAACCTGGGCAACACGCTGCGGGCCCAGTCGATGATCTCGGAGGCGCTGGTTTGCTACGGGCAGGCGCTGGCCATCGACCGTGAGGACGCCGAGGCGCATAGCGGCCGCGCGATTACCCTGCTCCTGTCCGGGGACTTGACCGCCGGCTGGAGGGAGTACGAATGGCGCTGGAAGACCTCGCGAGTCCCGCCGCGTGCGTTTTCGGTTCCGTTGTGGGACGGCTCCGCCCTGGCCGGCAAGACCATCCTGCTGCACGCCGAGCAGGGGTTGGGAGACACGCTGCAATTCGTGCGCTACGTTCCGCTGGCCGCACAAAGCGGCGGCGAGATCGTGCTGGAATGCCAGCCGCGCCTGGAGCCGCTGTTGCGGCGAATTCCAGAGGTCCGGGAGGTCGTTCTCGCGGGCTCCCCTCTGCCGGCGTTTGACGTCCACGCGCCGCTGCTCAGCCTGCCGCGCATCCTGGACACCACGGCCGCGACCGTTCCCTCGAAGGTGCCCTACCTCGGCGTCAGCCCCGCGCGCGTCGAGGCTTGGCGGGCGCGCATCGGCCCGGTGGGCGGACAGAAGGTCGGCCTGGTCTGGGCCGGCAGTCCCACCTACAAGGAGGACTGCACCCGCTCGCTGGACTTCCGGCAGGTCGAGCCGCTGCTCCAAGTCCCGGGAATCCGGTTTTTCAGCCTCCAGAAAGGTCCGGCCGCCGCGGAAGTGGATCGGGGCCTGCCGTTGACGCCGCTCGAGGAGGATTCCAACGACATCCTCGACACCGCCGCCGCCATCCTGAACCTGGACCTGGTCATCTCCGTGGACAGCATGGTGGCGCACCTGGCGGGAGCGCTAGGCGCGCCGGTTTGGACATTGCTGCCTTTCGCGCCGGACTGGCGCTGGCTGCTGGGGCGCGAGGACAGTCCCTGGTACCCCACGATGCGCTTGTTCCGGCAGCCGCGGGCCGGCGACTGGCAGGCGGTCGTCGCGCGGGTTGCCGAGGCTTTGCGGGCATGACTGGCACGCTCGAGGCGCTCTCCGAGGCCCTTGCGCACCACCAAGCCGGCCGGTTGCCGGAGGCCGAGGCAATCTACCGGGCAATCCTCGCCGGCGATCCACTCAGTGTCGACGCGCTGCACCTGTTGGGCATGGCGATTGCCCAGGGGGGCCAGCGCCTCGGAGCCATCGAGCTGATCCAGCGCGCCATTCGCCTCAGTCCCTCCATCCCGGCGTTCCACAACAACCTGGGCACGATCCTACAGGCGGAGGGCCGTTTCGAGGACGCCGTCCGCTGCCTGGGCCGTGCGCTGGAGTTATACCCGGACTACTCCGAGGCGCACATCAACCTGGCGAACGCTTTCCAGTCGCTGAAGCGGCCGGAGCAGGCGGTGGCGCACTACCGCGAGGCGTTGCGGCTCAGCCCCGACTGCGCCGAGGCCTACAACAACCTGGGCAACACGCTGGCGGCGATCGGGCGCGCCCCGGAAGCCATCGCCTGCTTCTACGAGGCGGTGCGGCTGAAGGCCAGCTACGCGGAAGCCTGGGTGAACCTGGGCGGAGTCCTCAGGGACCAGAACCGCTTGGAAGAGGCCGTCGCCGCTTGCCGGCAGGCGCTCGACCGCCAGCCGAACCTGGCCGAAGCCCACTCGAACCTCGCGGCCATCCTGGTGAAGCAGGACCGGGTGGCGGAGGCGGACGCGGAGGCGCGCCGCGCCCTGGAGTTGAAGCCCGGGCTGGCGGAAGCCCACGCCAATCTGGCCGTGGTCCGGCTGGAGCAGAAGCGGCTGGAAGAGGCGGCGGCCGCCTCGCTAAGAGCGCTGGAGCTGAAGCCGGACCTGGCGGAAGCGCACTCCAACCTGGGCGACGTGCGCGCCAAGCAGGAGCGGCCCGAGGAGGCGCTGCCCTGCTACCAACGGGCGATCGAGCTCAAGCCGCACAGCGGCGAGCTCCAGAACAAGCTCGGATTCGGCCTGCAACGCATGGGCCGTTTCCGCGAGGCGATGGAGCGCTTCGACGAGGCGGTGCGGCTCAGCCCCAACCTGCCGGAAGCGCACGTCAACCGCGGCATGGGCTGGCTGCAACAAGGCGATTTCGAGCGCGGCTGGAGCGAATACGAATGGCGCTGGAAAAAGAAGGAGTTCGGCGGCCGGAAGATCCCCCGGCCGCGCTGGGACGGCTGCGCGGTTCCGGGCCGGACGGTTCTCATCCATGCCGAGCAGGGCCTTGGAGATACCATCCAGTTCGCCCGCTACCTGCCGCTGGTGAAGGCGGTCTCCGGCGCCAGCGTGATTCTGGAATGCCAGGCGCGGCTGATCCCGTTGCTCCAGGACCTGGAGGGCGCCGATCGGATCGTGCCCGCCGGATCGCCGCCTCCGGACTTCGACCTGCACGCGCCTCTGCTCAGCCTGCCCGGCATCTTCCGCACGCAGGCCGCGAGCATCCCGGCGCGCGTGCCGTACCTCAAGGTCGATCCGGCGCGCGTGGAGCGTCAGCGGGCGCGCATTGACTCGACCAGCGGGTTCAAGATCGGCCTGGCGTGGGCCGGCAATCCCGAGCACGCGCGCGACCGGGCGCGCTCGATCCCGTTGGCCGCTCTGGCGCAGCTCGCCGGGGTCCCGCACACGGCCTTCTTCAGCCTCCAGCGCGGCGCGGGCGCCGAGCAATTGCAGGACCTGCCGCCCGGCTTCCAGGTCGTCGATCTGGAGGACGAATCCGGCGGCATCGTCGATACCGCCGCCGCAGTCCTGAGCCTCGATCTGATCATCTCGATCGACAGCGTGACCGGCCACCTGGCCGGCGCTCTCGGAAAGCCGGTCTGGCTGCTGCTGGAGTCCGCCCCGGACTGGCGCTGGCTGCTGGGAGTCGAGCATAGCGCCTGGTACCCGACGGCGCGCCTGTTCCGGCAATCGCGCCGCGGCGATTGGTCCGGAGTGGTCGAGCGCGTGGCCGATCAACTGCACCTGGCGGTGGCGCATCACCTGCTGGCACGCGGCCGGTTCGAGCCTGGGTGGAAGGAGTTCGAGTGGCGCTGGAAGGCCGGTGGAGTCTCGGCGACCCCGTTTCCGCAGCCGCCCTGGGACGGCTCGCCGCTGGGGGGCAGGCGCATCCTGTTGTGGGCCGAGCAGGGGCTGGGTGACAGCATTCAGTTCATCCGCTACGCGAAGTTGGTGCGGCGCGCGGGCGGAACGGTCCTGGTGGAGTGCCAACCTGAGTTGGCCGGTCTGCTCGGATCGGCGCCCGGCGTGGACCAAGTCGTCCCGTATGGCTCCGCGCTGCCCGATTTCGACGTCCACCTGCCGCTCCAGAGCCTGCCGCGGGTCCTGGGCACGACGCTGGAGACCATCCCCGCCGGGGCGCCCTACCTGTCTGTCGATCCGGCGCTGGCCGAGCGCTGGCGCGTGCGCGTGGGGCAGGCGGATGCCTTCAGGGTCGGCCTGGCCTGGGCCGGCAATCCGAACCATGTCAACGACCACAACCGCTCGATGCCCGGCGAGTATTTCGGCGCGCTGGGGGAGGTCCCGGACTGCGCGCTGTTGAACCTGCAAGTGGGCCCCCGGGCCGGGGAGCTTGCCGGCGTCACCAACCTGGGCCAGGAATTCCAGGACTGCACCGACGCGGCCGCCGCGATCCTGAGCCTGGACCTGGTGATTTCGGTGGACACCATGGTGGCCCACCTGGCGGGCGCGTTGGGCAAACCGGTCTGGACGCTGCTCTCTACCGAGGCCGACTATCGCTGGCTGCTGGGACGCGAGGATTCACCCTGGTATCCGACCATGCGCCTGTTCCGGCAAGCGCGGCCCGGCGACTGGCGGGAGGTGATGGCGAGGGTCGCGGAGGCCCTGCGGCGTGCCGCGACTCGCTAGTCCGCATTTCTCACCACGAGCGTCGCGAGGCGCGATGAGAGGACCGCAAATACAAGGCGCGCGACGGCCGACGACCGGAGGCGTACTTGAGCAGTACGTCGAGGACGGCGGCCGAGCGCAACGCAGGAGATGCGGCCCTATCGCGCGCCGCAGCAGGTTGCTGGTGAGAAATGCGGACTAACAGGCTCGAGCGCGGCCTGGAGCATCACCAGGCCGGCCGGCGGCAGGAGGCCGAGCGGATCTATCGAGAGGTGCTCGCGCGCGACCCCAGCAACGCCGACGCGCTGCACCTGCTGGGCCTGCTGGCGAAGGAGGCCGGGGACCGCCAGGGGGCCTGCAACCTGATTCGCAAGGCGGTGGAACTGGAACCCCGGGCGGCCCTGCTGCACAACAACCTGGGCTCGGTGCTGGAGTCGCTGGAGCGGCTGGATGAAGCGATCCAGTGCTATGAGCGGGCGCTGCAGCTCGATCCGGGTTACGCCGAGGCGGAGCTCAACATGGGCAACGCCCTGCTGCGCAAAGGCCAACTGCCGGAAGCCCTGGAGCACTATGAGCGGGCGCTCGGCCGGAGCCCCAACCTGGCCGAGGCCCATAACAATCTGGGCGTCACCTTGCGCGCGCTGGGCCGCACCCGGCAGGCCGCCGAATGCTACCGGGAGGCCATCCGCCTCAAACCCGATTATGCGGACGCCCACGTCAACCTCGGTGCACTGCTGTTCGCCCAAGGCGAAACGGCGGAGGCCGAACGGAGCTTCCGCACCGCGCTGCGGCTGCGGCCGGAGCTGGCGGACATGCGGGGCGCGCTCACGGCGGTGCTGATCGCGCAGGAACGGTTCGGCGAGGCCGAGGAGCTGTGCCGGGAGAACCTTCGCTACAAGCCCGGGGATCCGGACACGCTCAACTACCTTGGGATTTCGCTCCAGATGCAGGAGCGTTATCCCGAAGCCGTGGACTCCTACCGGCAGGCGCTCGCCGGCCGGCCGGACTTCGCCCAGGCCTATCAGAACCTGGGCACGTGCTTCATCCTCGGGCACCGCCTGGAGGAGGCCGCCGAGTGCTGCCGGGCGGCGCTGCGCATCCATCCCCGCTACGCCGAAGCGCATAATACGCTGGGCCACGCGCTGGCGCAGATGGGGCGGCTGGAGGATGCCATCTTCTGTTACCGCCAGGCGTTGGCGCTCAAACCCGCCTACGCCGAGGCGCTGAACAATCTGGCCGCGGCGCTTCTGGAGTTGGGCCACCTGGGACGGGCCATCTCCGCCTGCCGCGAGGCGCTTGCCGCCGACCCGCGATTCTTCCGGGCGTTCAACAACCTGGGAACGGCGCTGTATCAGCAGGGGGACGTGGAGTGCGCGGTGGCGGCGTTCCGCCAGGCGCTGGCCCTGCGGCCCGGTTACGCCTCCGCGCACTCCAATCTGCTGTTCTGCCTGAACTACGACGAGTGCTGGCAGCCGGAGGCCGTGCTGGCGGAGCACCGCGCCTGGGGGGCCGCGCAGGTTCCGCTCAGCGCCGCGCCGCCCCGGCCGAGGCGGGCGCTGCGCCGAGTCGGCTACCTCTCGCCCGATTTCCGGGAGCACCCCGTCGGCGTTTTTGTCGAGCCGGTGGTGAGGGCGCACGATCGCGCCGCCTTCGAGATCCACCTGTTTTCGAACGTCGGCCGCCCGGATGCCGCGACCCTGCGCTTCCAGGCGATGGCCGATGGCTGGCACGACATCCGTGGCCTCGCCGACGAGGAAGCCGCCCAGTTGATTCGCGGCCAGGAGATCGATATCCTGGTGGACCTCGCCGGTCACACCTCGGAGAACCGCTTGCCGCTGTTCGCGCGCCGGCCCGCGCCCATCCAGGTCACCTACTGCGGCTACCCCAACACCACCGGTCTGGAGGCAATCCAGTACCGGCTCACGGACCAGTGGGCCGACCCGCCCGGTCTCACCGAACACCTGTACACCGAGAAGCTGGTCCGCCTGCCGCGCGGCTTCCTGTGCTACGCGCCACCGGCAGGTGCGCCCGAGGTGGGGGACCTGCCGGCGCGGAAGACCGGGCGCGTCACTTTCGGGAGCTTCAACGCGCTGCCCAAGGTGCGGCCGGCGTGCGTGGCCGTCTGGTCGGAGATCCTGCGGCGGGTTCCGGAGTCGCGGCTGATCCTGAAATCCAAAGGGCTGGCCGACCCGGAAGCGCGCCAACGTATCCACGCGCTGTTCGCCGGACAGGGCATCGCGGAGCCGCGCGTCGAACTGGCCCTTACGCTGCCTTCGCACGCGCACCACCTGGAGCTCTACAACAGCATCGACATCGCGCTGGACACGTTTCCCTACCACGGGACCACGACCACCTGCGAAGCGCTGTGGATGGGCGTGCCAGTCGCCGTCCTGGCCGGCGCGACGCACGTTTCGCGGGTGGGGGTGAGCCTGCTGGAGCGGCTCGGGCTCGCCTATCTGGTTGCGGACTCCCCGGAGGCCTACATCGACCGCGCCGTCGCGCTGGCGGGCGACTTGGATTGCCTGGCCAGCCTGCGGCGCGGGCTGCGCCGGCGCATGAGGGGTTCTCCGCTCACTGATGCCATCCGGTTCACGCGCGATCTGGAGGATGCCTACCGGCGCATCTGGGAGGAGCGGCGGGAGGCAGGCGAAACCGCCTGCCCCACGGAAGGAGAAGAGAAGTGGGACTGAGCGGAATACTGGGTGTCACGGAACGCCTCGCCGCCGGGCTGGAACACCACCAGTCGGGCCGCCTGGACCAGGCGGAAGAGACTTACCGCGAGCTGCTGCGGATGAATCCGCGCAACGCCGACGCCTACCACCTGCTGGGCATGGTGGCCTTCCAACGCGGAGACTGTCAGGTGGCTGCCGGCCACATCCGAGAGGCGCTCCGAATCGCGCGGTGGGTGCCTCAGTTTCACAACAATCTCGGGCTGGTGCTGGAGGGACTGGGGCAACGCCAGGAGGCGCTGGCCAGCTTCCAGGAGGCGGTGCGGCTGGCGCCCGCCTACGCCGAGGCACAGGCGAACCTGGGCAAGGCGCTTCAGGGACTGGGCCGCTACCAGGAGGCCATCGTCGCCCTCCGTGAAGCATTGAGGCTCAAACCCGGATTCCTGTGGGCCCGGCATTGGCTCGGCTGCGCCGCGCAGGCGGCGGGCGACCTGCCTGAGGCGATCCGCGCGTTCCAGCAGGTGTTGGAGCGCCAACCGGATCATCCCGAAGCCAGTGTGAACCTCAGCAGCGCGCTGAAGCAGCAGGGACGCTTCGAGGAAGCGGAGGCCTGCTGCCGCCGTGTGCTGGCCAGCCGGCCGGATCTGGCCGAAGCCCAGGCGAACCTCGGCGCCGTGCTGCTGAACCTGAAAAAGTACGAGGAGGCGGAGGCGGCCTGCCGCGAGGCGCTGCGGCTCAAGCCGGACCTTTCCGAGCCCTACAGCAACCTCGGGGCGGTGTTGCTGAAGACCGAGCGCATCGAGGAGGCCAGGAGATGCTGCGAGGAGGCGCTGCGGCTCAAGCCCGACTCCCCCGAGGCGCTCAACAACCTCGGCGGCGTGCTGAGGGCCCAGAATCGCCTGGAGCAGGCGCGGGGCTGCTTCGAGCGGGCGTTGGCCGCCGCCCCCGACTATTTCGAGGCCTGGCTGAACTTGGGCGCCGTGCTCAAGGAACTCGGGCTCATGGAAGAGGCCACCAGGGCCTGCCGCGAGACCCTGCGGCGGCATCCGGATTCCGCCGAAGCGCACAGCAATCTGGGCAGCGTGCTCGAAGAACAGGGCCGGCTGGAGGAGGCGCAGGCCAGTCTCCGTGAGGCCATCCGCCTCCAGCCCGATCTGGCCGAGCCCTACATGAACCTCGGCGCCACGCTGAAGAACCAAGGCCGGCTGGAAGAGGCGCTCAGCTTCTGCCGGAAGGCCATGGAACTGGACCCCGCCAGCGACAGCCCCTTCTCCAGCTTCTTCTACTACCTCCACTACGACAACCTCTGCGAGCCCGAGGCCGTGTTCGAGGAACACCGGCGCTGGGGTGAACGGCGCCGGGCGCTGGCCGCATCCGCCGCCGAGCACACCAACGACCGCTCGCCGGAGCGCCGGCTCCGCATCGGCTACGTGTCTCCGGACTTCCGGCGCCATTCGGTGGCCTTCTTCGTCGAGCCGGTTCTGGCGGCGCACCACCGGGATTCGGTCGAGGTCTGCTGCTACTCGAACGTAGCGCAGCCGGATGACGTCACCGAGCGGTTCCGGGCGATGGCCGATCGCTGGCGCGACATCCGCGGCCTGCCCGAGGCGCAAGTGGCGGAGTTGATCCGTGGCGATGGCATCGACATCCTGGTGGACCTGGCCGGGCACACCCGCGGGAGCCGGCTGATGGTGTTTGCCCGCAAGCCGGCCCCCATCCAGGTCACTTGGTGCGGCTACCCGGCGACGACCGGACTGGCGTCCATGGACTACCGGCTGACGGACGCCCTGGCCGATCCAGCGGGCCAGACCGACCATCTCTACACCGAGGAACTGGTCCGCCTGCCGGTCCCGTTCACCTGCTACCGGCCGCCCTCGGAGGCCCCGGAGGTCTCGGGTCTTCCGGCGCTGGCCCACGGCGCAATCACCTTCGGCTCGTTCAATTTTCTGGCCAAGGTAACGCCGCGAATCATTGCCGCCTGGTCGGCGCTGCTCGAGAAGGCGCCGGGCGCGAGGCTGGTTCTGAAGTCCGCGCCGCTGGTGGACGAATCCACGCGCCGGTTGGTCTGGGAGCGCTTTCGCGCCCGGGGAATCGATCCCGCCCGCGTGGAGCTGCTAGGCCCGGTGGACCACAGAGAGCACCTGCTGGCCTATCGGCGGATCGACATCGCCCTGGATACGTTCCCCTACCACGGCACGACCACCACCTGCGAGGCGCTGTGGATGGGGGTGCCGGTGGTGGTGCTGGCCGGCTCGACGCACGCATCGCGGGTGGGAGTCAGCCTCCTGGCCAGCGTCGGGCTGGAGGACTGGGTGGCTCAATCCCTCGAGGACTACGTGGAACTGGCGGCCAGTAGAGCGCGGGATCCCGAGCGGCTGGCCGCACTGCGGGCCGGACTGCGTCAGCGTGTCGCGGGTTCGCCGCTGACCGATGCCGCCGCCTTCGCCTCGCATCTGGAAGAGGCGTATCGCCGCATGTGGCGGCGCTGGTGCGGAGGAAATCGAGCTTGACAGCGGCCCAGGATCTTGAGAAGCGCGTCAGGGAGTACCCGTACTGGTATCACCGCATCGAGCTGCCGGGCGGCGTGGTGACGCCCGGGTGGGCGCCGCTTAACCGGGACATGTACCGGATTCCCGAAGATCTCTCCGGCAGGTCGGTCCTGGACGTGGGCGCCTGGGACGGCTACTGGACGTTCGAGGCGCTTCGCCGGGGCGCCCGGCGCGTGCTGGCGATCGACGATTTCTCCGACCTCATCGGTGCGCTGGCGGAATCCGACCGTCGGGCCTGGGCCACGTTCGACTTCTGCCGCGAGGCTTTGGGCCATGGCGAGGACCGCTGCCAGCGCCAGAAGATGTCGGTGTACGAGGTCAGCGAGGGGCGGGTGGGCCGTTTCGACGCGGTGTTCTTCTTTGGCACCCTCTACCACCTCCGTCATCCGCTGCTGGCGCTCGACTGCCTCAGCGCCGTGTGCGACTCGGAGATCTTCGTCGAATCGGCCATTCTGGACGACTACAGCCCATACCGCGGCGGAGTGGGCGAGGGATACTCCGGCGGGCAGATGGTCGCGGAATTCTATCCGGACAATCAGTACGGCGCCAATCACTCGAATTGGTGGGTCCCCACGCTCCACTGCCTGGCGCACCTGGTCCGTGCGGCCGGTTTCGATAATGTCCAGGCCTGGAAGCTCACGGACAAACCTACCCACGTCACCCAGTGCCGGGGCTTTGCCCACGGCAGCCGGACCAGCCCCCAGCCTGGTCCGCCGAAGGCGCCGCCCGGTGGCGCGGGTGTGAATCGGAGGAGCGAATGAGCCGGAAACTACACATCGGAGGGGAGATCCCGCACCCGGACTGGGAAATCCTGGATGCGATTCCGGGACCGCACGTGGACCATATCGGAAATGCCAATGACCTGTCGCGTTTCGCCGACGGCACGTTCGCGGCCCTGTACGCTTCGCACGTCCTGGAGCATTTCGACTATATGGGCGAGCTGTTCAAGACGCTGAAGGAGTGGAAGCGGGTCCTGGAGCCGGGAGGAACCCTGCATATCAGCGTGCCCGACCTGGACGTGCTGGCTTCCTTGTTTCTGAGGAAAGACCAGTTCAGCGTGGACGAGCGCTTCGAGATCCAGCGGATGATGTTCGGCGGGCACATCTCGCCCCACGACTATCACTTGGTGGGATTGAACGCCGAGTTTTTGACGGTGTTCCTGAGAGGGGCTGGGTTCGTGGACATCCGCCAGGTGCCGGAACTCGGGTTGTTTGTGGACACCAGCACCATGAAGGTGGGGGAAGTGCTCATCAGCCTCAATATGGTGGCACAGAAACCGGGGGTGTCTTCGTAGCTTCCGGGCGGATTGCGAGGACCACCGATGTTCAGCATCTTTGAAGTGCTGCCGCCGCCCCCACCCAAGATCCTGGTGGTGGACGTCGGCGCCCAGGACGACCCCGCGATTCCCAGCGTCTATGCGCCGCTGGAGCGATCCGGTTGCGCCACGGTAATTGGATTCGAGCCCCTCCAACCGGAGTGCGACCGGCTGAATGCCCGATCCAGTCCCGGCCACTCCTACCTTCCTTACGCCGTTGGCGAGGGCGATTCCCGCACTTTGCGCGTCTGCGCGTTCTCGGCGGCGAGTTCGCTGTACGAGCCCAACCTGCCGCTGTTGGCCCATTTCAACAATCTCGAACAGCCTCTCCGAGTGGTGGAAAGCATTCCCCTGCGCACCGTTCGTCTCGACGACATCGAACAGGTGCGCCACACCGACTACCTGAAACTCGACGTCCAGGGCGCCGAGGCCGATGTGCTGCGCGGCGCGCGCCGCGTGCTGGAGGAGACGCTGGTCGTGTATACGGAGGTCGAGTTCATCCCGCTCTATAAGGATCAGGCGCTGTTCGCCGACGTCGACGCGCTGCTGCGGACCCACGGCTTCCTGTTCCACAAGTTCACGGAATGCGTTGGCCGGGTGTTCCAGCCGGTGGTGGTCAACAACGACCTGGATCGAGGGTGCAGCCAACTCTTGTGGGGCAACGCGGTCTATGTAAGGAGCTTTCTCGAGTTTGACCGGCTGTCTCCCACCAGTTTGCTCAAGCTGGCGATCATCCTGCACGAAGTGCACGCGTCCTACGACCTTTGCCTGCTGGCGTTGCGGCACTACGACACCCAGACGGGAACCGGATTGGCTCCGGCCTATCTCGACCGGTTGACTGGGGCCGGCCCCACCCAGGTGCTCCGCCCGAGAATCTAGCCGGCGCCTGGCGAGGCGCGGGCGGCGATCGACGCTATGCTGTAAGAGAGTGCCCGAGCTGCCCGAAGTCGAGACGGTCCTCCGCACGCTGGCGCCGCGCCTGGCCGGGAGGCGCGTGATCGATGCGCGCTTCTATTCGCGGCTGGTCCTGCGCGGCAATCCGGAGACGGCGGCGGCGCGCCTCCGCGGCCGGGTGATCCGCGGCCTCGAGCGGCGCGGGAAGTTCCTGGTGCTCGACCTGGGCGAGGGCGCGACACTTACGATCCACCTGGGCATGACGGGAAGACTGCTCTGGCAGGGCACGCCGGGGCCGTACACCCGCGCCGTGTTGATCCTCGACCGGGGACGGCTGGTCTACGACGACGTCCGCCAGTTCGGGCGCATCGAACTGGCCCGGGCGCTTCCGGGCCGGGTGGCGCGGCTGGGTCCGGACGCGCTCGCGATCCCCGAGCCGGAGTTCGCAGCGCGGCTGCGGGCGCGGCGCGGGCGCATCAAGCCGCTGCTGCTGAACCAGGCGTTTGTCAGCGGTTTGGGGAACATCTACACCGACGAGGCGCTCTACCGCGCGCGCATCCACCCGCGGGCGATCGCTTCGCGCCTGAGCCGCGAGCGGGTGCGCCGCCTCTACCAGGCGATCCGCGAAGTTCTCGGGGCGGCGATTTCCAGCGGCGGCTCATCGGTTTCCGATTACGTCGACGGCGAGGGCCGCGCCGGTTTCTTTCAGTTTCAGCACCAGGTGTACGGAAGAACGGGCGAGCCTTGCCCGGCTTGCGGCACGCCGATCCGCCGCATCGTAATCGCCCAGCGCGGCACGCACTACTGCCCCAAGTGCCAGCGGGTGTGATCGGCTCGTGAGCGCCCGGTGTACCATACAGGTATGACCGTTCTGGAGCAGATCCAACGGGCCAACGTTCGTGTGCAGCCGCAGGTTCTGGAAGAAGCGGTGGGCCGGATCGCCGAGGTGGCGGACCCGGAGCGGATCATTCTGTTCGGCTCTGGCGCTCGCGGGGAGTTGCGGCCCGGCAGCGATTTGGACCTGCTGGTGGTCAAAGGCGGCGAGTACGACTATCACAGGCTCATGAGCGCGATCTACCGCGCGTTGGCCACGGTCGAGCCCGAAGTCGAGGTGGTGCTGATCACGCCGGAGCAGGCGGAGCGCTACCGCGACAGCGATTGCTTGGTCATCCACCCCGCGCTCAAAGAAGGCAAGGTGATCTATGAGCGGGCCTCGCTACCCGCCTGATGACCCGAGGGCGTGGCTCAGCCGGGCCAGGAGCAACCTCCGGCTGGCCTCGGTGGCAGATCCGGCGGTCCACCTCGAGGAGCTCTGCTAGAGTAGTGCCTCCGAAGTAGCTTGACAGAACCGCTCCCTAGCGGTCGCGGCTCGGAACCGCGCACTGAGCCGCGAGCGTGAGAAGCTGTGAAGAAATCGCTGGGCAAGCTGAAGCATGCCCCACGTGAGCTTGTAAGTCGTTCATTTTCCATGTGGGACATGCAACAGAAGGGCCGAAATGAAGCGCGGCTCTCAGCCCGCGCTGCGCGCGATCGCATCCGCGACGTTCGCCGCGGCACGCATTGCCGCCACGTCATGCACGCGGACCAGGTGCGCGCCGGCCAGGATCGCGGCCGCGACCGCGGCGGCGGTGGCGAACTCGGTTTCGCGCTCCGTACCCTGCTTGAGGAAGAGCTTCCGCGAAGGGCCGACGAGGAGCGGCAGATCGAGTGTGCCGAGTTCCGGGAGGCGCGCCAGGATCTCGGAGTTCTGTTCGCCGCGCTTGCCGAAACCAAGGCCGGGGTCGATGACCAGGCGCGCGCGGTCGACGCCGGAGCGCACGGCGCGATGCACGGCGGCCTCGAGGTCGGCCCGGACAGTCCCCATCACGTCCTTGGCCGGCGGGAGCTTGGCCCAGGTTTCGGGCGTGCCGCGCATGTGGTTGAGGATGAGCCCGGCATCGTAGTCGATCACCACGCGGGCAAGCCGCGGATCGAAGGTGAGGCCGCTCGGGTCGTTGACGATTTCCGCCCCCATCTCCAAAGCGTTCTCCGCCACCCCCGACTTGTAGGTATCGACGGAGATCGGGACAGCCAGCTTGTCGCGCAGCCGCTTGAGCACGGGGATCAGGCGGCGCTTCTCTTCCGCCTCCGTGACGCGGGTCGAGCCCGGGCGCGTGGATTCCGCGCCGATGTCGACGATGTCGGCGCCCTGCTCCTCGAGCTCGAGCGCGCGCGCAAAGGCGAGGTCGGGGTCGAAGTACCGGCCGCCGTCCGAGAACGAGTCGGGCGTGACGTTCAGGATGCCGACGACCAGCGTGCGGTCGCCAAGCTGGATTTCCCGGTTCTTCAGTTTCCAGACGAAGCGCTTGCGGGGCCTCGGCGTCATCGACTCACCGTCACGCGCCGCCACTTCCTGCCGACCTGGATGACCAATTCGGCCGGCGCGTCCGCGAACACCAGCTCGGTAACCTTGCCGCCGTTGATCTCGACCGCGCCCTCTTTGATCTTGCGCGTGGCTTCGCTCACCGAGGCGGCCAGCCCCGTCTTGGCCAGTAACTGAGGGATGCGGAGGCCGGCCGGCGTCCGCACACTCTCGGGCAGAGGGACGGTTTCGATGTCCGAGGGCACTTCGCCCTGCCGGACCACGCGATTGAATTCCGCGGCAGCGCGCTCGGCATCGGCGGGCGAATGGAAGTCGGCGACGGTCATGCGGGCCAGGTCCATCTTGGCGAGCATGGGGTGGCGCTCGCCGCGCGCGATGCGCTCGCGCAGGCGGGCGATGTCCGCCAGGCTAAGGTCGGTGAGCAGCTCGTAGTAGCGGAACATGAGGTCGTCGCTGATCGACATCAGCTTGCGGAACATCACCTCGGGCGGCTCGGTGATCCCTACGTAGTTGCCCAGCGACTTGGACATCTTGTTGACGCCGTCCAGGCCCTCGAGCAGCGGCGTGGTGGCAACGATCTGCGGCGGCTGGCCGTAGTCCCGCTGGATCTCGCGGCCGACCAGCAGGTTGAACTTCTGGTCGGTTCCGCCGAGCTCGACGTCGCAGTGGGTGGCTACCGAATCGTAGGCCTGGGCCAGCGGGTAGAGGAGCTCGTGGACCCCAATCGGCGTGCCGTCCTTGAAGCGCGTGGAAAAATCGTCGCGCTCGAGCAGGCGCGCCACGGTGTACTTGGCGCAGAGGCGGATGATGTCCTCGTAGCGCAGTGCGTCCAGCCATTCGCTGTTATAGCGGACCACCGTCTTGTGGCGGTCCAGGACCTTGAAAACCTGCTGCTTGTAGGTCTCCGCGTTGCGCTCGATCTCCTCGCGCGTCATGGGCGGCCGGGTGATGTTCCGCCCGGTGGGGTCGCCGATCTTGGCCGTGCCGTCCCCGATGACGAAGATGACCGTGTGGCCCAGGTCCTGGAAGTGTTTCATCTTGCGCAGCAGGACGGTGTGGCCCAGATGGAGGTCGGGTGCGGTGGGGTCGAAGCCGACTTTCACCACCAGGGGGCGGCCCGACGTCTCGGCCTCGGTTAGCCGCTCCCTCAGGTCTTCCTCGCGGATGAGTTCGGCGAGCCCCTTCTTGACGTAGGAGATCTGTTCTTCGACGGGGAGCCGGACCATCCTCTATATTGTATAGGCCCCGGGCGGCGGCGCGCCTGGAAAGCCATATCCGAACAGGGTTGTCCCAAAAACGGACACTGCGGGGGCGGGAACGTAATGTAAGTTCCGCCGTCTAAAAGGTTAATCGGCGCGAACAGTTGGCCCGGGAGTTGCGTAGCTCAATGTGGCGACGCTATGGACATCCCCAGAAAAGAAGCGGCCCGCAGGAAAAGGATCCGGCGGATCCTCATAGGCGCTGTGGTTGTGATCGCCGTCCCGTTGGTCACCTGGGGACTCTCCCGGCTCAAGCCGGCCGCTCCCGGCGTCGAGCGGGCCACCGTCTGGCTAGACACCGTGAAGCGCGGCCCCATGCTGCGCCAGGTGCGCGGCCTGGGCACTCTGGTCCCCGAAGACATTCTGTGGATTCCGGCCACCACCGACGGGCGCGTCGAGCAGCGGCTGGCGCTGCCCGGCATCGTAGTCCGGCCGGACACCATGCTGATCGTGCTCAGCAACCCCGAGCTTCAGCAGGCCACCGTGGATGCCGAGTGGAAGCTGCGCGCGGCCGAGGCGGAGCTGGAGAACCTGAAGGTGAAGCTGGAGAGCGACCGGCTGACGCAGCAGGCCGCCGCCGCAACCGTCGAGAGCGAGGCCAACAAGTCCAAGCTCACCGCCGACCGGGACGCCGAGCTGAACAAACTGGGGCTGACCGCCGACATCATTGCCAAGACCTCGGCGGCTACGGCCCAGGACTGGGCCAACCGCACGCGGATCGAGAAGAAGCGGCTGGATATCGGGCTGGAGGCGATCAAGGCGCAGATCGCGGTGCAGCAGGCCACCGTCGAGCAGTTCCGCGCGCTTTACGAGCTGAAGAAGAGCCAGGTGGAGGCCCTGAAGGTCAGGGCGGGCGTGAACGGCGTGTTGCAGCAGGTGCCGGTGGAAGTGGGCCAGCGCGTGGCGGTGGGCACGAACCTGGCCCGGGTGGTCCAGCCGGAGAAGCTCAAGGCGGAGCTGAAGATCCCCGAGACCCAGGCCAAAGACGTGGCGATGGGACAGAAGGCCGAAGTCGACACCCGCAACGGCATCATTCCCGGACGTGTGTCGCGCATCGACCCCGCCGCCAAGGACGGCACCGTCACCGTGGACGTGAAACTCGAGGGCCCGCTGCCGCAGGGCGCCCGCCCGGACTTGAGCGTGGACGGCACCATCGAGATCGAGAAGCTCACCGACGTGCTCTACGTCGGCCGCCCCACCTTCGGCCAGCCCAACAGCCAGGTGACGCTGTTCAAGCTGGATACGGACGGCAAAGGCGCCAACCGCGTCCAGGTGAAGCTGGGCCGCAGCTCCGTGAATACGATCGAGATACTGGAAGGACTTCGAGTCGGCGACCAGGTTGTGCTGTCCGACATGACACAATGGGATGCGTACGACCGCATCCGTCTGAATTGAGGAAGCGACATGAATCCAACGAACCACGAACCGCTGATCCGGCTGGAAGGCGTGACCAAGGTGTTCTACACCGACGAAATGGAAACGCACGCGCTGGATGGCATCCACCTGGAGATCCTGCCCGGGCAGTACATCTCTATCGCCGGCCCGTCGGGCTGCGGCAAATCCACGCTGCTGTCGATTCTCGGGCTCCTGGACACCCCCACCGACGGTCGCTACGTCCTGAACGGCAAGCCGGTAGAGAAGCTGAAGCTCTCCGAGCGCGCGCGCATCCGGAACCGCGAGATCGGGTTCATCTTTCAGGCATTCAACCTGATCGGCGACCTCACGGTGTACGAGAACGTCGAGTTGCCGCTGACCTATCGCGGCATGCCCTCCAGCGAGCGCAAGAAGCGGGCGCAGAACGCGCTGGAGCGCGTGGGGATGTCGCACCGCATGAAGCATTACCCCGCGCAGCTTTCCGGCGGCCAGCAGCAGCGCGTGGCCGTGGCGCGCGCCCTGGTCGGCGATCCGCTGATTCTGCTGGCGGACGAGCCGACCGGAAACCTGGACTCGAAGAACGGCCAGGCGGTGATGGACCTGCTGCGCGACCTGCATCGCGGCGGCGCCACCATTTGCATGGTGACGCACGACCCGCGCTACGCGAGCTACGCCGACCGCACCATTCACCTGTTCGACGGCCGCATCGTCGAAGAGAGCGTGGAAGAAGAAGCGCCGGCCCACTGAGCGGGCTTCTGCGCGTCCCCTTTCCTTCGAGTAGCGTCCGGTTTCAGACAGCCGAATCCCAGAAGTGGACGGAGTGGCGCCGTCCGCGCTCGCAACCGATTGATTCAGCGTGGCGGGATTGGCACGTAAGTTGCCTTCGAATAGTGCGTTTCCAATCCCGGTCCCGAGCGTTTAGTCAATAGGAGGTTCCGATGCGCGCGCTGCTCGAAGATCTCCGGCAATGCCCGGACATCATCGCCGTGTTGGTGCTGTGCCTGATGCTGGGCCTCGCCAGGCAGCCGCTGCCCCCCGGCTGGGCCGCCCCGCCGGCTGGGATGAGAATCCACTGGACTTGCGTGAATCCGATGCAAACCGCGCTCGATGCCGTCGAAGAAGGGCTGTCCGGGCTCGGTCTCTGAAGCATCGCCTACCGCCTGGCAACTCCAACCTGGCCACGCTCATGATGGACCCCGGCATGGCCGGCGTCACGCATACCGAGTCGTTGACCCGCGGAGGCGTGACGCGGCTGGTCGAGAAGGGGAGCGCCGGCGCGCTGGCGGCGGGGGCGGATCGGTGCTGCTCACGGGATCAAGTCGAAACCCTGCTCCCGAAAGTTGGGATCGAAACAGAAGGCCGCGCGTACTCCGTACTCACGCATGGTTTGGCGCCAGATGGCGGTCGTGCCCCGCGCTCCCGTCCCTGGCACCGGAAGGAAACCTGCCCACCGCCCGCAAGACGCACTCGACTTGCTCTTGCCGTCCGGCGCGCCGTTGGGCGGTCAATTGGCTCTCCGTCAGTTGGACCTGCGTGCGAACCATGGGCATCATGGCAACACAAACACCATGATGATGGCATACAGCGCAAGTGGATCGCCTAGCGGATCGGCGCCGGCCGGTCCTTGCCCAGCATTTTGGCGCCGAGCGCGCCGCCGGCGGCCGAAAGTACGGTGAACACCACGAACAGGATGGCCAGGCTGAAGAGCACGCTGGAGGCCAGGTAGACGGGATTGCTGAACAGTTCCTGCAACTGGGCCGGAGTCAGTTGAGGGAACGGGCTCTCGTTGGCCCATTTAAGGTACTCGCCGCTCTGGAGCAGCCAGACGAGGACCAACGTGAACAGCACGGCGAAAATGATGAAACTGAACAGGCCGGCGATCCAGCCGATTCTCGCCCCGTTGCTCACCGTGAGCGCCTCCCCGGTGCGACGCTGGTAGACGTAGACGCAGAGAAACCCCGCCGCGACCAGCCACAGCGGGCAAGCAAGAAACAACAGCACATTGAAGAAGCTCGCCAGCAAGGCGGCCATGAAGCCGAGCCGGACGGCGAGCGCATTGCGAAAGCCGATGGACGGGGATACGGGAGGGACAAAGGGAGCGGCCGGGGGTGGTGGCGGCGGTTCCACCTCGGGGATCAGCGGCTCGTCCCGCTGGGGCTTGCCGCACTTGTGACAGAAGCGAGCGTCCGGGGGCAGTTGAGCGCCACAAGTGCAGAATTCAGGCACATCTTCAGTGTGACGCAGCGCGCTCTGGCGAAGCAAGCGTGGCGGCGTCCGTGATTCAGGCGCGCCTCTTCCCCTATAGTAGGATCCTGGGGCCTAAGGGATCTCTCGCCCTGCTGGTGCTGGCGCGGCCGGCGGATCGGCACCGGGTGATGCTCGAACGGCTGCCCGAGGACGTCCGCATCGTGACGGGCGACCGACCGGAGGCGTTTGAGGCCGCGGCCGGGGAAGCGGACGCCATTTTCGCCTGGTTCACGGGGCGCGAATTGCTCGAGCCGGTGTTGAGAATGGCGCCGCGCGTGGGTTGGGTACATGTGAGCTCGACGGGTGTCGACACGCTGTTGTTCCCGGCGCTGGTGGAGAGTCCGGCGGTGCTGACCAATGCCTGCGGGGCATTCAGTTGGGCGCTGGGCGAGTTTGCGCTGGCGGCGATCTTATTCTTCGCAAAAGACCTGCGGCGCCTGGTGCGCTCCCAGGCGGAGGGGATCTGGGACCCGTTCGATGTGGAAGGCGTGCGCGGCAAGACGGTGGGCATCGTCGGGTACGGTGATATCGGCCGTGCGGTGGCCGAGCGCGCGCACCCGCTCGGCATGCGGATTCTGGCCCTGCGCCTCCGGCCCGGACTCTCGGCGGGCGATCCGCTGCTCGAGAGAGTGTTCGCAAGCGAATCCCGGCAGGAATTGCTGGCGGCCTCCGATTACGTCGTGGTGGCGGCGCTATTGACGGCCCAGACGCGTGGGTTGATCGGGGATGCCGAGATCGGAGCGATGAAACCGGCGGGGGTGCTGATCAACGTCGGCCGCGGGCCGGTGGTCGACGAGCGTGCGCTCGTCCGGGCGCTCGAGGAGAAGCGGATCCGCGGCGCCGCCCTGGACGTGTTCGAGCAGGAGCCGCTGCCCTCCGGGCACCCGTTCTACCGTCTCGAGAACGTGCTGCTGTCGCCGCACAGCGCCGATCACACGGAGGGCTGGATCGCGCAATCGATGGAAGTCTTCCTGGACAACTTTGCGCGCTTCCGCGAGGGCTCTCCGTTGCGCAACGTGGTGGACAAACGCCAGGGGTATTAGGGAACGGCGCGCCTACTCGGATCTCAGTGCAACCATGGGGTCCACCCGCGCGGCGCGCCTGGCCGGCATCCAGGCCGCGGCCAGGGCGACAGCGACCGTAGCGCCGGCACTCGCCAGGTAGGTGAGCGGATTCGCCGGAGTCACTCCAAGCACCAGCGCGCGGACCGACCAGGCGGCTGCGGCGAGAAGCGCCAGCCCGATGGGGATTCCCCAAGCCGCCATGCGCAGGGACTCAGCCAGCACCATCCGCTGGATCTCGCGAGACCGCGCTCCCAGCGCCACGCGAAGCCCGATCTCGCGGGTCCTCCGGTTCACTAGGTACTGGATCACCCCAAACAGGCCGGCGGAGGTCAGAAGAAGACTGAAGACGCCCAGGCCGGTGACCACGGCGGCCATGGCCCGGTCCCCGGAAAGCGCCTGGTGCATGTGCTGGCGCAGTGTCTTTACCAAAATGAGGGTGACGCCCGGATCGAAGCGTTTCAACTCCTGGCGGACCGCCTGCGCAAGCGCCCCGGGTTCGCCGGCGGTTTCGATCATCAGCGCGATATCCCCGGAGGGCATCTGCGCAAACGGCAGATAGAGATACGGCTCGGGCGTCTCGTGCAGATCGTTGGATGGCGCATCCACGGTTATCCCCACGACCTGCCGTGGCTTCCCTTCCACGGAGACCCACTCGCCGAGCGGACTCCGGCCGCTGAATAGTTGGCGCGCGAGTTGCTGGGAGACCACAACCACCAGAGCACTACCGTCGCGGTCATTGGCGGCGATGCCGCGGCCGGCCACCACGCGCGTCCCCATGGAAGAGAAGTAGTTTCCAGCGACGTTGTTGAGCTTGACGGCCAGCGGCGCATGGCCGGGGATCTCCACGCGAACGGTCATTCCGCCACCGGAGCCGCTCAGGGGCAGCCGCCGCGCGAAGGTCGCCCCGCGAACGCCAGGCAGAGCCGAGAGGCGCTCGCAGGCCTGCTCGCACCAAGTGGTGCGGGGCCAGTCGCGGCCCGGACTGGCCATCATTGTGAGCAGCTTCTTGGCCGGATCCAAGCCGGGCCACACCGCGGCGGCGTTCCGCAGACTCTGAAGGAACTGGACCGCCAGGCCGAACAACAGCACGCTCACCACGACCTGGCCCACTACCAGGACCTTCCTCTGCCACCCGCCGCGAGACCCGGTGACCCCCTGCGCGGATTTCAGCACTTCCGCCAAGTTCAGGTCCACGGCGCGCCGCGCCGGGGCCAGACCGGCCAACAACACCGACGCCAGCGCCGCGGCCAGCGAGAAGGTGAGCACGCGGTAGTCGAGCCGGAGGCCGAGATCGACGTACTCCAAGCCCGCGGCGATGAGTCCCGCTATTTCTTGCATCAGGAATTGCGCCAGCAAGATGCCGAGCCCCGCGCCAACCACGCTCACGAGACCGGTCTCCACCAGCAACAGGCGCGTCAGGGGCCACGGACCCGCGCCCAGCGCCATTCGCACGCCCAGTTCCTGCTTTCGCGACTCGGCCTGCGCCAGCCGCAACTGCGCCACGTTGGCGCACCCGACAAACAGCACCAGGCCGAGCAACAGCAGCAACGCGGCGCCGGCAATCAGCTTCTGCTTCCAACTCAACGCGAAGCTGGCGATCAGATACGTTCCCGGCACGCCCACCGGAGCCGGCTTGTGCTTGTCGGGACCGCGAATCGCCGCATCCATCTGCGCCGCCGCGCGCTCCGGGGAGACGCCCGTCTGGAGCCGCGCCACGATCTCGAACTGGCCGTCGCGAGCCTGGCGCTCGTCGCGGTTTCCAAGTACCCCGAACCAAGCCTCCGCGCTCACCCAGACGTCATTTGCGATTCCCCGGACGAGCCCGGTGAATTCGGCCGGCAGGACACCGGTCACTACAAAGGCTTGCCCGCTGAGCAGGATGGTCTGGCCCACGATCCGCGGATCGCCGCCGAAACGCCGTAGCCACAGCCGGTGGCCCAGCACCGCGGCGGGCCGGCCGGCGACCGGCTCCAGCGACTCCCGTCCGAGCGCGGCTTTCACGCCCAGCAGCGAAAAGTGGTTCGGGGAGACGGCATAGGCGAGAACGAACTGGCTGCCCTCCTCCCCCGCCAGCATCGCGCCGCGACGCTGGTAGGCCGACAGCTCCGCCGAGCCCTTCATGGCTCGAACCATATCTTCATAGTCCGGCCAGCCGTACCCGACCTGCCCGCGCTCGGCGGAGCGCGACACCACACCGAAGAGCTCGCCGGGCCGCTCGAGCGCATAGGGACGGAGAAACGCCGCGTCGGCGAGGCTGAACAGTCCGGTGGTCAGCCCGATGCCGAGCGCAATCGAGGCCACCGAGAGGGTTGTGGTTGCGGGGCTCTTCCTCAACACGCGAACGGCCACGCGCAGATCCGGCCATAGGGATTCGCCTAGTCGCATACTTCCCGCATGAGAAGCAACTCAGTCTCCACGCAATCTCACAGAAACACAGGGGAATTGCCCGCTTCGATTGTCCGTTCCTGGGATGGTCTGTCCGGTGGTGGGACGCAACCGGGTCGCCTGCGGCGCGGAGCTTCATAGTACACTGGGCGCGGTGGGCGACGAAGAGTTCATGCGCGTGGCGCTGGAGCTGGCGCGGGAGGCGGAGCGGGCGGGCGAGCTGCCCGTGGGCGCCGTAGTGGCCTGCGAGGGCCGGATCATCGGCCGCGGGCGCAACTCGCCCATGGGGACGGCGGATCCCACCGCTCATGCCGAGATCCTCGCCCTGCGCCAGGCGGCCGCGGCGATCGGGAACTACCGGATCGAGAACGCGACCGTCTACGTCACCCTCGAGCCTTGCGCGATGTGCGCGGGCGCGCTGGTCGAGGCACGCGTGCGCCGGCTGGTTTTCGGCGCCCGCCATCTGCGCTTCGGCGGCGTGCGCAGCAAGTTCCGGATCGCCGATTCAGAGCTGCTTAACCACCGGGTCGAAATCGTGGAGGGCGTGCTGGCCGTGGAGTGCCTGGAACTCCTCCAGCGGTTCTTCCGCGATCGGCGGCCAGGGCCCGCAGGATCTGGCAGCCCTAAAGCCGGGGGAAAGCTTGAGCATCACGCGGATTTCCGCAGTCCAGGACAAGACTCCGGCTCATGAGGGCGGGCTGAATGCGAGGGAGAGGCGAAGTCCGGCTGGTCCTGGCGGGTGCGGTCCGTACGGATCCGTGGAAGTACTCGTCCAGCGGGAAGAGGCTGTACGGCTCCACTTCCCGGTAAATTCGGCCGAGTTCCTGCTGAACGCGGTAGACGGCGTGGAAGAACGTGCCGCGGTCGATGCCCATTCGGCGGCAGCAGAGTTTCCAGTCCGCTCCCAGCAGGAAGTGGAATCTGAAAACCTTGTAGTCGAACTCGGATAACGTGCGCCGGCTCAGCAGGACGAAATCTGCCATGTACTCTTCGTCCTTGCGGCCCCAACTGAAATTCCGCTCCCGCCCGGGAATGAATTCCAGTGAGATCCGGCTCATGTACTTCTCTTTGGTCGCGCAGTGGCGGAAACGGGCGTAGCATGCGCGAAAGATAGCCCGCAGCACACAGTTGCAGGGATTCACACGTCCCCTTCGGCCCAGACGCAACCCGAGCCCATGGCACTGCGTGCACGAGTTGCTGGCGAGCGCGATTGTATCTGATCGGGTCCATTCCATTGTCGATGTCCTCAGATGGCCTCCCCGAGTCCTCGGGGGGAGGTGTCTCAAAAACCTGTTTTCAAGCGTACCGACCCTGGGAAAAGGGTCAACTGCAACGACGCGCCCTGGGAATCGGGCCAACGCGTCGGCCAAGATTAAAGACGTTTAATATTTCATCCGCAGCTACTTAGAAATGCCGCAGGCCCCAAGATGCAATGATTAAAACTCGTTAATGTTGAGAAATATCCCGCCACCCGGCAACCCCTATTTCAGGGAGCTATAGGACGCCAGCGGTGGCAGCATGTACTTCGAGACCCTCCAGGCACGACTGCTCGACTACGTCAGATGGAAGGTCCGGAACGGCGAACTGACCGAGCGGAGGCTGGCCGGGCTGATCGGATTCTCCCAGCCCCACACGCACAACGTCCTGAAGGGCGTCCGCACGTTGTCGCCCGGAATGGCGGACCGGATTCTGAGGATGCTGGAGATGTCCGTGCTGGACCTGGCCGTTCCGGAGCGCTCGGCGCGGGACGAAATGCGGCAGATCCGCTGAAGGAGGCGCTCCAAACATACCGGAGGATCCCCCTTGGGGAACGACCTGTCCGGGCTCAAGGGCCGTGGCGCGCCTGGGCCACTTCCTGGTAGATCTCCAGCACCTGCCGGGCGGTTTGCGCCCAACTGAAGCGGCGGGTCTGCCGATAGCCTTTCCGGATGAGATCGGTCCGCAGGTTCTGGTCCAGCAGCGCTTCACGGATACCCCGGGCGATGTCGAACACATTCTCGGGGTTCACCAGAACGGCGGCATCGCCCACCACCTCGGGCAGAGAGCTCACGTTGGAGGTAACCACCGGCGTTCCGGATGCCATGGCCTCCAGGGGCGGCAACCCGAAACCCTCGTAGAGCGAAGGGAAGACGAACACCGAGGCGGCTTCGAAGAACACCCGCAGTGTCTGGACGGGCACGAAACCCAGAAACCGCACCACGTCCTCGACGCGGGTCTTGATCACCGCGCGGCGGACCGAGGGGTACCTGGAGATCTCGTCGCCGATGATGATCAGCCGCAGGTCCTTGTACAACGGGTGGTTCTCCAGGTCGCCGCGCAGCACCGCGAACGCCTCCACCAGCCGCGGGATGTTCTTTTGCGGGCGGACCGCCCCGGCGTACAGGACGAAGGGGTAGTGGACCTGGTATCGCTCCAGGATCCGCTGCCGTTCGAGGGAACGCGCCTCGGTTTCGCCGGCCGGTTCGCCGTCTGTGTCCGGGCGCAGGAACCGGGGGTCGGGAGCCTCATAGATCTGGCGGATCCGCTGCGCGGGGATGCCGAGCAGGTTCTCGAGATCGCGCCGGGTGGCCGCCGAGACCGCAATCACGCGCTCGGCGCGCAACAGCCCGCGGCGGAACAGGAACATTCGGAAGTCGCGGCGCATCTGCCAACGCTGGCTGAACAGCAGGCTGCTCATGTCGTGGATGGTGACGACATAGGGGCGGGGCATCACCAGGGGCACCACGTTGAGAGGAACATGGATCAGGTTCGGCGCAAGTTTCTTCAGGAAAAAGTAGAACGCGAACTGGTTCACCCAGTCGGTATCGAACCGCGCGTAGACGGCGGTCTCGAAGTTGGGCGGCAAGCCAGCGAGTTCCGGCTCGTCCGGCCGCGGGGCCACCAGCACGTAGCGGTTCTCCCGGTCGAGGCTGGCCAGACCGTGCAGCAGGTTCCGGATGTAGGTGCCAACGCCGAAATCGCCGATCCGCCGGACGTCGATAACGATCCGAAGAGGCATAAGTCGCCTCGAATTCTCCGCAGGCGGGCGAAACCGCCTGCCCCACGTCAATCCATCTTCCAGCCGTACAGGGGGAACCGCTGGGTCAGGACCGCGACACGGCTGCGCACGGCGTCGCGCGTCTCCTCCGAAGCGATGTTGCGCAGCACTTCGGCGATCAGCGAGCCAACTTCCCTCATCTCCTCCTCGCCGAATCCGCGCGTGGTAACGGCGGGGCTGCCCAGCCGGATGCCGCTCGGGTTCAGCGGCGGATTGACGTCGAACGGGATGGTGTTCTTGTTCACCGTGATGAACGCTGCATCGAGGGCCTTCTCCGCCTCCCTGCCGCGGATGCCCTTGGAAAAAACGTCCACCAGGAGCAAATGCGTATCCGTACCGCCGGACACCACCCGAAACCCCTCCTCGGTCAAGCCCGCGGCCAGCGCCTTGGCGTTCGCCAGCACCTGCTTCTGATAGCTCACGAACTCCGGTTGCATCGCCTCGAGCAGGCACACCGCCTTGGCCGCAATGACGTGCACCAGCGGCCCGCCTTGTATGCCCGGAAACACCGACTTGTCGATGGCGGCGGCGTACTTCTCCCGGCACAGAATGATCCCGGCCCGCGGCCCGCGCAGCGTCTTGTGGGTCGTCGAGGTCACGATATCGGCGTACTCGCAAGGGTTCGGGTGCAAACCGGCCGCGACCAGCCCGGAGAAGTGGGCCATGTCCACCAGCAGGATCGCGCCGACTGCGTCGGCGATCTCGCGGAAGCGCCGGGAATCGATGATGCGGGGATAGGCGCTGCCGCCGGCGACGATCAGCTTGGGCTTATGCTCGTCGGCCAGCCGCGCCAGCTCGTCGTAGTCGATCACCTCGTCCTCGCGGCGCACGCCGTACGGCACCACCTTGTAGGTCTTGCCGGAGAAATTCAGGGGGTGGCCGTGAGTGAGGTGACCGCCGTGGGAGAGGTTCATTCCAAGAATCGTGTCGCCGGGCTGGAGCACGGCCGCGTAGGCGGCCATGTTGGCCTGGGCGCCGGAGTGCGGCTGCACGTTGGCGTGTTCGGCCCGGAACAGCGTCTTGGCCCGCTCGCGAGCCAGCGTTTCCACCACGTCCACGTACTCGCAGCCGCCGTAGTAGCGCTTGCCCGGATAGCCTTCGGCGTACTTGTTGGTGAAGACACTGGCGGTGGCCTCGAACACCGCCTCGGAGGTGAAGTTCTCGCTGGCAATCAGTTCCAGCCGCGAGTTCTGGCGGCCGAGCTCGCTGCGGATCGCCTGGTACACGTCGGGATCCACCTCGGCCAGGCGCCGGGACATCCGTTCCTGTTCGGTCATGACGCGACTCTCCTCGGCCGGCGCGCTGTCTTGCGATTCCATCGCGGCGACCTTGGCCAGCCGCCGGCTATGGCGCCCGCCCTCGAAGTCCGTGTTCAGAAAGGCGTGCACGAAAGTCTCGGCGGCGCGCTCATCGGTGTATCTGGCACCCAGCGTCAGAATGTTGGCGTCGTTGTGCGAGCGGACCAGGAACACTTCCTCGACCGAAGTGCCGAGAGCCGCCCGGATGCCCGGCACCTTGTTGGCGGCGATGGACATGCCCACTCCGGTCGAGCAGACCAGGATGCCGCGGTCCACACGGCCCCCGGCCACCGCGCGGGCGACTGCCAGCGCGTAATCCGGGTAGTCGCAGGAGGCCGGCGAGTGCGTGCCCGCGTCGACGAGCTCGTGACCCTTGCTCTCCAGCACTTGGCGGAGTTGTTCTTTGAGGAGGAACCCGGCGTGATCGGCGCCGATGGCGATCTTCATAGGAGGAATAGCCATTCTAACATGCTAAGATTTAAGACTCAGTCCCATTCCCCCTGTTTGGACACTGTCAATGCGTTGGAGTCAACTATTCATTCCCACCTTGCGGGAGGATCCCGCGGAGGCTGAAGTTGTCAGCCACAAGCTGCTGTTGCGCGCGGGCTACATCCGCCAACTCGCGGCTGGCATCTACAGTTACCTGTTCCTGGCGCAACGGTCGCTGAACCGGATCATCCGGATCGTCCGCGAGGAGATGGACGCCATTGGCGCCCAGGAATTCCTGCTGCCGGCGCTCCACCCGGCCGAGGTGTGGCAGGAGTCCGGCCGCTTGGAGCTCATGGGCAACGACATATTCCGGCTGAAGGACCGCAACGGGCACGAACTGTGCCTGGGCATGACCCATGAGGAAGTCATGACCATCATTGCGCGCGGCGAGCTGCGCAGCTACAAGCAGCTTCCCCAGATCTGGTACCAGATCCAGACCAAGTTTCGCGACGAGCCGCGGCCGCGCTCGGGGCTGATGCGCGTGCGGCAGTTCATCATGAAGGACTCCTACACCTTCGACATGGACGCCACCGGGCTGGACCTCGCCTATCGGAAGCACTACCAGGCTTACTGCCGCATCTTCAGCCGCTGCGGGCTCCAGTACCTGGCCGTGGAAGCGCACTCCGGCGCGATGGGCGGCAGCCAGTCGCATGAGTTCATGGTGAAATCGCCGGCCGGCGAGGACTGGGTGGTCGAGTGCCCGAAATGCGGCTACGCCGCCAACCTCGAGAAAGCCGTGTCGCGGCCGTCGGCCGAGCAGGCGCCGGACCCGGAAGGCGATCTGGCTCCCGAGGAGTTCCACACGCCGGGTCGGAAGACCATCGCGGAGGTCGCGGAGTTCACCGGGCTTCCGGAGACCTCGCAGATGAAGAGCCTGGTGCTGGTGGCGGACGGCCAGCCGCTGCTGGTGCTGGTGCGCGGCGACCACCAGTTGAGCGAGACCAAGCTCGCCGGGGCGGTTGGGGCGAAGGAGATCCGGCCCGCGCATCCGCAGGAAATCGTCGAGTGGTTCGGCGCGGAAGCCGGTTCGCTCGGCCCGGTGGGCCTCGGCAACATGCGAATTCTGGCCGACCTGGCCCTTCAGGGCCGCCGCAACATGATCGCCGGCGCCAATAAGGACAATTACCACCTGCGCCACGTCACGCCGGACCAGGACTTCAAGCCGGAGTACCGGGACCTCCGCCAGGTGGCATCCGGCGATGCCTGCATCGAGTGCGGCGGCCCGCTCGAGCTCAGCAAGACCATCGAGGTCGGCCACATCTTCAAGCTCGGCTACCGCTATTCGGAGGGCATGGGCTTGCGCGTGCTGAACGCCGAGGGGAAGGAAGTCGCCCCCATCATGGGCTCCTACGGCATCGGCATCGAGCGGATCCTGAGCTCCGCGGTCGAGCTGTACGCCGACGCCGACGGCATGGCGCTGCCCGTGGCCATTGCCCCGTTCCACGTCGTCATCACGCCGGTGAACAACTCCGACGCCGCACAGATGAAAGCGGCCGGGGAGATCTACGAGGGCTGCCGCGCGCTCGGCCTGGACCCGCTGCTCGACGACCGCGACGAGCGGCCGGGCGTGAAATTCAAGGACGCCGACCTGATCGGCATCCCCTACCGCATCACGGTGGGCAAGAAGCTGGCGCGTGGGTTGGTGGAACTGGTGGAGCGACGGGGCAAGCAGACCAGCGAGGTCGAGGTGGGCGCCGCGGCGCAGTCCGTCGCCCAGAAGGTCGAGAGCGCTCTCCACGATGGACATTAACTGGGAGATCGTACGGGCGGAGTTCCCCGCCCTGGCCCGCTGGACCTATCTCAATACGGCCACCTTCGGCCAGATGCCCACTCGCGCGGTGGAGGCCGTCGCGCGCCACTTCGCGCGTCGCGGCGAATTGGCCTGCTCGGACTTCCTTTCCTGGTTCGACGACGCCGACCGGCTGCGGGGCCTCGCGGCGCGTCTGATCCATGCCGAGCCGGGCGACATCGCCTTCCTTCCGAACGCCGCCACCGCGCTGGGGCTGCTGCTGGGCGGCCTGGACTGGCAAGCCGGGGACCGCATCGTCACCCTCGAAAACGAATTCCCCAACTTGATTTACGGTCCCGCGCTCGAGCGGCGGCGCGGGGTTGAGTTCGTCGAGGCTCCGTGGGAGCGGTTTCTCGAGGCGATCGACGAGCGCACGCGGCTGGTGCTGTTGAGCGAGGTGAACTACACCAACGGTTTTCGCCCGCCGCTTTCCGAGATCTCGCGGCGGGTGCGCGAGAAAGGCGCGCTGCTGTTCGTCGATGGTACGCAGAGCCTGGGCGCGCTCCGGTTCGACGTTCGCGCGGTGGAACCCGACATGTACGTGGTGCACGCTTACAAGTGGCTGCTGTCGCCCAACGGCGCGGCCTTCATGTACGTCGCGCCGGCGCTGCGCGAGCGCCTCGAGCCGCAGGTGGTCGGATGGCGGAGCCACCGCACCTGGCGCGAGGTTGCCAGCCTGCACCACGGCGCGCCGGAGTTCGTCCGCGAAGCGGAGAAGTACGAGGGCGGCATGCTGTCGTTCGCCCTCCTGTACGCCATGGAAGCCTCGCTGGGGATGATCCTCGAGCTCGGCCCGGCGGCGATCGAGCAGCGCGTGATGCAGTTGGCCGGCTGCGCGCGGGACCGGCTGAGGAAACTCGGCGCGCGCCTGCTATGCGACGAATCGCCGCATTTCGATTCGCCGATCGTCGCAGCCCGCTTTCCCAAGCCCGCCGCGTTCCTGGCGCAGCAGCTCAAGGCCCGCAACGTGCTGGTCTCCGCCCGGCACGACAACCTGCGCGTCTCGACGCACTTCTACAACAACGAAGAGGACGTCGAGCGGCTGGCGGCGGAGCTGACGAAGCTACTAGATTGAAACTGTGCGAATCAGTCAGGAACTTCTCGATTTGGCCGCGGAGGGAATCATTCGGCTTCCCGCGAGACCGTGGTGCGTCGAAGAAATCCTCGCTATGCCCGCTCCGAACATACCGTTGGACAGACTCCTCGCCGCGCTGGAGGCGGACCGCGAAGAAGACTGACGCCTTCCGCGACCGCGGGCGCTGAGACGGCCCTTGGTGGACCGGTGCGGGAGTGCTATCGCTCGGTCCGCGCGATCACCGCCCTCGCCGGCCCTCCGACGCTGGGGGCAGGCGTTCCCGGGGGACCGCCCCATGAGCGTTAACCTAACCAGTGGACGTTGGAGGTTGCTGTGGCGCACGCACTTTGCGCGCGCGCTGGACCACGGATAGTCCTCAGCTCCCGCAACCAGACCGGCCTTGACGGGATTGTTTTCGATGTAGGCCGCAATCCGGTTCCACTCCGCCTCGTTGCGGACCCAGTGGTCATAAGATTCGCGTTGCCGGAACGGTTCCCCAGTTCTGCCTAACAGGCGGTTTGCTTCCCGCGCCGTGCTGCCCTTCAGCGACTTGAGCAGGTGGCTGGGTGGAACCAGCGGCAGCAACAGAACGTGCACAGGATTGGCCATCACGACAAACGGACCAAGCTGGTAGTGGCCAAGTTCGACGCCTCGCTCCAAGGAATCCACAACCAGGCGCGCAATGGGCTCCTGGCGAAGATACACCGGACTGCAGTTCGCCCGGTCCAATTGGCGATCAATCCAGACAAAGGCGTGGCCAGCCGAGCTTTTGTGCGGCGGCGGGTAATGACCGGGAAGGAGGCTGCCGTGCAGGTGCCAGGTAACGAATAGCCACCGATCCTGCGGATAGACATGCGGCAGCCGTCGCCGTGTTTCGATCACAACCAAGAGTGCGTACAGCGCCGAAAACTCTCACTCAGCGTCGCCAGGAGTGGCGACGCGGCGCGCACGTGCGCGCGCCACAGCTTAGCTGGGACGGCACATTACGTGAAAACCACCCGGCGGCCTTCGATACGGAAGTTGCCGGCGAGCACGAGGTTGACGGCCTCGGTGTAGATGCGGTGCTCTTCCTTGAGAATGCGCGCGGAGAGGACTTCGACCGTGTCGTCGTTCAAGACCGGGACGGCCGTTTGCACGACGATCGGGCCGGAGTCGAGGCATTCGTCGACGAAGTGAACCGTGCAGCCGCTGATCTTGACGCCGTGCTCGAGCGCCTGGTGCTGCGCGTCCAGGCCGGGGAAGGCGGGGAGCAGCGAAGGGTGGATGTTGAGGATGCGCAGCGGGAATTCGCGGATGAAGTAGGCGCTCAGCAAGCGCATGAATCCGGCCAGGCAGACCAGGTCGACGGAGTTCCGGCGGAGTTCCTCGACCACCATGCGGTCGTAAACCTCGCGGTCCAGGCCCTTCGAGGGAATGCACACGGCGTTCAAGCCGCGCTCGCGGGCCACCCCGAGCCCGCGCGCTTCCGGGCGGTTGGAGATCACCACGGCGATGGTGGCGTCGATGCGGCCGACCGCGACGCTCGCGGCGATGGCTTCGAAATTCGAACCGCGGCCCGAGATGAGAATGCCCAGGCGTTTCATAAGTAGAGTACGCGATGCCGGGCGCCGCGCTTGCCGGCGACCACCCGGCCGATCCGGTAGAAGGTTTCTTTCAAACCGTCGAGGATCCTGTACGCCCGCAAGAGGTTCCGCGGCGCGACCACCAGCACCATTCCGATCCCCAGGTTGAAGGTGCGGCGGTAGTCGTCCTCGGGAATCCTTCCGAGTCGTTGCAGCAGGTCGAAGACCGGCGGCAGGGGCCAGGCGGAACGGTCGATCTCGACGGCCAGGCCGGCGGGAAGAATCCGCGGTATGTTGTCGGACATCCCGCCGCCGGTGACGTGAGCGGCGCCCTTGAGAACGCCCTCGGAAAGCAGCGCCTGGATGGGCGTGAGATAGCTGCGATGCACCTTGAGCAGTTCCTCGCCCACCGTGCAGCCCAGTTCCGGCAGGAAGGTCTTGGCCCCGTAGCCCGCGACGTCGAACAGCAGCTTGCGGGCAAGCGAATATCCGTTGGTGTGGAGGCCGGTCGAGGCGAGGCCCAGCAGCACGTCGCCGGCGCGGATGCCGGCGCCGGTGAGCAAGCGCTTGCGCTCGACAGCCCCGACGATGAACCCCGCCAGGTCGTATTCTCCCTCGGCGTAGAGCCCCGGCATCTCCGCGGTTTCTCCGCCGATCAGGGCGCAGCCGTTTTCGCGGCACGCCAGCGCGAGGCCGGACACCACCTGCCGCACTACTTCCGCGTCCAGTTTCCCGGTGGCGTAGTAGTCGAGAAAAAACAGCGGCCGGGCGCCCTGGACGGCGATGTCGTTGACGCAATGGTTCACCAGGTCCTGCCCTACGGTGTCGTGCCGCCCGGTGGCGAAGGCCACTTTGAGCTTGGTGCCGACGCCATCGGCCGAGCTGACCAGCACCGGTTTCTTCCAGCCGGCAAGCTGGAAGCCCGCGCCGAACGACCCGATGTCGGTGAGGACGCCGCGAGTGAAGGTCTTCCGGGCAAGGCGCTTGATGTACGATACCGCACGCTCCGCCTCGTCGATGTTAACGCCGGCGTCCTTGTACCGGATCGCTTTTGGGTTTACCATCGTTAGACTCTACAGTATAGCGACATCAGGCAGGCGGAACCGCCTGCGCCACGGGGGAACATGAAGAGAACGATCCTGCTGTTGCTGCTGGCGATCTGGACGGCCGGCGTGCGCGCGAACCCGCCCTCGGCGTTCGCCATTCGCGGCGCGCGAGTGGTCACGGTGAGCGGGGCGGTGCTGGAGCGCGGCACGGTCTTGATCCGCGACGGGCTGATCCAGGAAGTGGGCGCGAAGGTGGACGTCCCGGCCGATGCCTGGGTGATCGAGGGAGAAGGCCTGACGGTGTACCCGGGGCTGATCGATGCGCTGGGCACACTGGGGATTCCCGAGGCGGCTCCGCCGGAGGCGCCCGCTGGAGGCTCGCGGCGGAGCGCGCCCGCGACGCCCGCGCCCGTGACGACGCCCTCGGCGGCGCCGGCGCGCGGCCCCGAGGACCGGCCCTCGAACACGAGCTGGCTCCGCGCGGCGGACCTGATCAGCCCGACCGACCGCCGCATCGAGAGCGCGCGCAACGCGGGCTTCACCGCCGCGGTGACCTTCCCGTCGCGCGGCATCTTCGCCGGACAGGGCGCCATCATCGAGCTGGCGGGTGAGAAAGCCGGGCAGATGGTGGTCAGCTCGCCCGCGGGGATGTATCTCACCCTAACCACCGGGGGCTTCAGCAGCTATCCGGGCTCGCTGATGGGCGTGATGGCGTATATCCGGCAGGTCTACCTGGACGCCGCCTACTACAAGCTGGCCAAGGAGCAGTACGCGCGGCAGCCGGCGGGAACGAAGCGGCCGGCCTACGATCGCGCGCTCGAGGGCGTGCTCGAGGCGCCCCGCATTCTGCTTCCCGCCGTACGCGCCGTCGAGATCGAGCGCATGCTGAAGTTCTCCGCGGAGCTGAAGACGCCCACGGTGCTTTACGGCGGGCACGAGGCCTACCGCGAAACCGAGCTGCTGCGGAAGACCGGAACTCCGCTGCTGGTCAGCCTGAAGTGGCCGGAGCGCGGCAAGGAGGAAGACCCCGACCGCGTCGACAGCCTGCGCACGCTGGAGCTGCGCGACCGCGCGCCTTCGACCCCCGCGGCGCTGGCCAAGGCCGGCTGCCGCTTCGCCTTCTACACGGGCGGCGTCGCCGGCCGCGATCTGCTCAAAGCGATGAAGAAGGCGCTCGACGCGGGCCTCTCACGCGCCGACGCGGTGCGCGCATTCACCCTCAGTCCCGCGGAAATCTACGGGGTGGCGGACCGGCTGGGCAGCATCGAGAAAGGTAAGATCGCGAACCTGGTGGTCACCGACGGCGAACTGTTCCAGGAGAAGACCAAAGTGAAATACATCTTCGTGGACGGCGCGAAATACGAGCCTACGCCCGAGCCGCCCGCCGCCGAAGAGAAGGAGGCAACGCAATGAGGCGGCTGGTTGTTTTCCTGACGGCGACTCTCGTGGCGGCGCTCGCGACCCCGCCCACGGTGATTCGGAACGCGAACGTGCTGACGGTCACCAGGGGCAGCTTCAAAGGCTCCATCCTGCTGCGTGACGGCAAGATCGCGGAGATGGGCGAGACGATGCTGGTCCCGGAGGGCGCGGTCGTCATCGACGCCAGCGGCCAGTACGTGATGCCGGGCATCATCGACCCGCACTCGCACATCGCGGCCGAGAGCGTTAACGAAGGAAGCATCTCGGTCTCCTCGATGGTGGCGATCGAGGACGTGCTGAACCCGGAGGACATCTCGATCTACCGGGCGCTGGCCGGCGGCGTGACCACGGCGGCGATCCTGCACGGCAGCGCTAACGCGATCGGCGGGCAATGCTCGGTGATCAAGATGCGTTGGGGCCGGAACGCGAGCGGCCTTCTGTTCGAGGGCGCCAAGCCGCTGCTGAAGATGGCGCTCGGGGAAAACCCGAAACGCCTGGGCGCGCCGCCCGCCTTCGGCCTCCAGGCCCCCCAAACCCCACGGCGCTACCCCGCCACGCGCATGGGCGTCGAGGACGTGATTCGCGAGGCCTTCACCGAGGCCAAGGCCTACCGCGCGAGCTGGCGGGAGTACGAGGCGAAAGTGAAGCGCGGCGAACAGGCGCTCCCACCGCGCAGGGACCTGAAGCTCGAACCGCTGGTCGAAGTGCTGGAGGGCAAGCGCCTGGTGCACGCGCACTGCTACCGCGCCGACGAGATTCTCATGCTGCTGCGCGTCGCCGACGAGTTCGGCTTCCGCATCCACGCGCTGATCCACGTGCTGGAGGGCTACAAGGTGGCCCAGGAGATCGCCGAGCACAAGGCCGGCGCCACCACGTTCACCGACTGGTGGGCGTATAAGATGGAGGCCGCCGACGCCATCCCTTACAACGCCGCCATCATGCAGCGCAAGGGCGTGCTGGTTTCGCTGAATTCGGACTCCGCCGAGCTGATGCGCCACCTGAACGCCGAGGCCGCCAAGGTGGTTAAGTACGGAGGGGTCAGCGAGGACGAGGCGCTGGCCATGATCACCATCAACCCGGCCAAACAGCTCGACCTCGACAGCCGGATCGGCTCGATCGAGCCGGGCAAGGACGCCGACCTGGTGATTTTCGATAAGCACCCGCTCTCCAACTACGCCAAGGTGCAGAAGGTGCTGATCGACGGCGAGGTGTACTTCGATCGAGACCGCGATGCGACCGATCGCGCGGCACGCGACCAACGGAAAAAGGCGCTGCTCGAAAAGGCCAAGGAACAGCAGAAGGAATCCGCGCCGGCCGGCAGAAGGAGGCCGTCATGAAAAAGACACTGTGCATGATTGTGTTCTCGACCTTCTCGCTGTTGGCGGGAACCGACGACAGCTTCCTGCTGCGCGGCGGGACGGTGCACCCGGTTTCGGGCGCCGACATTGCCAACGGCGCGGTGCTGGTGCGGGACGGCAAAATCGTCGAGGTCGGTCCGAAGGTCGCACTGCCCAAGGGCGTGCGCGTCATCGACGTCAGGGGGCTGCACGTCTACCCGGGAATGATCGACTCGGCCACCGAGATCGGGCTCTCGGAAATCGGCTCGGTGCGGGAGACCAGCGACACCGCGGAGATCGGCGATTTCAACCCCCAATTGTGCGCCATCGTCGCCGTGAACCCGGCCAGCGAGCACATTCCGGTGACGCGAGCCAACGGGATCACCAGCGTGATCGCGGCGCCGTCCGGCGGCATCGTTTCCGGCCAGGCGGCGCTCATTCACCTGGACGGCTGGACCTGGCAGGAGATGGGGATTCGCCCGTCCGCCGCCATGCTGCTTCAGTTTCCCGTTCTCCAGGTGGCTTCGCGCCGGTTTGCCGTGGAGATCCCCGGAGAAGACCGGCCCCGCGCGACCTTGGCGGAAGCCAGGCGGAACTACGAGCGCCGGATCCAGCGGTTGCGCGAATTCTTCGAGCAGGCCCGGCGGTACCGGAAAGCGAAGGCCGCGGGGGCGCCCGGCTTCGAGACCGACCTGAAGCTCGAGGCCATGCTGCCCGTGCTGGAGGGCAAGCTGCCGCTGGTGGTGCACGCCGGGCGCGAGCGGGCCATCCGCGAGGCCATTCGCTTCGCCGAGCAGGAGAAGTTGCACATCGTCATCGCCGAGGCGACCGAGGCTTGGAAGGTCGCCGCCGACCTGAAGGCCAAGAACATTCCCCTGATCCTCGGGCGGACACTGGAGTTGCCGCTCGAGGAGGACGACCCCTACGACAAGCCGTTCACCGCCCCCGGCGAGTTGTACCAAGCCGGCGTGAAATTCGCCTTCGGCAGTTTCGGCAACCAGTTTGCCCGAAACCTGCCCTACCAGGCGGCCACGGCGGTCGCGTTCGGCCTGCCGTACCAGGAAGCGCTCAAGGCGGTCACTCTGAATGCGGCGGAGATCTGGGGCGCCTCCGACCAGATCGGCTCGATCGAGAACGGCAAGTGGGCGGACCTGATCGTCACCGACGGCGATCCGCTGGAGACGCGCACCCAGATCAAGCAGGAGTTCATCAAGGGGAAGGCCGTCGACCTCGAGAACAAGCAGCGCCGGCTCTACGAGAAGTATCTGAGCCGGCCGTAGCTTGCAGTGGGACAGGGCTGGAGCCCTATCCTACCAGCGGCTGAATCACGGCTACGCCGAGCGGGCGCATCGCCGCGACCAGGTCGTCGTACATTCGCTCGTCCGTGTAGGAGCCCACGATGGCCCCGCCGGAGCCGGCGAAATTCGAGGTTGCGCCGACCTGGCGCGCGGTGTGGATCATCTGCAAGTTGCCCTGGCTGATGTCGTAGATCCGGGCGCGGAGGTCGAAGTTCGCGTCGATGAGCCGATTCAGCGCGTCGTAGTCGCGGTGGAGCAGCGCCGCGCGGCCCTGCTCGGCGTAACCCGCCCAGGTGCGCATGGCCTCCACCACCAGCGGGTCCCCGCGCCGCCAGCGCTCCCGCACGTTGCTGTGGAAAACCTCGGTCCCCTCGCTGAGCGAAGTGCGGTAGGCCACGTAGACCTGGGGGAGCAGCGCCGGGTCGAGCGGCTCGTAATTGCCGTGTCCCTGGCGGTCCATCAGCTCCTGGGCGAAATCCATGTAGACCAGGCCCTCGTAGACCTGGATGACGCGGTCCTGCAAGCCGGCCGGAACGCCCAGCTCCTTGGTTTCGGTCTCGAGCACCAGGTTGGGCATGATGGGGCGCGGGATTTCGAGGCCGTAATACTGGCACAGCGCCCGCAGGGCGGCGGTAACAATGGCGCTCGACCCGCCCATGCCCAGCCGCATCGGGATGGTGGTCTCGTACTCGATGGTGAAGTTACGGTCGGGAAGCGGGATGCGCTCCTGGCGACAGTAGTCCATGAACCGGACCAGCAGGGCCTGGATAATCCGAATCCCCCCATAGTACCCCCGCCAACGGGTGGTCTGGTACAGGTCCTCGAGGTTCTCGAAAACCGGCATGTCGGCCTTGGATGGTTTGATTTCCAGCCGCGCACTGGGATACAGCAGCACCCTGGCGCGGAAATTCCGGACCAGAAACGATATGGTCTTCCCGAAGTAGCCGTCGCTCGGATTGCCGAGGAATCCGGCGCGGGCGTAGGCATAGGTCTCGATCACGACTCGCTCTCCCTGCGTAGGACCCCGTGACGAAAGTCTCGCAGCCGAATTGGCCGCCACGGTGAATCACGCACTTCCCGCGGCTCCCGGCCCTGAGACCGACTTCCGCCACGGGCTAGTAGCATTACACTTATACCATATGCGAATGGTTGTGCAGCGAGTAAGCGAGGCGCACGTGGAAGTGGGCGGCGAGGTGGTGGGCGCCATCGGACGCGGCCTGCTGGTGCTGGTGGGCGTGGCCAAGCCGGACACGCCGGCCGACGCCGACTATCTGGCCGACAAAGTGTCTGGCTTGCGCATCTTTCCCGACCAGGACGGCAAGATGAACCGCAGCGTCCTCGAAGCCGGCGGCGCGCTGCTGGTCATCTCGCAGTTCACGCTATATGGCGATTGCCGGAAGGGGCGCAGGCCCAGCTTCGACATGGCTGCCGGAGCGGAACAGGCCCGCACCCTGTACGAGCGTTTCCTGGATGCCTGCCGCGCAAGGAGTGTTCCGGTCCAGAGTGGTGTCTTCCAGGCATCCATGGCCGTGCACCTGGTCAACGACGGCCCGGTTACTATCATTTGTGAGTCCGCTCGCCCAGGCCTGTAAAAACCGGGTTGCAGTAAGTTGGTCCTATGGTATATGGTATAAGGAGGTGAACTATGCCAAAAGGTTTTAAGTCAACCGTAAAGGATTCCGGCTTACTGCAAGCCGCGCTGGAAGGTCTCGAAGCGCAGAAGCAGAGGATTGAAGATCAGATCCGCCAGGTGCAGGCTATGCTCGGCCGGCGCCGCGGCCGACCCCCGGCCAGCGCCAAGGCCGTGCCGGAGAAGCCGGCCGCCAAGCGCAAGCTCAGCGCAGCGGCGAGAAAGAGAATCGCGGCGGCGCAGAAGCGCCGGTGGGCGGAGTTCCGCAAGAAGGCGGCGGCCGCGGCGAAAGAGTAGCCGCAGTTACTCGGTGGGCTGGCTTCCCGCCGGCCCCCCGGACGGTGTTCCAGAAACCCACTGGAAGCGTGCCACGATCTCCTCGACGGAGCCGTCCGCTACGATTCTGCCTTTCTCGAAGAACACGGCTCGGCGGGCCAGCGCCCGGGCGAACCGCGCATCGTGCGTGACGATCAGCTTAGCCTGGGGGAGGCCATGGAGCAGGGCGGCGAGATCGCGCTGCGCGGGCGGGTCGAGGAAGGTCGTCGGCTCGTCCAGCACTAAGATCTCGGGCTGCATGGCGAGAATGCCGGCCAGCGCCACCCGTTTCTTCTCCCCGGCGCTCAGGTGATACGGCGCCCTGCCGGCCAGCGCTTCCAGGCCGACGTCGCGCAGCGCGCGCCTGGCCGTTTCGATCGCGGCGGCAGGCTCCAGGCCGCGGTTCAGCGGCCCGAACGCCACGTCCTCGAGCACCGTCGGCATGAAGAGCTGCTCGTCGGAATCCTGGAACACCAGCCCGATCTTCCGCCGCACCGCCGGCAGGTTGCGCCTTTCCACCGGGAGGCCGCACACCGAGACGGAGCCCTCGCCCGCGAGCAATCCGTTCAGATGGTGAACGAAGGTGGTCTTGCCCGAGCCGTTGCGGCCGAACAATGCCACCGTTTCGCCGGGGAAGAGCTGGAAATCGACTCCGTCGAGCGCCAGCGTGCCGTCGTCGTAGCGGAAGCGCAGCCCGCGCACCTCGATCACAGGTTGCACAACACCCCCAGCGACAGGCGAAGCGCCAGAACCAGCGACAGCCCGGCCGCCAGGAACAGGACGTCCCGGGCGCCGATTCGTGCGGAAGAGAGCAACCGGGTGCGCCCCGCGAAGCCCCGCGCGAGCATGGCCTGATGGATCCCTTCCGCGCGCCCGTAGGATCGTGCAAACAGCACCGCGAGGGCGCCCGCCGCCGCCCGGAATCCGAGCCGACGGCGCCCAGCGCCCCGGCACAGTGCCGCCAGGCGCATGTGCTGCGCCTGCTCGGAGACGACGAACAGGTAGCGGTACAGGAACTGCACCACCAGCGTCAGCAGCCGCGGCGCTCCCAGGGATTCCAGGCCGCGCAGCAGCTTGGCGAGCGGCGTCGTTCCCACCAGCACCAGTACCGCCGCCGCCGAAAGGTAGCTTTTCACGAGCAGGCTCGCCGCCCGCGGGGCCTCCCCCGCGATCAGGCTGAAGGCCGCGAACGCCGCCGAGAACGGCAGCACGATCGCCGCCCTCAGCAACAGGGGGGCCAGCGGGAGACGGCCGAGCAGAATGCCGGCCACAGCCAGGGCCGCGTAACCGGCGCAAGCCACCGGGGAGAGCCTTTGCGTAGTTGCGAGCGCGATCAGAAATGCCAGCAATACGATCACCTTGGCCCGCGCGTCACGCGCGTGAAGGAGGCTCGCGCCCTGGCTCCATCTCTCGATGACGACGTGATGCACTCAGGCGCTCCTTGCGCGCGCGATGAGCCGCCCGATGAGCAGGCAGAGGCAGCAGATCAAGGCCAGTCCCGCCAGGCCGCCCGCGGTTTTCTGCAACCAGGGAGAGGCGAGGAAGCGCGCCTGGTAGTCCGCCAGCGGCCCCTCGAACAACCTTCGCGCGGGGCCGCCGAGCCGCTGGGCGAGCCTCTCGATTGCGTCCGGATGCGTGGAGGCGACCAGCACGCCCACGGCTGCCAGCAGCACCGACACCAGCGCCACCCCCGCGAGCACCCGCGGAGGAGTACCCTCCGGATGCCGGACCAAGCCGGCGTCGAGCCCGTGGATGCCTTCCAGAACGGCTGCCGTAATCGCGCCCTCGATCAGCGCGTTCACCGCGAACAGCCCCAGAGTGACCGCCAGGACCGGCCGGGGCATCGGCACTCCGGAGAGCAGCAGTTCCGCCAGGGCGAGCACCGCGCTGGCCAGCACCGAAAGCGCCCCTCCCGCGAAGAAGGCCAGCCGCTGGCGCCCCCAGAGGCGGTACGGCAGATAGCCGGCCAGGACGCCGGCGAACGCCATGTTCAGCACGTTGGCGCCCAGCGCCAGCACCCCGCCGTCCTGGAAAACGAACGCCTGGAGCGACAGGATCGCCGTCATCACCACCGCGGCGGAGGCGGGCCCCAGGACAATCGCCAGCAGCGCGCCGCCGACCAGGTGTCCGCTGGTGCCGGCGCCCACCGGGAAGTTGATCATCTGGGCCGCGAACACGAAGGCGCCCATCACGCCGAGCAGCGGCACGCGGGTTTCTTCCAGTTCCCTCCGCGCGCGCCGGGCGGCGTATCCGATGGCCGGCACGCACGCCGCGTCCAGGCTGAGCCACACCGGAGTCGAGAGGAAACCATCGGGGATATGCATCGGAAAACCCCACGGTAGCACGAACGGAAAAAGCGTGCCACCGGCCCCGCCGCGTCCGTGAGCAGCGCGTCGAACCGGCGGGGAGTGCGGCATAATGAGGAGGTGTCCTCCGCCGCCTTGATTCCCACGCCGGAACTCTTGGCCAAGTTCGAACCGGTCATCGGTTTGGAAGTTCACGTGCAATTGGCGACCAACACGAAGATCTTCTGCGCGTGCCCGACCGGTTTCGGGGCCCCGCCGAACACCAACGTGTGCCCGGTGTGCCTGGGGCTGCCCGGGGCGCTGCCGGTGCTGAACCGCGCCGCGGTCGAGATGGCGATGAAGGCCGCCATGTCGCTGAACTGCCAGATCGGGCCGTGCTCGCGTTTCGCGCGGAAGAACTACTTTTACCCGGACCTGCCGAAGGGCTACCAGATCAGCCAGTACGATCAGCCGCTGGCCGAGCACGGCTACGTGGACATCGCCATCGACGGCGTGGAGCGGCGGATCGGCGTGACGCGCGTGCACCTGGAGGACGACGCCGGCAAGAGCCTGCACGAAGGCTTCCGGGACTCCGACCGCCACACTTATGTCGATCTGAATCGCTGCGGGACGCCGCTGATCGAGATCGTGACCGAGCCGGACCTGCGCAACTCGGACGAGGCCTACGCCTTCCTGACCGAGCTGAAGCAGGTGTTGCAGTACGTCGAGGTCTCCACCTGCGACATGGAGAAGGGCCATCTGCGTTGCGACGCCAACGTGTCCGTGCGGCCGCGCGGGCAGACCCAGCTCGGGACCAAGGCCGAGGTAAAGAACCTCAACTCGTTCCGGTTCCTGAAGATGGCGCTGGATTACGAGATCGGGCGGCAGGTCGCGCTCATCGAGAGCGGCGGGAAGGTGACGCAGGAAACGCGGCTGTATGATCCCGATGCCGGGGAAACGGTGGGGATGCGCTCGAAGGAGCACGCGCACGACTACCGCTACTTCCCGGAGCCCGACCTGCTGCCGCTCAGAATCAGCGACGCCTGGCGGGAGCGGGTGCGGGCCGAGATGCCGGAGCTGCCGGCCTCCCGGCGCGCCCGCTTCGTCGAGAGCTACGGACTGCGCCAGTACGACGCTCAGGTTCTGACCCAGACCCGCGACATCGGCGAGTACTTCGAGAAGGCCGCCGTCGAGTCGGGCGACCCTCGGGCGGCGGCCAACTGGGTGATGGGCGACCTGGCGGCTGCGCTCAAGACCAAGAGCAAGGAGATTGCCGAATCCCCGGTCGGCGCCGGGCAACTGGGCGAACTGGTGGCGCTGATCTCGAAAGGGGAAATCTCGGGCAAGATGGCCAAGGAGATCTTCGCCAAGATGTTCGCCAGCGGGGAATCGGCCCGGACCATCGTAGAGCGCGAGGGTCTCCGTCAGATCAGCGACTCGGGCGCGCTGGCGGCGATGGTCGAGCAGGCGCTGGCGGCCAATCCCAAGCAGGTGGAGCAGTACAAGGCCGGCAAGACGCAGGTCCTGGGCTTCCTGGTGGGACAAGTCATGAAGGCCAGCCGCGGCCAGGCCAACCCCGCCGCAGTCAACGAACTCCTCAGGGAAAAGCTGAAGTAACCTCAGTCTGCCGCCGGGCGCCTTTTTTTTGTTGCGGCTGCGGCTCTGAATGGGGCATAGTGGGATTGGATCGTAATCCCATGTAGAGCGCAGCGCAGCCGGCCGTCGACAGAACGCCCGTGGCGCGCTCGGGAGGCCCGATGGGCCAGGACGTTTTTCGATGGCGGACGTGCTGTACTTCACCGAAATCGTGGGTCTGAAGGTCTACGACCTCAAGGGCCGGCGCCTCGGCCGGATCGAGGACGCCGCCCTGGTTCCGGTGATCGATCCGGTCCGCATCGACCGCTACCTGGTCGGAGGGGGCTGGAGGTGGCTCACGGTGCGCTGGGAGCAGATCCGCTCCATCTCGCTCGCGGGCGTCCATCTTCGCGACGAGGTGCTCACCCCCTACCACGAAGACGAGTACATGCTGCGAATCGCGCGGGACCTTCTGGACCAGCAGATCATCGACGTGAACGGGCGCAAGGTGGTGCGGGTGAACGACGTCACCTTCGAAATCCGCAAAGACCCGGAGAACGACGTGCTGCGGGTGCTGGAAGTGGACGTGGGCGTGCGCAGCATGCTGCGGCGGCTGCTTCAGGGCTGGGTGCCGCGGCGCTGGATCCGCCACATTCAGGTGGCGATCGCTCCCAACTCGATCCGCTGGGAATTCTGCAACATTGTCGAGCCCGACCCGCAGCGGCGGCTGCGCCTGAACATCTCGCACCAGAGGCTGGAGACGCTGCACCCCGCCGATCTGGCCGACATCGTGGAAGAGTTGAGCCCGGACGAGCGGGAAGCGATCTTCGAGGCCATCGACAGCGAGGTGGCGGCCGACGCGCTCTCGGAGGTCGAACCCAAGATGCAGGCGAGCATCCTGGAGTCGCTGGAGACCGGGAAAGCGGCCGAGATCGTCGAGGAGATGGCGCCGGACGAGGCCGCCGACGTGCTGGCCGAACTCGAGGAGGAGACCTCGGAGGAAATCCTCGAGGAGATGGACGTCGAGCCCAAGACCGAGGTGCGGGAGCTGCTGGAGTACGAGGAAGACCGCGCCGGCGGCATGATGAACACCCAATACGTCGCGCTGCTGGAGAACGCGACCGTGGCCGACGCGATGGTGGCGATCAGGGGGAGCGAAGACCTGCTGGAGACCCTGAACGCGCTGTTCCTGATCGACGCGGACGGCCGGCTGGCGGGGGCGGTCCCGATCGGGCGGCTGTTTGTGGCGGAACCCGGCCGACCGCTCAAAGAGCTGGCGCTGGGCACGCTCCTCAAGGTCTCGGTGGACGAGAAGGAGGACCGGGTCACCGAGTTTTTCGACAAGTACAACATCCTGACTTTGCCGGTGGTCGACCCGGAAGGCAGGCTCGAGGGAGTGATCACCGCCGACGACATCATCTCGGTGTTGAGGCAGAAATGAGCGGCGAGAGCGATGCTGAAGCGTTTCCGGACCCACATTGCGGTGTTCTTCGCCGTGATCGGGCCGGGGTTTGTCACCGCCATGGTGGACAACGACGCCGGCGGCATCTTCACTTATTCGCAAGCCGGCGCTAGGTTCGGCTATCTCCCCCTCTGGACGCTGCTGCCCATTACCCTGCTGCTGGTAGTCATGCAGGAGATGAACGCGCGCATGGGGGCGGTGACGGGCAAAGGGCTTTCCGACCTGATCCGCGAGGAGTTCGGGCTGCGGAAGACCTTCCTGATGATGGCGCTGCTGGTGCTGACGAACCTGACCAACGTCATGGCGGAGTTCGCCGGCATCGCCAGCTCGCTGGGGCTGTTCGGGGTGAGCCGCTACATTTCGGTGCCGATCTGCGCGGCGGCGGTTTGGCTCCTGGTGGTGAAGGGGACCTACCGCAGCGTCGAGAAGATCTTCCTGTTCGCCTGCGTGGTGTACGGCGCCTATATCGTCTCGGCACTGATGATCAAGCCGGACTGGAAAGAAGCCCTGGTCAACAGCGTACACCCGCAGTTGATGCTCGATCCCCCGTACCTCATCATGCTGATCGGCATGGTGGGCACCTCGATCGCGCCCTGGATGCAGTTCTATCTCCAGGCGGCGGTAGTGGAAAAGGGTGTGACGGAGAAGGAGTACACCGAGTCGCGGATCGAGGTGATCGTGGGCTGCATCGCGATGACGGTGATTGCGTTCTTCATCGTGGTGGCCTGCGCGCGGGCGATCTGGGCGACCGCTCCCCGCGACATCAAGGATGCGGCCGACGCCGCACTGGCCCTCAAGCCTTTCGGAATATACGCCTCGGCGCTGTTTGCCGCCGGTTTGTTCAACGCCTCGCTGTTCGGCGCGTCGATCCTGCCGCTCTCCACGGCGTATACGGTCTGCGAGGGCCTGGGGTTCGAGGCCGGGGTCAACAAGCGCTTCCGCGAGGCACGAGTCTTCTACTGGCTCTATACGCTGTTGATCGCGGTGGGGGCGGGCGTGGTGCTGATCCCGAGTTTCCCGCTGATCCGGATGATCCTGCTGTCGCAGGTGCTCAACGGGGTGCTGCTGCCGGTGGTGCTGATCTACATGATCCTGCTGATCAACAAAAAGGAGCTGATGGGGAAGTGGACCAACTCCCGCTTCTACAACTTCATCGCCTGGATCTCGGTGGCCATCATGATCGGCCTCACCCTGGCGCTGGTCGGCATCACCGTGCGCGGCATGGGCGAGTAGAATATACTAGCGCTCCAGGGGGAACATATGTTAGGACTACTGACTGTCTTTTACGAGCCGGAGAAGCTGTTCGAAGAGGTCGGCAAGAACGGCAAGTGGCTGCTGCCGTTGCTGGCCGCGCTGCTGACCGCGGTCGCGATCACGGCGCTGACCGTGTACACCATCGACATGAGCCCCGCCGTGCGGACCGAACTGGAATCCAGCCCGCGCATCGTCCAGGCGCTTGGGCAGGAGAAAATCGACGAGATCGTGAGCAACGCGAACTCTCCCCGGCAGAAACTGATGAGCTGCGGGGGAGCGCTGGTGATGTCGGGCCTTGCCGTGCTGGTCGTCGCGGGGGTCCTGTTCGGCCTGGCGCAGATTACCGACGCCGGGACGAGTTTCAAGAACGTGCTGGCGGTCTCCGCTTACTCGTCGTTTGCCTATGGCTTGGTCGTGGGCCTGGGCGGATGGATCGTGCTGATGCGCTTGGGGGACACCAGCGGCGTGGACATGCGCAACCTGGTGAATCTGAACCCCACGCTGTTCCTCGACCGCGCATCGACATCCAAAGCACTCTACAGTCTGGCCTCCTCGCTCGACTTACTGAGCTTCTGGCGCGTCTTCCTGCTCGGGCTGGGACTCTCCAAGATCACGCCCAAGATGTCGCTGGCCAAGGGGCTCACGCTCGTGATCCTCCCCTGGGCCGTGTACGTGCTCCTGAAGGTGGGCTGGGCGGCGATCTTCTAGCCGCTCCGGCCGTGTTAGGATGAGTAGAGTATGGCAATCCCGAACGTGAGGCGATTTCGGCCTTTTTGCCCGGTCTGCAATGAGACCTTTACGCTGATGGCCGTAATCCCGAAAGAGACCGACGTCAACGTCTACCTGTCGGATGCGGTCGCCCGGCACGACCACAAGGCCTACCAGGAGGCCAAGCAGCAGCATTTCAAGATCCGCGTGGGCCAGCAGAAGCAGCGCCGAGCCAAGTAAGGTTCATGGTAGGAGCGGCGCTGACGCCAGAGGGCGTCCGGCGCCGTTTTTGCGTCTACGGCAGCCGCGCTTTGAGCGTGCGCAACGCGCTGATGCCCGCCTCGGCGACCTCGGTGTCGGAGTCGTGGCTGAGGGTCTCCAGGCAAGCCAGCGTGTCCTGGCCACCGCTCAACCCGAGGATCTGCGCCAGTTCGATCTTCTCCGCTTTGGTCCCGTTCGCGGCGGCATCCTGAATCGGACGGCGGAGCGCAGGGTCGCGCGCCAGCTCGATGAGGAACGCGCGGGAGACCCCGCGCCAGGCCGCGCTGTTCAGAGTGTTGAGGAGATACCGCAGCGGGCTGAACTCGGAGATCTCGCTTTTCCCCAGCATCACCAGGGCAAAGGCCAGCGACAGGCGCGGCGACATTTTGCGCTCCTCGTTGAAGGCCTTTTCCAGCGCCGGCAGGTCGGCGGGGTTCTTCAGGCGCGCCAGGCCCTCGGCGGCGGCGCCGCGCATTCCGTCGTCCTTGTCGGCGAGGTAGCGCAGGAAGTCGGGCCGGCTGGCTTGGTCCGCGATCATGGCGATGGCGCTGAGGGCGGCACGGCGGATCTTGTTGCTGGCGGGATCGGCCAGCACGTTGCGCAGATCGGGCAGGGCCTCCCGGTTTCGCAGCAGGCCGGTGGTCTCGATGGCGGCCACCTGCACCTTCTCATCCAGATCGCGGAGCAGGAAGGCGATGCGCGGCGCGGCGCTCGCATCGCCGATCTTCCGGATGGCGATCAGGCTTTCATAGATGATCTGGCTGTCTTTCGTACGCAGCGCACTAACGAGATCGTCGAGCGCGGCCCGGCCCCGCAGGACGCCGCAGGCGCGGGCGGCGTTGGCCCGCGATTCCACCCCAGTGCCGCTGCGAACCAGCCGGCCCAGCGCGGCGACGACTTCCGGCCGCACTTCGACGTACGGATCGATCACCTGGTCGTTGGCATCGGTGAACTTCGCCATGAAGGCGCTCCCGATGCGGCGCAGCGAGGCGCTCAGCCCGGTTCGCACATAGCCCGGGAGGTAGAAGTTCACCAGCCCGTCGGTGGCGCGGATTTGGACTTCCGGGTCGCCGTCCCGGGTGGCCTGGATCAGGGGCTCGAGGCTGGCTTTGGTTCCGATCTCGACGATCGCTTTGACGGCTTCGATGCGCACCTCCACGGCCGGGTCCGTCAGCAGGGCCTGAAGCTTGGGAATGGCGTCGGAGCCCTGTTTGGCGAGATCCCGCGCGGCCCGGATGCGCTGCTTGGGATCGGGATTCTCCGGCGCCTGCGCCGCCAGCGGCACGCAGGAGCAGAGAAAAACCGCAAACGTGAGTGCACGGCAAGGCAACATACCTAAGATTATGGCGGAATCAGCCGCTCAGCGCACAAATTCCGCGTTCACCGGATGCGGAATGAGACCGCAGGCGTAGCCCAGGTCGAACAGGCGCTGGGCCGCCTGCGGGATGACGTCGCCGCAGTCCACGGTGTGGTGGTTCACGTACATGCCGATGAACTTCTCGGCCAGCCGGACGTCCATGTCGCGCGCGAATTGCAGAGCGTAGTTCAGCGCTTCCTCATGGTTGTCGAGAGCGTACTGGATGCTCTCGCGCATCAGCCGGCAGCATTCGCCGCGGACCTCCGGGGAAAGCGAGCGCAGCACGGCATTGGCGCCCAGGGGGAGTGGCAGGTTGAACTGGGACTTCCACCAGGCGCCGAGATCCAGAACCCTGTGGAACCCACCCCGGGAAAAGGTCAACTGCGCTTCGTGGATCACCAGCCCGAGATCGACGGAGTGCTCGGCCAGCGCGTCCAGGATCTTGTCGAAAGGGACGACCACCGGCTCGAAGTCCGGCTCGACGATCTTGAGAGCCAGGTAGGCGGTGGTCAGTTCGCCGGGCACGGCGATTCTCTTCCCCTTGATCTCAGCGGGAGCCATCGGCCGGGAGCAAACCAGCACCGGGCCATAGCCGTCCCCGACGCTGGAGCCGCTGGCCATCAGGACGTAGCGGTCGGCCACATAGGCATAGGCGTGATAGGAAATCGCCGTGAGCGCGTAGCGGCCCTCCCGCGCCCTGCAGTTCAGCGACTCGATGTCCTCGAGCACGTGGCGGAAGGAGACCAGGCGGGGCCGGATCTTCTTGGTGGCCAGCGCGTAAAACATGTATGCGTCGTCGGAGTCCGGACTGTGGGCGCACACGATTTCGTGGGGAGAGGACGCCATCATACGCGGAGAACTAATACTATACCAGACCGGAACTGGTCGTCCGGGTGCGGCGGGAACAGCGGGCTGAGTCCGAAACCCGCTCCTACGCCCGGCCCAATCCCTGGGACAGCGCGCCCAATTCGTGCGTGAAGCGCTGGATCTCCCGCTCCAGGACCGAGTAGGCGTCCGGGGCGGGTTTCAGGTCACCCGCCCGTCCCAGCGCCTCGAGCCGAAACGCCGCGTCGCGCGCGGCCTGCGCCCCGAAGTTGGCCACCGAGCCTTTCAATGTGTGGGCGGCATGTTCCAGCGTGCGCGCGTCTCCGCCGGAGACGGCCGAGCGGATTTTCTCCAGCAACCTGGGGCAGTCTTCCAGAAACAGGCCGGCGATCTCCTGGAGGAATTCGAGATCGCCTCCGACACGGTCGAGCAGCGCGTCGCGGTCCAAGACTTGTGGATTCTGCACAGGTTTCACGTCCAAACGTACATATCGGCCCCGGGCTGGAGGACTTTAGGAACCGCGGCGAGGCGCTCAGCGAATGACGACTTTGGCCAGACCGGCGTTGTTTGCGGCATCCAGGACGCGCACCACCACCAGGTGCTCGCCGGCCGGCACACTCTCGAGGCGGACAAGGAAGCGCTCCCGCGGAGAATCCAGGATGCCATCCAGGGGCGCCATCGGCACCCACGGAGCGGCATCCAGCGAATACTCGGCGCGGCGCAGGGGGGAGGCGGCGTCGGCGGCCTCGACCTCGATTTCGACCCGCGGACCCGAGCGTTTGGGCGCACCCAGAGTGACCACCGGCGGCGTGCCATCGACGAGCGTGGGCGAACTCACCAGTTCGGCCTCGCGCGCCGAATCCGGCGGATTGGAGGGGCTGTCGGAGGCCACCACCCGGAACCAGTATCTGCCGTCGGCGAGCGAGTCCGCATCCAGCGTGTAGGTGTTGTCGGTCAGGTTGGACTTCAGGAGCTTCCACTGGCGCTCGTCCTCTCCGCGGAAGTAGACGGAATAGACCAGCCGATCGCCGTCGGGGTCATCGGCCTGCCAGGCGATCTGCAACTGCTCGGCGTCGGGGCGGGGGAGGTTCTGCGTCGGGGTGCCGGTGGAGGTGGTTGCGCCCGCTTCGCCGGTATCCGTGACGGTGATGCTGTAAGCGGAGGAGGACTGGGCCTGAGCGGTGGGCTTGGCGGCGCCGGCCGCGGCGAGCTGCAAAACCACGTTCACGCTCTTCACCACCGGCGGCGTGTTCTGCGGCAGGTAGGCCAGGATCGCGCTGTCCAGCACCGCGTTCCCGGTGAACTCCGCTTTCCACTGGATGTAGCGCGCGTTGGGACTCCGCACCGGCGACCCGTTCGGATCGGCGAGCGGCTCGGACCACTCGCTCCAGGTCTTGTCTGGCCGGGCGGAGTTCCCCGAGCGCGTGCGGAAAACCACGCGGCTGCTCTCGGACCACTCGCCGCGCCAGGTGAGGCGTCCCCACCGGGCCACGCTGGTGGCGTCATGCACGGGCGACTCGTAGCTGCCGCTGGCTCCCGGCTGGCCCGCCAGCCGGTACAGTTTCCCCAGGTCGCCGGTGGCGGCCAGCAGGCCGTTTGGCGTGGCCAGCAGCCGGGTCGCCTCGCCCTCGTTGGTCTGTGCGAGCAGCGTGGCCTGGCGCTCGGGCGTGAGGCGGTAGATGCGGCCCTGGCCGTCGGTCGAGAAGGTGATCTGCCCTCCCGCGACCAGCAGATCGTAGACGTTCTCTTCCTTGGAACTCCACAGGCTCTCGACCGTGTTGTCCGCGCCGATCCGGTAGATAGCGGATTTCTCGATGCCGCTCACGTCCAGGACTTGAGGGGCCGCCGCAACGGGCGCCGGGGCCTGCGCGGCGGACGGTTTGGCCGCGTCGGGCTTGGGCTTGAGTTCGACTCCGGCCTGCGCTTCCACGGTCACGGTGGTGGAGGTGGCCGGAACGCTGGAGCTTGCGGGAACGCCCACGGTCGAGGTGACTCCGCCGAGCGCGCGCCGCGTCATCGACCCGCCCAGCGCGGCGGCATAGACGCTGCCGTCCGGTGCCGGAACGATGGCGCGGATTTCGGGAAGGTTGGCGTCGTACAGGACGAACGCCTGGTCCTTCGCGGAGACGCGATAGAGGATTCCGTTGGGCTCACTGCCGGCCAGCAGGCGGCCCTGGGCATCGAGGGCCAGGCAGGTGACATGCGACTGGCCGGTGTCGTAGTAGAGCTCTCCCTTCCCGGCCGCGGCGATGCGATAGATCCGTCCCTGATCGCCGGTGCCCGCGAACAGGGCGCCATCGCGGGAAAACGCGAGCGCCCAGATGTACTTGGCGCCCGGGGCGAAGTACTCCGCGGCCTTGCCGTCCCGGATGCGGTAGATCTTGCCGTCGGGCGAAGTGGCGGCGTAGAGCGCGCCCTGGGAGTCGAGCGCCAGGGCGAACACCTCGGGCTGGTCCGCGGTCCACAGGAGCGAGGCTTTCCCGGCGGGGTCGATGCGGAAGACGCGGCCGCGGTGGCCGGTGCCGGCGTAAAGAGTGCCGTCGGGCGCCTGCACGACGCTCCAGATGATGGGCTGGTCGGAGGCGAATAGCGTCTCGGTTGCCGGCCCCAGCATCAGGCGGCCGTCGCGAGTGAGCGAGAGCCCGCTGAGCCGGCCGGCCAGGAAGTCCCGGTAGGAGTTCAGCTCCCACGCGGTGGGGCTGGAGGCGCGCACCGAGGCGGCGCAAATCAGAAGGGCGCAGACCCAGGCCGAAAGCAGGCGATAACGTTTGCTCATTCTTTCACTTCCACTTGAATCGTTTTGGACCCGCTGACCACCATGTCGCCGGCGCCGATTTCGAACTCGGCCACCTTGGAATTGGCCAGGGCGGGCAGACCGCTGAGCGAGGCCTGCGAGCGTGCCAGGATCATTCCCAGGGAGGGCGGGGGGCCGGGCAGGCTCTGGCCCTGCACCTCGTAGGCGGGCTCGGCGCGCCAGACCCGGAGGTAGGCCTTCGTGTTGGCCCGCAACGAGTTCATGAGGGAGAGCAACTGCGCGGCCGATTTCGGCGGCGTGGCGATCAACTGCCGGTACTCGGTGAGGTTGATGCTCATAGCGTCCGCCGCCGTGAATTGCAGAGGTCCGGGAAGCGCGCCGATGGGGACGTGGTAGGCGACTTTGCGCGTCAGTTCCGCGCCGTTGTCGCCCGCCAGCACCACCGTAAGCTCCAGGCTCCCCCCCGGGCGCACTTCGCGCCGGGAGCTCCAGAGCTGATCGATCTGCAACTGCCGCTTCTGCGGGAACGAGCCGATTTCCAGCGCCACGCGTTTGAGCTTGAGCGTCTCGAATCCGCTCTGCATGACGTAGGCCAGCGGCACCGCGGTGGAGAGCGCGACCTGGGCGGCGAGGTTCAGATCTCCCGCGTACATGTTGTTCAGCTTGAGCCGGGGCGCGCCGCCGGCGAACTCCACCTCGCCGGTGACGGCGAAGCTGGAATCGCCCACCGTGCGCTCGGTGGCGTCGATAGCCGAGAAGACGGCCATCTGGAGGAGGAAGGGCGAAAGGACGGTGTCGTTGACCATCCGCAACTGATAGGAGGCGGGTGTCTCGGACGCGGAGGAGGGCCCGCGGCGGCGTACCGAGATCTCGACCGGGACGGTGGCGGCGCGGCGGCCCAGTTGGCCCGCAATGGCGGTGCTGCGGTCCTCGGTGATCGTGCCCATCCATTCCCGGGCGGCGGAGATCTTGAACGAGGTGGCAAGGTTGGGCAGCAGGGTGAGCACCTCGGCGCGGGCGAAAGGCAGGTCGGTGCCGCCGATTGCCAGGAACCGGTGACCGAAGGCGTACACCTTTTGGCCGTCGATCGCGGTGATAGTGCCGTCGGCGCCGATGCTCATATCGCCGGAGAGGAGTTGGACGCTGATCATCGATCCGGGCTGGAGAGCGGCGGGATTCCCGAGCGCCGGGCCGGGACGGCTGCCGCCGCCCATGCCCTGACAGGGTTCCAGACCCAGCGAGCGCAGTTGGGGCGCGAAATGCTCGATGGTGTTGCGCGTGAACCCGCCGAAGGAAACCGGCGTGGCGATGTCCACCATCTTGGCCCCGCCCGAGGCCAGCACGTCCTGCTGGGCCGGAATCAGGCTGGCGAGCTGCCCGTCCCAGAGCGCGCCGCGAGCCTGGCGGGGGGACGGCGGGGCGGGTTCGCGGACGCGGAGCATCTCCTCGATGGGCCGGATGCCGGCGATCGGCTCCGTCGAGAACGCGAACGCCATCGCCAGGGCGCCCACCAGCCGGTCGCCGATATACACCGGGCTGCCGCTCATCCCCTGGAGCACGCCGGTTTTCGCCAGCGGCCCGCCCGAGAGCCGCGCCAGAATGAGGGACTGTTTCGGCCCGATGTTGTCCAGAACCCCCAGGATCTCAACCTGGAATTCCTCGATCCGGTCGCCGGAAAACACCGTCTTGCCTACGCCCTTCATCCCGGGCCGGACCTCCCGAAGCGGAAAAACCCGCGTTTGCGCACACAGCATTCCCGCCAGCAGGAGACCGCAAAGGAAGCGCACAATCACATTCTATCGGAAGGGGGAGCGGGCAGAGGCCGGTGGTGGGCGGTGCAGGGCTCGAACCTGCGACCTCCTGCTTGTAAGGCAGGCGCTCTGACCATCTGAGCTAACCGCCCGACGGAACTCTCTTGATTCTAGACCACCCGGGCGCTGCGCGCCTAAATTTCCAGCCCCAGGTAGCGCTTGGCGTTGCCGTAGCAGATGTTCTCGATCATCGGGCCGACCAACTCGTCGGAATCCGGGATCTCGCCGTTTTCGATGTCGCGGCCGATCAGGTTGCACAGCACGCGGCGGAAATACTCGTGCCGCGGGTAGGACATGAAGGAGCGCGAGTCCGTCAGCATGCCCACGAACCGCGAAAGCAGCCCGCAATTGGACAGCGCGTTGATCTGCCACTCGATCGCTTCCTTCTGATCCAGGAACCACCAGCCGCTGCCGAGCTGGATCTTGCCGGCGGTGCGTCCGTCCTGAAAGTTGCCGATCATCGTGGCCAGCACGTAGTTGTCGGCCGGATTGAGGCTATAGAGAATCGTCTTCGGCAGGGCGTTCTCCTGCTCCAGCCGGTCGAGATAGGCGCCCAGGGCGTCGGCCTGCAGCCAGTCGCCGATCGAGTCGAAGCCGACATCCGGCCCAAGCTGCTGAAACATGCGGGTGTTGTTGTTGCGGCGCGCGCCCAGGTGGAGTTGCTTGGTCCATCCCTTCTCGGCGTCCAGTCTTCCGAAGTACAGCATGAGGAAGGAGGCGAACCTGCACTGGTCGTCCGGCGAGGCGGCCTGGCCCTGCCTGGCGCGGTCGAAGATCTCCGCAGCGACGCTTTCGGGGCAGAAATCGGCGAAACAACGGCTGAGGCCGTGGTCGGAGAGCCGCCCGCCCATCTCGTGGAAGTAGTCGTGGCGGGTCCGGAGGGCGTCCAGAAGCGACTGGAAGCTGGAGATCTCGACATCGGCGGCCGCGGCGAGCCGGTCGACCCACGGATTGAACAGGCCGGGCAGGTGGACATTGAGGGCCTTGTCCGGACGGAAGGCCGGGTAAACGCGCGTGCCGAGGCCGGAATCGCGAATCATCTTGTGCCAGGCCAGGTCGTCGGTAGGGTCGTCGGTGGTGCAAAGCGCCTTCACCCGGAACTTCTTCAGGATCGCCTGTGCGCGCAGGTCCTCGCCGTCCAGTTTCTCGGTCGCGGCAGTCCAGATGCGCCGCGCGGTGGATTCGTCGAGCAGCTCGTCGATGCCGAAGTAGCGCTTCAGCTCGAGGTGGGTCCAGTGGTAGAGCGGGTTGCGCAGCGTGTACGGAACGGTACGCGCCCAGGCGAGGAACTTCTCGTAGGGATCGGCGTCGCCGGTGCAGTATTGCTCCTCGACGCCGTTGGCGCGCATGGCCCGCCACTTGTAATGGTCGCCTTCCAGCCAGATCTCGAACAGGTTCGCGAAGCGGCGGTTTTCGGCCACGTCCTTCGGCGCCAGGTGGCAGTGGTAGTCGAGGATGGGCTGTGCCTCGGCGTACCTGTGGTAGAGCCGCCGCGCAGTGGCGTTGCAAAGCAGGAAGTCCTCGTGAATGAATGGCATCGGAGCTACTCCTTACAGGAACAGAGGTTTGAGGTGACGCTCGTAAAGGTTGAAGGTCACGTTTCGCGACACCGCCTCCTCGGAAGCCCGCAGCATGGCCAGATACCGTTCGCCCATCTGCGCCGCCACCTTGTAGCCGACGTGGAGCAGTTGCCGCAAGTGCGGGTTGAACTCCGCGCAGCCGGGATCGTGCCGCAGGGCCGCGGTGAAGCGCTCGGAAGACCAGCGGGCGACCTCGTCCGGGGACGGCAGCTTCGCGGTGTCGATGTCGATCACCGTGGCGTAGGGCCTGCACAACTCCTCGCAATGCGCGTAGGCGCCCGCGTAGACCTCCTTCGCCAGGTCCAGCGAGTCGCCGCCCGCTTCCGCCAGGCCGATCAGCTCTTCGAGCCAGGTGGTGCCAGCCGTCTTCAGATGCAGGCCGGCGCCGGAACTGGCGAGCGTTCGGCGGATGGCGGGGTAAATCGAGAACTTGTCGCTCCCGGAGTGTACGCTGAGCTTCAGGTTCGTGGGCAGGCCATAGCGCGCGACCGCGTGAGCGATCACCGCGACGTCCGCGGAAAACTCCTTCTCGAATTGCGCCCGGTCGCCCACGTAGTCCACCCCCTTGTTGAAGCGGCCCGAGAACTTCGGCGCGATGGTCTGCGCGGGGATGCCCTCGTCGGAGATCGCCGCCAGGATGACCAGCAGCTCCGGGGGCGTCTGGGGCAAGTCCGTCTCGTCCATCGAGACCTCGGTGATGAAGGACCCCGGTCCCTTTCTTCCGACGATGTAGCGGTAGATGCGCCCGGCCTCGCGGACCGCGCCCAGGTACTTGGCGGCGGCGCTGGCGGCGCGCTCGCGGCTGATTTCGAGCGGCTGGTCGAGGCCGGCGAGATCGCTGGTCCCGATCAGCTCCGGATGCCGGGCCACGAAGGTCTCGACGTCCACCGCCTCCGCCGGGCGGCCGATCGCGTCGGCCACATCCAGAGTGTAGAAGTCGCTCGAGTCCAGAAACCGGTCGACGGTCTGGAGCCCGATATGGTCGGCATCCACGTGGAATGGCAGGGTCCAGCCAAGCTCGCGGACGGCGGCCTCGGCGGCCTGGCGCACGCTCGCCGGTTCCGAACCGACGATGTTGTGCTCGCGGTTCGACTTGTTCCAGACCGGGATCACCTCGACGCCCTCGGCGACCGCGCGCATCGACGCCCGCAATTGCGCCCTGGCCTGGTGAGCGAACCGGTCACCCACGCCGATCGAGTATTTCCCCAACTGCAAACCTGAATTCATTGCGATCGAGACCTCCGGTGCCCGAATAGGTTAAGCATACAACGGCGCAGTTGGGAATGGGCGGCCGCGCAGCTAAACGGTCTGGCCGCCAGCCGTCCACGGCCGGCGGGAGGCCTTCCGCGCCGGAGCAGGTTCCACTGCTGTGGCCCTTACGGTGTACTTGACAGCAATCAGAAGTATAAAATGGGTATCCTGGCTTAAAGCCACTCGACTGGCCGAGGTTGTTGGGAAGCCGTTCAGACGGGAGGGAAGTATGCGTATAGGATACCTGCTGCGTACCCTTGCGGCTGGGTGCTCGCTGGCCGTTGCACTGTTTGCCACCGGGCCCACGGGGACCATCGTGGGCACGGTTACCGACCCCAGTGGAGCCGTCGTACCCAAAGCGCGGGTCACGGTGCGCAACCAGGAGACCAATGCCACCCGCGAGGTGGTGACGGATGAACAGGGCGACTACAACGTCCCGCTCTTGCCTCCGGCGGTGTATCAGGTGAGCGCCGAAAAGCCGGGCTTCCGCCGGAGCGTCTATCGCGCCGTCAACCTGGACGTGGATCAGACCGCGCGCCTGGATTTCACGCTCCAGGTCGGCGAGGTCAACCAGGACATCGCGGTTACGGACACCGTGCCGCTGGTGCAAACCGACACTTCGACCCTGGGCCAGGTGATCGACCGCCGCCAGGTGCACGAGCTCCCCTTGAACGAACGCAACTTCCTGTCGTTCGCGCTTCTGGTGCCGGGGGGACAGATGCCCGCCGAGGGTTCTCAGAACTCTACGCAAGGCGGGTCGATCAGCGTCAACGGGGCGCGCGAGCAGTCCAACAACTTTCTCCTGGATGGGGTGGACAACAACGACCCCTACATCAACCAATACGTCGCCCTGCCGTCCATCGACGCCATCCAGGAGTTCAAGGTGCAATCCAGCGACTACTCGGCGGAATTCGGCCGCAGCGGCGGCGGCCAGATCAACGTGGTGATCCGAAGCGGGTCCAACCAGCTTCATGGCAGTGCGATTGAGTTCATCCGCAACCGCAACCTGGATGCCAAGAACTTTTTCGATCTGCCCGACTGCACCTCCGGCTCCGTGCCCGGCACCTGCGCCGGGATCCCCCGCTACGATCGCAATCAGTTCGGCGGGACCCTGGGAGGAACCATCCGCAAGGACAAGACCTTCTTCTTCGCCTCCTACGAAGGGCTGCGCCTGAGACAGGCGACCACGCGGCAGGCCACGGTGCCTTCGCAGATGGAGCGCGGCGGGATTCTGGCCATGGTGCCTCCCGCGTACCGCAATCCCTCCGGCGTGGCGGTGTTCAACCTGCTGCCGGCGGCCAACGTCGGCCCGGACCTGGCCACCTCGAACACCTTTACCTCCTCTCCGGTCATTCGCAACTCGGTGAACATGCCGCTGGTCAAAGTGGACCACCATGCCGGTTCCAACGACTACATCTCGACGCACTACGCCTTCTTCGATGAAAACCGTTTCAACCCCTTCGATCCCGTTAATGCCTTCACGAACCTGCCCGGCTACGGCAGCTATACTCTCAACCGCGGCCAGAACGCAGGCCTCAGTTGGACGCACATCTTCAACCCTCGGTTGGTCAACGAGGCTCGTTTCGGGTTCAACCGGTTGAGGGCCGGCGTTTTGCAGGAGCACTATGGCACCAACGTGAGTCAGAGTCTGGGCTTCCCCACCGTCCTCACCAACTCCGTGGACCTTGGAACTCCCAATGTCAGCATCCTCGGTTTCGAAGGAATCGGCGAGCCCATCAACTACCCGCAGGACCGTCACGACAACACCTTTCACTTGGCCGACAACCTGGCCTGGAACCATGGCCGCCACCAATTCAAGTTCGGGGCGGACATCCGCCGCCTGCAGTTGAATTCTTACATCGACTTCCTGGCGCGGGGCGAGTGGTTTTTCATGGGCGGCATGAGCGGAGATCCGATGGTCGCGCTGGCGCAGTTGCTGTCCGGAATGCCCGACTACGCCGTCGCGGTCAAAGGCGACACCTTCAACGGACTTCGCAGCACCGGCCTCGATTACTACATCCAGGACGACATCCGCGTCGTGCCGCGCCTGTTGCTGAACGTCGGCCTGCGGTACGAGTACAACAGCCCGCCGGTCGAGGTTCACGATCGCTTCAGCGTCCCCGACCTGAGCTCCAACTCTCTTACGTGCTCTCCTTATCCCGATTGCCAGTTCCTCCAGGCGGGTACACACGGGGTTCCCCGGGCCACGTACAATAAGGACCTCAACAACTTCGCGCCGCGCATTGGGTTGGCCTGGCGGCCGCTGAAGAGCGCGCGTTGGGTAGTTCGCTCTGCGTACGGAATCTTCTATGACGTGGGCATCCTCAACATCAACATCTTTCCCCGAGCCAATCCGCCGTTTTACGAGCTTGCCTTCTTCCCTAACAGCGGCGCGAACGTCATTCAGGACATTTTCAGCCAGGCGGGACAACCGGTGGTCCAGCCCAATATGATCGCGCGCGATCTGCGCGACGCATACATGCAGCAGTGGAACGTCGACTTGCAGTACGAGCTGCGGCCCAACTGGATGATGGACCTGGCTTACGTGGGGTCCAAGGGTACGCATTTGCCCTCTCCGCGCGATCTCAACCAGCCGCGCCCCGACACCGGCGCCGTTGCCTACCAGCAGTTCTCGTCCATTCTGTACGTGTCCTCGGACGCCGCGAGTTCTTATAATGCTCTGCAATTCCGCTCGGAAAGGCGGGTGAACCAGGGGCTGGCCTTCCTGGCTGCCTACACTTTCTCGAAGTCCATCGATAACGACTCGGCTGTTTTCAGTGGCAGCGTCGGCTCCGGCCTGCCTCAGGATTCGCAGAACCTCCGCGCCGAGCGGGGGCTGTCCGACTTCCACGCCAACCACCGCCTGGCCCTGAGCTCCCTTTATGACCTGCCTTTCGGCCGCGGCCGGAGATGGCTCAAGGGCTCGGGGCTGGGCCAGCACCTGCTGGGGAACTGGCAGTTGGCGGGGATTCTGACCTTGCAGACGGGCCACCCCTTCACGGTCAACCGCGGCGCCTCCCAGACCGGCACCGCCCTCACCGCATTCGGTGTCCCCGACCGGCCGGATCTGGTCGGCGACCCCACCGTGCCCGGCCCCGTGGCCGCCAACCCGGACCCCGCGTGCCACGCGACGCAATCCCAAGGCGGACGCGCCGCGGACTACGTTGGCCGGCCGGAAAGCTGGTTCAATCCCTGTGCTTTCGCTGACCCCAGTCCCGGCAGTTTCGGCAACGCTGGCCGGAACATTCTGATTGGCCCCGGCATGAACAATGTCGATTTCTCCCTGTCGAAGAACATTCCCTTCCGCAGCGAGGGGAGCCGTCTCCAGATTCGGGCTGAACTCTTCAACTTGTTCAACCATGCGAACTTCGATATCCCCGCCCGCAACCTGGACACGCCGGCGTTTGGGACCATCCTCTCGGAGAACGCATACGGGAATAAGCCGCCGCGCCAGATTCAGTTGGGTCTCAAGTACGTTTTCTGATGCTTCAGCGGTAGCGGTACAACTTGACGTGCAGGATGCCGAGCCGGCTGGCGGGCAGTCGCAGGCTCGCCCGCGCTTCCCCGCCTTGCCCCGTGTCGTCGCCGGCCAACCGGCGCCCGACGATCCAACGGCCGTCCGCAAACGTGCCTTCTTCCACGCTGGCGAGACTGGCCAGCGGCGGCCCGGGCGTGATCGGCTCAACGCTGGCAACGATGCCGCTGCCGGCCACCCAATACTCGTCCGGCCCCACCGAGATGAAGACGGCGAATCCGCGGGCCGGAGGCTGCGGCGCACCGGCTGCGAGCGGAGGCGCCGGCGGGGGCACGCCCCACCTGCCGCGTCCCATCGAGACGCTGAACCTGTAGCCCCCCAGGGAGACCTTCTGAGCCGGGTCGCCGGCTCCCGCCACGACAGCGTCCATCGTACCTTTCCCCTGGTTTGCCAGAATCAGTGGAGCCAGTTGGGATAGCGCCGCGTAGCTCTGGGCGAAGAGACTCTCGGGATCGGTTTGCCTCTCGATCCCAAACGGCGAGAAACCGATGGCATTGTGGCGGCCCACGGCGCGGAACGCGTTGGCGGCGTCCGCCCGGGTCTCCGGGATGAGCATCGGGTTCCCGCTCCGGCTGTATCTGGCGCAGAGCTCGTCGAAATCCGTCAGGTAAATGTCCGGCGCCAGAATGTCGATCCGCGGCGCGCCGGCCCGCCAGACGTCGTGCATGTGATCCACCGGGCCGCCGCTTGGATATTCGCCCGGCTCCTTGTCCTGCGGCTGTACCAGCCACGCGTTCACGAACATCGGCAGCGGGTATTCCTTCTTGCCCGCCTCCGCCACCCGGTTGACGTACCGCGCATAGTGCCACGCCATGAAGGTTTCATTCGCAGTCGTGCCCTTGCCGAAGACGTCTTCCCAGGTCCCTGAAGTCTTGAAGCCGCCGGCCTCCCACACCTTCCGGAACTCCGGCAGCAGGGCATCCTTGTGCTTTTCGAGGTAGTTCATCAGCTCCCGAGGCACCGGCTTGGCGAAGGCTTCATTCGCCGCGGGGCAGCGGTCGCGGGAGTCCCCCAGAACGCCCACTTCGTTCTGAACCTGGATCATGACGACCGTGCGCGCCTGGCTGTCCACCTGGCGTATGCGCCGCATCAGGGCGGCGAAGGCGCGGGCATCGGCGTTCACGTTCGTGTCACTGAGCGTCGACAGGATCTCGCGGCCCTTCCCGTCCTGGTCCCGAACCAGCGGGAACCGCTCGAAGTCCTTCTTGACCCACGCCGGGCAATAGCTCGAGGTGCCGTTCTTCCAGCTCCCGAACCACAGCAGAATCAGCCGCAGGTTGTGGCGCCTGGCGTCCTGAATCAGGCCGTCGACCAGCGAGAAGTCGAACTTGCCCTCCTCGGGTTCAATCCAGGCCCAGGCGACCGCGGCCAGGACCGTGTTGAGATTCAGCTTGACCAGAGCCGGCCAGATCGACTTCATGTTCTCGACCGTGGAGGAGGTGTTGTTGCCGAGTTCCCCCGCCAGTACCAGGAACGGCTTGCCGTCGACGATCAATTGGGTCACCGCACCCCGCTTCTCTAGATGCGGGATGGGCTTGGTCTGTGTTTGGGAGCGCGCCGGCATCAGGGCGAGCGCACCCAGAACGGTACAGCAGCGGAGCCTTCGTAGTCTCATTTTCATCACCTGGTGTTCGGAACCAATAACTTAGATCAACGCGCGCTTCGGCGCAAGGGCGGGCCAGTCGGGCCATTGACCTGGCCTGCCCGTAACACCGACAATCAGAAGCATTGGAGCAGCCCATGATCGAACTACCCGAACTGCCCTATGCACCAGATGCGCTGAGTCCGCACATCTCGGCCGAGACGCTCGCCTTCCATTACGGGAAGCATCATCGCGCGTACGTCAACAACCTCAACCAACTCATCCCCGGCACCGAATACGAGCAGATGGATTTGGAGAGCATTGTCCGCTCCTCCTCCGGGAAGATCTTCAACAACGCCGCCCAGGTGTGGAACCACACCTTTTACTGGAACAGCCTAGCGCCGGGCGCCGGCGGAGAGCCGGCCGGGGACCTGGGGCGTCGGATCGCGGCGGCCTTCGGCGCCTTCGGAGAATTCCAGAAACAGTTTGCCGCCTGCGCTGTCGGCACGTTCGGCTCCGGATGGGCCTGGCTGGTGAAGAAGCCTTCCGGGGCGCTCGAGATCCGCAGCACCAGCAACGCCGAGCCGGCCTTTCTGAACGGCGACGTTCCCCTCGTCACTTGCGACGTCTGGGAGCACGCCTACTACATCGACTACCGGAACGACCGCGCCGCCTATGTCAAGGCATTCTGGAACCTGGTGAACTGGGAGTTCGCCGAACGCAACCTCGGCAAGTGAAGATGAGCCCCGAGCCGGTCCGCATCTTCGTCACAGGCGGCACCTTCGACAAGGAGTACAACGAGCGCAACGGAACCCTGTTCTTCCAGGACACCCATGTGCCCGAGATGCTCCGGCTCGGGCGCTGCCTCCTGGCGACCGAGGTCCGCACGCTCATGATGATCGATAGCCTGGAAATGACCGAAGACGACCGGCGCATCGTCGCCGAGCACTGCCGGAACTCCCCGGAAGCCAGGATCGTCATCACGCACGGCACCGACACGATGGTCGAGACCGCCGTCCACCTGGGCCGGGAAATCCAGGGGAAGACCATCGTGCTGACGGGCGCCATGGTTCCGTACAAGTTCGGGAGCTCGGACGGACTGTTCAACCTGGGCAGCGCCCTGGCTTTCGTCCAGACCCTGCCCCCAGGCGTCTATATCGCTATGAACGGCCAGGTTTTCCCCTGGGACCGCGTCCGCAAGAACAAGGAAAAGGGCATCTTCGAGCCTCTTTAGCCGACAGCCTCCCCGCCCCTTTTTTCGAAACTTTCCCCCCGCCAGGTGAATCCAACTTATAGGGATTCACCGAAGGGGGGACATCATGAAAGATCTTGGGACTCGAGTTTCCGCTCTCTGGTGCCGCATGACGCACCCGGCGCCCATGTGGCCCGTCAACGGGTACTACAAATGCCCAACCTGCCTTCGCGCGCATCCGGTGCCCTGGGAGCATCCCACGGTTTCCACCAGCTATCCTGCCAAAGCCACCGTCCTCCGCGCGGATCGGGCCGGGGCTGTCGGTGGTTCGGCGCACGCCATGGCCGCCGCGACATCCAGGTAAGGTACCGCTTTTTCAAGGCATAATGGTCGCAGGCGCCAATGCCTGCGAACCTGACTCCCGAGTACCTGGCCTCCGAGCGGGAGTATAAGAGCGCCCACACGCAGGCCGAAAAGGTGGCGGCGCTCGAGCTCATGCTGGCCACCCTGCCCAAGCACAAGGGCACCGAGAAACTCCAGGCCGACCTCAGGCGCCGCCTCTCCCAGACTCGCAAGGAATCGCAGAAGAAGGGCGGCACCCACGCCGCGCCGTTCTACCTCATCGAGAAGGAAGGCGCCGGCCAGGTGGCGCTCATCGGCCCGCCCAACGCCGGTAAATCCCAGCTTGTTGCCGCCCTCACCCACGCGCAGCCCGAGGTGGCCGACTACCCTTTCACCACCCGCTTCCCCACCCCCGGCATGATGCTCTTCGAGAACGTACAGATCCAGCTCGTCGACCTGCCTGCGATCTCCGCCGAGTTCATGGAGCCTTGGATCCCGCACGTGGTTCGCAACGCCAGCCTCGGCGTCCTGCTGGTCGACGTGAACGACGACGCCGTGCTGGACCAGATCGAGTTCATCGAGCAGACCCTGGAGCGCCACCGCCTGCCGCCGCCCAAGCTTCTGGCGGGCAACAAGCTCGACCTGCCCGGCGGTATGTCCAATTTCGCCGCACTCCAGGAACTGTACGGCGATCGCTACCGCTACGCCGGCATCTCCGCCGCCACCGGGGCCGGTCTCGACGGCTTCGCCCGCGCCGTTTTCGACGCCCTCGACATCGTGCGTGTCTACACCAAGGCCCCCGGTAAGAAGGCGGAGTTGGACGCGCCCTTCATCCTGCACCGCGGCCAGACCGTTCAGGACGCCGCCCGCCTCGTTCACAAGGACTTTGCCGAGCACCTCAAGTTCGCCCGGCTCTTTCACTTAGCGGGAAACCGGGAGGGCCTCATGGTGGAGCGCACCCACGTCGTCGAGGACCAGGACATCCTCGAATTTCACATCTGACCATGCGGCTCCAGCGTCCAATCATTGTGTGGAGTGACGTGACGCCCAAGAGCGTCTATTTGAACCGCCGCAGATTCCTCGCCGGAGCGATGCTGGCGGCCGCCGCCCGCAGGCTGACCGCCGGCGCCCGGCTGAACCCTGCCCTGAAAAGCCCGTTCAGCACCAGCGAGCAGCCCACCCCCCTCGACGCCATCACGCACTACAACAACTTCTACGAGTTCGGCACCGACAAGGACCAGCCCGCCAGGCTGGCGAAGGACTTCAAAACCTCGCCCTGGACCGTCTCGGTCGAGGGCGCCGTGAACAAGCCCCGGACCTTCGACCTGGACATGCTCATGAAGCTGGCGCCGCTCGAGGAGCGCATCTACCGCCACCGCTGCGTCGAGGGCTGGTCGATTGTGGTCCCCTGGATCGGGTTCCCGCTCCACGCGCTCATCAAGCAGGTGGAGCCGCTCTCGGGCGCCAGGTTCGTCGCCTTCCAGAGCTCTTACGATCGCCGCCAGATGCCTCAGGCGCAGTGGGCCGGTATTTCGTTCCCTTACATCGAGGGCCTGCGCATCGACGAAGCCGTGCACCCGCTCACGCTGCTCGCGGTCGGCCTCTACGGCGAGGTGCTGCCCAACCAGGACGGCGCCCCCATCCGCCTGGTCGTGCCTTGGAAATACGGCTTCAAGAGCATCAAGTCGATCGTGAAGATTCGCCTCGTCGAGACGCAGCCACCGACCACCTGGAACCTGGCCACTCCGCGCGAGTACGGTTTCTATTCCAACGTGAACCCCGCGGTGGACCATCCTCGCTGGAGCCAGGCCAAGGAGCGCCGTCTCGGGGAGTTCTTCAAGCGGCCGACCCTGATGTTCAACGGCTACGGCGACCAGGTGGCATCGCTCTATGCGGGCATGGATCTCCGCAAGAACTACTAAAGCCGCGGTCTTCCTCCTGGCGCTGGCTCCGCTGGTCTGGCTCGCCGCCCGCCCGCTTGGTGCAAACCCGATCGAAACCGTCACCCACGCGACCGGCGACTGGACCCTGCGCTTTCTCGTCCTCACGCTGGCCGTGACTCCGCTGCGTAAGCTGCTCGGCATTCCCGAGCTGATCCGCTTCCGCCGCATGCTGGGTCTGTTCGCGTTCTTCTACGGCACGCTGCACTTTCTCACCTACCTGTGGCTCGACAAGTTCTTCGACACCGCTGACATTTTGAAGGACGTGGCCAGGCGCCCGTTCATTACCGCGGGCTTCACCGGGTTTGTGCTGTTAGTTCCGCTGGCCCTCACCTCGACGGCAGGCTGGATCCGGCGGCTGGGCGGCAAGCGCTGGCGGATGCTGCACCGCCTGGTTTACGTGAGTGCGCTGGCCGGCGTGTTGCACTACTACTGGCTGGTGAAATCCGACGTGCGCGGGCCGCTGCTCTATTTCGCGCTGGTCGCCGCTTTGCTCTTGTGGCGCATGCGCCCGGCTTCGGCCAGGGCATCCTCTTCCGCCTAGATCGCCGGCCGGCTGGCGAGCGCGGCGCTTTCACATTCCGCGTTCACCTCGCCTCCGATCAGGATTGCAGCGCCGGTCAAGTATAGCCACAGCAATAATGCGATCACCGCGCCCATCGATCCATAGACCCTGCTGTAAGGAGGAACCAGGAAAAGGTACACGCGCAGCCCGAACGACGCGGCCAGCCACAGGCCGACGGCAACCACCGATCCGGGTACCACTCTTCTCCCCTGCCGCGCACGCAGATCCAAGGCGAAACGGTAAGTGAGAACAGAGAATGCAAACGCAAAGACGAGCAGAAGTGGCCATTGCAGCACCCGCCAAGCTAGGTGGAACGCCGTGCCCAGACCAAGACTTGCGGCCAGAAACCGGCCAAACATTCCGCCATACAGCACAACGCCCATGCTGATGGCTCCCAGCAAGACGAAGGCGATTGTCAGAAACACGGTGCCGAGGCCCGCCCTCCACCAAGGGCGGATCTCCCTGACGCCATAAGTCAGCCGAAGGCCTTCCTGAATGGCCCCGGTCCCGAAGGACGCTATCCAGATCCCGGTCAAAAAGCCGAGCGCGATCTTGCCGCTCCCGCTCGAAGCGCTGATCTCGTCCAGTGTTTTGCTGAAAAGAAGCTGAGTCTCCGTGGGAGCAAAGGCGCTGAAATACTCCAGTAGCCGCATTCGCAACGCCGCGCTGGACTCGACGAAGGCGCCCAGCAAAGCGGTAAGGAACAAGAGAAACGGAAACAGGGAGAGCAGGAAGAAGTACGCCAACTGGGCCGCTCTTCCCAGTGCATCGTGTTTCCAGACACGCTCCCACACCCTTGCAACCAATTCCGGCAACGGCATAGCACGTCTCCTGCTGCGCCCTTCCACCCGCCGGCGGAACTGGCGCAATCGCCCTACGAAACTAGTCTAGTGGCAATACTGTTTACTTTGTCTTCGTGGGGCGGACCTCCGGTCCGCGGGCCGACCTCCAGGTCGGCCCTCCCAGGCTGCGGGCAGAGACCGGGCCAAGGGGGCCGGCGCGGTCTAGGGAGACCGCCCTACAAATCCCCGCCAGTGGCAGCCTTACCACACCCGAACTGCGTTCCAATCCGATCTGCTCAGGCGGCGAAACCTGCATGATCCAAGCAAATCCTGCATCTCTGGTCTCAACTTCCGCGCGCGCCTTTGGTGGCCAGGCCTTTATCTGTGTTGGCGCGAAGGACGGCACGGCACGTGCATTAGCAAAGAATATGCACGAATCGCAACAGATCGCCGCGGAGCACCACGACTTGGCTGCCCATGCCCATCGCGCCGGCGCCGAGCACCACGGAAAGGAAGATCACCTCACCGGACATGAAAGCTCCAGACACGCCCTTGAGCACTCGAATAAGGCTTACCTGCACCCACTACAGGAGCATCCGAAAGCCGGGACCGAGCGGGGCTCCGACGTGATCGCTCATGAAGCCAAAGAGCAGGACATCGCCGCACTCGCTTATGAACTTTGGCGGGCCCGGGGAAGTACAGAAGGATCACCGGAAGTGGACTGGTTTCGTGCCGTAGAAGAACTGCGATCCCGGCATTAGACGCACCGGCAGGCAACCAAGACCCTGCCCCTTGTCGATCTAGGCAAGATTGCAACGAGAGGGAGACCACAGATGAAACAGAGTACGAAGGATCAGCTTGAAGGCCAGCTTCATGAAGTGAAGGGCAAAGTCAAAGAGAAGGCCGGCCAGATCGTGAACAACCCCGACTTAGAGGGTGAAGGCCAAGCCGAAAACCTCATCGGCAAAGTTCAGAAGAAAATCGGGAAGATCGAAACGGTCTTCGAGAAGTAATTAGGACCGGGCAACGCAGTCGCCGCCGAAGGACGCTGCCATGATCAAGACGCTTGGCATTATTTTGATCGTGCTTGGTTTGATCGGTCTTGTGTGGGGAGGTTTCTCCTACACGACCAGGGAAACGGTGGTCGACATCGGACCGATTCACGCTACTCGCGACAAGACGCACAACATACTGTTGCCTCCCATTGCCGGCGCGCTGGCGCTCATTGGCGGCATTGCGCTCGTCGTAGTACGCAGAAAGTAGCCGGAGATCTGTGCCGGCGCTGAGATTCAAAAGAGAGGAAGGTCCAGAATGCTGTTACTGATTATCGTTCTGTTGTTGATTTTCGGCGGAGGAGGAGGGTACTACGGCTACAGCCGCTGGGGTTCCGGTGGAGGTGCGGGGATAGGGCTGGGCACCATATTGTTGATTCTCCTCGTAGCCTACATGCTAGGGCTTTTCCGCTGAGCCCAAGCCCGGCATTCGCTACATCCGCCCCGCGCCCTCAGCGCTCGTAGCCTCCCAGCTCCGCGCAGCTTGAGAACAACCCGCCCGGCTTGCCGACGATGCGGACGCCCACCGCTTTCAGCGGCGCTTTCAGCCGGACGGAGAATGCCTCGCCGTCGCGCAGGCCGGGGGTTTGGGTCGCGGTCGCATCGGGGTAGTTGTCGAGCGTGGCGACGGTCTCCCAATTCGCCGTCCGCGTGCGCTTGATCTGGATCTGCGGCCTGCCTTCCGAGGTTTCGAACCAGCCGCCGTTCGAGAACAGCTTGCCGTGGCGGTACACCACGCGCGCGATGACTGCCGGCTGGTCGATCTCGACCGCGTACCAATCCTGCTTGGCCGGCCGTGCCGTGAACGTGTTGCGGTAGGTGTCGGGGCGCTCGTCGCAGATCGAGCCATTCTCGGTTCCGGCGCGCGACCAGGATTCCCTCCCGAACGCCGTCACCGCCACCAGCCCCACCGACATTCGCTCCGGCCGGATCAGCCACACACGGTAGTTCAGCGCGTCGGCGAACGGAACCAGCACCAGCGGCTGCGGCTTGCCCGCCACGCTCCCGTCGATCATGTACGCCTGCGGCCAGTTGGCCCCCGCCTTGGTCTCCACCAATCCCAACCCCGCCGGTTCGACCGACTTGGGCGCCGCGCGGTGCGGATACGGAACCAGCGGGTTCAGCGAGCTCTCCAGCGCCAACACCTGCGGCCCGCGCACCACCGCGACATAATCGCCGTAGTTCTTGCCGCCCGGCGCCACCCGCACCGGCAGATCCATCCGGATCTGGACCGTCTCGCCCGGCAGCCAGCTCCGCTCGAGCTTGACGAACTGCCCGGGTTTTCCCTCGGTGACCTCGTCCTTCACCGTCGCCGTGTACCTGGTGCACCACGACGGCACGCGCAGGTAGAGCGGGAACCGCGCCACGCGCGGCGTCCGCACCGACAGCGTCACCGCGCCGTCGGCCGGAAACCGCGTCTCGGCCCGCAGCACCACATCGAGGCCCTCGCGCACCGGGATGGCCGCTTCGCCGGGAGCGTAGAGCAGCACCGCCGGCCCGTCCTCGCGCATTCCCCAGACCAGCTCCGGAATCATCGAGATCCCGCGCGGCCCGCTCGACAGGCAGCAACTGATTACCGCGCTGGGCCTCTTCCTCCCCACCAGCGGAGTGAAGTAGCAGATGTTCCCGTTCTTGGCATCCTGCGCGCCGGTCAAATGGTTGAATACCGTGCGCTCGATCTCCTCGGCGTACTGCGGCTCGCCGGTCAGGCGCAGTAACTGCCAGCTTAGTTGGAGCCAGGTCACCGTGGCGCAGCATTCGCCCACGCCCGCGCTCTCCTCACCCGGCAGTTTCCCGTTGTCCTGGAAATACTCGTTCGCGCTGGTCGTCCCCGTGAGATACAGCCGGTTCGACGCGATGTCCTTCCATGCCGCTAGCGCCGGTTTCAGGAGCGTCTCCTCGCCCGTCAGCCGGTATAAGTCGGCGAGGCCCACCAGGTTCGACATCATCTCGTAGGCCTTGGCGTCGGCTGTGTGGAACACGTTGCCCGTCGCCGTGAGCGACGTGATGATCTTCGGCCCGTCCGGCCGGTCGTACGCCCGCAGGATGTAGTGCGCGAAGTCCAGGTAGCGCTGCTCGCCGGTGTAGCGGTAAAGCATCGCCATGGGCTCCAGGACGCTGGTCGCGGCCATTCCCACGTGCGTGCCGGACTTGAGGATGTCCCGCTGGCCTGGGCCGTCCCCAAACGTGCGCGCCAGCAGGTCGCCGATCTTCCGCGCCGTCTCCAGCGCCGGCTGGTGGCCCGTCGCCGCGTAGTAGCTCAGCAACCCGATCAGGTCGTACTTGTGCACCCAGACGTCCCAACTGGTCCAGCGCTGGTTGTCGGTGTACGTTCCCAGGTACCCATCGGGAAGCTGGGCTGCGATCAGCTCCCCCGCCATCCGGTCCATGATGACTTTCAGCCGCTCGTCGCCGGTGTAGGCCCAGGTGTTGGCGGCCGCGTTCAGGAACTTTCCCGCGTGCTCTCCGATCCAGGGGTGGTTTCCCGGCCGCTTCCGGAATCCCGCCAGCAGCGCGGCCTCGTTCACGTGCAACAGGCGTCCCTCCAGGTTCACCCGCATTCTCTCGCCCAGCAAGCCCCGGATCTTCTGGCGATCGTAGGGAGCCGGAACAAACCGGTCCTTGATTTTGTCGGCCACCACCGGCTTGGGCACCTCCGCCAGCCGGTGGGCAGGCGCCCCGAGTGCCGCTGCGGCGAGCAGGCACCCGAGACAGATCGCAGCTCTGGCCATCAGGTCAAGCTTAGCCCACATTCACCCGCCGTAGGATAAGGCTGTAGTATCCTGGATTCCGTAGCCCGACGCGGGAGGAACCGATGGTGGCTGCATCGCAACTGCGCGCTGGAATGGCCGTCCGCTTTGAGGGCCAGCCCTACCGAGTCCTGGTCGCCGATTATCATCCGGGGCAGGGCAAGATGGGCGGCGTCACCCACGCCCGCCTCAAGAACCTGTCCACCGGAACCCTCTGGGAGCACAGTTTCCGCTCCGATCTCAAGCTCGAAGAACTCGACGTCGAGAAGCAGCCCATGGATTACCTCTACGACGACGCCGGCGAGTGCTATTTCATGAACCCCGAGACCTTCGAGCAAATCGCCATCCCGCGCGCGACGGTCGGCCCGCAGGCCGCGCTGCTCCTGCCCCAGATGCGCGTGGCCGTGGAATTCGTCGAGGGCCGGCCCGTCAGCGTTTCGTTCCCCGACGTTCTGGAGGTGCGCGTCGCCGAGACCGCTCCACCCGTCCACCAGCAGGTGGACAGCGTCTGGAAGCCCGCGCGGCTCGAGAGCGGGGTCGAGATCATGGTCCCCCAATTCATCAAGAAAGGCGACCTGGTCCGCCTCGATGTCGCCAACATGAAATACATGGACCGGGCCAAAGGCACCGGCAAGAGCTAACCTTATGACACCGCCGCAGCCGCACGTCCAGCTTCTGAAAACTCCCGAGTACCGCGAGAGCTACGCCAACAGCGTCCAGGTACGCGCCAACCTCTGGGATTTCTTCCTCTCCTTCGGCACCATCAGCCAGACCGGCCACGACACGGTCTCGATCCAGAATTTCCAGGGGATTTACCTCAGCCCGCAGCAGACCAAGGCCCTGTTCAACATCCTCCAGCAGAACCTCTCCCAATACGAGGCCGCCTTCGGAGAGATCCGTCTGGAGCCCAAGAACCAGGCCGGCGTCATCCAGTAACGACGTGCAGCCGACCCGCGCGGTCCGGCGCACCCGGATCGACACCTACCTGTTCTTCTTCTTCACCTTTGCCCTCATCGTCTTTCTGACGCACGCCCCCTACCTCGACCTGCCGTTCTACTGGGATGAGCTGGGCCGGTTCATCCCCGCCGCGCTGGACCTGTTCGCAGGCGGCGTCTGGATTCCCAGCTCCACGGTGCTCGACGTCCACGCACCTGGCCTGACTGCCTACCTGGCCACCGTTTGGCACGCGTTCGGCTACTCGATCCCCGTCACCCGGCTGGCCATGCTGCTGGTCGCTTCGGCTTGCGCTTTCACGGCCTTCCTGCTGGCCATCCAGCTTTGCCGCAAGATTGGAGGAACGCCCGCGTTCTCCGCCGTCCTGCTGCTGCTGGTCTCCCCGCTCTTCTACACCCAGGCAATGCTGGCCCAGCCTGATCTGCCCGCCACGCTGCTCACTCTTTGGGCGCTGCTCCTGTTCCTACAGAACCGCTTCGCGGCTTCCGCGCTGGTCTCGGTCGCGCTGGTGTTGGTGAATGGGACCGGGCTCGTCGTACCCGCCGTTCTCGGCTGCTGGTTGGCGGTCGAGGGCAAACGCAGGTGGGCCGCCTGGTTCGCTTTCCCCGCACTAGCCCTCGCGGCCTGGCTGCTCGTGCTCTGGAGGTCCTCCGGCCACCCGTTCGGCTCTCCCGAGTTCGCTCGCTTCAACCTGCTCTTCCCTCTCCACCCCGTCCACCTCGGCTTCGCGCTTCTCCGCCGCGCGCACTACCTCTTCTTCGAGAATTTTCACTGGGTGGGCTGGATCGCGATCGCGGCGGCCTGGCGGCGCTCGCGAATCTTCCGCAGCCGCCCCTGGCGCGTCGCGGCAACCCTGACCCTGACGCACGTTCTGGCCGTCACCCTGCTCGGCGGCGCTACCCTCGAGCGCCACCTGATGCCCGTGCTCCCGCTCATCTACATTGCCATGGCGGCGGCCTGGTCCGCCGCTCCTTCCCGTTGGACGCGGCTCGGCCAGGTCGCGCTCATGGCTGGCCTGCTGTTCAGCCTGTTCTGGAATTCTCCCTTCCCTTATCCCTTCGAGAACAACCTGGCGCTGGTGGATTTCGTGCGCCTCCAGCAGTCCGCCGCCGCCTTCCTCGAACGGAAGTACCCGGACCGCACCGTCACCACCGCCTGGCCGCTCTCGAGCGCGCTCAGCCGGCCCGAATACGGCTACGTGAACCGCGCCATCGCGGTGAAAGAGATCGAGAGTTTCGGCGCTTCCAGTCTGAGCGCGCTCGACCCCGGCGCCGTTGGCCTCTTCGTGCTCTACTCGCGCCAGCGGGAAACCGCCTGGGACCCGCACCGCATTCCCTTCGTCCGCAGCATGGCGCACCGTCTTTATGGATACGAGCCCCAGGTCCCGCCACTGGAAATCGAACGCAGCCTCCGCCTCGTTCCCGTCGCCCGGTGGGATCGGCGGGGCCAGTGGCTGATCGTCTTCGCCCCTAAGCCCCTGTCGCCTTCCGGCTCCACTCCCTGATCGAGGCGATCTCCTCCTTCGGGATGTGCAGGAACTCCAGAAACTCCTGGTGCTCTTCCGGCGCGGAGCGCTCAAACTCGACGTGCCAGCGATGCATGTCGGCTTCGTCGAAGCCGGCGGCCTTCATGATGGAAACCCACTTCTCCTTGGTGTTCATTTCCGTCCTCTCGCAAAAGTCATAGTTTCGTAAGAGCTTCAGGATCGCCCGCTGATGGTTGCGCAGCGTCTCGATCTCCGCATTCAACTCCACCAGCCGCCGTTTCAAGACCGAAGACGCATCATCCTCCGGGCGGTCCAAAAGCGCGCGAATGTCCTCGAGCTTCAGACCCACACCGCGGTACGCGCACACCTGCTGCAAGCGCCTCAGGTCTTGCTCCCCATACCGGCGGTAACCGGCGGCGCTCCGCGACACGGGTTTCAGCAGCCCGATGGATTCGTAATAAAGCAGCGTGCTGCGGCTCAAACCACAGCGCCGGGCGAGTTTGGAAACGGTCAACATCGGCCAGCTCTCACTCTGAACTATGAAGCGATAGACAGGTCAACGGGAAAATGAAAAGATTTCGGGGAGCGGCACGCCTTCATCGCGGAACCGCGCGAGCAGGCGCATGCGCAGCTCCGATTGGACGCGCCCCAGCGCGCCCCGGTCCGCCATTTGTACCACCAGCTTGCATTGCAGGTGCGTCGGCAGCACGCCTGGGTCGCACAGGAACAGCGGCGCCGGATCCGCGAGCACGCCCTCGACCCTGGCCGCCTCTTCGAGCGCGATCCGCCGCACCAGCTCCGCATCCGCCTTGTGCGACGCCAGGATCTGCACTTCGGTCATCGTTCGCCGGTCCGGCAGGCTGTAGTTCACCAGGATCCCCGAGGTGATCTTCGTGTTCGGCACCACCACCATGTCATTGCTCCCGGTCCGCACGCGCGTCGTCCGCCAGCCAATGTCGGTGACCACGCCCTCATGCCCGCTCTCCAGCCGGATGGAATCGCCGACGATGATCGGCCGCTCCACCAGGATGTGGATCCCCGCGAAGAAATTCGCCAGCGTGTCCTGCAAGGCCAGCGCGACCGCGATGCCGCCCACGCCCAACGCGGTCAGCAGCGGCGTGATCCCCTTCCACATTTCGAAGTGCGCCAGTAGCCACGCCGCGCCGAGCGCGAACACCAGCACCCGAATCAGCGCGCGCGACAGCCCGGCGGCCGCAAACGGCATCCCTTGCCGCTCCCCGTATTGGCTCAGCATCCGCACCGCGACCGACGCCGCCACCAGCGTCAGGCTGATGATGACGAACGCCCCGATCCACAGGCTCGCCCGCGCCGCGTCCTCCCGCGGCAGCTTCGTATACTCGAGCGCCACCGCCAACGCCGCCGCCAGCGACCACAGAAAGGACGGGAAGCGGATGGTCGCGACAAACACCCCGGAAAACGCGCCCCTCCGCGCGAGCGTCCGCAGCACCAGATAGCGCACCACCAGCGCGGCAAACAGCGCGATCCCAAACACCGTTGCGGGCTCCACCCACCACGCCATACGCATTCCCCGATTATAGGTACTTCGCCAGATCCACCGCCAAGAATTCCGGCCGCCGGAACCGTTCCTTCAAGCGGTACGGCACCGTGCAATCGAAGATGGTCTTGCAGGAGGTCCCCTCGGCGGGAAGCGCGGGGTTGAAAGCCGGAGACTGGGAGGGATCGAGCGGATGGCACCGCACGCCCGGGATGAACACGGTGCTGACGTCGCCCTGATAGCGAGTGGTCATGGCCCACAGCACGTCGTTGCTGTCGAAGATATTGACGTCCTCGTCGACCAGAATGACGTGCTTCAGTTCCGGGAAGGCCGCAAAGGCCGTCAGCGCCGCCTGGCGCTGGCGTCCTTCATCGCTCGCCGAGTGCTTCTTGAATTGCAGGATCGCGAGGTACTTGCCGCCGCCGGCCGAATGCGAGTACACGTTGAGAAGCCGCCCCGGCATCGAGTTTTCCACCATCCGCAGGATGCTGGCTTCCGTGGGAATCCCCACCAGGTTGGTGTGCTCTTCTCCGGGGCCAATGATGGTCTGGAGGATCGGGTTCCGGCGGTGCGTGATGGCCGTCACGCGGATCACCGGAAGCTCGGCCTGCGCTTTGCCGGGATAGCCCGGAAACTCCGGCATCGAGTATCCGGTATTGGTCTGCGCATCTTCGCGGACGCGCTCGCCGGGCAGGATTTCGCCTTCCAGTACGATCTCGGCGCGCGCAATGGCCTTACCGTCTACCGAAACGCACTGGACCAACTCCACCGCGCGGCCGCGCAGGCCCCCGGCGATGGATAGTTCGTCGAAGCCCAGCGGCGTGGCCGGCGGCTCGAAACAAGCCGCCAGGTATACGGCGGGATCGAGCCCCATGTTGATGGAGACCGGAAGCGGGCGGCCCATTCCTTCCGCTTTCATCCGGAACTGGTCGATGTGCCGGCCGGGGACGAAGTAGACGCTCAGCCGGTCCGGCCCTTGCACGCAAAGCCGGTGGATGGTCACGTCGCTCTGGCCGGTTTCCGGGTCCTCGGCGCGAAGCAGGCCCATATTGAAATAGGGCCCGGCGTCGAGCAGCGTGTGGGTGGGCGCCGGGATGAGGCGGCGCAAATCGAAGGGAGGCCGAATGACGACCTCCTGGCAGGGTGCGTTGGTCAGCGTGACGGGCGCGCACGGATGATTCAGCGCCTCCAGCAGATCGAACGGCAGCCGCTCGATGGTGCTGTTCACCAGCAGGGCCGTGCGCTCCCGGCTGGCCAGGATGCCGGTGACTACCGGCATGTCGTAACCCTTGACGTTCTCGAACAGCATCGCGGGGCCGGTCCGCGTGGGCGGCGGCAGCGGAGTTCCCGCGCCCACCAGCTTGTAGACTCCGGCCAGCTCCGCGATTGGGTCCACCGGCGTCCGCGTCGATACCAGTTGCCCCGGAATCGACGCCAGGAATTCAAGCGCCGAGCGCAGGTCCACGATATTGTTCCGCATGGATACTTGATAGCACAGCGCGCCCCTGGCAATTGCAGGTGCTCGGCAAATCAGGTAGATTGAAGGCGGAGGAATGGCCGAGCGGTCGAAGGCGGCGGTCTTGAAAACCGTTAGCGGGGCAACTCGCTCGGGGGTTCGAATCCCTCTTCCTCCGCCAGAAGATCTGCGGCTCGGCGGACACAACCTTTGCTCAGCGCTCTTATCGGCGCGGATCATTTCTTCCGTTGTCGGGTGGACTCAAGGAACTTGATGAGTTCCTTTCCGATTGCGCGGCCCACCCATGCGTTGCTCCATCCACTCATCGCCCAACTGCCGCCCTTGGTCTTCGACCAGATTTGAGCGCCCGAAGCGCCATCCAGCAGTACCGCCGAAGCTTGGTTCCCAGCGCCAGTCCCGAGGTTTAGGTGCCCCGTTTGGATGACGTCGAGGAACAGATCAGCTCCAGAAGTTGACTGTACAACGGACAGTCCTCCCCATTTGATGAGTTCGCCTGAGATTTCAGTTCCCAGCACTGGACTGCCTTGCACTCTGAGTGCAATCGTTTTCGCGCCTCGAATAATCTCGTTGGTCGGACGTAGCGGGGGCGGTGACGGCTTTGCTGATTCCAGCGCATTCGGGCTATCCGGAGTCGATGGACGATGAGAGCAGTCCACCCTGCCTATGGCCTTGCCGACCTGTTCAGCAAGTGCCGTTAGAGCAAGTTCCTGCACGGGAGCCAGGGTGTACTCAACGCCTCGGCTTTCCAAGAAGGACTTCAGTACCGAGTCGCGAATGGCGAAGTTCACGTTCTGGGGGATGTCGCCGGTGTTCACTGCTGACCAGAGCGGGGAGAGTTTTGACGCGATAGCACCAACGATGCGCCCGCTGGTGTCAACCAGTGGACCACCGCTGTTACCGGGTTGAACAGGCGCCGTGAACTGGATCATCCGTGTATCGTCGCGGAGTCCTGCCAAAACGCTCACCGTCCCACTTGTCACACTGAGAGATGACGCCCCGATGCCTTGCAGCGGATATCCAGACGCCACGACGCTTTCCCCCAGTTTAGTGCGTTGCTCCCTAAAAGGCAGCGGGACTTTCGGGGACGGTTCGAGCAGGAGCAAGGCCAGATCGTTCTGTGAGTCAAGCGCCTGAATCGAGGCTTGGAAAACCCTGCCATCTATGAACACCTGGACCGCCTCGCACCCACTCACGACATGAGCATTTGTGATCGCGTGGCCGCGAGAACTCACGACGAAGGTTGAGCCTCGACCCAGTTGGAGCTGCTGCCCAAGGAGCCAGCCACCATTGAGAAAGAGAAGCGATACCGTGACTGCCGTGCGGCTCACAACGTCACCTCCGATCAACTGAGTAGTGTACTCCCTAACATTGCCCCTCGGATCGGGCTTGCTGCCCCCGTTGCTTTGCCAGTCCCACGAGAACGGCACAAGACCAGAGCGGATCTTCGGCGAGCCTCGGCCCATCTTCAGCGCGGATCATATGGCCAAAGCGATTGATTCCGAACGGCTTGCCTGCCAGAATAGGGGTCGGTGCAAAATGTCGAAATCATATGACAGCCAGAAGGAGTGCGAGAGGCGGATTCTTGAGGCCGCACGCTGCGTATGCCGGCTTATTCCACCAGGAGATATCGAACTCTCCAAACCAGGGTGGCCGGACTTGATGATCAAGGCCAGCGCTGGCGAGGTTACCGTAGAGGTGACTGAACTCCACAGGCTGGAAGGCGAGAACCCGTTTGCTCCGGTGCAAGAAGAGAGCTTTCACCAGGAAGTCGTCCGCTTGGCCGAGGAGTATCGTGCCGGTCTCGATGCGCAAACAGTGTCTGTCGTCGCGTTCTTCCTGGGCGACGCAGAATGCAAGCGCGAGAATCCGGAAGGTTGGCGCCGCCTTACCGACAAGAAGACCGGGCCGAAGCGAGACAAGATGGCTCGGTCGCTGGCTGAGTTTGTCAAGAACCATCCCGTGCCGATGGGTGGCGCGCTCGTATTCGAAGAGAGAGAGATGGTAGGCCAGATGGGCGGCGATACGCTTCCCGCCGGTTTTGAAGTGGTCAGCATCTCTTCAACACCCGACCGTTGGGAGTCGGCGGAAAGCGCCACCACGCCAACGCTGGAACGTGACCAACTCGCTGCCGTGATCGGAAAGAAGAACGAGCTGCTTCCGAAGTACCGGGCAGAATGCCGCGGCACTCCAATCTGGCTCCTCATATACGCCCCGGTCGCGCAAGGCATCCGGATGCCGCGCAGCATCGCCGAGTGGAGGTTTGCCTTTGATTTCGAAAGGGTCCTGCTGTATTCGGGGGTGGAGTTTCAGGTATTTGAGATCGCTCGTGGCTGATGGCCCGCCCCGAAGCCATAGACAACACCAGGAGCAGTCTCACTCCGCCGGTTCGAGAGCAACGGCGCAGTTGGCTTGCCAGGCGAGAAAAGTTCGAAACGCATCCAGGGTGGCCCGCCAGCCCCCGAACCTAGCGCAGACCCATCGAGTTCCGGTGGCGTTGTGGCATACTCGAAGAAACTGCCTATGACTTTGGAGGAAGTCCGCTCTCGATATCGCACCCAGATCGTCGCGGCGGCAGAAAGGCGCGGCGCCCACAATATCCGTGTGTTCGGTTCGGTGGCTCGCGGCGATCAGCGTTACGGCTCCGACATCGACTTCCTGGTCGATTTCGAGCCGGGCCGGTCACTACTCGATCTGACGGGGTTGTGGCTCGACCTTGAGACGGTACTGGGCTGCAAGGTCGACGTCGTCTCCAGCCGTGGACTTAAGCCGCGCCTGGCGTCGGAAGTGCTGCGTGACGCGGTTTCATTATGAGGGCAGATCGCCTCCGTCTGCTTGATGCCGTCGAGCAGATCGAACTGATTTCGAGCTTCGCGCAACGGGGCCGGGAAGCGTTCTTCAGCGACGTTCTGATTCAGAGCGCAGTATTGCACCGCTTGGCGCTGTTGGGCGAGGCCTGCCGCGGACTGTCTTCCGCGCTTCGCGAAGCTCACCCCGAGGTTCCGTGGCAACAGATCATCGCGTTCCGCAACGTTGTGATCCATCAGTATTTCGGGATCGATCTTGAACTCGTGTGGGGGATCGTTACCGGGCACATCGCGACCTTGGGAGAGCGACTCCGTTCAGTCGTAGATTCTCTGCCCGATTGAATCGCCGGCACGCCAGCCACGGCGCAGTTGGCTCGCCGGGCCAGAAAAGTCCGAAACGTATCCAGGGTGGCCCGCCAGAGTATTATCGGTCTTTATGCCCTGGGATTCGTAGCAAGCGCATAGCTTGTGCTGCGCCCGCCTCCGGGGTTCCGGACGAGAATGCCGCCTTCGACGAGTGCCAGAATGTCACGCAGGGCTGTGTCCTGGGAACACTTGACGAGCTTCGCATATCTGGAGGTCGTCAGCTTGCCTTCGAAACCATCCAGGAGACGGTTGAGCACGCGGCGCTGACGCTCGTTGAGCGCGACGCCGGCGATGGCGTCCCAGAAGCGCGCCTTGACGAGGACGGCGCCAAGAGTGGTCTGTGCGCCGTCGATGGCGCGACCCAGGCAACCGAGAAACCACTTCATCCAGGAGGTGACGTCCATCGATCCCTTCTGCGTCCGCTCAAGAATGTCGTAATAGGCGGCGCGCTCCTCTTGGATCTGCGCCGACATGCTGTAGAAGCGTTGCGAACTGTTTTCGGAACGCGCCAGCACCATGTCGGCGATCACACGCGCAATTCGGCCGTTGCCATCCTCGAAGGGGTGGATGGTCACGAACCAGAGATGCGCCAGCCCTGCTTTCAAGACCGGATCGGTGTCTGCCTTTGCGTGGAACCAGTCCAGGAATGCCTTCATTTCCCCGTCGAGGCGTGTCGCTGCCGGCGCTTGGAAATGGACGTGCTCCTTGCCAACCGGCCCGGAAACGACCTCCATCGGGCCGGTGCTGTCTTCGCGCCAGGCCCCCGCCCTGATCTTGTTCATGCCGCTGCGCCCGGTGGGAAACAGAGCTGCGTGCCACGAAAACAGCCTTTCGGCTGTGAGCGGCTGGTCATAGTGGCGTGTGGCGTCGAGCATCATTTCAACGATGCCCTCGACCTGGCGGTCCCCTGGCTTGAGAGCGCCGGTCTCGATGCCGAGGCGGCGTGCAATCGAGGATCGGACCTGTTCAGTGTCAAGCTTTTCCCCCTCGATCTCGCTGCTCTTAAGCACGTCGGCGGTCAGGGCTTTGAGGACGGCCTCCTGGCGGAGATTGAATCCTAGGGCTTCCATGTGACCGATCAGCCGGCCCTGGCGGTGGCGGACGTCAGCGAGAAGTTCGGCAAGGCTTTCCAGGTTCCAGATGAACCGGGGCCAGTCCTGAAGCTCGTGCATGTACATTCTCCGCACCTCCTGCGGAGATTATAACGCGGAATCGCCGCGAGGGGAAGTATTCTCCGCATGACTGCGTAGAGTAGATCTCCTGATCGCCGCACCGGCCAGTCTGCGGCTGCTCTGGTTCAGTACGAGTGCGGACGATTTGCTGAGCCGCACCACCCGGGATACAGTGGACATGCTCAAGGAGCACGGCTTCAAGCCCGTCTCAAGGCGGTGGGGTGCGAAAGTGGTTGGATCGGGCATTCTCGAAGACCGCTGAGGGGGTGACTCCTCCGTGGCTTCGAATCCCCCCTCACCGCCAGATCAAAACGGGGTGCGCCAGCGCAGACCATCGAATCGCGCATAGTCGCGGTCCCTGGTCACCCATTCGCAGCCGGATTCGATTGCCAGGGCGGCGAGCCAGGCATCTTGGACCAGGTTTCCGGAGGCCTGTGCCTGGCTGCACAGATCACAGAAGATTCGCCAGTGGCGAGGCCCCGGCTGGATGAGTTGGCAATGAGCCTGCTCCAATAGCGTTGTCGAAAACGCCAGGGCATCCTTCAAGAGACTCGGCCGCGCGAAAATGCGGGGATGTGTGGCAATGCGCACTACCGAGCCCAGCACCTGGGGTGACATCCCGTAGGCCGCCGGTCCATTGACGACGGCCTCCAGCCACTGCCGGTACCTGGCGTGGTTCGCAGAGTCGCTCCGGAAGGCATAAAGCAGCACGTTCACGTCGGGAAGAATCATTCCCGGCCTTCCATGCGGTCCAGGAGTGCGGCGCTGTCGTTCAGGTCCACTCCCGGGAGCACTCCGCCGCCCGCCCGGCAGATCGGGAGGACAACCCGCCGGCGCCGCGACGCCGTCCGGCGCTGCGACAGCGCCAGGCGAAGGCCATTCTCAAGCAGAGCGGTCAGCGTTTCCCCGCGGCGGGAGGCTTCGCGCTTGGCCTGCTCCAGAAGGGCGTCATCGAGCCGGACGGTGGTCCTCATATGTCTAGACATACCATAGGCGCATCTGTATGTCAAGCCTCGAGCAAGGCCTTGTGGGCCAGCTTTGCCAGGTTGCGCTCGAGGTCCTCGAGGCGCAGGGGCTCGGCGCCGGCAAGGGGCTGCAAGTCGCGAAGCAGCGCGGCGCGGTCGCGGGTGCCGTCGAGGAGGCGGATCAGCGCGCGCGCCAGCCGGTCCTGGATCTCGACGTCCGAATGCCGCAGCGTGGTGATCGCGGTGCCGCTCGCCGCCTGGATGCGCGCCAGCGCAAAGGCGCGCGGGCGTTCGCTCACCTCGACCGAGAACGGCGACGGCATCGCGTGGAGTTCCACCAGTCCGGCAGCGCAGGTCCTCAGCAGCAGGTCCGGCAGGATCTCGCTGCCGGCGGGACCGGCCTCGGCCGCCAACTCGTCGAATGAGACGGCGCGCGGCCAGGAGCGCCCGAGATGCAGTATCGCAGCTTTGGCGGCGGGCAGGTTGGTTCGGATCGAAGCGCCGTCGGGGGACCGGAACTCCTCTTCGGAGACCGGCGTGGCCGCACTTGCCGCCCACAGACGCCTGGCGTTCTGCGGGTTTGGCGGATCTTCCAGAAGGGTCTCGCGATGGCACAGCAGCGTCTGGCGGAAACGGCGGCACTTGAGAAAGTCCAGGTACTGCTGCTTGCGGATCCGGTCGCCTTGGGCCAGCAGGCGCACCGTCTCGGCGACCTCGGCGGAGAACGCCGCCTCCTGCATGGCGGAGAATTGCGCTTCGGCGACGAATTCGAGACCGTGCTCGCGCGCATGTTCGATGAACTGATGAAAGTAGACCGGCTGGTTCACTTCGGCGAGGTCGTCGTGGAAAAGCACCGAGGGGTCCCTCGATTCGACCACGCGCAGTTCCTCCCGCAGCGCGGCCGAGGCCGGCTCGGCGCTGGCCAGAAATCGAATCAGCGCGGCAGCGTGCTTCAGCCTCAGCTCCGGCTCGGCGACGCCGCGCGTCTGGTAAAGCATCATGTCGCGCGTGATGTTGCGCAGGTGGCAGCCCGGATACGTGTTGTAGCTGACGTAGGCCACTCCGCTGGCGGCCAGCAGAGAGCGGCAGACGGCCAGCAGCTTGTCCCGAGTCGCCGGCGGCACCCAGGAGTAGACCCCGTGCGCAATGATGTAATCGAATTCGCCGAATTCGGGGGTCAGCTCCGACAGGTCGAGGTGGTGGAAGACGCAATGGCGCAATCCCAATTCCTCGGCCAGCGCCTGCGCCATCCGGATCGGCGTCCCGGCAAGATCGACGCCGACGAAGCGGCCCTCCGGCAGCACCAGCGCCATGGGAATCAGATTGGCGCCGTTGCCGCAGCCCAACTCGAGCACGCGCCAGCGCTGGACCGGCGCGGGGTTCATTCCGAACAGGATGGCCAGTGCCGCCACGTGGTCGGGATGCGTCTGCGGCAAGGGATTGCTCTTGTAGAGGACCTGATCGTAGGCGAACCCCATGTTAGTTGTGGATGAGCCCGATGTCGCAACGACCGCCGCCAATGGCGCCCAGCCGGCGCGTGGGCCAGTGCAGGGCGATCTTGTGATAATGGCTCGGGAACGGCGTCCGTCCCAAAGGACTCAGCGTCCGGGTATCCCAGATGCGGAGCAGGCCGCCAGCGGTCTCGGGATCCTCGTTAAGGCAGGCGAACTGCTCACCGTCGCTGGAAAAGGCGAACGCCGGCAGCGCATCGGGAACCAGCGCCAGCCGCGCTTCGGCGCCAGTCTCGAGGCCGAGCAGAGACAGGTGATGCTCGCGGGCGTGGAAGTCGATCACTTCGAGCGCCAGCATCTGCCCGCACGGAGAGAGCCTGGAAAGCCCGGCTCCGACGGCGATGCGCCGCAGGCGCGCGGGGGCGCCCTCGGGATACGAGTACGCTCCCACCTTGAAAGGGTAGAACTCCAGTGCGGCGCCCTCGATTTCGCAGGTCCTCGCGACCCGCTCCCGCCCGAACAGCACGACCGTAGCTCCGCAGGCCGCCATCTCGCGGATGTTCCACTCGGGCAGATCGATTCCAGGCGCCGCGTCGCACCAGGGCAGCCGGCAACCACTCACGCGGTTGAAACGGTCGCCCGACGCCTCCTTACACAGGAATGCCAGCCCGTGCGGATACTCCACGAAGCAGCCGGCCTCGACAGGATGCGCCGGCTGGGTCTCCCACATGACGTCGCCCGTTTCGATGTCGAAAACCCTGGCCAGGCCGCGGGTCCGCGGCTGGCGATCGTCTTCGTTGACGCAGGCCAGGTACCGCCCGTCGGGGGAGAATGCGACGGAGGCGGCGAACGCTTCGAAAGGGAACCTGCGGACGGCTTTGCCGGAGAGAATCTCGTACAGAGTCAGATCCCGGTGCCCGATGACGACGCGGCGGCCGTCCGGTGTAAACGCAAGCCGCGTGACCAGGTACTCTTCGATGGGAAACGAACACACCGATTCGAGCCGCACTCCCCAGAATACCGCAGCGCTCCCGGCGTTGATCGGCGCGAGCGCCAGTCTCCGAACCGAGCCTGGGCGACCTGGCAGGGCGCTATGAGAGCCGTCCACACGGCCGACGGATTCAGAACGCACCTCGCGGGGGACCTTGAGAGGATCGCACCATCGCACCATTGCAGTTTGCTTTCCCCGAATACACCTCATATCATTTGAGGGGGACGTCCACATTATGGCCAGGGAGACCCTGAACCTCAAGAACATCGGTCCCATTCGAGAGGCCGACATCAAGTTCGGCGACCTTACCGTGCTGGTCGGACCTCAGGCAACCGGCAAGAGCATTTTTCTCCAGTTCCTGAAGCTTTTGGTCGATGCTGGCCCGATCTTCCGGACTCTCCGCACGCACGGGCTTGACTGGGACAGGAAGGCGGACAGTTTCTTGCAGGTGTACCTTGGCGAGGGGATGGGAAGTCTATGGCAGCCCGGGAAGAGCGAGATCACCTGGTGCGGTGTCCACGTGAGTCTCGATGACTTGGTCCGTTCGAGGAAAAAAGGGGAGGCGGAGAGGACCTTTTTCATCCCTGCGCAGCGGGTGCTTGCGCTTAGCCGGGAGGGATGGTTGCGGCCATTCACCGATTACAGGGCCGGTGATCCCTTCACCGTCCGGGACTTCAGCGAGAAGCTACGCGTGCAGATGGAGGCCGGCCTGGGCCGAGGACAGGCCGTCTTTCCTCAGCCCGGGAGGTTGAAGAGCGAGATCCGGGACCTGCTGTCACGCACGATCTTCTCCGGCTTCCAATTGGAGCTCGAAAAGAGCGGCCCTCAGAAGCGGCTCGTGTTGAGCGATTCCCAGCACAGCACCAAGCTTCCTTTCATGGTGTGGTCCGCTGGTCAGCGCGAATTCGTTCCGCTCTTGCTGGGGCTGTACTGGCTGCTGCCGCCCACAAAGGTGAAGCGCCGCAAATCGATCCAATGGGTGATCATCGAAGAGCTTGAGATGGGTTTGCACCCACAGGCGATTGAGACCATGCTCGTCATCATTCTCGACTTGCTGTGGCGCGATTATCGCGTGTGCCTATCCACCCATTCCCCGCACGTTCTCGACCTGCTTTGGGCCCTACGCAACCTACGCGCAGCCAATGCGGATCCCACGAGTGTTCTCGACATCTTCCGGGTCAAGAAGAATCCTCCCACCCTCGCGCTGGGCGAGACGGCACTGAGAATAGATGCGAAGGTCTATTACTTCGACCCTACGACCCGAGACACTCGCGACATTTCGAACCTGGATCCGGCGGCCGACGAGAAAATGGAGGCCGGATGGGGCGGGCTGACCGAGTTGAGTGGGCGCGCTGCGGACATCGTGGCTAAGGCCGTCGAAAGCCGTGGCGGGCACGAATGAGCTTCCGAACGGCGGTAGGGCGCACACCAGCGATACAGGCCCATTTCCGCGATGGCCTTCAAGGTGTTAAGAGCGCGGATCGACACCGCCTGCGTTGCCGGGACACGCACTGTCTTCGCGGAAGCGTGGATTTGGACGAGGCGCTCAAGGACACCCATCCAGGCAATCCCCGTTGGGACTACGCGATCGGCCTGCGCCGTCGAAACCGCCGGAATGAGATAGTGCTTTGGCTGGAAGTCCACCCGGCCTCCTCCCTTCACGTGGACGAGGTCTTGAACAAACTCCGGTGGCTCAAGGACTGGTTGGCGAGCGACGCCCCTGCGCTCAAGGCAATGCCTGGGTTCTTTCGGTGGGTTGCGACCGGGAGCATCGCCTTCCGTCGCGGCAGCCGGCAAGAGAGGCAGATCGCTGAGCAGGGGCTGCGATTCCCCTCGAGGCAAATCGATTTGGACGACCTACAATGACGAGTTGATCCGTGCTGCGCACGGCCTTGCCGGAGAGAATCTCGTTACTCTTTCGATGGGAAACGAACACACCGATTCGAGCCGCACTCCCCAGAATACCGCAGCGCTCCCGGCGTCTTGCTGCCCATGGAGGTGGCCGAAAACAACCACAGTGGCTTTAGTCGGCCACTGCCCGTTGGCCCGGCGCCTGAATCCAGGACACTTAGCGGTTGGCATCCCACGTGCACCTCGGCGGGTAGAAACAGGAAGGCCAAAACATGAACACGAAACACAAATGGGTTTTCTTTGCCGTCCTGGCGTTCGCCTTAGCCGGGGCTCTGCCGGGACTTGCGCAGGATTCTAGCCCTGCAACTGAACCGTCCTCCGGCGGATGGCGGAAATTCGCGGAAGCGCCGCCGGCAGATCCGCAGCCCGTCTCCTCGCAGCTCACCCTGCCGGTTGGCACGTGGATCACGGTTCGCGTGGATGAGCCGCTCTCGAGCGACCACAATCAACCCGGCGATACCTTCACCGCGACTCTGGTTCAGCCGCTGGTAGCCAACGGGCGCGTGGTTGCCCGCCGCGGCCAGACGGTTGCCGGTGTGGTCGCCCAAGCGGAGAAAGCGGGCCGTGCGAAGGGAACTTCGAGCCTGGGACTTCAGCTCACCGAGTTGGGCTTGGCCGATGGCCGGCAGATTCAGGTGAAAACAAGACTGATGGAGCGCCGGGGCGACACTTCCGTGGGCCGGGACGCGGCCGCCATCGGGACCACCACCGGCGTTGGCGCGGCAATCGGTGCGGCAGCCGACGGCGGATTCGGCGCGGGCATGGGAGCCATCGCCGGAGCCGCCGCATCCACGATAGGCGTTCTCCTCACCCGCGGGAAGCCTACCGTCGTGTATCCCGAGGACATGCTGACCTTCCGGCTGGAAGCTCCGCTCACCATCTCGACCGATTCCTCGCCGGACGCCTTCCCGCCCGTGGTGCAGGAAGATTACCAGCAGAGGCCGTCCTTCCAGCAGCGCATGTCATCGGGGCCGCCGCCCCCATACTACGGCTACTACGGCTACCCCTACCCCAACTACTACAGCTACTTCTATCCCCCGTACTTCTGGGGCCCGGGTTTCTACTTCTACTCGGGGCCGCGCTTCTCCTATCGTGGCGGCCACTTTCACCGCTAGTAGCTGGCAGGCGAAACCGCTCCCTTGCGGTCGCGGCTCGGTAACGCACTGAATCTACTGAGCCGCGCACGCCAGTAAGCGGTGGTGTGGGACTTCCGCCACCGGCCGCTAACCGGGATCGCTTGTCCATCCGCCTGCCACCCCCGCTTAGATTTCGGCGCTCGATTACGATATGATGGCCCTCCGGTGCAAACATGGGAATCGGGCGGACGGAATCGGGCGGATTGTCGCGGTATCAGGTGCTGGTGCTGGTCGTCGCGTGGCTAGGCTGGATCTTCGATTCCATGGACGCCACCATCTACAACCTGGTGCTGACGCCGGCGCTGCGCGAGTTGCTCGGATCGCGGAGCAGCCAGGAAAACATCGGCTGGTACGGCGGGATTATCCTGGGAATCTTCCTGGTGGGCTGGGCGGTGGGGGGCGTGCTGTTCGGCATGTTGGCGGACTACCTGGGCCGCGCGCGCACCCTGGTGATCACGATCCTCATCTACGCGGTGTTCACGGGCCTGGCCGGTTTGTCGCACTCCTGGTGGGAACTCGGCCTCTACCGTTTCCTGACGGCCTTGGGGATCGGTGGAGAGTGGGCCGCCGGGGCAACGCTGGTGGCCGAGGTGTGGCCGGAGCGCCTGCGCGTGAAGGGCGCCGGCATTCTGCAATCGGCGTGGGCCGCGGGCTACTTCCTGGCGGCGGGAGTGTACTGGCTGCTGTCTTCCTACACTTGGCGCGTGATGTTCTTTGTGGGCTTGATTCCCGCGCTGGTAGCCATGTTCGCGAGGCTCAAGGTGCGCGAGCCCGAACGCTGGAAGGAGGCCAAAGCCGCTGGCCGAGCCCGGCCCACGCTCGGGGAGCTGTTTGCGCCCGGACGCCGGCGTGACACGCTGGTCGGCTCGGCGCTGGCCTTCGTCGCGGTGTTCGGCCTGTGGGGCGCGACGAACTGGACGCCGTCGCTGGTGCGGGAGTTGCTCGAACCCCTTCGCCGCAGTCCCGCCGAGGTCACGAAGATGGCCAGCTACGCGGTGATGTCCCTCAATGTCGGCGCCCTCGTGGGCTATTTCTCGTTCCCGCCGCTGGCGGAATGGATCGGCCGGCGCGGAGCGTTTCTCGTCATGATGCTGGGCGCGGCCGTCGCGCTTCCCGCCACGTTCCTCCTGCCGGGTTCCTATGGGACAGTGCTGCTGGTCCTGCCGGCCCTCGGCTTCTTCACCAACGGCCTGTTCAGCGGGTTCCCGGTGTATTTGCCGGAGTTGTATCCGACGCGCATCCGCGCCACCGGCTCCGGTTTCTGCTTCAACGCCGGCCGCGTGCTGGCCGCTTCGGGCCCCTTCCTCACCGGCTACCTGGTAGTGCACCTCGGGACGTTCGCCCGCGCAGCCAGCTCCATTGCCCTCATCTACCTGTTGGGGACGGCGGTGCTGCCCTTCGCGCGCGAAACCAAGGGGCAAGCGCTGAGCTGAACGGCTCAAGTCGTTCGGCGGCGCGGCGCGCGCCCCTACTTCTGTAACAGGAAATTGCCCACGAACATGGCGTCGATGCCGGAGGAGTAGAAGCTGCGGACGGCGTCGCGGGGGGTCGAGACCAGCGGGTCGCCGAATAGGTTGAAGGAAGTGTTGTAGAGCACCGGCAGGCCGGTGGACTTCCCGGCCGCGTGCAGCAGGCTCCAGTACAGGGGATTGTCCTCTTTCGAGACGGTGTGGACGCGGACCAGGTCGCGGACCAGGATCGCGCTCTCGAACGTGGCGCGGTAGGCTGGGCGGACGCGGCCGACGGTGGCCAGGAACCGCGCGTTCGGGCCGGCCTCGAAGTACTCGGAACAGATTTCCGCGGGCACCGAGGCGGCGAACTTGCGAAACGGCTCGCGGTGCTTGATGTAGATGTTCAGATTCTCGGTGGAGTAAGGGTTGAGCGGGGACGCCAGGATGCTGCGGTTGCCGAGGGCGCGGGGGCCGAACTCGGCGCGGCCCTGCATCCAGGCGACGATCTTGTGATCGTCGAGCTCGCGGACGGCGGTGTCGATGAGTTCCCCCGAGGTGAGCAGGTAGCGGAAGCGCAGCTTGCAGTTCTCCAGCACGCGCTTGATTTCCTCGGCGTCGAAGCCGGGGCCGAGGCAGAGGTTGCCCATGCTGGCGCGGGCGCTCTGCTGGTAGACGCTGTGCCAAGTGTGGAAGACGGCGCCCAGCGCGGTGCCGGCGTTGCCGGCGGCGGGCTGCACGAAGACGTTCTCCCAGTTCGGGGAGGACTCGATGCTCGAGACCAGCAGGGCGTTGAGCGCAAGCCCTCCGGCGAGGCAAAGGTTGCGGCCCCTGCCCGCCATTTCCAGCACGGTTTTCTCGATGGCGCGTTGCAGGCCGGCGGCGAGGTCGGGTTTCATGGCGCCGGGAATGGGCGATTCGTCGGCCAGGTCGAGGCGCCTGTAAAACTTGGCGCTGAAACCGCCGTGGCCGAGGCGCTCCGCGTCGAAGAAAGAGCGGTCGATGCGCGGCCACTCCCCTTCCTTGCCGCCCAGGATCTCGAGGAACAGGGGGGCGAGCCCGTCCGAGCCGGCCGCGGAGAGCCACTGGACTTTGTGAGCGTCGGCGCCGGGATCGAAACCGAGCAGCTCGGTGACACGGTCATAGAGGTCGCCGAGCGAATCCGGGTAATACTGCTCCTGCTCCAGCGCGAGCTGGCCGGCGGAGGCGCGCCAGCGGGCGCCGCAGCGGAAGTCGCCGGCCCGGTCGAGGGTGAGAACGGTGGCCTCGGAGAACGGCGAGGGATAGAAGGCCGAGGCGGCGTGCGCCGTGTGATGGTCAACCAGCACGACGCGGCTATTGGGGAACTTCGCGCGCAGGGCGAGGTGGAACGCCGTCTCGGGACCGGGAGCGAGCGGGCGCACGATGGCGACCGCGTCCACCTGCTCGTGCGTGGCCCCGGCCAGGCGCAGGCAGGCGGAAATGGCGTGATCCGGGAGATCGCCCGGCTGGAACTGCCGGGCCAGCTTCCGCTCCTCGAAGGCGCCCACCAGCACGCCGTCCTTCAGAATCGCCGCGGCGGCCTCGTTGAGGATGCCGCCGATGCCCAGAACGATCATGCACCCTTTCCCTTCTGGGCCTTCTCGATCCTGGCCCAGGCATCGCGCAACGCCACCGTGCGGTTGAACACCGGGTTCTCCGGGGTCGAGTCCGGATCCACGCAGAAATAGCCCAGCCGCTCGAACTGGTAGCGGCTGCCCGGCGCCGCGGCGCGCAGGCTGGGCTCGAGCTTGCAGGCGTTCAGAACTTCCAGCGAGTTGGGGTTGAGATAGGCGGTGAAATCCAGCCCTTCGCTCTCATCCCCCGGATTCTCCCGAAGCAAGAGGTTGTCGTACAGGCGCGCCTCGGCGTCGATGGCGTGGGCGGCCGAGACCCAGTGGATGGTCGATTTCACCTTGCGCCCGTCCGGCGCGTTGCCTCCGCGGGTCGCCGGATCGTAGGTGCAGTGCAGCTCGACGATCTCGCCGGTCTTATCGTCTTTGACCACGCCGGTACAGGTGATGAAGTACGCATAGCGCAGCCGTACCTCGCGGCCGGGGGCCAGCCGGAAATACTGCTTGGGCGGGTCTTCGCGAAAATCGTCCCGCTCGATGTACAAGACCCGGGAGAAAGGCACTTTCCGCGTGCCCATGCTGGCATCTTCGGGGTTATTGACCGCCTCCGCCTCCTCGACCAGGTCCTCGGGGTAGTTGTCGATGACCACCCGCAGCGGCCGCAACACGGCCATGACCCGCGGCGCGCGCTGGTTCAGATCCTCCCGCACGAAGTGCTCCAACAGGGAAAGCTCCGTGGTCCCGTTGGTCTTGGACACGCCGACCCGGCCGCAGAACTTGCGAATCGCCTCGGGAGTGTAACCGCGCCGCCGGATTCCGGAGAGCGTTGGCATGCGGGGATCGTCCCAACCGCGAACGTAGCCGTTCTGAACCAGCGTGAGCAGCTTGCGCTTGCTCAGAACCGTGTAAGTGATGTTGAGCCGGTCGAATTCGATCTGCTGCGGATGATAGATGCCCAGTTGCTCGACATACCAGTCGTACAGCGGACGGTGATCCTCGAACTCGAGCGTGCAGATGGAGTGCGTGATGCGCTCGATGGAATCGGATTCGCCGTGGGTGTAATCGTACATCGGGTACATGCACCACTTGTCGCCGGTGCGGTGGTGCTCGGAGTGCAGGATCCTGTACATCACCGGGTCCCGCAGGTTCAGGTTGTTCGAGGCCATGTCGATCTTGGCCCGCAGGGTTCGGGCGCCGTCCGGAAACTCGCCGGCGCGCATGCGCTCGAACAGATCCAGGTTCTCCTCCACGGAACGATCGCGGTAAGGGCTCTCCCGTCCGGGTTCGGTCAGCGTGCCCCGATAGTCCCGAACCTGGTCCGCTGTCAGATCGCAGACGTAGGCCTTACCGGCCTTGATCAACTGGATGGCCCATTCGTACAACTGGTCGAAGTAGTCGGAGGCGTAGAACAGCCGGTCTTCCCAATCGAAACCGAGCCAGCGGACGTCGGCTATGATCGACTCGACGTACTCGGTCTCCTCCTTGCACGGATTGGTGTCGTCGAACCGCAGGTTGCACTTCCCGCCGAACTCGGCCGCGAGACCGAAGTTCAGGCAAATCGACTTGGCGTGGCCGATGTGCAGGTAGCCGTTCGGCTCCGGGGGAAAGCGCGTATGGACGCGCCCGCCGTACTTGTTGGTCTCTAAGTCCTGAATAACGATGTCGCGAATGAAATGGGAGGGAGCGGCCGGATCAGGAATCGACATGACTTACAGCCTCGTTTCTGGATTCGAGGAGGTGAATGGCCCGGTCGATCCGCTTAAGGCAGGTTTCCCGGCCAAGCACCTCGAGAGTTTCAAACAGGGGCGGCGCGGCTTTGCGGCCGCATACGGCCACACGGATCGGCTGGAACATTTGGCCGGCCTTAACCCCCAGGCGCTGCGCCTCGGCCCGTAGCGCCGCTTCCAAGGCGGGGTGCGTAAACTCCGTCGCCGCCAGGGCCGGGCGGGCCGCCCGCAACACCGACAGGGCCATGGCTGCATCCCCTTTCTGGGGGATGAGCTCGGAACTGTCATAGGGCGCCAGTTCGCCGGCAAAAAAGAAATCGGCCACGGTGGCCGCGTCGCGCAATGTCTTGATGCGCTCCTGGATCAACGGAACCACCTGGAGCAGCTTGCGGGGCTCGGCCTCGAAACCAGCCGCGCGCAGAAAAGGGAACAGCCGCCCGGCCAGGTCTTCAGCCGGGAGCGCCATCAAATGCTGCGCGTTCAACCAAACGGCCTTGGGGTCGAACGGGTCGTCCTCGCGAAACTTGACGACGGCGTTAGAGCGGTTGATGCCCTCGAAGGAGAACGCATCGACCAGCTCCTGGCGGGACATCCTGTCGCGGTCGTCCTTGGGGGACCAGCCCAGCAGGCAGACGAAATTGACGAATGCCTGGGGCAGAAAGCCGGCGTCGCGGTAGGTGGTGACGCTGACCACCGGGCCGTGGCGCCGCTTGGAAAGCTTCGAGCCGTCGGGGGCGATGAGCAGGGGCAGGTGGGCGAACTCGGGGATCGCCGCGGCGGCGGCTTCGAAGATGAGAACGTGTTTGAAGGTGTTGGTGAGATGGTCCTGCCCGCGGATGATGTGGCTGATTCCGAGGTCGATGTCGTCGGCGCAGGAGGCCATGTGGTAGGTGGGCAGGCCGTTGCTGCGCAGCAGGGCGAAATCCTCGATGTCCGCGGTGGACTTGGACTGCTCTCCGTAGACCGCGTCGCGGAAGCGGACATCGCGCGGGGTGTCGCGGGAAACGCGGAAGCGCAGGACGAAGGGCTCGCCGGCGGCCGCGCGGCGGTCACTTTCCTCGCTGCTCAACTCGCGCATGTCCGCATTAAAGAGCCAGGCGCCTTCCTGGCGGGACTTCTCCTCCTCGGCGCCGGCGGGGGTGAAATCGCGGTAGGCCAGGCCTTTCCGGAAGATGGCCTGGGCAACTTCGCGATGGAGCTCGATTCGCTCGGACTGCCGGTACTCCTCATCCCAGTCCAGCTCGAGCCATCGCAGGCCCTCAAAAATGGAGGTCTCCGATTCCAGGGTGTTCCGGTCCGCGTCGGTATCGTCGATGCGCAGGATCATCGTGCCGCGATGGTGGCGCGCGTACAACCAGTTGAAGATAAAGGTGCGCGCGCTTCCAATGTGCAGAAAGCCCGTCGGAGATGGCGCGAACCGGACCCTGGGCATGGAGAATACCAGTATAAGCTATCGACTATTGGCGATCAGCCCGCGGACGAACTGCGGCGTGTCGCACCAGGCGGCCGATGCTTTATCCTAAGATCTCATGAGCGGTTTTGGATTGACTCGCGCGGCGGAGGTCCGGCCATTCCAGTCGGCGACGGCGACGCGCGCTGCCGAAGACAGCGAGACGGCTGTCAGCCGGGCCATCCATTCTGCGGCTCAGGCGCTCAGCGATCGGCAACATCCGGACGGCTACTGGTGCGGGGACCTGACGGCGGATTCCACGCTGGAATCCGACTACATCCTGCTACAGCTTTGGCTGCACCGGCCGGAGGGCAGTTTGTGGAATCCGCCCGCGCGCGGCCGGATTGAGCGGTGCTGCCGGGCGATCCTGGAGAGGCAATTGCCCGACGGCGGATGGAACATTTATCCGAATGGGCCCTCCGAGGTGAACGCTTCGGCGAAGGCATACAGCGCGTTGAGAATTGCAGGCGTCGAGGCGAACTCCCCCGAAGTGCTGCGGGCCCGGGCGCGCATCCTGGAACTGGGCGGGCTTCAGGCCTGCAACAGTTACGTGCGGATCAACCTCAGTCTCTTCGGCCTGTATCCGCGCCGGCGCGTGCCCACGGTGCCCCCGGAGATTATGCTGCTGCCGGGCGACATCCTGTACGAGATGTCTTCGTGGACGCGCGCCATTGTCGTGCCGCTCTCGATCGTCCAGGCCATGGGGAGGCAACGGCCCGCTCCGGAGGGCTTGAGCCTGGACGAGCTGCTGGCGCCCGGGAAACGGCTATCGCTCGGCCGGCGCGACGGTTTGGCAATCCTGTTCCATCACCTGGACCGGCTGCTCAAGATTTGGGAACGGACGGCGCCGCGCGACATCCGTGCGGCCGCGATTCGCGAAGCCGAACACTGGATTGTCGATCGCACGCGGAATAGCGATGGGCTGGGCGCCATTTATCCGGCCATGATGTACCAGATCATGGCCTTCGACAGCCTGGGCTATCCGGGGGATCATCCCGACCTGATCGAGGCGATCCGGCATTTCGAGAACCTGCCCATCGAGCGCGAAGACCGCTTCTGTTTCCAGCCCTGCTTCTCGCCGGCTTGGGACACGGCGATCGCCGCGTTTGCGCTGGGCGAAGCCGGGCTGGCGGATCCCGCCGCGCTCACCCGGGCAGCCGACTGGCTGATCCGCAAGGAGGTGCGGCGCCGGGGCGACTGGTCGGTCAAGCGGCCCAATCTGGAACCCTCGGGTTGGGCTTTCGAGTTCGCCAACGAGCATTATCCGGACATCGACGACACGGCCATGGTTCTGCTGGCTCTGTGCCACGCCCGAGCGTCGGATGCGGCGGCCCAGCAGCGCTGCACCGGGCGGGCGCTGAAATGGCTCCTGGGCATGCAGTCGCGCGACGGAGGCTGGGCGGCGTTCGACGTGGACAACAACTGGACCATATTGAACCGGGTGCCTTTCGCCGATCACAACGCCATGCTCGACCCCACCTGCCCGGACATTACGGGCCGGGTCCTGGATGCCCTGGCGCGCCACGGTCTCACACATGGACACCCCGCCGTCGATTCCGCGGTGCGCTACCTGCTGAAGCACCAGAATTCGGACGGCTGCTGGTACGGACGGTGGGGTGTGAATTACGTGTACGGAACCTTTTTGGCGCTTCGCGGGTTATGCGCGAGCGGGGCCCCGGGCGGGCGCGCGGCCGTCAAGCGCGGAGCCGAATGGCTGCGTTCGGTGCAGAGCCCGGATGGCGGCTGGGGCGAGAGTTGCGCGGGCTATCAGGCGAAACACTTTGTGGCTGCTCCCAGCACCCCTTCGCAGACGGCCTGGGCGCTGCTGGGACTGGCCGCGGCCGGGGACAGAACCTCGGCTGCGGCGGCCCGGGGAGTCCGTTACCTGCTGGACACCCAACTGCCGGACGGAACCTGGCAGGAGCACCTGGCAACCGGCACCGGCTTCCCCGGCGTATTCTTCCTGTCGTATCACCTCTACAGGCAGTACTTCCCTCTGCTGGCGCTGGCATCCTGCCGCACCGCAAACTCGTGAAACCGGCGCTCCGCTTCCGCGCAGCCATTTTCCTCAGTGCGTTCCTGCTGTTCCAGGTGCAGCCGCTGATGGGGCGGTACATCCTGCCCTGGTTCGGAGGCGGTCCCGCGGTCTGGACCGACTGTATGCTGTTCTTCCAGGTGCTGCTCCTGGCAGGCTACGCGTATGCCCACTGGCTGGGGTCCCGCCGGGGCACGCGGTTTGGAGCCTGGGTGCACATCGGGCTGCTGGCGGCATCGTTCGTGTTCCTGCCGGTCGCCCGCCGCGTCGACGTCTGGAAGCCATTGTCGAGTGCCGATCCCTCCGGCCGGATTCTGTTGCTGCTGGTGGCAACGGTCGGTGGACCGTACTTCCTGTTGTCGGCCACCGGTCCCCTTCTGCAACGCTGGTACAGCCTGAGCCGGCCGGGGGAATCGCCTTGGCGCCTGTACGCGCTGTCGAACCTGGGATCGTTTCTGGCCCTGCTCAGCTACCCTTTCGCGGTGGAGCCTTACCTGCGCCTGCGCACCCAGGCCTGGATTTGGTCGGCCCTGTACGCCGGGTTCGCGGCGGTCTGCGGATGGACGGCCTGGCGGCTTCCACCGGCGGCCCTGGCCACCGAAACAGTCGATAGGGAAGCCGGCTCCGCCCCGCGGCCGACGTTCTGGAACGTTCTGTTCTGGCTGGGGCTTTCCGCCTGCGGCTCGACGCTGCTGTTGGCGACGACGAACCAGATTTCGCAGGGAATTGCAGTGATCCCGTTCCTCTGGGTGGCGCCGCTTTCGATCTACCTGCTTACATTCATCCTGGCTTTCCACCACGAGCGCTGGTATCGCCGGCCGCTATTCGCCGGCGCTGCGGGCGTGTTCGCTCCCGCTGCCTGCGCGGCCGCCGGCCTGGCGATGATCGTCCCCGTGTGGGGCCAACTCGGCATCCACCTGGCTTCGTTGTTCGTCCTGTGCATGGTGTGCCATGGGGAACTGGCGCTCGCGCGCCCATCTCCCCGGTATCTCACGGCCTTCTACCTCACCGTTGCCGCAGGCGGTGCGCTGGGCGGCGCGCTGGTCGCCCTGGCCGCTCCCCGCGTGTTCGTCGAATTCAGCGAGTACCCCATCGGGCTGGCGGCGGCCTGCCTGCTCGGGTTTGCCGGGTGGCTGCGCACCGGCGCTCTGGGCCAATGGACGGCCCGGAACTTCGCCGTGCGCGTCCCCCTGGTGGCTCTCCTGCTGGGAGGCATCACCTCGGTCGCGGCCACGGTGGTCGGCAGCGGCCGGCCCGCCCTGGCGGAGTGGCGCAACTTCTACGGCATCCTGCGCGTAACCGAGCGCAGTGACCTCAACGGCCCGCTGCGCCTGCTCACGCACGGGCGTATCCGGCACGGCTTCCAGTACTTGCGGGATCCGGAGCGCGGCTGGCCCACCTGTTACTACGGACCGCACAGCGGCGCTGCGATTGCGCTCAACGCGGTCGCGATCCCGCACCGCCGCGTCGCGGTCATCGGACTCGGCACGGGCACGTTGGCGGCCTGGGGCCGCCCCGGCGACACCTTCCGTTTCTATGAAATCAATCCGGACGTCCAAATGATCGCCAGCACCTGGTTTTCGTTCCTGAGGGACTCGAAGGCGCGGACGGAAACCGTGCTCGGCGATGCCCGCGTGCAACTGGAGCGGGAACTGGCGGGCGGCCATTCGCAGGACTTCGACGCGATCGCCGTGGATGCCTTTTCGGGGGACGCCATTCCGATACACCTGCTCACGGCCGAATGCGCCGACCTTTACCGGCGGCGCCTCGCGCCGGGAGGGCTCCTGCTGCTGCATATCTCGAACCGCTCGCTGAACCTTGAGCCGGTGGCGCGGGGGCTGGCGCGGCACCTGGGCTGGAAGGCGGCCCTCTTCGTCTCGGGGCAGCACGACGAAACGGGCGAGAACGCCTCGAAGTGGGTCCTCATCACCGCAAACGCCGGTGTCCTGGAGCAGCCCGGCGTCGCCGATCGAGTCTCGCCATGGTCTGACGGGGATCGCCCCCCCATCACCTGGACCGACGACTTCGCCAGCCTCTGGCAGGTCCTCAAATTCTGAACCGGTGCGGCGGGATCAACCCGCTGGAGCGGACCGGGCGGCGCGGCGGTAGAGATCGAGCAGTTGCTCGAGCGAGAGTTGTTCTGCCCGGAGCCGGGCCTCGGGCCAGGCAGCCGCCTGCTTGCCATAGAAGGGCTGGAGGTTATTGCGAAGGGTCTTTCGCTTGTGACGGAAGGCGCGGCCGGCGAACTCCAGGAAGGCGGCGGGATCCGGGAGGTCCGGGAGGGGCGGCCGGGGAGTGAGGCGCACCGCCGCGGAATCGACCTTGGGGGGTGGGGAGAAGGCGCCCGGCGGCACGCAGAAGAGGATCTCCGGGATCGTGAACAGGTTCGTCAGCACCGTGAGGTAGCCGTAGTCGCGGGTGCCGGGACCAGCCGTAAGCCGTTCGGCAACCTCCTTCTGCATCAGCACGACGGCGCGGCGGAGCAGCGGGCCGAGAGCGAAAATCTTCTCCAGTATCGGCGAGGTGATGTAGTAGGGGAGATTGCCCGCGACGACCGCGGGCCCCCACTGCGCCAGGCCGGTCTCAAGCACATCCGCCTCCAGGACGGTCAGTCCCGGCGCATCCCGGAACCGCTCGCGGAGCGATTCCGCAAGCCGGCCGTCGATCTCGATGGCGACCAGGCGAGCTGCACGGGCCAGCAGGAATTCGGTGAGCGCCCCGCGCCCCGGCCCGATTTCAACGACCAGCGGCTCCAGGCCGGGACACGCAGCTTCGGCCAGACGTTCGAGAATGCTCCGGCGGGTCAGAAAATGCTGTCCGAGTCTGCGGCCAGGGCGCCGGCCGGCGGCCGCGGCTCGGTTCGGGGCCACTAGCTTTTCACGGTGACCAGCGTCCGGTTGAACGAGAGGTACATCTTGCCGAACCTTGGCGCGCCGAAGGCGGTGGCCGGCGTGAACTCCATGAACAGCAGCTTGTTCTCGATGGCCCGCCTCAGCTCGTGGTTCTTGAGGAGGCTGGGACCCTGGGTAACGGCGTAATCGATCACCCGCCCCTGCCCGTCGATAGTGACTTCGATCACGATATCCTCGTCGGGGAGGGCGAACGGATTCTGGGCCTTCACGGCGGGCTCGGTGAACAGAGCCACCTGGACGTCGTTGCTGAGATTGCGCTGGAAGGCAAAGGTGGGCATGAGCATGCTGAACAACAGCATGGCGGAGACCAGACCCCCGGCCAGGGGAATCGCAAGCGGCCGCATCAGATTCTCCACCCACAGGTGGAACTGGACCGCCAGGTGCCGGAAGGGATGCTTTCGAGCCAGCAGCCGGCTTCGCTCCTGGGAAGCCATCACGCGCAAGACACTGCTCAAGTGGGCAGGGGGCGCGACCGCAGGCAGCTTTCCCACCGCGTCCCGAACCCGGGCCAACTCCCCGAGTTGAACTTCGCAATCCGGACAGCCGGCCAGGTGCTCCAACACTTCCCGCCTCTCCTCGGGGGAAAGGCAGCCATCGAGATGAGCGGAGAGTGAATACTGTACGTTTCTGCAAGTCATACGTTCACTCCGCCGGTTGTGGCGTCCAATGTAGGGCCGGATCCGGCTCCAGCCGGCCCGCCAGTTCTTTGCGCAGAGCCTCGCGCCCTCGCAGAATGCGGGACTTCACGGTCCCCAAGGCAACCTGAAGAATGTCCGCTATTTCCTCATAGCTGAGCTCCTCGATATCCCGCAGGACAACGGCGGTACGGAAGCTCGGGTTCAGACGGTTGAGCGCCGCCTCTACCAGGGCGTGTCGCTCCTGATCCGCGACGCAGTCATGAGGGGAGCGGCCGGGATCGGGCAAGGTCTGGGAATAGCTCAGGCATCCCTCTTCCTCGCTCTCCAAGCCGACTTCCTGCCGGCGATGGCGGCTAAACCACCGCTGGTAGTTGTAAGCCTCATTGACCGCGATCCGGTAGATCCAGGTCTTCAGGCTGCTATCGCCGCGAAAGGCGCCGATCTTGCGAAAGATCTTTAAGAAAACCTCCTGGACTACATCGCAGGCGTCGGCGGGGTCGCTCAGCAAGCGGGACACCAGGTTATAGATCGGCTGCTGAAAATCGGCGATCAGGACCTCGTAGGCTCTTTCCTCGCCGTTCCGCAGGCCCTCCACCAGCCAGCTATGGTCGCAGGTGTCCCCGCGATCCCGCTGGACCGCGACCGGCTCGACAAAAGCCCGCTCGCCGAGATGAAGGGAGGTATCCGCCACGGCCGCGCCTCGATGGCAAATTCACCTTCAACGTTAGCAGGAATTCCAACTTCCTTCAATTCTTTAGACACCGCGGCGGCGCAGAAAGTTCCCCCCGCTACCGGCCGCTGACCGGCTCGGGAAGCCGGCGAGTAGTGGGTGTACCTGGGGGCGCCAGGAAGAGCTCGAAGTCGCCGGCGCGGACCGGCGGCCCCACCTTGCTGTACCGCGCCACCTTGCTGTCTATTCCAAAGCAACTCATGCACAGAACCGCACACAGGTGGACGGGCTGGCGAGGGGCGTACCGGATGGAGGCATTATCGACGCCCACATGGGTGAACCACACGTTGGGAACCCTCTCGCGAAGAAGGGCTTGGAACGGATACTCGAGCTGGTACTGGCTGATATCGATGCCCACGGCCGAGCAGCCGCTCTTGGCCACAAGCTCCACGGCCTCGAGGTAGGAATCGCGGTTGTTCCACTGGCTCATATCGGAGAAGTAGTTCGACTGGCGTGGAGTCGCGAGCAGACTCCGGGGCCCTTTCAGCGGCCGGGTCCAGTTCTCGAGCAGATACGGCCGGGCGTTGTTCAGCAGAAACACGCACAGCAGAACCTGAAGCGCCGTGAACCGGAGCCGCTCGAACAGAAAGCCGGCCAGCGGGGCGCCCAACACAAATAGAGGCAACTCGAGCCGCGCGAGGAACGGTTGCCATTTCAGGTAGAAACAGAATGCCAGCCAGCCGCCAGCCAGCCCCGCCCAGTACCACAGCCAGCGCTGGTCGCCCTGCCTCCAGGCGAGCCAGACGGCTGCCGGCACCCCCAGGCAGAGCAGCAGGAGGTGCCAGCGATTGTTCGCGTTCGCTTCATGGTTGGTGTTCCGCGGCGGCCCGTACTCCGCCCATCTCCAGGTCGTATCGGGATCCTGGGGGTTGAGGCCCAACAGCCGGTGCGCTCCGATCACAGCGTCATAGACCGCGCGGTTCCAGCGCGTACTGCGGGCGCCAAGCTGCTCGGAAGTGTTCCGGAGCAAGTTGGATACCATCGGCTTCCAACCCAAACGCTCGTTTCGCCAGCGGAAGACGCCATTACCCTGGGCGGAATCATAGCCCAGAGCCCAACCGCTGAGTTGCAGGTTGCGCAGGTATTGGGGAGCATTGACCAGCAGGATGCCGCCCGCCAGGCATAGCGCCGCCCGAGCCAGCCGCTTCCCTCGCCAGCCCCAGAGGAATAGCGCCAACAGCAAGGGTGGCGCAAACAGGTACGCCGTCGCTTTGGTGGCCAAGGCAAGCCCTGCCGCCAGGCCCAGGAACACGGCCTCGCCTCTCACGGCATAGAAGGCCATCGACACCAGCCACAGCGCCAGCAGGTAATCGTTCTTGGCGCCGGAAGCCTGAAGAATGCCGTTGGGCAGGGTGGCGCAGAACACTGCGGCGAACGCCTGTCCGCGGGCGCCCAGACCGAGCGACTGAGCGACCGCCGAGACCCCCAGGATGCTGCCGACAAACCCCAGGAATTGCACCAGGTTGATGAAGCGATCCCCGCCCGAGAGAACGTACGTGTGGAGCATGACGTATTCGGCCAGGGGTTGGAGCGTGATCTGGTTGAAGTACGGGGTCGGGAAGAAGCTGACGCTCCCGGACTGCGCCCAGTAGACCACCCGAGGCATGTGATATGCCATCGCATCGGCGCTGTTCGGCGGACTCAACAGCGCGATCCACCCAACCATCGCCACGATCACGGCGATGCAGGCAGCCAGCAGGGATTCCAGAAGCCGGGGGCGGGGACCGGTTGCCTGGCAGTCGGGGCTGGGAGCCAGCCGGAAGCGATACACCACGGCGGCCAGAACGAAGCACAGCCAGGCGGCTGCCAGAGGGCCCCGCTGGAGGAGACCGAAACCACCCAGCAACTCAGTGATGAGCGCGACCGCGACGCCAAACAGCACTAGCGCCCGGATCGCCGATTCCCGCCACCCGTGCGCCGGGCGGAATGCCCAGACCCAGGAAACGAGGGCAGCCGGAAGAACCAACACCGACAGATTCATGGCATCAGCGGCCATCCCCCTACTTACGCAGCACGCTGTTGTTGGGATCCAGCAGCACCTTGGTGGGAGCGTGCTTCAGCGTCACGCGGAACGAGACCGGTTCGCTGGCCGTCCTGAGCCAGCGCACCAGCGGCTTGCCCTTCGCGGTTTGGATTTCGACCGGCACGAGCGCGCTGAAGTCCTCAGGCACCTCGCTCTGGGTGATGGCGCCGCTCACCTGCACCGCGGGGGGTTTACCGGTCACCTTGTAGTTCAGTTTCAGCGCCGGCACGCCCGTGCCGTACACCCACTGGTCGAAGAAGGCCTCGAGCTGAGCGTCGAGGGATTTTGGAGGGAGACCCTCCGCGGCCGCGCGCCGGAACTGCTCGGTGGTGACGGCTTGGAACTGGTAGCGCTGCCGGAACTGGCCCAGCATCGCCAGGAAACGCTCCTCGCCCATGCGCTGGCGCAGCATGTGAATGATCCACGACCCTTTCTCGTAGGTGATCACCCGCCAGCCCTCCGGCGCCTGAGAGCTGTGCAGGCGCGGGCCCCAGATGATGGGCCCGATGGATTCCACGGCGCCTCCGCCCGCGGCCTTCGCCAGCAGGTGAGCCTTGTAGTTGGTCAGCACCGTGTCCAGGGCGCGGGCACCTTTGCGTTTCTCCAGGTACAGCAGCGCCGAGTAGTTGGCCAGCGCCTCCATGATCCAGTCATCCTCGTAGCTGGAGGTGGTCACCACGTTGCCCCACCATTGATGCGCGGTCTCGTGGGCGTGCAGAATCTCGGAGTAGAACATCTCGGCGGCCTGGTTGCGCGCCGTAACGGGCCTCTGTCTCGGGTCCAGATATGCCAGCGTCGAGAGGTAGATCAGGCCGGGGAAGCCTTGGCCGAAGGTCCCCGGAATCGGCGCGATGGTCAGATACTTCAGCACTGGCGGCCCGAAATGCGAAGCCATGAACTCCAGCGCGCCTGTGATCTCCAGCGCCAGATGCTGCAATCGCGCCGCCGGGTCGATCTCGGGCGTATCCAAGGGGAACGGGGTCAGGTCGACGGTCCAGCGCTGGTTGCCCGGCGGCCCGGGCTTGGCCGGGGGAAGCAGGATGATGCGTCGCTCGGGGCTGCGTTCGAGCGCGGTCTCGACGGTCCGGTTGGCGTATACGTCGACGTTGTAGCCGCCTCGAGCGACCGTCTGCCGCTCATACCTCCCGAGGTTGAACCCGGCCATGCGCACCGGGGAGTCGGTCCGGTGCCGCGTGACGCGCCAGGGGCTGGAAACGTTGTCTTCCACCGTCTTGCCGGTAGCCACCAGGTCCAGGTCCTCGGGGTAGTGGAAGGTCAGGTCGTAGCGGGCGAACTGACCCGGGCGGTGGGGGTACCAGGAGCCGCGGGCGCCGACGAAATACACCTGGTTGCCCGCATCCGAGATCACGTCGCCCTCGTGCTGGAACTCGACTTCGTACTCGCGCCCAGGCTGCAAGGGCTTGGGCGGCACCACCAGGAAGGTCTCGTTGAGGTCGCCCCGGATCAGGCGCGAGCGCAGCGAACTGGGTTGGTACACCTCGGCGGGTTCGCCGTTGATGCGCGCCCGGGTCACCCGCATCTGCGCCGAAATGTCGAAGGATAGGGCGCGCCGGGCTTCCTGACCCGGGCTGACGCTGGCCTGCGTCACCACGCGCAGGTGCAGGTTGGGATCCAGGGTGGCGTCGATGCGGTAGCTGCTCACGTGCAGGTCGTCGTCCGGCCGCGCCCGGGTCTGGTTGCGAAAGGAGCGCGCCTGGAACCGCGTCCAGATGTCGAAATACGCCTGATCCTGCCGGAATGCCACTTGGCCAAGGCTGATCTGCTCGCGCGCCCGCAGGTCGTAAGTGGCATCGAAATTTCCCAGCTTGCGGCCACTCACGGCCACGTAGAAGAAACCTAGCCCCACCCGGTTCTCGGCGAGCAGGTCCTTCACCAGCCGGATCTGCAAGCTGGAGGAGAAATTCCGGATCGCGGGATCCCAGGATTGCGCCAGCAGCAGGCCCCGCTCGGCGTTCTTACGAGGCGCGCCATGGCCCTGGATCTGTTTCAGGAGCTGGGCGTAGGTGTCGTCGGTGAAGATCAGTATGGCCGTCTGGAAATGCTCGCTCAAGTTGGGCGTGTGGGCGTAGGAAGCCAGCGACATCCGCTCGGAACGCGTCGGGGGCAGCAGCAGCACCTCGGCGTCGCCCCCTTCGATGTCCCCGCTGAACACGGCGGAGAGCCGAACGCCCTCCACCGCCTTTCCGAAGATCAGGTAGCCTTCGGTCAGGTAGACGTGCAGGTCTTCCTTGTCGAAGCGCAGGTTCCGGACTTGATAGCACTCCTCGGGATCCAGCCCCGCCTCCAGAATGCGCCGGCCGAGTTCCGCTGTCGGGCCGTCCGCCGCCCGAAGCAGCATTGGGATCAACAGCGAGAAAATTGCCGCGAATCGATTCACCCCTCTAGGGTAGGATATCCCCCTGGTGCTTTGCAGGGACGCATCCGGCGGCCGATTCCGCCGGCCCTGGGCTGCCTGGCGCCGGCCTCCGGTTACACCTCCAGGACATCCTCGCCGTAGCCTTGCTCGGCGTACACTTGCAGCTTCAGTGGCCCGGCAGGGTCCGGCTGGTCGGGATGGTAGAGGATCTCATAGGGATGCAGCAGGCCGAAGTAGAGCTTCCCGCAAAGCTCGGGGATCCTGTCGGGCTCGCTGGTGGCGAGGCACATGCCCCCGGTCTGCTCCGAGACCTCGGCCAGGATGCCCGGCGAGTCGCCCGGGCCGGTGAGAACGACGGCATGGATGGCGACCGCGGCAGCCTGCGCATCCCGAATGAGGCCTCCCCATTGGGCCTGATCCAGCTCGGGCAGACCCGACTCCGCCGTGCGATCCTCCAGCAGCAACAGGTTCCGGCTGCCGGAGGCCTGCGCGACCGCGCGCAACAGAGCCGGCACCACCTCGGCGTACGGAAACCACTCTTTTGGCGCGTTCAGCGCGGAAGTCAAGGCTTCCACGTCCGACCCGAGATAGCAGGCGGGTTGGGACGGCTGGCGGCCGGCGTCTTCCGGCTGGCCACCGAACCGGAGGATGGCCCAGCGGTCGGCGCCGCCCTTGAGCGCCAGGCAGGCCTGGGCGCCTCGCTCGAGCACCCCGCAGTGTTCTGGGGAACACGCCTGCGTCGCCGGGAGCGCAACTCCGAGCGTCAGCCAGTCGACCGATCGGGGTCGTCGCATGCTGTATTGCGCGATCATCTTCCGGCCTTCCCAGAGCACCAACCCGGTCGGCAGCAGCTCGGTCACCTCGCCGCCGTCCGCCAGCGCGGCCCCGGCCCGCACCAGCCGTGCTCCGTCCGGCTGCGGAGTCGCCTGGCACAGCGAGACCCGCAAGGCCGGCGCCCCCGCGTAGCGCGCGATCGCGCTCTTGAGTTTCGAGATGGCTCGAAACACGCTGTGCCGGGCTTGGGTATCGGTTTCCCGGACCATCTGCGCCAGCGTGGGCAGGAATCGCGGGTCGCCGGTTTCCCCCATCACCCAGGCGGCCGTGGCCCGGAATAGCGGCGCTGGGTGCTGGGACATCCTCAGCGTCAGCCCGATCGTGACCGCGTCTCCCAGGCGGTACAGCCCCAGCAGCGCGTTGCCGATCACCCGGTTGTTCGAGTCTCTCAGCGCCCCCCGCAGCACGGCCCGCACCGCTTCCGTATCCACGCCCCACAGCGCCTCGATGCTGTTCGCACGCACGCGCGCGTCCGGCTGCTGCAGCACCTGTTCCACCCATTGCGCGTTCTTGTTCGTGCGACCGACCAGCAGCGCCGCTTTCGAGCGCAGCCGCGGATCCGGCTCCCGCAACACCTGGATCAGCATGGGCAGGATTCGGGTTCCGTCCGTGATGGTCGCGAGCACTTCCAGAATCCGCAGCGCCACCGCGTTGTCGATTTCCTCGCTCCCGCGCAGCCTGGAGTCCGTGATCCGCCGCGCCAGCTTGACGTCCAGCAGCGGTTCGCTCTCCATCACCACCCGGGCGATGGCCACGTCGTCCTCCAGGCTGATCAGCGCAGGGTTGCAGATCGGCAGTACGTCCTTCAGCAGTTCAAAGAGGAACTGCACGCCCGCTCTGCGATTGCCTTCCCTGAGCCAAGGCAGAGCGGCGAGGCGAAACGAGGGCCGGTCGGCAACCAGCAGGTCTCGCAGCGCTTTCCGCGCCCGCACAGGGTCGTGCTCGAAGGTCGCTAGCTCCGCCTGGATGCGATCCGTCAGGGTCTGTACTCCGCCGGAAACCAACAATGGACTGGTACCCGTATAGCAATCGTCCACCGTGAGAAAAGCTTTAGGCGGGGGCCGGGCTAAAGCCTAAGGTTGAAGCTCCGCGGCTCGGGAGCGGAACGGCCGCAAAAGCGAGAACCTCGACTCGCGCCGCTCCTCCGCCGGTTGGCCGGCGACCTTGGCGGCAAGCTGCCCCAGCCGCCTGCCGAGATCCGACCTGGGGGAGGCCAGGCGGCCCTCCGAGTGGGCCTCGATGACTTCGTCATAGTCCTCGGGCAGGTACGCTTCGACCGGAATGCTGAAGAGTCTCTCGACCTCCTTGGATTCCTGAGCGTGTTCCTTCCGGATGCGGTTGACCACCAGCCGCGGCGATTCCCGCGCGCCCTCGCTCGAGAGCAGCTTGTGGACCATCCTGCGCGCCTGGTACAAAGGCGCGGCCTCGGGGGTGGTCACCAGGTACAGGGTGTCGAGTTCCGGAATGAGGGCCATCGAGAGCGGCGAGAGGCTCTGCCCCAGATCCGCCACCACCCAGTCGTGATTCGCGCGGGCGTAGCGCAGCACGGTGGTGAAGTTCTCGGTCGCTGGCAACTCGTCCAACGGAATCTCCGCCGGAGCGCAGATTGCGTCCAAGCGCGGCTGCACGGAGTCCACCATGCCTTTCCACAGGCTCGAGTCCATCCGCCGCAGGTTCCTGATCAGGTCGAGCAGCGAATAAGAGCCTTTGGCTCTCAGCCAGAAACCCACCATGCCGGCCAGGAGGTCGAAATCGGCGGCCAGGATCCCGGCGGAAGTGATCCGGCGGAGTTCGGCGGCCACGTGGCAGGCCACGGTGGTGGCGCCGCAACCGCCCTCCGCGGAGAGGAACCCGATAGTCTTGCCGGCGCGGCGCTGGGGCGCTTTCAGCAGCAACTCGGCCGCGATCCTGTCCAGAGCCCTCTCGAGAGCTTCCGGGCTGATCGGTGGGTACACAAACTCGCGCGCGCCGGCGCGCATGGCGGCCAGAATCAAATCGGGATCGGCGGACACATGGGCCGCAATCACGGGCGGCGGCGCCTGGAGCGACTTGAGCGTCGCCAAGATCTCAAAGGCGCCCCGGTGTCCGAAGTCCAGCACCAGCACATCGGGGTTCGAGAACTCCGTGGCGGAGGCATCGCCACCCGCCGGGGAAATGGCGAACGCGAGGCGGACTCTCAGATGATTCAGGCAATCGACCACCTCGTGGCGCAGGGCGGGGTCGGCGATGATGACCCCTACACCCAGGGCCCGGGTCATGTGACAGCCTCCGGCGCCCGGTCGCTCGCCAGCGGCAGGCTGAGAAGGAACGTGGTCCCCTCCTGTTGGCTGGAGCGGAAGGATACGGCCCCGCCCAGGAACCGCTCCGCGATCAGCTTCATGCGGTACGCGCCGAAGCCGTGGCCGGGTCCCTTGGTGGTGAATCCCCGCTGGAAGATCTGCAACCGGACGGCCTCCGGCATCTCGCCGTCATTGTGGACCCAGAACTCGGCGCGCTCGCCGGAACGGCGGCAATCCAGCGTAACCACCGACTGCGGCGGCGAGGCGTCCAGCGCATTCAGCACCATGCTGTGCAGGATTCTCCCGAGCTGCGCGGGATCGGTGCAGACCTCCGCGTCTTCCGCGCCTGGGGCGATGCGGAGTTGGCGGCCCGCCGCGGTTTCCTCGGATGGGAACCCGGCCGCCGCGCCGCGGAGCGCCCCGAGCGCGGAGGCGCGGCACAGCGCGATCCGCAGCTCGCCGGTCTCCGCCTTGACGATTTCGCCGTAGGCCTTCAGAATGGAGCTGAGCTGAGCCGCTGCGGCCGCCAGGGCACTGGCGGTCCGCTCGCGCAGTTCCGGCGCGTTCCAGCCCGCCAGCCCGGCCACCAGAGCCTCGATCTCGTCGGCTTGGGCCAGCGCTTCCGGGAGAACGCCGTGCTCGAGGAAATCCGCGCGGACTCGGCCGCCGGCATCGGCCGCGAACAGGATCGTGAACTGCTCCTCGCCGAGCGCCAGCGGGGACGCGTGTACTTCCAGGTTCGCGCACTCTTCGCCCTGGCCGCCTCGCCGGCGGATGCGGCAGACTCGCGTACTCGCGCATCCCACTTGGGAATCGAGAATCGCCCGCAGTGCACCGCAGAAGGCGCAGGACTCGCTGGTTCCGCAACCGTCCTCAGCCGCTGCCGCGTGCATGCATTCCAGGATCTCCCCCGGGCGCAGACCGAGGACTTCCTCGGCCCCCGCCGCGCCTACGAAGTCCAGCAGCCGCTGGTTCAGGGCGACGATCTGCCGCTCCCGGTTCAATACCATCGCCATGGCGGGCGCGGCGTTCAGAATCTTCGCAATCGGCGTCATGGACTTGATCAGCCGCGATTGCCGCTGAACGGCGTCGGGGGCGGCCCGGTCTCCGGGGGCGGGACGGAACGGTGAATTGGGCATCCGTGCCTATCCTACTACTCCCGCCGCGGCCTTCACCAGAACTGGTACCACTTCCGCGGGGCGGGCGGCTCCGGTTCCCGCGCTTCGGGCAGCGGTTCCCCGTCGAGCGCGGCCCGGGGGTTGGTGAGGAAGAGCCGTTCGGCCGCCGCACTGCCGTAGCGCTTGGCGACGTGCTCGTAGGCCAGGTCCAGCCGGGGCGGGCGATCCTGGCTGTCATGACTGTCGCTGGCCACGAAATGCACCAGCCCCCGCTTCAGCAGTTCCCCGCACATGCTCCGCGCTTGCGGACCGAACCGGCCCAGCAGCGACTGCGCGGTCACCTGCACCAGGCAGCCCTGGCCGGCCCAGCTCTGGATCTGGTCCAGGCGCCGGTGCAGCAGGAAATTCCGCTCGGGGTGCGTGAGGATGGGGACCATTCCGGCGTCCAGCATCCGCGCGAACACCTCGTCGGTGGTCTTGGCAATCAGCAGATCGGAGAGCTCCACCAGCAAGTAGTTCTTGTGGTTGATGGTGTACTTCGCCGGGTGGGCCAGCGCGTCCCGGATGTTGTCGAAATAGAAGTGGAAATCGCACCCGCAATGCAGACGGACGGTCCCCCCGCAAGCCTCCGCCAGCTCCGCCAGCTTCTGCTCGACGGCCTCCGGATCGAAGCGGTATTGGAGGTTGGCGTGCGGCGTAGCCACCAGGTCGGTGATGCCCGTCTCGGCCGCCACGCGCACCATCCGCAGGCTCTCCTCGAGGCTGGGCGAACCATCGTCCAGGCCGGCCAGCACGTGCGAGTGGATGTCGATCATGCGAGCCCTGCCGCCGCGGGCTAGATGAACATCTCCTCGTCGTGGGTGGCTTGCTCGACGGTGGTCCGGCGCCCTCCCAGCAGCACCGATAAAGCGGTCCGGATGCCGATGGTCAGGGCGGCGACCTGCTTCAGCGGCTTCAGAATGCTGTTCTGCAACAGCGTGGTGGTCTCCTGAAACCGGTTCACGGTATCGTCCAGGACCATCTCGATCCGGTCCATCTGAGCTCGCGTGCGCGCGGCGGCTTCCCCCAGCACCTCATCCACGCGGGTCAACTGCCTGCGGCTGATCGCCAGCAACTCGGAAGCCTGAGCCGAGATCTCCGCGACGCGCGCGCGCGTTTCTTCCAGAAGACGCTGCCCGCTCTGGGTCATCGGCTCGATCCTGGCGATCAGGGAGGAGATCTGTTCGTGCATGGCGCGCGAGGTGCGGTACATCGCAAACATCAAGCCGGCCTGAATCGCGATGGCGGCCGCTCCCACCGCGATGGCGGCCACCACAATCCACTGGGTTAATGGGTCCATGAAGAGCTGTTTGGCTCCTTCGCGCCGGCCACGCCCGCCGATTCCCGCTCGCGGGCCCGCCGCGCGGTTCTCTCAGGCCTAGGATTCCGGCTCCGGAGTACGGCTCGCTGCGGCCTCGCGATAGGCCTGCTTGCCGGCCTCGACCGCCGCCGTCAGATTGTCTCGCTGACGGCTCACCACGGTCTTGCCGCGCTCCACCAGATCGGCGCCCTGGCTGCGCAGCTCCTCGCCCCGCCGCTTCAGGTATTCCTTTCCTTCGTCGGCCTTCGAGCGAATGAATTCGCGAGTCTCTTCGCCGGCTTTCGGCGCGAAAAGCACACCGATGGCCAGCCCGAGGCCCAGGCCGAACGCAAAGTACCCTAACTTGCTGCCTTCTTCCGCCATTTGATCCCTCCTATGGTTTCCGATTCACCTGCATATTAACATACTAGCTGAGTACCACCCGCAACGCCATGCGACCAGCGATGCCGGCATCTTCAATCTCCGAGGAGACCAGCCATGGATGAGCGAACGCCCCGCCGGCTGGCCGCCGATGCGCTGTGGGTGTACGCCCTCCGCGTCTTGGGCGGGCGCGCCTGCTCCATCGGCGAGCTGCGCGAGAAACTGCTGCGCCGCGCCGAGCGCGCCGGGGACGTGGGAGGAATTCTCACGCGCCTCAAGGAATACGGGTACCTCAACGACCAGCGCTTCGCCCAGAGCTTCTCCGCCGCCCGGCTCGAGAACCAGGGGCTTGGCAAAGCGCGCGTGCTCAGCGACCTGCGCAAGCGGCGCGTAGCCCCGGCGGTGGCCGAGAAGGCCGTCCAGGAGGCCTATCGCGGCGCCGACGAGACCGGGCTGATCGAGGACTACCTCCGCCGCAAGTACCGCAACACCGCGCTCGAAACCTGGCTGGCCGAGCCCAAACACCTCGCCGCCGCCTACCGCAGGCTGCGCATGGCCGGCTTCACCGCCGCCAACTCCATCCAGGTGCTGAAGCGCTTCGCCGCCCAGCCGGAGCTGCTGGACTCGCTCGAAGAAGGGGATAGCTGACAGCGGTTAGCGCAGGGCTTCGATGATCTTCGTCATCCGCGCGTGGTGCGATCCCTTCCAATACACGCGGGCGCAGGCGTCGCAGCGGAGGAACTCGTCGTGGCGTTCGCGGACCCGGGGCGGCAGCAACTCGCCGACGGCGTCCTTGGCCACCGGCTCGAGCACACCGTTGCAGGCCAGGCAGCGGGCGAACGGCGTGGCGGAATCGAACAGGTCGAAGCGCCGCAGCACCTCGGCGAGCTGTTGCCGCGGGCTGGTCGCGCGCACGTAGTAGCCGCGCGTGACCACGGCGCGCTTGAGCAATTCGCGGTCGCGGGTGAGCAGAATCCGCTCCTCGCCGCCCGACAGGCGCGCTAGCTCCTCGTCCCGGCAGTCGTTGCGATACAGCGAGTCGAACCCCATCATGCGCAGATAGGCCGCCAGCCGTCCCAGGTGGACGTCCAGCACGAACCGCGTCTGGCGCAGGGGGCGCGGCCGCAACCGCGCCACGGGCGCGATGTCGATGGACTCGAAAACCGGGTAGACGCTGATCCGCTCGCCATCCTCGACCAGGTGGGAGAAGTCCGCCGAGCGGCCGTTCACCAGGATGAGGTCCACCTCGGTGTGCGGCACGCCGAGCGACTCGATGAGGTCGCGCACCGGCGCGCTCACGTGGAAGGCGCAGGGGAATGGAACCATGCGCCGCTCGGGCGCCAGGAAATCGTTCAGCTCCGCGTAGAAGCGGATGGAAACCTGCTTCACCTATTGCACCACGGCCGCCACGTTGACCAGTTCGCCGATCTCCGGAAGGCGGACCACCACCGTGTCCCCGGGCGCCAGGGCGGCGTCCTCGGTGATCCTGACCCCCGTCCCGGTCATCAGCACCGAGCCTGCCGGCACCGGATTAGCGCGCAGCAGATACTCCACCAGTGCCGCTTCGGTCCGCGCCAGCCGCGCCAGCGGCACGCTGTCGAAGAAGTGCGGCTGGCCGCCGCGCAGGACCGTGCAGCTCATCTCCAGCCCGCTCAACTCGGGCAGCTCGTCCGGCGTCACGATGGCCGGCCCCAGCGCGCAGGACCCCGTGTAGAACTTCGACTGCGCCAGGTAGAGCGGGTTCTCCCGCTCGATGTCCCAGGCGGAAACGTCGTTGCCCAGCGTGTAGCCCAGAATCCTGCCCTTGCGGCCCAGCACCACCGCCAGCCCCGGTTCGGCAGCCGTGAAGCGGGAGTCGAAACGGATGCCCACCGGCTGGCCCGGACCCACGCACACTCGCGCCGTGCCTTTGAAGAAGATCACCGGCCGCGCCTTGGTATGAACCTGCGCGTAGACGCCTCCCTCATCCTGCTCGCCGTGGAAATCCGCGCTCTCCCGGTAGGTGCACCCGCACGCCCAGACCTCCACGGGGTGGATCGGAATCAGCGGCACGCACGGCTCCGAGTGGCGGCTGGCCATCTGCGCCGCCAGTGCGGTGAGGGGAACCGATTCCGCCTCCGCCTTGCGGATCAGCTCCACCATCGAATACCCGGGAACCGGCCGCGCCTGGCCGCCCTCGAACACGGCCGCGGTGATCTTGTTGTCGAATCGTATCTGTCCAAAACGCATGGTGCCTGGAACCGAACCTCCGCTCTCCAGTATTCCAGATAAATGCCTCCGTGTATTGCCGGCCGGTCTGGCGGCCGATGGCGGCCCTGGGGCAAAAGGCGGTAGAGTGACAGTTTTGGCGGCGGCAAGCGGCTGGTCGCGGCGATCCAGAACCGGCAAAGGAGAGAATGAATCGATATGCGATGGCGAACCGTTCCGGTGTTTCTGGCCTTTCTCGCCATGGGCTTTGCGGACGCCGTGGGGCCGTTTGTGAGCCTGGCAAAGAGCGAATTCCACCTGAGTACCACGGTGGCGTCGCTCATCCCCTTCGTGGGTTACATGATGTTCGGGCTGCTGTCGATCCCCGTTGGGGTGTTCCAGGACAAGCGCGGCAAGAAGTCCGTGCTGCTGCTGGGGCTGGCAGTGGCGCTGCTTGGGCTGCTGAGCGCGAGCGTGGGACTCCACTCGTTCGCCCGGTTTCTTCTGGCGGTGGTGCTGCTGGGCGCGGGCGCGGCCATCCTGCAAGTCGGCGGCAACCCGATCATGCGCGATGTCTCCGAACCGGGCAAGTACGCCCGGAACTTGTCTCTGGGGCAGTTCGTGAAAGCGATTGGATCCCTTTCGGGTCCCGTGATCCCCGTGCTGGCGGCGCGGTACTTCGGTGCGAGCTGGAAAGTCATCTTCCCGATCTATGCGGCGGCGGTGTTCGCGACGCTGCTCGCGGTCGCCGGTTTGCGGGTGACCGAGCGGAAGGCGGAGCGCGCGGCGGCGACGCTCGGATCGTGCCTGGCGCTGCTGAAGAACCGCTACGTGCTGGTGATGGTGGGTGCGATCTTCCTCTATGTCGGCGCGGAAGTCTGCGTGAGTGCGGGCATCCCCCTGTATCTGGATCAGCGGTTCGGCATCGATATCCAGAAAGTGGGCCTGCTCGGGACCGGGTTGTTCTTCACCGCCCTGACGATCGGGCGGTTCTCCGGAGGCGTCATCTTGAACTGGATGGCGCCGCGCATGTTCTTCCGGGTCACCTGCGCGGTTTCCCTCGCGGGACTACTGGGTTTGTTCGCGCCGGACCGGGCCCTGGCGTTGGTGAGCTTCTTCCTGGTGGGGCTCGGCTTCGCCAACGTTTTCCCGCTGGTGTTCTCGATCGCGGTGGAGAGCCTGCCGGAGCACACCAATGAGCTCTCGGGCCTGATGGTGACCGCGATTGTGGGCGGGGCGTTTCTGCCCCCACTCATGGGGCTGGTGGCGGACCACAGTTCGGTGCAGTTGAGCTTCCTGGTGCCGCTGGCGGCGCTACTCTACATCACCTGGACTGCGGTCGCGGCTCGCAAGCCGGCCGGAGCGTGAATCTATGCCGGATTACGCAAGCGATGAGCGGATCGTGATGACGCTGGACGCCGGCGGAACGAACTTCGTGTTCTCGGCCATGCAGGCCAACCGTCCGGTGGTGGAGAGCTTCGCCCTGCCGTCGAATGCGGATCGCCTCGATCGCTCGCTCGATACGGTCATCGAGGGATTCCGGAGGGTGCGGGAACAACTGGTGGCGCCGCCGGTGGCGATCAGTTTCGCGTTTCCCGGCCCGGCGGACTACTTCAACGGGATCATTGTGCGGCCGCCGAATCTGGTGGCCTACCGCGACGTGGCGCTGGGGCCGATGCTCGAAGACCGCTTCGGTCTGCCCACCTTCATCAACAACGATGGGGACCTGTTTGCCTGCGGCGAAGCGGCGGCCGGATTCCTGCCGTACGTAAATGGCGTTCTGGAGAAGGCCGGAAGCCCCAAGCGATTCCGCAACCTTTTGGGCGTGACGCTCGGCACCGGGTTCGGAGGCGGCATCGTGCGCGACGGCGAACTGTTCGTGGGCGACAATTCCTCCTCCGGCGAGATCTGGCTGTCGCGGCACAAGGGAAAGCTGGACACCAACGTCGAAGAGGGCGCCTCCATCCGCGCCGTGCGGCGGGTTTATGCCCAAAACGCCGGTCTGCGGTTCGAGGACGCGCCCGAGCCCCGGGTGATCGCCGAGATCGCCGGCGGGCTGGCGCCTGGGGACCGCGCGGCGGCGCGGGAGGCCTTCCGGCGAATGGGCGAGGTGGCGGGCGATGCCATCGCACTGGCCATCACGCTGCTGGACGGCCTGGTGGTCATTGGAGGCGGAATCGCCGCGGCGCACCGCCACTTCTTGCCGGCGCTGATTGCCGAGATGAACGGGACCTACACCGCTCCCGATGGTCAGCGCTTCCGGCGTTTGATTCCGCGGGCCTTCAACCTCGAGGATCCGGCCGAACTCGCGGAATTCGTCAGGGGCGAGACCAAGGAACTGGCGGTTCCCGGGAGCTCGCGGACGTTGAGGTTCGACGGCATGCAGCGTGTCGGGGTCGGGATTTCACGTCTGGGGACGAGCGAGGCGACGGCGATTGGCGCCTATGCCTTCGCGCTGAACCAGTTGGAGAGGCGAGCCTAATGGCGAAATGGATTGTGGCGTTGAGTCTGATGTCAATCGCGATGCTGGATGCACAGGAATACACCCGCGGCGTGGGCGTATATCCGGGAGACCCGAAGCAGGACTTCTCGCCGGCGATGGTTGTGGACGGGACGAACTACCGCAACCTGGCCCTCCGCCGGCCGGCCTACCACTCGAGCAGTTACGACTACAATCTGACGGCACAACTGGTGACCGACGGGATCAAGGAGACCAAGCCGCCGCAGTGGGTGGCGGTCTCGACCAGCCAGCAAGGCACGCTCAAGAAGAACGAGCGCGAGTACCTGCTGGACCGCAACCCGATGACACTCGTGAGCTTGAACGGGCCCGGCGGCTGGGTGCAAATCGAACTGGGAGGCGGGAACACCGCCCCCGAGATCGATCGAGTGGACCTCGAGGCGCGCGTGGATTCGCGCAGCGACCGGCCGGAAGGGTGGACCTGTGGGGTCTCCGGCTCCGACGATGGCCAGACCTGGGAGGAAGTGGGCCGTGCCACGGGCACGGACCGCCCGCCCAGGGAGTTCAAGGCGTCCATCGCCCTGTCTTTGCCGTCTCACAGCAGTTTCTACCGTGTCGAGTTCCAGGCGGCCAGCGCGGCAATATGGCGCGTCAGTGAGGTGACGTTGTTCGGTCAGGGCCGCCGGCTGGAACTGGGCGGGCCGTACAACTTCAGCAGCGCCTGGATGAGTGCGGGGAGCGGCGAAGAGTGGGTTTACGTGGACCTGGGCGCGGTCTGCACCTTCGACCGCGTGAAGCTGTATTGGATCCGAAGGGCCGCGGAAGCCTCCCTCGAAGTATCGGACGATGCCGCGGCCTGGAGGATCGTACTACCGCTGCCCGCATCGACGGCGATGACCGACGACCTCAAGCTTGCAGCGCCGGCTCAGGGCCGGTACGTGCGCCTGCTGATGAAGCGGCCGGCCTCGCCCGGCGGCTATATCCTGAGCGAGATGGAGGTGTACGGGCGCGGCGGTCCGGCGCCCCGGCCCAAGCCCGCTCCGGCCGTGCGGGCCGACGGACGCCTGGACCTCGCGGGCGGCGCCTGGCGCATCCAGCGGGACTCGCAGGTCGAGGCCAGCGGCGAAACGCTGTCCAAGCCGGGTTTCCAGGACGGCGACTGGCTGGTGGCCACCGTGCCAGGCACCGTGCTGACCAGTTACTACAATGCCGGCGCGGTGCCAGACCCGAACTACGGCGACAACCAGCTCATGATTTCGGATACCTTCTTCTACGCCGACTTCTGGTACCGGAACGAGTTCGTGGCGCCGCCCGCGCGCCCGGGGCAGCGGTTCTGGCTGAACTTCGACGGCATCAACTGGAAGGCGGACGTCTTCCTCAACGGCGAGAAGCTCGGCCGCATCGAGGGCGGATTCATGCGCGGGCGGTTCGACGTCACCAGCCGCTTGCGTCCCGGAGAGAACAACGCGCTGGCCGTGCGCCTCGAGAAGAACGCGACGCCCGGCAGCATCAAGGAGAAGACGCTCGACAGTCCGGATAAGAACGGCGGCGCGCTGGGCGCCGATAACCCGACCTACCACGCCTCGGTCGGCTGGGACTGGATTCCCTCCATCCGCGGGCGGAACACCGGCATCTGGAACGACGTCTATCTCAGCCGTAGCGGACCGGTCACCATCGAGAATCCGTTCGTCACCACCGCCCTGCCCCTGCCGGACACCTCGCGCGCGGACGTGAGCGTGGAAGTTACCCTGCGCAACCACGGATCCCGGGCGGTCAAGGGGACCCTGCGCGGGCGCTTCGGCGAGGTGACGTTCCACGCGCCCGTGACGGTGGACGCAGGGGCCGCGAAAACGGTGAAGCTGGACCCGTCCACGCATCCGGCATTGCGTCTTCGGAATCCGAAGCTGTGGTGGCCCGTGGGATACGGCGAACCGAACCTGTACCCGGTGGAGCTGAAGTTCGAAACCGCGGGCCGCAAGCTGTCGGACGCGACGTCGTTCCAGGCCGGCGTGCGGCAGTTCGCTTACAGCGAAGACGGAGGCGCGCTGAAGATCTGGATCAATGGCCGGCGGCTCGTTCCTCGCGGCGGGAACTGGGGCTTTGGCGAGTCCATGCTGCGCTACCGCGCCCGCGAGTACGACGTGGCCGTGCGCTACCACCGCGACATGTACTTCACCATGATCCGCAACTGGGTGGGGCAGGTCGGCGACGACGAATTCTACGAGGCCTGCGACCGGCATGGAGTGGTGGTGTGGCAGGACTTCTGGCTGGCGAATCCGTTTGACGGCCCGGACCCGGACGACAACGAGATGTTCTTGCGGAACGTCAGGGATACGGTTCTGCGGCTTCGCAACCATCCTTCCGTCGGGCTTTACTGCGGGCGCAACGAAGGCTACCCCCCGAAAGCGCTTGATGACGGGATGAAGAAGACGGTGGCGGAATTGCATCCGGGGCTGCACTACATCCCGCACTCCGCGGCGGTGGTCGTGAGCGGGGGCGGACCGTACCGGGCCATGCCGCCCAAGTTCTACTTCCAGTACCGGGCGACGCCGAAACTGCACAGCGAGCTGGGCATGCCCAACATCGTCACGCTGGACAGCCTGCGGGCCATGATGCCGGAGAAAGCCATGTGGCCGCAAGGAGCCGTGTGGGGTCTGCACGATTTCTGTCTCCGGGGCCTTCAGGGCGGCGCCTCCTTCCGCGAAATGATCGACAAGGGCTACGGCGGAGCGGACAACGCGGCGGACTGGGTGACGCTGGCTCAATTCGTGAATTACGACGGCTACCGCGCCATGTTCGAAGCGCAGAGCCGCAACCGGATGGGCATGCTGCTGTGGATGAGCCACCCCGCGTGGCCGTCGTTCGTCTGGCAGACCTACGACTACTACTTCGAGCCCACAGCCGGGTACTTTGGCAGTAAGAAGGGGTCGGAGCCGCTCCATATTCAGTGGAACCAGGCCACCGGCGGCATCGAGGTGGTGAACTACAGCGGCGGCGATGCGCGCGGCCTCACCGCCCGGGCCGAACTTCTGAACATGGATGGCACGGTGAAATGGGAGAAGACGGTGTCTCTGGATAGCGCCGAGGACAGCGTGGCATCCTGCATCCCGATGGAATACCCACCTACCCTGACGCCCGTGCATTTCCTCCGCCTGAAGCTGACGCGCGGCGGCCAGATCGTGTCGGAGAACTTCTACCTGCGTGGGCTGGAGGAGGGCAACCACCGCGCCATTCGCGAGCTGCCCAAGGTGAAGCTCGAAGCCTCGACCACTGTCCAACGGCAAGGCCAGCGCTGGCTCTTGACCTCCGAGCTGCGCAACGTTTCCACCGCCCCGGCCCTCATGGTGAAGTTGAAGGCGGTGCGCGAGAAGAGCGGGGACCGCATCCTCCCCGCGCTTTACAGCGACAACTACGTGGCACTGATGCCCGGCGAGCGCCGCACGATCAGGACCGAGCTTGAAGACGCGGACACGCGGGCCGAAAAGCCCCGGATCGTGGTCGAAGGGTTCAACACCGGCGAGGTGGCGTACCGATAGCGCCGTGTGCGGGCGCGCTCTGGCTGTCAGTCCTCCGCCGCACCCGTCGATACGGGCTCAATCGGCACGGAAATCGCGAAGGTGGTCCCCTGAGTTCCGTTCGGCTCGAACGTCAGGCTCCCGCCATGCTTCTCGACCATGATCGGTCGTGCGACGACGAGCCCCGGCCCAGCGCCACGGCCTGCCTGATCGCTCACCTGTCTGGTCCGGACCGTGATCTTGCCTTTCGCTTGCGTTCCCTTCGTCGCCTCTCCGATCCCATGCTCGGCGTTGACCAGCAGGTTGAGGATGACCTGGTTCATCTCGGCGATGCGGCAGACAGCATTGATTGTGGATTGTCTATGTTAAGCTAAGGACGCCGGAGATGGCCTCTCCGGGCTGATTTTCAACTTCATGAGGTTCTCCCTGGAGAAATCGCGCGGGTTCCAGGTGAGATTTGGAGGGCAATCATGACCGATAGAGTCGCGCGATTGCGCCGCCGCAGCCTCGAGACCAAACCGTGGTTGTCGATCGAGCGCGCCCGGCTCATGACCGAGTTCTACCGGCAGGCGGAGCCAATGTCGGAGCCGATGCTCAGGGCGCGGGCGCTCTCCTACCTGATGGATCGGAAAACCGTCTCCATCGGCCCCGACGAGCTGATCGTCGGAGAGCGCGGACCGGAACCCAGGGGCACGCCCACCTTTCCCGAGTTGTGCTGCCACTCCCTCGAGGACTTCGAAGTTCTGAACTCGCGCCAGAAGGTCTCTTATCGCGTCGATGAGGAGGCGCTCCGGATTCAGGCTGACGAGATCATCCCCTTCTGGCGGGGGCGCTCTATCCGCGACCGCATCTTCAGGGAAATGACGCCCGCCTGGAAGGACTGCTACGAGGCCGGCCTGTACACGGAATTCATGGAGCAGCGCGCACCTGGCCACACCGTGTTGGGAGACGTCATTTACCGCAAGGGCCTTCTGGATCTCAGGGAGGACGTCGAGTCCAGCCTGGCGCGGCTGGATTGGTGCGACGACCCCGACGCCTACCACAAGGAACAGGAACTCAAGGCCATGGCCGTCGCGGCGGACGCGGTGATGCGATTCGCCGAGCGCCACGCCGAAGCGGCCCGCGCGATGGCCGCCGCCGAGCCGGATCCCCGGCGCAAGGCCGAGCTGGAGCGCGTGGCGGAGGTGTGCAGCCGCGTTCCCGCGCACGCCCCGCGCGACTTCTGGGAGGCGCTGCAATCGTACTGGTTCGTCCACCTGGGCGTCGTCACCGAGCTGAACACGTGGGATTCCTTCTGCCCGGGCCGGCTCGATCAGCACCTGAATCCCTTCTACCAGAAGGGTCTCGCCGGGAACACCCTCACCCGCGAACAGGCTCAGGAACTGTTGGAGTGTTTCTGGGTGAAGTTTAACAACCAGCCCGCGCCCCCGAAGGTGGGCGTCACGGCGGCCGAGAGCGGCACTTACACGGATTTCGCCAACATTAACAACGGCGGGCTGGCTCGAGACGGCTCCTGTGGCGTCAACGACGTTACGTATCTCATCCTCGACGTGATCGACGAGATGCGGCTGCTGCAACCCTCCTCGAACCTCCAGCTCAGCAAGAAGAACCCCGATCGGTTTCTGAAGCGCGGCCTGGAGATCGTGCGCCAGGGCTGGGGCCAGCCGTCGATCTTCAACGCCGATCTGGTGGTGGAGGAGCTGCTGCGCCAGGGGAAGTCCATCGAGGACGCGCGTTGCGGCGGCACATCGGGCTGCGTCGAGACCGGCGCATTCGGCAAGGAAGCGTACATTCTCACGGGCTACTTCAACCTGCCCAAGGTCCTCGAGATCGCGCTGAACAACGGCGTGGACCCGCGCACCGGCAAGCGCCTCGGCCTCGAAACCGGCGAGCCGGAGGCCTTCGCGTCCTACGACGACGTGTTCGCCGCGTTCCGCAGGCAGTTACACCACTTCATCGACATCAAGGTGCGGGGCAACCAGGTGATCGAGCGCCTGTATGCGCGGCACATGCCGGCGCCGTTCCTGTCGATCTTGATCGACGGCTGCATCGAGAAGGGCAAGGACTATAACGACGGCGGCCCGCGCTACAACACCACTTACATCATGGGCGTGGCGCCCGGAACCTGCACCGACTGCCTGTCCGCCCTGAAGTATCACGTCTTCGAACGGAAGACGCTTTCCATGCACGAGCTTCGGCAGGCACTGGCCGCCAACTTCGAGGGCCACGAGAAGACGCGCCTGCTGCTCTGGAATCGAACGCCCAAGTACGGCAACGACGACGACTATGCCGACGGCATTCTCGCCGACGTGTTTGATGCATTCTATTCCGAAGTCAACGGCCGGAAGAATACCAAAGGCGGCTTCTATCGCGTGAACTACCTCTCGACCACCTGTCACGTGTACTTCGGCTCGGTCACCGGGGCAACGCCCGACGGGCGCAAAGCCTGGGAGCCCCTTTCCGACGGTATTTCGCCGGCGCAGGGAGCGGACCGCAAGGGGCCCACGGCGGTCATCCGGTCGGCCGCGAGGATGGATCACGCCCGCACGGGCGGCACGCTGCTCAACCAGAAGTTCACGCCACGGGTCCTGGAAGGTGAAGACGGCCTCGACCATTTGGCCCAGTTGGTGCGGTCTTACTTCAAGATGGACGGACACCACATTCAGTTCAACGTCGTCACCGGCGAGACGCTGAAGGCCGCGCAGCAGGAGCCGGATAAGTACCGCGACCTGATCGTTCGCGTGGCCGGTTACAGCGACTACTTCTGCGACCTGACCACGGCGTTGCAGGACGAGATCATAGCCCGCACCGAGCAGACCGGCTTCTAGGCCTCGGCGGGCGGACGGGTCCCCTTTCTATAACTGCGGATCACCAAACCGAGTCCGAGAAGGGCCGGCAAACTCACCAGTGCGCCCACACGTACGCCCGAGGAGCGATAGTCAAACTCGACCCGATGCTCGCCGGGCGGCACCCAAACTGCCTGGAACGCGCCGCTCCAAGGCTCTATGTGCACCGGCGCTCCATCGACCGTAGCCCGCCATCCGGGGAAGAGCTGCTCCGCCAAGGCGAACTGCCCGCCCGTGTCCGAGCGCACCACGAAGGCGCGGACCTCGGGCGTCCACGCCGTGGTCTGCACCGAGCGGACCCCGCCCTCCTCAACCCAGCCATAGGACGGCCGCGCGTCCTGGAATTCAAACACCTTGTGGTAGGACCGCGAGGGTTCGAGCAGGTGGAAACTCGAGTCGTTCAGCAGGCGCGAGTACTGAGGACCGCGCTCGGTGGAGATGAAGTAGCGAACTCCGAGCAGACGTAGCGCCGGCTGGTTGGCCGAGTCGATGTCGATGTCCCGGTCCGACCGGAAGCGCCCCAGTCCCTCCATCAGTTTCCTGTACGATGTGGTCACAAGCGGATCGAATCCCTGCGGCGTCCGGAGATCGTAGAGGCGGATCTCGTACGGAGAGGGACCCGTCTGGTCCAGGGCAACCCGGTATCCCGGGTGGGAGCGGAGCTGGCGGTAGACGGCATCGTCCATGCCGGTGAACGAGCCGGCTGTGAACTCAATCCTCTCCTGGTTTGCGTTGAAGCGCTTGCTGGTGCCGAACACCTTATAATCGACTCCCACCGTCAGCAGCAGGACGGCGACCAGGCATGCTCGAAGCGCACCGTGTTGCGTCGGCAGAACGTAAACGGCGAGAGCGAACAGCCCAAGAGTGATCGCCGCTTCGACTGCCGATCCCCAGCCTGGCGGGAAACCCGACCCGCCCGGCAGCCCCACAATCAGTTCGCGCACCGACCAGCCCCCCAGGAGCGCGATGGTCAGGTACCCGAGCCAGCCGCCGCGCGGCTGGCGGATCTGCCCGAGGCAATGGTCCAGTCCGAAGGCCGCCAGCGGCGCTGCTGCCAGAGTCAGCCCCGCAAGGAAGTACCAATCCCGGCAAACCTGAAGCAGCAGAGTGGAATGCCGAACAATCTGCCAGACCAAGCCAAACGGGTTCGTTACGACCACCGCAACCACGCCCCCCATGGCCAGCAAGGGCATCACCTCGCGCCAACCCCTCCGGCGCACAAGACAAAGCAGGCCAAAGAAGGCGGGCGCTCCCAAGTACAGATACTCGCGGCCCCGGTTCGTATCTGGGGGCACGTGCAATCCGAAGTTGAAGTAGTTCGGCACCAGGTACGAAACATAGAACTCCAGCTCTCTGATGCCGCTCCCATACTTTACCTCGGGCGCTTTCAGTGACATCGCCTCCAGGGCGGGCAGGATCTGGACCATCGCGATCGCCAGCGATGCACCTAGAGCCAGGATTGTGCCCGCGGCCACCTTCCATCGCCACGCGGCATAGCCGACCATGCAGACGGCAAAAACGAGCCAGGTGGGCGGATAGCCCCCGAGAAAGCACAGTGCCGAGGCGACCGTCACCTTCCACAAGGGCTGCCAGCGCCGCTCCTCCACCGCCTGGTCGATTCCCCACAGACCCAGGGGCATCCATGCGTAGCCTGCCACCAGTCCGAAGTGCTGCAACTGGAGCAGCATGTAGCCGCTATAGGCGAACACCCCGGCGCCCAGAACGCTCGCCAACTCCCCCAGCCGCTTGGATCGTAGCCAGACGTAGCAAAGCAGGAAGGCGAGCCACACGTGTGCCAACACCAGCGCCTGGAGGCTTTCATACGAGAGTGCCGGCCGGCCGATGTTCGCCGCGAAGACCAGCCACATGGGCGGGTAGAACAGCGCCGCCTGAGTGTTCCCGACGAAGCTGAGGCCACAGTACTGCGCAGGGTCCCACTCCGGCAGGCGCCCCTCGCGCAGCGATTGAAATGCGAAGTCGGCCAGAGAAAAATGATATCCCTCGAGATCGAAAGGCACGTGCACTCGCGAGAAGGGCGGCAGGTACTCCAGAAAGAACAAGTACGTGAACACAAGCGAGAGAACCGCCACCGTCCGCAATCGAATTGGTCTCCTCATGCGAGGTGACCATTATATCCCCCCGGTTCGTCATCGGTGACCGGGATCCGCTGGCGCCGAGACTCCTCGATCGCCTCGCGCCTTACATGTCTGCCGCGGGTGGGTTCACCAGTTGCGGCTTCGTCAGCGCCCAGTGCGTGTGCACGATCTTCCACTGGCCGTTCTTGCGCCTGTAGACTTCGGTCGTGTTCCAGCGCACTGTCCGGCCCTTGCTGTAGCTGACGAAATTGAAAGTCAGCACGCCCATGTCTCCCGAGACAACCACTCTTGGGTTGATCATCTCCCACCGGTCGACGTGCACTGTTCCCTGCACCTTACCATAGAGCGCACGGAGCGCCGGCAGGCCCTCCAACCGGGCGTCGAGAAACGGATCGAAGTAGTCCACCTCGGGATCCGAGGCGTCCAGGAAACCGTTCAGGTCGCCCTTCGCCCAGCGCTCGAACGCGCCGCGCTCGATGGCCAGGATGGCCTGTGCGTCCTTGTCCGCTTGCGCCCTCGAGGCGTCCGAACCGCCGCTCAGGACCGCGGCGGCGCATAATGCGGGTACAACCGCGAATTCGATCATTGAGAACCCTCCCTACCCATCGAGACAACCGGCCAGGCGGCAGTGTGACAACCCGGCCGGCTATTTCGGCGAATCCAGCGTGACGCCGGCCAGCGCCTTCCGCACCAGCTCCAACGGCGCGGGCGGCTCGGCGAAGGGGTGCTCCCGGTACAAGGCAGCACAGAGTCGGTGCGAGGCCTCGAGCAATTCGTCGCCGCGGCTGGGCGCGACCTCCCGGACCCTGCGGCAGTAGCTCGCTGCGAACTGCAGCCTGTCCGGCTTCAGATAGCCGCGCTCCATGAAGCCGCGGATCTTTTTCGGACAGCGGCAGGGATTCGACTCGTTCACCAGGCCGCATTTCCCGTTGAGGAACGAATACAGATCCCGCCGCGCGCGCGAGAGGATCTGGCGGAAATTGGCCGGCGTGATCCCGGCCACCTCGGCGCCCACCGAATCGCTCACACCGAAGATCTCGCCCAGCGTGTACACCAGCCGCTGCCGCCCATCCAGGCACAGCAGCATCGCCGCGGTGCACGACATCTTGGCTTCCTCGATCAGCACTTCAACGGGGACTGGCACGGTCCGCGGGTCGGGAATCTCAGAAAGGCCTGTTGCGTCCAGATCGCCGGCGAACCACTCGAACGTGTAGGTCGGCTCGGCCGCGGCCCACTTCTTCTTGAAGTTCAGGATGTGGTTGGTCGCCAGCCGGTAGAGCCACGTGCGGAACTTGCTTTCCCCACGGAACGTCCGCAGGCTCGTCATCAGGCGGATGAGAATGTCCTGCGTGGCGTCCTCGGCATTCTCGGCGGTGTAGAGCATCCGGATCGCAATGTTGTAGATCCAGGGCTGGTGGCGCGTGACCAGCTCCTCCATCGCCTGCCGGTCGCCGGTCTGAGCTCGCCTCACCAGCTCGCGGTCCGCATCTTCCGCGGTGTCGTCTGCGAGGGGACTGTACATTGCGCCATACAATGTAACACGGCGGGCTCAGCCTGCTCACCCGATTGTGCGATGCGACCACCGCCCAAGACAGCCGTGGCCCGGCAACACCAACATGGCCACTGCGGGAGGGCAACAGATCGAGACCGCTTGATTTCATTGCTCGGGGCGGTCGGATTTGAACCAACGACCCCCTGCGCCCAAGGCGCGGGTACGCTGATTCCCGCGATTCCCGTAACGTCCACTGAATCAATATATTACGGCCGAGCTATCCACACCCACAAAGGTGGCCTGTAGACGATTTTGTGGCTGTCGAAAACCTCCAGATTCAACAACTGCGCCGTCGCACACGGCCTCCGCACCGTGGTCTCGGCCGCCTTGGATCTGGTTCGTTTCGGGCAAGCCGCAGCGCACTGGCGCGCTGCCATGGCTGCCGAGGACCTGGTTCTCCGTGAACGGCTGGGACTGCTCCAGGCGGGCAAGGTCAGACCACGACGGCCCCACGACTCCACCCAATGGGTCCGGATGACGTTGAGCCGACGGTCCCCGTGGAGCAGTGCGCTGGTAATGTGAAGCCCGATACACTGATCCGTTGGCGCTGCCGAGGATTCCGCCTCTTCTGGCGCGGGCAGGCCCGAGGCGGGCACCAGGTCCGAAGCCGCGCTGGCTGACTTTCATCCACAACCACACCAAGGTGATCATGGAGGTGGCGACGAATCCTCCATCACAACGTGACCGCGTATCCTGCGGCGGAGCGCGCGCTGCCGCAGTTCCGGGAGGCACTGCCAGGCAATCATTCCTACCGATTCCAGGAGAGGGTTCCGGCCAGCGGCGACAGACATAAACTGGCAGCCGGCTTCCGTGTTGTGAAGACGTCCGTGCCTGGCGGCCTGCATCATGCATGTCTCCTGGCGAAGGAGGCCGCCTGACGACGGCTTTCGTTCTTGCGGACGACAGTGAAAGAAACACCCACTGCGGACGCGGTTGCACGTACAATCGAGGGTAGCCAGGAAGCCGAAATGGAAAGCCTAGTTGAGCGGTGTCAGCCGCGCCCGCTGGCAGGAGCGAGCGCGCTCAAACCATGACTCCCGTCACCGCTCCCAGCAGGATTCCTGACGCCACCGACGCGGGTGACATCCGCCAACGCTCCTACCAAGCTTTCCTTCAGCGCCCGCCAGAATCGTCCCCGCCGCTTCGCCAATGGTCCGCGGTCCTCATCACCGCCGGCTCGCAAGCCCAAGCCGAACTCTATCGCCAGCAGATCCGCCAGCGCTCCGAACGCGGATATCTGCCCCACAACGTCTCCTGGCACGTGGTGCCCGATCCGGAAGGCCGTCGCATCGGTAGCGGCGGCGCCACGCTGCGCGCACTCCAGGTCCTGGGCAAGCACGATCCCGCGTGGTGGAGCCGCAACCGGGTTCTGGTCATCCACGGCGGCGGTGAGTCCCGGCGTTTGCCTGAGTATAGCCTGACCGGCAAGCTTTTCGGCATCCTGCCTGCGCGCACGCCCTGGGGTGAGAACAGCACCGTCTTCGACGAAACCCTGGCGCTCTCTACGCTGTGGGTGGAGCGGTTCTCTTCCGGCCTGACGGTCTCTTCCGGCGATGTCGTTCTGACCTTCGACGCGGCAAATCTCGACTGGGACCGTCCGGGAGTGGCCGGCGCCGCGATCCGCCAGCCCATCGAGGTAGGCACGCGCCATGGGGTCTACGTGCTCGACGAGCGCGGCCGCGTGTATTCCTTCCTGCAAAAGCCCACTCCTGAGCAGGTGCGTGCCGCTGGTGGGATCTTACCCGGCGGCCAGGTAGCGCTCGATACCGGGCTTCTTCACTTTGACGCAGACCTAGCTGCCAGCCTGTCTCATCTCGCTTCTGCCCTGCCTGAGATTCCGTTTCTCGACCTCTATCAACACTTCACGCTCTCGCTCACCGGGGAAGCGCCGTGCGCGCTGGCCGAGCTGGCGTCCCTGCTGCACGGAGTCCCCTTCCACTGCTCGCTCGTGGAGGGCGATTTTACGCACGTCGGCACCACCTCTCACTTGCGCAGCCTCTTCACCGGCGGGGTGGTAGACTGCATCCTCGCGCCGGGAAGCGAACTCGGCTCCGGTGCGCTTGCCATCGAGTGTCACTGTACGAAGCCGATACGGGTGGGATCGGGCGCCATCGCGCATGGCCTGACGGACTTGGCCGGTGCCATGACGATTGCTGAGGACACCGTCTGCCACCAAGTACCGGTCCTTCTGCCGGATGGCCGGAGGGGTTTCGTTGTCCGTACCTACGGCGTTGAGGACGATCCGAAGACCGCCACGTGGTTCGGCCGCCCGATTCTGGAGGTCCTCATGACTCTCGACCTCGACCCGGAAGAGGTCTGGCCCGGCCTCCCACAGCACGAGCGTTGTCTCTGGAACGCCCAACTGTTCCCATTCAATAACGAGTTCCTGCCGCGGCTATCCCTGGCCTCCAGCACCGAATATGCGGATGGGGAGGCTCTCGCCGAAGCGCGTGAACGCCGGAGGCAGGCGAACTGGCAGGCTTCCGCAGTCGCGCTTGCACAGTCGGGAGTGGACGTGCGGCCGCTGTTGATTCACGCGCCTGGCATCAACGCTTCTGCGGAGACGGGGCGCGCTCTGAGTGCGGATGCAGCGGCGCTGGAAGCGAGTGCTCCATCGGAGGCGGCCAGTCGCCATTTTCAAGCGAGCCTGTTCTATCACCAGGCGGGCCTTGAGGAGGAATCCGTCCGTTCCCGGTCGGCGGCATTTTCGGCCGTGCAAAAGGCTGTCGCCGCGCGCACGCTTCCGTCCTTCGGCACGGACAGTCACCAGGACCGGGCACGCGCCTCTCTCGTGACCGTGTCAGCTCCGGCGCGGATCGACTTTGGCGGCGGCTGGTCGGACACGCCGCCCTTCTGCCTGGATTGGGGCGGCACGGTCTTCAATTTGGCCATCACGCTGAACGGCGCTTACCCCATTCACGCCACCGCCCGGCCGCTCGATGAGCCCGTGGTGCGCTTGATTTCCTCGGAAGCAACGAAGGTGCTCGCGCTCGAGTCCGTTGCGCCGGCTGGAGACGTCGGTTCGCCATTCGCCATCCATCGCGCGGCCCTCGAGATGCTCGGTTTCCTGAAACCCGGCGAACCGATTGCCGGCCTCGAGATTCGCACCGAAGTGAACCTCCCGATGGGCTCCGGATTGGGCACCAGCAGCATCCTCGCTGCGACGGTGTTGAAAGCTCTCATGTCGATGCGCGGCGAGGATGTGAGTGTCCAGGAACTCTCGGATCTGGTCCTGGCCCTAGAGCAGTTCATGACCACCGGGGGAGGGTGGCAGGATCAGGTGGGCGGCATCTACCCGGGGGCCAAACTGACGATGACCGGCCCCGGTCCGCGGCAGCGTCTACGGGTGGAACCGGTGGGGTGCCCACAGGGCTTTGCCGAGCGGTTCGTGCTTTACTACACTGGCCTCCGGCGCATCGCGAAGGATCTGCTGGGCCAGGTGGTCGGCCGCTATCTGGCGCGTGAGGTTCAGGCGGTGCAAGTGCTGCACAGCATCAAGACCTTGGCCGTCGAAATGGCATACGCGATGAAGGAATCCGATTGGGATTACTTCGGCAGCCTGCTCGATCGCCACTGGCAACTCAACCAGATCTTGGACCCGCACACGACGAACGCCCCGATCAATGCGCTGCGGGAACAGGTGCGGCCATATATTTCGGGAGCCAAGTTGGCCGGAGTGGGCGGGGGCGGTTTCCTGATGCTTCTGGCCAAGACGCCGGACCATGCGCGGGATTTGCGGCGGTTCCTTGCCTCACTACGCGGTCCAGGCGCTTTGTACGACTGGGCAGTCGCTCCAATGGGCCTTCATCAGACCGAATCGGGGGCTCCCTAAAGCTGTCCGCCCCGGCTTATCCTCGAGGAAGACTAGGCGCTGTCTGCGTGGTCTGCTGTCCGACTTGTGTCTCGATCCAGGGATAGGTCAGCTCGATCCCTTCTTTCAGAAGGATCTTAGGCTGCCAGCCGATGGAACAGACCCTGGCATTGCTGAAGTTCCGCGATTGGACGCCCACAGGGCCGTGGACGTATTTGACCTGGAGCTTCTTCCCCGCGACCTCCATGACCGTGGCCACCAGCTCGGCGACACTGACGTACTGCGGGCAGCCGATATTCACGGGTCCGTGGAGGTCGGACTGCATGAGGCGATAGATGCCATCCACCATGTCGTTCACGTGGGTGTACGAACGAATCGCCGTCCCGTCTCCCCAAACCTCGATTGTTCCGCCGTCCGGGGCCTCCGCGACTTTCCGGCAGATGGCAGCGGGCGCCTTTTCGCGCCCTCCCCGCCAGGTACCTTCGGCGCCGTAGCAATTTTGAAACCGGGCGATACGGACCTGCATGCCAAGGCGCCGCTCGTAAGCCATCGCGGTGCGTTCCGCGTAGAGCTTTTCCCAGCCGTATTCGTTGTCCGGATGGGCCGGGATGGCTTCCTCCTCGGTCATCTCCGGTTCACCGGGTTTCATGTCGCGGTAAACGCAAACCGACGACGAGAAGAAATACCGAGGCACGCCCATCTCGGCAGCCGTGTGAGTCATGTGTACGTTGATGAGAACGTTGTTGTGCATGATCTCGCATTCGGCGGAGTGGATGAAGCCCATTCCGCCCATGTCGGCAGCGAGCTGATAGACTTCGTCAAAAGCCCTTCCGTCAAGGGTGAGGGCGGTCTTGCAGTTCTGTTCGTCGCGCAGATCCAGCACAAGGAATTCGTCCGCGGCGCTCGCCGAAAACTCGTGTCGCTTGATGTCCGCTCCGCGGACCCAGTAGTTTTCGCGCCTGAGCTTCTTCACCAAGTGACCCCCGATGAATCCGCCTGCACCACAAACGAGAGCTGTCTTCATTGGGTTGTTCCTTGTAGCACGAGTTTCCTCTTGAGATTCCGGACAGCGCATATTCTACACCAAGACACCTCCCGCCGGGCAAATCCAGCGTCCTGTTCTTGATCGTTCTACTCCAGCCGCCAGGAGACCGCCGCCATGCGGCGCTTCACCCGCAACCATGGGATCACCGAGGGATCCCACGACAAAATGGAGCTCATCAACCGGCAAGCCTACGGCTTCCGCAACTTCCAGAACTACAGAATTCGGGTCAAGGTGCTATGTTCTTGACTGGCTTGGGATCCGGCCTCCGCCCCCGTTTTTGGCGTAGAGCCCATTGCAGCCAAAAGAACTGACTTCGGATGGTCGGGGCGGCCAGATTTGAACTGGCGACCCCCTGCGCCCAAGGCAGTTATCGGCCTGCTCAAGAGTGGCCTATTTTCAACTGCTTACGTTTCAAGCAGATACGAGCATCCCGTTGAAGCCTGTGGAACCTTGTTGAGCCCGGGTGCTCCCGACAGCTACATTTCTATCTACAACCCCTTTTTGGAAGGAGTCGACCTCGCGGGTACTCGACGTTGGATACCGGCCGCGGAATTGCGCACCAGCATGGGCCGAAGAAAGTGGCCGGCCCCGTTCCAGCCCCAGCCGTATCAATCTTTCCGTCGCGCACCTAGGGTGATTGATACTCCGGTGTTCTTGGATCCTCGAGTATGTCTAGAGCGATCTGGGACCAAGTCTCGAGTTCCTCCTTGGCCGCTCGAAGCTCTCCAGGTTCGGAAAACCGGCACTGAGTGATAACCGCTTCGCGTTTCTTGACAGCCGGCTCTCTCAGATCCCAGACATGTACAATGGCGAGGTGGACTCGGCCTACGTCGCTGGAATCATCATTGATTAAGCCGACGATTCGGCTTCGAAACGGAGTTGATAGTTGGACTTCTTCATTGACCTCGCGCTCCGCGCAAGCAAGATACAACTCCTCCTCGGAAGAGAACAGAGTCGAGTCTGCCGGCTCAATATGGCCGCCAAGGCCGGTTGATCGTCGTGCAACCAGGCGGCTCTCCCCCGATTGTTTTCCTCGGACGTAGTTGAAGATCGAGCCATGGTGGCGAAGTATGACGTACGGGATAAGCTGCTTTAGCCCCGGGCTGTGCTCGGCGGCGTAGCGGTCAACGAAGCGGGCGTTGTTGGACTGAAAAATCGCAGGAATGTACCTGGCGACATCTAACGTATACCCTTGAAAGATTCCAAGTCCTTCAATGAGGGAAGTATCCGCCACCAAGACCAGCTGAGCCATCAGGTCCCCGCTTCCTCTATTATAAGCAGGATTTGAAGAGTCGTGCCAGATCCAGCCGACGCGGCGACGTCGAGCGGTAAGACACGAACGAAGAACGCTCTAACCAATACTTCCGTTTTCGGATCCTGGCCGACCTCCATTGTACATGGAAGGGTCTCTGTGGAATCCGTTCTCTTCATCCTTCGATCGCCACCGGCTCGGGCGACCCACGCAAGGGCACCTGGATTGGAGCGCGCTACGAACCGTCTGGTTGCGATAGACGGATGCGCTCATCTTGGTCGAGCCCGAGACTGTCGTTGACACCGGCTCCACTCGCGCCTGCCTTCGCGTGGCAACGGGCAAAAGATCTGCGCTGACCAGCTCGAAATTGTCGGGTGCATGCCGTCCTACCGGCGAGCGACAATGACCAGGTATTCAGTGACTCTCTTCGGTTTGCGGCCACCCTGAGACTGGTGCTCGTAAGGCGTGGCGTAGCTTCTACAAGAGATCGGCAGCCGCGAGCCAAGATCACTCAACACGCCCGAGACGCTCGCATCGCTGTTGTCGGCATAGCTCCAGGCACACAGCCACCCAGCCTGAAGAACCGTCTCAATGAGATTAGCAAGTGCTCCGGTCATCCTGTTCAAGGAACGCGTGAAGAACTCCGACGCGAACCTGCCACCGGCACTCTTAACTGGTGCTCGACCGCGCCCGGCGACGGTAGGGTAGTCATAGGTCACGAGCGTCTCCAAGACGTGGTAGTACCGGCTATACTCCTCACGGCGATACGGTGGATCAACGTATACAAGGACCTCTGAAGGCAATGGCGACGCCGAAAGGTGTTCGACCGCTGTCTGCCACGGACCCGGGACCACCTGAACGCGGTGCAGTACGCTCTCGCTCTCCTGCGCTAGATTCATCATCCGGACTGAGAACTCGTGGAACACCGAAAGCGCTCGCTTCTCAATGATCCGCGACAACTCATTCAGACCAACCTCCTCCCAGCGCCGAACAAGCGGCTGTGCAAAATGACCTGCGTACGTTGTGGCCACGCGACTGGCCGACGCTACAAGCGCGCCGAGGGCCCATTCGCGCGCCACTGGGTCGGCCAGATTGTCAATTCCATACCGCAGACTGTCGATCTCGACGCACTGGCGAAGGCCGAAGTAGATATTGGCGAAGTAAGATGTAAATAGCAGGTAAGGCGTAAGTCGATTGGTGCATCGCCTCCGGCCAACCTCATGGCTAGGAGACCACCGATGCGAGCCGGATGCCGGATAGAGAGGAAACTCTTCAATGAAGCTCGCGTATCGATCTCGGAGGCGCTCTGTCAAGTCAGAGTGAAACAGTTCATCTTCAAGGGACAGATCGGCATCGAGCGGCAAACAGAGAACCTCGCTGTGGTCCCTGGCCTTGCTGAGTACGGTTCCCAGTACGCTCTCTGCCCTCGTCCTGGAGAAACCGCCCCCTTGTACCAATGCAAGCTTCTTGCAGAATTCCTGACTATCAGAGGCGTAGGTCTCCCAGAACCTGGCGGCAGAGCCGGCAATGACGCCGGACCCACACATCAGGTCCACCAGCACCCCATTGGGCCCGATCGCACTAGAGAAGCCCTCCAAAAGAAACGTACTAAGTTCCCGCTTGGCCCCCATGTAGTGTGCCGAGTTGGCGAACTCGCCAGATCGCGAAGACCGTACGAGACTCGCCCGATCAAGCTGCTTCGTCGCCAACTCCGCGACCGCACTTGAAGCGGCGATAATCCGAGTCGGGGGAAAGTAACCAATATTGGACCTTTTACTCAGTCGTTCGCCCATGCAGCGTCCCACAAGATTCCGAATGGCCGCATAGAATGCTGGGTCAACCTCTCTGTCGCTCGTCGGAAGATCCACGATGCTCTGATCCGGCAAAACCAGGCGTGAGGGGCGTCCGGCCTCGAACAGAGTCCTGCCCGCTCGATCCACATTTCCCCCCCATTCCGATATCCGCTTTATCAGAGGCACCAACTCAACAACGTCTTGACGAAGCACCGTCTGGTTCGTCGTGGAGTCAAAGACCGGCAGTAGATGAACGGCCCAAAGGAGATGGAGGTCTTCAGGGCTCACATCGAACCCAACCATACTGCCGCATAAAGCCGCGGCCTCCCGAACGTCAAGAAGAACAGGGTCAGGGTTTCTCAATTTGGAGGTAGATGCCATGACGCTCCATCCCAGCGCGTGATCCGACCGAGAGCACTCGGCCGTTCAACTGCGCAAACTGAGCCAAAGCCCGATCAAGTCCTTGTGCCTTGTGGATATTCGCAGCAAAACGGCCACCGCGCCGCAACCGGCTCCAGCAGAGAGACAACGACAACCTCTCTGGGCGGAAATGCAGCACGTAGGACGAGATCATCCCGTCGACCGGGAGGTCAGTCGCTGCAAACTCGCTAGGCGAAAACGTGCGCATTCCGCGTGTGCGTGCCAATTCGCGCATGACAGGGCAGGTGTCAACGCCGATCACGGCGTACCCAACTGCCGAAACCGTCGCGTGCGCCAAGCCTGAGCCGCATCCGAAATCTCCGATAACAGCGGGTGGGACAAGGCCTAGCAGCCCAACCAGGACGGCGATGTTCTCTAAATTCCGGGGAACGTCGATGAACCGTTCATAGTCGCGCCCTAGCCAGCGGAAGAAACCGTCGAGTGTCTCCTGCCGCAGATTGTCGTTATCCCGAGGGAGAGCCAAACAGAACCTATCCATCACTCGATAAGCTTCACAACTGGCAGGAACCAGCGCCTCAACTGTAGTAAACTGCTCTTGCGAAAGGGGAAGGACCTGAACATCCCCGATCCCGCCATCGGCAACGCAGCCCCTTCCTCGGTCGCCAAAGAAAGTGTGGACTACTAGCCAAAATGCGTCACACCTATTCACTCGCATCCTCAACAATCCGCCGGGCGATGTTCTGGGCATAGCGGTCGAGGAAGAAATGTACGCTGTGCGCGATGTAGCTTACGTACCCAAACTCAACGATCCTACTCTCTTCAGATGGCAGCGCGGACTTTATCTGGTCTGTCAAATACTGTGCGTACCTCACCGAACCGTAGATGCTATACGGAAAGCCAACTAGAGCCTCGACCGTTCTCCAGGTGAAGCTGTAATTCATGACGCGGCGGGAGGCCGAGGATCGTGGCACAAGTCGGACTGAAATAAGCCCGAGAGGCGCCAATTCTTGTCCCGCCTGGATGTTGTGAGGAATTATCAATACACCTCTCCTAGTATGAAACGGCCTTGCGGACCCCGAGAGTGCTGATGCAACGTGCTGGACGATAGTTGCTTCCTGCCCATTCGAGTGGAAGAACTGGCCGAATAGCCCATCAGCCCTCAGAAACTGGGCTCGGAAATAGTTCTCGAGAGAACTCTTCTCCTCGGCATAGAAAGTCGGCACCATATCCGTTGCAGGATCAGCCAAGTGGACTTTGAAGTCGACGAGTTCGTACAGCTGCTGCCCCGCCTGATCCATTATTGCCAGGCCGCTATCTGCCTTCCTGGAGATCTCAAGGACCAGCGGAAAAGCCTCGGCGATAGACCGGGCGCGAACGCCATCTTCTTTCCCAAGGGAAAAACGCGAGGCATCCAGGTGCCGACTCAGAAACCGCCCGGAGGGCGGATCTATCGAGCTTTTGATTGCTTCGAGAGTGTGGTGACGCCGATAGAGTTGCGCAAGATGTGGCAGGAGCCCAGCTGCGGAATCTGCTTGAACGACGGAATGACCTATTCGCCTGGAAACGTTAATGATGCTCTGGCGAGCGATTCCGGTGCGAAAGTTAAGCCGATCAGCATCATCCTGCCAGCCGCTGCAGTTCTTCAGCTTCTCCGCAGTCAGGGACGCGTACCTCGCATCGCCGATCAAAAACGCCGCAGAGACGTTCTGATTCGATTCTACGTGCGCCACCAACCGGGCAACTGTCGATTCCCAGAAGTCCGGCAGCCCTCCGCCCCTGGTTGGCCGATCGTCAACCACGATGATGTCTGAGAACACACGGGCTGGGATACTAAGCCTATCGTGGCCAATCTTGACGAGGACTCCTCTGCGCCCACACTCTTCCGATAGTTCCTTAGATGGGGAAGCGTGCCAGACCCTTCCAAGCTCAAATGATTCGGAGCACTCCACCTGGGGTCCCCATCTGTAAAGCACTCGCTTTGCCGGATTATCCAGCAGTTCGCCGGCGGCGGAATCCACGGTGTACCGGATCGCAAGGGAAGAGTCATCTGAGTTCGTGCCGTCACCGAAGATGTGGGAGCGGAGGTAGGCATGTGCAACGGCGAACGCTACGTCCATATGCGAGAAGACGGCCGGCAGGTGGACGGGATGGTCGTTTACGAGGGCAGCCGATAGAATCTGATCGTCGAAAACAGGTTGCACCCACCTAAGAAGCTCATCAGTCCGTTGCGCGCTGAACTGCGCGTCCGGTGTTGTCTGGAGGGCTTCTTGAAACAGTACAGAAGATATCAGGTTCAGCCAAGGGCTGGTGAAGGGTTGCTCTGCGAGAATGCCGCTCTTTAGCAGAATCAAGGCCAGCTCAAGTGATGAGGTGCCGACAGCCGGCATCGAAGGGGCTTCCCCCAGGACGCTGAGTCGCGCGCGTCCTCTTTGCCTTTCGCCGTTATAGGTGGTGGCGGCCTCGGCGTGCTTCTCGATGCCCTCATACGGGCTGTCGGCAGTTATGTGGTCGGCAACGGCAATGCCAATCTTGGCGTCAATTCGGATGCCGCCAGTTCGAAAATCGTGGCTGCGAACGAGAGCGTGCAGTCGCTGCGCAATCAAGAGCGGGTCGTGCAACGTTACACAGGGTGCCAGGACGAGCAACTCGTCGCCGCTGCGATGAATCGGTATTCCCTCTCTTCCGGCTGCTTGGACCACGAGCGCGGCAAACTCACGAATGGCACGATCACCTTCCACGTGCCCCAAACTGTCATTGGCGGCCTTGAAGTTGTCTAGATCACAATACAATAGAGCATAGCGGGCATCGTCCAGGCGCGCCTCGCTTAGGGTGTTCTCGATGAGTTGCTGACGTTCTGAATTCTGTTTTGATACAAGCCACGAGACGGCGTCGCGAAGATCACCCTTCCAAAAGGATCCGGCCAGCCGAACGCAGGCGTCCCCGATCCTACTCATCTCCGCCGGTGATGTGCTTGCGTTGCCGGGGCTCGTCCAGAGTGATATTCGCGCCTCGGTGCCGAAACTGTCGAGGCCCGCTGATCGAACCTCGGTCGGCGCACCACTCACCTCAACTCCAGCTTCGAGGCTGACAAACGGAGCGCGAGGCTGGATGCGGATCCCTATTCCGCCAAATGGACACCCTGGTTGTTTCAGAATATCCGTGATCGCTGCATCCAACCGATGAACGGACCAGAGGACACGGTCTGCTTCCTGGATGTGCCGATCAAGTGCTTCCAGCCAGGTATTCAGGTCGGGCACTACAAACCCCCAACGCGAATCGCATCGTCGCCCAGCAGAAAACCATGAAAGCGCTTCGCTTGCCGAACCGTTCGCAAGACCTCGACAACGCCCAACTCGACACCGTGACGGCAATAGTACGTGCTGCTCTGTAGGGCAGCCGCTGAAGCGCCCGCAACGGCAACCCCTATGCCAGCCCATTGGAGCATCTCGGTGTCGTTATCGTTGTCTCCAATCGTGAGGACGTCCTCTCTGGCTATGCCGAGCGAAGCCGCAATCCTCGAAATCGCCACTGCCTTATTAGCGCCAGTCGGCCTCACCTCGACATAGCTGCTGGAACTCTGTGTAACACTGAGCCCTGGGACGTTCCCTAGCTGAGTTCGAAGTCGCCCTGCGACGAAACCGCTTCGCCCGCGGACATCGAGAAGTACCGCAATCGGCTCCACGCCCGCCGGTAACTCTGCCAAAGACAATCGAGTGATTGGCAGACCATTCAACTCCAGATGTCGATCATCTTCGACGTACCATCCGTACACTGTTTCGCCGAGAGACCCGAAGAGCTCGTCTGTTTGTGGCGAGAAGGCACAGACATATGCCAACGTCGGCAGGTTGAGTTGCGCCACCAGCTGGAGGAGCTCCCGAAATGACTCCTGAGGGATTGTCGCTTCGTACAGCGGAAGCGGCCTCTGCGGTAGCAAGACAAGACTGCCGTTGTATGCAGCGATTGGGACGTTCGGTCTGAGGTGAAGTTGATTCAATAATGGCGCAATGCCAGCCAGCGCTCGACCGGTGGCAATCGTGAAGATCACGTGCTGATGCGGCGACGACAGCTTTCGGTTCAAAGCCTGAATCATGCGCGATAATTCGTCGCTAGTGGAACGTACGAGAGTGCCGTCAAGGTCCGCGACGATTAGACGCACCTTGGCAAAGCCCCTCAAAGTGCTAACTTCGTCATGCTGCCATGAAGGAAGAGGTTCAGGCATGACTCACCAAGTAGAGCGCGTGTCCAGTGCCCCTCTTTCCAGGAGTTGTGCGATAGCCGAGAGCATCGAGGTTGTGCTTCTGAACTCGACCGAGGGGACTGAGCAACCCAAGCAAGTCACGCGGACTCAGGAGGCCATCATCGGAGTAATGAAAAACCAACAGCCGAAAGCGAGAGGCGCGGAGGAGTTCAGCTATCGCGCGTTGAACTTCACCCGGCCTTGTGAAGCGAGATTTGACCCGCGAGGCGCTTGGTATGCCGGAACGGCCCGTCAGTTTGACGACCTTACCCGAGGCAATCGTCTCAGGTAAGTGATAATAGGCAGAATAGTCCCGGTAATTGTAGGGTGGATCGAGATACAGAATGTCATACTGTGCGCGCTGCACAAGGTCCAGAGCATCGGATTGAATCGCGATGCCGATCGGACCTTTGGTCGGCGGCAGTAATCTGTAGATAAATGGCTTAAGGGACTTGCGACTGAACGCCTTCAGGTATGCATAGTAGGTGCCAGCCGTGTTGGCAACCTTGTCCATGCTGTCGATCAAGGAAGCCATCAAGACCGCGTGTTCTTTGTCGTTTGTTAGGCCCTCCTTATGCCATCTGGTGATTTGCTTCCAACAGCGTTGAATACGACGGGCGTTGTCGGCGGTGAAGAACTTCCTGTTGAGCGCATACTCTTCGACGAACCAGCCGCGCCGCGCGCGACCATCGTTCAGGAAACTCCCTATTTGGCTCCCAGAGCGAAAGCCAAGCGCAGCGGCCACATTGCTGAAAGGGAGGGACCCCGAACGGTTGATGCTCGCTACCTGGAACATGTGAGCGAATAGCAGAACATCCCCCGAGGTGACGCGGTAACCGAGGGCCTTGAAGTGGCGTCCCACAACACCGATGCCGCCGAACGGGTCACAGAAGGAACCGCTGGGCAGGGCCGAGGCGACCATTCGCTGAATGGCGTCAACGACCGATCCTTTGGAACCGAAATAGCGCATGGATCACTAGACGGCGCCTGTAGGGCCGGCGCGGAACACCATGCGGCACTCCCTACATCGGCCTCGTTCCTTGGCTGTTGTACGACCTCCAAGTATACCCCCATAAGAATGTTCTGGGTGTCAACAGAGAGGAGACTCCGGGCGTCTTCAATACGGACCCAACTGGTCACCGAATGATCTCCACCCAGTTCGTTCTTGGCGCGCGAACAGCTCCACCCTGCTGCCTGGGCATACTCTCTCAACCAGGGCGTAGAACTCCTCGGGCTTGCGCGAATGTTCCCGGCGCGGGGCTTCCAGGGCGGTGCCGTCGCTGCCATGCAGGAAGACCGGCTTGCCCCGCGCGGCCAGGAGGCAGTGCTCCGTCTGCCCCCTGAGCCATTCGCCAGTGCCCATGCGGTCCTTCACCCAGGTGAGCAGCGTCTTGTACTCAAAGCCCCAGGCCGTGACCACATCGAAGGCAACCGGCAGGTGGGCGTTGGTGGTCCACAGCCAGAGGGTGGCATTCTCGTCGGCAATCTCCCGCACGGGCATGGCCTTTATGTCCTCAAGTGGCATGGTGGGATAGGTGCCACGCCTCTTGCGGGCTAGCGGCCCGATTTCGACCACTGCAATTGAAGTGTGTTGAAACGTGAGGCGGCCCGCAGCTACAAGATCGTCTACAGCGGGTTTGGGGAGGTATCCGAAATTTCCGTATCTGATTGATTCTATTGGTCGGGGCGGTCGGATTTGAACCAACGACCCCCTGCGCCCAAGGCAGGTGCGCTACCAGGCTGCGCTACGCCCCGACAACTACCGCTCTCTATATTTTAAACCACTTCCGCCATTCCAAACACGCCAAGGTGGCTTCCGGCAACCAGGTCGAACATGTCGGCGTGCCTCCGGGTGCGATCGAGGACCCTATTCCTGCCTTAGCGCCGCCATGGGGTCCACCCAGGCCGCTCGCCGCGCCGGAACCCAGCAGGCCGCGAGCGCCGAGCCGAGCAGCACCGCGCCCACGGCACTGAACGCGCCGTAGTCGATCGCCGTCACGCCGTAGAGCATGCTTTGCATGGTGCGCCCGACCAGCCACGCCCCCACCAGTCCCAGCACCAGGCCGGCCACGGCCAGCGCCATCCCCTCTCCCACCACCAGTCGTAGAACGTGCCCACGCCCCGCCCCCAGCGCCATCCGCAATCCGATCTCGTGCGTGCGCTGTTCCACCAGGAACGTCATCACCCCGTAGATTCCCAGCACCGCCAGCAACAACGCCACCCCCGCGAAACTCCCGTACAGCACCGTGCCGAAACGGTCCCCGGCCCGCGACTCGTCCAGAACCTGCTCCATCGTTTCCGGGTTCGCCATCGGCAATTCGGGATCGATCGAGTGGATGGCGGCGGCAATGCTCTTCGTCATCGAGGCGGGATCGCCGTGGGTGCGGACCGCGATCACCGCCTGCGGCCACAGGCTCTGCCAGAACGGCACGTAGATGACCGGAAAATCCGAGCTGGGCCGCCCGCCGTACAGAACCGTGTGGAACACGCCCACAATCTGCCACTCCACTGGCGCACCCAGTTTCGTCACCCCCGGAATGAGTTCCTCCACCATGAGCCGCTGCTGCAACGGGTCGACGCCCTTCAGATACCGCCGTGCGAAGTCCTCGTCCACCATCGCCACTCGTACGCCGCCCGCCACGTCGTGCTCGTCGATCGGGCGCCCTTGGACCACCCGCACGCCGAAGGTCTCGAAGTATCCGGGCGTCACCATCTGCCAACCCGCCCCGGGGCGCGCCGAAGGATCTGCCACCGGCTTGCCCGCCAGACTGAACGGCATGCCGAAACCGGTCCCCTGAAGCGGCACCCCCGTCGCAGCCGAGGCGCTGGCGACTCCTGGAACGGCCTGGATTCGGGCCAGCAACTGTCCATAGAAGTTGCGGATCTCCTCCGGCTTGGTCAGTCGCCCCTGCGGCACCGGCAGATAAAAGGTGAGGATGTGATCCGTGCGCACGCCCAGATCCAGCCGGGTCAGCTTCCAGAAGCTGTGAATCGCGAGGCCGGCGCCCGCCAGCAGCGTCAGCGCCACCGCAAACTCCCCCACCACCAGCGCACGCCTGAGCCACTGGCGGCCGGAGCTGAGGGAGCGGCCGGACTGTTTCAAGATCTCGTTCAGGTCCAGCCGCGCCGCCTGCCACGCCGGCGCGCAGCCCGCCAGAATCCCCACCAACACCGTTGCCGCCAGGGTGAACAGCAGCACTGGCAGGTTGAGCGTCACATCGGCCTCCGAAGGAAGCGTGTTCGGCGGCATGTACGCCATCACGGCCTTCAGAATGCCCCAGCCCAGGCCAACCCCCGCAACGCCGCCCATCAGCGCCAGACCCAGGCTCTCGGTCACCAACTGCCCGAATAACTGCCGTCGCGAGGCGCCCAGCGAAGCCCGCACCGCGATCTCCCTCTGCCGGACCGTGCCCCGCGCCAGCAGCAGGTTCGCCACGTTGGCGCAGGCAATCAGCAGCACGAAGCCGACTCCTCCCATCAGCAGCCACAAACTCGTCTGCGTCTCTCGTGGCATGAAGTCGTTCTTCAGCGGCTCCACGCTCGAGCTCCATCCCTTGTTCGGCGGGTAGATCTCGGCAATATGCTTGGTCACGGAGTCCATGTCGGCCTGCGCCTGCTGAATGGCGACTCCGTGCTTCATCCGACCCATAACCAGCAGCCAGCGGAAATCGTGATTGATCTGGTCGGGCTTGAGCGTCAGCGGCACCGTCAACTGGTTGGGCATCCGATCCTGCTGGCCCGGCGGCAGCACCCCCACCACCGTGTACGGTTCCCCATTCATGCGGATCTGGAGGCCGATGATGTCGCGCCGCCCCCCGAACCGTCGCTGCCAAAGCCGGTGCGTCAGAATGACCACGTGGTTCTGGCCCGCCTCCGCCTCTTCCAGCCGGAAATCGCGGCCCAGCAGCGGCTTCACGCCGATTCCGCTGAAAAAGCCGGGGGTGCTCTGCGTGCCGGGGACCTGCTCCGGCCCTTCCGGCCCGCCCAGGTTCGAACTGAAACCCGACCAGGCCCACAGGCCTTGGAACGACCTGCTCTCGCGCTGCCAGTCCAGAAAATCGCCCGCCGACACGCCGTTGCGAGAGCCCTGAATCTTCGACCACACCATCACCAGCTCGTCCGGGTTGGGGTACGGCATGGGAGCCAGCAGCGTAGCGTAGATCACGCTGAAGATCGCCGTGTTCGGCCCGATTCCCAGCGCCAGCGCCAGCACCGCCACCAGAGCAAAACCCTTGTTCTTGACCAACAGCCTGAAACCGAAGCGGAAGTCGCGCCACCAGTTAGCCATTCATCCTCCCTTGCCCGCCCCTTCCATCGCTACTCGTGTACTAGGTCCGATAGCGAGCGCCGCGGCGTAGGCTCCGGCTCCTCGGCCGCATACCCGATCGGCAGGATGGCGACCGGAAGCAGATCGCGCGTGCCGAGCACCTTCTGCACCGCCGCGTCGTCGAACGCTCCCACCCACACTGTGCCCAGGCCCAGCGCCGTGGCCGCCAGCATGGCGAACGCGCACGCGATCGTGGCGTCCTGGATCGCGTACAGCCGTGCGCCCCGCTCCCGGTACTTCGCCGCCGAGCGTGCCGGGTTGGCGCAGAACACCAGCACCACCGGCGCCTGCGCGATGAAGAGCTGGTTCAGCGCCGCCCGCGCCAGCGCCGCACGCTCCTTCCCCGGCGTGATGCGGTAAATCTCGTACCCCTGCAGGTTCCCCGCCGACGGCGCCGCGTTCGCCGCCTTCAGTATCCGGGTCACCTTCTCCGCCTCGACCGCCTGCGGCGCAAACGCCCGCACCGACCGCCGCCTCTGGATCGCCTCGAAGAGTTCCACGCCGCAAAGTATACCGCTTTCGAGATTGTGCCTGTCGCCGGTTCCGTGCCATACTGTCTGCGAACCGGGGGATTCCCCCTTCAGACTGGAGATGGCAGCATGCCGGGTTCTGGCAACAGCGCATCCGGCACGCTCCAAGTCGGAGCGGAGCGCATCGCGCTGAAACATGTCTTCGCCGTCCTGGAAGCGGACATGCTCGCCGGCGGCGACAAGGAGAAGCTCACGGTTCTCTTGTCCGACCTCCCGGTGCCGGATGAGCTGCGCAAGGCTACCGACGACTGGCGCTACTGGGCCGAAGGGCAAGCTCGAGCTGGCGCGCTCCGCGGCGTGATCGTGACCATCGATCCTGCCACCGGAACCTGGAACCGCGGCGACGTGCTCACGCGCCAGGGGTTGATGTTCTACACGCAGACAGTCTCATCCCGGGGAACGAGCAGTTTTTGCTTCGAACCGGCTGCGCCGCTTGGGGAACAGGTCGCCGGCAAGGTATGGATGACCGAGCCGATGTCGGGCGTCTTTGAGGAGGAAGGTCCTTGGCGCGTGGAAGCCGAATTCCGCGCCGCGGTGCTCCGCCGTGCCGCCGTGACCGGGGTGCTCACCGGCGCGGAGGCCCAAAGCAGCCCCCAATACAAGGCGGTCACGGCGTTTCTGGCGGCCTGCCAGAAGAAGGACCTCGACGCCATCCGCAACAGCGTGGACCCCAATTCCAGCGAGGCGTTGGAGCAGATGATCGCCGGCGGCGAGGAGGAAGCCCTCGAAATACTCGCCGCAATGGCCGCCGAATCGCTCACCCTCGCACTAACCCAAGTGACCATTCGCGGCGACTCAGCCGAGGTCGAGCTTGCAGATACCAAGCCGGACTCTGAGACCCGTCAAGTCCTCCGCGTGGTGCCTTCCGGCGGCGAGTGGAAGCTCGCCCAGTAACTGTCCGTGTCGAGACTCGTCTCGGCGCCAAGCCGCGGTGCTATCATCGGTTGCCAATGGACTTAACGCGTGACCAACGGCAAGCCCTCAAGCACTTCCGAACCCTCCTCGTAGACGCCGACATGGACAAGCTTCTGGCGGTTGATGGCTGCGACGAAGCCCGCACAGAACCGCGCGAAAGCCTCGCACGTCTCTTCGGCGCTGGACAACCAGCCGACACCGCCCAAGTTGAGCGCTGCCTGCCGCCAGAGATCATTTCGACGCTGGAATCGCTCGGCTTGGTTAACAGGAGCGGAGACACCCTCACGGCCGGAGAATATCGCCTGGTGTACCATCTGGGCCTGTTTCTCTTCTGTCAGACGCTTACCGCCTCCGCGAAGCTCTACTACGGCAACGACTCCCTGGCGCTCAGCCGTCTGCTGCTCCCGGTCGAGGGGCGCGCGCTTGACCTCTGTACGGGCGTTGGAACTCAGGCGCTGGTGTGCGCGCAGACTGCCGCCTCCGTAACAGCGGTTGACGTCGAGCCGCTCGCCGAGAGAATCTTCTGGATCAATGCCGAGCTCAATGGGCTAAGCGAGAAAGTAGAGTTCCTGGTCGGCGATCTGTTGGAACCCGTAGCAGGCCGGCAGTTCGACCGCATTTGCTGCAATCCCCCCTTCATGCCCGTCCCGCCGGGCGTTCGTTACCCTCGCTTCGCCGATGGCGGGCCCGACGGGCTGGCGATCGTGCGACGCTTGCTGGCAGGGCTGCCGGAAGTTCTCGCGCCGGATGGCCTATGCCAGCTCGTCGGTGCGGTTCTCGGAAACAGTGACGGGCCGGATCTGTCCTCCCTCGAGAACATGGCGGCTGGCGCTCGGCTCAAACTGGCGCTCTCCAGTCCCACCTGCGAGGAGCTGGACGATGCCATGCTGGCCTCCTGCGCCGCCACCGCGCTGGCCTGCGAAGGAGGAGGCGATGTAAAGCAAGCCTTCCGGGACCATTGGGCCCGCCTCGGCGCGACCCGCATCTACTATTTCCTCCTGAGCGCCAGCCACGCCTCCCACCCAACCGTCTATTTCGAGCACGACGACGTCCACCGTGCCACCATCGGGCTGTGAGCGGCCCCTGCTGGTTATTCGTAGTGCAGCGCGACCAGCGGATCGACGCGCGAAGCCCGGCGAGCGGGGCCCCAACAAGCCAGGGCCGCTACACCCAGCAGTAGAACCACCACCACGGAGATAGTGGCTGGATCGCGCGCACTCACTCCAAACAGCAGGCTACCGAGCAACTGCCCGGCCCACAGTGCGCCGAGCACACCCACGCCCAGCCCCGCCACTACAGGCTTCATTCCCTGGCGTAGTACCATCAGCGCCAGCCCGGCCGCCGGCGCGCCCAAAGCCATGCGGACACCCATTTCATTGGTGCGGCGGGTCACGCTGTAGGAGATCACCCCGTAGATCCCCAAACACGCCAGCAACATCGCCGAGACCGCGAAGACTCCGGCCAGCGACGTCTGGAACCGCCGCCGCGCGACCGATTCACCTAGCACCTCTCCCATCGTGCGTACACGGGCTAGCGGCAGTTCCGGATCCAGGCTTCGCACCGCGCCCCGGAACGCATTGGCCGTGCCGGAAGGGTCCTGTGAAGTCCGCAGTACATAGCTGGCGTTGCCCCACACCCCGCCTTGCCAGTACGCCCCGTCCCAGTAAGGAACGTAGACCATCAACGGCGGCTGCTTCTCCAGGCTGACGGTGCGAACGTCCGCAACCACCCCGATGACTTCACACGACGCAGCCGCGGCATCGTCTGTCCGCTTGATGCGCTTTCCTAGAGCGTCTTCATTGGGCCATACCTTGCGAGCCACGCTCTCCGAGATCACCGCCACCTTGTGAGGCTGTGAAAGAAACCGGGGACACTCCGGGCCCGACTTGGAGAATCCTCGCCCTCCGGAGGCGCGCAGGGGTGTCCCCAGGTTTTGTTCACAGCCTTTGGGGGAGCGATCCGCCTCCGTGGGAACTCGCCCCGCCCGCAGAGTTACTCCCATCGCCTCGAAATAGTGGCTGCTGATGAAGCGGAAGTTCGCCGTGGGGCGTTGCATGACTGGCCGGGTTTCACCTTCCTTGTTCATGAGCTCCCCCCAACTTTCGCCCGCCAGCGGCAGTGCGCTCACTAGCCCCGCCCACTTCACGCCGGGGAGGCTTTCCAGTTTCTCGATCATGCGCTGGTGAAACAGCTTCTTCGCCTCGTCCCCTGGGTAGCGGCTGGCCGGCAGGTTCACATTGGCTGTGAGGACGCGATCCACCTCGAACCCGCGCTCGACGCCGGTGAGTCGCAAGAAGCTGAGCCCCAGCAGCGCGGCCACAACCAATAGCACGGTGCTGAGTGCGACTTCAAAACCTACCAGCCATTCGCGGGCGCGCAGTCTGCCCCCGCTCTCCGTGGCGGCGCGTCCCCCTGCTTTAAGCGCGTCCACGGGCTGCGAACGGCTCATACGCCATGCCGGCCACAGGCCGCAGAGGATTCCGCAACCCGCCGAGACCAGGAATGCAAGCAGCCAGGTCGCGGCGTCAACGTGCACCTCATCCAATCGAGGAGTGTCGGCGGGCGCGGTGTTCACAATGGCCTGTACGCCGGCATACGCCAGCAACACGCCCAGCAGGCCGCCGGCGAATGCGAGCACCAGGCTCTCTGTCATTATGGGCCGGAAGAGTTGGCCGCGGCTGGCGCCCAGAGCCTGCCGTAGCGCGGCATCCCGCAGCCGTCCCCCGGCGCGCACCAACATGAGGTTGCCAAGGTTGACGCACACGATCGCGAGAACCGCCCCCACCGCCGCCATCAGCACCCATAACGCGGTGCGCGAATTGCTCATCATCTGCTCCTGTAGCGGCGTCAAGGACGTCTTGAGATCGGTGCCCATCAGGTGCGCGGCGTCGGCGACTAGCGCCGTCATTTCCGCTTGCGCCCGTTCCGGGCTCGCGCCCGGCCGTAGGCGCATCAGCGCCAGGTAGTTGTGACTGCCCACCCGGCGCTGCCTCGCCCAGTCCAGGCCCAAGGGCTTGAAGATCTCCGCGTGCTCCGGCAACGACATCAACCCAAGCTGATCTCCCTTCGGGAACCGGAACCCAGCCGGCAGTATGCCGATCACGACGTGCGGTTCCCCATCCAGGCGGATCGGCTTGCCGACAATGTCCCGGCTGGCCTGGAAACGCCGTCTCCAAAGCCTATCCGTGAGCACCACGTAGCGGTTGTTCCCAGGCTGATCGTCAGCCGCGTCGAACGTGCGCCCAAGCTGCGCCGGGACACCGAGCACCCGGAACAAATCCCAGGTGGTCGAGACACCGTCAATGCGTTCCGGCTCCCCCTCTCCGGTCAGGCTGAAGGAGGCGGGCCTGAGCAGCGCCCCCTGCGAACACGAGCCGCATTGTGTCTTCCACGAGTGGAAGTGCCCGGCGTTCACCGGAAGCCTCGGAGGCAACGACGGCAGCTTTGGCAACGATTCGGCGACCGCGTACAGCCGGCCGGGCTCGGAATACTCGAGCGGCTTCAGCAGCACGCAATGGACGACCGAAAAGATGGCACTGACCGCCGCGATACCCAGCGCCAAAGTCAGCACCGCGACGCAAGTGAATCCTTTCTCCCGGGCCAGGATGCGGAAAGCGTACCTCATACAATCCATTACGATTCGCAAGGCCGCCCGGCCGCAGTTTCTTGCAGCCAAAGCCCGGCCGCAGGCCGAAACCTCAAAGAAAGTCCTTGACCTGTCTGCACCTTCAGGGTTCACACTGGCGACATGTCCGGAAATCAACCCAACACCCCCGAAGCCGCGCACGTACGGACGGAGTTCCGCTTCACCCTGGATCTCCCCTACGAGTCGGCCTTTCCCCTTTTCGGAGCCTGGGAGGAGCAGAAGTGGTTCCCTGGTTGGAGGCCGCGATTCGTGTACCCCATTCCTCCCGCCGATCGACAAGGAGCGGTCTTCCTGGTGGACCACGGGCCGTCGGATTCCAGCATCTGGACGATGACCAGGTTCGACCCTGCCACGGGCCAGGTTCAGTACATATACCTTCTGAACCGTGCCGTCGTAACCCGCATCGACATCGCCGTGGCCAGGAACGGCAACCAGAACACCGCCGTCACGGTCGTCTACGAGCGGACCGCCGTTGACCCCGCCGCCAATGACCAAGTCAGGTCGCTAGCCAACCACGATGCGCGCGCCGCCGACGAATGGAAAGCCCTGATCGACTCCTATACCGCCAGGCTGAAATCCGGACCGGCGCGCCCCTAAACGTCGTCACCGCGCGGCCATCGGGCTGTGGGCGCCCCGAAACTGACTCCCACTCGACCAGGTGTCGTCCGGAGGTTCGGCTCGCCGGCTATACGCTCGTCGAGAGGGATCGGCAATCGAAACGGCGCTACTCAGGAGGAATCGGCTGAATCGAGGCTTCCTCGATGGCTTCGAGGACCTGTTTGATGATCTTCGGGTGCAGCGTCGCGCTGCTGTGGAACGGAACCACGACCCTTCGACCGCCCTTTGCGTAGATCCGATGACTGCCTCTGGACCGCAGCCAAACGAAGCCAACTTCCAACGGCATCGCTTCGGCGTCCGCCGCGGCGAGACGCGGCGCCTTAGGCATGGACTTCGACCGCGGTGGTAAGAATCTCCTGGCTCAGCGCCGCCGACCGCTCCTCATCGGTCAGAGTCTCCAGGAACAGTTCGATGGCCTCGCGGATATTGGCAAGAGTCTCTTCGACCGTCTTTCCTTGCGATTGGCACCCCTTCAGTTCTGGGCACCACGCGTAACATCCGTGCTCGTCCTGTTCAATTACGACACTGACCTTGCGCGTCATCCACCATCATTCTACCGCCAGGCGCACCACCGAGTGATGTTCGGGGCCGTGGTGGCGAATGGCGGCTCGAACCGAGGACCAGAGGTCGGTACTGGGGGAGCCGGTCGACTCGCGCGCGCTCGTCGGATTTCACTGTGGGATGGAACAGGGGACCCACCCCCGGATTCCCCCCTCCCGCAAGCCCACTCGTGGACACAGACGCCTCTACCCCCCGAACAAATCGGCTTGGCTGCCGGTTCGAACCAGAATCAGCGCCTCATCGGTCAATCCGTAAAGCAGGATCCAATCGGGCTCCACATGGCAGTCCCAGCATCCAACCCAGTTCCCGCCCAGCGGATGCGGGCGGCACCGGCCAGGCAACGGCTCCTGCGCCTGAAGAAGGTCGATGATCGTCTCCAGCTTGTCGAGGTCTTTGCCCTGTCTCGCGACGCGCCGCAGATCCCGCTCAAAAGCGGTGGTCGTGCGGAGCTCCAGCGCCATCAGATCTGCTCGCGCAGCTCGCGGAACGACCGATAGCGCTTCAGCGCCGCAGCGTCGTTGCTCTCCAGCATGGCCGCCACCGTTTCCTCATTCGGAATCGAAACCGGAAACGGAAGGCCTCTGTGCAACTCCACCTGCTTCAGAAACAGCCGGATCGCTTCGGTGGTCGTGATCCCAAGTTCCGTAAACACCCGCTCGGCCGACCTCTTGAGCTTCGGGTCAACCCGAGCATGCACCATCCGGGTCTTCTCACCGCGCCGTCGCATGTCAACCACTCCTCACCCAGTGTATCTCATTTGAGATCCACTTGAGACATCCGTTTGCACCTCCGCGGGCCGAAATTCCGCGAACCCATTCGCCGCCCACTCCACTTCTTTTCTCCCATCCCCGCAATGCCTTAGCCCCAAACTCCCTCCAAGAGCCAGCCCGCTCATGCTTTTCTGGAGTCGGCAAGGCACTCCATGGCCGCCGAACGCGAGATCGACGCCAAGCACCTCAGGGTACAAGACGAACCCAATGTCCCCGTAGGCCATTGCTCTTCCAGCCAATTCGTGCAGCGCTCAGCTCAATCTGACGATCTCCCGTCCCACCTGCGAGAACGAAGTGAAGCAGGTCGTCCAGGATCATTGGGCCCGCCCCGGCGCGACCCGCATCTGTTATTTCCTTCCGAGTGCCGGCCATGTGTCGTCCAGAAGTCCGGCTAGCGACAAACCACCCAAGTGGCCGCGCCCAATTCCCCGTTTTCGTCAACTTCCCTGAAGCGGACTTCTGGCGCGCTCGGGGATAGCCCCCGGATGGGCGGATAGCTTCCCGGACGCGCTGCGTTCCCTGTTCGGCGACCGCGGCAACCCGCCCGCCTGACCGTTTACTTTCCCTCTGCCAGTAC